>Ga0315282_10000015_pt1 | contig 471094 bp, 380 predicted proteins | sample YL17G07_20_MG_FD_203693 | JGI IMG/M metagenome (GOLD analysis project Ga0315282, IMG submission 203693) | Sediment microbial communities from Yellowstone Lake, YNP, Wyoming, USA - YL17G07_20 | ecosystem: Environmental > Aquatic > Freshwater > Lake > Sediment | place: USA: Wyoming | collected...
TGGCTGCAACTACTGGGCGACCAGATCACGGTGCGCGCCAATAACCAGACCATCGCCCAATACTCGGTCGCGGAGGTGTAGCATTTTGGAGTTACAAAACTGTAGCATCTTGAAGGTTACAGGACAAGCCCGTGCCGTCGGTTCGAACCCGCCGCCATCCGCCACACAGCGGGCATGACTCCTGGCCGCCGGGGACTCGTCACAGTCTCAGAATCTGCGGCGGTAAAGGGGCACTTTCGAGGCAGATTCCGAGAGCAAAGGGAGAGGGACGGGCAAAGGCTCCTGGCAGGGGAGTCAGCGCCAAAGACCCGGCTGAAACCTGGGCCTCATTGCCGGCCAGGGTTCGGGCTGCCGTCGCGCCCGAATGCTGCGGAGCTGCAGGTGATGAGCGGCGCGCAGCGTCCACGAATCCCATTAGGCCTGTCTCACACGCGCTTGACCCCGGCACCCGGTCTCGCGCTCTTAGCAGCCGCAGTCAGGGGGAAGACCAGTTTCGAGGACAATACGGCCCGTGTCTGTCCCGAGGTGGCTGCCGGACTAGGGCTCGAACCTAGGACCTACTGATCCAGAGTCAGTCGCTCTGCCAACTGAGCTATCCGGCAATCCAACCGAATGATACCAGCCCCCGCCCTAGGTGTCAAGACCGCGCGAGAGCGGCCAAAGCCTAGCCCGTCTTCATCGCTTTCTCGATCTTGGCCCAGGAGTCGCGCAGAGTCGCCGTGCGGTTGAAGCACAGCAGCTCCGGAGTCGAGTCGCGGTCCACGTAGAAGTAGCCCAGACGCTCAAACTGGTAGCGGGTACCCGCCTCAGCGCCGATGACGCTTGGCTCCACGTAGCAGGGCACCACTTTCAGCGAGTTGGGGTTGAGATTCGAGATCCAGTGCTGCCCCTCATCCACATCGCCCGGGTTTGGCTTCAGGAACAGGTGGTCGTACAGGCGGGCCTCGGCCCGGACTGCCTGTGCTGCCGACACCCAGTGCAGGGTCGCCTTCACTTTGCGACCATCGGGCGCGTCCCCACCGCGGGTCTCCGGGTCGTAGGTGCAGTGAATCTCGATGACCTCGCCGTTCGCGTCCTTCACGGCTTCCGCGCACCTGACGAAGTACGCGTTCCGCAGCCGCACCTCCCGGCCTGGTGCCAGGCGGAAGAACTTCGGCGGCGGATCCTCGCGGAAGTCGTCGCGCTCGATGTACAGGTCCCTCGCGAATGGCACCTTGCGTGTTCCGGCGCTTGGATCCTCCGGGTTGTTGATGACGTCCAGTTCCTCCACCTGGCCCTTGGGGTAGTTGGTCAGGACGACCTTCACTGGCCTCAGCACCGCCATCACGCGCGGCGCTCGCCGATTCAGGTCGTCACGGATGCAGTCCTCCAACACGGCCACATCCACTATATTGTCGACCTTCGCAACCCCGGCCCTCCGGCAGAACTCGCGGATCGATTCCGGCGTATACCCACGTCGGCGCAGACCCGCCAGCGTGGGCAGCCGCGGATCGTCGTACCCTCGGACATGACCGCCCTCGACAAGCTCGATGAACCGGCGCTTGCTCATGACCGTGTGTGTCATGTTCATCCGCGCGAACTCGATCTGGCGCGGATGATAGATGCCGAGCTGATCCAGGAACCAGTCGTACAACGGGCGATGGTTCTCATATTCCAGCGAGCAGAGCGAATGGGTGATTCCCTCGATCGAATCCTGCAGACCGTGTGCCCAGTCGTACATCGGGTAGATGCACCACTTGGAGCCCTGGCGGTGGTGCTCGGCATGCCGGATCCGGTACATGACGGGATCGCGCAGGAGCAGGTTGGGCGCGGCCATGTCGATCTTCGCGCGCAGTGTACGCGCGCCGTCCGGGAACTCGCCAGCGCGCATCCGCTGGAACAGGTCCAGATTCTCCTGCACGCTGCGGCTGCGATAAGGGCTTTCGACCCCCGGCTCGGTCAGCGTGCCGCGCGTCCGGATGAGCTCCTCGGGCGAGAGGTCACAGACGTAGGCCTTGCCCTGCTTGATGAGTTCGATAGCCCACTCGTACTGCTGTTCGAAATAGTCGGAGCCGAAGAACAGCCGGCCCTCCCAGTCCACCCCCAGCCAGCGGACATCTTCGACTATCGCGTCAACGAACTCTTGCTCCTCCTTGCTAGGGTTTGTGTCATCAAACCTCAGGTTGAAGAGCCCGCCGAAATCCTGCGCAATGCCGTAGTTGATCCAGATGGCCTTTGCGTGTCCAATATGGAGGTAGGCGTTGGGCTCCGGAGGGAAGCGCGTGTGGACGTGGTCGAATCGCCCCGAATGCAGGTCTTCGATGATGGCCTCGCGGATGAAGTCCCTCGCCGGGCTTTCAGACCTGTCTCCTTTACCATGTAACGAGCCCATAGCAGCGTAGCTCCGTTCCCTTTGTGTCCGGCCTCAGCGTCCGCGGGACATCAAGTCGGCGGGCCAGCCGAGATATCCCTCAGGTTCTCCCTGCCTCCGTGTTCCAATGCCCCAGCACCGTCTTCCGATAGCGCTCCCGCCTGGCCACCAGTGTCCGGATCTGTCTCCTAGCAGACTACGATCTGTCAGACAGAAGACCTCCGCCGACACCAATATTCTCCCGCTCGTTTTCGCGGATGATAATGACGAAGGCCTCCTTGTGGATGCCTGTCACCTTGTGCGCCGTCTCCGTGAATTGTTGCACGAGCGTGGCCTTCTGCTCCTTGTTCAGCTTCCCGCCGTCGAATGTGATGACAGGCATGTCGATCTCCTTTCTGGCAGTCAGAGATGTCCAGGCTGGACATGGGGGCCTCATCCCTGGCTGGCGCCCAGCCTGTTCATCTCCTTGGTTGCTCTTCGACAGACGCGTGCCTTCCCCTCTGATCTGGCGGTGTGCTGGGTAGCCCACAAGAGCGCCGTGCCTCATTGCCGGCTCATAAGCCTGGTTCTAGCCCTCCTTCGCCCAGCGGTGGGACGAGCGCCAAGGTACTACTGCTACGAGGCCTCCCGAAGACTGCCGCGGAGCACCCAGGAATCCTTCCAGGACTGTCTCACATCCGCCTGACCCCTACAAGATGCCTCATCTCCCGAGCGCCAGCTGCTCCCAACGGGACGGCTCAGCGCGGTTTCAGCGTCGGTTGACCGCTACACGTGGTATCGGGCGCCCTCGAGACCCGGACCACGGCCTCTCCCGGCGGGGGTCGGACCCGACGGACTACAGCCTGTCGGCTGGCGGCACGATGGAGGCCGATGTCAGGGGCGCTTAGTCTTACTTGTCTATCCCCTCCGCTATTGCTCGGATGAACTGCGGATGATACTTGCTGAAGTTCGTGCCCGCTGCGTTGCGAGTCATGACGAGCACCAATTCATTGTCAGGGTCAACGATGAAGGTCGCGCTCGAGGCCGCGCCATGACCGAAAGCGTGCCTGCCCAGGCCCGGCTCGTCGGAAAGCCAAAGGCCGATGCCGGTCATCCACCCGGTATCACGTCCCAGCACCTTCGTCAGCGGCTGAGGGAGCATCTTCGCAAAGGTCGCTTCGCTGTAGAAGCGCAAATTGCCATATGCGCCGCGGTTGAGCATCAGCTGACCTACCTTGGCAATATCCATCGGCACGCTGCGCGCATTGCCGTAGGTGCCGGAGACATCGGTGTGGTTCATCCCTAGCGGGCCCAGCAGGTGATTATGGAAGCAAATGGGAATCGCCTCGCCGGTTATCATCTCGACAATCTTGCCGCCCAGACTGATCCCGACTCCGTTGTAGGCCTGCACTTGGCCGACCGGCAGGTAGGGATAGTAGCCCGAGACGACTTCCTCCAGATCGTTCATCTCATCCCCCCAGTGAGCCATGTTCGGGAAGCCGGAGGTGTGAGTGTACAGATGCCTGATGGTGAGCGGCTTCTCCACCTTGACGTCCCGAAGACACGAGAAGTACTTGCCGACATCATCGTCGAGATCGCCAAACCCCTGGTCAATCACCATCCACATCAGGTTGGCCGACAGAGCCTTGGTGATGGATGCCATCCAGCTCTTGGTCTCCGTGGTCATCGGCTGGCCATCGCGCATCCCGTAGGCCTTGTGGAGAACGATCACACCGTGGCGCGCGACCATGACCGCAAAAGCTTGGTCCGTGTCCGCCGCCCAAGTTTGCAGCAGCTTGTCAATTCTCTCCGCCGCGTCCGGTTTCATACCCGCCTCCGCAAGCGTCCCGGCGTGCAGCACGGTCGCCGGTCGTCCTACCAACGGCCTGGGCGCGACGAACGTCTGGGAATACTGCTTATCCGCGCCGGAGAGCTTTCGCTTGAGGGTAAGCCACCACTGGCGATCCAACGCGGAGGCGTCGGCCCATCTCGGCGCCTTGCCGCCGGTCGGGTTCATCTCCGACCAGCCAGCCACCGCTATCGCCATTTCCCTATTGCCCGTAAAGACTTCGTTGTAGAAAGCCCATCTCATGGCATCGCCAAGATCGCCGCTTTCCGCATCGGCGACTGCAGGGTCGACACCAAACTCCTTCGGCGGAAAGAACTTGATCCCATAGGGTCCGTCCAGCCATGGCCACGATCCGGGCATGCGGTACAGGGTGTAAAAACGCCGGATCACCCTGCCGCCGTTCTTGGGCTTGATCTCTACGATCGCGCCATACCGCCCCGGCTTCTCCGCCGTTGTGACGCGGTTGTAGTCTTTGTCGTAGTAAGTGACGTCTATGGAATACGGCCCGAGGAGGTCTTCTGCGAAGACCGGTTGCTTGAACGCGCAATCGGGGAGCTGGGTTCCCTCAAACACATAGGGGTCGAACCGCAAACCCAGGTTATTCACGGCCTTGGGAAACAGCAGGGCAATATCATTTGTCGGCGAGGCCAAGCCGACGGCCTCCTTTGCGGCGTGGAGAACGAAATAGCCATCCATTCGCCGGTCAGGCCGAATCGGCACCGTAACCACCGCGGCGCCGTAGCCTTCTGTCCCGGTCGTAACCTTAGCGCGGCCAAGGGTGATCGCGTCCCTCCTAACAGCGATCGTCTTGCCAATCAACTCCGGCAGGGTCCGCAACCCGATCACGAGGCGCTTGGATTGCTCTGGCTTCCAGGAAACGATATCGGCTTTCACCGATAGGTTGGGCTTGTCGGCCAGTCTCAGGTGCACCACCGGGTCCTCGACACGAGGATACCAGGAACTCCAGGTATGCTCTTTCTTACGATCTATGTTGCCGACCTTCGTCATGAAGATGAGATGCGAGCCTGGTTGGGGCTTGACACCGAAGTTGCTCCACGGCAACAACACCTCCAGCGCATAGCCCTCCTTAGTGGCGGCCGATGCGGCCGTGACCGCGTTCGCGGCAAGCTCGTCTCTCGCCTCCATCGCACGGCCGGCCCGGACGTTCGGCTTGCTCATCCTGGGGTTGATGCCCGGACTGAGCCTGACGGTGAAAGGGCTCTGCTCGGGATACTCTGAGCCTTGGATGGTGACGCCATCGAAGTTGACGATGTCTTCGCCTGTCTTGGCCTCCGAGATATCCTGATCCCGGATTTCGTAGAAAACGAGCAGTCCCTGGTCGTTCCACCCTAGCCGAAAGCGCATCTGGAAGCCGTCATCGGGATGTTCGCTGCCATCAACAACGCGCGTGAGAGCGACCTGGAATCCTCTCCCTCCCCAATCCGCCACGCGGCCGTCTATGGTGATGTTCCCAATGCGCGGAATGTCAACGATTCCCCTGTCGATCTGGCTTGCCCCGGCGCTCATGGCTGACGTTGACAGCCATATCGACGCCAGCAGACAGGCAATACGAACTGCGGATGTGAATCTCATCTCTGGGGCCTCCTTTGGATGTTGAGCTTGTATGTATTCAGCGTTCGTGGGACATTTCGGGGGGTGGATTGAGACCTACCTCGAGTGTCCTTGCCCCTGCATTGCGTGCTGTCCCCATCATCTCCCGATAGCGCTCCCGCCTGGCCATCCGCCAGCCGGCGGATCCGGATCTGCAGTTCCTTGCGCCGCGTCGGAGTCCCTTCCCGACGGTCGGAGCAGACATCGTCTCGCGTCGCATGCTTCAGCGTCTTGGTCGAGGGAACTGACCTGCGATCGAAACATGCGCAGACGTCGGACGCGAGCTCTGGATGGTGTGAGCCGCTCGCTCGTCTGGGCCGACTCGATTGTGCCCAGCGCCCCGGCGCGGGCTCTGAGACCACTCCCAGGCCAGCAACACATGCACCCAGACCACTGGCAGACGGCCTTCCCTCTCACTGAGGCTTGAAGTGACCGCCCTCCGCGCCTGGCGACATCCAGGCCGTCAAGTCAACTCCCTTGGGCGCCCGCATCGCGATCACCCCAACCGTCTTGTACATATCGTCGCCCCACCTTTGCAGCGGAGTTTCCAGCGTCCATGTGGGTTCTGTTAGGCGTTCGAGGAGGAACTGACGGCTGTTCAGTTCTTTCTCCCACGCTTCCGGAGCATTTCCCAGTTGCGTGAGGTAGGTATTCTCGGTCCCCGTCAGACTGACGTACCACTCGTTCATCTTCTGAGGTAGTTTTGCGATCTGCTTGGCCGCGAGATCCTTCGGATACCCGAACCAGTCCGTCAGATACGAATACAGTTGCCTGATTACGGCCCCGCAGTCAATGAGGCAGTACAACCGTCGGTCCTGCAGTGAGTTCAGGTACTGCCGTATAGGCTGATCCACGCTGACGCCCAGATCCGGTCCCGGGTCCCCACCGGGTTGTAGTTTCTGCATGATTGTCCGCGTAACAACGCCGAGGCGGTCAAGCGTCGGGAAGAACTCTGGCGTTTGTGTCCCGTCGAAGCCGCGTGGGCCCAAACCTGCCGCAAGTTCAAACGAGATCCAACTGATGCCCTCGTCGAGGTTGTCGAGCGCCGTGCCACGGAGAAGCAGATTTCCGTCCTTCTCATCAACCGTGATGGAACGATAGAGTTCATCCAAGTCTTTGACCTTGAACCTCTCCATGATCTTCTGGGGCGCGCTAGGCCATATGGCGGCATAGTGCCCGACTTGCAGACCCTTTGTGCGAGGCACGAATGACATCTCCGTCCCGAACCTGGCGCCTCTTTCCGGATGCTTCACGTCGTTCATCTGGTCCAATACGGCCTGGATGACATTAGCCCAGGGGGTAACCGCTTGCCCGAAGGCCTTGTCCACTGGGGTGCCCGTCGACTTTCCCAGCGTCTTGATTAGGCCGTCCGTCTGCGGTCGAGGTGCTGAGCTTCCCCCACGACGGGACCCAGTTGGTGCAGCAGCTTGCTCACCATTGGGCCGCCTACTACGACAACATAGCAGACCTGCCTGGCTGGGTGAGCGATACGTTCTGCCGCGCCGTGACGGGCGAGGGGTTCACCAAGCGCGAGCTGTACAGCGACGATTCTGACTTCATCTACGAATTCCGACGCTGTGTCGGGCTCAACGGCATCAATGTCGCGGTACATCAATCCGACCTCTTTGACCGCGCTATTCTCGTTGGTCTGGAAGCGATTCCGAAGGAGCGCCGCCGACCGGAAGACGAACTGTGGGCCGAGTTCGAGGCCATGCGCCCAGCGCTTGTGGGCGCCGTGTTCGATGTTCTGAGCCGGGCCCTGGCGCTGCGGCCCAACATCCGACTGTCAGGTCCGCCCCGAATGGCGGATTTCGCGTTATGGGGCTGCGCCATCGCTGAGGCGCTCGGGTATCCCCAACAGGAGTTCTTGGCAGCGTACGATCAGAATGCCGAGGCACGGAACGACGAGGTGCTCCAGGGAAGCCCAGTGGCCGCGGCGCAGCGAGAGCAGGCGGGCTCATATATGCAGCCGACCTGGTGGGCTCGGCGTTCGGCGCCCTCGCGACTGCGTGCGCAATCGTCCCCGTCATGGGCATCTGCGGCGCGTCCCTTGCTATCGCCCTGGTGATGCTCTGCGCCGCAATCCTGTCTGCGCCGCTCTTGCGGCGCGCTTAGCCTGTCACCTGGACGGGGGTGGCTTGCCGCCCGCAGTCACTTGGCGCTCGCCAAGGTGACAAGGACGCAGGGTGGTGGGCCGTACAGGATTCGAACCTGTGACACCCGGATTAAAAGTCCGGTGCTCTACCGGGCTGAGCTAACGGCCCCCAAAGCGCCGACGATTCGCAGGCAAGCCACTTGAAAATCGGTGCGCCCGCCGCCGGACAGGGCAGGCAGTCTCGGCGAGTCTGGCGCTCTTTGCTTGTGGAACCTGGTGCCCTTCTCGGATCGCCTCAGGGGGACTCTATCATTCGGCAATCATTTGTGTCAAGATCAGTCCGCTAGCGGCTAGGCACCGCGGCCGAGCATGTGTTCACCAGGCTCTTGCACGGGTGCGTGCTTGATCACCGCGCGCTTCCAGCGCCCGGACAAATAGTAGCCGATGCTGGACATCATTGATGCCGCAAAACTGATCGCGATCGCGTACCAGATTCCCTCGACGCTTTGCATGTGTCTGGACAAAAAGCCAGCCAGCGGCATGCGCACAGCCCACAGCGACAAGAGGGTGATCAACGTCGTCGCGAGTGTGTGGCCCGCTCCGTTGATCACCCCGTTGCTAACGAAAAGAACGGCGAAGAAGATGTAACACCCGCCGACGATGCGCAGGTAATGCACGCCCAGGCCGATGACATCCGGGTCGCTGATGAACATGCGCAGCAGCAGCCCCGGAACTGTAACCGCGAGCGCAGAGCCCATCAGGGTGATGCCCCCGGACAGCAGCATCGCCGCCCAGAAAACGCGGCTCGCCCGGTCATAGCGGCCGGCGCCGATGTTCTGCCCGGCGAGCGTGCTGACTGCCATCCCGATCGTCATCGCGGGCATGAAGGCAATCTGGTCAATGCGCGTCGCCGCGCCATATGCGGCAGCCGCGCGCTCTCCAAACGAGTTGACGAAGCCGACCACGAACAACATGCTGATCGAAGCGATTGACTGCTGGACAACGGACGGCAGGCCGATCTTGACGATCAGCCGGTAGGTGGGCCAGTGCGCGCGCAGGTGCCGCCAGTCCGGCGTTGCCGGATGGTGCTGCCGCTGCAGGTGAAGGCACAGCGCTGTCAGCCCGAGGGTCTGCGAGATCAGCGTTGCGACCGCTGTCCCGTTCAATCCCAGCCTGGGCAGGCCGACCAACCCGAACATCAGAACCGGATCGAGTGCGGCGTTCATTGCCAGCGAAAACGCCTGGAAGTAAAGAGGCGTCTTGGAATCACCGGCCCCGCGCAGGGTCGAGCCAACCAGGAAAAAGCCGAACATGCTCGGCAGGCACAGAAGGAAAATGCGCAGATAGCCGGTTGCCAGGGGCATCACCGGCGGCGGGGTGCTCATAAGCCGCAGCAGCAGGTGCGCGGTGGACAGGCCGAAGGCCACGAAGATCACGCTGATGCCGCCGATCAGCACGGTCGAGGTGTTCACTGCCTGCTTGACGCGATTCCAGTCGCGCGCGCCGACATACTGCGCCACCAGGATGCTCGTCGCCAGGGTCAGGCCGCCGCCGAAGGCCATCAGGACAAAAAGCGCGGGGAACCCCACAGTGATCGCGGCCATTGCCTCGGTCCCCAGGAACTTGCCGACCCACACCGCGTTGACCAGGCTGTATGCGGTCTGAATCAGGTTCCCGGCCAGCATCGGCATCGAGAATGCGATCACATGCCTGGCTATGCTGCCGGTGGTCAGGTCGCGGCCGTGATGCGCGGCGGCCGGCCCGGAGGGTGCTTCGGCGGGTTTGCGGCTGGGCTGGGTGATAGTCGGCTGGTGCCCTTTCGTGTCTGCGACGGTCTTTTTAGCATTCTAGCCCTATCTCGCGCAAGTGCCGCCCCACGCCGGGGGTGGATGGCCGAGGGAACCGGATTCCGGCGCTGAGGGTTACAATCGTTGAGAAAAAGGTCTTTACAGTAACGCTATCAAGTGGTATAATACCCGCGCTAGAGGGACGCGGCGCGGGTCGCAGCGTCAGGAGTACCGGCAGCCCGGCGGCGTATCGCCAGGCGGGCTGTCAGGCCAAAGTGAGGGATTGGAGGAGAACAGATGGCGAAGGTAATCGGGATTGACCTTGGCACCACGAACTCGGTGGTTGCGGTGGTCGAAGGCGGCGAGCCCGTCGTGATCACGACGGCGGAAGGGGGCCGGATCACCCCGTCGGTGGTCGGGTTCACCAAGACCGGCGAACGGCTTGTCGGGCAGCCCGCCAAGAGACAGGCGATCATCAACTCCGAGAACACGGTCTATTCCATCAAGCGATTCATGGGGCGGCGCTACAGCGAGGTGGAGGCCGAGCGCAAGATAGTCCCCTTCAAAGTGGTGCCGGGGAAGAACGACATGGCCGTGGTGGAGGTCCAGGGCCGCCAGTACACCCCCGAGGAGATCTCCGCGATGGTGCTTCAAAAGATGAAGGCCGACGCCGAGGCCCATCTGGGGGAGAAGGTAACCCAGGCGGTTATCACGGTGCCCGCCTATTTCAACGACGCCCAGAGAACGGCCACCAAGAACGCGGGAGAGATAGCAGGCCTCGAAGTTCTGCGCATCATCAACGAGCCGACCGCCGCAAGCCTGGCCTATGGCCTGGACAAAAAGACCGAGGAGCAGATCCTCGTCTGGGACCTGGGGGGAGGCACTTTCGATGTCTCGATCCTGCAGGTTGGCGAGGGCGTCGTCGAGGTCAAGGCCACCAACGGCGATACGCACTTGGGCGGAGACGACTGGGACGAGAGGATCGTGAACTGGATTGCCGACGAGTTCAAGCGCGAGCAGGGGATTGACCTGCGCAATGACCGGCAAGCCCTGCAGCGGCTGCGCGAGGCGGCCGAGAAGGCAAAGGTGGAACTGTCGAGCACCGTTCAGACGATGATCAACCTGCCGTTCGTGACTGCTGACCAGAACGGCCCGAAGCACCTCGACAAGGCGCTCACGCGCGCCAAGTTCGAGGACCTGACGCGCGACCTGCTCGAGCGGTGCATTGCTCCGTTCCACCAGGCCCTTGCGGATGCGAAGATCACGGCGAAGGACCTCGACGAGGTGGTGCTGGTGGGCGGCGCGACGCGCATGCCGATGGTGCAGGAGTTGGTGAAGAAGTTGACGGGCAAGGAGCCGAACAAGAGCGTGAACCCGGACGAGGTAGTGGCGGTCGGGGCTGCGATTCAGGCGGGTGTTCTGTCCGGGCAGGTGCGCGACGTGGTTCTTCTGGATGTTACCCCGCTGACGCTGGGCGTCGAGACGCTGGGGGGCATCATGACCAAACTGATCGAGCGCAACACCACGATTCCTACGCGCAAGAGCGACGTCTTCAGCACCGCGGCGGACGGCCAGACCGATGTCGAGATCCACGTCTTGCAGGGCGAGCGCGAAATGGCGCGCGACAACCGCACCCTTGGCCGCTTCCACCTGACCGGCTTACCGCCCGCGCCAAGAGGGGTGCCGCGCATCGAGGTCGCCTTCGACATTGACGCCAATGGAATCCTGAACGTCGCCGCCAAGGACCTGGGCACAGGCCGCCAGCAGGCGATTACGATCACCGGCTCAGGCCAGTTGAGCAAGGATGACATAGACGTGAAGGTCAAAGACGCCCAGGCGCACGAAGCAGAGGACAAGAGCCGCCGCGAACTTGCCGAGGCCAGGAACCAGGCCGACTCGCTGATGTACTCGACCGAGAAGACGCTCAAGGACATGGGCGACAAGGTTCCGGCCGATGTGCGCGGATCGGTGGAAAGCGCGATGAATGACCTGCGCGAAGCGGCCAAGGGCGAGGACGCTGCGCGCATCCGGTCTGCGATCGAGGCCCTGCAGCAGGCATCCTACAAGTTGTCGGAGATCTTGTACCAGCAAGCAGCCGCCGAGGCGCCTTCAGGAGCGCAGGCGGAGCCCGAGGCGCCGGCGGGCGAGCCCTCGGAGGAGCAAAAGCCTCCCGACGAGGGCGTGATTGACGCCGAGTTCAAGAAGGAGGAATGACCCGATGGACTGGCTGAGGTTCGGGAACTGGGACCCATTTCAGGACATGTCGCGGCTGCGCGAGCAGATCAACAGCCTGTTCGAGCAGATCGCTGCGCGCGCGCCGAGGCGCGAGCCGACGCCGGGGATGGGCTGGTCGCCCGCTGTGGACATCTGGGAGGGCGATGACGCGATCACTTTTCAGGCCGACCTGGCCGGAATTGACAAGAACAAGGTGGAGATCAGCCTCGAGGAGGACCGCCTGACGATTCGCGGGGAGCGGGCAGCGGACGAGGGCCGCAAGTATCTGCGCGTCGAGAGGCCGAAGGGCGCGTTCCAGCGCGGCTTCACGATAGGCGTTCCCGTTGACGCCGGCAAGGTGAAGGCCACGATGCGCGACGGCGTGCTGGAGGTGACCATTGCCAAAGCGGGCAAGCCGAAAGCCGAGCAGGTGAAGGTGGCGATCGAATAGCTCACATGCCTAGGGATTACTACCAGGTGTTGGGTGTCTCGCGATCTGCGAGCGATAAAGACATCCGCCAGGCCTACCGGCGGCTGGCGCGCAAACACCACCCGGACGTGAACCCCGGCAACAAGCAGGCGGAAGAGAAGTTCAAGGAGATAAGCGAGGCTTACGAGGTCCTGAGCGACAAGGAGAAGCGCGCCCAGTATGACCGCTACGGCCACCTGGGCGACATGTGGAAGCAGGCCGCAAGCCAGCCTGGCGGGTTCACGTGGAGCACGGGCGGGCCGCAGACCGAGTTCGACCCGGGCGGAGGCGCTGGCGGTTTCGGCGACCTGTTCGACGTGATTTTCGGCGAGGGCCGCAGGGCCGCTCGCGCGCGCACCAGGCAGGCTCTCACGCGCGGGCAGGATGTGCACACTCCCGTGGAACTCTCGCTTGAGGAGGCCTATTCGGGCACCAGCCGGCGAGTTACCATCGGCGACCCCGGAGGGGGCTCGCGCACGATCGAAGTGCGCATCCCGCCGGGAGTGGATCACGGGGCAAAGATCAGGGCCGCGGGCCAGGGCGGTCAGGCAGCGGCGGGCGGCACACCGGGGGACCTCTATCTTATCGTAACGATCAGGCCCCACCCCGTATTCGAGAGGAAGGGCGCGGACCTTTACTGCGACCTGCCGGTAACCTACCCCGAGGCGGCGCTGGGGGCCGAGGCCGAGTGCCCCACCATGAAGGGGAAGGTGAAGGTGAGGGTGCCGCCGGGTTCGTCGAGCGGCCAGTTGCTGCGGTTGGCGGGCCTGGGGATGCCTAAGATGAAGAGCGGGTATGGGGACCTATACGCCCGGCTGAAGATAGTGGTTCCGAAGAATCTGAGCGAGGATGAGAAGCGGCTGGTGGAACGGCTGCGGCAGTTGCGGCCGGAGAATCCCCGCAGGTGGTAGTGGGATCAGGAGCTGGTGAGATGGCGAAGGCAGATGCGAAAGTGGAAGGGCTCTACGTGATGAGCGTTGCAGCGCGCCTGTGCGAATCCCATCCGCAGACCCTGCGGATGTATGAGCGCATGGGCCTGATTCAGCCGAAGCGCACGGCTTCGAACGTGCGGCTCTACTCGGACGAGGACATAGAGCGCGTGCGGCGCATCCAGCACCTGACGCAGGGCCTGGGGGTGAACCTGGCGGGGGTCGAGTTGGTGTTCGACCTCCTGGAGCGCATGGAGCGCATGAGGCACGAGATGGATGAGCGCATGGAGCGGATGCTGCGGCGCGCGGAGCAAATGCTCGGGCGGGGAATCTCGATCGCCGACCTGCTGGGCGAGGAGCACGAATAGTGCAGATGGACAAGTACACGGAGCGGGCGCGCGAGGCGCTGATGCTCGGCCAGCAGGTTGCAGCGCGCCACCAGCACACGCAGGTTGACACCGAGCACCTGCTGGTTGCGCTCCTGGAGCAGCCCGATGGCGTGGCGACGCAGATCCTCGAGCGAATCGGCGTTGACCACAACGAGGTGCGGCGCGCTGCGGAACAGGTGCTGGGAAGAACGCCTTCGGTGGTGGTGCACGGGTCGGGCGCGCCGCAGCAGATTTACATCACCCCGCAGGCGCACAAGGTCGTGGGCGATGAGGCGTGGGGCCATGCGCAGCGAATGCACGACGACCTGATCGCCACGGAGCATCTATTGCTGGCGCTCATCACGGGGCCTGGGGGGGCGGGGCCGGTTTTGCGGCAGTTCGGCGTAACGCAGCAGGCTGTCGAAAAGGCTCTGGTCGAACTGCGCGGCGCCCACCGGGTAACGGACGAGGCGGCGGAGAGCCGCTACCGCGCGCTCGAACGCTACAGCCGCGACCTGACCGAGGAGGCAAAGCAGGGCAAACTGGACCCCGTGATCGGCAGGGATGAGGAGATCCAGCGCGTGATCCAGGTCTTGGCGCGGCGCAGGAAAAACAACCCGGCTCTGATCGGCGATCCGGGCGTGGGCAAGACTGCGATCGTGGAGGGCCTGGCGCAGCGCATCGTGGGCGGCCAGGTGCCCGCCGTGCTCAAAGACAAGCGCGTGATCGCGCTCGACCTGGGCGCGATGGTTGCTGGCAGCAAGTTCCGCGGCGAGTTCGAGGAGCGGCTGAAGGCCGTTCTCGACGAGATCAAAAAAGAGCAGGGGCAGTTCATCGTTTTCATTGACGAGTTGCACCAGATGGTCGGGGCGGGCGCTGCGGAGGGCGCGATTGATGCTTCCACCATGCTGAAACCTGCGCTTGCGCGGGGTGATCTGAGGTGCATCGGCGCAACGACGCTCGATGAGTATCGCAAATATGTCGAGGCGGATTCGGCCCTCGAACGCCGCTTCCAGCCGGTGTTTATCGGCGAGCCGAGCATCGAGCAGACCGTTGAGATTCTGCGCGGGCTGCGCGAGAAATACGAGCAGCACCACGATGTGAAGGTTGACGATGCGGCGCTTCAGGCGGCGGCGCGGCTTTCGGCGCGCTACATCAGCGACCGGCACTTGCCCGACAAGGCGATTGACCTGATTGATGAAGCAGGCTCGAAGAAGCGCATCGAGGCGAGTTACGTTCCCTCCGATGTCGCCGAGATGGATCAGCAAATCCAGAAACTGGAAGCGGAGCGCGATGAGGCCGCGCTGCGGCAGGAATACGAGCAGGCGGCGAAGTTGAAGCAGCAGGTGGAGAAAGTGCGCACAGAACGGGAGGCGCGGTTCGCTGCCTGGCAGAGCGAACGGGGCAAGACCGACAACACGGTAACGGAGAATGACATCGCGGCGATCGTATCATCGTGGACCGGGATTCCCGTGAGCCGCATGTTGGAGGAGGAGGCGCACAAACTGCTTCACATGGAGGATGAGATTCACAAGCGCCTGGTTGATCAGTCCGAGGCGGTGAGCGCGGTGAGCGAGGCGATCAGGCGCGCGCGCGCCGGGCTCAAGGATCCAAAGCGGCCGATTGGTTCCTTCGTGTTCCTCGGCCCGACCGGCGTGGGAAAAACCGAACTGGCGCGCGCGCTCGCCGAGTTCCTGTTCGATGATGAAGATGCCATGGTTCGCATTGACATGAGCGAATACATGGAGAAGCACTCCGTCTCGCGGCTTATTGGCGCGCCCCCGGGATACGTGGGTTACGAGGAGGGCGGGCAACTGACCGAGGCCGTTCGGCGCAGGCCGTATCGCGTGATACTTTTCGATGAGATCGAGAAGGCGCACCCGGACGTGTTCAATATCCTGCTGCAGGTTCTCGACGATGGGCGGCTGACCGATAACACGGGAAGGACGGCCGATTTCAAGAACACAGTGATCATCATGACGAGCAACCTGGGAACGACTTCGTCGCAGGCCGGCGAACTCGGATTCCACGCCCAGACCGAGGCGGCCATGCAGCAGCCTTATGAGAAGATGAAGCAGAGGATGTTGGATGAACTGCGCGCTGCGGTGCGGCCGGAATTCCTGAACCGGATTGACGAGACCGTCGTGTTTCGCCCGCTGGGGCGCGATGAGATAAGGAAGATCGTTGACCTGATGATTGCGCGCGTGGGCGAGGAACTGAGGGACCGCGGCATCGCCCTGCAGTTGACCGATCCGGCCAGAGACGTGCTGGCGGAAAAGGGATTCGACCCGATGTTCGGGGCGCGGCCGCTGCGGCGCACGATTCAGCGAATGGTCGAGAACCCCATCGCCAAGGGGATCCTCGACAAGCAATACAAGGAAGGCGACACCATCATCCTCGACGCCCGCAACGGCGAAATCGAACCGCGCCTCCTGGTGGGAGCAAAAAAGTAGCGGCGGGCCCCTGTGTCCGCCAGTCGGCGGACCGGGGTCGCGGCCCTTTGGGCCTAGCGACTTCAGCCCGCACGGCTATGTGGGGCGGGCCTGCCCAGGCCCGCCGACGGCGCGCGTAGGCACGCGCGCCCTACAGGGGCAGACGCAACTATTGCCTGCGGACAGAATCAGCGAATGAGCGCAACACAAACACCAAGATCCTGGGTTGCGTGGAGCAGCGGGAAGGACAGCGTGTGGGCATTGCACGCTGCGCGCAAATCCAACAGGGTAGAGGTGGTCGGCCTGCTGACGACGGTAACGGAAGCATACGGCCGGGTCTCCATGCACGGCGTGCGGGAGGAACTGCTGCAGGCCCAGGCTGGGGCGCTGGGGCTGCCGCTGTATTCGGCGTATATTCCCACGCCCTGCACGAACGAGGCTTATGAAGAGATCATGCGCCGGGCGATGGAAGAGGCCAAGCGGGACGGGGTTACGCAGATTGTATTCGGCGACCTGTTCCTGGAAGACATCCGCGCCTACCGCGAGAAGCAGTTGGGGGCGATCGGGATGGCGGCTCATTTCCCTCTATGGGGGCTCGACACTGCAGCCCTTGCGCGAGAGATGATAGCAGGCGGAGTGCGCGCCTGTGTAACGTGCCTCGACCCTCGAAAGATCGGCCGAGAGTTCGCCGGGCGAGACTTCGACCTGGAGTTCCTGAACTTGCTGCCGGCCGGAGTGGACCCCTGCGGGGAGAACGGGGAATTCCACACCTTCGCCTGGGATGGCCCTGGCTTCGCGCGTCCGCTCGATGTGCGCGTCGGCGAGACGGTGGAGCGCGAAGGTTTCGTGTTCACCGACGTGCTGCCCGCGTAACGGGGCTGCAGAGCGCTATTGACGGCCGGTCGCTTATCTGCTATACTGATTCCAGAATAAGAGGACGAGCCCTTTAATTTGGCCCCGTGAGGCCAGGAAGGGTGAGGTAGTACGGGATACGAGCGGCCCTTCCGAATCACGGGAGGGCCGCTTTTTTCGTGGGAGCGCGAGATGAAAGATGGCGCGGGATTGATGGATGCGGATGACATAAGGCGTGCGGTAACCAGGATCGCGCACGAGATCGTCGAGCGCAACCGGGGCGCTGAGAACCTGGCCTTGATAGGCATTCGCACGAGGGGCGCGCCGCTGGCAGCGCGGCTGGCGGCGGTGATCGAGGGAATCGAGGGGCGCACCGTTCCGGTTGGTTTTCTGGATGCGACGGCGCACCGCGATGACAGGCCGCACGGCGCGGCGGCGAGCAACAACACGGACGTGCCTTTCGATGTTGCCGGCAAGCGGGTAATTCTGGTTGACGAGGTGATCTTCACGGGGCGGACGGTGCGCGCTGCGATGGACGCGCTGATTGAACTCGGGCGGCCTGCTTCCGTTCAGTTGGCGGTGTTGATTGACCGGGGGCACCGCGAACTGCCGATCAGGCCGGACTATGTTGGCAAGAACGTTCCCACCAGCCGCAGGGAACGGGTTTCGGTGCGGCTGGCCGAGCACGATGGGCAGGACACGGTAATCCTTGAGCGCGCGTGAGGGGGCTAACATGGGACTGGCAGGAAGAGACGTGATTTCGGTGTTCGATCTCAGCAACGCGGAGATCGAGCAACTGATCGTCCTGGCCGACGAGATGGAGAAATTCGCGCGCGGCCGCACCGGCATCTGCGAGGGCAAGATCATGGCGGCCCTTTTTTACGAGCCGAGCACGCGCACGCGCTTCTCGTTCGAGGCGGCGATGCAGCGCCTGGGGGGCGGCGTGATCACGTGCGCGGAGGCAGGCACGATGTCGGTGGCAAAGGGCGAGACGCTGGCGGACACGGTTCGCATAGTCGAGAGTTACGCGGACGTGATCGTGATGAGGCACCCGCTCGAAGGTTCGGCTGCTCTCGCCGCCGAGTATGCGCGCGCGCCGGTGATAAACGCAGGCGACGGCGCGCACGAGCATCCGACGCAGACCTTCCTGGACCTTTACACGCTGAGAAAGGAGCACGGCAGGATCGAGGGGGCGTGGGTCGTGCTGGTGGGTGACCTGAAGTACGGGCGCGCTGTGCGCTCGTTCGCATACGGACTTGCGAGGCTGGGAGCAAACATCGTTTGCGTCGCGCCGGAAGGGCTCGAGATGGGCGCGCAGATGGCGAAGCGGCTGGAGGAACTCGGTTCTCCTGCGCGACAGTATCCCAGCCTGGAAGCCCTGGCGCAGGATCGGGACCTGCCTGATACGATGCGCGCGGGCTGTAGCAGACGCGGCGTGTCCGATGTGCTGGCCCTGTTCGACGCGATATACGTGACCCGGGTGCAGAAGGAGCGCTTTCCGTCGGCTGAGGCTTTCGAGCGGGTGAAGAGTTCGTATGCGATCACCGCTGACATCCTGAAGCGCACGCGCTCGGACACTCTGATCATGCACCCGCTGCCGCGGGTGGACGAACTGGACTACGGCATTGACGCGGATCCGAGGGCAGCCTACTTCCGCCAGGCAGCATACGGGGTGCCGATACGCATGGCGCTTCTGGCCGCGATTCTGGGAAAAGCGCCGCGGGCGATTGAGGATGAAGGCTGGCGCGGGCGCGCGCTGGAGGTGGTAGAGCGCGAGGGCAAATGCGCTAACCCGCGCTGCGTCTCGAACAACGAGCGCTACGCTGCCCCCAAGTTTGTACGCGAGCAAACGGCGGCCCAGGTGGTGTGCGCCTACTGCGAGCGGCCTGTGGAAAGCGCGGACGAATGACGATCGTGCTGCGCGGCGGGCGGGTGATTGATCCGGCATCGGGGACTGATGAAGTGGCCGATGTGATGATACAGGAGGGACGAATCGCGCGCATCGGGCCGGGCGATGTGCCGGGCGATGCCGACGTTTTCGATGCCAAGGGCTTGCTTGTCTGCCCCGGGCTGATTGATATGCACGTGCACTTTCGAGAGCCGGGCTATGAACACAAGGAGACCATCGCAACAGGTTCGCGCGCTGCTGCCATGGGCGGGTTCGCGCGCGTGGTGTGCGAGCCGAACACGAAGCCGCCGATTGACGATGCCGGCGACCTGGCGAGGGTCCAAGCAATCGCCGCCAGGGACGCGGCGGTGCGCGTGCATTTCAAGTCGTGCATCACTGTGGAGCAGCAAGGCGAGCGGCTGGTTGACGTTGAGAAGGTCAAGCAGGCTGGTGCTGTCGCCCTGAGCGATGACGGCGAACCGGTGAGAGACGAGGGCGTGATGGAGCGTGCGCTGGAGGCGGCGTGGGACAATGACATCCTGGTGACGCCCCACTGCGAGCAGTCGGCGCGCTCAAGCGCCCCACCCGGCGGCGCCCTGCGATTCGATCGCGAGCCTGTGTTCGTCGGGCGCGATCTGGGCCTGGCGGCAAGCACCGGCGCGCGCCTGCACATTTCCCACGTCAGCACGGCGGAGGCGGCCCGGCTTCTGCGCGCGAGCAGGGACATGGGCGCCAGCGTGTCAGGGGAGGCAACCCCGCACCATCTCGTTCTTTCTGCCGACATGGTGCCCGAGAACAATCCCGATTGGAAGACCAATCCGCCGCTGCGCACGCGGCAGGATGTTGAAGCGCTGCAGAGGGCTTTGGCCGATGGCACGATCCAGGTGATTGCGACGGACCATGCGCCCCATGCGCCCGAAGAAAAGGCGCAAGGCTGGGATGATGCGCCGTTCGGGATGATTGGGCTTGAGACAGCCCTGGGCGTGGTGTTCACGCACCTGGTGCATCGCGGCAAGTTGGGGCTGGAACAGGCGATCGCTGCCATGACACGTAATCCGGCCCGCATCCTGGGCCTGGAGGCCGGATCGCTGCGGCCGGGCGCTGTGGCCGACATCACGCTGATTGATGCGCAGAAGGAATGGGTCGTTGACCCGGATCACTTCCAGTCGAAAGGGCGCAATTGCCCGTTCGCAGGCTGGAAACTGAAGGGCAAAGCCGTCGCGACGATTGTCGAGGGGAAGTGGGTCATGCGCGAGGGGCAACTGGTGGCATAGAAGTGAAAGCGATTTTGCTGCTTGAGGATGGGACCTGTTTCGAGGGCGAGAGCATCGGCTGCCCGGGCCGGTGCGTCGGCGAGGTGGTCTTCAGCACTGCGATGACGGGCTACCAGGAGATGATAACCGACCCGTCATATCGCGGGCAGATCCTCACGCTCACCTATCCGCTGATTGGAAATTACGGCACGGCAAGCGGGGATTTCGAATCGGACCACGCCCAGGTGCAAGGGCTGGTGGTGAAAGAGTTGTGCGATGCGCCCAGCAACTGGCGCTCGGATGCGGGCGCGTGGGATTTCTTGCGCAAGCAAGGGGTCATCGGGATGGCCGGCATTGACACGCGCGCGCTCACGCGCAGGCTGCGCGTGAGCGGCGTGATGATGGGAGCCATCTCGACGCAGGACAGCCGGGAGGAACTCGCTGAGCACATAAAGCAGGCAGAGAAATACGGGGAGATTGATTTCGTGGCCGAGGTGAGCACCCAGCGGCCCTATCAGTTCACTGCCGACTATGAGAAGGGCAGCGTGCAGGCCGAGTTGGGCTTTGGCGACGGGCCGCGAGTGGTGGTTGTTGACTGCGGCGTGAAGCGCAATATCCTGCGCAGCCTTCTCAAGTTGGGCTGCGAGGCAGTCGTCGTGCCCGCGGGGAGCACTGCAGAGCAGGTGCTTGCGCTGAAACCCGATGGTGTGTTGCTCTCCCCTGGGCCGGGAGACCCGGCGCTCCTCGGCTATGCCATCGAGACGATGCGCGATCTTCTCGGCAAGAGGCCCGTGATGGGCGTGTGCCTGGGGCACCAACTGCTTGCCTGGGCTGTGGGTGGAAAGACCTTCAAACTCAAGTTCGGGCATCGCGGCGCGAACCACCCTGTGAAGGACGAGGCCAGCGGGCGCGTTTTCATCACTTCGCAGAATCACGGCTACGCCGTTGACCCCGACAGCCTGAAGGGCACCGGCGCAGAGGTTACCCAGATCAATCTGAACGACGGAACGGTCGAGGGCCTGCGGCACGACGAACTGGGGGCCTGGTCAATCCAGTATCACCCCGAGGCGAGCCCCGGGCCTCTGGACAACGGGTATCTTTTCGATAGATTCGTGGGGCAGTTGAGGGGGCAGTGAACGAGTGAAGGCAGACGCGAGCCAAGATGCCGAAGCATGAGGACCTGAAAAAGGTGATGGTGATCGGCTCGGGCCCGATCGTGATCGGGCAGGCGGCCGAGTTCGATTACGCGGGCACTCAAGCGTGCAAGGCCCTGCGCGAGGAAGGCATGCAGGTGGTGCTGGTCAACAGCAACCCGGCCACCATCATGACCGACACCGAGATCGCCGACCGCGTCTATATCGAACCCCTCACCGTTGAATTCGCTGAACGAATCATCGCCGCCGAGCGCCCGCAGGGGCTGCTGCCCACTCTGGGCGGGCAGACGGGCCTCAACCTGGCGACCCAACTGGCGAAGCAGGGGATCCTGGACAAATACAACGTTCGCCTGCTGGGCACGCCGCTCGACGCAATCGAGCGCGCCGAGGACCGCGAGGCATTCAAGCGCACGATGCAGGAAATAGGAGAGCCGATTCCCGACAGCCGCATCGTAACTACGATGGCCGAGGCGCGCGACTTCGCCAAGGAGATCGGCTTCCCGATCATCGTGCGGCCGGCATATACGCTGGGCGGAACCGGCGGCGGCATCGCATACAACGAGCGCGAACTGATCGAGATTGCATCGCGCGGCTTCACCATGAGCATGATCCACCAGTTGCTGATCGAGCAGTGCGTGCTGGGCTGGAAAGAAATCGAATACGAAGTGATGCGCGACGGGGCGAACAACTGCATCACCGTGTGCAACATGGAGAACCTCGACCCGATGGGCATACACACCGGCGACTCGATCGTCATCGCGCCCAGCCAGACGCTCAATGACAAGCAATACCAGATGCTGCGCAGCGCTTCCTTGAAAGTTATCCGAGCGCTTGGCATAGAGGGCGGGTGCAACATCCAGTATGCCCTGGACACGAAAAGCGATCAGTATTACGTGATCGAGGTCAACCCCCGAGTCAGCCGCTCCAGCGCCCTTGCATCCAAGGCCACCGGCTACCCGATCGCGCGAGTTGCGTCGAAGATCGCCGTCGGCCTTCGCCTGGACGAGATCCCCAACGCGGTCACGAAAAGGACGCTTGCCTGCTTCGAGCCGGCCTTGGATTACGTGGTGGTGAAGATACCGCGCTGGCCCTTCGACAAGTTCAGCCTGGCGGACCGGCGCGTCGGCACCCAGATGAAGGCCACGGGCGAGGTGATGGCGATTGGCCGCACCTTCGAGGCCGCGCTCATGAAGGCGGTGCGCTCCCTGGAGATCGGGGTGTCGGGCCCAAGGCTTCCCGGCGCTAATCAGTGGAGCGACATGGCTCTTGAGGAGCGCCTGCGCAATCCCACCGATGAACGCATCTTCGCGCTCTTCGAGGCTTTCCGCCGCGGCATGACCGTAACCGAGGTCGCCGCGCTGACCGCGGTTGACCCGTGGTTCCTGCGCAAGGTCCGCGGCCTGGTGGAGATGGAAAAGGAAGCCTGCCTGGATCACGCGTGGCTGCGAAAGGCGAAAACGCGCGGGTTCGGCGATGCCTACCTTGCGCAACTGCTGGGCACCGATGAGGCTGCAATCAGAAAAGCGAGAGGTGAGGCCGGCATAAAGCCCTGCTACAAGATGGTTGACACCTGCGCCGCAGAGTTCGAGGCCGCTACCCCTTATTACTACTCCTCCTATGAAGCGGAAGACGAGGCACGGGTGAGCAAGCGCAAGAAAGCGGTGGTGATCGGCGGTGGGCCGATAAGAATCGGCCAGGGCATCGAGTTCGATTACTGCAGCGTGCACGCAGTCTGGGCGCTGCGCGAGGAGGGCTACGAATCCATCATCATCAACAACAACCCCGAAACGGTGAGCACGGACTTCGACACCTCGGATACCCTCTACTTCGAGCCGCTGACCGAAGAAGACGTGCTCAACGTCATCGCGGAAGAGAAGCCGGACGGGGTCGTCGTGCAGTTCGGCGGGCAGACGCCGCTGAACCTGGCGGGTGCCCTTCATGCCGAGGGCGTTCCCATCCTGGGCACGAGTTTCGATTCGATTGATGCCGCCGAGGATCGAGATCGTTTCGAGCGGCTGCTGCGCGAACTCGGCGTTCCGAAGCCTGCTGGCCGGGCGGTAACTTCGACCGACGAGGCCCTCGCCGTTGCGCGCGAGGTCGGTTTTCCGGTGCTGGTGCGGCCCTCCTATGTTCTCGGCGGCAGGGCCATGGAAATCGTTTTCGGCGAGGAGGAACTCCTCTCGTATATGCGCCTCGCGGTTGACGTTTCCCCCAGGCACCCGGTGCTCGTTGACAAATACGTGATGGGCAAGGAAGCGGAAGTTGACGCGATCTGCGATGGTGAAGAGGTCCTGATCCCGGGCATCATGGAGCACATCGAGCGCGCGGGCGTGCACTCGGGCGACAGCATGGCTGTCTATCCTCCAACTACGCTCACACAGCGCGAGAAGGATATGATCGTTGACTACGCCGCGCGCTTGAGCCGCGCGCTCAAGGTGCGCGGGCTGGTCAACGTTCAGTATGTGATCGAGAACGGGACGGTGTATGTCCTGGAAGTGAACCCGCGCGCCAGCCGCACGGTGCCCTATCTGAGCAAGGTGACGGGGATTCCGATGGTCAAGGTTGCAGTGAAGGCGATGCTCGGCAAGTCCCTGCGCGAGCAGGGATACGAGCCGGGCCTCTTGCCAGAGCAGCCGCACTACGCAGTCAAGGCTCCGGTGTTCTCGTTCGCGAAATTGACCGAGGTTGACGTCGCCCTGGGCCCGGAGATGAAATCCACCGGCGAGATCATGGGAGTTGACCCCGACTACTCGCGCGCCCTTTACAAGGCGATGATTGCTTCGGGTGTGAACGTTCCGCTGCGCGGTTCGTTGATAGCCACCATCGCAGACCGCGATAAGCAGGAGGCCCTGCCCATCATCCGCCAGTTCGCTGACATGGGATACCGCATATACGCCACTACGGGAACCGCTCGTTTCCTGCGCGCAAACGGAGTGGATGCCATCCGCGTCAAGAAAATCCACGAGGGCAGCCCGAACATCCTCGACCTGATACAGAACGAGAAGATTGACCTTCTGATAAACACGATTTCCAACGACCGCGGCCCGGCGCGCGAGGGGGCGCGCATCCGGCGCACGTCGGTCGAACATGCGATCCCCTGCCTCACATCGCTTGACACCACGCGCGCGCTCCTGGTTGCCCTCTCCGCCCAGAAGGGCGACGGCATGCAAGTCCGCCCCCTCCAGTCCTACGCCGCCAGTGACCGTTGATGGGCGCGGCTTCTCCCGAAGCCGCGCAAGTGCGCTTGACACGCATTCGCAAAAGGGGCAATCTTGTCGCTGCTTCGTCATCATCTGCGTGCGGCTGTCCTGGGTCGGCGAGGCATGTCTCGATGAACACGCAACTGCAAGCGATCCTCAAGGAACTGCGAACCCGCTTCGAGCGCCTCTACGGGGAGCGCCTGCTCAACATGGTGCTCTACGGCTCCCAGGCGCGCGGCGACGCGGATGCTGGCTCCGACATAGATGTAATGGTGGTTCTGGATGGCACGGTGGACCCGTGCCTCGAGATCGCACGAACCGAGGTTGACGTAGCCGATGTCTCGCTCGAAAACAACGTGGCAATTGTATGCGTCTTCGTCTCTCGTCAGAGGTACGAGACGGAACAGAGTCCGCTCCTGATAAACGTCCGGCGTGAGGCAGTCCAGGTATGACCACCGAGCAGCAGGCACTACTAGGAAAAGCCCGGCAGAGCCTAGCGGCGGCAAGGCTGCTGCAGGCCGATGGACAGCATGGGTTCGCTGCTGCCAGAGCCTACTACACCATGTTCTACCTTGCGGAGGTCTTCTTGCTCGGCGAGGGCCTCACGTTCTCCAGCCACGCCGCCGTTCAGGGCGCCTTCGGGGAACGCTTCGCCAGAACCGGCCGTGTGCCGCGCGAATTCCACCGCTACCTCGTTCGGGGCATGGAGGTGCGCCACCAGGCCGACTACGACACGGTTCCCGTGAGCGAAGAAGAGGCAGCGGAGCAGATCGCCCGCGCCGAGAAGTTCCTGGCGCTTGCGCAGAAGATGCTCGGTCGTCCAGCAGAGCAGGAATAAGGGGTATGTCATTCCGAGTCCGCCGGCTGGCGGACGAGGAATCCCATCCTGGAACGGCACCCGCTGGCGGTCAATACGGCCAAAACACGTAGGTCTTCATCTGGAACCCCACGCCGATCAGGCTCCAGAGGGCCCCGGCGATGCATTCGCCGATGATCAGCCCGACGAACAGCGGCAGGCCCTTGCGGTAGAGCCTCAAACCGCCCCAGCGCAGAACCAGCAGTTTGGTCACCCACGCGATCATCAGCGGCCCCCAAAGCAGCCCCATTGACCACGAACTCGAAACCGCATAGCCCACCGGGTGAAAGGGCCACCACGCGAACCGCGTTCTCATCAGGAGCAGAAACAGGCTGAAGAGGAAGCCGGCCACGATTGCCATTTCGCTGGCGAGGTTCGCCGGCTGCGGAACCTCCATCCAGCGGTTGAGCCGGTCCCAGGGCTCGCGCGCGAACGCGTGCGCCGCCAGGCCAACCTTCGCTGTCCCCATGCCATAGCGGTATCCGATGTGCAGCATGCCCCAGAATCCGGCCACCGCCCCCACAAACCCCGCCAGAAGCATCGCCCAGAAAAGCGCGCGCATTGATATGCCGCGCCGCTCCGCTATCTTGAAACCCTCCAACTCGTGCGGCATCGGGTGGCTCCGATAGGCGCGCGTCAGCCACCAGTAAATGTTGAACATCGCAAGGCCCCCCGGCCCGATCGCCTGCGAGCCCATCACCGCCGTCATCATCTCGTCCGGCCCGCCGTAGTGAAGGTCGTGAGCGGGCGGCCCAAGTTCCGCCCGCATCCGCGTTACCGCCGTGAGCATCGCAAACTGGATCACGAAAAATGCAATCGCCACCGAGAGCATCATCCCGTTGTACCACGAGAATGCCACCAGCGTGGCGAACCCCAGCCCGGCGCCGATCACGGCCCAGCGATACGCTAAAGGTTCCTGCGAATCGTCAACCAGTCTCCGGCGGCTGAACGTCTGCCTCAGCACCTGGGCCAGGTTCGTGCGCCCTATCCAGAGCACGAAAACGAACAGCCCCATGTAGGCCCCGAAACTCTGCTCGGTGATATACGGGGAGCGCGGCCTCCCCAGCCACCCGTAGTACGCAGCGGCGACCAACTCTGACTGCCAGTACCAGAAGAAGAACCAACTGGCGAAAAGAAGGTCAACGGGGAGCAGGTAACCAAGCCCGATGGCAAACGGATACAAATTGAAATTGACGCCTCCCCACATGCTCCACGGCCAGGTTGTGAAATACCGGCCGATGTTGTTGAACGGCTTGCCGCGCGTTGGGATCGCGGGCATGCTCGGATAAAGGTAGTTCAGGCCGTTGAGCAAGTTGACGCCTGCAGCGACCGCGAACCCGATCCAGAAAAGCCGGTTGCGCCACAGGTCGGTCTTCGGGTCGGTGATCTCCAGCGGTATCTGAGCGATGGGGTATGACAGCCGCTCCCGCTCGGTCCACTGCTTTCTCACGATGGCGTTTATGCAAAGACACGTGAACACCAGCACGACGATGAACGCGATCCAGATCCCCGCCGGAACGGCCCATGCGAGCAGGCGCTCGCGCGTGTAGAGCGTCGAGTTGCCCTGGTAGAATCCCGCCAGGATTCCCTTGTCCTTCATCACCAGGTGGTCGGGAACGAAGCGGTCGAAGCGCTCCGCCCACTTGTTCTCAGGCGTCGCGAACCAGGTGCCTTCGCCGAGCATCGAGACGAGGATCTCCACCTGGTCGTGGCTGCAGACCGATGTCGCCACCGCGAGCATGATGTAGAGGACGAGCAGTTCCCGCGCGTCGAGCGCCCACTGCGGGCGAATCCTGCGCACTGCGATATTGAGCAGCAGCAGCGCCAGCACCGTGAAGACGACGTGGAAATACAGCGAGACCGTCGTCGGCTGGCCGCAATACCACACGATCTCCATCTGCAGAACCCAGTAGCAGTTGAGCGGCATCAGGATCAGGCCGAGCACGATGACGCGGCCGGTTATGCCGAGGTCGCGTGGGGAAATGCGCCGCCGGTTTGCACGTGCGCGCATGCCGCGCTAATTCGGCGCGTGAAGTCTCCATCCTTCCATTGGGCGGCTGCGACTCTTGCGTCGGCACACGCCCGCGTGGCAACGCCCGGCGCCATCACTAACAGCACCCGGTCTTTGGAGTGCGGGGCTTCAGCCCCGCTTTCAAAAGCGGCCCTTCGGGCCACCCTGAGGGCGGCCCGTCAGGGTCGCCCGAACGGGCGGCGATGAATCGCCGCACTCCACAAGCATGCGAGGGATTGACAGGGGGGGCAGTATGTGCTATGAATCGCGGCAAGGAGAGCGCGCGTCATGGCTGCGGTGCACATGGGCAATATCATTGGATGGGCTTCGCTTATTGGGGTGCCGCCCGCTGCGCCGGAGTGTTGAACGTCAGACCGTAGGAAATGCTACCGACGCCGCGGGCAACAATCCGCGGCGTCGGCGTCTATCTATGGGCAGTGAGAACGCCGCTCGAGATGATGCGGACGCCGGAGCGCATTGAGGAAGGGACGAAAACATGGGTGCCATGAAGGGGAGAACGAGTTATCGCTGGGCAACAGCCGCCGTTCTGGCGGCAGCGCTGCTGTGCTCGCGCGCCTGGTGCGACCAGCACCAGTTCACGGAGGACGTCAACGACACGGGAAAGGACACCGTCGTTGCGACGCGCACCCGGGTTGCCCCGAAGATTGACGGCCTGCTAGATGACGAGTGCTGGAAGGATGCAACGCGTCTGACAAGTTTTCGCGTCGGGAATCAGCCGGGCCAGGGACTGCTCCCTGAACAGCAGACCGAAGTGCTCGTTACATCCGACAAGCAGGCGCTCTATTTCGCCTTCATCTGCCGCGAGAGCGATGTAACGAAGATCGCCGCCCACCAGACGCAGTATGATGGCAGTTTCGACCTCGACGACTGCGTTGACATCGGGCTCGATACCTTCTGCGACAAGACGCGCTCCTACGTGTTCGTGGTGAACCCCTTGGGCACGCGCAATGACAGCCGCTGGGGCGATGAGCGCTGGAACGCGAAATGGCAGGCAGCGGCGAAGATCGGCAAGGACCGCTGGACGGTCGAGATCGCGATCCCGTTCTCCATCCTGACGATGCCGAAAGGTGCGAAGAAGTTCGGGTTCAACTGCGGACGCTTCGTTCAGCGCCGGAGCGAGTGGGACTATTGGAAATACACGAAGAACTATTCCGACCGGGAGTTCGCCTGGGCCGGGTTGACGGGGTTCGAGATTGGAGCGGCCGCGCGGCCGGATCGCTATCTCGGATACGTCGTCGGCTCGCGCCGATTCGAGGAGCCTGCATCAACGACAGGGCACATCGGCGGCGATTGGGAGCACCCGCTGACAAGCACCTCCACCGCGATGCTTACCCTCAACCCGGACTGGAGCCAGATCGAGGCCGCGCACGCGAGCATTGACTTCACCTACGTCGAGCGCTCCCTGCCCGAGGTGCGCCCGTTCTTCGTCGAGAGCGGGCCATACCTGCCGACGAACACCATCTTCTATCCTCAGGGACGGATATACCGGTTCGACGAAGGCCTGAAGGTGACGGGCACCGACGGCCGCTTCCGCTTCGGGGTTCTGGGGATGCTGGGCGTAGAGAGGTTCGCCGATATTCCGCGCGAGGACGACTTGGCTGCACGGCTGTGGTATGACTTCAGCCACGAGACTTATCTGAACGTCTCGGACGTTCGCTCCGGCACCGACGACTGCTCGCACGTGGAGTTCGTTCACGAGCACAAGGGGCCCATCAATACGCGCACGGTGGCGGCCTACTATCATCAGTCCTCCGACGAGCCCGACCTGGGGGGAAGCCAGGCATCCCTGCGTACCTATGCTCAAACCGAGGACTGGTCTGCCCAGTTCTCGTGGGAGAACACGGGGGACAACATACGGCCAGCGCTCGGGCGCCTGCCCCGGCCCGGCATTCAGGCGTGGCAGGTAAAGGGTTCCCGCTACTTCAACCCCAAGCCCGGCAGCGCATGGTTCGAGAAAGCCAATGTTGTCATGTCCTACAACCGGGCGCTCGACCATCAGGGCAACCTCAACTATGAGGACGTTTTTCTGAACATGTGGATGCAGCAGAGCCCGGAGTTCTCCGTCGGCGCAGGCCCTGACCTCTATCGGCATCCTGGCCCCGCCGGGAACATTTTCGACGACGTGACCTGGGGCTTCGGGGCCAATTTCCTGGAGCGCAAGCCCACGAATGCCTGGCTCGGGGCGACCATCGGCACCATCGAGGAGTCCGGCTACCGCAACTTCAATATTGGGGGCCAGGCGCGCACGCGTGGGGACCGGCTGGCCGGATACACAACTCTGGAGTGGACGAGATGGGACCGCCGCAATTCGCTTTCGCTTCACGGAAGCGAGGAGAACGCGCACCAATACACGGTGGGGCTCAGTTATCGCTTATCAAGGCGCACGACGTTCGCCCTCAGTCAGCGCTGGCTGAAACAGGAAGGCAAGACCAACACCATATTCAACGCTGTTCTGCGCAAGCAATATGGGGTTGACCACGACCTGTATATCATCTTCGGAGACCCGCAGAACCCAGACGAGACGGTCAACCAGATAATGGTCAAATACGTGATGCCCTTCGGCAAGTGGGGCGAGCGCTGACAGCATGCCGTAGGCGGGCGTGGACAGCTGATCCTGCGTAACTGTTCATTCCGGGATGGGGCGTTCCTACAGGGCACGTAGGAGCCTTGTAGGGCCACCTGGAGAGTGTGGCAGCCGGGAATGAACGATCACGGGCCTGCCCCCTCTTGACATGAGAACATCAGTTTGCTATGATGGGGGCATGAGAGATGGGTTTATTCACCTGCACGTGCACTCGAATTTCTCGATGCTCGACGGGGCTTGCCCTATTGATGGGCTGGTCGAGCAGGCCGGGCGGCTGGGCATGGCCGCCCTTGCGATCACCGACCACGATGGCCTTTACGGGGCAATCCGGTTCTACCAGCAGGCGAAAAAGGCGGGCCTGAAACCCGTAATCGGGGCCGAAATCACGGTCGAGGGCTGCACAGTTGGATCATGGGACGGTCCCTATCACCTCGTCCTGCTGGCGAAGGATCGGACCGGCTATTCGAACCTGTGCCGCCTGATAACCCACGCTCACCTTTCTCAGCCTCGCGGCAGCCCCAGAGCAAGCATCTCCGCGCTCGAGGAGTGCTGCCCGCCGGTTGGCGAGCTGATCGCCCTTTCAGGCTGCAAGAGGGGCGAAATTGCGGCGCACATCCTCGACCGGCCGGCGCAATCCGACCAGGCAGCCAATCGCCTGGCGGAGATATTCGGGCGCGAGAACTTTTTCATCGAACTGCCAGCAGATGAGCCCGATCTGATCGCTCCCCTTGCTCGCCTTGCGCAGAGGCTGCGCATCGGGACAGTCGCGACCAACAATGTGCACTATATCTCGCCGGATAAGGCGCACATTCACGATGTTCTTGCATGTATCGGCGCATTGAGCACGATCCAGGAACTCAACCCCAAACCTCCTCCCCTGCGGGCCGAAGCGCTGCGGCGGGCAAAGGCTCGTCACAGCGATGGAGAGGCTTATTTCAAATCGGCGCGCGAGATGCAGGCCCAATTCACAGCCTATCCCGAAGCGATTGCAAACGCGATCGAGATTGCAGAACGCTGCAACCTGAACCTCGGACTGGGCGAAATCCATTTCCCGCACTTCCCCCTCCCGCCCGGACAGATCGCCGATGGTTGTCTGGAAAAACTCTGCCGCAAGGGCGCGCGCGAGAAATACGGCAGGCTGTCCGCAAAGGTTCTGCGGCGATTGCGGCACGAACTCGCGATCATCCGCCGCCTGGGCTTTTCGGAATATTTCCTGGTTGTCTGGGACATCGTGCGCTGGGCGCGCTCGAAGGGGATTCGCTGCTCGGGCAGAGGTTCGGCGGGCGATTCGCTGGTCAGTTATCTTCTCGGATTGACAGGCGTTGACCCCATCGAGGCCGATCTTCTCTTCGAGCGCTTCCTGAACCCCGAAAGAAAGGGGATGCCCGACGTTGACCTGGACTTCGATTCCCGCAGGAGGGAGGAGGTGATTGACTATGTCTATCAGCGCTTCGGCAAGCAGTCCGTCGCTGCAGTGGCGACCATCAACACCTTCAACGCGCGCTCCGCGATAAGAGAGGCCGGGCGGGCCTTGGGCTTTCCTGCGGCGATGGTGGATGCGGTTAGCAAGGCTTTCCCGCATATCGGAGCAGACCGGATTCGCGAGGCCGTTTCATCGCTGCCCGAACTGCGCGGCCTGGGGCTCGAAAACGAGCGCCTCGCTCACCTCTTCGATGTCTGCCAGGAAATCGCCGGTTTCCCGAGGCACCTGAGCGTTCACCTGGGAGGGATGGTGATTGCGCCCGGGCCTTCGCCCGCCGAAGCCCGCCGGTTGGCGGGCGAAGGCGGGACTTTGACCGATTACCTGCCGGCGGAAATGGCAGCCAAGGGAGTTACCGTGGCGCAGTTTGACAAGGATGACATCGAGGCCCTGGGATTGGTGAAGATGGACCTTCTCGGCCTGCGCAACCTTTCTGCTGTGCAGGAGACGGTTGAACTCTTGCGAGAGCGCGGGCCTTCGCCCTCCGAAGTGCTTCGGCCCGCAGGTGGCATCAATCTCGATCCTGATAGGCTGCCGCTCGATGACCCGGAAACCTATAGCCTTCTGCGCTCGGCGCAAACTGTGGGCGTTTTCCAACTGGAGAGCCCCGGCATGAGGGGGCTTTTGCGCGCGCTGCAGCCGACCTGCTTCGAGGATATCATCGCGAACATCTCCCTTTTCAGGCCGGGCCCCATGCAGGCCGACATGGTCGGGCCGTTCCTTGCGCGGCGGCACGGAAAGGAACCTGTCTCATATCCTCATCCTGCAGCCGAACGCGCATTGAAATCAACCTACGGCGTGATTCTCTACCAGGAGCAGGTGCTCGAGGTTGCGAGCGCGGTTGCCGGGTTCACGCTCGGGCAATCGGATGCGCTGCGCAGGGCGATGACGCACGACCGCTCGCCGGAGGAGATGGATAAACTGAAGGAGGCCTTTCTCACCGGGGCGGCGAGAAAAGGCGTTGACAGGGAGACGGCGGATGATGTTTTTCGCCGCCTTTCCGCGTTCGCGGCCTACGGGTTTTGCAAGGCGCACGCCGCCTGCTTCGCCCACATCGCCTATCAGACAGCCTATCTCAAAGCGCACTATCCCGCAGAGTTCCTGGCTGTGATACTTTCCAACCAGCCCATGGGATTTTATCCCCCCGAGGTCATCGTCCAGGAGGCAAAGCACCGGGGAATTCCCGTTCTTCCCGTTGACGTGAACCGCAGCGGGGCGAGATACACGGTGGAGGAATGTAGGGGCGGTTCGCGAACCGCCCCTACGGAAACCGGCGACAGTGGCGGCGAATCGCCTTCCATCGGGCTGCATGTCGCCCCGAAACTGTATCCCGGCGCATCTGCCGACCGGTCGCACATAGAGCCGATTATGTGGAGTGCCCCGATTCATCGGGGCTTTCAAAGCGGCGGCGAGCCGCCGCACTCCAAAAGCGATCCAGCGGGGCGCAGAGGCCCCGCCCTACAGAATCTCCTTCATCCGCCTGTTCCTGTCATTCTGAGTCCCGACGCAGTCGGGACGAAGAATCCCATTCCTGTGCTTACAGGCTTGGGAAAACATCCGCCAGGGCCCGTTCCAGATGGGACCCTTCGCTTCGCTCAGGGTGACAGCCCGGGAGACTTGCGCAGATGTAGGGACGGGTTTGAAACCCGCCCCTGCGGATTGGCGCGGGCGATACGGGTGGGGCTGGCGCAGGTGCAAGGCGTCAGCGGGGCGGCAATCGTCTCGATCCTGGCGGCGCGCAAACAGGGGCCATTCGAATCGGTAGCCGATTTCTGGGCGCGCACCAGGGTTCAGCGCCCGTCGGTCGAGAACCTGATCCGCTGCGGCGCGCTCGACTCTTTCGGCCCGAGGAGAACGCTTCTCTGGCAATTTCGGATGCTCGCGCGCTCGAAGGGCGGCGCTGTCCAACTGCGGCTGTTCGAGGATCAGAGCCCTCCGCCCCCGCGCACGCACACGCTGCGCGAGGAAACCAGCCTGCAGTTGTCCCTGCTGGGCATCAGCCTGAAATGCCATCCCACCTACTTCTGCCGTAAACTGCTGGTCAAGATGGAAGTTACGCCGAGCGATCGCTTGCACGAAATTGCCCACGGCAGCCGGGTCAAGGTGGCCGGCATCTGCATCGCGCGCATGCGCCCGCCCACGAAAAGCGGGCGGACAGTGATCTTCATCACCCTCGAGGATGAAACCGGGCTCATCGAGGTAACGGTTTTCGAACGCGTTTACCGGCAATATGGCCCCGTGATTTTCTCCCACCACGCGCTGCTGGTCGAGGGCGAACTGCAAACCGAGGGCCGCTACGGGGTAACCATCCTGGCCGATAGCATTTCCCCGCTGCCCCTGTAGGCTCTGGGGGGTTGACAGCGGCGGGGCGCAGGAGTAAATTGGCATAGGGATTCGGCCAGACGGGCCGAATCTCGTTGTGTGGGTGGTCGAAACCAGGTGTAAGACCACCGGGAAGGGTATATACGGAAGGGCGCAGAACGATTGTGAAAACGTTCACGAGCGGACACTTTTCTGGCTCGCGGACACGGGTGGATGGGGTTGTGTGAGTCAACAGTATATCTGAAGGGCGAAGAGGGCGAGGCGGCGGTGATGGAAGAAGTGGCCTCCATGCGGCCGGTGCCAGGGGGTTGGCTGCTGGTCAACCTCTTCGGTGAGAAGAAGGAAATCGCCGGTGAGATCGAGGAGATAGACCTGATGGCTCACCGGATAGTTATCAGGCCTGGCCCGCGGGGCAAGGCCTGATTTGTCGAAAGGAAGGACGATGGCTGAAAAGGAGGCGCGGCCGAGGAGTTCGGACCCGGCTACGTTGAAAGCGCTGGAGACTGCCCAGGCTCGCCAGATGAAGACCGTCTGGGATCGGTATGATAGCATGCAGCCCCAGTGCCGGTTTGGCAGCGAAGGGCTGTGCTGTCGGTTGTGCAACATGGGGCCTTGCCGGATAACCCCCAAGAATACTTGCGGGGTTTGCGGGGCGACGGCGGATACGATAGCGGCGCGCGGCATTGCGCGGGCGGTTGCGTCGGGCGTGGCCGCTCACTCGGATCACGGGCGGGACGTTGCGCATGCCGTGCTCGCCATGGCAGAAGGCGAGGCCAAGGATTACCGCATCACTGATGAGGCCAAACTCAGGCGACTTGCGGTTGAGTTCGAGATTGCGCTGGATGGCAAGGACTCGAAGAAGATTGCAAAGGAAGTAGCCCTGGCGGCGCTCGCGGAATTCGGCAAGCAGGACGGAGAACTGCGCTTTGTGAAGCGCGCTCCCCAGCGCAGGCAGCAGACATGGAAACGGGTGGGCATCGTTCCGCGCAGCGTTGACCGCGAGGTGGTGGAACTGATGCACCGCACCCACATGGGAGTGGACGCCGACTACCGCAACATGATGAAGCAGGCGATGCGCTGCGCGCTGGCAGACGGGTGGGGCGGCTCGATGATCGCCACGGATCTGCAGGACGTGATGTTCGGCTCGCCCGAGCCGCTGCGCGCGAGGGTCAACCTGGGAGTGCTGAAAGAAGACCAGGTCAACATCGTGATACACGGGCACGAGCCGCTGCTGTCGGAGATGATTGTTGAGGCTGCCCGACAGCCCGACATGATCGAACTCGCGAAGAAGAACGGCGCGAAAGGCATCAACTTGGGCGGCATCTGCTGCACGGCGGTGGAACTGCTGATGCGCAGGGGCATTCCCGCGGTCGGGAACTTCCTTCAGCAGGAACTGGCGATCGCAACGGGGGCTGTCGAGGCGATGGTGGTTGACGTGCAGTGCCTGATGCCCTCGCTTCCCGACGCGGCGTCGTGCTTCCACACGAAACTGATCACGACCAGCCCGAAGGCGCGGTTCGCTGGAGTGGAGCACATCGAGTTCTCGGAGGAACATGCGCTGGACGTGGCGCGCGAGATCGTGAAGACGGCGATCGAGAACTTCCCGAGGCGCGACCCGAATCTGGTGGCCATCCCGCAGGAGAGCAATGACCTGGTTGCGGGATTCACTGCGGAGTATGTTTTCAAACTACTGGGCGGGCGTTTCCGGCCGTCGTATCGCCCGCTCAACGACGGGATCATACTGGGGCGATTGAGGGGCGTGGTCGGAGTGGTGGGGTGCTGCAACCCGCGCTTCCAGCATGACTATCACCACGTCGAACTGGTGAAGGAACTGATACGACAGGACGTTTTGGTCGTCGAGAGCGGCTGCGCGGCGACGGCTTGCGCGAAGGTCGGGCTGCTGCAGCCGGAGGCGGCTTCCAAGTATGCTGGCAGGGGCCTGCAGGAGATATGTGAAGCGGTTGGAATACCGCCGGTTCTGCACGTGGGTTCTTGCGTTGACAACAGCCGCATTCTGATCGCGTGCTGCCAGATGGTTCAGGAGGGAGGACTGGGCGAGGACATCTCCGAACTCCCCGTTGCGGCGGCGGCCCCGGAGTGGATGAGCGAGAAGGCGATTGCTATCGGCCTGTATGCGGTGGCGAGCGGAATCCTGACGGTGTTCGGCAGCCCGCTGCAGGTTGAAGGTGCTCCGGAACTGGCGGCGTATCTGCGCGATGGTATCAAGGACGATGTGGGCGGATTCTGGGCCTTCGAGAGCGACCCAAAGCGCGCTGCGGAGATCATCATAGAGCACCTGAACGGAAAGCGCGAAGCGCTGAAACTGAAGCCGATGATGTACCCGACGGAGGCAGTGGCTGTGTAGGCGACGGGCGCGCCCCAGACGACAGGAACCAAAGCCCGTCCGCCTGAAAAACGGACGGGCTACTCTGTGCCGAGGGAGGAATAGGATAGTGGCGACCAAAGTTGCGAGCGACCTGGAAATCGCCCAGGCCGCGAAGATGGTGCCGGTGGTCGAGATCGCCGCCCGGCTGGGGTTGAGCGAGGACGACCTGGAGATGTACGGCAAGTATAAGGCCAAGATACATCTGGACGTACTGGAGCGGCTGAAGGGCAAGCCGGACGGACACCTGATTGATGTTACCGCGATCACCCCGACGCCTCTGGGAGAAGGGAAGACGGTAACCTCGATCGGCCTGGGGCAGGCGCTGGCGAAGATGGGGAAGAGGGTCTGCAACACCCTGCGGCAGCCGTCGCTGGGGCCTGTTTTCGGCATCAAGGGAGGGGCTGCAGGAGGCGGCTACTCGCAGGTGATGCCGATGGAGGACTTCAACCTTCATTTCACCGGTGATACCCACGCTGTAAGCCTGGCGCACAACCTGCTCGCTGCCTTCGTTGACGGGCACCTGAAGCACGGGAATGCCCTGCGCATTGATCCCCTTGCGGTATCCTGGCGGCGAGTGGTTGATGTGAGCGACGGGTGGGCCCTGCGCAACGTGATCGTCGGGCTGGGCGGAGCGGACAAGGCAGGCATACCGCGCGAGAGCGGGTTCGACATCTCGGTTGCGTCGGAGGTGATGGCGATCCTGGCGCTGGCGACGAGTTTGAAGGACCTGCGGCAGCGCCTTGGGCGGATCATCATCGGTTACAACGAGGACGGCCAGCCGGTTACGGCGGAGGACCTGAAGTGCGCGGGCGCGATGACGGTGCTGATGAAAGACGCGCTGATGCCGAACCTGATCCAGACGCTGGAGAACACGCCCTGCATCGTGCACGCAGGCCCGTTCGCGAACATCGCGCACGGGAACAGTTCGATCCTGGCCGACCAGATTGCGCTCAAGTGCGCGGACTACGTTGTTACCGAGAGCGGCTTCGGGTCGGACTGCGGCGCCGAGAAGTTCTTCAATATCAAGTGCCGCGTGGGCAATCTGAAGCCGAGTTGCGTGGTGATCACGCTTTCGATACGCGCGCTCAAGATGCACAGCGGCAAGTACAAAGTGGCGCCTGGCAAGCCGCTCGACCCGGCCTTGATGAAAGAGGACCTGGAGGCGACCGAAAAGGGAGCCGAGAACCTGGCGCAGCACATTGAGATCGTGCGCCTGCACGGGCTTCCGGCTGTCGTCTCGATCAACCGGTTCACTTTCGACACCGACAAGGAAGTCGAACTGGTGCGCAAGTTGGCCCTGAAGTACGGCGCGGCTGCCTGCGTTCCCATCGAGGTCTGGGCGAAGGGTGGAGCCGGAGGCACGGACCTGGCGAAGGCCGTGGTAGAGGCCTGCGAAAAGAAGAACGACTTCCACTGCCTGTATCCGCTTGAGTGCTCGATCAAGGAGAAGATCGAGACGATAGCGACCAAGATCTACGGCGCCGACGGCGTGGATTATGCCCCCCTGGCGGAGAAGAAGATCAAACTGTTCACTCAGCAGGGGCTGGACAGGCTGCCGATCAACATGGCGAAGACCCAACTTTCGCTGACGCACGACCCCGCCATGAAGGGCAGGCCGCGCGGGTTCCGCGTTCCGATCCGGGACATCAGGCCTGCGGCCGGGGCCGGGTTCCTTTACCCCTTGCTGGGCGAGATGTCAACGATGCCTGCGCTTCCTACGATTCCGGCGGGAACGCACATTGACATTGACGACAGCGGCAAGATCGTGGGGCTGTTCTAAAGATCGGGCGGACGCCATCCGCCCCTACAGGAGGAGAGAATGGCTGCGCAGTTGTTGGAAGGTGAACCGATTGCGAAGCGCATCAGGGAGCAGGTGCAGAAGGATGTCGCGGACCTGAAGGCGCGAGGCGTTGCGGTCAAACTGGTCGCCGTGATGCTCGGGCAGAACCCGGGCGCGGTGGCCTATGCCAAGATGCAGCGCAAGTCGTGCGAGGCGGCGGGCATCGCGTATGAACTGCTGGAATTGCCCGAGGACACGAGCGAAGGCGGTCTGCTGAAAGAGATCGGGCGGCTGAACGCCGACAGGTCGGTGCACGGGATCATCATCCAGATGCCAGTCCCGGCGCACATTGACGCGCGCAAGGCGCAGGCCGCTGTGGCGGCTGGCAAGGACGTTGACGGCGTGAACCCGGCCAACATCGGGCGCATCGTGCAGGGCCGGCCAGGCCTCGCTCCGTGCACCGCGATGAGCGTCGTGGAACTGGTTCGCGCCTCAGGGCGCGACATGTATGGGGCCGAGGTAGTTGTGGTGGGGCACAGCGAGATCGTGGGCAAGCCGGTGGCCCTGCTCTTGGTGGACAAGTATATCACCGAGGACGAGCAGGGTAAGACCGACAAACTGGCGGGGGCCACGGTTACGGTCTGCCACATCGGCACCAGCCAGCGCGGCGACCTGGCCGCGCACACCAAGAGCGCGGACGTGCTGATAGTGGCGGTTGGCAAGGCGGGTTTGGTTCGCGGGGACATGATAAAGCCCGGCGCGACGGTGATTGACGTGGGTATAAACAGGGTGGAAGGCAAAATAGTCGGCGACGTTGATGCCGCAAGCGCGGTGGAGGTGGCTGGCCAGATAACGCCCGTGCCTGGCGGCGTGGGGCCGGTTACCACCGCGCTTTTGTTGAGGAATACCGTGCAGGCGGCGAAGTGGGTGCAGGAGGCGTGATATGACCATAAGCGAGACGAAAGCGCTGGAAGAGATACTCGGGTATCTGGAGGGCGAGAAGAAGGTGTTCCTGCTCGGATGCACCGAGTGCGCGACCACGTGCCTGGTGGGCGGCGAGCCGCAGTTGATAGAGTTCAAGCAGAAGTTGGAAGAGAACGGCAAGCAGGTAACAGGTTACCTGATCGCCGATCCCGGGTGCCACGTGCCCGAGCTCAAGCGACTGCTGCGCGAGCACAAGGAGGCGGTGGAGGCAGCCGACGGGGTGCTGGTGCTGTCGTGCGGGACGGGCACTCAGGCGGCTGCTCAGGCGCTGCCGGAGAAGAACGTGCACCCCGGGGCGAACACTAAGTTCCTGGGATCGGTGCAGCGGTTCGGGAGTTTCGAGGAGTTCTGCTCCGCGTGCGGCGAGTGCATCGTTGACATGACGCGCGGCATCTGCCCGGTTACGCGCTGCTCGAAGGGCCTGCTGAACGGGCCCTGCGGAGGGACAACTGCGGAGGGCAAGTGCGAGGTTGACCCCGAGAAGGACTGCGCGTGGATGCTGATCTACAAGCGGCTGTCGCAGTCTGGGGAACTCGACCGCATCAAGGCTTTCCAACCGGCGAAGAAGAACTTCCCCAAGCCCGGCAAGCACGTGGTCGAGAGGAAAGGAGCGGCAGCATGAGCCTGAGACCATTGCTGCAGTCGGACAAGTTCATCGTTACCTCCGAGATCGGGCCGCCGAAGGGAACGAACATGGAGCCCGCGCTGCACGAGGCGGAGTATTTCCGCGGCCGCGTTGACGGCGTGAACGTAACGGACATCCAGGCGGCCGCGATGCGGGTGGGCTCGATGGCGACGTGCCATCTCCTGAAGGAGAAAGGCTTCGAGCCGATCCTGCAGATGGTAACGCGCGACCGCAACCGGCTGGCGCTGCAAAGCGATTTGCTGTCTGCCTGGGTGCTGGGCATAGAGAACGTGCTTTGCCTGACGGGCGACCACCCGAAACTCGGGGATCACCCGGATGCCAAGGGGGTGTATGATCTCGACTCGGTGCAGTTGCTGGCGGCGGCGAAGGGCCTCAATGGGGGCCACGATCTCGCAGGCAATGAACTGGACGGCAAGCCCGACTTCTGCCTGGGCGCGGTTGTTACGCCGGGCGGAAACCCCGTCGAGATGCAGATCTTGAAGTTGGAAAAGAAAGTCGAGGCGGGGGCGGAGTTCATACAGACCCAGGCGGTTTACGATGTTGCCCAGTTCGAGGCGTTCATGCAGAAGGTGAGCCGCATCAAGGTCACCATCCTTGCCGGGATCGTGCTGTTGAAGTCCGCAGGGATGGCGCGCTACATGAACCAGAACGTGGCCGGAGTTACTGTGCCCGATGATCTCATCGGCAGGATGGCGAAGGCTGGCGCAGCCGACAAGGAGGCCAAGGCGGCTGGAAAGCCTGCAACCAACCAGGTGCAGGCGAGCATCGAGATCGCGGCAGAATTGATCCGCAGTTTGAAGCCCTTGTGCCGGGGCGTGCACATCATGCCGCTGGGATGGGACAAGCAGGTGCCCAAGGTGCTCGACGCCGCGGGGCTGTGAAGAGTCGGAGGTCTTTATGTCGAAGATAGTTGCTGCGGCGGCGATCAGGGGCTCGCACGCGATAACGAAGAAAGCGGAGGAGATGCTGAATGCCGCGATAGCGGCAAGGGGCGAGGATTGCCCGATCGAGTTTCCTGAGACCGCCTTCTATTTCCCGATGGCCTATGCCCTGCTGGGCGAGGAGGTGCGGCGGCTGGGCGATGTCAAGCGGGTATTCGAGATATGCAAGACCCTGCTGAGCGAGGAACCGACCGATAGTTTGTGGCTGCCATATCTTCCGGCGACGCTGGACGCGGGCATCGCGACCCTGCTGGCCGAGGAGATAGTCGAGGGCCTGCGCTACCTGGAGGGGACGGAGCCGCAAGAGGGGTGGCACGGTTTCATCTCCGACACCATCTTGCGCACGCTGGGAATCCAGTTGGTGGACGGCAGGCTGCCGGGGTTCGCGGCGGTGATCGGAGCCGGGCCGGATGTCGAAACCACGGTCAACGTGATCCGCGAAATACAGAAGCGCAACATATTGACTTTCCTGGTGAGCAACCACAATGGGGCCACCGCCCGCGACCAGTTGATCGAGGCGGGCATCCTGCCGAAGGACGCCTCGCAGACGGCCGACGGCGACCTGAAGAAGGCCTGGTGGGGCATGTACCTCGTCCCGCTGGGCCCGGACACCGAGTCGGTCATCTACTCGCTGAACTGGGCGATCAGGGGCGCGCTGACTTTCGGCGGGCACAAGAAGGGCGACTGGAAGGCGTGCCTGGATTACACGCGCGCGCGCATCTTCGCCTTCGGCCTGGGCCTGGGCGACATTGACGATCTCAAGTATGCCAGCGGCGCGGGGGCGATCAACATGGGCTTCCCCGTGATCTGCGATACGATGATCCCGGAGATCAGGCCCAGCGGCGTAACGACCTATGAGGCCCTGGTGCGCGAGTTGGATCACAGCAAGATCGTTCCGGTATCCGTCCAGGTGCGCGGGGTGAAGGTGAAGGTCTCGGATATCAACATCCCGGTTCCTGTTGCGGCGGCGTTCGAGGGCGAGACGGTTCGCAAGGATGACATGCAAATGCAGTTCGGAGGCAAATACACGACCTCGTTCGAATACCTGCGCATGAGGGAACTGGACGATGTGGAGGATGGGAAGATCGAGTTGATCGGCGCCGACTGCGATGCGGCCGAGTTGGGCGGCGCGATGCCGCTGGCCATCTTCATCGAGGTCGCCGGGCGCAAGATGCAGAAGGATTACGAGCCGATCCTGGAGCGGCAGGTGCACACGCTGATCAACCACGCGATGGGCATCTGGCACATGGGCCAGCGCGACATCAACTGGGTTCGCATATCGAAGAATGCGTTCAATGCGGGCTTCCGCCTGAAGCACTTCGGAGAACTGCTGCGCGCGGAGTATCTGTCGAAGTTCCCGGCGCTGGTTGACAAGGTGCAGGTGAGGATCATGACCGATGAACAGGTGATGGCGCCGATCCTCAAGGAGGCGCGAGTCGCCTGGGACGAGCGCGACGCGCGCGTGGCAGGCATGACCGATGAGAGCGTGGACACTTTCTATTCCTGCACGCTCTGCCAGAGTTACGCGCCGAATCACGTTTGCGTGATCTCCCCCGAGCGATTGGGGCTTTGCGGCGCGTATAACTGGCTGGACGGCAAGGTATCGAACGAGATCAACCCCACCGGCCCGAACCAGCCGGTGAAGAAGGGCCGCGTGATTGACGACCTGAAAGGCCAGTGGGAGGGCGTCAACGAGTTCGTCTATCGCACATCCAACAAGTCGGTGGAGAAGTTCAACGCCTACTCGTTGATGGAAGACCCGATGACGTCCTGCGGGTGCTTCGAGTGCATCATGGCGATCCTGCCGGAGTGCAACGGCGTGATGATCGTCAACCGCGAGTATCCGGGGATGACTCCCTGCGGCATGGCCTTCACCACGCTTGCCGGCAGCGTGGGAGGCGGCCTGCAGACGCCGGGATTTCTTGGGATCGGGCGGCTCTATATCACCTCGGGCAAGTTCGTGCGCGCGGAAGGCGGGCTGCCGCGCGTGGTGTGGATGCCGAAGGAGTTGAAGGAGGCAATGGCGGACAGGCTCAAGACGCGCGCCGAGGAACTGGGCATGCCGGACCTCTACGATAAGATAGGCGACGAGACTGTGGCAACCGATGCCGAGACATTGCTGGCGTGGCTGACTGAGAAGGAGCACCCTGCGCTGACGATGCCGCCGCTGATCTGATGTAGGGGCGATGCTTGTCATCGCCCTTGCCGAGCTGGGGCGAACACGAGATTCGCCCCTACGGACGGAGAAACGGAATGGCGCTGACCGGACTTGACATTTACAAACTGCTGCCGAAGACGAACTGCAAGGAGTGCGGGCTGCCGACGTGCCTGGCCTTCGCGATGAAACTGGCGCAGAAGCAGACCACGCTCGACAAGTGCCCGCACGTGTCGGAGGAGGCGAAGGCGGCGCTTTCGGGCGCGGCTGCCCCGCCGATAAGGCTCGTCGCCATCGGGACGGGCGAGAACAAGATAGAACTCGGCAACGAGACCGTACTGTTCCGGCACGACGAGACCTTTTATCACCCCGCCGGCATTGCTGTCAGCGTCGCCGACACACTTGGCGACCAGGCTATCAAGGAGCGCGCTGCGCGCATCGCCGCGCTGAAGTTCGAGCGCGTCGGGCAGATGCTTTCCGTAAACCTGGTAGCGGTTGAGAATGCGAGCGGGCAGAAGGAGCCCTTCGCTGCCGCGGTCAGGGCAATCGCCGCGAACACTGACCTGCCCCTGATACTCATGACCGCGTCGCCAGATACGGCGGCCGCCGCGCTGGAGGTGTGCGCGGACAATAAGCCCCTGCTCTACGCCGCGCGAGCAGACCAGCCCGATTCGCAGCAGGGCATGTTCGACCTGGCGAAGAAGCACGGCTGCCCGCTGGCTCTGTGCGCCGACGGGCTGGAGTCGCTTGCCGCCCTTTCTGAGAAGGCGAAAGCCGCGGGCATCGAAGACCTGATACTCGACAGCGGCGCGCGCGAGCCCGCGAAAGTGATCGCCGATCAGACAGCGATCAGAAGGGCTGCCTTGCGAAAGAAATTCCGGCCTCTGGGATACCCGACTATCGCGTTCACGACCGCCGAAGACCCGACAGCAGAAGCATTGCAGGCGAGCGCTTACGTTGCCAAGTATGCCGGCATAGTAGTGATGAAGGGAGACGAGGCGTGGCAGGCGCTGCCTCTTCTCACGGTGCGGCAGAATATCTACACCGACCCGCAGAAGCCGATCCAGATAGAGGCTGGAATCTACGAGGTCGGCGCGCCGGACGAGAAGTCGCCGGTGCTGGTTACCACCAATTTCTCGCTGACCTATTTCACGGTCGAGGCGGACGTCGAGGCGAGCAAGGTTCCCTCCTGGATCGTGGTTGTGGACACCGAGGGGACGAGCGTGCTCACCGCGTGGGCGTCGGAGAAGTTCACAGCCGACACGATTGCGAAGTCGCTCAAGGAGACCGGCATCGAGCAGAAGGTGGGCCATCGCAAGGCTGTCATCCCCGGCGGCGTTGCCGTTTTGAGCGGCAAACTCGAGGAGGCGTCGGGCTGGAAGGTGCTGGTCGGGCCGAGGGAGTCGTCAGGGATACCGAGTTTCCTGAAAACCTCCTGGGCGGGATGAGCGTTCTGTAGGGGCACGGCATGCCGTGCCCCTACATGCGGGGCTTTGATGGACTACATCGTCGTATTTTACCCCGAGGGCAAGGTGCTGGAGGTGCCCGGGGCCACAACCCTGTTCGAGGCCGCAAGGCAGGCAGGGGTGTGGCTTGACAGCGCCTGCGGCGGCGAAGGGTCCTGCGGCAAGTGCAAGGTGATCGTGCGGCTCGGCTCGCCGCAGGCAGAGGCGACCGGGCTGCTGACCCCACAGGAGAAGGCGGAGGGGTACGTGCTGGCCTGCCAGTCGAGGGTGCAGGGAGACCTGGTGATCGAGGTCCCGACCTCATCGCAACTGGGGGAACTGAAGGTCCTGGCGGGAGACATCGAGGCCGAGGTCGAGAAAGCGTTCCCCCTGGTTGACAAGGTCTGCGTGCAACTGCCCGATGCGCGCCAGACGCCGGGGCAGTCGGACCTGGAGCGCCTGGAGGCGCAGGTGCTCGAGCAGCGGTCTGACCTGGAGGCGGTGAGCGCGGACCTGGAGGCGGTGCGCGACTTGCCAGCGGCGGCGCGCGCGGAAGGCGCAAGCGTTTGCGCGGCGGTCGCCGATATTGAGGGGGCACAGGAAGAGACTAGGCGCGCGCGCATCATCGCCGTCGAGCCAGGATCGAGAGCGTCCGTCTGCTATGGAGTGGCGGTTGATGTCGGCACGACGACCATCGCCGCCCACCTGATGGACCTGCAGGCGGGGCAGGCGGTATCGGTGAAGGGCTGCCTGAACGAGCAGATCGCATACGGCGCGGATGTCATTTCGCGCATGGTCTGGGTTGAGGGGAACCCCGATGGTGCCGGCCGCATGCAGCAGGCGGTGGTCTCGACAATCAATGGCTTGATCCGCCAGTTGGCGGATGAGCAGAACATAAGCACCGATGACATTTACGGTTTGGCCTGCGCGGGCAACACTGTGATGACGCATTTCCTGCTGGGGCTGGAAACAGCGCACATCAGGCGCGAGCCGTATGTTCCGGCGGCGAGGGCTTTCCCCATCGCGCGCGCCGCCGACATTGGCCTGGCGGCTAACCCGCGCGCACCGGTCTATTGCATGCCCTGCATTTCGAGTTACGTGGGCGGCGACATCGCCGCTGGGGTTCTGTCCACCGGCCTGGCGGAGGTTGACCAGACGTGGATGCTGGTGGACATGGGCACCAACGGCGAGATGGTGATCGGCAACCGCGAGTGGATGGTTTGCTGCTCGTGCTCGGCCGGGCCTGCTTTCGAAGGATCGGGCATAACCTATGGGATGCACGCCAGCCTCGGCGCGATCGAGCGCGCCCACTATGATCCCACGGCCGACGCCTTCAGTTACGCGACTATCGGGCGCGTGAAACCCCGTGGAATCTGCGGCTCGGGCCTGATTGACGCGCTGGCGACATTGCTCGAAGCAGGCGTGATTGACCGGGCGGGCAAGATCAACCTGGGCTTTGCCAGCCCTCGTGTCCGCATCCGGGGCGACCAGCCTGAGTTCGTGCTCGTCTGGGGGCACGAGGTGGGCCGCGAGGATGACATCAGCCTGTGCGAGGCCGACATACAGAACCTGGTGCGCGCGAAGGCCGCAGTTTTCGCAGGGATCACTGTTCTTCTGAAGAATCTGAAGATGGCGGCGGCGGCGCTGGACAGGATCCTGGTCGCGGGCGCTTTCGGCAATTACCTGGACGCCGAGAACGCTGTCACGCTGGGCCTGCTGCCCGATCTGCCGCTCGAGAAGATTCGCTTCGTGGGCAACAGTTCGGTGGCGGGAGCGAGGATGGCCTTGCTTTCGCGCGCTTCGAGGCGAAAGGCGGACCTGATCGCCAGGGCAATGACGAATTTCGAACTGAGCGCTGTGGCTGCATTCATGGAGCACTACGTGGCAGGGCTTTTCCTGCCGCACACCGACCTGTCGCTTTTCCCCAGCGTGGCGAGCAAACTCAAGGCGCGAGTGCAGTGACCGCATGAAAACGCTCTACATTGCCTCTGTCGGTTCATCTGCGGGCAAGTCGCTGGCCGCGCTGGCGATAGGGTCCTACCTCAAGGAACGGGGACTCAAGGTCGGGTATTTCAAGCCGGTTGGCACGCTGCCGGTGCAGGTCGAAGGAGCGACCACCGACGAGGACGCCCTGTTCATAGCGCAAACCCTGGGGCAGGAGGGCAACCCGCAAGACCTTTGCCCTGTGCTTTACACCGAGGAACTGGCGAAGCAGGTGCTCGAAGGGGGCAAGCCGCAACTGCAAGACAGGATAACGCGGGCCTTTGAGAAGGTGAGCGCAGGAAAGGATGTGGTGCTCGTCGGGGGGATCGGCAACCTGTGCCGCGGTTCCTTGCTCAATCTGTCAGCACCGCAGGTGGCGAGGCTGCTGGATGCGCGCGTGCTGGTCGTTGTGAGGCATGAATCAGACTACGCCGCAGAAGAACTCCTTCTCGCCGCGAGCCTGCTGGAGGGGAGGGTTCTGGCTGCGGTGTTCAACTTCGTTGCCGAGCAGCACCAGGCGCGGCTGCAGCAGGTGATCGTCCCCTACCTGGAAGGGATCGGCATTCCGGTGCTCGGCGTGATGGAGCGCGATGTGCTGCTTGGCTCCGTTACGGTCGGGGAACTGGCCGAGCAGTTGGGCGCGCGCGTTCTCTGCTGCGAGAACATGCTCGGCCTGCTGGTGGAGCACTTCATCATCGGGGCGATGAACGCGCAGAGCGCGATCCGCTACTTCGGCGAGATCCCGAACAAGGCGGTGATCACAGGGGGCGACCGGCCCGATATCCAGTTGGCCGCCCTGCAGACGGCGACCAGGGCGATCATTCTGACCGGCAATCTGTATCCCAGCGATGTGATCATCCGGCGCGCCCAGCAGGTGAGGGTGCCGATCTTGCTGGTGGGTGGAGACACGCTTTCGACGGTCGAGGAGATCGAGCGCATCGTGGGCCGCCTGCGCGTGCGGCAGCAGGCGAAGGTTGAGAGAGCCAGGGCGCTTTGGAATGAGAAGGTTGACCTGAAGAGGTTGACTGATCTACTCGGACTGAAGGCCAGAGGAGGTGCCAGGAATGCCGTTTGAGATGCCAGTCGAGAAGTGGGCCGCTGCCGTGAACGAGGTAACTATCGGCGCCACTTCGGCTCAGGGGGGCACGCGCACGAGCACGGTCCCGGTGGGGGGGGGAACGAGCCTGCCATTCCTACATTTCGAGGGCAAGATGCCGCACCGGCCGGTGGTCGCGATGGAAGTGCTGGACGTCGAGCCGACCGGGTGGCCCGAGGCGCTGTCCAAACCGTTCGGCAATGTGCTCGCCAGCCCTGCGGACTGGGCCAAGAAGTGCGTGGATGAGTTCGGCGCGGAGATGATCTTCCTGACCCTGCGCTCCGCCGACCCGGACGGCAACAACGCGGGGCCGGACGAGGTTGCGAAGACGGTGAAAGCGGTGCTGCAGGCTGTCGGCGTCCCCCTGATCGTCTGGGGCACGGGCAAGGCGGAAAAAGATAACGAGATCATGCCGCGCGCCAGCGAGGTCTCCGCGGGCGAGAACTGCCTGCTTGGCACGGCGACGCAGGACAATTACAAGACGATCACCGCTGCGTGCCTTGCCGACGGGCACAAACTCGTAACCGAAGCCCCGATTGACATCAACATCATAAAGCAGGTCAACATCCTGGTGACCGAGATGGGTTTGGACGCGAGCAGGATAGTGATGTATCAGGCGACCGGCGGGCTGGGATATGGAATGGAATACGCCTACTCCATCATGGAGCGCACGCGCCTGGCGGCCTTGAACGGCGACCGCATGCTTTCGATGCCGGTCCTGGCGGTGGTCGGCTCGGAGGCCTGGAAGGCGAAGGAAGCCAGGGGCAGCGAGCAGGAATTCCCACAGTGGGGGCCCGCTGAAAAGCGAGGTGTGCTGTGGGAGGCCGCGACGGCGGTTTCCTTTTTGCACGCTGGGACCGACATCCTGGTGATGTGGCACCCGCAAGCGGTTGCCCAGTTGAAGAAAGCGATTGACGACCTGATGAAAGAGTGAGGGAGGCAAGAATGCTGATTATCGGTGAGCGCATCAATGGTATGTTCAAGGATGTCCGCAAGGCGATCCGCGAGCGGGACGCCAACGTGATCCAGCAGTTGGCTCGCGCCCAAGTGGAAGCAGGCGCGGGGGCCCTGGACGTGAACGTGGGCCCTGCATCGGACGACCCGGTCGGGGCGATGAAGTGGCTGGTGGAGACTATCCGCCAGGTTACCGGCATCCCGCTTGCGATTGATACCACGAAGGCCGAAGCAATGAAGGCTGGGCTGCAACTGGCGGGGCCCGGCTCGATCATCAACTCGACCACCGGCCAGCAGGAGAAACTGGATGTTCTGCTGCCGATGGCCGTGGAACACAATGCCTCGATTATCGGTTTGACGATTGATGAGAAGGGCGTGCCGCGCGATGAGACGGGCCGCGTGGAGGTCGCGTTGAAGATCGTGGCCACCGCCGCCGAGGCCGGGCTCGAGCCGGACCGGGTTTACATTGATGCCGTTATCCTGCCGATGAACTGCATGCAAGAGAACCCGGGGCACGTGTACAAGACGATACGCGAATGCAAGATGCTCTCCGATCCCGCTCCCAAGACTGTGATCGGGCTTTCCAACGTGTCGCAGGGGACGACCAAACGAGAACTGGTCAACCGCACCTGCCTGGTGATGGCGATTGCGGCGGGGCTGGACGCAGCCGTGGCCGATGCTCTGGACACTGAACTGATGGACGCGATGATCACTGCAGAATTGCTGCTCAACAAGCAGATCTACTGCGAGGACTATATTGTTGCGTGGCACAAGAGCCACGCCCGTGCCTGAACTGATGAGTCGCTGATGTGAAAGTCGAAATGGTGCACACGGGGGGGCGCTGGCCTGAACTGATCCGCAGTCATTTCGAGGCGAGAGTCCCGGGCGGAATAGCGGCGGAATACCGGCTGCCCGACCGGCTGCCCCTGATGCTCGACGATCCCGCCGAGTTCATTCCGTCGCAACTGGGACAGGCCGAGGTCGTCTTCGCCATCCGCCTGCACCCCGAGATACTGGTCGAGATTCCTCATGCGCTGAAGGGAAAAACAACGAGAGCCCTGATCGCCCCGATCGAGGATCCATCCTGGATCAAGCCCGGCCTTCAGCGCCAGGTGGAAGCCGCCTGCGAACAAGTGGGCATCGAGTGCGCATTCCCGAAGCCATGCTGTTCCCTCGAGCCCAAGACGCCGGTCATCGCCGAGTTCAGCCGGGTCTTCGCGATGGGGCGCCCGATCCTCAAACTCACTACCGAGGGCGACAAGGTCGTCGCCGCGGAGGTGGTTCGCGGCTCGCCCTGCGGATTGACCGACTTTGTAGCCCAGCATCTAGTGGGTAAGAAAGTAGTAGAGGCGGTTGAGGCGGCGAAGGTGCTGCATCATTCTTACCCGTGCATGGCGAGCATGGCGATGGATGCTGATTTCGGTGATACCATCATGCACGAATCGCTGAGGATTCTGCTGGAGGCCGCGAAAGAGGCCCTGCCCGAATGAAGATCGCGATTGCTGGAAAGGGTGGGGTAGGCAAGACCACCGTCTGCGCCGGCCTGGCGCGCGCATTTGCAGCGAAGGGGCACCGCGTCCTCGCTGTGGACGCCGACCCGAACAACTGCCTGGGCGCTGCGCTGGGGCTGACCCCTGAGCGCCTGCAGGCTATAACCCCGATCTCCGAGATGAGGGACCTGCTCGCAGACCGCGCGGGAACTGCTGAAGGAGGCGGTTTCTATTCGATCAGCCCCGATGTCAGCGATTTGGTTGACAGGTTCAGCGTGCCCGTCAATGGCATATCGCTGCTGGTGATGGGGACGGTGCGCGACGCCGGGGCGGGATGCATGTGCCCCGAGAATGCCGTGCTGCGGGCGCTGACCAGGCAGTTGATGGAGGAGGATGCAGTCGTCCTGCTCGACATGGAGGCGGGAATCGAACACCTCGGCCGCGGCACCGCGCGGCACACGGACATCCTCCTGGTCGTTACCGAACCTGCGCAGGCATCCATCGCGACTGCGCATCGCATCGCCGAACTGGGCAGCAGCCTCGGCATTCCACACATTGCGCTCGTCGGGAACAAGTGCGCGTCAAAGCAGGCCGAGCAGTTCGTGAACAAGAATGCTTCGGACCTGATGATGCTTGGTTGCCTGCCATTCGACCCGGTGCTCGGGATGGCGGAATTCGGCGGGCAGCCTGCCGCGCTGGAGCAGCGGATGGCGGACCTGGCGGAACGGATATGGCAACTCGCACCGGAAAAGTGATCGCCGTCACAGGCAAGGGCGGCTGCGGGAAAACCACCGTCGCGGCGTTCCTCGTCAGGCTCCTGGTTGAGCGCGGCCAGAACCCCATTCTCGCCGTGGATGCGGACCCCAATCTGAACCTGAACGCCGCCCTGGGTGTTACTGTTGACGCTACGGTTGGCGATGTGCGCGAAGAGACTCTGGCCCAGGTCGAGAGCCTTCCCGGCGGGATGAGCAAGAGCGAATACCTGCGCTACCGCACGGCAGAAGCGCTCGTCGAGGCAAAGGGCTACGATCTGATTGCGATGGGCCGGCCTGAGGGGCCGGGCTGCTACTGCTACGCCAACAGCATTCTGCGGGCCTGCGTTGACGAACTGGTCGGGCGGTATCCGTGGGTTGTCATGGACACGGAGGCGGGCCTGGAGCACATCAGCCGCCGCACCACGCGCGATGTTGACGCGATGCTCATTCTTTCTGATCCGACGGTGCGCGGGCTTGAAACCGCATTTCGCATCGTGCAGTTGGCGCGTTCGCTGAAGACGAGGGTGGGCGAGTTCAGGCTGGCGATCAACCGCGTGCAGGGGGAGATCCCGAAGAACCTTGTTTCCCTGGCCGCCGAGCACGGGTTCCCGGAGTTGGCGGCGATTCCCGAGGACCCGGAAGTTCGGTCGCTTGATGCGCAGGGGGTGCCGCTCGTTCAGGTGTCGCTTGCAAGCCCCGCGCTCATGTCCGTCAGCAAACTGCTCCGCGCGATGATGGCGGGGGCTCCGGCGCAAGCGCGATAGTCACCGCAGGGGGCGCTTGCGGGGGATGCCTGGTCGGCGGGGATACTGGTCTGGCGTTGCTGCCACTTTGCGCACAACAACCAGCGACCTCTGCCCCGCGCCCTCGGGCAAAGTGAGAACCTGAATTGATTCGAGCGCGCCCCCAAGGGTGCCGATTGCACTGCCGGCTGCCGCCGCTTGCTTGCGTCCTTCGGGTCCCTTCATCGCGATGAAGATTCCGCCCCGGGTTACCAGCGGCAGGCAGAGTTCGGCCAGCACGGGCAGGCTGGCAACCGCGCGGCTCACGACCATTTCGAACGATGCGCGCAGTTGGGGATCGCGCCCCGCATCCTCGGCCCGCGCGCAGATAATCCTGACATTGGTCAGGGCCAAATGGGAGGTGCAGGTTTCGAGAAACCGGCACTTCTTCTTCGTGGACTCGATTAGCGCAGCGCGCAAGTCGGGCCTGGCGATCGCTATCGGGATGCCGGGGAAACCCGCGCCCGAGCCCACGTCGCACAGCGCCTGCAATTCCTCCGGCATCACGGTAAGGCAAGCGAGTGAATCGAGGAAGTGCTTGACCGCAATCTCGCGCGGGTCGGTGATCGCCGTCAAGTTGAAGCGCTCGTTGTGGTCGAGCAGCAGGCGCATGAATCCCGCCAGCCGCGCGATGGCATCGTCGCCCAGGGTTACGCCGAGCGCCGCTGCAGAATCCCGAAGAAAGCCTTGCCATCGGTTGCCCATTCGTGGTTGCGATGGGGGCAGCAAGTGATCCATGATTTCTCCGGGCGGCCAGATGCCCCTGCCTGCGCGCGGCCCACCCATCCGCCCTTTGGAGTGCGGGGCTTCAGCCCCGCGGCTAGGCCCCGACTTTATCGGGGCCGCCGTGGCGGCCGTTCGGCCTAGCCACTTTGTAAGGCGGCCCATCAGGACCCCGATGGGGCCCTTCAGGGTCCCAGAGGGGCGATGAATCGCCGCACTCCACATGGGCCGGGCACTGCTGGCGGGCAGCGGCGGGTGCGACGTGAGCCGCGATCGCTCACGGCCCCTTGCTGTCACTCCGTCCCGGGGTGATGCCTGTGTGGCCGAAGCCGCCGGAGCCGCGCGGCGTGTCGTCCAGACTCGGGACCACTTCGAGTCGCACCCGGCAGACGGGAGCGATGACCATCTGGGCGATCCTGTCGCCCCTGCGGATGGTGAAAGGCTGGCTGCCCACGTTGTGAAGGATAACGGCCAGGGGGCCCCGGTAGTCGGCGTCAATGGTGCCCGGGGCGTTGGGGACGATGATGCCGTGATTCAGGGCAAGGCCGCTGCGGGGCCTGATCTGGGCCTCGCAGCCCGGCGGGACGGCGATGCGCAGGCCTGTCGGCACGAGAACTGTTTGCCCAGGCTGAAGGACAAGCGGCTCGGTGACGGCAGCGTGCAGGTCCATGCCTGACGCATGGTCGGTCTGATATTGGGGCAGGGGGATGTCTTGCGCCCCTGGCAGCCTCTCGACCCGCACAAGCACCTGCTCGCCGCTCACTCTGTGCCGCCTCGGGGCTGTCTTTTGCGGCGGGTTCAGATTATCCTTCTCGACTGGGGAATGGCAGCACATTATGGAATAATGCACGAGGGCGGGACAGCCCGCGTGTGGCCGTCACGCACAGGGCGTCTTTGCCCCGAGGCTATGACATCCCGACAACTGGAGGCGGGGCACTTACTGCAGTTGGGCGAGGCAACGCCCGCCGACTTGCAGGAGGCACTGGAGCGCCTGCTGTCGGCCCGGCGCGCCACCTCGCTTTACCAGGAAAACCACCCGATGGCAGTGGCGGCGCGCGACTCGGCCTATGAGGCGATCCAGTTGCTCTTGCGCAGCCACAGCCAGTTCGCCGTTACGGCGCAGGAACGCGGGCTGCTGCTGAATCGCAAGTTATACCGCCAGACGGCGGATACCAGGGGCCTGGCGCGCAGGATGCTGCAGAGGGGGATGAGGTCGGTAACCTTTCTTGCGCACTTCGACACAACGGAACTCGCGGCCCTGATTTCCCTGTTTGAGGTGGACCCCGACCGGCTGATGGAGCAGGGCGGCGCACGGGAGAGGCTGCACCAGCAGGGCGTGATGGGCATCGGCGTTTCCGAGGTGGAGTTCAAGGGCGAGGAGGACTCAGAGGAGGCAGGGAAGGAAACCGACGCACGGGTTCAGGCGCTCAACGCGGAGGAACTGATAGCGCTGCTGGCCGACTACCTGCTGGGCCACCGGGATTCAATTGACGACACAACCTATGATGCAATGATGCAGATGATGAGGGAGGTCCGGCAGGTGGTCTATCTGCTGACGGAGTGCGTTAGCCGGGCGGAGCCAGCGGCGCTGGAAGGCGGGCGGGCGGCATTTGTGGCGCAACTGCTCCAGCGGCTGGAGGCACTGGTGCTGGAGCGCTCCAGCGATGACTGGGAACAGATAAAAGCCATTGTGCGCGAGGCTATCGGCCGACTGCCACCGGCCCTGCGGCCGAAGATGTTGGCCATGGAACTGCCCGACTGGGATGCGCTGCGGCAGGGAATGCGCGAAGAGCAGATGCAGGGTCTGTCGCAACTGCCGGCCTTGCTATCGCAGTTGTCCCATGCGTTGGGCGCGCTGCGGGCGGTGCCGGCGGAAGTTGCCAAGCAGGTGGCCGATAGTTACGCAGGGCGCGATGCGCGCTCATTTGCGGAGCCAGCGCCGGGTGCCGGCCGCAGCGAACTGGGGACGCTGCTCAAGGGCGTCTCGGCGATGCGCATGGGCCCGCTGCCTGTGAAGCACGAGATGGCCGACCTGTTGGATTCGGCAGGCTTGCCTGCATCTGGAGCAAAGGCAGCGGCCGTGCTCGTTGATGTGGCGGATCGAGAGCCCGAGGCGGAGCACTACTCTGTGCTGGCTACGGAATTGGAGAACCGGGCCAAAGGGCTCGCGGGTTCGAATCTGCGCGCAGCGCTGGCGATCGTGGAGATGTTCTGGGCGCACATGGGTGATGGCAGGCCGGATTTCGCGTGGAGGCGGATGAGAGCCAAGTCGGCCCTGGATTCGATTGGCACCGAACTGATAGTCGAGATAACGGCGAGTGCTCTGGCAAATGGGGTAGGCGAGCACCTGGAATCGGCGGCGGGGCTGCTGGCCAAACTGGGCCCGGCGGGGATCAGGAGGCTTGCGCGCCTGCTGACGGCGGGCCTGCCCGCAGAGAGCGAAAGCGCGGCCGCGGATGCCCTCGTGGAAGTCGGGGAAGTAGCGGTGGGCGAACTGGCAAGCGCGCTGGAGGCGGGCAGTTCGTCAGCGCGCGTGCCGGTGGTGCAGGTGCTTGCCAAGATCGGAGGTCAGCAAGCCCTGGCGGCACTGGGACAGGGGCTGAAGTCACCCGACAAGTTGGTCCGGCTTGCGGTGGTGCAGTGCCTGGGCATGACCGCGAAGGAGGCTGCGGTGGACATCCTTGCGCAGGCCCTCGATGACGCAAGCAGCGTTGTGCGTGAGTCCGCCGTGCTGGCGCTGGGGGCTTCGAAAAGTCCGAGGGCAGTGGAGCATGTCGCGCGCGTGGCCCTTCAGAAGAGCATGAACGCACAAGCAGTGGCCGAGAAATGCAAGGCCGTGAACGCCCTGGCCAGGATCGGGACTTCGGAGGCGGTGGGCGTGATTGCCGGGGTGCTGCGCCGCAGGGTGCTGTTCGGAAGGGCCGCCAACAACCAGGTGCGCCAGGCGTCGTTTCAGGCCCTGCGCTCGCTGGAGATAGAGGAAGCGCGGACGCTGCTGCGCCAGCACGGGCAAGCCTAGCGGAAAGTGGCAGGGACGATGGAACCAGACGAGAAAGACGAGAACCAGCCGCTGGCATCAGATTGCCAGGCTGACACCTCGCACAAGCGAAAGGCGCTCGAAGAGGGCATGATGGAACTGGCCGCAGGCCTGCGCAGCGCGGCCTTCTACGGGCTCAACCACGCAGTCACCCGCCAGCATCTCCAAGAGGCTGCCAAGAGCATGGCAGCGGCAACGCATGACGGGCCATGCCAAATCCACATTGCAGAGGACCACTGCGTTTTTGATCGCTTTCCGCTGTGCGACAGCAATGCGGCCGTGGCGGTGGCGGCTGAGGAGTTGCGTGCGCGCGGGATAGGGGAGGTCGTCATCGAGCCGGGAGTTTCGCTCTCTGACTGGGATGGGTTGGTGGCGACACTGCTGATGGAGGTGCAGGCCCTGCAACTTCTGGGCGGGCCGCAGCAGGCCCTGCAGCGGCATGGGGTAAGGCACATCGTGCTCGAGGTACCCCGGCCCGAGGAAGAACGCGAACAGCATCGCGAGGCGCTCGCCATCTACCAGGACGCGATTGACACTATCAAGCGCGCGATGAGCGCTGTTCAGGAGGGGGCGCAGGTTGACGCGGTTGCCGTGCGAACCATAGTCGAGGAGATGCTCTCCAGCGTGCTCTACGACCGCTCCGCCCTGCTCAGCCTGGCAGCCATCAAGTCGTGGGACGAGTATGTCTATGAACACTCGGTGGGGACGTGCATCGTTGGCATGGTGTTCGCTTGCACCCTGGGCATGAGCGAGGCCCAGATACTCGACCTGGGCATCGCCGCCATCCTGCACGACATCGGCAAGGTCTTCGTCCCGCTGGAGATCGTGCGCAAGCCGGGGCCGCTCACCGAGGACGAGTGGAGCATCATGCAAACGCACCCCATCATCGGAGCCCGCATCCTGGGCACCACGCCCGGCATTCCAGAGGTCGCCGCAGTTACAGCATTCGAGCATCACATCAAGTACAACTACAGCGGCTACCCTCGCGTCGGCAAGCAGGTACCGCTGCACATGTATAGCCACATCCTGACGATCGTGGATTGCTACGACGCGATCACCACTGTGCGGCCCTACCGGTCGCCGATTCGACCCAACCAGGCTGCAGGTTGGATGCTCTACGTGGCGCCCGAGCAGTTCGAGCCCAGGCTTCTGGCTCGCTTTGGCCATTTGCTGCAAGCGCCTCCCATCGGCGCAATAGTCAGGCTGAACACCAACGAGTGGGGAGTCGTGATGTCGGCCAGCGAGCGCGACCTTTCCCGGCCGGTCGTGCGCCTGATCCTGGACGAGGAGGGCCAGACCATGCTGCGCGGCAGGATGGTGGACCTGGCGGAACGCGACACCCACGGCGGCCACACGCGCTCGATCGCCGAATACCTTCAGCCGGTCCACCAGATCGCCACCGTGGCCTCCATCCTCACCCGCTGAGCCCCCCAGACCCGCCCCCTCGGCTGTAGGGCAGGCGGCTAGGCCCTGCGGGCCGCCGTGGCGGCTTTACCTAGCCACGTGCCTACGCCTGCCGACCGTTTTGTAGCACGTCGCTCCTGCGCAGGGAAGCGATACGGAGCGGCGAACAGATATCCCGTGTGACGGCGGCGGAAAGGTGGTGCAAAGTGTCGGCATGGGACTGCGGAGTCTGGTTGCTGTGTATCGCGTGCGCGGTGGGGGCGTTTCAGGTGCCTGCCGGGGCATCGGAAGCCCCGCCGGATGCGCCGCGCGCGGCGGTATCGCCCAGCATCGCCCGGCTGGAAGCGGGAGGAACTGCGCAGTTCGAGGTCACGCCGCTTTCTGGGGAGTCGGGTGAGCAAGGCCCCGTCGCCCCGCGCGCGGTCGAGTGGAGCGTAAACGGCAAGCCTGGGGGCGGGCAGGAATCGGGCACGATCACTGGTGACGGCCTCTACACCGCCCCGGACCGCCTGCCTGCTTACACCGAGGTCTCGATCGCTGCGACGATTGAGGGGGCGGGAAAGCGGTGCGCCTGGGCGACGGTCCTGTTAGGCCCGGACCTGCCGCGCTACGGCGTCGTGGATACCTGGCGACAGCAGCGCCAAGGGACGGCGCGGCCTGTGGGCACACATGCGATCTGCCTTGAAGCCGGCGGTAATGTGGTCGTAAGCGTCGGCAACCGGATATGTCGCTTTACGAGGCACGGGCGCTTGATCGGCGAGTTGCCTGTCGGAGCGGGGCCCGGCGGCCCGGAGTTCGGGGGCCCACGCGCCATGGCCGTGGACGCAGAAGGCAATATCTACATGGTGGACGGCACACTGCCCAGAGTCTTCCGGTTCAACCGCGAGGGCGGGCTGGATGCGCAGTGGGGTGAGAAGGGATCGGGGCCGGGACAGTTCATGCGTCCGCACTCAATCGCCGTCGGCCAGGCAGGGCGCGTGTATATCGGGGACGTTGACAACGGACGCATCCAGGTTTACGACACGTCCGGCAAGTTCCTGTTTCAGTGGGGCGAGCGCGGCACAGGGCCCGGCCAGTTCATGGCTCCGCACGGCATATTCGTGGATCCGAACGGAGATGTCTTCGTCGTGGAGTATGATGGCAGGAGATGCCAGAAGTTCACCCCCGACGGCAAGCACCTGGCGACCTTCGCGCAAATGCCGTTCACCGACAAACTCACCTACCACTCAATGGCTGGCGACTCGCGCGGCAATGTGTACTTGATCGTCAGGGACCAGACTTACGAGCGCAGCGCCATCACGAAGTATAACAATGCGGGCGACTTCATCACCAGCATCGCTCCACCTGCGAAAGGGGGGCGGCTGTTCATGCCCGAGTGCGCAGCGGTTGGCAGCGACGGCCGCGTTTACGTTACGGCAAAGGCCAGGGCGCGGGTCGCCATGTATGTGCTCGGCCCCGCGACAAGACGCTAGGCCCGCCGGCGTGCCGGGGGATGCAAACCGGTGTCAGGGCGGAGTCCTGAGCCACCGGGGGGAAGTGGTGCGCCCGGCAGGACTTGAACCTGCGGCCTTCAGGTCCGCAACCTAACGCTCTATCCAGGCTGAGCTACGGGCGCAAAGCACCTCTACGCACGCCTACAGCCCTCGCCCTCCTCGCCTTGCCACGAACATAACACCCTTTCGCTGCGCCGCTTTGAGCGCGCCGGAAGACCTTCAACGGTGCCTGCCTGATTCCTTCTGCTTGCTCGCCCGTTAGACAAGCACCCTCTCCGAATCCGACATCACGGCAGCCCACAGACGGGCAAGCCCCGGCGATAACCTGCGCTGACCCAAAGGCGGAAGCGCCCAAAAAAACCACTTGACAGCGGTTCCTTGGGATGATATACTCCAGGTAGAAGGTGTAGCGCCTTCCGCGCAAAGACACCCGTTGAACCCGCCCCTCGCAGAGGGATACCGGGGACGCGGCCTGACCGCGAAGCGCATCGCACCCACAATTGAATAGGCGGGCGGCGAGCCCGAAGCAGTCCCTGCGCAGCACAGGGGATACCCTGCAAGCCAGGCCCACCTACTGAATGGGGACTCACAGAGGACACCTCGCAGCGAAGCCACACTAACTTCGTTCGAGGTGTCTTATGTTGAGCACTCTTGAAGCAAGTAGGCGTATCGGCGCAGCCTGCTCCAGCGTGCGCCGCTGGGCAAAGGCCGGACTTCTCCCCTTCACACCCATCGGCAAAGCGCGTGGCTTTGACGAGCGCGCGGTAACGCGCTTTGCGCGCCGCTGGCGGCGGGCAGGGCGCAACGGGGGGCTACAATGACCACAAAGCAAATGCCCCCGCGCAGACGCGGGGGCACAGTCCACTCAAGCACCTCATTGTATCGCGTCAGGCCGCCCATGTCAAGCAGGCATACGGAATTACTCTGCTCGGCTCGCAGCGGTCGTGTGGGGGCGTGGCTCATTGAAGAGAACGGGCGACTGGTTCTCCGCAAGCGCCTGTCTGCAGCCCGGCATATGCTGCAGCGGCCACCTGCATGGGCGCTCGATGAAGCAGTTCTGCAGCAGGCCCTGGCTGCCGGTGCGGTTGAAGCGCATATCGAGGATACGGACAGCGGCTTCCCACTAAACCGGGGGCATGGCCCGCAAGTGGCACTCACGTTGAACCATTGGCACGTTGAAAGCCCAGACGCGCCGCACTTGCCATTCGGCGAGGGGGGGCCATGATGAAACCGCCCGCCTCCATCGCTGAACAGTCGCGCTGGCTTCTCTGGCGAGAGGAGAGCCGCGAGGGAAAGATGACCAAGGTTCCGTATCAGGCCCACAGCCCGACCGCGAAGGCCGCCGTGGACAATCCCTCGACGTGGGCCGACTGTGAAACGGCCCGCGCTGCCCTGCAAAGCAGCGGCTGCAATGGCCTGGGGTTTGTTCTCGGTGAAGGGATTGTCGGCCTCGACCTCGACCATGTTTGCGACGCGGCGACGGGCCACATTCAACCTTGGGCCTGGCAACTAATCAAGCGACTGAACAGTTACGCAGAGTTCAGCCCCAGCGGAACCGGAGTTCACGTTCTGATGCGCGGCAGTATCCCGCCAGGGCTGAACCGCGTTGGCGCTATCGAACTCTACGCCGACGGCCGTTTCTTTACCATCACCGGCAAGGGCCTCTACAACAGCCCGCTCGACTTGCAGGAGCGCACCCCACAACTGGCCGCCCTTCACGCTGACCTGGTTCTGCTGAAAGGCTTCTCGGATTGGGGCAAGCGCGTGAACGCCGAGAAGATTGCCGCGCTCCTGGCAGGCAAGGCTGACGGGTATCCCTCCGATAGCGAGCGGGACCTCGCCCTCGCCGGTTACCTGGTGCGATGGGCGGACGGCAAGATGGATCAGGCCGACCGCGTCTTCCGACTGACCGGCTGCTACCGCGAGAAGTGGGAGCGCGCCGACTACCGAGAGCGCACCCTTGCCAAGGCGCTTGAATCTGTGCCTCCTGCGGCGCAACCCGAATCACACACGGCAACCCAAGTGAGCGAGCCGCAGCCTGCACCCGCAGACGCTCTCCCACAGGTTGCGCCGGACGTGCTCGACAGGATCGCCCGCCTTCACCCAACGGACGCGGGGAATGCCGAAGCCTTTGCCCTGCTGTTCGGAGAAGGGGTGCGATTCGACCACAAGCAGAAGCGTTGGCTCGTCTGGGGGCAACATCGCTGGCTGTCCGACGCAGACGCGCTGGTGGACAGGCTCGCCCTGCAAACTGTCCGCGTCCGCTATCAGGCTGCCGCGACCATTCCCCACGATGAACAGCGCCGCAGCGCCGTGAAGTGGGCGCTCGACAGCGAATCACACCGCAGACGGCAAGACCTGCTCGCGTCAGCCAGAAGCCTGCCGCCGATTGCTGATGATGGGCTGAATTGGGATTGCGACCTATGGCTCCTCGGCTGCGAGAACGGCGTGCTCGAGCTACGCGCAGGCACCCTGCGACCAGGCAGCCCGGAAGACCGCATCACGAAGACAACCGGCATTGCATACGATCCCGAAGCGGAATGCCCGCGATGGGAGCAGTTCCTGCAGGAAATCATGCTGGGGTATGCGGTGCTGGTTCACTACCTGCGGCGGATAGTGGGCTACACCCTGACCGGCCTGACCGCAGAACAGTGCCTATTCCTGCTGTTCGGAACAGGGGCGAATGGCAAGACAACGCTCGTCGAAACCCTCCTCGCCCTCTCAGGCGATTACGGCACGAAGACCGCGTTCGACTCATTCCTCCGACGGCGCGAGGAATCGGAGACCCGCCATGATCTTGCTACATTGGAGGGCAAGCGCCTGGTGGTTGCTACCGAAGCGCCCAAGGGCAAGGCGCTTGCCGAAGTCGTTGTGAAGGAAATCACGGGCGGCGATACCATCCGGGCGCGACATCTTTACCGCGACTCCTTCCAGTTCAAGCCGCAGGCTAAACTCTTCCTCGCGGCCAATCACAAGCCTACGATCCACGGGACAGACGAGGCAATCTGGCGGCGAATTCGCCTGATTCCCTTCGTCTTCACCGTCCCCGAACACCAGCGCGATCCGCGTCTCCTTGAAAAGTTGCGTGCGGAGTTGCCAGGCATTCTGAATTGGGCACTTACCGGCTGCCTGGAATGGCAGCGCGAGGGGCTTCAAACCCCCGAAGAGGTAAGGGCGGCGACGGAAGGCTACAGGGCCGAGCAGGACTTGATTGGGGCATTCCTGGCCGATTCCACCGTCGAAGACGAGACTGCAAGCACACCCGTCAGCCTGCTTTACAACGCTTACGCTGCCTGGGCGCAGGCGGCAGGGGAGGAGGCGTGTCCCCAGCGCACTTTCACACAGACCCTGGCCGAGAGAGGGTTTGAGCGCGCCCGAAAGACACAAGACGGGGCCAGGCCCTGGCAATGGCTGGGCCTGCGGCTGACGGGAGGCGTCGAGGATGTTCAAGCCTGACCACATGACCATGTCTGACCAGCGATTTGAGTAACTTTCCCCTATGCGCGCGTGTGGAGGAAAGTTACCGAAATGACTGGACGCATCTGGTCATCTGGTCACTAACCGGCTGAAAAGAGGTGTGATCGTGGCTTCAAAGAGGTAAGCGAAATGGACACGAAGAGAACCTGCTGGTCTTTCGGCACCCGCTGCGAGGTTTCAAAGAAGCACAGTGCTTCTTTGAAAGAGGCAACGCCGAAGCCAGGCCAGGGCGACCTGCCCCTGCTGCTTGAGCGCCTGGATAGGCTTCACGCCCTGGCCCGTGAGCGCCTGATACAGGGCGAGGCCCGCTATCGGGGGGCCTGGCGGCAGCGCGACAACCTGGCAGAGGCCGAAGAAGAGGCTGCCGACGCCGTGAACTACCTGGTCTTCGCGCTTGAGAAGGCTCGACTGGCTACCCAAAGGCCGGTGAGCGACGAAGGAGGAGGCGATGGTGGCAGCCGAATACGAGAAGAGTGAGAGCGAGCGGGTGGTGGTTCAGCGCAAAGAATACAAGGGCAAGGACTACGTTGACGCCCGGGTTCACTACCTGGCAGGCACAGACGACTGGCGGCCCACGAAGAAGGGACTCTGTTTATCGCCGGAACTGGCCCGGCAGGTGGCCGAAGCGATGATAGAGGCGGCGGCGAAAGGAGTAGCCGATGCCACGCGACGCTGACGGCCTGACGCCTCGACAGGCAAAGTTCGTGGGCGAATACCTGGTTGACTTGAACGCTACCCAGGCGGCTATCAGGGCGGGCTACAGCCACAGGACGGCCAATGAGCAGGCGGCAAGGCTGCTAACAAAGGAGAACATGAGGGCTGCTGTTGCCGCTGCCCAGAAGGAACGGGCGCAGCGGCTACAGATTGACGCGGACAAGGTGCTGCGCGACCTGGAAGAGGCACGCAAGGCAGCCTTTGGCGCTGGCCAATACGGATCTGCGATTCGGGCGAGTGAACTGCAGGGCAAGCACCTGGCGATGTTCGTGGACAGGCAGGCTCACGAGGGCGGCGAGAGGCCCATTGACATCATCGAGGTTCAGAGCAGCATCAACTTCGACGCTATGACGGCTGAAGAACGTGCGACGTGGCTGCACAGGTTGCGGGCGCACTCCGAGGCGCTGGCGCAGGCAGAGGATGATGACAACGGGGGCGAAAACGGGGGAAGGCAAGATGCGCCAGGTTGCGGGGAAGCAGACAGCGACAGAGCGGCGCAGGTGCAAGGGGAACCAGCAGTCCAGGCCAGCGAGCCAGCAGTCCGGCCCCAAGAGCGCGTGAAGCCTAGTGGTGTCCCCTTTCTACTGCGTCCTAAAACCCAGGTGATCCGCCGAGTGGGGGCGGCGTTTCGGGGTGCCCGCGCACGGCGCACACAGTAGGCTGCCTTGTGGCTGTGGGCCACGTTGCTGCGCCGAAGGCGCGGGGCCTACCTGGAAGGCAGGCTGCAGCCGAACGACACAGCACAGGGCATTCCAGCGCAGAAACGAGGCCCTTCTGTGGGCAGGCCCCGTTCCGCAAGGAAACGGGGCAGGCGCAGCCCCCCGCCACAATCCCTGAAACACTGTGCCAGAGGGCCTTTTGGCGCGTAGAATCGTAGTTCGCGCCCTCGACCTACCCAGGACACCACCTCTGCGAGAATGCCGCATCTTCACCGCAGTTCTCGCGCCCGCCTGTCAACCTCACGTTGCGCATGGCGCAGGTTTATCCCGCCATCCTTGAGAACCTCGAAGACATCGGGAGCGGCTCTACGGACAGCAACGGCCTCCTCTGCAGCCCTGCTGCCAACGCGGAAGACAGGTGCCACTATCTCTGCTGCCTTGCCCGTAATTAGCGCGATTTCGCGCGAATTAGTAGGTGATGGCCTGCCTGCCTTGACTTCACCCGTTTCCTGCAGCCGCTCTATCTCCAGCGCCGCCAGCGCCGCCCGCTGGCTGTATTCCAGGTGGCGGCGGTGCAGGTTCATGCTCCTGCCAGGGCAAAATAGTTGCGGAAACCTCTTGACAGCGTCCTTCTCGTGGTATATAATGGCGGTAACAGCAATTACCACCACTATACAAGGAGAGAAGAACCATGGCCTGGCAAGGTATGAAGAAGGGGAAACAAAAGGCGAAGCGCCTGCCCGAAGTGCTCACGCGAGAAGAGGCGGTCGCGCTGCTGCAGCAGACAAGCCTGCGAGCGCCGACAGGACTGCGAAACCGCGCAGGGCTGATGCTCATGCTTCGGGCAGGCTTGCGGGTCAGCGAGGTCAGCAACCTGCGATTGCAGGACGTGCTGCTCTCAAATGGCAGCCCGCGTGTTCTCGTTCACCAGGGCAAGGGCCGCAAGGATAGGACAGTTCCCTTGCCGTCAGACGTGGTGGACACGCTGCTGCGCTGGCAGGATAGGCGCAAGGGATTCGCGCGGCGATCGCCGTGGGTGTTCTGCACCATCACCGAAGGCAAGGGCCAGGGCTTCGGGGAACAGCATGATCTGCGGCCAGGGCAGCGCGTGAGCGAATCCTACTGGCGGGCAGCGGTGAAGCGGTATGCGAAGCGGGCAGGGATTGAACGCAGGGTGCATCCCCACGTGCTTCGCCATTCCTTCGCCACCGAGAAACTGCGCGAAGGTTGGGACCTGGAATCGCTGCGCACCATCTTGGGGCATTCGTCAGTCGCGGTAACGCAGGTGTATCTGCACGTTGACGAAGCGCGGCTGGCAGAACTGCAGGCGAAGGCAGAACCGCTCCCCCTATGAGAAGGCAGCGAATAGGCTGACCCGTAGGTATGCCGGGATGCGAACAAGGGCAGAGAACGAATCCTGCCGCGACATTCGCAGGCCGGATTCAGGCAAGCCTGTCCATCGGGCTGAAGCGCCGGTGTTGCGCGGCCACATCACCAGCCGCCAGGTCAACATACCGGCGCACCATGTCCATCGTGGTATGCCCCAAGATTCGCTGAAGTGAGAACACGTCCCCGCCGTTGACGATCCACATCCGGGCAAAGGTGTGTCTCAAGGTGTGGGGCGAAACCCGAACCCCCTGAATCCCCGCCTTCTCCGCATACCGCTTCAGCGCCGACTGCAACTGCTTCGGCTTCAGGCGTTCACCTGTCCTGGTAACGAACAGCAAGTCCTGCCCTGGAACCTCGCCGCGCCTGGCAACATACCGCCACAGTTCGCGCTTCACCTTCGCGCCGAACGGAACCTGCCTTTCCTTGCCACCCTTTCCGATTACAGTTACAACGCCTTCCTGCCAGTTCACATCGCGGGCGCGCAGGCTCAAGGCTTCGGATATGCGCAGCCCGCTGTCAAGCAGCAGGGACATGAGCGCGTAATCCCGCAGCCCTGTGAACGTCCGCTTCTTCGGTTGGGCGAGAAGCGCCTGCACCTGAACCGGGGTCATGGCTTGAATCACGCGAGAGCGCACAGGCGGCGCTATCAAGGCGCGGGCAATGCCGTCGGGAATTATGCCCTCTTCGGCCAGGAACCCGAAGAAGGTGCGCAGGGCGACTATCGTGTTGTGAATCGTCTTGCTGGAAAGCCTCGCAGCCGCCCGCCCTCTCCGGCTGGAATACCGATTCAACAGGTAGGCCGTGAACGCGCGAACGCCCGCCCGGTCGAGGTCAGCAGGACAGGACGGGCCGCCGTTCTCTCGCAGGTAGAATGCGAACCGGGCGAACGCGCACCGGTAATCCGTGATGGTGCCTCGCGCCAGGCCCTTACTCTCGCAGAACGACAGGAACAGACGCCCTGCCTCTGCCCAACTTCCGGCGTGGGATAAGCCGCGAACACCTTCGAGCGCTTGCACAAGAGGCCTCCCTTTCCGCGCTCGCGGCGAAGCCGAACCTTACGCACTTCAGAGGGCAAGCCCTGTTGGGTGGTTTCAGCGAAAACCTGCGAGGATGCTGTGCAAGCCCTTCCCAGAGGGAAGTGGTGCGCCCGGCAGGACTTGAACCTGCGGCCTTCAGGTCCGCAACCTAACGCTCTATCCAGGCTGAGCTACGGGCGCAAAAGACTCGTGCTACGTAGCGAAGTACTTCGCAGAGTAGCATTGGAGCGGCCAGAGGGATTCGAACCCTCGATCTCCAGCATGGCAAGCTGGCATTCTACCGCTGAACTATGGCCGCTCGCGCGGTTCTCTGGAGCCGCAGAGGGGAGTCGAACCCCTAACCTGCTGATTACAGGTCAGCTGCTCTACCGTTGAGCCACTGCGGCAGCATACGTATTATACCACACCCGCCCCACCGGTCAAGCGCCCGGCAAGGGGGAATCCCTTGGCGGCCGCCGGAGGGGGGCAGGAGGCAAGCATGCCCTTACGAGCGTCATGGACGGGCGGGCGCTAGTCCAGGATGCCGCCCTGGGAGAGGATTTCGCGGCGCAGGGCCTTCACGTCAACTTCGGCGAGGGAGGCGCCAGCGCCGGCGGCCATGGCGGCGGCGATGCCCGCTGCGTGGCCGGTGGCATAGCAGATCGGCTGCACGCGCAGGGACGAGTGCGCCTCGTGCGTGGCTGAGATCGGCCGCCCGGCGACGAGCAATCCCTCTGTGTTCGACGGCACCAGGCATCGGTAGGGTATCGAATACCAGTCCCCGGGCTTCAGGCGCTTGATCACGGTGCCCGACCCAGCAGGGTTGTGAATGTCAATCGGATAGGAACAAAGGGCGATGCCGTCGCGGAACTTGCGGCCGCCCAAGACATCGCGCGCCGTCAATACATACTGCCCCATTATCCTGCGCGTCTCGCGCACCCCCACCTGGGGCCCGGTCGCCAACATGTAGGCGCGCTCGAAGCCGGGCACCTCCTTTTGCAGCCAGCCGGCGATCTCCCACGCCTGCCTTCTGGACTCTATCTCGGCCTTTGTCAGGTCGGCGGCATTCGTTCCGTCAACCTCGATCACACGCGTGGTGTTGAAGTGGACCTGGTCTTCTATCGTGCTGTTGAACCACAGCAGATTCTCGCGCGGGCAGCGTATCTTACCCGCAGCCTTGGCCTGGCTGTAGAGTTCATTCAACACCTCGTGAGTGGGCATGCGCGAGCGGTCAACGGCAGCCATGCGGAAGTGAAGGGTCATCGGCTGCATCAGGCCGTCTTTCTTTCTGCCTTTCTCGTAAGGGCAGCCGGCAAATGCCGCGACATCGCCGTCGCCGGTCGCGTCAATGACAACGTCGCCGCTTATCGTCTCGCGGCCGGACTTGTTATAGACCACAATCCCCTTTACTGCACCGCCGACCCTACGCACCCCCACCACGAAGGAATGCAGGTGCAGTTCCACCCCCGCCTCGAGCAGCATCTCGATCAGAACCTGCTTCAGGTGCTCCGGGTCGAACAGGTTGCCCCCGGGTTTGAAGGCCCCGCGCTGCAGCAGCCGCTGGATGACTCCCTCGAACACGCCGCCGATGATCTGCTTGTCGCCCGCGTGGTAGGGCATCCAGGGGTGCACCAGCCCGGTGGTTGCCATTCCGCCCGGAAAACCGTAGCGCTCCACCAGCGCCACCTCGGCGCCCATCCGCGCGGCACCCAGCGCAGCCCCAACGCCGGCCGGCCCCGCTCCTGCGACCACCACGCGCGTCTTCTTTGCCATTCCTATCCTCCTTAGGCCCGTCTATGCAGAGGGTGAATTCGGGGTGCGGGCTCAGTTTCCTTGACGCGCAGCGACAGCGCGCCTATAATCGTCTCGACTCTCATGAGGGGCTACTACGGCATTCTGCTGATAGCCATCCTGGTCGCTGTCAGCGGCTTCATCGCCTATGTCGGGGACCTGCTTGGCCGGGCGCTCGGGCGCCGGAGGGTGAGCATTTTCGGCCTTCGCCCTCGGCACACGGCGATGGCCATGTCGGTTCTGGCGGGGATGCTGATCGCGGCCTGGACGCTGGGGGTCGCGATGGGGGTCTCGCGCGATGTGCGCGACGCCTTCACCAGGGTGGTCGAGTTCCGCAGACAGGTCGGCGTCCTGAGGCACCAGGCTGCTGACCTGGAAGGGCAGCAGCACGCGCTCAAGAAGCAAGCTGACGCGAGCCGGCAGGCAGCGAGCCAGGCCCGGGCCGAAACCGCGAAGGCGGAAGCGCAGCGAGCCGAGGCGCAGAAGGCTCTCGAGCGGCAGCGGCACGAATTGGAGTCGGTATCCCGCAAACTGGCTGAGAAATCTAAGGAACTGAGCCGGGCGACAACGGTCGCATTTCAGCGCACTGCCGAGTCCATTGTCGCGACCAAGAAGGTAAGGTCGCTGGAGGATCAGGGCAAGCGCCTGGAGCAGGAAATCAGCGAACTGACCGGCCTGAGCGCGCGCGCATTCCGGGCGCTCACGACGCCGCTGATAGCACACGCGAATGAGCCGCTGCTCAGTATTGTGATTGACGCGACGCAGCCGAAACAGAATATCCGGCGCTCGCTGCGAGAGTTCGTCGAGAGCATAACGCACGATGCCCAGGCGCGCGGAGCGGAGGCCGTCAGGGCAGCGGTGTCTGAAGCCAAGACCGGCAAGGTGAATATCGGCCCGTCGCAGGTGGCAGTCGAGGTGTTGACCCCTGCGATTGCCGAAGCGGGAGACAGCGTCGTGGTGCAGGCGGTTTCGCTCCTCAACACGGCGAAGGGCGAGACGCTGCTGGTGGGTTTCCGCCTGCTTCGCAACCGGCGCGTTTTCCAGAAAGGCGATGTGATCGCCGAAACCAAGATAGATGCGTCGCTGTCCGAAGCCAGGATATTGGCTTCGCTGGTGAGCCTGCTGCGCGACGATGTTGGCCCGCGCGCCCGCGCGCAGGGGGTGCTTCCGGCAGCGGCTTCGCCTGACTCTTCGCGGCCATTGCTGCCGAGTGCAGATATGCCTGTGGGCGAGGTCTCGGTCGAGGAACTGCTGGCCCTGGCGCGCCAGATTCAGAGGACCGGCGGGCAGGTGCGCGTCGTGGCGCGCGCCCTCGCCGATACCTGGACTGCCGGGCCATTGAAGGTCGAACTCGCTGTCGCTGCGTCGTGACCGCCTACTGTGGCACCGGGAGGTGTGTGATGTCCTCTCAAGACAACCAGGAGAAAGAGGAAAAGGGGTTCCGCATCGTTGACAAGAGGGGCGGCTCTGTGGAGCAGGGCGAGGCCGCTTCCTCTGAGTCCGAGCAGCCCGAGCAGGCGCAAGAGCAGCCGGAAGGGGCGGAGCCAGTCGAAGCGGTGGATGTCTATGGCGTGCTGCGCTACTGCATTGCCATGCTGCAGAGCCACGCCTGGCAGGCAATGGGCCTGGTGCCCAACCCGCTCACGAACAAGATAGAGCGCAACCTGGAGCAGGCGAAGGTCGCCGTTGACTGCGTGGGCTTCCTGGTGCAGCAACTGGAGCCGAAGGCGCAGCCGCACGAACTTCCGCACCTGCGCAGCCTCTTGAGCGACCTGCGAATAAACTTCGCGCGCCAAAAGTCCCAGCCCGACTAGGCCCCCCAGTCGCGGGCTTCTTGTCACTCTGAGCGAAACGAAGAGTCTCACAATTCCTGCGTCAAGGTGGGACTCGTAACGACAGAGGGACGGGGCCGCGCACATTGCACCCCCAACGGCCTCCGTGATATACTCGCGCTGAGGAGGTGGCGCATGATCACCTCGCTGACCATAAAAGGATACAGAAGTCTGAAAGACGTGACCATCCCGCTTGGCCCGCTCAACGTCATGATCGGCCCCAACGGGGGCGGCAAGACCAACATCATGGACGTTCTCGCCCTCCTCCAGGAGGGCGAGAGGGGCAACCTCTCGGACGGGATCGCGCGCCGCGGGGGGATCTACTCGCTGCTGCATGCGGGCGGCGCAGAGACGATTGAGATAGGGGTGGAGTTCCCTCTGTGGGAGACCGCGAGGAAGCAGCTGGCTCTGGGAATCTCAGACCGGCTGCGTTACGAAGTAGCGCTGGCCCTAGCCCCTGGTGGCTACGTAGTGAAGTCAGAGCGGATTCAGGGAGAGGACATTCGCGCCGCGGTCTCGGATTCGGTGGCCTTGAGCGGGTTAGCCGCCGCACTTGCAGGGGCCAAGACGAGCGGCCCCGAGCGCTCTCCGCAGCCCAAGGCGTCAGAGCTCGTTGTCAGCGACTTGCAGGCTCTAACCCCGGGGAAGCTCCTCGATCGCGGTCGGTACGTCAAGTTCTTCCTCGATTTCCCCACGCGGCTGTATCGCCTGCCAGATACGCGGCCCGACGCGCCGATGAGGCAGGCGCAGGTGGTCCGCGCGGAGACTGAACTGAAGCCAGACTCCTCCAATCTGGCAGCTCTCTTGAACCTGCTGAGCGAGAGCGACGAGCATCGGGAGGAATACGAGGCGATCAGGCAGGAGTTGCAGGCCGGATTCCCGCACGAGTTCGACGACCTCAGATTTCCGGCGGCTCATGGCGAGGGCACCATAATGATGAGGTGGCGCGAGAAGGCATTTCCGGCGCGAAGTTTCGACACGTTCGAGATTTCCGACGGGACGATCAATTTTGTTCGGATCGCCTCGTTGATAGAGACCAGCCCCTGGGGCACGATCTGCATTGATGAGCCGGAGGTCGGGCTGCACCCCCGGCTGATACGGCTGGTCGCGGAAATGCTGCAGGCTGCATCAAAAGTAACCCAGTTCATCGTTGCCACGCACTCGCCGGCCTTGGTGGACAAGCTCAACCCTGAAGAGGTCTTGGTAGTCGAGAAAACCGAGGGCGCCACGCAGGTTCGCCGGCTGGACCCAGATGACCTGAAACACTGGCTTGACAAGTTCTCGCTCGGCGAATTGTGGGAAACCGGGCAGTTGGAGCAACACGTTTGACGGTCGAGATTTGGGTCGAGGGACCGACCGACGAGGCGGTGCTGGACGAGTTGCTGCGGAAACCGCATCAGCGCGGGACCTCTTGGGCGCCCTTTTTCAATCTCAGGGAACGCATTCTCAGTGGCGCAGTGACTACTCACATAAACGTGGCGGGTAACAGGCCGAGACTTCTGGAGAACATCGGCGACTGGGCCAGCGGCCACTTTGAGGATGGAGTCGCGCACGTGTTTGCACTCGCGGACTTCCAGGTCGAAGACCGTGAGCCCGGCGCGGTTCTAGGTCTCCTCCGCGATGCCGTTCACCGAGTTGTCACGGACCCGGATCTCAGGTTCCGCTTCCACCCTCACGTGGTCGTCCCGGAGGTCGAAGCGTGGCTGCTTGCCGACCCAGATGCGTTGCCGCAGGCCAGAGTCGGGGCACCCCGCCCGCCCGCGAACCCGGAGGTGCTGCCGCCTCGCCAAGCTAAGGAATGGCTCAGCGAATACCTGTGGAAGGCACGCGTCAAGAGCTACAAGGGAACCGCTGACGCCCGCGGCATAGCCTCGCGCGCGAACCCTGATGTCGTCGCCCAGAAATGCGAACACTTCAGAAGACTGGTGGAAGACTTCGCGCGATGCGCAGGCATCGGCGAAGCGGAGTCATGAAGCCGCTTGCCGCATCCTCCCCGTCGGAGTCGAAGACCAGCAGATAGGAGGAATGCCGAATCGTGGACATTATGTTTTTGGGGACGGGGGCGGCGGAGGGGATTCCCGGGCTGTGGTGCCTTTGCGAGAATTGCGAGGCGGCCCGGAAAGCCCTCGGCAAGTCGGTAAGGCTGAGAACGGCCCTCTTGATAAACGAGGACCTGCTGGTTGACATCGGGCACGATCTGCTGCAGGCGGCCTGCCGTTTCGGCCTGCGCCTGACGAGCGTTACGACGCTTCTGGTAACGCACGCTCACGGGGACCATTTCGACATGAACAACCTGAACCTGCGCGCGCCCGCTTACCGCGAGCAGGGCCTGCCGCTGATGACCGTCTATGGCCCGCCGCAGGTCATCGCCGAGATCGAGAAGGTGAAGGACGCGGCCGCCCTGATGGTCGTCGGGAAATCGGTCGAGCCATTTCAGCAGTTCGATGCAGGCCGCTATCTGGCCTGGTCATTCCCAGCAACGCACAGCAGCCAGCAGCCGCTCTTCTACGCGATAGCCGTGGGCCGCAGGAAAGTGCTGGTCGCTTTCGACACGGGGCCGCTCTCGCCGGAGGCGTGGAACGGTCTCGCCGAGCACGTTTTCGACGCCGTCATCATGGAAGAGACGATGGGCACGCAGCCCATTCCCTCTCACATGGGCATCGAGGACGTGATCGCCGCCAGGCAGCGCATGGAGAAGGAAGGGATGCTCGCGCAGGGCTGCCGCTTCTTCATCACGCACATGTCCCACGTCAACCCGGTGCACGAGGAACTGGAGAGGATAATGCGCCCGCATGGAATCGAGGTCGCCCACGACGGCCTGCGCGCAACGATATAGCGAGTTGTTTCTCTTACAGCAACAATGGCCCCTGTTCGCATTCTGATCACTGGCCTGCCCGGATGCGGGAAGACGACGCTGGTGCAGAACCTCGCGCGCCGGTTGAAGGAAGCGGGGGTGCCGCTCTTCGGCTTCTGGACGGAGGAGATCAGGCAGGCCGGGCGGCGCATCGGGTTTGCTATCGAACTCGTGTCAGGCGAGCACGGAACGCTTGCGCGCGAAGACGTGCCATCAGGACCCAGGGTCTCGCGCTACCGGGTGGATGTCGCCGGGTTCGAGGCGCTCGTTTGCCCTGAGATTGAACGCGCCCTGGCTTGTCCAGACCCCGCGGTCCTGCTGATAGACGAGATCGGCAAGATGGAACTGTTCTCGCAGCGATTCCGCGGCCTCGTGATGAGCGCTCTCGACAGCCGCCTGAGCGTCGCGGCGACGATCATGAGCGCCCCGAATCCATTCGCCGAGGCCGTCAAGGCCCGCCCCGACGTGCACCAGATCACGCTGACTTCTGCAAACAGGGACGATGCGCTGCCTGATATTCTTGCGCTGCTGCTGTAGCCGCAGCCTTCACTGTCTTGGGAAAGCACATGGGCAACAGTGGCCCGATGCGCCAGCCGATCATCCCCTGGCCGCGATCGCCCGTCTCCACGAGTAGATGAACGCGGGGACGGCCACCGCGACCATGAACACCCCGATCAGGAAGTAGCCGGCATCAACTGGCAGGCGGCGATCCCAGCCGAGCAGCGTTGCGCCTCCGAAGAGCACGAAAAGCAGGCCTCCGTAGAACAGCGTTCTTGCGCCGGTGTCGGTGCCGATCTGTGCAATCTCGTGCTCTGTTAGGGATCGCGTCCAGCGCAGGACTGAACCCAACAGCGCACCCAGGATCGCAAGCACGATCATCGTTCCGAGGCCGAAAAGCAGCCCCGGAAGAAACCCGAGCCATGGGGTGGGCATGGCCGGGGCGGCCACCGTGTTGACGAACACGGAGAATCCTTCAAAACCGAAACCGGCTATGAATCCGTGGATCATCGTCCAGCGCGCGGGCATCGCGTGGGGCGATGCGGCCGCCGCTTCAGCCTCGTGAATCCTTGCGTCGCGATGCCCCAGAAGGTGCGGGTGCGGATGGTGACTGCGACCGAGCATAATCGCGCCTGCTGCCGACATCACAATCCCGACCACGATATAGACGACCCCGTTGACGTCAGGACGCACCAGAAGCGGAGCCAGGGCCAGATAGGCCAATTCCGAAAGCAATGCGCGCTGAACGGTGAAGGCAGCGGAGAAGTAGAGCCCCGCCCTCATGCCCGCCTTGCCGCTGGCGCCGCCGATCGCGTAACTGAAGGTGATGGGCCACGTGTGTTCATCGGGCAGGACTCCGTGCAGCAAGCCCAGCAGGAATGAATACCCCAGCGCCACATGCGGCTTCATCGGAAGGCCTTGTAAGTCCCTGACCCCGTCTGCACCGTCAGGATAGCCGGGCTTCGAGTTCCGGCCCGGCCCCCGGGCGGTGGGCAATCACTTCTGCCTGATGGCACAGCATCCTGCAGGCGTCCCCTGAAGCGGCCGGCATCACCGCAGCCCGAGAATCCTCCCGACGTGGAACACAAGCGCCCCCAGCGCGCCTGCGACGACGAGCGGGTACGAGACTCCGACGGCCGTCCACTTCCAACTGCCGGTCTCGCTGCGAATGACAGCGGCGGTGGCGAGGCACGGTATATACAGCATTTGCACCACGACGAAGACGAGGCCGACGAGGGGCGTAACCGAGCCGCGCAGAGCCTGCGAGAGCGCCGCCCCCTCAGCATGGTAAAGAACGCCGAGAGCGGCCAGGGAGGTTTCCTTTGCCGCCACGCCGGTGAGAAGGGCAATTGTCATGCGCCAATCCAGCCCGCACAATCCGCCGACGGGCGCGATGAACCTTCCCAGGCGGCCCATGAGTGTGTTCTGCAGGGATGCGCCCGGCGGAAACGATGACAGGACCCAGATGAGGACCGAAGCCGCGAGGATGACGGTCCCTGCCTTCTTGAGAAATGCGAGCAGCCTGAAGCCGACGACAACGCCGAGATTGCGTGCGCTTGGCAGCCGGTAAAGGGGCAGTTCCATCATGAAGGGCGCCCGTTCGCCGGGCAGGGCAACGCGGCGCAGCACAAACCCTGAAAGAATGACCATCGCGAGGCTGAGCGCGTAGAGCGAGGCCATGACGGGCGTTCGCAGGTGCGGCGGGAAAAGCGCCCCCACGAAGAATGCGGCGACGCCGATCCTTGCCGCGCACGGAATCAGGGGGTTGACCAGGATCACGAGCACGCGGTCGCGCTCCGATTCCAGAATGCGCGAGGCCATGATGCCCGGGATGTTGCAGCCGTACGCAGCCATCAGGCTGAGGAAAGCCTTGCCGTGCAGCCCCATTGCGTGCATCATCCTGTCCATCACGAACGCCGCCCGCGCCATGTATCCGCTGTCCTCCAGCGCCGCCAGGAACAGGAAGAAGATCAGGATGACAGGCAGGAGAGCGAGCACCCCGCCGAGGCCGGCAATCACCCCTCCGCCCAAGAGACCCGCCAGGGGCGGCGATATTCCGCGCAGGGCCGCCGTCGTCCACTCGCCCAAGTGAGCGAAGCCGTGGTCTATCCAGTCGGAAATCGGGGCGCTGGCCTTGAAGGTCAGCCAGAAAACGAGAATGAAAATGCCCAGCAGGATTGGCACGCCCAACAGGCCGTGCGTTGCGATGTGGTCAATGCGGTCTGTCAGCGTGATTATCGAGCGCGCGGGCCGCTCCATGCTCGAACGCAGGACACGCTCGATCCACGCGTAGCGCGCATCGGCCACCACCGCGGGCCCGTGTTCGTGGTCGCGCAGCACCTCGCGGACTCTCATCATTGAATCGGGCGGGACCCTATCCGCAGCCAGTCCTTCGATTTCCTCGTCCCCTTCGAGCAACCTGAGGGCGACCCACGCGGACGGGTAACCGGCGACCGGGTCGTCGCCGAGGATTGCGCGCAGCGCCGACAGGCAGTGCTCTGCACGAAGGTAATCAATCCGGGCAGGACGCGGGGCGCGCTCGCTGGTGCCGACTGCAACAATCGCCTTCAGCAAATCCTGTATGCCCTGCATGCGCTTCGCAACGAGAGGCACCACCGGGACACCAAGGGCCTGCTCCAGTTTCTCGGGGAAGATGCGGTAGTGCTTCACATGGGCCAGGTCCATCATGTTGAGGGCCACCACCACGCGCGGCGTGAGTTCCAGCACTTGGGCCACCAGGTAGAGATTGCGCTCGATATTGGCGGCGTCAATGATCACGACCACGACATCCGGCTTTTCGTTCAGGATGTAGTCGCGCGCGATGACCTCTTCGGTCGAATGGGCCGCGAGAGAATACGTGCCCGGCAGGTCAACGCACTGGAGGGCGAAACCGTCGAAGCGACAGGTGCCGGTCTTCCGCTCGACCGTTTTCCCAGGCCAGTTGCCGACGTGCTGGTGCAGGCCCGTGAGGATATTGAAGATCGTGCTCTTGCCTACATTAGGGCTGCCCGAAAGGGCGATGCGCAGAGTGGCGGCAGTCGTGCCGGCAGCGGATGGTCGCGTCATCGCTGAGGACTCTTGCCGTCCGCTGCGGCCGGCCTGACCATGATCCTCATCGCTTCGCCGTGCCCGAGGGCCAGGCGGCTTCCGCGCACCTCTACGATAATGGGGCCTGTCAGGGTGTTCGCGATAACATTCAGCGGCGTGCCGGGCAAGATGCCGTGAGCCGCCAAGCGCCTGACGATTCCACGGCCGCCCTGGATGGCGTCCACCACACCCGTCTGGCCAGCGTGCAAGCGCCCGAGGGGCGTCGGTCCTTCAGGGGTCGGTTCTGGCACTCTTGACTCTCCGTCTCCCATCCCGCAGGGCGCTGCACGCCGCGCAGTAGCCCTCGACCTCGATGCCAAGACGCGTCAGCCGGAAGCCGCGGCGGCGCGCAACCCGCGCCAGGTATTCCGCAGCCCGGCCCCGCACCGGCAGCCGGGCCTCGGTCACCTTGCCGCACGAAACGCAGGCCAGGTGCACCTCGGCGCCGTGCTCGATCTCGTAGTGCGCGTGCGTCTGTCGCAGGCTGGCCTCGTGAACCACGCCCAGGCGAACCAACAGGTTGAGCGTGCGATAAACCGAGACCAGGTCAACGCGCTGCCCACGGCGGCCAAGGGCGGCGTGAATGTCCTCCGCGCTCAGGTGCTGGCCGCCGGAGCGCTGAAGAAGGTTGAGAACAGCGCGGCGCGGGGCCGTGAGCCTGAAACCGGCTGCTCTGAGCGTCTCGTCAAGCACCTTTGCCATAGGGGGCTAATTGCAAAAGATTTGCAATTATATTATTCCCGATAATGAGGTCTGTCAAGTGGCCCAGGTCATCTGCTCCCGGGAACTGCAGCGCTTTGGTGAGGGTTCTTGGGGGCGTGAAGCACATACCGAACAAGGAGGCACGAGATGGCAAGCAGGGCAATTGCTCTGGCACTCGGTTTCGCAGTGGTGGCGGCAGGCGTCTCGTCGCTGGCGGCTGCGCCCGCGAAGAGGCACTCCGCGCCCGCCCAGGCTGTCTGCCCGATGGATGACAAGGTGGTGAACACCAAGACGGCCCCTTCCACGACGTATAAGGGGTACAGGTACTGGTTCGACTCGCGCGCCTGCCTGGCCGCTTTCAAGAAGGACCCGGAGAAGGCGCTCAGCAGACAGGTTACCTGCGCAGCGTGCGGCATGAAAATGCCCCTGCGCAGCGCGCAAATTGCCATCTACAATGGCAAGGCGATCTACGCCTGCACCGCCGACTGCAAGCGCATGATCGAGAAGAACCCCGGCAAATACACCCTGCCGAAGCGGTAGCCGTCTGGCTCCCCGCGGACAAGAAAGGCCCCCGGAGCGGGCATTCCATTTGCCATCTCGCCCGGGGGTCCGCCTCACGTCAGCGTCGGCGTACGGATGCTGGCTGCCCGGAAGCCGCTCGCGCGGGGAATCGCCTCACCCGCTGACAATCTCGGTCAGGCCCAATTCGCTCGCGGCGGGCAGGTCTCGCAGGCGAGCAGCAGCATCCTCCTGGAACGCTCGGATCTCGCGCGGGTGCAGATTGCCCCTTGCCCAGATGAGAGCGCGGCGCAGCGCGATCCCCAGGAGTTCGCCGATCTCGGCGCGCCAGGTGGAGATCTTGTGATCGAACCGCGGCGGCCTGAAGTACACGTGCGCGTAGGCCGGGTCATCGCGCACATTCCTCTCAAACGAGCGCATCGGCTCATCGAGTCGCCGCAGCACATCCAGGGCGCCCTGCAATACCTGATGGATATGGATTTCCTGCTCGATTGTCTTTTCGGCCAGGCTCCTGGCGTCATCGTGAATCGTCGCAAGCAGATACGACATCTCGAACCCGCTGCGCACGTATGCCACGCGCGCGCCCGCCTCGCCCGAGGCCCGCTGGCTTGCATCCTCCAGTAGCGCCCACGCGCGCTTCATCAGCGGGGCGCTCACGGTTGCCGTCTCGTATCGCATCTTGTCCAGCCCCTGGAACCACATCCCACCTCGCGGCTGGCACCAGATTTCCTGCAAAGTCTGGTAAAACGCCCTCATATACACGCAGGCCCGGCCGAAGAACGCCAGGCGGACGAACTCCTCGAGCAGCGGAGCAGCATGTGCCTCCGCGTTCCACATCACCTGCGCGCCAAGCCACACCATCGGCCCGGTGATCGCCCAGTAGGGATAGACCTCGTTGTAGATTCCAACCACTCCTTGCCGGTGGCAGAAGCGCAGGTCGGCTCCCGCGAGCGTCGGGAAATAGCGCGGGGTCAGCCAGCCCAGGCCGTAGTAGTCGTATTTCCCCACGTGCGCCGCGACTTTCGCCCAGCGCGACAGGATCTCGCGGTCGGCCCTGCGATATGCGAGATCGAAGTGCTGACTCGTATCCTGCGTGAGCATGATGGCGACGTTATCTGGCAGGCGGCGAATCCTTCGCGGGATCGAGTCCGTCCCCCAATACGCATAGCACGCCAGGTAGCGGCCCGGATGGCTCTTCGCGACTTGTTTTGCGACCTCGCTCACGTAGTGGAAGTAACTGTCCGAATGGACCGGCTCGTTGCGATACATGCGGGCCGGCGCATCGAGCGCCGAGCACTTTGCGCAGGTGCAGTAGTCCATGTTGTCATTCGTGCACAGCGAGAAGGTCGTGCGCTCAGGATGCGAATCGAAAAACGTTCGCGCTGCCCGGATAGTAATGCGAATCACGTCGCGGTTTGTGAAACAGGGCTGGCTGCGCTCATCCGAATCGTCTGCGGGAACGAAGCGCTTCCCGCCGATCTCCGCGAAATACTCCGGGTGTTCTTTCCCGTAGATGCTGGGCTTGATGATGTTATTGAGATTGTGGCCGTGCCCGTAGTAGGGCAGGCGAGAGGCGTCATAGGTCAGCCTGTTGCGAGCGCACCAGCGCGGGTCGGTCACGCCGCTGTAAACGCGATAGAGAAACGAAGGATTCCTCACCGCGTCCCAGAAATTGATCGCGATATTCTTCCTACGCGGGACGATCTCCCACATATCTCCCGGCATCAGCCAGCGCACGCCCAGCGAATCCTGCAGCAGCGTGTAAATGCCATGCGCGGTGCCCTCGTCCGTGATTCCTGCGATCACCAGGTCGCTGCCCACGCGCCTGACCCGGTGCCCCTCCGGCCCCACGCCGTCAAGCGGGACTCCCAGCGCTGCTGCCTGCGAAGCGCCAAGCCGGATGCGCACCGGCAAGTCAGTCTGCGCATCATCAGTCAGCAATGGCAGGCGCGCGCCGGACATCCTCTCGATCACGCGCACCATGTCCTCAGCAGCCGCGCGCACGCAGCCCGCCGCGCCCTTGGGCAGCACCACCGCAGCCAGGGGCTTGCCGCTGACGACGACGCTCAGTGCGCCGGTTGAGCCTCGCTGCCCAGTCGCCTTCCTCATCGCTGACTCCATCCGCCGGCACGCGCCCCGCGACGGGCCAGGCCGGCATTATGCTTCCTGCGCCTTGGGCTCCCGGCCGCGCAGATAGGCCGCATAGTAGAACGCCCCGACGAACAGCCCGCCGCCGACGATATTGCCCAGGGTAACCGGGACCAGATTCCCCACCAGGAAGTTCCCCCAGGTCAACTTCTCGATCCCCGCGGCTATCCCCGGGGCGCTGAGCAATGCAGGTTCCGCCTTCAGGAACAGCCCCATCGGGATGAAATACATGTTCGCCACGCTGTGCTCGAAGCCGCTGGCGACGAACGCCATGATCGGAAAGTAGATGCCGAATATCTTGCTGACCGCATCCTTGCCCGCAATCGCCATCCATACCGCCAGGCAGACAAGCCAGTTGCACCCGATGCCGCGGCAGAAGGCCTCCGTCCAGGACAGGTTCATCTTCTGTATCGCAACGTTCAAGGCAGCCACGCCCACGCCCGACTGCCCGATCTTCCAGATGCCGCTGTAGTACATGATGACGACCAGCAGGATTGAGCCCGCGAAGTTACCAGGATACACCACGAACCAGTTGCGCAGTACGCCGCCAAAGCCCATGCTCCTGGAAAGCAGGCCGATCACCATCAGGCAGTTGCCGGTGAACAGTTCCGCGCCTGCAATCACAACGAGCATCAGCCCGACGGTGAACACGCTGCCTGCCATGAAGTTCGCAAAGCCCAGGCCGAAGTACTTGGACATGTCGTGCTTCACCATCGTCGCAAGTTCGCCCCCGAAGCCGATGTAAACCCCGGCGAGGATCGCCAGCACCGTCATCGGCAAGATGCCCATCACTGCTTTCTTCTTGCTCATCTCCTCAACGGCCTCTGCGACTTCCTTCGGCGTCAGGAAACCCGACATGGCAGCATTCCTCCGATTGCAGATGAAGTTGGGGCCCGGGGCAACTCAAGCGCTCCGAGCGCCTGCCGGTTCTTCGGCGCGGAGCGGCAGGAGTCCTCTGCGGCCGCGCTTTGCGGGGTTCTACTTACCGCCGGGAGATGCGGGCCGCTCGGGCACCCCGCCCGGCAGCGGGTTGCGCATCAGGCCGCACGAAACCTTCATGCGCCTGCTGCCCTGGCATTGAACCTGCAGGTCAATCCGATATAATTCCTCTTTGTCCAGCCAGGTGGCCGTCAGGCGCGCGTCGTGGGCGCTCTCGCTCGTCGGCGTACCCCACTGCGGGGTGCGCTGGCCGAGGACGTGCCAGCCCGCCTCCCCCAGTTCCCTTTCGTAGAAGCGGTAGATATCGGCCGATGGGCACTCGGATTCGACCACATACTGCAGCGTCTGCCATTCTCCGTCCTGCGATGAGTGCCGCTCCACCTCGACAGCCTGGGGATACGCAGGCAGTTCGATCAGTTGCGCCTGGGAGACAGGCTGCTGGGCGCGGTGCAGCCTCGAGAGAATGAAGAGGACTGCAATCCATGCGAAGAGGAATACCGCCAGCGCTCTCTTGGCTCTTGTGTCCAATCGCGTCTTCTCAATGCGGCTTTCGAGTTGCAGGCTGTCGTTTCCTGCCGCGCATCAGCCGAGGAGTCTGCGCCCGCCCGACCACAGGAACCACGCCCCCAGCCCACCGAGAGCCACGCCGCAGACAATCACCAGGCCGCGGTAGAACGCAGGCGTCAGGAACCTGCGCCCTGACGCAATCCCAACGGCTACCACAGTGTACCATCCGAGATCAGCGAGTATGTGCCCTGCAAAGAACGCCACGATACCTGGCATACCCAGCGGCACCGCCCGCGCCAGGATGCCCACGCCGACCGTCACCCACCACACAGTCCAGTAAGGGTTGGCCAGGCTTATGCCCGCTCCCAGGGCGGCAGGGCCAAAAGCGCCCCCGGCCGCCGATCGCCCTCCAGCAGAATCCGGCAGAAGAGCGGGTGTGCGGATCATGGCGGCGGCCATCGCGACCAGCGCCAGGCCGCCCACAACGCCGATGGTGCCCAAGACCGGAGGCCGGTTCAATATCCGCGCCAGCCCGACCACCAGCGCGCAAACCATGGCCAGTTCCAGCAGGCCGTGCCCCAATACTATCAGCGGCCCTGCGCGCGCACCTCTCTTCGCCGCCTCGGCCATCGTGAGAGTGAGAATCGGGCCGGGCATGATGGCGCCGGAAAGGCCCGCCAGGAAAGACATCGAGAGTATCGAGAGTATCGCAAGCATCTCGCCTGCCGGCCGACGGCCGAAGCCCCGCACAGGCTGCTACAGTTGCGCCAGGTTGATGGACTCGATCCCATCCACCTGCAGGACTTTCTCGCACACCTGCGCGGGAACCGGGCTGTCAACCACCAGCACCATAACCTCGCGCCCGCCCGGCTGGTCGCGTCCAACATACATGCCCGCGATGTTCACACCGGCGTCGCCCAGGATCGTCCCTACCTTCCCGATCATCCCGGGCCGGTCAATGTTGGTCATGATCATCAGGTGCCCCTGCGGCACGAAGTCCACGCGATACCCATCAATGCGCGTGATCCTGACATCTTGCTTGCCGAAGATCGTCCCCTCTATCTCGCGGCTCGCCGATTCCGAGGTTACCTTAACGGCAACCAGGCTGGGGTAATGCTCGGCGCTCGTCCTCTTCGCCTCTGTTACCTTCACGCCGCGCGTCTCCGCCACCACCGCTGCGTTCACGTAATTCACCGACTCCTCCAGCGCGCGCTCCAGCAGGCCCTTGAGGAGCGCCCGCGTCAGGGGCGATACGTCGAGTTCGGCTATGTCGCCGCTGTAGGTAACCTCCACCGATGTGATCGCCCCCGCCGCAAGTTGAGCGTGCAACGCGCCTATCTTCTCGACCAGCGTCAGATACGGCCGCAGCGCCGCCAGCGTTTCTGCGCTCACCGGCGGAAGGTTCACCGCGGTGCTCGCCGGCATCCCGCGCAGCACGTCCGCCAACTGGGCCGCAACGTCAACTGCGACCTTCACCTGCGCCTCCTCGGTCGCTGCTCCCAGGTGCGGCGTGGCGACGACTCCGGGCAACCCGACGAGAGGCGAGTCCTTGGGAGGCTCGGTCTCGAACACGTCCAGCGCCGCTCCTGCCACGTGGCCCGAGGCGATCGCCTCTTTCAGCGCTTTCTCGTCAATTACTCCCCCGCGCGAGGTGTTGACGATGCGCACGCCGCGCTTCATCATCGCCAGTTGCTTGGCCCCCATCATGCCGCGCGTATCCTTCGTCAGCGGAACGTGCAGGCTGATGTAGTCCGCGCGGCGCAGAAGTTCCTCGAAACCGACCAGTTGCGCGCCCAGCCGTTGGGCGTGTTCATGCGAAATGTAGGGATCGCAGGTAATCACTTCCATTTCCAGGCCGCGCGCCATGCGCGCAACGTGCGCTCCCACCTTGCCCAGCCCCACCAGGCCGAGGACCTTGCCATAGACCTCGACCCCCGTGAATGCCGAGCGCTTCCACTCTCCCTTGGCAAGCGATGCGTGGGCCTGCGGCAGGTTGCGCGACAAAGCGAGCAGCAGCGCGATCGTCTGCTCCGCTGCCGCAATGGTGTTCCCATCGGGCGAGTTCAGGACGACGATCCCGCGCCTGGTGGCAGCCGGAACGTCAATGTTGTCAACCCCGACTCCCGCGCGCGCGATCACCTGCAGGTTCTTGCCGGCCTCGATCACCTTGCCGGTTACCTTCGTCTGGCTGCGAACGATCAGCCCGTGAGCCTGAGCGACTTCTCCAAGCAGTGCTTCCGGGCTGAGTTCGGGTTTGAACACCACCTCGATATCCGGGTCGGAGCGCAGTATGTCCAGCCCTTCCTGCGCAACCGGCTCGCTTACCAGCACTCGCCACTTGGCCATTGCGTGCTCCTACTGTGAGATCGCCTTGCCCGCCGCCGCCAGCGCCGCACCTGTGTCAGCGCGAAAGCCGAGTTCGTTCAACGCCGTGCCCAGCGCAGACAGGCAAGCGAGAACTTCCGTGTCGCTCGTGTAGCCCATGTGCCCGATCCGGAAGATGGAGTCCTGCAGCCGCTGCTGCCCGCCCGCGAGCACGACGCTGTATTTCTCGAGCAAGTGCTTCCTGATAGCGGCCGGCGTCAGTCCGGCCGGGCTGTAGATCGCGGTAACAGTATTGCTCGCGTGCGCCGGGTCTGCGAAGAGTTTCAAGCCCATCGCTGTAACCCCGCCGCGCGCCGCCTGGCCCATGCGCCGGTGCCGATCAAACGAGGCCTGCAGGCCCTCCGAGAGAATCGTTTTCAGCGCCACCTGCAGACCGAACATCTGCGGAAGCGCGGGAGTCCACGGCGTCTGCCCGCGCTCGAGGTACTCCTTCGCCGCCTTGATGTCCATGTAGAAGCGCGGCATCTTCGCCGTCTCGTATGCCTTCCACGCGCGCTCGCTCACCGAGACGAACCCCAATCCCGGCGGGTTCATCAGGGCCTTCTGCGAGGCGCTCGCAACGATGTCAATCCCCCAGGCATCGGTCTTCAGGTCAATGGCGGCAAGCGAACTCACCGCGTCAACCAGAAGCAGGGCTCCGTGCTCGCGCACCACTTTGCCGATCGCCTGCACGTCGTTCGTCACGCCCGTGCTCGATTCGTTGTGCGTAACGAGCACCGCCTTGATCTTCCGCTCGCCGTCCTTCTTCAGGCGCTCCTGCAACCGGTTCAGGTCAACCGCTTTCCCCCACTCGAAATCCATCTTCTCGACCTGAGCCCCGAACGCCGACGCGATCTTCGCAAACCGGTCGCCGAAAACCCCTATCGAGCAACCAAGCACTAGGTCGCCAGGAGAGCAAGTATTCACCACTGCCGCCTCCATCGCCCCGGTGCCCGAGCATGTCAGGATCAGGATGTCGTCCTTGGTCTGGAAGACTTGCTTGAGGCCCGCGATGCACTCGTCCTGCAGGGCCTTGAACTCCGGCCCGCGGTGGTTCATCATCGGGCGGCTGTGCTCCCGCAGCACAGAGGGCGGCACGGGCGTCGGCCCCGGTATCATCAACAACTGGAATTCACGCACCTGTCTGCCTCCTAAAGTGATGGTTGCTCAGCGAGCAGCGGGATTATCCGAAAACCGGCCCCCCCTTGTCAACCCGACCCTGCGCGCTTTCACGGAACCTTGCCGGCTCTTATCAGCCCGTCGGCAGCACCGGTTGACAGGAGTCGGGGCCGCGCGCGGTGAATCACCTGCGGCGCGCGCCCATCAGCAGCGCATCGCATTGGCGCTGTGTGCGCATATCCTAACTCGCATGGAGAATGAGCGATGGCGAAAAAAGAAGCCGAACCGCTGCAGCATGTCCCCGAGACGCTGAAAGCCCTGTCCAGCACTGGATTGCTCCTCGTTTCGCTCGACGCGAATGGCCGGCCTAACGTGATGACCATCGGCTGGGGCTCACTCGGGATATTCTGGCGCCGCCCGATGTTCGTCGTCCCCGTGCGCCATTCGCGCTACACCTATGGTTGCATACAGGCAACCGGCGATTTCACGGTCAATGTGCTCCCCCGCGCGCTGGCCGAGGTGGCCGCGTTCTGCGGGACAGTATCGGGACGCGACCACGACAAGTTTGCCGAGGCGAATCTGACCCCTGCGCCCGGCCTGCGCGTCAAGTCGCCCATCATCGAGCAGTGCGTCCTGCACTATGAATGCAAGACGGTTCACGCCAACGACGTGGTGCCGGACGCTCTGGCCGCCGACATCGTCGGGTCGCTATACCAGACGGGGGACTATCACCGCTTCTTCTTCGGGGAAATCCTGTCGGTGCGCGCCGACGACAACCTCCGAGGGCTGCTGTGATTGACATCCACACCCATCTCGGCAAATGGGGTATGCGAAAAGAAGTGGAAATGACCGAAGGCGAACTCCTGCGCCGCATGGATGAACTCGGCATCGAGAAGGCTGTCATCCTGCCTCTGGGCATGACCCCGGAGTGTTTCATGTTCCCCTTCGATACCGACGACGTGCTGGACGTTTACTGCCGCCACCCCGACCGCATAATCCCCTTCTGCAACCTCGACCCGCGCAGCGGCAACTCCCCCGACGCCGACTTCTCGTGGATACTCGAAGAGTTCAAGGCTGCCGGCTGCAAGGGCCTGGGTGAACTCACCGCAAATCTCTACTTTGACGACCCTCTTTGCATGAACCTGTATCGCCAGTGCGGCCGGGCTGGCTTGCCCATCATCTTCCATCTGGCTGTCGGCGTTCGATATGGGCTCTACGGGGTCGCCGATGAGATGGGCCTGCCGCGCCTGGAGAAAGTGCTGCGAGCGTGCCCCGACACGATCTTCATCGGCCACGCGATGGCCTTCTGGGCCGAGATTGCATCGAACGTTGACGAGGCCACCCGCGGCAACTACCCCAAGGGGCCGGTGGCGGGGCCGGGCCGGACCGCGCAACTGCTCAGGAAATACCCGAACCTCTACGGCGACCTGTCCGCTGGCAGCGGCTTCAACGCCATCAGCCGCGACCCAGAGTTCGGCTATCGCTTCCTCGAGGAGCACCACGACAAACTGCTCTTCGGCACCGACATCTGCCACGTCAACCAGGAAGTGCCCATCGTGCCCTACCTCAACCACGCGCTGGCCGATGGCAAGATATCCCAGACCTGCTACCTCAATATCACCCGCCTGAACGCCCAGAAGTTGCTTGCCTTGTCAGCATAGCCTCGCCTGCCAGATGCACGCCGCTATCCTCTCATCCCAAGTCAACCTCCTCGGCCGCGACCACCCATTGCGCGCCCTCGTGCGCGCGTGGTATATTCCTGCGGAGGTCAGCCGCCCGTGCTGGACTCAATACTCAAGGGTATCATCTCCGAACTCAAGCAAGACATCCTCTCTTCACGCGCAGGCGGATGGCCCCCCGAAAGCGTGCTCAGTTTTCTGCGCGGCCTCCCTCCTCAAACCGTAGGAACAAAGTTCGGGTGTGAACTAGTACGCAGACTACTGGAACGTGAGAATGTCTCTTGCTGGCGCGCCGGAACCAGGCTGTACGACATAGTGATATCCGCTCGCAAGGGAGAGGATGGGACGCGGGTGGAGGTCAAGTGCTCGACCGAATTGCCCCAGCGGCGGTTTCAGCAAGTGCGCGATCCCAGGCCCGAGGAGGCAGGTGGCCGATGGCGCTATGACTGCCTGGTCTGCGTCGGCGTGTCCCCCGACAACCTGACCTTCTGGTTCGTCCCCGGCGAGGAAGTCGCACGCCTGATTGACGACGGCCTGATCACCGTTCAACATGCTGACAGCGAGACCAACTGGTTCTTTCCGAATGAGGACTACGACAGGTGCCCTTTCAAACCGTACGTCGTGGACAGAAGCGCCTTGGTCCGTGCCATAGTCAACCAGCCAGCCCTCGGAGCAGTGCGCCAGTGACTTACAGAACTCGAACGCGCGACCGGCGCTTCAAATGCAGAGACGCTACAGCAATCGTCTCGTTCGCGACGCTGCTCTCAGAGAACGCTGGTGTCGTGGTCGAAGGCGACAGCCTCCAAGCCCTGGAACTCATGCCTGCGGACAGCGTCCACCTCATCTACATTGACCCTCCTTTCAACACGGGGAAGAGCAGGCGTCTGCAGTCCATTGCGCTCGGCACCGGAAACAAGACGCGCCGGGGGTTCAAAGGCCGCGAGTACGCTTACCAGGTGCGCTCAGACATTGCGTACTCGGATAGCATGTCGCGCGAAGAGTACCTCCAGTTTCTCGGCGCTAGGCTGCGCGAAGCGCACCGCGTTCTCAAGTCCACGGGCTCTATCTACCTTCACCTTGACTATCACTCGGTTCACCATGCAAAACTTCTCATGGACGACGTCTTCGGCGAGGAGCAGTTCCTCAACGAGATCATCTGGGCCTATGATTACGGCGGGCGCCCGCACGACCGATGGCCCCCCAAGCACGACAACATCCTCTGGTATGCGAAATCCTCGCGGTGGACGTTCAACGCCGATGCCGTCGAGCGAATCCCGTACATGGCTCCCGGCCTCGTCGGCGAGAAAAAAGCGACACGGGGCAAACTCCCGACCGACACGTGGTGGATGACGATTGTCCCCACCTCCAGCCCTGAGCGCACAGGCTATCCCACCCAGAAGCCCGAGAAACTCCTTGAAAGGATCATTCAGGCTTCGTCGTCTGCTGGCGATCTCGTGCTTGACTTCTTCGCCGGAAGCGGAACTACCGGAATCGTTGCCGAGCGCCTGGGCCGCAAGTGGATTCTCGTGGACAACAACCCCGAAGCCATCAGCACAATCGAACGCAGGCTGGCTGCGAACTTCGGGGGACTGATGCCCGCGCGATACCAGAGAATCACCCTCGGCTGACCTGCTTTCACACGCTCATGCGCGGGAAGGCGCGCAGCGCGTTGGCGGTCAGGATGCCGCCTGCTTCAGAAACCGGAACGTCCCACAACGAAGCGATTCTCTCCACCACCAGCCGGACGTAGGATGGCTCGTTTCGCTTGCGGCGGTAGGGTTCGGGGGCGAGCCAGGGGCAGTCCGTCTCAACGACCAGCCTGTCGCGCGGAACGCGCCTCACCAGTTCCTCGAGTTTCGGCGCCGGATCGAATGTAATGGGGCCTGCGACGCCGATGAAATAGCCGAGCGCGGCGGCCTGGCAGGCGAGGTCGGGCCCGGCCGAAAAACAGTGCAGGACGGCCTTCTGCACCTGCCCTTCTTTCAACAGCCGAAGCACATCATCATGTGCCTCGCGGTCGTGAACGATCAGCGGCAGCCCGGTCCTCGATGCAATCTCGATGTGCCGCACAAAACATTGCTCTTGCTTATCTCGCGGCGACAGGTCGCGGTGGAAGTCCAGCCCTGTCTCGCCGATTGCCACGACTTCCGGCTTTCCGGCCAGTTCCTCGATCGCCCCCAGCGCGCCCTCGTCTGCAGACCCGGCATCGTGCGGATGTATCCCCACCGCGGCGAACAACCGCTCGTCGCGCGCTGCCAGTTCGACCGCCGCGTTGCTGGACTGGACATCATATCCCACCACCACGATGGCGCGCAGCCCTGCCTCCCATGCGCGCTTGAGCACTGCCTCCAGATCTCTCCGGAAACTGCGGTGAATCAGGTGCGCGTGCGTGTCAATCATTTCCTGCGGGCGGCAGCAGGCGCACTCGCGCGCGCGCCCTTGATGCGCAGATGGCGGAACATGCTGATCCGGTTGCCCGCGATGACGTTCTTCTTCTTTGCCGAGGGCACTGCCTGCTGAACCTCGATGAACGTCGCCCACAGGTTGCGCCCCACCATTTTCGCCTGGCCCAATCTGTCGGTCTGCCCGATGAAGGTGAAAGCATACTCCCCCCACGCATCGCTGCGGACAACGAAGTTGCCCGAATAGGAGGCCGAGCCGAAGCCATAAACGCTTGTGGGCGAGAAACCTGCCGCCGCGACGCTGTCCGGCCACAGGGTGACGCGAAGATCGTTGCCCCCAACCGCCAGAGCAGAGACTGCGCGCGTGGAGCCGGGGAGAAACACCGCTCCCGGCTGCACCGACGCATCCGAAATCGAGGGCGTATTCCCGAGCACCCAGCCCCTGCTGACGAACTCCGCCCCCAGCCGCCACACGCCGTCGAAATCGCGCACCCACACCTGCTCCAGCACCTGATCCGACCGCGACCACTGCACGATCGCCTGCGCATAATCGAGCGCCGCAACGTCAGCATAGATCTGCATCGTTGCGTTGGCCTGCACGTAGGCCAGGTCCGCCGAAGCGAGGTCTATGCTGTATCCGAGCAAGCGGAAATTGCTGATCCAGGCAAAGTCCGCCTGGATCGAAGCGATGTGGTCCGCTTTGCCCTGCTCGTCGAAGGCGTAGTTCTCGGAGATGTAGAGTTCGAAGGGCAGCGAGTCCTCGTTCGCCCAGCCCTGCATCAGGGCCAGGAAGTTGCGCTCGATGCGCGCCTCGTCCGGATTCTTGCCGCCTCCGCCGCAGCCGCACAGCGCGACCACGATCGCCAGCAAGATAACATTGATTGCCAGTCGGCTCTTCATTTTGCTTCGCCTCCCACCTGCTGCTCCAGGTCCAGCAACATGCGAATGCCATCCTCGCCCGGGCCATAGTAGCCGGGTATCACGCGCTGCTGCGCGAACCCCAGCCTGCGATAGAGCGACTGGGCGCGCGCGTTCAACACGCTGACTTCGAGGGAAAGTCGCCGCGCACCTCTTTCGCGCGCGATTCGCATCAGTTCCTTCAGCAATGTTGTGCCGATCCCGCCGCCGCGCGCCTGCTCGCGCACCGCGATGCTGGCGATTTCCACGCACTGCCTGTCATCCCTGTCAGGCCTTGCGATCACATATCCCACGAGCGGGCTTTCCCCCTCGGCAATCAGAAACCATTTCCTCCATCGCAGCGCGTGCCATAACAGCCCCGAGAACGGAATCGAGTGAATCCCGAAGATCACCTTCTCCACGCGCGCCAGCGTCAGCAGGTCGCGCAGCCTAACCCGCCTCACGCCCATTACATTCGCTCCCCACTACCCGGACTTCATCAGCCGACGAGATTTCCCTCATGCCCTCCTGCGTGCGCAGCAGCATCTCTCCACGCTCACCAATGCCCGAATAATCTCCCTCGAATTCCCGCCCGCCGGCCTTCACGCGCACCGATTTCCCGGCCAGCAGGTCGCGCGCCGCCCACTCGCTCAGTATCCCGGGCCATTGGCCGCGCCGCAGCAGGCCCAGGGCCTGCTCCAGTTCGCACATCAACCGGCCGGTCAAGATGGGCAAGCAGACCGCCGTTCCGGTGGCCGCGCGCAGCGTCGCGGCGGTTGATCTCAGATGACCTTCGAGCAATGTTACATCCTGGTTGCAGTTCATTCCAATGCCGACAATGGCTAGGTCGCTGCGCGACCGCCATGGCGGCCCTTCGGGCCTAGCCGCGGCGAGAGAGCGATCTGATACCGCCTCGACCAGGATGCCGCCCACTTTCTTGCCCGCGACCATCAGGTCGTTCGGCCATTTGAGGTTGCACCGGGTTGCAGAACAGCCCTCGACTGCTCGCGCCGCCGCAACCCCCGCTGCCAGGGAAAGCCGCTGCGGCTGCAAGCGCTCCAAGAACACAATCACCGAAATCCACAGCCCGCCCGCAGGAGATGACCACGGGCGGCCCCTGCGCCCTCTGCCGCTGCTTTGCTCCCGGGCAACCACGGCAGTCCCCTCAGGCTCGCCTTCCAGCGCGAGACGAACCGCCGCGTCGTTCGTGGAGGCGATCGTGCCGAAGTAGTGAAGCGGCGCCTGCCGCCAGCGCGGCGGCCACAAATCCCGCGCCGCTTTCAGTTGCGCGAGCGTGTCGCCTCCATCGCCCCAGGTCAGCCCTGCCACGGCACTAGTGTTTGTGAGGCTCCGGCACGAACGGTTCTTCGTCCAAAACAGGAGTCCCCTTCGGCAGGCGAAACAGGGAGTCGGGCATCGGCTCATTGTAGCGCAGGCTGCGGCAGAAGAACTTGACCGACATCTTCTTGCCGCTGCTCATGTATGACTGCAGCACGATCCTTCCTTCCGGCCACACCCAGATTTTCGCTCCGCCCAGCCCAAACTTGTCCTCCTTGCGTGGCCCTCCCACCGATGTCTTGAATTCGTACAAGTCGCACATCTTGCCGTGCAGGCGTCTCCGGCCGATTTTCTTCGAGGCTGCGATAACCTGGTCGAAAAGCGCAGGGTTGAAAGGCGCCGCTACTCCTGCACTCGGATCGAGCCTGACGGCATTCTTCCAGAGCTCGGATTGGCGGAACAGGCCGTCCTTATTGCGAACGTAGGTCTGAGCGCCGAAGACCATGTGCAGCCGGTAGTCGCGCGGCAGACGGTAGTATATGCGCGTGGGGGAGCCCCGCGTGCCCAGCATTTCCAGCACATATTCGCATTTCACGGTCTTGATGTGCTTCGGCGCGTGTGCGGGCCATCCGCCGGGGAACTCCGGCTGGGGCTTTCGGCATCCGCTGCCTGCCAATGCTGCCGCCACCGCAGCCGACAGCACGATCGCGACCCCCCGGCATCCGAGTAATCTTCGCCTTCTTATCTCTCTTTTCACCCTCTGCATCCTGTTTGGACTTCGGCCAGATCCAGCGCGATGTCCGCCGCGGGCGCGGAGTGGGTCAGCGATCCCACGGAGATCATGTCCACGCCGGTCTCGGCTATCGCGCGCACGTTGTCCAGCGTAACTCCCCCGGACGCTTCCGTCTTCGCGGCGCCGGCAACCCGCGCCACTGCGCGCCGCAGTTCCTCCACCGTCATGTTGTCCAGCAGCACCGCGTCTGCTCCCGCTGCCAAGGCCTCCTCCACCTGCTCGAAACTCGAGGCCTCCACCTGGATGGGCATCGTCCGCAGGGCTGCTCTCGCTTTGGCTACCGCAGCGCCGATCCCGCCCGCAACGCGCAGATGGTTGTCTTTTATCAGCACGCCGTCTGAGAGGCCGAAGCGGTGGTTGTGGGCGCCCCCGGCGCGAACCGCATACTTGTCGAGCGCGCGCAGCCCCGGCGCCGTCTTGCGCGTGTCCAGGATGCGCGCCGGCAGCCCCTGCACGCGCTCTACAAACCGCGCAGTCAGCGTCGCAATTCCCGACATCCTCTGCAAGAAGTTCAAGGCCGTGCGTTCTGCAGTCAGGATCGCAGCCGCTCTGCCCTCGATCTCGGCCAAGATTGATCCCGCCTGCACGCGCGCACCCTCCCGTTCAGCAGCGCGGAACGCGATCCTATCGTCGAGCGCGGCAAAGGTCGCTTCCGCCACCGGCAGGCCGGCCACCACCGCCTCGCTGCGGGCGATGATCCTCGCGAGGGCGCGCATTCCCGGGCTCACAACTGCGCGCGTGGTGATATCGCCATAGGGCGCGTCCTCGCGCAAGGCCCTCAGCACGATCTCGCGCAGTTCGGTCGGCAAGGGGTCCATCTCAGCCCACCTTCAGCCCGCTGACAATCCGCTGCAGCATCGCTATCGTGTGCAGTGCCACCGTCCGGTCGCTCGCCGCCCTGCCTGCTGGCTGCTGCCACACCGCCGACCCGCCGTGCCCTTCGGACCAAAACGAAGTCGTTACGCTGAGCAGTGGCTTCTCAGCACCCCGATCAACGGCGATCTCCACCCTGCCGCCGCGCGCCCCCGCCGCCGCGAACGCCGCGATCAAGTTCTCGTATCGCGGCACCGCGATCGCCGTCTCTGACGGCGTTCCCGCGAATGCCACCCCATCAGGTCTCTCCTCCGCCCGTGCCAGCAGATCCGGGTCGGCATCGCTCGCCGGAATGCTCAGCCGCAGCGCAGCGTGGCCGCTCCCGCTCTGCATCAATGCCCTCACTTCACTGAGCCCGGGCACGAGCGCAGGCACCACCCACACCGCCAGGCCGCGCACCTCAGCCGTCGAAACCAGTTCGGGCTTCCGCAGTATAGCCACCGGGTTCGTCAGCATCACATCGCAGCCCCCGTCGAGGGCCTGCACCGCGATCGCTGCCGCCGCCAGCGAGTTCGTCGCCTCGACCACCAACTGGCTGGAGGCAATCAGGCCCGCCAGGGTCATTGAACGCGTGGGGTGCTTCAGGCTCCATACGAGCGCTTGCGCCCGCGCCGCGTCGGAATCGCACACCGCCGCCAGTTCCGCTCGCACCTGCCCATCGTCAATAGCGCGGCACACGGCAGCCCCCACCGCTCCGCAGCCAATAACTCCGACGCGCAGCGCAGGCGGGCGCTCTATCTGCTCCAACAGCCCCAAAGCCTATCTCCTCACCGAGGCGACGCGGTTCCTGTCGTCCACCGCAACGGTCAGCGGGTTCCAGTTCGCCGCCTCCTGCTCGCTTACCCACCCGTATGCGATGATGGTAACCAGGTCGCCGACCTCGCCCCGCCGCGCCGCCGGGCCATTGAGGCCGATCACGCCCGAGCCCTTCTCGCCGACGATCACGTATGTCTCCATCCGGTCGCCCGTGCTGTGGTTCAGCACCTGCACCCGCTCGTGCGCGAACAGCCCTGCAGCGTGCATCAAATCCTCGTCAATCGTTATGCTGCCCTCGTAATCCAGGTCGAGCCGCGTGATGCGCGCGCGGTGTATCTTCGACCGATAGACGTTTACGAACACCGGTATCTCTCAGCCTCCTTCCACGATAACGTTGTCAATCAGGCGCGTTTTCCCGACCACCGCCGCCAGCGCGATGACGGCGCGCCCCTGGATCCTCTCCAACGGCTCCAGCGTCGCGGCATCGCACACCTCAACATACTGCAGCCGCACCAGCGCCTCGCCCTCCAGTCTCCTTCGGATCACAGCGGCGATCGCCTGGGCATCTCTGTCGCCCCGTTGCGCCATCTTCTTCGCAGCCATCAGGGCCTCGTTGAGCACAAGGGCCGCCTTCCTTTCCTCCTTCGACAGGTGCGCATTGCGGGAACTCATCGCTAGGCCGTCTGCCTCTCGAACCGTCGGCACAGCCACGACCTCGACCGGCATCCGCAAGTCCCGCACCATGCGCTTGATTATCTGCAACTGCTGGTAATCCTTCTCGCCGAAGTATGCCCTGTCGGGCTGAACGATGTTGAAGAGTTTCGCCACCACCGTCGCAACCCCCCGGAAGTGCCCGGGCCGGAAAGGCGCGCACAGCCCCTTCGTCAACGTGCCGCCGACCTCGACGAATGTCGCATCATCCTGATCATACATCTCCTCGACAGGCGGGGCGAACACCAGGTCAGCGCCTGCGCTGCCGGCTTTCTGAACGTCTTGCGCAAGGTCGCGCGGGTAGCGCGCGAAGTCCTCGCCGGGCCCGAACTGCGTGGGATTCACGAAGATGCTCATCACTACGTATCCGTCCTTCCGGTCTTTCCGGGCGGCCTTTGCCAGCGATAGATGCCCCTCGTGAAGGGCGCCCATGGTAGGCACCAGCGCGATGCTCGATCCTCTGCCGCGGGCCGCTGCCACGCGCTTCCTGACCTCCCCAATCTCGTGAACGACCTCAATTGCCATGCTTCCGTTCCACCCTGTTCACGGCATGTGGCTGGCCACGCCCGTCCCGTAGCCAGCCCAGAACGTGATGACCGTGATCCCTATCAGGATAGCCATCAACATGTAGAACCCGACGCCAACCGTGATGGCAGTCTGGTGGCTCGCCGTTCTCGCCTCCATTTCGTAGTATGTCGCCACGCGGTCGAGCATCTGGCCCGGGTCGCCGGACTGCTCCCCGATGGCCATCATCTCGACGAGGGAGTTTGGAAACTCGCCGGTCTCTGCCAGCACCTGCGAGAGAGGCTTGCCGTGCAAGACGCCCTGCGCCCTGTGCATCACGGCCTCTTCGATGACCGCGTTGCCGCAGGCCGCGCCGGCCGCTTCGATGCTTCTCCCCAGCGGCACGCCAGCCTTCAGCATGGTGGCCAGGGTGCGCGCCCAGCGCGCCAGGGCGTTGCGCCTGGCGATCCCTCCCAGCGCGGGCAGCGACAATTTGAACCGGTCGAACGCGCGCCTGAACCACGCAAACTGCGTCAGGAATCGCCAGCCCAGCCAGACGCACACCACTGCCACCGCCAGATACCACGCCCGGCTCAGAAGGGCGTTGAAATATGCGCCCGGCCCTTCGAGAACCAGGGTCGGCATGATTGGAATCGCCAGCCAAGCAAGCAGCAGTATCTTCGGATAGAAGGTCTGGGAGCGAAATGCCTGCTGCAGTTCAAACAACTGGTCGTAATAGTCGGCCATGCGCTGGGCGCTCTCTTGCAGCGTGCCCGATTCCTGCCCCGCCTCCATAACCGCGCGCGCGAAATCCGGAAAGACCGACGGATACTCCGAAAGGACAGGCGCAATCGGCCTCCCGGCCGCAGCCGTGTCGGCCATCTCGCGTGACACCATGCGCAAGGTGCTGTTGCTCGTACTGCTGGCAAGCAAGCCCGACCCTTGCACCGGGTTTATGCCCGCCTTCAGGACGTGATGGAGCGACCGGTACCACAAGGCCAGGTCCTTCGCGCTCACGGGGTGGAACAGGAAGGAGAGGTATCCGCGCGCAACGCGTTCGTGCCAGGTCGGCTGGCTCGGCGGGACTGCTACTCGAACGGCCCTCAGCCCGATCCGCTCGGCACCGCGCACGGCCTGCTGCTGATCCTCGGCAGCAACGCTGCCGGTAACGGGCTGGCCGGAAGCATCAAGGGCTTGATATCGAAATCGCGGCATAGCGCACAACCTCGTGCTCTCTTTCGAGTGCGTGTTCCTGCGCGCTCCTTCCGTCGGGCAGGGCCAGCGAGGGAGCGATCTCGGCCAGCGGCACCAGCACAAACGCTCGCTCCATCATGCGCTCGTGCGGAACCGTCAGTTCGGGTGTGCTTATCGTCCGGCCGTCGTAGAGCAGCAGGTCAACGTCAATCTCCCTCGGGCCCCAGCGGCGCGAGGGCTTTCTGCCTATCTGCTGTTCGACGGCCTTGAACTCGGCGAGCAGTCGCTGCGGCCCCAGCCGGGTGCGCAGTTCGGCCACCAGGTTCAGAAAGTCGCGCTGCTCGGGGAATCCCCACGGCGGGCTTTCGTAAATCTGCGACACCTTCGCGACTTTCGTCCGGGGCACGCGATCCAGCAAGGCCAGCGCCCGCTGCAGGTAGCGCTCCCGGTCGCCCTTGTTTGAGCCGAGCGAAACAAACACCTCCATTTCCAATTATGTTACGCCCTGCTCTAGGGCAAGTCAATCGCCGCGGCGCCCTGCGGGCATTCGCATCGTAGGGGCCGGCCCCTGCGCCCGCCCCGGTCGCCGCGGCTCATGTGCGTCGCACGATGGCATCTGCCACGCGCGCCACGCGCACCATCTGCGCGACGTCGTGCACCCGCACGATGTCCGCGCCGTTCGCAATCGCCAATGCCACCGCCGCAGCAGTGCCCTCCAGCCGCTCGTCAACAGGTAAGTCCAGAATCGCCCCGATGAACCTCTTGCGCGACGGCCCCACCAGAACCGGATAACCGAGAGCCTTGAAATCGGCGAGGCGCCGCAGGATCTCCAGGTTGTGCTCCAGGTTCTTCCCGAACCCGATGCCGGGATCAACGACTATCTGGTCTTGCGCTATTCCGGCAGCGAGCGCAGCGTCCGCCTGCTGCTTCAAGAATGCGCTGATCTCCCCGATAACATCGTCGTAATGCGCGTTGTCCTGCATCGTGCGCGGCGTACCCTGCATGTGCATGACGATTACTGCGGCCCCCGCTTGTCTCGCCACCTCGCGCATTTTCGCATCACCGCGCAGGCCGGTAATGTCGTTCACGATGCAAGCCCCCGCCGCCAGCGCCTCTTGCGCAACGCGCGCCTTGTAAGTATCTATCGAGATCGGCGCGCTCGAACGGCGCGCAATGCCTTCGATCACGGGGATCACGCGCCGCAGTTCCTCGTCAACCGAGACGGGCTCGCCTCCCGGGCGCGTTGATTCGCCGCCGATGTCCAGAATGTCGGCGCCGTCCTCGACCATCCGCAGGCCGCGCTCTACGGCCGCCCCGACATCCGCGCCCAGGCCGTCGCCCGAAAAAGAATCGGGCGTAACGTTCACTATCCCCATCACCAGCGTCCGCCGCCCGATCTCCAGCGTGTGTCGCTCACACCGAAGCAAGCCTGGCTGCTGCATCCCGCGCTCTCCTGTTATCCTACACTCCTAAGGGTATGGTAGCACAGGTCCCTCTGGGATGCCATTGGCACCCCAACGGGATGCCAGAGGCATTTTCAACCTGTGCATGGACAGGATGGAATCCTGTCCTACCAGGAGACGCGCAGGCAGGATGGTGCGCGCTGTCCGCCGAAGGTGGTCAATCGCGCGGAGGTTGCCAAGATGAAGGCCATTCTCATCATGCTTGCTCTCACGATCGTATCGGCTGCCAGCGCCGAATCGCTCAATGAGATCCTGGGCTACAAGCCCACCGACAAACTGCTGATCATCAATGCCGACGATGCGGGCAACTCGCACGCGGCCAACGTTGCGATCATGGAGATGTTCGAAAAGGGCGCGATCACGAGTTCCACGATCATGGTGCCCTGTTCGTGGGTCCCGGAGATTGCCGAGTTCGCGAAAACGAAGGGCGAATTCGGGGTCCACCTGACCCACACGAGCGAATGGAAGAAATGCCGCTGGCGCCCGCTCACCAATGCGCCCGGCTTGACCGATCCGCAGGGCTACCTGTGGCCCGAAGAAACCGACGTTTACGCGCACGCCACCGCCGAGGCCGCCCGCGACGAGGCTCGCGCCCAGATCGGGCGCGCGTTGGCTGCGGGAATTGACGTCACCCATATTGATTCCCACATGGGCACCATGCAACTGAAGCCGGACTTTGCAGCGCAGTATCTCGCCCTTGCCAAGGAATACCGGCTGCCCCTGCGCATGGCCCCGGCGGAGATGATGACATCGCCGGAGTACAAGCCGATGTTCGACAACGCGCGCGAGATGGGATTGCTCTTCCCGGACGACCTGGTCTGGGACGGCGTGCCGCGCTGGGCCCAGAAGAAAGGCGAACCGCGCGCTGACTATTTGAAGCGCGTGCTGCTCAGCCTCCGGCCGGGGGTTACAGAGATGTACATTCACCCCGCCGCCCCGACCGATGAAATCAAGGCCATGACCGGCTCCTGGGCCGACCGCGCCGCAGACTACGAGTTCTTCGCTCACGATCCTTCTTTTCGCCAGATTGTCAAGGAGCAAGGCATCATCCTGATCGGCTACCGCGCGCTGCGCGACGCCCAGCGCGCCCGCGCGGGAAGATAGCAAGCGGGACATCGCCCTACTTGCGCGCTGGTGCGGCCCCGCCTGGCCGGGATGATCTGGGCTGCTCGGATGCCACCGGAGCCGGCATGGCGGTCAGCCGCCTCACCTCTACGTTGCGGAACCTGAGGACGGCGCCAACGTCGTAGGCCGCGCCGAACGCGACGGTGGGGTTCGCTGGCAGCCCGTAGCGGTCAATCGTTACTGCTCTGTGCACGAGTTTGCCGTTGAAGTAAGCGTTGACCAGTTCGTCCCAGACCTGGACGTGAAAACTGTTGCTGTCTTTCACCTCGGCGGGGCGGGTGAAGGTTTCTTTCTCGTAGAAGGCGTGGCTTACTGCGACCTTCTGCCCATTCCTGTAGGCGATGAACAGTATCTCGTCTTCGTTCCTGACCGGCGAGCAGGCGAGGGCGATGCAGAAGTTGGCTTTCGCGTCGGACGGGAGGGCCAGGAATTCCACCTGGCCTCGCATTTCCAGTCGGTTGCCGAAATCGGCGTCGCACTTCAACCACAGGCCGTGATCCGTGCGGGTGCCCTTCAACGAACCATCCTGCTCGATAACCCAATCGCCCCATCTGCGCCAGCCGGTGAACGACGGATCGGGAGCGAGCGGCACCCATTCGCCTTTCGAGAACTTCTCCTCCAGGCGCAGGAGCGCGACGCGGCCCGCCAGGTAAGGTGTGGCGACAGGGTCCTGATCGCAAGGGATTTTCTCATACTGCGCCAGGGCATCGGATAGCCGCTGTTCCTTGTAGAGGTCCTCCGCTTGCCGAACCTTCGAGGCGAGAGGGCCGGTGAAAGCATGGACTTGTGATCTCGCGTATTCCAGCGAGGGCGCGTAGAACCAGCCTGTGAAAGCGACCGGGTCGGCGCCGTCGCCGAGCGCGTCGAGCAGCCGGCCCGCCTCATCCCATTGCTCGCAATACCAGGCCGCGGCGGCGTGCTGCGACTGATACTTCTTGTGACTTGCGCCCTTGGTCCTCTCCTCATACCCTTCGAAGAAGAGCCTGATGCGCTCGTAGGTTCCCGGCTGCATCCAGTAACGCTTGTCCCCGTTCAGGTCTTCCGTGATCTCGTGAACGGCGTCGAAGAATTCCCACGGAACGAGCGTGTCGAAGCGCATGGTATTCACGCACTCGACCCCGAAGTCATACATCTCCTCATGGCTGCCGCCCCAGCGCGGGCGAAGTGACCAGAAGTAGTTCTCATAGGCTGGCTTGTAATCCATTTGAGCAGCCACTGCCCTGTCGAACCAGAGACGCTCGGTCTCTCCCTCGCCTGCGTGCCCGGCCATGGCGATTCCGATCATTGCAGTGGGGGCCTCGGGATACTCGGGATGGAGCATCCACGCCTGGGTGAGAAGGCCGCGCGCCTGCCTCAGGTGTTTCTCGAACCCGGCCCAGCCCTTTGCGGTAACCTCTGAGGCCCATCCTCCTCCTCGTGCCTCCCATCCCTGGGAGACGTGGGACCGCCCGCCAATCACTTTCACGATGTAGGGATCAACTGCGGGCGTCTTCTTTAGCGCCTCGTAGAGAGCATCCCATTTGCCTTTGAACACGCCCTCCCAATCGTCCCGAACCAGGCGCAGAAAGATGCGCTGCTCGCCCTTTGCGTAACTGCCGTCGCGCGCCGATTCAGTGAGCAGTTTGATCGCCAGGTCGCGGTACCGGTCAAGTTCTTTTGATTTCTCCTTGCCCATGCGCTGGTAGAGCCTGCCCAAACGAATGGCTGCAGATGCCGAATGGCATTTCGGATAGGCGCTCTGCTCGAACCCGGCGAGGGCGCGCTTGAGGAATTCCTCCGATTCCGCCCAGTTGTCACTGCATTGAAGAGCAGAGCCGTGAAGATACAGAATCAGGGGATCGCCGCAGCCCGCCAGCTGGCGGGCAAGCAGGGCTTTGCCATCCGCGACCAGGGCCGCGCTGGTCGGCGCGCCGGCCTTGCCTGCGTTGAAAAGGGCGAAGCCTTCAAGATAGCGGGCCGCTGCCTGATCCCAGGCAGCGTTCTTCTGCCCGACTTTCTGGTAGGCCTCTCCGAGCGTCCGGCGGCAATGTTTCACGACGGCGGCCTCGGAGTTGCGCCACGTGTAAGCCTTCGGGCCCGCCGGGATCTCACGAGGCCGATACTCAGGCGCCGCGCTTCGGGAGGAGCCGACCTGCAAGCCCGAGAGAAGGAACAACGTGAGACCAGCCCGCACGACGATGCGCATCCCCTTTCTCCTTCCGACTGCCCCTCGCGCCAGTGCGGAGGCACGTCATGCAACCCGTTACGCCGGTAACATTATATCACGAGCGCGCGCAGTGTGGAGTGCCCCGATTCATCGCCGCTTTCCAAAGTGGCTAGCCCGAAAGGTCGCCACGGCGGCCCCGATAAAGTCGGGGCCTAGCCGCGGGGCTGAAGCCCCGCACTCCAGAGGCCATGCGCCCGCACGCGCGGGTTTACAAGGGGGGCGGGAATGTGGTAGAATTCATCGGTTTGCCGGGTGGTGTAATTGGCAACACGCCTGAGTCTGGATCAGGTAAGTCCAGGTTCGAGCCCTGGCCCGGCAGCCAGAGCATCTGACGGTTGGCCCCGTCGTCTAGTGGCCTAGGATATCTGGTTCTCAGCCAGAAGACCGCGGGTTCGAATCCCGCCGGGGCTACCATCACTTGTAACTTTTTCGCTCCCCAACTGTAGCGCCCCCTGCAGATTCCCTTGCAGCGGCAAATACGCGCCAGGCCGTTTCCGTCCTGGCCGCTCCTCCTCGTGCACCTCGATCCGCGTCACCAGCCGGCACAACGCGCTTCGCACCCGCTCCACCTGCCCCGCCGCCAGCAGCGAGCGCAGGTCTGTCACTGCCCGGCGCACCCATCTGTCGAAGTATGGACAGCTTCGAAAACACAGCATCTGTGACTGCAAGTGCCTCATCCAGGCTGTAGGTCTGTCCGTCGCTCAGCGCGTCAGCCAACAATCGCCAGCCAGAGGGGATCTCATAGGCTGTCCACCGACCTTGTTCATCCTCCCAAGAATCAAACACAGCGCATACGTCTGAGTCCTTGGCCGAAGTAAGTAGCTGCCTCCAGTTGGCCATAGAGTCGACCGGAGCAAATTCAGTCACGACTTCCGAAGGCACGCACTCGATGATGGTGGCTGTGTCCGATGCTCGATGGATTGCCCTGTAGTACTTGACGTGACCGGGAAGTTCGCGGATCGGCCGCTGTCCTTCGTAGTCTGAAAAGAACGTAGGCACGGCGCGATACGCCTTGCCAGCTGTCAATGCGTCGCTGAGCCGCCGCCTTTCAGCGCCCACTGCGGCCGCATCCATAGCCTGGACCTCGCCCTGGGCGGGTAACAGTATCTGAAGTTCGCGGGCCAACATCGTGGCCAACACTTGGTCGCTGATGCGAGCCTGAACTGAACCCAGCGCCAGGTAATGGACCTGGCCGTCCCATCTTATCTGGAACAGGTTTGCCATGGAACCCAGAGACAGACGAAGCAAAGTCTTGGCGAAGTCCGGGGGCTTGCCACCGAGGTTCCTCTCGAGAACTGCTACACTATCGGAGTTGGCGGCGTGCACAGCGGCTTGCACGGCTTGGGGCAGCAGCAACGAGTCTCGCGGCGTCGCTGCCCAAGCAGAGACCAGATTACTGAGCAGAGACGGCTCGCAGGTATCCAACGCCACGGCCGCCGCCGCGCCGCAAACGTGGGGGTCACCCTCCCTGAATGCAACGGAAAGCGGCACAACAACCGCTTTGGGGTCGCCACATCTCAGCGTCGCTATGGCCCTGGCCTTGACGAACGGTGAAGCTTCCCTACTCAAGAATCTGGTAGGATCGGTGTCGGAGACCGTCGTCTTCCGGAGACACAACGACGCGCACGCAACTCCACGAACAAGGTAGGAACCACTATATGTGCTCAGAGCTCGCAGGACCTCCGACCGTGCGCCTTCGTCCAACCCTTCGTGTGGCCATCCGAGTGCTTGGGCCAGCACTATGCGTCCGTAGCCATGGGGGATCTTCTCACGCACCTCGGCCTGGATGGACTCTGCCGAAGTCCCAAACCTGCTGAGGATGATCTGAACACAAGTGAGTAGATCCCGAGGTCTAAGAGCACACGTGTCAATGGCCTTCTGGGCGAGCCGAACCGCGGTTTCGTCTTGGTCTCCGGTCAGTCTTCGCCGCCATTCGAAGTACAGGCGCAAGTGCTTGCCCATCTCATCAAGGCGGTGGATGTCAAATCGGTCGACCCCCTTGAGGTCCTCCGCGAAATCCCACAACTCCGGCAGGGGTTGTTGTTCCCACGCACTTGGCCGCGAAAGAAGGCCCGCAGCGCCGTACTTTATCTCTCCGAGCAAATCGTAAAGCGCACTGGCGTCCGAGACCGGCGTTGGCGGGCATGTCTTGGTCGGATGGAGGGCCAAGCCGAGCTCTTCGAGGCATTCACGCAGAGCGCCCCTAAGCTCGAGGGCCTCGTCACGGCTCCGGGCTAGAAATGCGATGTCGTCCACATAACGGACGTAATCCACACAGTTCTTCTCCATCCGCTCGTCCACCGAGTCGAGATACACATTCGCAAGAAAGGCTGAAAAGGCCGGCCCCTGGGGCACGCCCATACCGCGTGGGACACCAGGCCGTTCGCTGCCATCATCATCTATGTAGTCATTGCTGAGGAGGGCTCGGATCAGCTCGACGATCCTGGGTTCCGCCGGCAGCTTTTCTGCCAGTTTCCCGAGCAGTCTCGCGTGATTAATGCGGTCAAAGAACTGGGTGATGTCAGCCTTGATATAGTGGTATCCAACGGGATGGTATTGGAAGCCGAGGATTCGATGCTTGTTCTTCTGCCAGTCAGTTTGCCAAGGGCGAAACACGTGGGGTCCAGCGCCCTCACGTAGCTCAAGCCGGCGACCCAGACTGGCGCTCGAGAAGCCATCCTCAAATCTAGGGCCAATGACGTTCAGAACGGCTTGTGCGACTACGTGGTCGCGCGGGTGGACGAGAACCTTCTCACGAAACTCGAATCCTTCAGCCGTCTTGGTCTTTGGGATGCGTACGACCCTGTACGGCTGAGGGCGATACTGTCCGTCAACCAGCTCCTGGCGGAGGCATTCTATGTTGCAGTCGAGGTTGCCTTGAAAGGAGTGGAACTCGTGCACGTCGTAGACCACGTCCTCTTCGCGGACGTATTGAAATACCTGCTGCCACGCGCGATAGAGGTTCGGCCTCTCGTAGACGCGTTCGTATGTGACATCCTGTTCGAGGAGAAGCGCCTCAATGTCAGCCTCCGGATGCCAAGTAGCGAACCTGATTGGCGAGGGAACCTTGGCGCCGGGAGTGGCAACGGCTTCCGCTATCTCCTCTTCACAGTAACCGTCGCACACGTCATGCTCCACGAGCCAGCGACATGATGGTGCCTTGACAGCATTTCTCTCGAGCGACTGGAACTGCCTAGAAGTTATTTCCCTGCTGTAGCGCGGCCAGCGCTGCAAGACCTCGTGAAGAACGGCCTCGCCGTTCTCAACGTGAGTAAGCGTCGCACCTAGCGCGAAAAGGCAATCGTGACCAATGTTTTCGCCTCTTGCCAGACGATCCCGGACGCGGGCCATCGCCACGCACCGACTGAAAAGCTGACCGTAGTCTTCGGCCTTCCGAAGAGAAGCAACCGCAGGTCGGATGCCGACTCTCGCAGCGGTCTCGGCAGGTTCGATCAGTCCTAAGCTCCGTGCCGCGGAAACGAGACGTTCCGAAGGCAGCGGTTGCACTGCGGCCAGGGCTGCGAGCGGATCAGGCATCGGGAGCAACACCTGCTTCTCCAGTATGACGAACTGACTTCGCCTGCCGTATCTGCGGTGGATTCCAAGCGGAAGTTTCACCGGATTTCCATACCGATCGGGTGCGACGCTGCCTTGCTTGGGGAATACCTCACACTGAGCACCAGCTTGGTCGAGAATCGCCCTGCCTAACTTGAGCGCTAACGTGGCCCGGACAGGGTCCTGGATAAGCAGCCAGATGTGGTACCCACGCCCTCCCGTTCTTCTATGAGGGCGCTCTCGCGCGTGAGGCCAATTGCCGGTAACGATGCCAAGATCGCATCGACTGTCGGCATCGGGCGCTGCCGCAGTCCGTCGAGGTTGGTGCCAGCGGCTTCGACTTCCTCCTTACTAAGATCTACGTCGAAGCAAATGAACCGACACGTGTTGTCCCTCAGGACAGGATATATGGCGTAGGACTTGGCTCCCTCCAGGTGAGCCAGAATGTCCTCCGTTGTAATGTGACGCTCGGGCCGAACTGGCCGATACTCTCCGCTGGGTGTTTGCTCGGCGAAGACGCCTTCCCGCGCTGCGAAGAGCTCCAGCATCCTGGCAGCGCATTCAGCCCTGTTGCCGATGTCAGGAATCCCAGCCATGTCGTCAAGCACCGCCCGTTTCAGCAGGCACTATGGTATGGAGCGCCCTAGCACATCAGCTTATGCATTCAACAAGCCTCAGCATCTATCCTCTTCGACCAGGGACTTGCCTGCAGTATCGGTGCTGTAGCGGGAGGAGCCGGCCAAGCGCCGTCAGGGACCTTTGCGGCGCTAGTAGCTGCAATGGCCCGGCACCCAGCCGGCCTGGGACAGGCAGATGATCACCGACGAGGAATCAGCAAGGGGGCATCGTCACGGATGCGGAATCGCATCAAGTGCTGGCGTTCACCTGTCACCCATCGCCCGTTGCCCCTCTCGGAGAGGTAGCGCCACGGGCCCAGCTCCGTCGCTTGCCGGGGATATAACCAGGGTTCTCTGTCCTGCGACCGTGGTCTTTCTCTGCAGCAGCCGATGCGCGGAGAATCGCTTTCGCGCATCGCCGGGAGAGCGAATGGGGTAGGCTTCCCGCAGCGGTGTCGCTTACCATGCGCGGCAGCGGCTCGATGGCATCCAGGCGACCCATGCCTTGACCACCCCCGGTCACGCTTCGCCCGTTTGTTCGCCGAAGAGGGCGGTCTCGGTGACCGGCGCCGGACCATGCCGGATGACGCTGCGACGCCAGCGTCCGGTAGAGTAGTAGGTTAGGCTCGAGAGCATGGAGACAGCGAAGCTGGCGGCGATGGCATACCAGACGCCGGTCACCGTGCCGAGCCGGTGCGCCAGGTAAAGGGCCAGCGGAACCCGCACGACCCACAGGCTGATCAGTGAGATGACGGTCGTGATGAAGGTTTGGCCGGCGCCGTTAATGACTCCATTGCTCACAAACATGACGGCGAAGAACACATAGCAGATCCCGACAATGCGGAGGTAGTCGCTCCCAAGCCCTATGATGGTGGGGTCGGGCGTAAAGATGCGTAGCAACGTGCCAGGAACGGAAACCACCAGCAGGGAGACAGTCAAGGTCATCGCGGCGGCCAACGCGAGGCCCCACCAGAAGGCCTGCTGCACCCGGGAGTACAGGCCTGCTCCGAGATTCTGCCCGGTGACGGTGGAGATCGCCAGACTCAAAGTCATGGCGGGCATGAAGGCGAGCTGGTCCACCCGGGATGCGGCGCCGAATGCCGCGGTGGCATTTTCGCCGAAGCGGTTCACGATGCCGGTGATGAAGACCATGCCAACAGACACGAGGGACATCTGGACTGATTCCGGCACTCCGATGCGAAAAGTGGTGCAAGCGATCGGCCAATCCACCCGCAGGCTAGTCCATCTTGGCGCTACTGGGCTTCGCACACGCTGCAGGTAGACCAGCAGTGCAATGAGGGCACCACCTTGCGCGATGGTCGCGGCCCAGGCGGTGCCGTTCAGGCCCAGGCGCGGGAAGCCGAGCCATCCGAACATCAGCAGCGGGTCGAGCACCGCTGTGAGCAGCACCGAGGCCGACTGAAAGTAGAGTGGCGTAGCGGAATCGCCGATCCCCTGCAGCATGCTGCGCGTAAGGAACAGCCCAAACCCGAACGGCAGGGACAACAGGAAAATGCGGAGGTAGGCGATCGCTAGAGGCAGGACGTCGGGCGGTGTGTCCATCGCGCGCAGGATGCGGGGGCTGAGCGCTTCCCCGACGATCAGCAATACGAGGCTCAGCCCAGCCATCACTAGCACCGAGCTATCTACCACCTTGCGAACGCGTGGCAGGTTGCGCGCGCCGAAATACTGGGCGACCAGGATGTTGGTGGCCATGGTCAGTCCGGCGCCGACGGCAATGAGCACGAAGATGACCGGGAAACTTACCGCCACTGCGGCGAAGGCGGTCTTGCCTAAGAATTGACCGACCCAGATAGCGTTCACGAAGCTGTAGGCCGTGTGCAGCATACTGCCCGCTAACATGGGGAGCGAGAACGCGATCATGTGCCGCGGGATGCTTCCCGCGGTGAGATCGCGTCCATGGTGCTGTGACAGCGGTCTATGCGACGCCGGCTGTGATCGTTGGCTCATTCTCGTGTTGGCCGTGTTCGTGCGCCAGGCGGGAACGCTAGCTCAATGCCGATTGACAGCGCGATCACGACGATGCTCGCAAGTGGACGAGAAGGACCCGACAGACTGCGTCAGGCATCCGCCGCAGCCCCGGCTCTCCGCCTCAGTCGCTCAGTCACATCGTCCAACAGCGTGTAGACTACCGGTACCATGAGCAGCGTCAGGAACATCGAACTCAGTAGCCCGCCTATCACGCATACGGCCATTGGAGCGCGAAGTTCCGATCCTGCGCCGAGCCCAAGGGCCACCGGCAACATGCCGAAGATCATTGCTGCCGTGGTCATGAGGATAGGGCGCAGCCGCGTCGGTCCGGCCTGTAGGATCGCCTGGTTGCGCTCCAGTCCTCGCTTGCGCAGGGTGTTCGTGTAGTCCACCAGCAGGATGGCGTTCTTGGTCACCAGACCCATGAGCATGACAATGCCAATCATGGACATCATGTTCAGGGTGTGGTGGGTCAGCAGCAGCGCGAGTACCGCGCCGATCAACGCGAACGGCAGGGAAAGCCCGATGGTGAAGGGGTGAACGAACGATTCGAACTGAGCCGCCAGGATCATATACACGAAGATCACGGCCAGCATCAGCGCGAACAGGATACTGCCGAAGACCTCCCTCATCCGCTCCGCCTCTCCGGCATAGTCAACGGAATAACCCGCTGGCAAGTCCATGTGGCCAATGCGCTGCTGAGACTCCTGGATGATGGTGCCTAACGCGTATCCCTCGAGGATGTTTCCGGTCACGCTGACCGTGCGCACTTTGTCGGTTCGCGTGATCTGTGTGGGGCCCTCCGCCATAGCGGGGTGAGCAACCTCCCGCAGGGGGACCAGCGCCCCATCGGGGGTCGAGACTCGTATGCCGTCGAGCTGGGCCACCCGTTCACGATCCGACTGGGATAGCTTGACCCGGATGTCGTACTCGTCTCCCCCTTCTCGGTACTGGCTGGCCACCGTACCATCCACCGCGGTGCGGAGAGTGTTGGCCACCTGTGCCACACTGAGGCCCATATTGGTGGCCTTGGTTCGGTCAATGCGCATCTGAGCTTCAGGCTGCCCCGGCCGCAGCGAGATGTCGAGGTCAGTTAGGCCAGGGATATCCGAGAGCCGCTGGGTTGCCTGGGCAGCAATCGTAACCAGCCGGTCCACATCCGGCCCCTGGAACTTGATCTCAACAGGGGACTGCGTCGCTCCGGAGATCAACCCCGCTTGCTGCACCGACGCCGTCAGGTCAGGCATCCGAGCAATCTCCTTCCGCAGCTCTTCCATGAACTGCCAGGAGCTCTTTTGTCGCTTGTTCTTCGGCACTAATTTCACCTTGATCAGAGCCGTGTCGGCGCCGGAGGCCGCGCCGCCCAGGATTCCCATGCTGCCGGTGGATCCGACGGTGGACAGGACGCGCTCGACCTCGGGCCTGCTCAGCAGCAGAGTCTCCATTCGACCGGCGATGCGGTCCGTGTCGGCAAGCGCGGTGCCGGCCGGCATCTCGAGGGTCAGGTTGATCTCTCCCCGATCCACTTGCGGGATGAGGGCTGTGCCCAGGAGCCGCACCAGACCCAAGCTGACCACCAGAATCGCAACCCCTGCCATCACGACGAGCTTGCGGTGCCGAAGCGCCCACGCGAGCATGGGCCGGTAGACGGCATCGATTCGGTCATACCAGTCACCAAGGCGATCCAACAGGCTCTTGCGGCCGTTGCTGTTTTGCCCGCGGACATGGGGGCGCAGCAAGCGAGAGGAGAGCATTGGAGTCAGCGTCAGGGAGATGAACAATGACACCAGCACCGCGAAGGTCACAGTCAGGCCGAACTCTCGGAACACCCGTCCCGCGAGTCCGCTCATGAAGGCAATGGGGACAAAGACTGCCACGATGGTGAAGGTGATCGCCATGACCGCCAGCGCGATCTCCCCGGTTCCATTGTTGGCCGCCTCCTTTGGCGATTCACCCTCCTCCGCATGCCGGTAGATGTTCTCGATCACCACGATGGCGTCGTCAATCAGCATGCCAATGGCGAGCGCCAGCGCCATCATGGATATCACGTTGAGAGTGAAGCCAGCGAAGTACATCAGCCCGAAAGCGGAGATGATAGAGGTAGGAAGGGCGACCGCGCTGATCAGTGTGCTGCGCAGACTGCGCAGAAAGAGGAAGACCACGATAATCGCCAAGAGGCCACCCAGTATCAAGTTGCCGGTGACATCGGCGACCGAGTCTCTGGCGAATGTGGAGGTATCGGTCGCGACGACGAGGTGGGCACGGCCGCCAAGCGTGCGGTTGAGTTCGCCCACCGCGGAGCGGACACCGTCCGCGGCCCGAACGACATTGGCCTCCGGCAGTTTCTGCACGGAGAGGGCGACGCTCTCCCGGCCATCCAGGCGGGTGATGTTCTCGCGCTCCTTGTGGGTGTCCAAGACCTGCGCAACGTCTGACAGGTGAATCGGTCCGGCGGGAGTGCTGAGCAATACCTGCCGGATCTGCTCGACGTTCTCGAATTCGCCCGGGACCCGTACGGTGACGCGCCTTCCGATCTCGTCAATGTGGCCGGCCGGGACATTCAAGTTCTCTGCTGCCATCGCCGCGACCACTTGCTGAATCCCCATCCCGTACGCCTGCAAGCGATCGGCGTCCACGGCCACCTGCACCTCGCGTTCGAGACCACCGGTAACAGTCGCGGAGGCAACGCCGGCTACACGCTCGAGCCGCGGCTTAATCTCATCCTCTGCCAGCGTGCGGAGCTCACGCAGCGGCATTCCCCCGGATACCGCCACGTCCATGATGGGCATCGCCGTGATGTCCACTTTGGAAACCACCGGCTCATTGATGTCGTCCGGCAATTGTGGCCGGGCTCGAGATATCCGATCCCTGATGTCCTGCGCCGCCACATCCGGGTCGGCCTCCATCTGAAACTCGATCAATGTGTTCGACATGCCCTCCGAGGAGAATGAGCGGATCTGTTTAACATCGCTGACGGTGGAGACCGCGTCCTCCACGATCTTGGTGACTTTGGTCTCAACCTCGCGCGGGCCCGCGCCTGGATAGGTGACAGTGACCGTTACGTACGGGATCTTCAGGGTCGGGAACAGGTCCAGTCCCAGGCGGAAATACCCGATCAGCCCAACCACCACCAATGCTACCACCACCATGGTGATGAAGACAGGTCGGCGGATAGAAAGCGATGAGAGAAACATCAGCGGGCCTCCTGCTCTGCGTGGGCTACCCGGTCCCCATCGTGCAGGTCGCTCTGTCCCTCTACTACTACCTGTTCACTGAGACCCATGCCACCGCGTACCTCCACCGAGTCGCCCTCCGATAGCCCCAGTGCAAGTTTCCGTTCCTCAACCTGGTCGCCACTGACGACGAAGGCAATCTGATCCTTTCCCCGGGAGAGGACGGCGCGACGAGGGATGAGCAGGACCCCCGCTCGCCGCTCAACCGCAATCCTGGCCCGCGCGAACATGCCCTCCTTCAGTTCCCCGTAGGGATTAGGGATGCGAATCTTCACCGAGAACATGCGACTCTTGACATCTGCTGACGGAAGCACCTCGACCACCTGCCCCGTGAACTTCCGGCCGGGGTAGGCATCCACAGTCACCATTGCGGGCTGACCGGGTCGGACCTCGCGAATGCTCGCCTCACTCACATCTCCGCGCACGTACACGCGACTGTTGTCCACCACTGCCGCCACGGCGGGGTTGCTCATGGAGATGGCTTCACCAGGTTCGACGTACCGCTTCGCCACCACGCCGGAGATGGGACTCCGCACCACCGTGTATTCGAGGTTAAGCTTGGCCATCTGCAGCGCGGCGCGCGCCTGGGCCTCGGCGGCCTCCGCCTGGCGCACTTGCTCTTCGGCTGCCACGACATCCTCCTTGCGCGCCCCTTCCTTGACGAGGTCGAGATGCTGCAGCGCAGTCTCATACTGGGCGCGGGCGAGATCAAGCTGCAGTTGGGCAGCATCCATCTGCTGTTGCGCCAACGCTCCTTCCGCCGCCAGGTCTCGCATCCGGTTGTAGTTGAGAGTGGCGTTATCCAGACTGGCCTTCGCCTGCCGCACGGATTGCTCCGCCTGTCGCAGCTCCTGCGGACGCGAGCCGGCGCGGAGAGCGGCCAGTCGCGCTCGGCTGACCCCCACATTAGCGCTGGCGGCCCGTACCCCGGCCTCCGCTTGCGCGACCTGGGCGCGGTAGTCTTTCTGATCCAGCACGGCCAGCACTTGACCGGCGGCAACGGACCGGCCTTCAACCGCAAACACGCGATCCACCTTGCCGGTGAGCTTGGATGCAACATCGGCGCGGCGCTCCGCCTCCAGCGTGCCGGTGATCTCCAGCGACTGCTCGATGTCGCCGCGCTCGACGACAGCTACCCGCACTGGCTTTGCTTCGACCGTCGGCCGGGTCGAGGCGTTCGTGCGCTGCCGAACTGCGGCCAATCGCCAGACAACCAGGCCTAGGGCCGCGATTATCAACAGGGCGATGACAAGAGTCCGCTTCACTTGACTCCCTCCTCTTTTTCAGGGTATTCACCCAGCGGGCGGCCGACTGCGCGGTCGAGCCGGGCTTGGGCAAGTTCGTAATCATAGCGAGCGTTAACTTGATTGCTGAGAGACTGAGCGAAAGCCACTTCCGCGTCTGTGACCTCGACGGAGGCGGATACCCCCGCCCTGTAGCGCGCCTGCGCCAGCCGTAGGGCCTCGCGCGCTTGGGCGACATCCTTCTCACTGGTGCTCATGCGCTGTTTGGCCTCGCGCAGGCTCAGGTAGGCCTGCCGGACTTCCAACGAGACCTGCTGACCAGCATCCCGCTCCCTCAATTCCGCTGTAGCGACATCCGCTTGTGCCTGGTGCACTCGCGCGTGGGTGGCGCCGCTGTCGAACAGCGGCAGACGAACGGCAGCGCTAACGTTCCAGGACTCACTCTGACCCGCGAAACCGGAGGGGTTGGCGTCGTAGCTGTAACCGGCCGCCAGCGCAAACGAAGGCTGCAGTCCGGCGCGGGCGAGCTTGACGCCTTTGCGCGCTGCCTGCAACAAGGTCTGTGCCTGAAGCACCTCGGGACGGCGCTGCTCCGCCTCCTGCTGACTGGCAGCCAATTCCACGGCCGCCCGCTCGGTGAGGGCGGGTTCCACCAATCGCAACGGGCGGTTCACATCCGTTCCCATCACCCGGTTCAGGTTGGCGACTGCGAGATCAACGGCGTTCTGCTTGGCTAGCAGGTCCTGGCGGTAGCTGGCGACTTGGACCTCGGCGCGTAGGACGTCAAACGGTGCTACGACGCCGGCCTTCTGCTGGAGCTGGGCGATCTGGTGGTGCTCCTGCGCCGCGGCGAGCGCCTCCCGCGCGACATTCTCCAGCGCCTGCACACGGAGAACGCCGAGATACGCTTCCTGGACCTGCAATGCGACGCTCTGCCGGACCGCGGCCAGCCCGAACTCCTGGGCCAGACGCGCCAGGTCCGCGCTCCCGACCGCTGTCGAGATCTGGCGTGAGATGTCAACCGGCAGCGCCAGAGAGAGCTGGGTGATCGTGGTCTCCGGCACTCCCAACACAACTGTCTGAGTGCCAACGGTCATTGAAGCGATAGGTCCGGTCCAGGAGTGGGTGACTCCGGCGGACACCTGCGGCCCCAGGCCGGCGCGTGCTTGCCGAGTGACCGCCCGCGCTTTGGCTACTTGCTCCTCCGCTGTCCGCACGTCGGTGTTATTGGCGAGGGCAGTTCGGATGCTCTCCTCCAGCGTGAGCGGGGCAGGCTGCTCGACGGCCGGAGCGGCTCCCGGTTGCACTTGGGCATAGCATCGGGTGGCAAATGTGAACACGGCCACCGCGACTGTCGCCAATGCGACCTGCCTGAAGCGTGGCAACAAGGCTACGTGCAGTGATTCCGTGACATGTGCTAGCAATTTTGTTTCCTCCTCAGAGGGATGCCTTTCGCTAACGCTCAACGCGCTCCATCATCCGGTCCCGGGTCGTCCATTTCCCCGTAGCCCCAGAAGATGCAGCGCCCAAGAAAAGCGCGCCGAGAGGCGGCGCATCTGGTTCGAGCGGGTTCGCGTTTCATTCCGTCTCGATCAGAACGTCCACGAGTCTCCGGATAAGGGCAACGATCTGATCGCGTTCCCCGGCAGGGAACCGCCGCAGCACGCGTTCGGTCCGCTCTTTCAGGAACGTGTCCAAAGTGCGCAGCAATCTCCGGCCGGCCGGCGTCAGCGCGAGGCGGACTACGCGGCGGTCGTCGGGATCGGACAGCCTTTCGACATAGCCGTTGGCAACCTGCCAGTCCACCATACGGGTGGCCGTACTTACCGGCACGGCGAGTGCTTCGCTGAGTTCGCCCATAGTCGGCGCCGTCTGGCGACCCATCAGCACCGCACCGATGCGCAGGAAAAGCGATAAATGCGCGTGCGCCTTCAGGTGGTCTGATGCATGCAACTTGGTCACTTGGCGGCGCAGTCGCTCCATGTCTTTGGGCACCACCGGCTTCACCCGCGCCTGGAACTGCATGAGGTCGCGCAGCGCCAGGGCTACTCTCTCGACTTGTTGTGCCAATGAAGATTCAGGCATGGCTCTTTCCATTACGCAAATATTCCATACTGCAAGGAGATTATACCACAGATCAGGACCCTGTCAAGCGCGTTTTCTCAGGCAATAGATGTTGGGCAAGATCTCTGGCATCTGTCCCCCGCTCGTCTCAAGTGCCTGGCGGTTCCACAAAGAATGCACGGTCTCACCATTCAGCCCCCATCATTCCTCCATATTGGCGAGATACTAGTCGCGGGTCGGCTCACGCACACGGTGGAGATCTTCGCATCGAGAGCGAAAAGAGAAAGGGGACGCGCGCGGTCCTCACTCTGCAAGCGTCGTCACCCAGTGCTCTGCCAACAACGTCGGCTTACGCAAGGCCGGGTCTCCACTACTACTGTGGGCCGCCACCACCCTGTGGCGAACACCAGACCGCGACGCGTCGTTTCTCCGTCCTCCGTTTCGGACGAGGGGCGCTTCGGGCAAGCAAGATGCCCTCCCGTGAAGATGCACTGTCTAGTCCGCGTCTCCGCTGTTTCGATGCCAGCAACTTTCTCTAGACCAAAACGCTCTGGCATCGAAATCCGGCACCTCGTCCGAAGCCCCGTTGTTTCGATCCCAGGTCGTTCTCCTCCACCGAGCGGTGCCTGTGACGCAATGACGCTAGTGACGCTATTCCCGGTCCGCTTATGTCATCCGCCGGCGACGCATGGCTCCGTACACCCGCTCCACAGCCAGCGCGACTGCCACCTCCGTCAGGTTCGCGCCCGTCGCGCGGCTGCGCTCCCGGCAATTGTCGAATGCCGTCCCCAGGCTCTGTGTGATGGTGGCGAAGACTTCCTCGCGTGTTACCTTCATCGCGCTCAGTGACCGCGAATACTCCTCCATGGAAGCTACCACCCCGCCCGCGTTCGCGAGGATATCTGGCACTACCAGGACTCCCCGATCTGCGAGCACATCCATGGCCTCCACCGTCGTTGGCATGTTCGCACCCTCGACAATGGCGCGCGCGCGAATCGCGTCCGCGTTCTCTGAAGTTATCACGTTGCCCACCGCCGCCGGCACCAGGAGATCCACGTTCAAGCTCCACAGCTGCTCGTTGGTCAAAGGCTGTCCCGCGAATCCCACTACCGTGCCGGCGGTGCGAGTGTGTTCCTCGAGGGCACCGATGTCGAGGCCGCTGGGATCACATACACCCCCGCGTACGTCGGTGACGCCCACGACCTTCACGCCCGCTTGAGAGAGATACCTTGCGGTGTGACTGCCGACGTTCCCGAAGCCCTGAATCGCCGCGGTGGCGCCTGATGGGTTCGTGCCCAACATCTCCTCAAGGGCCCGTCGCGCGATATAAGCAACGCCGTAACCGGTTGCCTCCTTGCGCCCGGGAAGCCACCCGTGGGTGCCCTCCGGTTTCCCGGTTACTGACGCCGGATCCAGTGTCTCGTTGAAGATGAAGGCCATCTCATCGGGGCCGGTGCCCAGGTCGGGGGCGGGGATGTAGATATGCGATGCGAAGACGGCGCGGGTCGCCTGCGCGTAGTACTCGACCGCGTCGAGACTGATGATCTTCTCAAACTCTGGGTCGGGCGCTCGCCTCCCGAAGAGGTAGTACATATGATCCATGTTCACACGGATGCCCGTTTTGCCGCCGCCGAACTCGGTATCGGTGACTGCTGTCTTGAGCGTCATTAGCCGGGCGAGTTCGACGGTCTGCCACAGGGTCACGTCGCCGCTGATACGGATGCCACCCTTGAACGGCCCGCGGGCGTTGTTGTGCAGCGCAAGAACGCCCCAGAAACTTACGACCTTGCCCAGGATTTTGCAGGGCAGGCGAAAGATGCGAATCTCCTGGGGACTGATGAGATTCGAGACTACTTCCTGTGGCAGCCCGAGGCTGCGGCAGGCACGCTCCATCAGTGCAATGCTGCGCGTTAAGGGTTCGCCGCAGCCCATGATGTTCTCGAGCGACATGTGGCTCGCTTCCTGATGCTCTGGGGTCACGGGTCGTCCCTCCAGGTTTTGTTTTCGCTCCATGTTTCTGCGGCTTGCGAGTGTGTTCCTCGCTTCTCGCCGCATCTCCCTCGTCTGAGGGTTGCACGGTTGCAGTGGCACCAGAGGGGATAAACAGCCCCTGCTCCCTGATTGGCCCACCATTGCGAGTCACCGTCCGACAACTCTCTTGAGGGAGCGCCAAGTCTCGTGATGGGCTTAGCGAAGGCTGGAGTGTCAGGCCCTCGCCCGGGCTCGCCGCATGACCCGCCACCGCTTCACAAGCAGGGCCGCCAGTGCCCGTTGAAGCGTTTCGTGAAACACCCCGACACGGGTCCCCGTATCGAACTGGCTCATGACTCCTGTCTGCTTCTGAGGATGGCTCTGGCATGTCGAGGCTACTTCGTGAGTCGCCGCCCCTGCCTGGGCAGTGCCCATCGCTTCACCAGCCACATTCTCAGGGCGTTGTGAATGGCTACATAGCAGGCCCCCGCTACCAACCCAAGACGTCCGCCCCCGCCGGGTCCCTGCCGACAGCAGCATGGGGGGCATCGGACGTCTGCGCGCGTTTCGATACCAGTAACGCTTGCCTGAGCAAAATACCCTGGCATCGAAATCCGCCACCTCGCCCGAAGCCCCGTTGTTTCGATGGCAGGAGCATTTCCCATCCGAAATACTCTCCCATCGACATCCGAATTCCCGTCATTTCGATTTCAGGTCAGTTCCCTCCACCAGGACCGAAGTGCCTTGGCATCGAAACGGCATCTGCAGAGCTTCAGGAGCAAACCGCCGAAAAGGGAAGGATCGGCGTCGGGCGTCTGCGAACCGGCCGTGCGACGAGTGTGGTTATGATAAGACTTGACCTCGCACTCCGATCATCACTTGGCGGGCGCTCAGTGATGGTAGGCCGAGGCACTTGACCCTCACGGCAGTTCCTCCGTCTCGAACGCTTCCGCGCGCTGCCGGTAGGCATTGTGCCAGCCGCGCTCCCGCATCAGGGCTTTGGTCTCCGGCCGGGCTAATTCATTCGCCAGGGTATTGGTCACCACGACTCGTAGGGCGTTGCAGCCAGGGCGCAGGTGGCGGCCAACGGGCAGGCGATAGGGCGGCCACGCCCGCACTCCCGCAGGCTCTCCGTTCACCCACAGTTCCAGGCCATGGCGCACGTCGCCGAAATCCAGGGTCGCTGGCCCGGGAACGTCCACCTCGAGTTGGGCCGCGTATTCCACGCTTCCGGAAAAGTAGGGATCTCGCTGTCGCCACGCTTCGAATGGCATCGGCTGCGGCTGGTCGTTGGCATGCAGGGTCTGGATGCCCATCTCGCTCACTGCCAGGCGCTCGATCGGGCGGGCGAGCCAAACGAGGTCGCGCGCGCGCACGATGCGCTCTGGTGCTCGCGGGGGTGCTGCGGCCGTGGCTGCCGCGCCGCCGCGGTCGAACAGAACGAGCGCTGAGCCCCAGGGTTCCAGGTGCAGCCGCACCGCCGCTGTTTCGCCTTCGCGCTTCCAGGAGGCCCTGCGGACCGTTCCCGCCTCGGGGTCACACAGGAAAGGTTCGCCCGCGACCTGCACTACGGCCCTGAAGCTCAAAGCGCGAGCCGACTCGTTGGTAAAGAAGAGAACGTCGAACTCGCGCGCCTTGCGGCGGCAGCAGCGCACCTCCGGGCAAGGCGGTTCCAGTTCCGCAACTCTGCCACCGGCGTCTGCAATCATAGCAGCGACCTGCGCCTCATCGTTCACCTGCCGCGCCAGCGCCCAAGTCGCAGCCGGAAGCGCCGTTTCTTCCGGCGAGTCCGCCACCATCGGCTGGCGCCCCGCCGCCACGACCATCACCCCCGCCTGCGCGAGGTCAGCAGTTCTGCGCAACGTCGCAGCCGGCATGGCGTGGCAGTGGGGGAGCACCAAGGCCTGATACCGCATCGGCCCCACCTGAAACCTTTGGCGACTGACTGTCGCCGCCGCTAACCCGTCATCGCCCACGTAATCGAAGTCCACCTGACGAGTGAGCAGCGCGAGAGAGAGCGTCTCGAAGGACCGCTCGGTGTCGCGATCCTCCGGTTTCACCCACAGGCTGCGTACGGGCACGTAGAGGGCGGCCCGCACCATTGGTTCGCCCTGGCTGAGCATCCAGCCCAGGCGGCCGGTGTAGTCCGCATAGAGCTTGAAGAACCGCCACATGGGATTACCCCATGCCAGGTGAGAGGCCGTGTTGGCCATCCCGCAGCCCTGGATGCCATAGACGGCCTGCATGTGGGACATCAGGTTGATCCCGCGCACGAAGTGGTGGTCCGCGACCCATTTCATCTGGGCGGGCGTAAGCCCCCAGCCGTAGACGGCGAGGGACTCGGTGCACGCATAGCGCTTGCCGCCCTGCCGAGCAGCAGAACCAGCGAAACGAGGGAAATCCGCCGCTGTCCCCGGAAAAACCTGGCGCCAGATGGCATCCACGGCCGGGATGTCGAACGCATCCAACCCGCGCATGAGGTCGCCAAAGCCGTGCCGCGCCGGCCCCTGAAACTCGTCCTCGCCCGGGAAATGCCCGACGCTGAGCAGCCCGTGCTCGCGGCACCACGCGCGAATCTGCTCCAGGTAGGCTTCGCGAAACAGCGATGACCAGACATCGCAGTAATCATAACGCAGGCGGGCGGTTTCGGAACCGGTGTCGAACAGCGCTTCCAGCGGCGCCAGGTCGTAGCCCTTGCGTTCGCGGAAAATGCGCGGTAGTTGCGGCGTCCACGGCAGGGTGTCGGATCCCAGCCTGCCGCCCACGCGCATCTCGTCGGTGAACATGGCGGTAACGCTCTTGCCGAACTCGTGCCCTACCCAGCGCCGGTAGCCCTCATGGGTGAGTTCGATGAACCGCCGCACCGCGAGCGGATTCATGAGATCGGCGGGATAGCCCTGGGGCAGGGCCTCGGCCCTGCCGTTCACCAACTTCAGCCTCCAGCCGCGAAACTCCGGATGCCCCTCGGGCACTTTGTAGAGCGCGTGCCCGCTGGGCCAGCCGCCCTCGTCATAGAGCCACACCTCAAGCCCCAACCGCGCTGCCTCCTCGACGGCGCACCTGATGTAGGCGAAGAACTGGTCAGACAAGTATGCTGTCTTCATGCCCGCTATGAAATCGCGTTTGCGGAAGGCGTCGGGCATGGGCAGGATACAGACTCCGCCGCAGCCGGCGTCTCGCAGTTCCCGCAGTTGCCTGCACATCTGGTCCTGGTCCGGGTCTGCATTCCAGTACCAAAACATGATGGGGCGATAGGTGGCCGGCACCTGGCGAAAGGCGCCAAGCAACTCGCTGGTGCTCGGATTGGGGGCAGGCGCGAAAGGAGCGGGCAGGAAAGGGCGCGCAGCGCTGCCTGATGCCGTTCGGCATAAGCAGGTTAGCAGCAGCCCGCAAGCGGCGGCGAGGCAAATGTCCATCATGCCCTGGTTCATGCTCTCCTTCGAGTGCTGGCGCTCGACAGCGGCGTGATTCTACCGTCCCACCGTGATTTCCTGGCAGCGCGTTGGGCGGGGCTGCTTGGGCCAAACTCAGCGGCGCTGCCCGACAAGGACTAGGAGTGCTCGGCGCGCAAGCAACAACCGCCGCGCAACAAACGCTGTGGGCGACGAGACGTGCGTACCCGGAGGCGGGCAGACGGCGAAGCGGTTGTTCGCAATGGTGGTCTTCGCTGCCGTTGGCGTCTTGCTGACCTCATGCGGCGTGAGAGGAGTGCGACCGTCGCTTGACCGGAACGCTACCGCCTCGAAATCTGGGAGGTCGTCGGTATCGTCGTTGTTTCGACTTGTGGTGAGCCCTTCGACTTCGCTCAGGGTAAACTCCGCCGAACCCATGCCGGGTCGTTTTCCTCCACCAGCACCAAGACGTCCTGGCATCGAGATCCGGCTCAGGAGCTGCTGGCCAAGGCTCTGTAGCACGGGACGCCAGACGACGTCCACTCCGGCCGCCGGGAAGGTAGCCTGGCACGGCGCAAGTAACTGCAGATCCGGATCCGCCGGCTGGCGGATGGCCGGGCGGGAGCGCTATCGGGAGATGATGGGGATAGCGGAGAATACAGGGGCAAGGACACCCGAGGTAGGTCTTAACTCACCCCCTGAGATGTCCCGCTGATGCGGAGGACGGACACGTTCTACCCAAGGAGCAGGAGCACCCCGCCTAATTCACCTCAAATGGCTAGGCCCTTCGGGCGGCTAGGCCAGAAGCCGCCGTGGCGGTCGGCTGCGCCGACCTAGCCACCGCCATCCCGGCCCCAAAGGGGCCTAGGGACTGCAGCATCCCCAGTGTGCCAAAATCGCTGAAGACATGCACACTGACGTACCCGAAGGGCACGATTTGTGCGTGTTGAACTTAACTCAGGAATGCTGAACAAGGCTCCGAGACACACTTGGTGTTTTCTTGTTGCTCTCAGCCTCGCCTGCGGGCCAGCCCTGGCCGTGCGGGGGATATTCCGCCCGCCCACCATCCGCTATCACCGCGAACAGGACCTGGATGGCAACCGGATTGACGACGGCCTCGACGGCCGCATCGCCGGGCTGACTGCACAGGGTCTCCAGGCGCAGCACTTGCGCATCATGGTTACCCTGTCAGTCCCCGTTGCACCCAATCACCTCGGTGAGTTCGCGGCCAACGGCGGCGTCCTGCGGCACGTGTTTCAGTACGTCTCGTACGGATTCTCGGGAGACATCCCCGCTCTCGCAGTAGATTCGTTGGCCCGCGCTCTGTCGCCCGGCTTGTCCATCATAGAGGAATGCCAGCCCCTTCAATTGCACCTGGAGGATAGCACTCGCATCATACGTGCGAGGCCCACCGTCTGGTCAGCTGGCTATCAGGGCGCTCCTGGCTTTGCGGTGGCGGTCCTGGACACGGGGATTGACGCCAGCCACACGGATGTCTCAGGCGGGAAGGTAGTAGCGTGGCACGACGTTACTACCGATGCAGCACCCAGCCCTGTGGATTATGTCGGGCATGGCACCCATGTCTCCAGCATAGTGGCAGGCACGGGCGCGGCCATACCCGCCGGGTCTCTCCCTTCCATGAGCGATCTCACAGTCACCTTCACTGGCCGTCTTCCATCGCAGGCGCAGACCGGCTGGGTGGATTCCTTGTATATCCGTTCGCTTGGCTCTCTCACACTGGACATGGTTTTCCAGGGTAGCGGGCGAGGCTGGCTCGGCTGCGTCAAGCCGGACGGCTCGCGCTTCCCTGACGTGGTCGGCTATTCTCCCCTCACCACAACATATTCTCTGACGACCGCAGGCCGCTATCAGCCTATCTCCGGCGCATACACGGGCGCGGCCACAGGAAAGCCCTTCTCAACGCTGGAAACGTATCCCTATATTCCCTTGCCTGGCGTGCGGGACGGATACAACCTTTTCACGGGTGTGGCTCCGGCCTCGGCGCTTGCCAGCGTAAAAATCTTCACTAATGCGGGCACTGGCTACTCAGACGACCTGGTGGCCGCCATGGACTGGGTCATAGCAAACAGAGACATCTACGATATCAGAGTGGCTTCCATGAGCGTGGGCCTCCAGAATGGCGGAACCCTGCCAAGCCTGCGCGACAAGGTGAATACGGTGGTATCCAACGGTATCGTGTTCGCCATATCCGCGGGGAACGACTACCCCAATTATCCCATTGGCGACCCGGCTCTGGCAGCCAAGGCCATCGCGGTTGGGGCAACCGATGACCAGAGCGTAGTCACTTCCTACAGCAGCAATGGCCCGGTGGGATATGGGAAGCCGGACGTTGTCGCGCCCGGTGGGTCGGCCGACGACCCGTCGGGCAGCCAGATCACCGCCGCCGACACAAACAGCAGCGACGGCGAAACCTATCCCGGTGGGTCCTATCCCCTCATGGCAGATCGCGCAGCGAACGATTACACGAACATGAGTGGCACCTCCATGTCCTGCCCACACGTTTCGGGCCTTGCCGCCCTAGTGATACAAGCGCTGGAGAGCCAAGGCCAGTCATGGACATACACCGAGTCGGATGCGCTGAGAGTAAAATCGCTCATTCTAATGACTGCCTACGAGACCGCCGTGGCAGGGGAGGGCGAAAACACACCTCCCCTTAGCCGCGACGGAACGAAGGACAACGTGGAGGGCTACGGCAGGATATGCGCCGACGCTGCTGTCGAGGCTGCGACGATGTCGCTGAGTGTGCCGGCAAATGAAACTGCAGCCCTGGGCGACCAGGAGTTCGACAAGCGTGTTTGGGCGCGGGAGCTGAGCCTGACCGCGGGCACAACCTATGAGTTCACTTTGACCAATCCACCCATCGGAGACTTCGACCTGTACCTCTACACGAACCAGTACACTACCACCGGCAGCTCTTTGGGCGACCCCATCATCGCGGCCATGAGCGCCACGGCCGGGCTCGGCGCTGGCGATAGCATCGCCTATACCCCTACGGCCTCCGGAACATTCTACGCCGTGGTCAAATGGGTCAGCGGAAGTGGGACGTTCACGCTCGGCGTGACCACAACCGCACTCAGCGTATCGGCGACTCCGGATCGCTGGCTGCCGGAACCACTGGTGGTTGCGCCCGGAAGCGCGACCACCATGCAGCCGTCCGGCAAGATAACGGTAACCAACGACGGCCCCGCTGCCGAGACATTCACGCTGAAGGTCACAAGCCCGGCCGGTTGGGCTGCAGGGTCCAGCTCTGCACAGGATGTCTATGTTCTGAAGGCGGTATTCTGCCATGCGACAAACGACGCGCCCGGCGCCTCTGACTTCCAGGGCGATGACGTCGTCTCGGCTTCGTTCGTGCAGGCGAGCCCGACGGTCTTCTCCTACAGCGCAGCGACTGCCACTGGCGAGGCTGTTCCCGTCAGCGGGCAAAGGGCGCTGTTCCTTCAATTCATCGCGCCCGATCCCGATACCGGACATACCCAGAAGCAAATCATACTTACTATCGGCGTCGCGGCCTCGCCGTGAGGAGGTGATGCGCAGCATAAAGCACACGAAGTTATCCAGGTAACACCGAAAAGGAGGAGGGAAATGTCTCGCATACTGATATGTTTGATGATTGTGGCCGTTGGGCTGCTGCTGATGTCCCAGCCGGCAGGGGCGGCCCCGGAGACCACCGTCACCATCACGGTGCTGGTGCAGAGCCTCTGCGTCAGCGTGGACAAGAACACCTGGAACGTCGGAACCATCGCACTGTCCGCCACCAAAGTCATGGCCGACGCCGACAAGATCACCATCACGAACTGCGGCAACGTGGCGGAGGACTTCACGCTGAAGGTGGGCTCGTCCAGCCCTAACTCGTGGAGTCCCACCGGCCCCGCGGAGAATGCCTTCCGGCTGCTGGCCCGCATGAGCGGCGCCACGGCGCCCGCGTCGGGCACTTACTCGACAACGAATGACCCGGTGACTTCGGCAGCGCAGGCTGCTGATGGCACCAAGTTCGGGGCCGGAGGATTCAACATCGCGGCCAGCGGAACCGCGCCAGTCTGGCTCCGCTTCGATGCGCCGACCAGCCTTAACCCATCCAGCCAGGGGCAGCAGACGATTACGCTCACCGTGGGGTGCCAGGCTCACTAAGGTGGAGGCGTGAACATGCGGCTGGTGCCGCTGGTAGGGGTGCTGTTGGTGTGGGCTCGCCCGTCGCCCGCGGCGACGCTGCGCGTCTCGCCCGCCGAGTTCGTGGTGCAGAACGTGCCAGTGGGCAGGCTCTGCGACTTGCATGCGCCGCACGGCGTTATGCTAGAGATTCACAATGACGACGAGCGGGCCCACACCTACGGACTTTCGGCGCGGGCACCTGCAGCCGGGACCTTGCAGGAAGGTTACGCTGCCATTCCTGACCCGGCCTGGTTTACCTTCGAACCTCAACTAGTAACAGTTGCAGCCGGGGCAACGGGCCAAAGCAAGATGTTTGTCAGCATTCCCAGGGATGCCCGCTATTACAATCAGCACTGGGTCGTCTCTCTCGCGGTCGAAGCGGTTCCTGAGCCGGGCTCGATGGTCGTGCTGGCTGCCTACCCCCGCGCTTACCTGGAGACCGAGGCCAAGGCTGACGTGAAGGTTGGGCCCCACGGCGCGACTGCCGTCGCGCCCAGCGTGCTCTCAATCGGCACGAGCGATGACGGTCCCGCTCGCAGCACCTTTCGCATATTCAACAACGATTCAAAGCCACATTCATACACGCTGCGGGTATCGGCAGGAGCGCGAAAGATTCTCGCCTCGCCCGGCCGCGGGTGGATCAGTAACCTCGCCTGGCTGCACGTGGAACCCCGCAGCGCAACGATACGAGCAGGTCAGACTGCCTTAGTCACTGTGGAGGCGCGGGTTCCTGATGCCTACAGACGCACGATGCCTGCGTGGGAGGCTATCATTTTCGTCGAACCAGAACAGCCCAGCGAGATCGGCCCGAACTTCGTCAGGGTTCAGGCCAAGCGAGTAAAGGAAAAGCAGCCATGAACCAGCACCGAACCTGCGCCTTCGTGCGTGCGGCCCGGCCGTGGGGCGCGCTGCTAGCGGCCACGCTAGCCCTGTTCGCCTCTGGTCAGCCTGCTGCGTGCGAAGGCAAGGTGGCCATCCGCGTCACCGTGAAAAAGGCCGACTTCTGCGATGTGCCCCCCGATTACCTGCCCTACGTCCGGGCCATCTACTTGGCCGGCATAACCAGCGGGTGCCGGGTCACGTCAGAATGCGCATACTTCTGCCCCAATGACTCGGTTACCCGCGAGCAGATGGCGGTTTTCCTGTGCAGGGCAGCAGGCAAGGAGCCGCTCAATCGCGACACGCCGACTTTCGCTGATGTTCCTGCGACGCACTGGGCCTACGGCTACGTCGAGCGGCTGGCGGACGCGGCGTCGTGGGGCGGCAATCCGCCCACCGGCGGCTGCCGGGTGGAGGGGACGACGAGATACTTCTGCCCGAATGATCCCGTTACCAGGGAGCAGATGGCCAAGTTCCTCTGTCTTGCGACCGGCAGATCTCCGATGCCCTCGTGTTCGGGGATGTTCGCCGATGTTCCCCCTACCAACACCTTTTGCCCGTTCATCGAGCGCCTGGCGGATGCGGCCTCGTGGCCGGGAGGAGTTGCCGTTACCAGCGGGTGCGCCTGCCCACCGGGTGTGCCGCCGGGCTCGAAATGCTACTGCCCGAAGTCGCCCGTCACCCGCGGCGAGATGGCCCTCTTCTTGGTTCGGGCGTTCGGGATTCCGCTCTGAGCGCATTGGGCGCCGCGCGAGTTTGAAGGTAGACTGCTAGGGGCGCGGGTTCTGGCCGTCCCGCCGATAGCACTGACGCGCCCACGACAGTCCACCTGTCGAAACGCCCGGCACTCATCCCATACCCGGCGTTCGCGGACACAACGGCGATCCGAGAAGGCCACGGCTCCCCTACCAGGTGCCCACGGGCCCAGGCCGAATTGCCCCGGTCAAGGCGCGGCCATGCACAGCCCAAGTTCCGGCCCACCGGCCACCTCGTCAAGCCAGGGCCCTGATCCCGGGCCAAGATGGATGATAGAGTGCCGAGCGCGGTAGCCCGGAAAAACATCCGCCAGTTACTGCACACCAGAGAAGTCGCAGGTGAGTTCCCGGCTGAGCTTGGACGAGTCACCCATCAACGAGCCCTCGTACAGGCTGAAGGTTTTCACCTTGGTATCCAGCGGGAGCGGATAGTAGAGCCGAACCTGCACCTCCGCACCTGGCTTGAGCGACACGCTCCCAGGCTTATTCGATGCCGCCATCAGCAGGATCTGGTTCCAGTCCGCCTCGCTCCCATCGCTGAGTATCAGCTTGACATCGAACGTGTGCCAGGTTGCTGTCTGTTCCTGTGCGCTGCGGTTCCTCCAGGTCATCGTGATCAGGAAGTTGCGCGTCCCCTCCTCCAAGTCCTGGTCAGGTACGCGCTGCGTGCTGAAGGCGGCGCTGTCCACGCGCAAGTCGAAGTAACCCACGGGGTACCAAACGCCGGTCTGGCAGGTGATCGCTCCCAGGGCCGTTGCACCGGTCTTGTCGCTCGGGTCGGCAAAAGGCGCGGGAACCGGCTTCACGTTCTTGCGCAGGTCGTAGCGGATGACCGGCGCGCTCTCTTCGAGCGGCGCCACAATCAGTTTGGGAACTACGCCTTTCGCAGGCACGAAGAATACAGCGTAGGCGTCAACTTTCTGGGCCGGCTTCAGACCCATGCCCAGCCGAACTCCTTTGCCTTCCACGCCGAACTCGCTCTCTGCCTCGTGGCTAGCGTTGTCGGCATCGACGACGGTTAGACGCATTCTATTGCCAGCGACGCCTTGCTCCTCCTCTAGTGGGTTCTGGAGCGAGAAATGGATCACCAGCAGTTTCTCCTCTCGGCTCGGGACGAAGTCTTGGTCGCCGATCCGGACGCTGGCGGCGGTGAATTCCGCGCTATTGAGTGTAAAGTACAGTGGCTTCTCGGTAGCGAGCTTCATAACCTGGCCAAGCTTGCTCTCCACCCCGGGCCGCTCGCTGGTCTGGGCGTATGCCGCCGTCGCCGACACCAGAACCAGGATGATTCCCGCGACTACGCTTCGCCGCCTCGTCATCTTCCCACCTCCCTGTTTCGGAAGTCCGTGCCTTCGCGCCTCCCAGGCGCACGTACTTGTAGCACCCTGCCGCTCGTCCGTCAAGATACCGCTCCCCTATCAGCTAGAGGTGGCAGAGGGTTGGTTGCTGGCAGCGACGAGGATTGATGATGGCAGCCGACGCGGCTTCGGCGAGAAGGAAACCCCGGTGGCCCGGCGAAGAACGGCGCCGGGAGGTGCTCCTATGCCGCGCCGCAGCAGCGCCGGAAGATGGGAGACCGAACTCACCGCGCAAGGGCGGGATCATGTGGAGCGGCACGCCTCTCGATCCGCCCCCCTCTTGCTGGTACTCACCGGCAGGAGAGACCTCGCCGAGCCGGGCACCTCAGCTCAGGGCGATCCAGGAGTCAAGCCATGAACCGGAAAATGCTTTTCCCGCTTGCAGTGCTCATTTTCTGTTGCGCGCTCCCGGCGTTTGCGGAGGCGAAGAGCGCCCAGTCCTTTGGCGTTCTCACGCTCAAACTCAACGCCACCATGCAGGGCCACTGGAGCCAGAAGGAGGAGTGCTTCTCCGGCTCCGACAGCATCACCATCACCTACTCCGAGACCGATACCTTCGCCGTCACGCAGCTTCCGAATGCCACCATTGGCGCTGGTCTGGAGCTGAAGTCCTTTGCCCCCAGCCTGAGCGCCAGCGGAGCCGGCAGTTCCGAAAACCACTGCGACAAGGGTTGGGAGACGAAGCGGTCGTGGGGCTACGTGGTGACGAAGCAGCCGGAGAAGCCGGCGGCGGACGTCGGGCTCGACTGGACAGAGGGTACCATTCAGGTCGCCGGCGTAAGCATTTTCGACTGCATCCGGTCAACCTCGACGATGCCTGACGCGGATTCCGGCGCCCTGCTGATCGCCGGGCTGACCGCGACGGAAGCGTTCGTCGGCGACGAGCAGTTCAAGAAGCAGTTCATCGCGCACTTCCCGCCCAAGGCCAAGCGTTTCACCGTATCAGGGTCGGCGACGCACACCTCCGCGCCAAGCAGCGACACATCGAGGCTTGAAGAGGGCGGCACCGTGACCCTCACCTATACGGTCATCTATGACGCCAAGCCCTCGGACCTGGAGGTGATCATCACGCCCCCCGGCGGCTACGAGACGTGGCTGCCTCAGGCGGGGAAAGATGAGAATGACCCGGCGGAGGGCATCGAGGTCAGCGCCGAATTGCGCCTCAAGAAGCAGCCCGGCAAGACGCCGCCTCATAAAGCCACGTTCAAGTTCGAGCTGATCGACACCTCCAAGGAGCCCGGCATCTGCATGAACGCGCCGAAGAAGGACAAGGCGAAGGATTCCTTCGACTTCAAGATCCTGCAGGCCGACAACCCCGACCTGAAACCTGCCGAAGACGGCCAGAGCGCCACGAGCAAGCGGCCGGACCTCTCCGCCTCGGTGCTCATCCGGCCCTACGACTGGGGTGCATACACCCGACTGCGCGTGACCGCCACCACCGATGACGGCGAAACCGTTCCTGGGCATGTGAAGGGCGACGAGTCCAAGACCGAGCTGGCGCTTCCCCTGGATGAGAACGGCAACCACGTGGCTGACGCCTGGGAGAAGCAGAAGGGGGTTTACGACAAGCGCCTGGACGCCAAGTGGGACGGCGCTGATGATCCCAAGGACCAGAAATGCCCAGGGGACGGGATCTCGCTCTATGAGAAGTACCGAGGCTTCAAGTCGAAGAACGTTGCCGAGAAAATCCCGGAGCGGCTAGATCCCAAGAAGAAGTATGTGTTCGTGCACGACCCGGACGAACTGGTGTGGCTGACGATGATGCAGCCGCTGGCGCAGAAGAGCGGGTTCGCGGCGGTCTCCAAGTGCCAAGTGCGCTTCGTGGACGACAACGAATGGACCGGCCCGGGCGCCGCCGGGTTGGAGAAGCGGATCGTGAACTTCAACCACGGCTATGGCCACGCGGTTGACCAACACGTGCTCGACGTGCGCGTGTACTACGGGGATAACCCGCTGGTGCCGCCCGACTGGCAGGTGCTGCACGCTAGAGAGTTCGGAAAGGCCTACGTGATGGCGTCCGGCATTTTGGGGATGATGTGGCCGGATTACTCGGTCTGCAACGACTGTCTAAGCCCGAAAGATGCCTATGTGATCACGATCTATCCGCCAGTGTTTGCGGGGGAGGTAGCATCGTTCGTAAAGTACCACACCCGCGCTCTGCCGTTGTTCCAACCCGGCAATCCCAACCCGCCGGCGAACCCGGACGCAGAGGCGGCCAGGCTCGCGAGCGAGTACATTCGGGACCATCCGCAGGAGTACAAGGAGCGATTCCTGAGGAGGTTGGCCGATGTCACGACGCACGAGATGGGACACGGCCTGGGAGTTCATCATCACGACCCGACTAAGGGGGGCAACATGGAGTGCGTGATGAGATACTTCGATTGGGACTTCCCGCGCAACCCGAACGACCGCTTCGAGTTGCAGGCGCGGAATCCGTGGCCCGACATCTACTGCACGAGCGCCGACCATACGGCTGGCGGCGTCCCCTGCTGGAAACAGATCAAGGTCACCGACAAGGACTGACGAGAAAGAGGCGGCCATGAGACGCGAATTGCATCGGGTAACGCTCGTCACAACGATACTGGCGCTGGCGGTGCTGGCCATCGGCGGGCCGATAGGCGCGGCTTCCGTTCCGCCTGCCAAGCCGCAGACGAAGTCGCTCCAGCCTGCGGCGGCCAGCCCAGTGCCCACCGCTGCGGCGCTGGCGATCGGCGCTGAGCTGCGATGGGATGGTTTCTACGCCGGCGACCCGCTGTGGGTGCGCGTCAGGCTCTCCAGCCCGCGCGCCCGCGCGGATCTCTTCCGCCAGGCCCAGGCCGAAGCGCGGGGGCAGCCGGCAACGGGTGCCACCTTCGCGGCGCCTAAGGTTTCGCCCGACTGGACCTCAGGCGTGATGCTCACGCTGTCCAGGATCGACAAGGATGGTAAGCGCACGCCGCTGCTCCAGGGCGCCGCTTGGGCGCCGCATCTCGTTAAGCCCAAGGAGCAACTGCCCGATGTGGGACTGGATTTCATGCCCCTTGTGAGGGACTGGGCGCTAGGTCCCGAGGCGGCGCCGCTTGCCGAGGGGCGCTATCTTCTTGAGGTCGCATGGAACGGCAAGGGCATGGCGGACTCGTCTCTCCTGCCGAACGATGGCGTGCTGAGGGGCGAAGAGATCGCTTTCGAGGTTAAGGCCCCTGCCGATGATTCGCAGCGCGCGGAACACCTGAGCCGGTTGGCGGGCTTCGAGTACCTGATGGAGAAGTACGTACAAGCCCGCGACCACGGCCGCGAGGCGCTGCGGCTGTGGCCGGATGTCCTCACCCCTGAGCGCGTGCTGACCTACTTCATCGTGGGGAACTCGTCTATTGGGCTGAAGGACTACAAGTCCGCGGAAGACCTTTATCGCGAGCTGCTGGAGAAACTGCCGCCGCCCCAGAACGACGACGTTGCGTCCATGGCCAAGGACATCCTCAAAGCCCTGGAAGCGATGGCGAAGCCGGCGGCACCGGCCAAGACTGAATGAAACCGGTTCTGCGGGGCCAGCCTCCGTGGCAAGCCCGTGGCAAAGTGGAGCAAGGCTCGCCTTCCCGCACAAGCAGCGAGCGCCGCTGCGCCAATGCCTGTCCGCCTTCGTGCCTCGCTAATGGCCTGAAGCCTGGGATCTTCGCGCGGCGATTCACCGATACACCGGACATCTTGTCGGCTGCAAGCCGTACGACACGCCCAGCAGTCCGGTCGGGCGCCACGAGAACGCGGTCGTTTTCGCCGAAACCCGCGGCCTCGTCCGCATCTCCGCAGTCTCGATGGCAGGTCGTTCTCCTCCACGAGCGTGAAACCGGTTGGTCGCGGGTTCACATCGGGTGACGGGTGCTAGGCGGCGCGGAGCGCCAAACGGCCTCGACGCCCCGAGAGCCGCCTGGAATCGAGCCTGAAGCCGATTTCGCGTGTTCGCCAGGATAGCCTGGTCTTCTTTTCCGATACGAAGCAGGCCCCCGATGCCAGCACCGCGCACCGGCAGAAGGTCAGGGCAAACTTATTGCCTGAACCGGCCGGCAGCACCAGCATCACCGACCTCTCGGTGATCGCGGTGTCTCCGCCGAAGGTCAAGCGCCGCGTCGCGGCCTATTATAGAGGAGAGAGTCGCCGAGAACCTTCCATTGAACCAGGAACCTGATCGAGCGGTTCACAACCATACGCAGGAGCGACGGCGGTGAGCAAGATCATGACTGAGCGAACGTTAGGTATCGGCCTGGTAGCCATCGTCGTAGTCTTGATGATAATCTTGACGGGGAGTCAGGGAATGGGCCAGAAGACGCAGCAGTCGTTTAATGCGATCCAGGAGGAACTGCGCGCGTTACTCTATAGGCCGGTGGTGAAGTGGCGGTTCATCGAGGGCAACCCGGCGGAGGCGGAGGGCGTGGACTTCGACGATTCCAACTGGGAGGTGGTGTCCACGCCGCACCGATGGCCGACGCCGGATTCGGTCGCGTGGTATCGTGCGACGGTGACCATTCCCGAGACCATCGCGGGGTTTCCGTGCGCCGACGAGACGGTGGAGATCAACGTGAACGTAGACGACCGTGCCGTGATCTGGGTGGATGGGACCCGGCAAGGAGCGATAACGCGTGTCTTCGACACGACAGGGATCCTGGCGGGCAAAGCACGGCCCGGGGACACCCACGTGGTAGCGATCAAGGTGGTGAACAACGCCGGGTCCGGCGGCCTCCGATGGGCCCGGCTCGCCGTACGTTCGGGGCGTGACCGAGCGCGCCAGGTGGCCAGTTACCTCGGCGAACTCGAGGCCATAGGACGGTCGTGGAGCCCTGATGAGATGCGAGCCTGGGACAAGGCAGTCACGGCCTCGGTCGCCCTACTCGACATGGAAGCGCTGCGCGCCAACCAGGGGGAGGCCTTCTTGAGGTCGTTGGGCGCGGCCGCCCAGTGTCTGGCTGCGAGCACGGCGCAGATCATCGCCCCGGTCCGGGTGCGCTTCGAGGCCCTCGAGCAACAACTGCCAACCCTCGAGCGCCAGCTCGCCGCCCTCAAGGAGAAGGGCGTTGACGTGGCCTATCCCCTTGCCAGCGTGACCGCGCTCCGGCTGGGCGTGGAATACGGGATCAAGGACCTCGATACTTCCTCCGTGCCGTGCGTGCACCGGGCCAAGGAGCTGCTGCCCTCTTTGGAGGACATGGCCGGGCGCGTGCGGCAAGAGATGGCGCGCGACGCGCTGCCGGCCGTGCCCTGCTACAAGACGGGGCCGGTCACCATCGAGGACGGCGTGTTCGTCCAGAACGGCCGGCCGGTCTTCTTCACCGGGTTCAACGGCGAGGCTGACCCCAAGCTCCATGACCTTGGCTTCAACATGATCAACCTGGTCTGCCCGTCCAGCCCGTCGCCGGCGGATGATCCGGCGCAAGTCAACATGCGGCCGGTAGCGGACATGGTGGCCATGCTCGACCGCGCGGCCGAACAGAACATGGCGGTAGACGTGCTGTTCCATCCACGTATACCGGGCTGGATGTATGAGCGCTATCCGGAGTTGCAGCGCTCCGGCTGGGGGTTCATCCCTTACGACATCAGCCACCCTCGTGTGCGCGAACAAGTCGAACGGTTCATGCGACTGTATCTCGGGGGCCACGGAAAACAGCGGGGCATCGCCAACCATCCCGCCCTGCTCAGTTACTGCCTGATGAACGAACCCCTCTACACCGACGGTTCCGAAGCCAGCCGGCGCGCGTTTCAGGCGTACCTCAAACGGCAGCACGGCGATATCGCGAAAGTCAACGCCCTCTTCCACGCCTCCTACGACAGCTTCGCCGACATCCCCGGCGTTGATGTGTACCACAATTACCACAAGAACCGGCCGCTCTGGGTGGAGTGGTGCCGGTTCAACGCCGAACGCCTGCTCGATTGGCACCGCTGGATGCGCGATCTCATTCGGGAATACGACCCGCACACGCCTATCCACACCAAGGTCGAGGGCGTCCTGTTCGAGGGGCAGCGCTACGCCGCGTGGGGCATGGACGCCGAGGCCTTCGCGAACCTCGACCACGTCAGCGGTAACGACAACTTGGATCACCTCACGCCCAACGGCCCGTATGCCCAGAACTGGGTTCGCCAGCAGATCTACTACACATTCCAACGCTCAGTAGCGCCGGACAACCCCATTCACAACTCCGAGAACCACTTGGTTGATAGCACCGGGTTCGTCCCGGGGAGACACGTTCGCACGTGCCTCTGGATTGGCGCGATGGAAGGCCAAGGCGCCAACACGAACTGGCTCTGGACATCGAGCCCCACGGACTGGGGCTATCCCGGCGCCAACTACGTCAGGCGCGCTAACTGCGTCGAGGCCCTGGGACGCACCACCCTCGACCTCAATCGCCTCTCGCCCTACTTTGCCGCGTTCGCGCGACAACGGGCGCAGGTGGCGATTCTATTCACGATGGATTCCGTGCCGCTGAACGAGCGCTTCCTCGAAGCAAGCTCAAAGGCGTTCGAAGGGGCCTATCTGCTGGACATGCCGTTGCGGTTCGTCACGGACCGGCAAGTGGCCAAAGGCAAGCTGGCCGACTACAAGCTGGTGGTCGTCCCCAGTCATCTCTATATTGACCAGGAAACGCTCGACCGCCTCGCCGACTATGTGAAGCGGGGCGGGTACCTGCTCGTCGCGGGGGATACGCTAACACATGACCTGCACGGTGACCCGCGTCACGTTACCGCGTTGTTCGGAACCGCGACCTTGCCCAGCGCGCCGATGGTCAAAACGCTGGGCCGCGGCAAGCTGGTCTATCGGCCCAATGAGTTGTCCGCTGCGGAGTATGGCGCTTTGGTGGCCGAACTGAGCGAAGAGGCCGGCGTCGTGCAATCCTTCCATGTTCGCACGCCGAAGGCAACCCGGCCCCGTGGGGTCTACGCCCGGGGTGTGGTGGTAGATGGCAAACTGGCGGTCAGCCTGGTCAACTTCAACCACAAACCGCTCAAGGTGCGCATCGAAACGGCCGGGGGGCATGACTGGCACGACGCCGTGAACGACATGCCTGTGCCGCGGATTATCGAGCTGCGTTCTCTAGAGCCGATGCTCGTGGTGGCTAAATAGCCGAGATGCACCGACCTACAAGCGCGGATTCCTCGCCTATGCGGGCGTCGGGTTTCAGAACCCCTGCGCACATTGTCTTCGGCGACCGGCGACAGCGTCTGAGATACAGCCTGACGGGCGCTCTCGCAGAGTCTCCTCTGCGAGGAGCGTCCCAGGCTGGCACACCTGCTGTGCTTCGTCGGTAGCCAGACCTTGCCACGATATGCGGAACTCGCGCCTGACGGTCGTCTCCCCAATGCTGAGTGCCTCGGCCACCTGGCGGATTGCCAGACGCCGGACGACCCGCAGGTGCCAAACCTGCTCCTACCGGATCTCGATTGCGCGCCGCTGTGCAGTCGAGTTCCGCCACAGATCCTGGCTCGGAAAGCCGGACGCCCAGTCCATCCTTCGGGACCTGAACGTGGGCCTGGTGATGGCTGACCACCCGGGGTACCCCCGCTTCGAGGAAGCCACCGCCGACTTCGCCCACCTGATACTCCTTGGCCGTCGCGACGTGTTCCCGGACTTCTCCCGCGTGCACAGGCCGCAGGACGATGCCCTTCAGGCCTGGGTCGAGGTCCTGAGGTCACTGGCCCCGAGGATAGAACGAGCCTTCATCTTCGCCAACAACCAGTTCGAGGGCCACAGCCCCGACACCGTCCGTCGCCTGCGAGCACTGCTCCAGCCCTGAAGTCCTTGCCCCTTGGCCGCCGGGAAGGGGACCTCGTGCGGCGCAAGGAACTGCACATCCGGATCCGCCAGCTGGCGGATGGCCAGGCGGGAGTGCTATCGGGAGGCAGTGGGGACAGATGAGAATGCAGAAGCGGGCACACCCAGAGTGCGCCTTAATTCGCCCCCCGAAATGTCCCACTGACGCGGAGGACGCGCACGTTGCGGTCGATCAGCACAAACGCCACTGGCATCTGACCGCGGTGGATGCGCCCCAGCCCGATCATCCGGCGATTTCGTCCATCACCATTCACTGAAGCACGAAGCGTACCGGGCTCGACCACGCCTTGGCCATGGAGGGCGTGGTCACGCGGACGTAGTAGTAGACGAAGTTGGTCCTCATCCTGCGGGCAGTGATCGCGCATGCCTCCAGCGGCTCGGTGTCGGTGAAGCTGAGCTCCACCTTCCACGAGTGCGGACGGTGGGTGTGGATCACCTCGCCGTTGCGCACGATCTCGACCGTGGCGATCTCTTCCTCCGCACCGCAGAGCACACGGATCGTGCGCCGCGCGGGTGCCGATCCGGGCGAGCAGACGACATCCCGCCCCATCGCCTTCCCGGCCACGCTCACGTCGAGGAAAATGCGCTGCCCGCTCGCGGCGTAGCAGTTGCGTCGGAGTATGTTCTCAAAGATGCTCCGTTGCGAGAGCTGAGAGGCCGCGACGGCCGTGATGCCCGGCGGCCAGTTGAGGTTGGCCGGCTCAATCCCACGCGCGAAGGTCAGGCTGGTGTGCGTGTCGGTGCCGCCGATGAAGCCGAGGTGATAGCTCTGGCGCAGCAGGTCCTGCACGAAGACCGGCCCATCGGCGATTTGCTGCAGCGGCATACTGTTGCCGCGGTGCTCGCTCGTGCCCCACTTCGAATGGATCTCCACGACCGGCATGCGCTCGGGCCCGGGATAGATGGATTCGGGTATGGCCCCGTGCTTGCCGGTGCGCGACGTATGATGAGGCACGGTGAAGAAGCGCGTGTCCTCGAGCTTCTCGCAGAGCGTTCGGACGTTGCCGCCGTCGTACTCATCCACGTAGAGGGCGAGGTCGCCGAGGAAGTAGACGTTGTTGTCGCCGCCGCTCCCGCCCTTGAGCGACGCTTCGTAGCCCGGCAGCATCACGAACCGCCCGGGCTCGGTGTAGCGCGCATCGGTGAGCCGCAGAGCCTTCCACTTGCCGCGCGAGCTACGGCCGTTGGATACGTGATCGGCCAGCGACACCCAGTCGAGGAAGTAAACGTCGCGCGCAATCACGCAGGCGACGTCGGGCATGCGGCAACGGTCAGCGTGGCAGTCAGACAGCACCGTGTGGATGTGCGGATCACCCCACCAGAGTCGCCTGCGCGCCTTGCGGACACAGCGCACGGGATTGCTGACGACCGCCTTCCCTTCGTACTCCGCCTCGATGCGGAAGAGTCCCTCTTCGCCGCACAGTCCCGCCGCGAGTCTGCACGCGGCGACGTCGCCGCTCTCGAACGCGACGCGTTGCGTGCGTGGCACTAGCGGCCCGCGCTTGAGCTTCACCTGGCCCGTGCTCCGGGTGCACGGCAAGCCATGCCGGTCGAGGACGGAGGCAGCGATGTCGAAGGGCTCGCCAACCTCGACCACACTGGGCGCGACGAGCATTACGCGCCGCGGCGTACCGCCAGCTGCTTCGTGGAGGATGAGATCCTTTGCGTGCGGATCGATGGGTCTCTCGATGCCGCGTTTCATGGTTTGGCCTGCACCCCGTCAACGTTACCACTCACGATGCTACCTCCCCCACATTTGGGGTGCTCCCCAATCTTGATCCACCCGCGATGAGACTTTTCTACTCTACTGGGTTGCTCCCCGTTCTTGATCCACGCGCGACGAGACTTTTCTACCCGATGGGGCATGGAACCTCTTCCGGCAACGCTGGCACGAAGCATTGAAAAACGTGTCCCCGGTCGCAATCTGCTCCGACGGCCAGGAAGGAATCGTGGCGCTGAGCAAGGAGCTGCAGATCCGGATCCGCCAGCTGGCGGATGGCCCGGCGGGAGCGCTATCGGGAGATGATGGGGACAGTGAGGAATGCGGGGGCAAGGATACCCGTGGTAGGCATTGACTCATCCCCCAGTTTGTCATACCGACACGCAGGACACGTATCAACAATGACTGCGTTCCGGGCCGCGTAGCTGTCGCCTCGGCAGGGCAACGCAAAGCTCAGGCCGAACAGAACTCGCGGAGGAACCCGCGGAAGTTGGCGCGCACTCAGGCTTTGCCGGGATCACACGCGCCGGCCACCGGCAGGCAAATCGGAGTCGGCGCAGACTCCGCAGATACCCAAGAAGCGGCCCTCGCTGCACGTGTCGTGCGTCCAACTGCCTTGTGCGCGGTCCCTAGATCACTAAGGTTGCGACGGCAGCCGGTTCCCAGCGAAGGTGGAAGGCACGCGCATACGGCAAGTGTCGGCTAGGAGAAGAGAAATGGCACGCTGGACGATCTGTGTACAACCATCATTTGCGGCGGACAAAGCCGTCATGGCCGCGGTCGAGGATCTGCAGGAGAACGGTCGGCGGTATGGACTCTCCTTCGAGGTGTCCCCCGAACCGCCGGCAACACTGGCACACGCGATCATCGTCGGCGATGCAACGAGAAACCCTATGACGGCGCGCCTTGTGAGTCAGGACGTGGTTCGACTCGAAGGGGCCACCCACCCTCAAGGATACGAAATCCGGACCTGCCGTCTTGCGGACGGCCCCCTGATGGTCGTTGCGGGAGGTTCGCTCCTGGGCGACGTGTACGGGCTCTATTGGGTTTGGGACCGAATGCGTGTCTTCGGCGGAATGACTGACATCAACGAGACGCGATCGCCCGCCCTGCCGATACGCCTGGCCATGGTGGGCGACAAGGCCGCCATCCACAATGCCCTTCGCTACACGGCCAACTGGATCTCGGGTTCGAACATTCCGGACCTGGTGCCCTGGGACGTGGAACCCGAAGCCTCGAGGAATACACAGAACCGCCGGGACCTGAAGAATCTCATCGCCCTGGCCCATGACCTGCACATGAAGTTCCTGGCCACCGGCGACGAGTTCTCGTATCACCCCACGTTGCTCCAGGAGTTCGGCGCCACCCTCGACCCCGCCGATCCAGCCCTATGGCATGCGCTTCAGGCGAAGTACCGGCGTCTGTTTCGAGCGTTGCCTGAGGTTGACGGCGTGCAGATTCGCACTGGGGAGTTGACCCGCGTCACCGGGACGTATCGGGCCTTTGACGTCATGCATGGCGCGCCGGAAAGCAAATTGACGCTTGAAGAACGCTATCGCACGTTCGTAAGAAAAATGCACCAGGTCGTCGTCGGGGAGTTTGACAAGATCTACTTCCAGCGGACATGGGTTACTAACGTGACGGAGCAACACTCTGACCCCGAAGTATACAAGAGAATCTTCACCGACGAGGTGCCGACGAAGAATCTCTATCTGTCTCCCTATCTGAGCACCGCCGACCGGTGGTATTACCAGCCATTCAACCCAACCTTCAATCTGACCCCGCACAACATGCTTGTCCTGCTGGCGCAATTGGATTACCACGCTGGCAAGCCCACGGACGCATTTCCGTCGTTCCCGGGACAGTACCATCAGGAGGGACTTCAGACCATACTGGCCCCGAGTAAGAGTAACGTGAAGGGGGCGCATTTCGGCATCCCACGGGAGTCGGGCTGGGACACGATTACCCTGACCGCGTACACCGATTTCCGTCTCGCGTGGGAGCCGGATACCGACCTCCGGGTGATAGCTGAGGATTTCGCGTCCATCTACTTCGGCCGCGCCCTGGCTCCTCAGATGGCCGAAATACTACTGCTGTCCTATCAGGCGTACAAGGATGGCATCTACATCAAGCCCGTGGCCGAATCCCTTCGTGACAACACGCTTCCTCACCTGCGTTGTGGGACGTTTGTGCTGGAGGGGATTCCGGACATCGACAAAGGCAAAGCCCACGTAGAGTGGCTCAAGTCTTCTATGTACGACCCAGCTAGAGGGCGCACCGGCGAGGCGATTGAGTACCTGGCACGCGGGCGTGATGCGGCCGTCCGGATGTGCGAACTCTATCGCGCGGTCTCCCCTGAGGCCGCAGACGCTGCGCTGGCCAAAAAAGTCGAAGCGTCGCTGGAGACGACCCGGCTTCTTGTGGAAACGAACACGATGTACGTCAGGACCTGCTTCGCCTATTTCGACTACCGGGACGACCCCTGTGAGGAGAAGCGCGAATGCCTTGCCCGGGCAGTAGATGCGCTCAAGAGTACGCGCTCGGACTTCATGCGGGTGCCTGGCTCGGGATATACGCTCCTTGGCATTGACCAGCTGATAGCCAACGTAGATGAAGCATTGGACGACCTGAGCCGAGCCAAGGCGACCCTTGATGCGGCCCCGGATGAGGATGGCGTTCGCCGCGCTATCGAAACCCAACAGACTGAGCACGCCAACGCCCTGGATGCGCTCTTGGGCGAGGCCGTGAAATTCCTGCGCTGGCGAGGTAGGGTCGATGGGAGAGACTCGTTGTCCATCCGCGGCGAAACGCTGACGGTCAAACACATCCAATGGGACCACCTCGATTCCGTTGAATACCAGTTCTTCGAGGGTCTGCCTGACCGCGAGGTCACCGTGCTCATCCGAGATGTCGAATCGCGTCCCAGCCATCCCTTCGTATTGGAGCAGCCGACGAAGGAGAATGATTTCACGGCGAAGGTCTATCTGTGGGACCAGCCCAAGGGAGGCTACGGATGGTGGGAATTCGAGCTCTACTACGTTGACAAGTCCGCCGATGAGATCGGACTCACCGTTCCGTGGTAGCGGCCTAGTCTGAACCCCGGCCTCTGGGGCATCTGCGATGAGGGTCAACACCGGAATGGGGGTGCTCGCCCGACAGGCCAAGTATCGCAACACCAGGCGCTCAGCCCATAGCCCGCGACATGGGCCAGCGTCACCGCAGGTTCCACTTACCCCCTCGGCGAACAGTCCGCCGGGACTTTGCTTGGCAGGCGGGAGCGCTATCGGGAGATGACGCGGACAGTGGAGAATGCAGGAGCGGGCACACCCAGAGTATACCTTGATTCACCCCCCGGTTTGTGCCCCAATCGGGGACGCTCAACACCCGACGAACAAGTCTGTGGCTCACGGCGATGTCACATGTTGCCAAGGCTCGTCGGAAAGGAGTACTGCAATGAGCAGGGCCATCTTGCTGTTCATCAACTTCGCCCTCTTGGGCGTATCATGTAGTGCCTACGCCGAAACTAAAGTGGGCACTGCAGACCCAGGCCCGCTGTTCCCGATGGAGCGAAGTGGCAAATGGGGGTACATGGACAGCGCGGGGAGAGTTGTGATCGAGCCCCGGTTCGCCCCGGCTATGCCATTCTCCGAAGGACTGGCAGCGGTCGCCGATCCCGGATCCGGCTACAAGTGGGGCTACATAGACGAGGCGGGGAACACCGTCATCAGGCCTCAGTTCGATGAGGTTGATGGCTTCTCGGATGGTATGGCACGAGTGCGCGTTGGCGAGGGGAAAGGCAAATGGGGCTATATTGACAGGACCGGAAACCTGGTCGTCAAGCCCAAGTTCGATGAGGCCAAGCCCTTCTCTGAGGGGCTGGCAGTTGTGCGTGTTGGTGAAGTGGTTACTGGTAGGTGGGGCTGCATAGACAAGTCGGGTACACTTGTCATCAAGCCGCAGTTCGATCAGGCCGAGAGTTTCTCTGAGGGATTGGCCGCTGTATGTCATGATGCAGCAGGCAAGTGGGGCTACATAGATAGGACCGGAGACGCGGTCATCAAGCCCCAGTTCGGCGGGGCTCAGAGCTTCTCCGAAGGCCTGGCGGCTGTAACCATTGGGACCCAGGAAGGAAGTGCGTGGGGCTACATAGATAAGACAGGAAGAATCGTCATCAGGCTCCAGTTCTACGAGGCTGATGGCTTCTCAGAAGGACTGGCGGCTGTGGGTGTCCGGGAGGGGGAAAGGCTCAAGTGGGGCTACATAGACAAGTCAGGCAAGTTTGTCATCGCGCCCAGAAACCTCGGTCAGATCACCAAGTTCGCCGAAGGTCTCGCCCTGGTGCATGGCGCCGACATCACAACCAAACAAGGCGCGACGGTATCGGGCAAGTGGGGCTATATAGACAGGACGGGTAAGTACGTTATCGAACCGCGGTTCGACGACGCCGGTAGCTTCGCCGGTGGGCTGGCCACCGTCGCAACTGCCGGCCCCACGTACGGCTACGTGGATAAGTCGGGAAGCCTGGCCATCAAGCCGCAGTTCGATGAGGCCGATAGTTTCTCCGAAGGGCTCGCGCCTGTGGAGCTCGGCGGCAAATGGGGCTACGTTGACACCACGGGCAATATGGCCATCAAGCCGCAGTTCGATTATGCTGATAGTTTCTCCGAAGGGCTCGCGCCTGTGGGGCTCGGCGGCAAATCGGGCTACGCGGATAAGAACGGAAAACTGGTCATCAAACCGCACTTCGGCGCGGCGCGCGGGTTCTCGGAAGGCCTGGCCGCGGTTATTGACCGGGAGACAGGCAAGTGGGGCTATATTGACAAGCAAGGGAACACGGCCATAAAACCGCAGTTCGCTGACGCTGGCGGGTTCTCCGAAGGGCTGGCGGCCGTGAATGCCGGCACTGGGGAACAGGAGAAGTGGGGCTTCGTTGACAAGACAGGCAACCTGGTGATAGCACCCCGGTTTCGGGACACCAGCCGCCAGCCCGCCAGCTTCTATGAAGGCCTGGCCGCGGTTCTTGACCGGGAGACAGGCAAGTGGGGCTATATTGACAAGCAAGGGAACACGGCCATAAAACCGCAGTTCGCTGACGTTGGTGCGTTCTCCGAAGGGCTGGCGGTAGTGATTGACAGCGCGACAGGAAAGTATGGCTGCATAGATAAGACCGGCAACATGGTGATCAAGCCGCAGTTCACGTTAAGAGACGCTTACGACGGGCGTTTCTCCGAAGGGCTGGCGCTGGCAGGCATCGCAGATGCAGGCGAAGGGGCAGGCAAGCGCGGCTACATAGATAAGACCGGGAAGATGGTCATCGAACTCCCGGAAGGGCTGGCACCTTACGGGCCTTTTTCCGAAGGATTGGCACCTGTCGTATCTCCTTTCCGCGTGGGCTACGTGGACAAGACAGGCAAGATCGCCATCGAGCCCCAGTTCGGATGGGCCGAAGAGCCGATCGTAGCGGCAATGGGCGCTCTGGGCTTTCACAATGGACTCGCGCGCGTAACAGTTCGCCCCAAGTGGGGTTACATAGACAAGACTGGGAAGACTGTCTGGCAGTCGCGGGAATGAAGGCGAGGAACGGAGAAGATCAATGGGAGCCGCCAGAACATCGTTCCGAGTGGTGCCCGGCATAGCGACGCTGCTGCTTCTGTGCTGCGGCGCCGCCGTTCACCGAACTGATGCCCGAACAGCCCCGACGCTAAGGTCAGACCAGGTGGTGCGCACCGGTCATGCCGGCTCCGTGTCGTCCGTTGCGTTCAGCCCCGACGGCAAGATCCTCGTCAGCGGAAGCGAAGACCACACGCTGAGATTCTGGGACCCCACCACGGGAAAAGAAATCCGCGCCCTGGCAGGACATACCGCGCCCGTCTCGTCCGTAGCATTCAGTCCCGATGGGAAAATGCTGGCAAGCGCGAGTGCCGACAAGACCATCAGGCTGTGGGATGCAATCACCGGCCAAGAGGTGCACACCCTGACCGTGCACACCGCCCCCGTCAATGCCGTAGCATTCAGCCCCGACGGCAAGATGCTCGCCTCTGGGAGCGACGACCGTACCGTGAGGCTCTACGATACTGCTGCCGGCAAAGAGATCATCACCCTCAAGGGGCACACGGCGGCTGTTTCCTCCGTAGGGTTCAGTCCCGATGGGAAGACCCTGGCCAGCGGTAGTTTCGACGAGACGGCAAGGCTGTGGAGGTGCGCCACCGGTGAGGAAATCCGCACTCTCCACGGCCATGAGGTCGGCGTCTCGTCTGTGGCGTTCAGCGCGAATGGGAAGATTCTGGCCACCGGCGGTTGGGACAATAAGGTGAAGTTGTGGGATCCGGATACCGGCGGGGAGGTCAGCACCCTGATCGGCCATCAGGCAGCCGTCTCATCCGTCGCCTTCAGTCCCGACGGGAATACCGTGGCGAGCGGCAGCGCCGATAGGACAATAAGGCTGTGGGATGCCGCCACCGGAAAGGAGATCCGCACCCTGAGCGGGCATACCGGCCCCGTCAATGTCGTAACGTTCAGCCCCGATGGAAAAACGCTGGCCAGCGGGAGCGGCGACCACACGGCAAGACTATGGGACGCAACCACCGGCGAAGAAACTCACACCCTCGCCCGGGCCGGCCACGAAGGCCAGGTCTCGGCGGTAGCCTTCAGCCCCGACGGTAGCCTTCTTGCCAGCGGAGGCTGGGATGAAACGGTAAGGCTGTGGACGGTCACAACCGGGGCGGAGATCCGCACTCTTGCTAGGCATCAAACCTCCGTCTCGGTGGTAGCCTTCAGCCCCGACGGCAAGATTCTGGCCAGCGGGGCCGAGCACGACGCGGTGAGGCTGTGGGAGGTGGCCACAGGTAGGGAGCTCCGCGCTCTTGGCCCTCTTGGCCACTATCAGCACGTCTCCTGCCTCGCGTTCAGCCCTGATGGCAGGGCTCTCGCCTGCACCGGTTTCCCCGGCCTAATCAGCCTGTGGGAGGTGGCTAGCGGCAAAGAGATGCTCAGCATCCCCGCCGGGGCCACGGACTTCTCCGACCAGAGCCTCTCGTTGGTGGCGTTCAGCCCTGATGGGAAATCCCTGGTCAGCGACAGTTGGGACGACACGGTGAGACTGTGGGATGCCACCACCGGAAAGGAGATCCGCGCTCTGATCAAGGTGCGTCGGCTTGCGGCTCTCAGTCCCGATGGCATGATGCTGGCCGGCATGGGCACCGATGGCGACCGAGTGGAGCTGTGGGATGTCGCCGGAGGAAAGCCAGTCCGCGTCCTCCGCAGCCACGCCCGCCACATCTCCCGCCTGGCCTTCAGCACCGACTGGAAGACTCTGGCCCTTGGAAGCTACGAGGGAGAGGTGGAGCTGTGGGAGGTGGGCACAGGCAAGTTGCTCCGCACCCTCAAAGGCCACGTCGGCGAGGTCAGCGCGGTAGCCTTCAGCCCCGACGGGAAGATATTGGCCAGCGGAGGCGATGACGCGACGGTGAGGCTGTGGGAGGCGGCCACCGGCAAAGAGATCCGCATGTTGGGATGGGCGGCCCTCATCACTCCCGGTGGCTAGATGCGACAGGGCGCGGTTGTCAAATGGCAATGAGACACCCGTAGCGGCAGCCTGGGCTTCCCTGTGATCCCGGAGCACCGTATCATATGAGACCGTTCTGCGGCGCCTCGGGCGCCGCTTCCCTTCGTGGAGGGCTCTTGTATGGAGATCTTCGTGCTTGTCAGGCGCTAGTGAGCCCGGTTGTCCATGGCCGCTGGCCCCGGGGAGCTAGGCGGACGCTGAGACCCTCTGCCGTTCGCTCCGCTCTTGAAGTTACTTATCTAGTAGTTTACAATAGCCTGTGGAGAAGGAGACGCCATGTACCGGACCGCGGTGAGCCCAACGGTGCCCCTGGAGGCTCATCACCCGCACCGGATCTGCGAGAGTTACGAGTGGCAAAATCCCGCCGGGGCTACCAGTTTCAATCCTTGGATGGCAGCGTGCCTGAGGGAGGGTGCGGGGACAGTTACATGAGAAAGGCCCTGCTGATCGCGACCCTTGCCGCGTGTCTCACTGCCAGCGCCGCCGTGTGCGACGACGAAGCAATTCAGGGCATCGGCGGCGCTATCGAGCCCATGAAGGAGCACCCTTCCATCGTGATGGACCGCATGGAAGTGGACATCAACATCTGGCCCGAGTATGCGGACGTCGACTGCCGCTTCGTGTTCCGTAACACGGGCCCTGCAGCGACTGTCCGCATGGGGTTTCCGGAGGAAAGCTTCTACCCACCCAGCCGCGATCACCTCGTGGGGTTCACCCGCTTCGCAACCTGGGTTGACGGAAAGCCTGTTCAGGCCGCCATCGAGGGGTTGAGGTGGGATAAGGACCGCATTCACTGGAAGCGGTGGCGCGTCAAGCAGGTGGAGTTTGCCGCTGGCCAGACCCGCAGGGTTCGCGTACAGTATGCCGCTCCGCTGGGAAAGATAGCGTCATCCCCTGGCGGGGACTTCCAATATGACCTGGGCAGCGGTGCCTCATGGAAAGGCCCTATCGGGCTCGCACACGTAACGGTTCACGGGCATTACCGGCCCGACCGCGGGTGGCTCTCGGTCTTCCCCGACTTTCGCCGGGTCGGCCCGACCGCTTTCGAATGGGTCGCGCGCCGTCTCAATCCGACTGAAGATGTGCAGGTCATGTACTTTCCTGGATACGGGGGTGTATTCGTCGAGGGCGAAGCCGATTGGGAGATCACGCATCCCTACCCGCATATCGCAGACGGGGTAGTGTGGGCTCAGGCGGAGACGGTGGCAAAGTGGCTGCAGGCAGAGTTCCGCGCCACCGCCAACGAGGCGGCCTTGACCAAAGGGACCAGGACGGTATCCATGCGCCGTGACAGTCTCTGGCTTGACCTCAACGGGCATCGCATCAGGCTCCCGCATGCCCCGCGCGCCGAGGGAGACCGCCTCATGGTTCCCCTGGCCCCTGTCGCCAGAGCACTCGGAGCGACGGTCAAGTTCGACTCGAAAACGCGAGAGACCAGGGTCGAACTCCCCTGGCTTGCTAGCCTCCCGATTCCGTCCAGTGGCTTCGCTCGTGGGTATGCGTTCCGCGTGCTGCCCCTGGGCTTCGCACCCCCGGACATGGCGGACTTCGACAGCGGCATCGTCGAATACTACCGCAAACATGGCAAAGGCGCGCCCTGGTTCTGTGCCGGCGATTTCAACGGAGACGGCAAGCGCGACATCGCGCTGGTGCTTGCGAAAGCCGACCAGGTGGGCGTAGGGCTACTGCGCTGGCAAGAGCGGAGCACATTCGCTTTCGAGTGGCTCACTGAGCCCACTGCGATGAGGCTTGAGCCGAGCGGCAAGTTGTTCACCGTAGTGCACACGCGGCCCCCTGGCAGCATCTCCTATTGGACGGACACTGACAGGCGCGGCCCGGCCGGGCGCCTCGCACTCAAGCACGATGGCATCGAAGTGTACTTCTGGGAAAAGGCCGCCGAGACTTACTATTGGGACGAAAAGGCCAAACGATACCAGAAGGTAACCACCGCCGACTGACCTGGCGTCTCGCCAGGCCAGCGCCGGGGGCACCGGACGGGTAGGTCTTGAGATCGGCTGTGCCATGCCGACAATCAAGCACAAGGTGTTCGCGTACATCACGCATGGAGGGAGGCTGCTGGTGTTCGGGCATCCGGATTTCCCGGAGACGGGCATTCAGGTTCCGGCGGGCACAGTCGGCGAGGGCGAAGACCCGGACGAAGCGGTGATGCGCGAGGCGGTCGAGGAGACGGGCCTCAAGGGCCTGCGGCTGCAGGCTTACCTGGGGGAAGCGGAATTCTGCTGCCGCGAGCGCGACGAGATGAACTGCCGCCGGTTCTACCACCTGACGTGCGATGATCAGCTGCCGGAAAGATGGCGCCACCAGGAAACGCACCCCTCGGACGGCACCACGGAGCCTATCACGTTTGAGTTTTTCTGGGTGCGCCTGCCGGACGCAGTCCCGCCCCTCGCCCCCGGCCACGACGCGCAGGTCAGGGACGTGCTGGATCACCCATTTTTCTGGCGGCAACTCGCGCCCCACGAGTCGTTGCTCGCCCCTCGCCCTCTGCTCTCGAAATCTGCCTCGAAAGCGCCCCTTCACCGCCGCAGATTCCGAGACTGTGAGGAGTCTCCGGCGGCCAGGAGGCGCGTCCGCTGTGCGGCGGATGGTGGCGGGTCTAAACTGACGGCGTAGGCTTGGGGACCAGGGGTGTCCGCGAGTGCACAGAATAACATGAAACGGGCTATACGGGAATCTGAGAGCCAGATGAGTTTTCGGACAGGACGCGTTATTATTGAGTGCCGTCGAGCACAAGGAGCGACTTACCCCGAGCCGAGGCGGGAGGGAAGAATGAAATGGCGGCTGTGGATTCCAGGTGTTGCGGCAGCGGTGTTGCTGGCCATGCCGTGTTCCGGCCAAGCCCAGACTGCCCGGGTCAGGCTGGCCACCAAGGAGGTCTCGCTCGGAAAGGTCCACCCCGGCATCTACCCACCGAGCCTCACCGTTAGCCCGGACAGCAGGAGAGTGGCCTACGGCACGAGGTCGGGCTCGAAGCAGTTCGTGGTTGTGGATGGCGCGGAGAGCCAAGAGTACGATGGCTTTCTGCCCGGCAGCCAGTTGATGTTTGACACCCCGACGTCGCTGCACGCGCTGGCAAGTCGCGGGCAGGAGATCATCCGGATCGAGATTGACATAGTGGAAGAGTAGGCCGGTCAACTGATGGCCGGCTCTTCCGCACTCTCTGGTCTGCGGCCGAGGCGATTCGTGCCTGGACGTCCGCGAAGTGCCCTTGCCGAAGTGCTCGGCCTCGAGGTTCGGCACCTCGTCCGCATCTCCGCAGTTTCGACTTGTGGTGAGCCCTTCGACTTCGCTCAGGGTAAACTCCGCCGAACCCATGCCGGGTCGTTGTCCTCCACCGCCAGAACGACCTGGGGTCGCAATCCTTTGCCTTGTCGGCATCCCCGCTGTTCCGGTACCGGATTAGACTGACGGAGCAGGACGTAAGCTCCTGCTGACCGAACAACGATCTGATGGATGTTGACTGAGAGGGGAACAGATGACCTGTCCTCATTTTTCGATCCCCACTCTTCGCCTGGGAGACGGAAAGCCATGGCGCGCATGATCGCCTTGGCCGTGGTGTTAGGACTTGCTGTGCCCTCCTCCGCGGCTCCTCTATCGCAGCTCACAATGCGCGTGCAGGCAATCAGGGTATCAGATGATGACGGCCGGCGTCCCGCTCCGACCAGCCCCCGACAGATGCAGGAGTGGGTGGACTTTGCCAATCGAGCCTTCTCCTGCGCCGGCATCAGGTTCGAATTCGAACCCGAATCGGACTTCTCTGAGCTGCACAGCGCCATCATCAACGACATGACGGGAACCCAGGACGCGAACTGGGTTCAGGCAAAGCGGCTCGCCAACAGCATCGCCGCCAGGTTCCCTGGGAAGCTCGTCGTCTTCTCTCGCTACGGGCCTGGGCCGAACCCGACTGGTGGAGGCTTCTCGTGGTGGGACTACAACTTCGTCGTGATGCCCGGCTTCGCCGCTGCGGGCCATTGCGGTCATCCACATACCGATGCCTTTGCACACGAGGCCGGGCACTACCTCGGCCTGCCGCACACATTCGCCGGTAGCCCCTTCAGGACGATCGAAGAGGCGGATGGCTATTTCCGGCGGAACCGCAGCAATCCCAATGTATTCGATGGCGACGGATTGAGCGACACACCGCCCGACCCGTCCATCACGCCCCTGGAGTGTGCCGTGGTCTCCGAGGTCACGCTCGACGGCGTCGCCTTCACGCTGCCGCGCGAGAACCTCATGTCGTACTACGATGAGCGCCGTACGCTCTCGCCGCTTCAGGTGCAACGGGTGCGATGGATGCTGAAGAAGCGGCTCGAAGGCGCCGGCTCGCTCCCAGAGAACACTGGTGCCACCCGCCCAATAGAGGCTGAGTCGCTGGCGGTCATCCGCCAGGCCGGTGGACAGACCTCCGTCCAGCCCATGGACGGCTTCGGGAAAGGTAACTGGAGCGGTGGCGCGCAGCTCTTCTGGGCGTCCACGCCCGGCGCGTCGCTTGTCCTTGAGATGCCCGTGCACGAAGCCGGCCGTTACTGGATTGACGTCTATGGGACGCTGGCGCCCGATTACGGGACAGTGCAGGTGCTGTTGGACGGGGCGCGTATCGGCCAGCCGTGGGACGGCTATGCGCCAGTAGTGCTGGCCTCGGGGCGTCTGAGGCTCGCGTCCGTGCATCTGGACGCGGGCAGACATGAGTTGAGGCTGCAAGTGGTCGGCAGAAACGCTGCGTCAAGCGGCCACCTATTCGGCCTCGATTGCATTGACCTTGCTCCGGCGACACAGTAGGGCTGGTGGTTCATCACAGGATCGCTCGGGGGAGGACATGCGAGACCGACGATTTGCGGAGCATCTCCGCAGATACTATGATGACATCATCGCGTATATTCGTGATGCAGAATCCATCCAGATATTTGGCCCTGGCGAGGCAAAGGTCGAGCTCGAACAGCGTATTGAGAGCGGAGCGCTCAAGGGACGCATCGTAGCTGTTGAAACCGTTGACAAGATGACTGATCGCCAGATTGCAGCGAAAGTTCGACAGCGCTTTCGGGCCTAGTGTCCCTGTTAGGGGGACGTGGAACCGGTTTGACGGGCTTCCGGGCTTGCCTTGCGCCGGAGGCCGCCGACGAGTTCTTCGGCGACTGACGTGGGGAAAAACGTTCGGCCGGGGTCTTGACAACCGGCAGGTTACCTGGTAACTTTTCGTTCGCAAGGTTACAGTCGCTGTCCGCTTCTCAGATGAGCGCGGACCGGTTTCCAGGGCATGGGCGTCCGAGAGCCGAGCGGTAGGTCACGGCCGACCGGCAGTAAGTGGCGCGAGGCGACAGCGGGGTCGCTTCCGCAAGGACAAAGGCGTCTGCGTATGCCGAGTGGCATCGCGCAGGCGCGTTTTGTTTCTTGCGGGATCGCGAAGAGGACAGCGGCGGCAATCAGAGACGCGAGGGAACACACAAATGAACAGGGAGACTACATACCTTGCATCACGCTGGCTGCCCACCAGCGGGTCATGGGAGGAGGCCGTCCTTTCATGGCCGGAACAGATCGAGCTCGCTTTCCGGCGCCGGGACGCAGCCCAGAAGGAGGCGTCCGCCGCGAGGATGGAGCGGCCGGCACGGCAGCGGGTGGGCTCTGTGGGTGCCGCCCTCGCCGTCTCAGCGGTGGGAGAGAGGCGATGAGCACCTACCCGGCGGTTGGTCTCGCTGTCGAGAGGACAATGGACGAGGGAGCGGACGTGACCCTGCTCCCGCTGGAGCTGCAATAGCGCGAGGAATTCGAGCTGGAATACCGGGGAGAGTCGCCCAGAACCTTACACTAAATCTGGGACATAATCCCTGATGCGGCGGTTTGCCGGAACGCAAGAACGAACAAAAGAGGGAGAGGGAGGAAACGGTCCATGGTAGTGATACGCCGTCTCAGTAGAATAGGGATGTTGTCAGGGGTGTTGCTGCTTTCCATCACCGCGATCGCCAGCGCTGCGCGACTGGTCATCCCGAAGGGCACGCAGGTCACAGTGGCCTTCGACCAGGCCTTGAACTCCAAGACCACCAAAGTCGGTCAGCGCGTCCGTCTCCACATCAAGGATGACGTGCTGGTCGGCGGGCAGAAAGCCATCCGCCGCGGCGCGCGGGTCCAGGGCGTCATCAGCAAGGTCTCGAAGCGCAAGCGCTATGGCATCAATGCCGAGATGCGCATCGTCCTCCAACCGGTGCGGTCAGTCGCGGGCAAGATGGTCCCGCTGCAGGCTGGCGGCAAAGGCGAGAAGATCAGCGGCAGGAAGAGCGCCCAGGCCGCCGGCGCGACTGTGGGCGGCGCAGCCGTCTTGGGTCCGGTCGGGCTCATCGGCGGCTACTTCGTTCATGGCAAGGCAGTTAACATCAAGGTCGGCGACACGCTCGTCACCGAGGTGCCGAAGGACGTTGTCCTGAGACGCCGATAACGCGCTGAGCGAGAGCGCAATCACCTACCACCGTTGGTGGGCGCGCCTATCTTCCCAAGGAGAGGCAGAAGCAGACGGCGGCAGTGATGCGCGCGGCCTGGAAGCTGCAGGCGAAGGAAGGGATGGCGCGCTTGCGAACGCAGGAGTATGAGGAGTATACTTGAATACTGTGTCTGAGACAAGGAGCGCGAGATGAGAAAATGCGTGTGGTGTGCGGTGCTGGCGGCAGTCCTGATCTGCGTCAGTGTTGGCCAGGCGTCCGCGCAAGGCCTGATTCGGTCCTATGGCGCGACCCCGTTTGTCTATGACAACCGCGCCTATGTTCCCATCAGATCCACCTCCGACTACGTCGGTGCGAGCTTGGCGTGGGATCCCTACGCCAATAGCGCGACGCTTGTCTACCACAACCGAAACTTGACTCTGGCCGTCGGCTCGACTTCGGCTTACTACAATGGTCAGCCGGTCATCCTGGCGGCGCCGATGGTCTCCGTGCGGGGCCAGCTCTATTGTCCCGCGACGGCGTTCGACCAGTACCTCGGCGTGCCCATGCGCTGGGAGCCGCGGCGTCACCGGGCGCTATTCCACGGCCGGCCGGGGTGGGGGTACTACGATGTGGATCCGCGTACTCCCCCCTATGCGCTCGGGGTCTTCGTAAGCTACGGCTACGTGCCGGCCTACGCCCCCAGGCCCTTCGTCTACGGCGGAGCGGCCTACCTGCCGCTGCGCAGCGTGGCCGATGTGATCGGGGCGGTACTGCTCTTTGACCTCCTCAGCGACCGCTGTGTGGTGACCTATGGCGGCGTGCAGACGGTGCTGTTCATCGGCAGCCCCCGAGCCTACTACGGGAACCAGGTCGTCATCTTGTCGGGCGCGCCGATCGTGTGCGGCAACGTGGTGTATGTGCCGGAACGGCTGGTGCAAGACAACTGGCGAGTTCCCGTCCAGCGCTCGGCGGGAAGGTTCCGCCTGCAAGGCGACCGGGGCTGGCATGATTTCGCGGTCGCTTCCGCGCCTCCATCCCGGATCTACCGTTCGATGGCTTCGGCCCCGCTGCTGCGGACCGCAGCGAGCGGGTTGCGCTCGGTAGGCATGACCAGGCCGATGGACCCGGGTCTGGTATCCCGGGCCGCACGTGGGACGGCGGCCGCGCCCGGTGGCCGCGCCCGGGGCGGACCCGGTACGGGGTTCCCGGCCCTGGCCGCCACGCGCCCGCATGGTGGCGCTGTTGCCGCTCCGCGCGGTGGTGGCAAGGTCAAGGGTGGCGCTGTTGCCGCTCCCCGCGGTGGCTTTGGCAAGGCTAAGGGCGGCGCTGTTAGCGCTCCGCGCGGTGGTGGCAAGGCCAAAGGTGGCGCTGCTGCCGCTCCGCGCGGTGGTGGTCGCGGGCCGACAGGCGTAGGCGCCCCCGGCAAAGGCCCAGGCGCTGGTGGGGGTGCGCACCAAGGCCGCGGCGCGAAGGGCGGCGGCAAGGGCGGCGGTCCGCAAGGGAAAGGTGGGAAAGGCGGACAGACGAAAAAGGGAGGAGGCCAAGGCCAGAGTGGAGGTTAGGTCAGATTGCGCCACGGGGGGTCAAACGATACGTGGGGCGAGGGATACGACCCTCGCCTCGCGCGTGTCCCGCGTGCCGGCAGAACACGATCTGGGGTGCCGACTGTGAGACGAGTGTGACGAGGAATAGGCCGAGGCTGCTCATCATTGCGCCCGCGTGGTCGCAGGGCTGGTGGGGTGGCGGCAAGGTGCTGGCGCCCCCGTTGGTCCTGCCGCTGCTGGCGGGCCTGACGCCGCCGGAGGTGGACGTGCGGCTGGTTGACGAGAACGTGGAGCCGGTCGATGTCAACGCAGCTACCGATTGGGTGGCGATCACCTGCATGACGGCCTCAGCGCCCCGCGCCTATGCGATAGCCGACGCATTCCGGCAACGAGGCGTGCCGGTCGTCATGGGCGGCATTCACCCCACGGTGCTGCCCGATGAGGCCGCCGCTCACGCGGACGCGGTTGTCATCGGCGAGGCCGAACCGGTCTGGCGGGAGGTGTTGGCGGATCTGGCAGCCGGTCGTCTCAGGGCTCGCTACAAGCATGATGGTTACGCCGATCTCTCAGGTCTCCCTCGCCCTCGCCGCGAGCTGCTTCAGGTCGAGCGCTACCTCACCATCAATGTCGTGCAGACCGCGCGCGGGTGCCCGCATGCGTGTGCCTTCTGCATTGTGAGCACGGTAGCAGGGAGGCGTTACCGCTTCCGACCCGTTGGCGAGGTGGTTGAGGAGGTCCGCTCGCTCGGCGGATGGATCGGGTTCGTTGACGACAACATCACGGGCCGCCCACAGCGGGCGAAGGACCTGTTCGGGGCCCTGGTCCCGCTTCGTACCCGCTGGATCGGCCAGGCGGATCTGGCCGTGGCCAAGGACCCGGAACTACTCTCCCTCGCCGCCCGCAGTGGTTGCCAGGCGCTGTTCATTGGCCTGGAATCGCTGTCGCACGAGAACCTGCGAGCCATCCGCAAGTGCCCGAACCTGGGGATGGATATGGGCGCGGCCATTCGGACGATCCACAAGGCCGGCATTGAGATCATCGGTTCGTTCGTCTTGGGGCTGGACGCAGACGAACCCGGAGTTTTCGCGAGGACCGTGGAGTTCGCCCAGCGGCACAAGCTCGTCGCCGCCCAGTTCTCTGTATTGACGCCGTTTCCAGGCACGGCCGTGCACGAGCAGTTTGAGCGCGAGGGCCGGATCGCGGATCACGACTGGTCGCACTACACCATGAGCAATGTGGTGTTTCGGCCGCAGCACATGACGGCCCTGGAACTGGAGCAGGGGCAGCGATACGCGTACCGCCGCTTCTACTCGATCCCCTGCATCGTGAAGCGCGGCGTGACTGTGCGCGGGAAGTTCATTCCCCGCCTTCTCGTCAACCTGAGCTATCGCCGCATCCACCGCGGCAAGGGGATATGCAAAGGGCTGCCGACACATCATCGGATGAAGCGCTCGCCGGTGAACGGCTCACGGCAGCCATATGGTGCGCGGGCACTTCCGGCAGCGCGCGATGAATAGCGGTTTCTCCCGCTACACGCCCGCCCCTTTGGCCGCTGAAGCCGCTGCTATGGCGGCCAAGGGCTGTGGGGTACCGGGCCCGCACCCGAATCGCGGGGAACTGGCTTCACAGGCAGGCTGAAGCCTATTTGTTGCTCCGGGCGGAGCGCCCCGCTTTTCGATGGCGGGAACCTTCTCCGTCCGAAATGCTCCCGTATCGAAATCCGCATCCCCGTTGTTTCGACTTGTGGTGAGCCGGTCGAACCATGCCAGGTCGTTTTCCTCCGCCATCCCGACGGCCGTCGGGATGGTGGAGTGAGAGGAGAGATGAGAGGGGATAGGTGATGAGGTCGCCCGGCTGATAACGCCGGATTTCAGCGGTGTCATTGCGCTGCCCGACGCCATCTCAGACGAGATGAGTTTCGAGCTTGGACTTGATGCCTTGACACCTTGAGCGCTGCTGGGCAGGATAATAGTCCGAACCCTGGCTGGCAGAGAGATACAGGGTTGAGCCGGGTCTTTGGCGCTGACTCCCCTGCCGGGAGCCTTCGCCCGTCTCTCGTCCTTTGCTCTCAGAATCTGCCCCGAACTTGCCCCTTCACTGCCGCAGATCTCGAGGCTGTGAGGAGTCCGCGGCGGCCAGGAGACGCGTCCGCTGTGCGGCGGATAGTGGCGGGTTCAAACCGACGGCACGGGCTTCCGGGCCAGGGTTGCTGGCGAGCGCACAGAATACCATGAGACGGGCTGTACGGGACTCTGAGAGCCAGATGAGTTCCTGGCCAAGACGGGTTGACGCTGTTGCTGCGCTCTCGGAGACGGGTGAGTCCTTCGACATCACGCGCAGAGGCGCTGGAGGAGAGGTCGGGTGCCTCAGGATGAGTGTCCGCCGCCGGACATACCTTATGCGCGGTTGTGCAACGTACCCCGTGAACGGCTCGCACTACGTGAACGCCGGCAGATAGTCCCTCTGTAACTCCAGCATATAGTCCAGCATCTTCTCAGCGTTCTGGACCGAGTTCACGACAGGGTCCAAGAGCAGCGCCTGGAGCAGGAGATTGCGCGAGCGCTGCCCGTAAGCCTCGACCACAAGCTTCTGAATCGACGCCTGAGTCCGGCAGAACGCCAACAGCGCCTCGGGGATCGGTGCTAGCTTCTCGGGATGGATACCGCCGCCGTCCACCGTCCCGGGGACCTCTACCACGGTGTCGGCCGGAAGGCCCTCCACGTAATCCCCGGCGTTGGGGACGTTCACGGCCTCCGCGTGGAAGCTGCGGTCCAGCGCGATACCCAGGATGATCGGTATCGCCAGTTCTCCGCTCTTGCGGAGCACCGAGTCATCCAGCGGCTTCGCCCCCGTGGCATAGGGTTCCAGCCGATCCTGTGCCGGGGCTGGGTCCTGCCGGGGAACCTTGCGGCTCTCGAGTCCGTAGTGCCACCGCACCCCTGTGAATTCATACGCGAAGGAGAGATACTCGCCAATATGGTCGTCCGATGGATACGTGTACAGCCCGAAGATCTCCAGCATTCTCTTCACAAGCGGCGGCATGTTCGGGCAGTCGGGGTCGGAGAGAGCCCGTTTGCGGAGCTGCGGATACAGGTCTTTGCCCGTCCGCTTGTCCGCGATCCTCGTCACCCAGTAGAAGTGGTTCAACCCCCCGGACACGAAGTCTATCTCATCGGCCGGCTTCCCGAGAATCCTGCTCACGCCGTTGCGCGCGTCGAAAACCCCGTGGCAAAGCCCGACGGCCCTGATCTTCGTAAGATCTGACACCGCCCTGATGATGCGTGACTCCGGGTTGGTGTAGTTGAGGAGCAGCGCGTCCGGGCACAGCTCCTCCATGTCGCGGCAGATCGGGATCACCAACTCGAAGTTGCGAAGCGCATGAAATATCGCCCCGGGTCCGCCGTTCTCGCCCAAGACGTGCTTGAAGCCATAGGCCATCGGCACCCGGAAGTCCTGCTCCCAGAGCGGATAGCGCTTGATCGCAACGGAGGTGATGACGTAGCCCGCGCCCGGCAGCGCCTGGCGGCGGTCGCCGCTCATCTCCACCTTCGCCTTGGATTTAAGGTGCTCCTTGACGCGCCGAGCGAACTCGTACATCCGCTGCAGCTTCGGTAGATCGGTGTCCACAAGCACGAGCGTACAGTCAAGCTCGTTGACCTCCGGCGAGCTCAGCACGTCCACCACCGTCCCTCTTCCGAATCCGCTCCCGGCGCCGATGGCGACGATCTTCAACGGCTTTCCTTCCACTCGGTTTCCTCCTCTAGCGACGTAATCCATCTTGGCAGTCTGTCGGCCTTGTGGTCTAGGCCCCGGATTCTGCTCCATCTGCGATGGGATCTTTCCATCCGGCCACGCACAGAACCTCTCAGGGCAAGATCGCGTCCGAATCCGCTACCTCGTCCGTAACCCCGTTGTTTCGACTTGTGGTGAGCCGGTCGAACCATGCCAGGATGTTCTACTCCACGAACACCAGAGTGACCTGGATCGAGACCGCTGCCGGAAGAGCAGGAGCGCCTACTGGCCGAGGAGAAGAGGCGGCTAGGCGCGGGCCCTCCCATTATCGTGATGGACATCTGAACCGGACGCACCGGCGGCAGAGGGAGGCGGGCGCGCCGGGCGGCGGCTACACCCTTTCTGTCGCGGACTGCCTGGCGCCCGGCACCCCCCAGGCCAACCTGCGGGTGATCGCGGACATCGCGGCTGGAGCATAGGTTCGGCGCCGGGTGAACTCAACACCGGCCGGCGACTGCGCGACGCCGCGCTGCAGACGGGCTTTTTTTGAAGGAGGTCTGAATGAGCACCACGCTGGCGCAATTGCGCGCGCTGTTTGCAGCACCCGACCGTGAATACCGCCCTGTCCCCTGGTGGCTGTTCACCGGAGCAATGGCCGAACCGGAGATGCGCCGCCAACTCGACTTGATGCGCGAGCAAGGGATATACGAGTTCTTCGTCTTTCCCATCTACGGCATGGAGACGCCGTACCTGTCAGAGGAGTTCTTGCGGCAGGTGGGATTCGCCCTCGATTACGGCCGCCGGCACGGGGTCAGGGTCTGGATCTATGACGAGTATAACTGGCCCAGCGGCGTGTGCGCGGGCTACGTCTTGCGCGATCATCCCTGGACCAGGTATCGGGCGTTGAAGTGGGCGCTGCGGTGGGCCGAGAACGCCGACCAGAGTGTGGAGGTAGCATACGAGGGCGACTTCGTGGCCGCCCGCGCAATCGCCGCCGACGGCAGCGTGACCGAGATAGTGCCGCCCAGCCCCGGTGCACCCGTGAACTACTCCGGGCCGCTGGCCACGGTGGTGGTCTTCTACACCGCGGTCATGCATGTACGTTTCCCCTACGCCTATGGTGCGGACTGGGCGCCGCAGGAGGAGTCCTACGTGGATGTGCTCAACCCCGCAGCCATCGCCAAGTTCATCGAGTACACCCACGAAGTTTACGCGCGTCATTTCAAGCGGCATATGCCTGAAGTGCTGCCAGGGTTTTTCACCGACGAACCGGGGATTTACGAAAGCCTGCCCTTCACCGGCGACCTGTTCGAGGCGTTCCGCGAGCGCTACGGCTATGATCTGCAGCCGCGGCTGCACGAACTGCTGCTGGATGTCGGCGACTTCCGCAGGACGCGCTATGACTACTGGCGGCTGACCTCCGAGCGCGTGGGCGAGGCATACCACCTCCAGATTCGCAAGTGGTGCGACGACCACGGCGTGCACTACACCGGCCATCTGCCCGGGGAGGAGACGCTGTGGGAGGTGCTCCGCTACAACGGGGACATCTGGGAGGCCTCGCGCTGGATGAGCATCCCGGGAATTGACATGCTCGCCAACATGACCGGCTACGGCGGCGGCCAGCCGCACATGTTCTACCAGGGGGTGGACACGCGCCTGTTCCACGTTACGCCCAAGCTAATCGCCAGCACCTGCCGCTTCACCGGGGCCAAGCGCATGCTATCGGAGGCCTTCGGGGTTTCCACGTTCGGCCTGACGGCGGCCGAAATGCGGTGGGGAGCCAACTGGCAAGCGGCGCTGGGCGTCAACCTGTTCAACGACAACACGTTTGAGTACTCCCTTGCCGAGTTTCGCAAGTGGATGATCTCGGGCAAGCATTTCACCACGCCGTGGTTTCAGCGCTACCGCCTGTTCTCCGACTACTGCGCGCGTTTGTGCCGCATGCACGCGGAGGGCGAAATGGCCGCCGAGGTCGCCGTGCTCTACCCGCGCACCGCCACCTTCTGCCTGGCGGACGGCCGCGTTCTGCAAAGCGGGGGGCGCGACCTTCCGGCATGGCAGGATATGCAGCAAGCAGTGGGCGCAGTTACCGAGGGCCTGGTGCGCTGGCAGTGGGACTTCGATTTCCTGTATGAGCAGCTGTTCGACGAAGCGGCCGTCGAGGGCGACGCACTGGTGGTGCGCGGAGCGCGCTACCGCGCCGTCATCCTGCCGGCGGCGGTCGCCGTTCCCGCGCTGGTTGCGCGTAGGCTGGGCCAGTTTGCGCGCGCGGGCGGGCTCGTGCTGGCGGTCGGGTCGCTGCCGGAATACTGTCCCGACGACGCCCTGGACCCCAGGTCGGCGATGGCCGCGGCCCGCACCATCCCCCTGGGCGATCAAACGGAAGAGATGCTTGACGCAGAGTTGGCGCGCGTGCTGCGCCCGCCGCTGCGGGTGAAGGGAGCCCAGGCGCGGCTGATCGTCTCCTCGCGCCGGCGCTACCCCGACGGCGACCTGTTCTTCGTCGCCAACATGGGCCGGGAGCCAGCGGCGCTGCAGGTTGACCTCGCCGGAGGCCCGGCGTGCGAGCTGTGGGACCTGGACAGCGGGATGATCTTCGACGCGGGCGCAGCGCCCGCCGGTGAAGGCTGTCGAGCGGCTCTCGACCTCGCGCCCGGCCAGGGGGTATTCCTCAGCCCGCGGGCGCAGACCGGCGCTCCCGCGTGGGCGGCGCGCCCACTGGCGGAGCAGTTGCTTGGCGATGAATGGGAATTCAAAGTTACGCCTGGCAATGCGCTTCGGCTCGCTGTCGAGGTGCGCTTTGACCGCGACGGTCGGGGCGAAGCGGAGCGATGGTACGAGCCATCCCCGGCGGGGCGCGCGTCAGCCGGACCGCGGCCGGACGGCGTCAGCGCAGAGGAGGCTTCCGGGCTCCGCATGCGCGAGCGGGTGTGGGCGTGGCTGCCGACGCGCGAGAGCACGCTGCCCGTGGACCTGACGCCGGAGGAGGCGCCGGAGCACTGGATGCGGGCGCGCGTGCTTTGCTGCGCCGACCTCGACGGCCTGCGCCTGGTGGTGGATGGCGCGCACGTCATCGCAGGCTATCTTGACGGGGAGCGCCTTCCCGATCCCGCCCCCTTCACCTTGTGGGACCACGAGAACCTGGCCTACGCCCTTCCCCCGATGGGCGTCGGCGAGCACTGGATCGTGCTGCGTGCGCGCACCTCGAAATACCACTCCCCGCGCATCAGGGGCAGCCTGGGGTATCCGCTGAGCGCGCTTGACCCGGTGGTCTTGCTCGGGGATTTTGCTCTCGAAAGCGAGGAGCCGCTGCCGACCATCGGACGGCGCCAGCCCACCATCCGCACAGGCGACTGGACAAGCCAGGGCTACCTCTACTTCGCAGGGGTCGGCGAGTATCGGCAGGTTGTGCGTGTGGGCAACCGCCGGGGGCGAGCGTGGCTGGATTTCGGCGCGTGCCGCGATGTCCTGGAGGTGGAGGTCAACGGCCGGCCCCTGGGCGCGCGAGGCTGGCCGCCCTATCGGTTCGAGGTTACCGGCGCGCTGCACGAGGGAGACAACGAAGTGGTCGTGCGAGTCTTCAGCACGCTCGGCAACCTGATCTGGGAGCACTACAGCCACGCGCCGCGCGTGGTCTTCCCGACCGGGCTGCTGGCACCATGCAAGGTGGTGTGGACGGAGTAGGCATTGTGTATCAGCCGGAGAAACATCGTGATACTGAAAGGCGGATTGTCCGATGGCAAAGCGCAGGTTGGGGATCATCGGTTCCGGCAGTTGGGCCTCGTTCTGGGCTCGCTCGCTGAAGCAATCGCAGATCGCGGAGTTGGCGGCGGTCGCCGGCGGGAGCAGGGCGCCCCGCTATGCGGAGCAGTTCGGGCTGCGGCTTCATGGGTCGCCTCACGAACTCTGTGACGCCGATGACATCGAGGCGGTGATCATTGCCGCTCACCACGACTCACACCGCGATTATGCGGTCATGGCCGCCCGCGCGGGCAAGCACGTGTTGGTAGAGAAGCCGATGGCGATGACCCCGCGGCAATGCGACGACATGATCGCCGCTGCATCGTCGGCGGGCGTGAAGCTGATGGTCGGACACTCGCGTCGTTACTTTCCCCTGGTCAGGCTGGCGAAGAAGATGATAGATGATGGTGCCATCGGCCGGATCAGGATGCTGCGCCAGACCTTCTGCTGGGACGTGCGCGAGATCTACAAGCCCGGCACCAACCATTGGATTGCTTCGGCGGATGAAGGCGGCGGCTGGTTCCTCGGGTACGGATGCCATCTGCTCGACGCGACCCTGTTCCTGATGGGCACGCGCGTCCGGACCGTAGCCGGTCAGTTTCATCCTTACTGGACGGACGCGCCGACCGAGAACGCAGGCAGCATGTTCCTTGTCTTCGAGAACGGCGCGCACAGCCAACTCTGGTCGCTCTGTGCTGCACCGCCGAACGTGGGGCAGTGGCCACCGTTCCCGGACATGCCCGAGGAGGAAAGCTGCATCGTCGGTGATAGGGGGCTGATGATCTTGCGCCCGTATGAGTACCTCAAAGTGCGCACCGATGGCGGCTGGGAGACCGTGCAGCAGCTGCCCAAGGAAGAGGCGGATCCCGTGCTTACCTTCCTGCACCAGGAGGCCGAGGATCTGCTGAAGGCGGTGGACAGCAACCAGGAACCGACGGTCACAGGCGAGCAAGGCAAGCATACGGTCGCAGCCATCTGCGCGGCGTACGAATCGAGCCGCACAGGCATGGCCGTGAATCTCGGCTAGTGCCGTTCCAACTAGTTTGTCCTATCATGACCACGCGATCCATCGGTAGCCACAGGGTTCAGCCCACGCCGACTGATGTCGGCATGTCAAGTTGGAACGGCACTAGCAGGCCGCCGGCCGGGGGCGGGCTGACCGATCAGCGCGCCGCTGCGGCGTCAGGCCCGCCACCTCTGCCGCATCCGGTTGTTTCGACTTGTGGTGAGCCCTTCGATCCGTCCGCCAGTTGGCGGACTGGCGGACTCAGGGTAAACTCCGTCGAACCATCCCAGGTCGTTTTCCTCACCAAAACGCGCTGGCATCGAAATCCGCCACCTCGTCCGAAGCCGCGTTGTTTCGACCTGTGGTGAGCCCTTCGACCCATTCGGCAAGCTCAGGACAGGCTTTGCTCAGGGTAAACTCCGTCGAACCATACCAGGATGTTTTCCCCCACCACCCTGTCGCGCAGGGGAGCCATCCCCGTACGGCGAAGAGCGCTGCAGATACAGACGTTGGCCGTCCGGCGTCAGCGTCATCGCTAGGCGAGGTGGGAGTGCTGGAGATGCACCGGCAGGGACACCTTAGGTTTACCTCAATTCATCCCCTGATCTGTGCCACCTTTGCCGAGGACTAACACATTCAGCAGATCCAACATGAGACGCCGAGTGAGGTGTGCAGATGAGCTTAGGTATCGAGGACCAAGCGCTGATGGGGATGGGGATTGAATCAGTTCAGATTCAATCGGGCAACTTTGACATCCTGACGCCAGGCGCCCGCGTGACTCTCACCAGGGAGGGCGAGCTTGGCGTCGAGCAACGCGTCGGTACGCAGCGAAAGCTGCTGCGCTGTGCGTTGCCGCCCCATCTGGCACCATGGCGACTTGAGACGTGGACACCATTTCGCTGCGTCCTGGTCTCCGACGGGCTGCGCCTGACGATCCAGGGCGATTCGGTGCTCCGTTTTGCGCCCGACCAGCCGCTCCGGCTGAACTTCAGTGGCCACTTCCGGCCTCGCTACGCACAAGAGGCCAAGGGAAACCGGCTCATTCTGGACGAACTCGGCGGGTGTGGCTTCTACGGCATCCCGTCGCGGCCCACCGCAGCGGACAGTCTGGGAAGCTCACCATGGAGCCTGCGCTGCCACCTGATGCGGTGGGACGAGTTCTGGGTGTCGGTCTGCCCGCCGCGCCCGCGCGATGAGGTCAGGTACTACCAGTCCATTGAGCACGATGCTCCGCCCTTCACCGACGATGTCATTCGCGACGCCGCCAAGCACTGCCAGGTATTCGTGACCCATGCGCAGTGGGCGGCCGATGCGCCCGAGTGGTGCGAGAACCCGCCAGGCTCCGATTACGTCCATCCCATGCCCTGGGCTTCGGCGCGGTACGTGCCGGATGACCCAATCACTTTCGCGCGCCAGCGCGACCTCGCCCAAAGCTTGGGAATGAAGTTCATCCCCTACCTCAGCCTCTACTACTCTAATGCTCCCGATCTGCTCGCCGAGATGGAGCGCGTGCTGACGGAGTACCGCGTGGATGGCCTCTATTTCGATGGCTGGGTCGGCTTCGACGATGACTTCCGGCGGGCGTATGACGTCATTCGGCGGGCAAGAGCCCTGCTTGGCGACCGGATCCTTTACCTTCACTGCAGCTCCGAGCCGTATCAGAAGCCCGGGGTCTATTGCCCGTTCGCGTATGCCTATAGCGACTTCATCTTGAGCGGGGAGGCTGGCCGCGGCGGCCTCGCGGAGGATGACTTCCTACGCTACATAGTGAGCCAGTACCAGATCAGCAATTCGGTTGGCGTCTGGTGCTATTATGGCTCCATGGGCCAAGAGGGATATCACGACGACGTGCCGACAACCGAGCACATCAAGGCCGCCCTGCGCCACAAGGCGCGCGTCTGGCGCCAAGCCCAGACCCTGGAGGGGAAGGAAGCCGGTGGCTGGTTCAGATACCCCGAGGACTTCGCGCGCTTTGACCGCGAATACTACGCCCTGCTGGCGCAAGAGCGAGAGAAAGAACAAAGAGGCTGAGGCGAGCCCATTGCATTGGCTCGTGGGCCAAGTGCGTCATAATCCGCCTACAAACATCTGCATCGCATCTAACCTGCTTGATTCAGGAAGCACAGAGCGTCGGCCATCTGCCGTTGTTTCGACTTGTGGTGAGCAAGGTCGAACCATGCCAGGATGTCTTCCTCCACCAGCGCCAAACCAACCTGGATCGAGACTGCCGCCGGGGGGGCTTCGGCACTCAAGCACCGAAGCAAAGAAAGCCCTGAGGCGCCTGGCTGTGTGACGTGCGGGCGGCCCCCTATTCTCTCCACGTAGGCAGCGCAGCGGCTGCATGCCCGGTTTGGTGAGCACTTCTCCTTTGGCCGGCAAAATGCCGCAGCCCAGTGCTTGACATTTTCGCGCTGCGGGGTATGATACCCCAGACACTAAGGCATATGCCATTGTGAGGTAAGGCCGGTGGGACACGATGCTCAGTTGCTCAAAGGGTCATTGAGACTGGTGGTGCTGCGGCTGCTGGCGCGGGAGCCCATGTACGGATACCAGATGATCCAGCATTTGCGAGAGCAAAGCCAGGGCTACTTCGACCTGGGCGAGGGCGCTCTGTATCCGCTGCTGCACGAGATGGAATCCGCTGGCTTCCTCCAGGGGAAGTGGGTGGACAGCGAGGAGCGGCCGCAGCGGCGCAGGTACTACCACTTGACGGCGAAGGGGAAGCGGGAGTTGGCCCGCCGGAGAGACGCATGGGAGGGGTTTGCGCGGGCGATGGACCTGGTCCTGCAGGCGAGACATGCACGAGTTTGAGGAGTATCTGAAGAGGCTCGCGTCGCAGTTGAACGTGAGTCCGCGGCGAGCGGAGGAGATTTGCGCGGAGCTGCGCAGCCATCTGGAAGCAACGGCTGAGCAGTTGCAGCAGAGCGGCCTCAGTCGAGAGGAAGCGCTGGGAGAGGCGATGCGGATCTTTGGCGAGCCGCGCGCGATAGGACATCAACTTCGGAGGATAGCCATGAAGCAGAAAGAAAAGTCCACTTGCACGCTTCAGGAGGCCGCCAATCGCCTCCGGCGGGTTGCGGACGAGTTGGCGCAGGGGCACGCTGCGGTTGGCGAGTATGATTGCGCTCTCTCGGAGCCTGTCATCCTACAGATTCGGTGCAAGGGCGAAACCGACGAAGGAAGTCTGAAGATCAAAGTCCACTGGCAACCACAGCAAGCAGAGAGCAAGAGGGTTTGAGTCCACCGCGCCGGGGAAGACTGGCGAGAGGGGATTTGCTCCTGGCGCGTGGCGGTTATGCCACAGCTGGTTGCGCGCGATGACCGCGCGAATTCCCGGACCAAAGCGCATCTGACCGCAGTATCTGGCGCAGCAACCATCAAGCCGTCATGCCATGACATCTATAACTTGGCAGATCGGAGGCGCGTTATGATCGGCTGGCAGAAGTTGTGGCAAGATCCTGAGATAGCGAAGCAATGGCGCGAAAGGCCCCCGCTGCCGGAGGTTGTCACCATGGCCGATCTACTCGTGCAAGAAGGGCGCCGACGCGTTCTTGACATCGGCTGCGGCGTTGGCCGGCACGCAGTCTATCTTGCCTCTCGCGGCTTTGAGGTGACTGCGACTGACAATGCGCCCGCCGCGGTCTGCGCCTGTCAGCGGAACCTCGAGGAAGCCGGGCTTCAGGCGCAGGTGCTCGAGGTCGAGATGACCGAAATCCCTTTTCCTGATGATTACTTCGATGGCGTGGTAGCCGCTCAGGTCATCCATCACACCGATGTCGCAACGCTCACCCGCATCATCAGTCTCATTCACCAGAAGCTAGCGGCGGGCGGCTGGTTTGTGTGGGTCACGGCGTCATCGCGCAACCGAGACTTCAGCACAGCCCGCGAGATTGAACCCGGGACCTGGGTTGACGAAAATCGTCGCGAGGGCCCGGTGCCGCACCACTACTGCACTGAGCAGGAGATTCGCTCGCTGCTGTCCTCTTATGATATTCAGTCGCTGGAGGAGAAGCTCAACGAGTACAGCCAGGCGGCCACCTTTCACTGGCGCGTGATCGCACGAAAACCCGGTGTAGGCTGTTCCGGCCGCGCGAAGATCCCATAACATGCATGATCCGCGGCGCGCGGACACAAAGACCAGGGTGACCCTGTGCAGTGATGCTGGATGCGCTCTATACCGCTAGGGAAGACGCGAGGGAAGGCTGACAGGTATGATAGCGGTCTTCCTTCAGAAGCGCTTCCTGGTGCTTGCCCTGCTCGTTCTTCTGGCCGGGCGCAGATGCGCGGGTATAGCCTCGGCAGAAGATACGAAGAAGCTGGTGGTTCCTCGCACCGAATCCCCGCCCAAGATCGACGGCGCGCTGGACGATCCCTGCTGGAAAACCGCAGCGAGGGGAGAGGGACTGATACTGTCCAGCGTCGGCACATTGGCCACTGAGCCTACTGAGTTCTTCGTCTGCTACGATAAGAGCGGCCTCTACTTCGGCTTCTACTGTCATGACAGCCAGCCGGATAAGATAAAGGCGACACGGACGGAGCGAGACGCCAGCCTTTCCAGCGACGACTACGTCCGGGTCTACCTGGACGCCTACCACCTGCATCGCACCGCCGACGAGTTCAATGTCAACGCCATCGGCACCCAGCGCGATCAGCGCAGGCGCGGCACCAACAACAAGATCAGTTGGAAGGGTGACTGGCGGGCTGCCGCCAAACGGGTCGCCGATGGCTGGACCGCGGAGATGCAGATCCCCTTCTCCATCCTGAACTATCCCGCCGGCGCCACAACGATGGGCTTTAACGTCAGGCGGTTCGAACAGCGCCTGGGGGAGAAGAGCTACTGGACCTACTTGGACGACGACCACCAGTTGGCGCGGTTCGGTGACCTGGATGGTCTGGTGCTCCCACCACCACCAAGGCGCCCGTTGCAGATGATGCCCTATCTCCTCCGAACGCTTACACTTGGGGGCGGGCACTCCGGGAGAATCGGAGTGGATATGAAGCAGCCGTTTGGCGACGACAACACTGCGATCTTCACCGCATATCCCGATTTCGGGACCATCGAGAATGCCGTCAAGAGCATAGACTTCTCCTACACCGCCCAGCGCTATCCGGATAACAGACCCTTCTTCCAGGAGGCGACATCCTTCTTCTCGTCGCCCTATCTCTATACCACCGACATCCCGGATTTCGACTACGGCGCCAAGGTATACGGACGCAGGGGGGAGATGGCCTACGGATTGATGGGCTGTACGAGCACGGGCCAGCGGCGGGACTCCGTACTGAGCCTCGGCTACGACCTACCCAGGCTGACGACAGCCCAGCTCATGATCATCGGACGGAAAGACGATGCCGTGGACAACGAGGTAGCATCTTTCCTGCTTGGAGGGCGGCCCATGCCGAGCACGTCTTGGTGGGCGAGAGGGGCCCGGAGCTTCACCGCAGGAGCGGCACAGAACGGCAGCGATCTCGGTGCGGGCTTTCGGTACGCGTCGAAGTACCGTTTCTTCGAGGGGTCCTTGGGACACGTTTCCACTCACTTCAACCCTGCGGATGGGTACGTAGATTATCCCGGCGCGACCAACTACCATGTCGACGGCGGGTATGAGATGGACCAGCCGGGGAAATGGATCCGTCACAAAGGATTCGAGTTCGGACACAGCCGCACCTGGGACCCATCTCACGGCATCATCGGCCGCTCAACCGACTTCGGCTTCCGTGCCGACTTCGCCGACCACACCTCATGGCAACTCTCGCACACCTGGGGGCCGCACATCGCCAACTACGATGCTGATCCGGGCACTCCCTACTATTGGAACTCGGACTCAGGCTATGCCGCATCCTACAGCTTCCGGACCAACGACCTGTACCGCTCTGGCAGCCTGTCCTATCGCTGGGGACGGGTGGGAGGCGGCACCAGTCAGTTAATACAGTGCAGTTGTGGGTTCCTGCCGATGAAGAGGTTCTCCACCAATCTCTCAGTGCAGGGTGCCCACCGCAGCAACCCTGAGGAGGGAACGATTACTCGCTGGCTCGGCATCGTCGGGGCCAGGTACGAGCTGACTCCGGAGAAGAGCTTTGCAGCAAGGCTCCTGCATCAGGAGGGTGGGGTGAACCTGACTCTTAGCTACCGTCAGCAGGTCCGCCAGGGACTGGACATCTTTGCCCTGTTCGGTGACTACAACGCCGATCATACGGTGAACCGTCTCTCGATCAAGCTGATCGCGACACTATGAAAGGGGGTGAGCAGGGAAACCCAGTGGGCCCAGGCGTGTATGCTTGCCCATGGCTTCACTAGAATCATGATTTGCTGCCAACGGCAACATCACATGAGGCCTCAGACTGGTTGTCAAGGTCCGTGAAGCGCCTTCGTAAGACATGCGCCCGCGCTCTATTCGCGGCGCAGGCGGCCAGCCGGCAGGCGGTGATGCTGCTGTCAAGGAAGTAACGTCCCTCGATGTAAGCGAAGAGCGTCTGGGCTGGCTGGTGACTCACAGCTCCGTGGGAGCTTTCCCTCCACGCCCCTGGCAGTGAATCCCGTCGCCAGACTGAGAGTTCGCGTTTCGATCCCAGGTCAGTTTTCTTGACCAAAACGCTCTGGCACCGAAATCCGCCGCCTCGTCCACACTTCCGCAGTTTCGATGGCAGGATGTTCTCCTCCACCACTGCCTGTTAGCGGGACATTGTATCTGCGCGATTGGCCTTCTGAGGCACTATGTCCGTTGGCGCACGTTGCGGCCCGTGTGGCGACGTGTGGCGCTTGCGGCGTTCTGGCCCATCGGACGAGCCACCCCCCGAAACAGCCACTTTCACCCCCGAAACGGGCTTCTCGGCGTCTCTGTCTCTGTTTCCATGAGACTTGTGCAAATCAGTCCGAAACAGAGAACCCCAGGGATTTCCTGGCCTCGTCGAGGATGGCTTCGGAGTTCGCGGTCAGGTCAGAGCGGAGTAGGACTCTGCCTGCTCGAAACAGAAGGGCTCAGTCCGTTTGAGGCCCGGGGCCGCTCAGGTGCCTTCCTGCTGGCATTAACGTTTCCTCATCACCCACGCCATCACGTGCCACTCGTCGGACTCGTCTACGGGGAGGCCGTCGCCAGGGTCCGACTTGCCGCGGCGCGAGTGGAGGTAGGTCTCTGACACGACTTCGAACCCTATCTCATCCCAGAGTCTTGCCAAGCTCTCCCTGGACGCATTGGCACAACCCAGGGACTTCAGGTGGGCCGCGGTCTTCGACTCGTCCCCGTAGACCCGGCTCTCGTTGAACACGAGGCCGCCGGGCTTGAGCACCCGGTGTCCCTCGCGATATGCGCCTGCTGCACCAGGCAACCGGCTGCGTGTTGGATCGTCGTTGACACAGTCGAAGCCGCTTGTAGAAGTGAGTGCATCCAGCGAGCTGCTGCGGAATGGCAGCCGGTTGCCGTCGCAGGCGACAAAGTCGAGCCTGGCCTCTCGCGGCTTATCCAACCAGGCATCCCTCAGACCATGTAGCATGTGAACCGCGGCGTCGGTCAGCACGAAGTGGGAGCGCGGGCTCAGGCGCGGCACCAAGGCCCCAGAGAAGGATGCTCCGGGGCCGGAGGCGATGTCTACGATGAACCCCTCGACTGCCGCCGCGGCGTCAACGAAGGCAGCGAACTTCTCCGATGAGTCGTACCACTGGCGGGTGTTGCGCAAGTTGCGTTCGTAGAGGTCCTGGGTGAGCATGCCTTCGGTCCACCGGTCACACAACCGAGCCATGAGCTCCCGGTCGCCCAACACTGGTATCCCGACTTCTATCACGAACTCCCTGTCGCAGCTGCTGCATGCGAGGACCCCGTTGGCTATCTTGGGGAGCTCACCGGACGCCCTCAGATGCAAGTCTCCGTGGCAGAACGGACAGCAGACAACGTCCAGCAGTTGCGAATGCACTTGTCCCTCACTGGCCCGGAAACGTCCGCGTTGAACCCAGAATCCCCCTTCTTCGGAGACCCTATGATGCCCTTTCCTTTCAACCGCTTCCGCAGCTCGTCTCCTCGTTAGGGAGCCTCTGGACTGGCCCCATCTCGTCCGGATGTAGGGAACCCGGCATTCATGCGGGTTACCCGGGGGCCGGCTTCCGCCGGTTTCGATACCAGCGCGGAGAGCAGGTCGGACCGTGATCGTGCCCCCGAACCAGACCGGCGTGAAAGCCTCGCTTAGACGGCGATCGTGCAGCCTCATCACCCGTGCCGCCCGTCGGTCTTCACGGCGCACCCATTGGCGCTCCTCGCCAGCCGTGTTACCATCCTGCTGTTATGCCTGCTCTTCCCGCATGGACCGAACATGATGTGCGCGGGTTTCTTGCCGCCTATGGGATCGCGGCGCGCGAACTCGAGGCCGCACCCTTGGCCGGTGGGTGCGACAACCTCAACTTGCTCGTCACTTTCGGCACGCGACGCGTGGTGCTGCGGCGTTACTCCTACACTCCTGAGGAAGAGATCGAGTGGGAGCTTCAGCTCATCCGCTATCTGGCCACGCGCGGCTTCCCTACGCCCGCAGTGTTCGCGGGCGAGGACGGCGCCCTTTCGCATGACTTCCTTGGCCGGCCGGCCGCGCTCTTCACCTTCATCCTGGGCCGCGAGCCATCGCCCCAGTCGCCGCAGGAGGCCGCGCAGGTCGCGGCCGCGGTGGCGCAGCTGCACCTAGTCACGCGGGATCTCCACCTCCCACACGCCCGCTCCCACACGGACTGGAAGCGGTTGGAGCGATTGGAGATGACCGCGTCACGCCTCTCCTCCCCCGGACTGGCAGAGATGGCGGCGCGGGCGCGGGAGTTCCGAGAGGAGTTCACCGAACGTCTCGCCGCAGTGAATAACGACCTGCCCGCCGGTATCGTGCATCACGACGCCAATCCGGGCAACGCGCTGCTGGATGAGGAGGGGAAGCTCGTCGCCCTCCTCGACTTCGATGAAGCGCACGAGGGAGAACTCCTCACCGATGTCGCGAGTCTGCTTCGCTTGTGGGCCACGCCAGATCACTGGCAGGGACTGAAGCCGGAAATGACGGAAGCCATCCTCTCCGCCTACAACGAGCGCCGGCCATTGTCGGAGGTGGAATGGGAGATGCTGCCCGACTTCCTCCTCTTTTTCACCCTGGCCGACGCAGCTGCATATGTTACCGGAAGCCTTGCCTCCGATCCCACTGGCGCGCCAGTGCCCGAATGTCGGGCCTATCAGAGGTTTATGGATCTGGAGCGCGAGCGGACTTGGATGAAGATGCTGCAACCGAGGCGTTGATGACCCTGCCTGTTTCCCGCCCCATTTGACCCCCTAAGACCGCCCTCCGGGCCTCTCTTTCTCTCTATGGTGAGCGAAGCCGAATCCATGTTTCCTTTGCTACTCTGCGAAGTGGCGAGGTGGCTTCGCTACTTCGCTACGACGCCTTCGTCCGCCGAAGCGGAACTTCGTCGCCCGCGAAGGCGGAAGCGCGAGCGGACGACCGCCAATCCGTCAGGAGGTAGAGAATCCAGTATTCATGCGGGTCTATTGAGGCTGGCTTTCCTCGGGGTTCGATTCGGACGCGCTGACCACCCGACACTTCGAACCTCCGTCCGGTAAGTCACCGGCCTCTGAGAGTGCCATGCGCCCTGGCAAGGAGAGCATCTGCGCACGGTTCACTGGACACCTCCCCTGTAGGTTCCGTTGCTCGGCATGCCGATGCAGGATTGTCAGTGGTGCCAGCCATATGGTAATCTCGGGGGATAAGCAAGGACATCTTCTGAACACACAAGCGTGTCGGTGATGTCCTTATGCCAGATCAGAGTGATCCCAGGACAATCTGAGATGACTGCGTTGGCGCGCGATCCAGGCCATGCTGTCATACATGAGGGAATCCATGTGCGACATAGATGATATCGAAATGTGGAACGCGGCGGCAGCGGAGTATGATGCTCGCCTGATGAGCGGCGACGACTGGCGGCAGCAGCATGTTATCAGTCCAGCAGTGTTCGGGCTCCTTGGTCAGGTAGCCGATCAGGACATTCTGGACGCTGGTTGCGGGCCGGGATGGTTGAGCGTGGAGCTCGCCCGACGGGGCGCCCGCGTCGTGGGGATCGACGCTGCCGAGCAGATGCTCCTCCGTGCGCGTGGGCGGGCCGGGGATGCCTCCCAGAGCATCCGGTTCATGCAGGCCGATCTGTGCTCGCCTCTGCCGCTGGAGGACAGCTCGTTCGATGGCATCATGTCCAACATGGTCCTGATGGACATCCCCGCTATCGATACGGCGCTGGCCGAGTTCCGCCGCCTGCTGCGGCCGCCCGGACGTCTCGTGTTCTCGATCACTCACCCCAGCTTCTTCATGTGGTTCTGGACGAGAGATGCCTCCGGCAACAAGCTGTGGAAGCCGGTCGATGACTACTTGACGATCCGGTCCGACATGAACGAGTTCTGGGGGCCGACACGGCATTACCACCGGCCGCTTTCCTGGTATATCGGCGCGCTGGCCTCAGCCGGATTCGTGGTCGACGCGCTCCTCGAGCCCATACCAGATTTCGAGCGCAGCCCAGACAAAGACCACGTCTGGCGCATCCCGGACTTCGTTGTAATCCGTGCCCTCCCCCGGCCGCTGGGGATCAGTGCCTGACTGCCGACTCCCCGGGATGCAGGGGGACTGACCATGGCGAGCTACTTGATCTGGGATTTCGATGACACGTTAGGGTACCGAGCTGAAGGGAAGTGGACGGCGTCTCTCGTGAAGGTGCTGCAGACCGAGATGCCGGACTTCCCGCTTCAGGCGGAGGCGATCCGCCCGCACATGCAGTCCGGGTTCCCTTGGCACACGCCGGACGTACCGCACACCCACATAGCATCGGCTGACGCATGGTGGGATAGCCTCTATCCCCTGTTCGCGAAGACGTTCAGAAGCATTGGCTTGTCTGCCGACGAGGCCGGTCGTCTCGCCCGTCAGGTTCGTCATGTCTACGCCGACCCGTCGGCCTGGGGAGCTAGGCGGACGCTGAGACCCTCCGCCGTTCGCTCCGCTCTTGAAGTTACTTATCTAGTAGTTTACAATGGCCTGTGGAGAAGGAGACGCCATGTACCGGACCGCGGTGAGCCCAATGGTGCCCCTCCAGGCTCATCACCCGCACCGGATCTGCGAGAGTTACGAGTGGCAAAATCCCGCCGGGGCTGCCATGATGGCTGCAAGTCATTTCACGAGTGGGATTCTCTGCGAATGAGATTCTTCGTCCCGACTGCGTCGGGACTCAGAATGACATCCAGCGGGCATTTGACAGGACCGTCACCCTGAGCGCAGTGAAGGGGCCCACTCATCCAGGCTGTTGAGATAGGTTCTAGTGTGAGGCGTGCACACGTCGTTGCCATCGGAATCTCAGAGCCTCACCGCTTGATTGCCGACCAAGCCCTCAAGCGGCTGGGAGCAATGGCCGGGCTGGACAGCATCGAGCAGCCGTTGCCGGGCGAGTGCTCGGCAACGGTGGTTGATCTGTTGAACGAGTGCCTAACGTCCGCCATGGACCCCTGCAGGAACCAGATCAACACGAGTAGACTCTTTGCGCTGCTGGCCTTTCAACCTCTCGCAAAGCACGGGGTCTCGCCGCTGATCCTCCTAGTGCGGGACAGACTGTGGAGTGGTGCGGCGGACAACAAGTTTCTCCGGGGGCATACGTGGCCCCAGATGTTTACTGTGATATCCACGGCGGGGCTGGATCCTCCCGAGTTCGAAACGATGGTGCTGCATGAGGTTGCGGAGCTTTTTGGGGCCCCATCAGAGCATCGGAAGGATACGGAGCAGAGCTATGGGGGGTTGCACTGTGACAACTACCCCAAGTACGCGTGCTCTCTGACCCAGGTGGATGTGAACGACAGACCGAGCGTGTGCGATCTCACCCGGAGCCGTCTCAAGCAACAACGCGACTTCTGCCCCACCTGTGAGGAAGACCTCCGAGCGCTGTTCTCAAAGCAGAGTGAGTGAGTTCCTCCTGTCCGTGCGCGGACATGCCGCGCGCGATGAGGGCGGTCCTGGACACGAACGTGATCATCTAGCGGCCTTTCTGTAGGGGCGGAGCGCTGCTCCCCCGCGTGCCGGTGTTCTGACCACGGGAGAGGCTCATAACCCATGCCGACTGTAAAGCACAAGGTTTTCGCGTATATCACGCACGGCGACCGGCTGCTGGTGTTCGGGCATCCGGATTTCCCGGAGGCGGGGAGACAGGTTCCGGCGGGCACGATAGGCGAGGGAGAAGACCCAGAAGAGGCTGTCATGCGGGAGGCATTGGAGGAGACTGGGCTGGAGGGACTCAGGCTGCAGGCTTACCTGGGGGAAGCGGAGTTCTACTGCCGCGAGCGCGATGAGATCGCACATCGCCACTTCTACCACCTGACGTGCGATGATCAGCCGCCGGAAAGATGGCGGCATCAGGAAACGCGCCCGTCGGACGGCACCACGGAGCCAATCACTTTCGAGTTCTTCTGGGTGCGCCTGCCGGACGGAGTCCCGCCCCTCGCCCCCGGCCACGATGCGCTGCTGCCGGCGCTTCTTGCGTCATTGTCGCGCGGGTGACTGCGGGGGCCGCGCACCGGAGCGGCATTTAGTTGCTTCGGTACTTTAGTGGATGTCTCACAATCCCTCGGTTGGTTTCCACCGGCGTTCACCCTCACCCCACCCTCCCCCATCGAGGGGGAGGGGAGCCTTTTCTCGTTGTCCGCCGGCTGGCGGATGCTGCTATCGCGGACAGGTTGAAAACCTGTCCTACCATCCGCGGCGGCGGGGGAGGGTGTTCTACGGTTGGTCTGGGATTGAGGTGCGGTCGGATTCGACTTGCTCGAACCAGGTTTCGAGTTCGCGCAGCAGGCGATGCACAATGTCCGGATACTTGTCCGCGAGGTTGGTTTGTTCGAGCGGGTCCTCGGCGATGTTGTAGAGTTCGGGCGACGGAGGGGGCGGCACCTCGCGCGGCGGATCCGGTTCGCGGATGATTCCATTGGCGATAAAGTGTTCCGGCTCATACATTGACACGCGAAGCCATTGGATATCCGGGACGTTCATCGCCTCGCGGATCGCGGGACGCACCAGTTTCCAGTCGCCGTCGCGGATCGCCGCGTTGCAGGTTACGAGCGGCGTGTAACGGTTCCACTGCCAGAAGCGCTTCGTCTCGACCTTGCCTTTTTCGCCGCGCAAGACAGGCAGCACGTCCACGCCATCAATCGGCAGGTTGTCTGTTGGCAGTTCGACTTCCGCTATCGCCAGGATCGTCGGCAGCCAGTCGCAAAAGTGAACCATCTCGTGAACTTCCGCGCCCGCCTGAACTCCGCCGGGCCAGCGGACGATCATCGGCACCCGGATGCCGCCCTCGTAAACGCTGCCCTTCGCGCCATGGAACTGGCAGTTGAAGCGAGTGGTGCACATCTCGCCCTGGCCGCCGAACGCAGGCCCATTGTCGCTGGTGAAAAAGACGATGGTGTTTTCCCGCAGGCCCAGCCGGTCGAGCGTCTCCAGGATTCGCGCCACGCCGGCGTCCATGCGGTGAAGCATTGCATAGATGATCGCCACTCCTCTGGTCAGGGCATCATTTTCAGAGAACAGGGCTTCCTCTTCGGGCGGCACCTGCAGGGGGGTGTGAGGCGCATTGTAGGTGACGTGGAGGAAGAAAGGCTCGCTGCGGTGGCGCTCGATGAACTGAACCGCCTCTTCGGTCCAGAGATCAGTGAGGTATCTGCCGTCAGCGCGCTTCACTGTTTCGTCGTATTCCAGACGCCAATCGTAGTAGTCGTGCATCCCGCCGCGAAAGCAGACCGCCTCATCGAAGCCGCGGCGATTCGGATGGTAGCGGGGGTCGAATGCGCCCAGGTGCCACTTGCCGACGAGCCCGGTGGCATAGCCGACGGTCTTCAGCATGTCGGCAAGCGTGGTCTCGCGCAGCGCCAGGCGGTCGAGGCCGCGCCACTCCAGGGTGTCAATCGAGCCAGTGCGGTGCGGGTAGCGGCCGGTGAGCAGGGCGGCCCGAGAAGGATTGCACACAGGTGAGGCGGTGTAATGCTGCGTGAAGCAGACGCCCTCATTCATCAGCCCGTCCAGCGTCGGGGTTTTGGACAGCCCTTCATTGAACGCGCTGAAGTCGCCGTAGCCCATGTCATCCACGAGAACGAACACGATATTCGGGTGTCTGGTCATCTGTTTCATGCCTGTGCTCTTCGCAGGCGCGCCGGGGATACCTCTCTATTGAAGTTCGCAGAATACAGTTGACAGGCGACAGATAAACGCTGCCGGATTCCAGGGCGCTTCGTTGAGTCATAAGGTCCAATCGTGTCTTGCCAGACTCAATAGATACCAGAGACAAGTGCGCCGACTTGGCGGCAGGAAATTGCGCGGAGGCGCGGTATAACAGGCCCGAGGGTGCGGCGCGCATCCCGGTGGTCTTCGAAGCGTGGTTGATGTCAGCGGACAATGAACGGAACTTGAGCGAATGACTCCGATGGAGGGCGATAAGATGTCGCGGCGTCTATTGACCGGTTTTCTGGTCGTCCTGGGATTGGTCGTGGTGCTGGGTGCAGCAGAGGAACCGCCCTGCCCAGGGGTCTATCCGGTGAGCGGACTGCAGATGAGCATCCAAGATGCCCAGTTCCTGGAGACGCTGCAATCCGGGTCAATCACGATGCGCCAGGCAGAACCGGACAAGTTGCGCCTAGCCCTAGTTACGCTGCGCATCGAGAAGCCCGAAGGGCTGGCGATCACGCTGGCGGCTGCCGATGTATCGCTGCACTATGCTCGGCAGAACGAAGACTATGATGTCGCTCCTTGCCAAGCACTGTCCAACTTCACAGCCAACAGGAATGAGGATCGCAACTTGGAGGTGCAGACATTGGCCGGCCCGGCCTGGGTCAAGATAAAGACGGGAACCGCCACGCGCAAGGCTTCTACGATCTACGGGGATGCTCTGTTCGCGAATATACCGAAGGATGTGAACCGGCTGTGGATCGTCATCGGTCAGCCCGCCACGCCGGGTTACCCGACGCGCGGGTGGCAGTGAGAACCTGTTGGAGGAATCGGAGGGCGAAGAGGTCTTGCGAGCGGCGGATCGGCGAGACCACAGGAGCAGCGGGCTCAAGGATAAGGAGGCAGCCAAGAATGCGGTTCAAGACATTGGTGTGGGCGGCAACTCTGCACTTCTGCTGTGCGCTGGCGTATGCGCAGGGCGCGGCGCCGCCGAAGGCGCTGGATGTCCCCTACGAGCCATCTCATCCTCAAGTGGTCGAAGCAATGCTGCGCATGGCGGAAGTGGGCCCGAAGGACGTGGTATATGATCTGGGCTGCGGCGACGGCCGGATCGTGGTCGCCGCCGCGAAGAAGTTCGGCGCCAGAGGGGTGGGCATTGACCTCGATCCTCAGCGCATAAGAGAGGCAGAGGAAAACGCGCGCATCGAGGGGGTTGCCAAGCGCGTTCGCTTCATATGCGGAGACATCATGAACGCGCGGTTCAAAGAAGCCACGGTGGTCGCCCTGTACATGCTGGACGAGATCAACTTGCGCCTGCGGCCTCGCCTCTTCGATCAACTGTCCCCCGGCGCCAGGATCGTGTCCCATGCCTTCAGGATGGACGACTGGGAGCCGGATCGAACCCTGCGCCACCCGCGAGCGCGCAACAATATGGTGTACCTCTGGATCGTTCCGGCGCGCGCGGGGGGCCGGTGGCGCTGGACAACCCCGCGCGGGCAAGGGCGGGCGGGCCTTTCCTTGACCGTCGAGCAGGAGTTCCAGGTGATCAACCGCGCAGTGCTCGCTGTGGAAGGCGCCTCGGCGGTGAAGGTAACCAAGGCTCAGTTGAGCGGCAAAAGGATCATCGTCGCGGCGGACGTCTCGATCTCGGGCAGCGAGACGATCGTTAGCCTGGATGGAATCATCGAGGGGGACCGCATCAAGGGCAAGCAGGTCTGGGTGGGGGGCCCATTCGGCGGGACTCGGGCATGGGCTGCGCAGCGCGAGCCGGTTGACCCGGTTGGGACGTGGCAGGTTGCGACGAAGCCAGCGCGGGCAGCGATCTCCCCCGGCAAACTCGTCCTGCGCAGAGGGGCCGACGGCTTGCTTACCGCGCACTACGGGGACGGTGCGGGCAGCAAACCGCTGTGGCACTTTTACGACTGGGGGGCGAGCATCAGGTTCCACGTCCCCCTGTCGGAATCCGGATCGGCGGTTTTCGTGGGGACCATCGAGGGCGACGCGATGCACGGGCGGGTAACCTTGCCCAACTCCACCGAGGCAGAGTGGAGCGCCAGGCGCGTGTCGCGCTGAGCAATGACAGGTCGCTGCATTGAACATGGTAGAAGGAGCGCGGGAATCATGGTGATACAGATTGCCGCAGTCTTGGCGCTGGCAGGCTGCTCCGCGCCTCGGCAGCCCGCCCAGCGGACATGGACGAACCCCACCGATGGGTCTGTGCTAGTCTGGGTGCCCGGCGGAGAGTTTCTCATGGGCAGTAACCAGGGAGACCCTGATGAAAAGCCGGTGAATCGCGTGCGCGTGGCGGGTTTTTGGCTCGGGGAACACGAGGTTACCAACGCAGAGTATGCGAAGTTCCTGCAAGCCACAGCCTTCAGAAAACCGGATTTCTGGGACGATCCCAGGTTCAACAAGCCTAACCAGCCGGTCGTGAGCGTGACCTGGCTCGATGTGATGGAATACTGCAAGTGGGCCAACGTGCGACTTGCCACAGAGGCCGAATGGGAATACGCCGCGGCGGCGGGGAAGCGGCAGTTGCGCTACGGGACAGCGACCGGCAAGTTGGACCACAACCTGGCGAACTTTGCCGGAACGGGGGGCTGCGACACTTATGAAGATGTGCCTGCGCCCGTCGAGACATTCCCGCCCAATCCGTTCGGGCTATATGACATGGCGGGCAATGCGTGGGAGTGGTGCGGCACCACATGGGCGCCCTACCCCTATCGCGCTGACGATGGCCGGGATGGCCCGGACGACAGCGGCTACAAGGTGATGCGCGGCGGCTGTTGGCACTTCGGGCCGTTCCACTGCCGGGTTGCCTGCCGCCACCGGCACATGACTCACCTGCGGTATGATTACGCGGGCTTCCGCGTGGCCCTGTCCGACTCAGAGGTGAAGAGCAGGCGCGCTCAAGCGCAAAGCGTGCTCATAGGCTCGCTGCGAGACGCGTATCGCTATCTCAGGGAATTCAACCTGCCGCCGAAGCAAGAACGGGAGGCCCTGGCAACCCTCAATCTGCTCATTCGCACTCTGAAATCCGCCGGGTTGGAATGGTGAACGGCGACCCAGGCCCGCGCGACGGTCCTCGAACGGATCGGGCGGCATCTGACGTGGAGAAGGACGCGCTCTCTCCTCGACCCACGCTGTCGGTTGTGGACGCCGTCGCGCTGATAGTGGGCGTCGTCATCGGGGTGGGCATCTTCAAGACCCCTTCGCTGGTTGCAGCCAACGCGGGCGGTGCCGGGGGGTTCATCGCAGCCTGGCTGCTCGGCGGCCTGATCTCGCTGCTGGGCGCGCTGTGCTATGCAGAACTCGCGACCGCGTATCCGCACGTCGGCGGCGACTATCATTACCTGACCCGCGCTTTTGGCAGGGAAATCGCTTTCCTGTTCGGTTGGGCGCGGATGGTGGTGATTCAGACCGGCTCTATTGCGTCGGTCGCGTTCGTGTTCGGAGATTATTTCTCTCAACTGCTGCCCATCGGGGGCTTCCCTCCTGCTGTTTGGGCTGCCCTCGCGGTCGCTGTCTTGACTGCGCTGAACGTGGTCGGAGTCCGCCAGGGGAAGTGGACGCAGAACGTCTTGACGGCGATCAAGGTTCTCGGCCTATCGCTCGTGGTGGTCGTCGGCATTGCCTTCGCCGCCCCGGCGGCTCAACAGACCGTCATTTCACCCTCCCGGTCGGCTTTCGGGCTGGCGATGGTCTTCGTTCTCTATACCTATGGCGGATGGAACGAGGCTGCCTACATCTCGGCCGAGTTGCGGGAGGTAAGGCGCAACATGACGCGCGCCTTGGTCTTCAGCATCGGCCTGATCGCTGCCATCTACGTGCTCGTCAACATTGCCTATCTCAGGGGGCTCGGGCTGCCCGCGCTGTCCGGATCGCAGGTTGTGGCTGCCGACTTGCTGCAGCAAGTCGCTGGGAGCAAGGGAGCCCTGTTTGTCAGTTGCCTCGCGGCCCTGTCGGCGCTGGGCGTTGCAAATGCCACGATCTTCACGGGCGCGCGCACGAACTGCGCCCTGGGTCGCAGCACCCCGCTGTTCGGTTTTCTCGGCGCCTGGCGCGAGCGCGCCGGCACGCCCGCCAATGCGCTGTTCGCTCAGGGAGTGATTGCGCTCTTGCTCGTGCTTCTGGGCGCTCTGACCCGCAAGGGCTTTGAAACGATGGTGGGCTATACCGCTCCGGTGTTCTGGTTCTTCTTCCTGCTGGCGGGCCTATCGCTGTTCGTGCTGCGCACCAGGGAGCCTGACGTCCCCCGCCCGTTCCGGGTGCCGTTATACCCGTTGATACCGATGCTCTTCTGCGTGATGTGCGTTTACATGCTCCAGTCCAGCCTGGCCTACGCGGGCGTGGGAGCGCTTGTTGGCGTGGGGGTCCTGCTGGCGGGGGTGCCAGTGCTATCCCTATCGCACCTCTGGCAGCGTCGGTTCCGCAGGCCGGCCTAAGGGCGGAGTGTGTTTCGCAGTTGCACGAGCCCGATAACGTGTGACCGCTCTTCCTCGATGAGTTTATCAACCGCGGGCCTCTGCTGCTGGGGGACGAAGTTTCTCATCTCCTGCAGGAACAGGATCGTGGTTTTCTCGAACTGGATGGCGAAGTCAACCGCGTCGCGTTCCGACTTGACCTCGGCAGCCAGGCGCTTGCCTGCCTCCTCGCCGGGCATCACATCGCGCTCCAGGAGCGCGTGAACGTAATCCACGTATTCGCCCGGGTAACTCTCGGCAGGAGCATAGTGGGCGAGCGAGGAGAGCATGGCCTTGAAGGTCGCCTCGTGCTCGCGCTCCGCGGCTGCCATGCGCAAGCAGAAATCCCGCACCTCGCGCGTCTTGGCGGCGCTCGCAACGGCGTTGTAGAAGGTCGCGCCCTTCCTCTCGGTTTCGATTGCCATCTCGCAGATCTGGCTGCCCAGGAACAATTCCGGCATTTGTGCTGCCTCCTTCTCGATGGATCGGACTTGCCAGCCGTCAGTACGGTTGGCAACGGTGCTGCGAACAGCCTGGTATTTTACGCAGACAGAGCATCGGGGTCAATGCCTTTGAGCCGTACCGTGCACGCAATGCGCTATTGTGGACAGCGAGGGCAGGCTCGTGCTACGATTCGCCGAGTCATTTGCGAAAGGAGTTTCACCGATGGCAACCGCTGAGAACTTGCAGGCTGCGTTTGCTGGTGAAAGCCAGGCAAATCGAAGGTACCTGGCGTTCGCCAGGAAGGCTGAGGCGGAAGGGTTTCCGCAGATTGCGAAACTGTTTCGCGCGGCGGCCGAGGCGGAGACGGTTCACGCTCTTTCCCACTTTCGGACGATGGGCGGTGTGAAGGGCACCGCAGAGAACCTCCAGGCGGCGATCGAAGGGGAAGGATACGAGTTCAAGGAGATGTACCCGAAGTTCCTCGCGGAGGCGGAGGGCGAAGGCAACAAGAGGGCTGCTCTCATGTTCAGGTATGCGCTGGAGGTGGAGAAGATCCATCACGGGCTTTACAGCGAGGCGCTGAATGCTTTTGGCGCGGGGAAGGATTTGGCGCAGGCTTCGATCTTCGTGTGCAGCGTGTGCGGCTGCACGGTTGCAGGGGCGGCGCCGGATGAGTGCCCGGTGTGCGGCGCGCGCAAGGAGAAGTTCGGAGAGGTAGCGTAGAAGTCATTTGAAAAGTGGGATTCTCTGCGAATGAGATTCTTCACTTCGTCCGCCGGTTGGCGGACTCCGTTCAGAATGACAGCGCGCGTCCGTAGGGGCACGGCATGCCGTGCCCCTACTACGAGAGAAGCCTGCAGGTATACAGGTAGGGCTCCTCGGCGGCCTCGCCCGCTGCTTTGCGCACGGCTCCGGTTTCGCCAGCATACAACACACCGTCGAGGCCCACGGTCATGGCGTGCATGCGCTGCCCGCGTATCCCGCTGGCAGCGTCATAAATGTCGCCGACCTCGACGATTGCCCCGGTGCGTGGATCGTATGAGAAAATGAACGCGGCGCGCGTGTTGTATTGGTCGCCGCCGCCTGCCGCGCCATATAGCAGGCCATCAATGCCAAAGACCAGCGCCGGCAGGCGCGGGCCGGGATTCGGCTGGCCCAGAACCGTTACCTTCTCCGTCTTCGGGTCGAATGAAAAGAGGTGGCCGCTCTCCCAGGTTGCGCCGTAAATCAGGCCGCTCTTGTCGCGCGCGAGGGCATCCAGGCGAACGCTGCCTCCCGGCAGGGGGATGTCCGTCTCCACGAGTTCGTCCCGGTCGGGCTCATACCTGAAGAGAAAGCCCTCTCCGCAAGAGCCATAGACATTGCCCTCCAGGTCGCAAATGACCTCGTGGCTTGCGCCGCTGTCGCCTGCGGTCAGGCCGCGCACCTGGCCCACCATTCGCATCCGGCCGGTTGTCAGGTCGCAGGAGAAGAGGTGGTTCAGGGGATAGGTCATCCCGTACAGCACGGTCCACTCGGCGTTGGATGTCAGGTTGATAATCCACTCGTGGGGCACTGGTATCCCGAGGTCAATGCACTCGCCGGTTTTCGGGTCGTAGCGGAATACGTGCCCGCCTTCATCCTCATCGGTCTTATACCACGGGCCGCCGATGGCGACGTTCTGGCCCGTCCCTCCATAAATGGCGCCGTCGGGGGCCGCGACCAGCGCGTGGTGGATCTTCTGCTCGATGGCCTTGCGCCGCGTGTGAAGTTGAGTGCCGCTGATTACGAGGTGGCCGAGGTCGGTGCATGTGCGAGTCGCCGGGTCGAAACGGAAGAACAGGTGGCCCTTGTCGCCCGTGGTGCCGCCGTAGATTGCGCCGTCGCGGCCGGTGGTCAAGGAGACCACCTCGGATGCGCCCGGAAGGTCACAGCGCAAGGCCTCAACCTTCAGGCGCGGCGGCGTCGCATTAGCCATCGCAAGTCCTGAGAAGACAAGTGCTCAGCCTCGACTTTAGCCAGACGAGGCGGGGTGCTCCTGCTTCTTCGTTACGGGGTAGGGCTTCAGGAAATCCTTGAGGGCTTCGTCTATTGCGTTTCCAAGGGCGCGCCTGCGAAAGTCCTGCGCATTGGGGAACATACCTCGTACTTTCGTGGTTCCTGCCTGCACTATGCGCACGCGATAGACCTTGTCATGCGTGTCGTAAACCTTCAACTCGATTCTGACAAATGACCTGCCGGCGTCCGTCTTGAAGTACAGCAGAAGGCCGCTGACCACCAGGTCAGCCCCCAGCGCTTCGCCAATCCTCTGGAAATTCTCCTTCTTGCGCTCCTCGGGATCCGCGAAGTCAAGGCGGGCGTTCTTGACGGCCTCCGCCACAGCCTTGTCGTCCAGGACCTGGAACCCCCGCTTCGCGAATGTCTCGCGGATGCGCTCGGTCCCGCCCTGGCAGGCGTCCGCTTGATCCACACCGCCCCCTGCTCCATTCGCAAATGGGATCAACGCTACCTTGGTGTTTGGGGGATCGTAGGGCTTCTGCTGACTGGCGGTAGATGCTCCTTCGGATTGGGTCGCTGCCGGGGCTTGCTCGGCCAGCAGGCCGCCTGCGAAGCCGCACATTATCACGATCGCCACTGCCGCTGAGAAAAGCACCGTCTTCGCCATCGTTATTGCCTCCATCTCTCTGTGGATACGGCACGCTTCCGCAAAGAAAGCCCCGGGGCAGCGCAGCCTCTGGCCCGTTGCCCCTTGGCTTTTCCTTCGACGCCATGCAGCCGGCGGCCCAGCCAGCCCGCCGGCCGGAGGGCTTAGCCCGAGGATGAGCCCCCCTCTTTTTTCTTGGTAACAGGGTAGGCCTTGACGAAGTCCTTCAGCGCTTTATCTATCGCGTCCTGGAGCGCCGCCTCGCGCAGGCCCCCACCGCGCACGAACTCCGGGAAGAGGGGGCTGCCCTTGGAGGTTCCATCCTGGACCACGCGCACACGATAGACCTTGTCCTGCGAGTCATATACCTTCAACTCGATCCTGGCGTGACCAACCTTTCGACTCGCGAGAAACCCACTCTCCGTGGATGACTTGAAATTCATCAGGACACCACACACCACCAGATTAGCGCCTGCCTCCTCGGCAATCCTTTGGAAGGCTTCCTTGGTGCGCTCCTCGCTGTCGGACAGATCAGCGCCGAGTTTCTTTATCGCCTCTGCCACGACGCTTTCATCCACCACCTGGAACCGGCGCGAAGCGAACAGGTTCACCAGTTGTTTGGTCGCCGTTTGGCAGGCCTTCCTGTGCTCTTCCGTGTCTTTGCCCACGGCGTTGACGAACGGAAGGATGGCGACCTTGGTGTTGGCGGGGTCGTAAACCTTGGCCTCGGCGGTTGCTGCGGCCTCGCCCTTTTCTGACGGTGCAGTCTCTGCGGCCAAGGCTGAAAGGGCCCAGGCGCACAAGGTGAGCGCTGCTGCCGCCGCTGCCCAGTACAGCATTTTTCTACGCATCTCTCAAACCTCCCCTTGTTGGAATGATATGTCGCAATAGGGTTCTGCGCCTGGGCCTGTTTCCCTGCCAGGCGGGCAGGTAAGCCAGTATTTTCGAGCGAAGAGGGGATGACAGCCCAGGGGGCAGAGGATGAGCCACGAGACGCTTGCGCTTGTCATTTTCGCTGTTACCTATCTCCTGATCGTCGCGGAGAGGCCCCATCCGACGCTGGCCGCGCTGCTGGGGGCGGGCGCCATGATCCTGACCGGGCTGGTTGATCAGCACCAGGCCCGGACGGCCGTTGACTGGAACGTCATCGCGCTGTTGGTCGGCATGATGATCCTGGTGAACGCGCTCGAACAGACGGGCGCGTTCGAGTGGCTCGCCGTTCTGCTCGGAAGGCGGACGAAAGGGCGGCCAATCGCGCTCATGCTCGTCTTCTTTGCCCTCACCGCCGTGGGGTCCGCCCTGCTGGACAATGTTACTACCGTGCTGCTCATCTGCCCCATCACTTTCATCCTGGCTGACGCGCTCGGGATTGACCCGATGCCCTGGGTGCTGGGCGAGGTGATGGCCTCTAACATCGGGGGCACGGCGACGCTGATCGGAGATCCGCCCAACATCATGATCGGAAGCGCCGCTGGCCTCGATTTCGATGCCTTTCTGGAACACATGGCACCTGCGGCGATTATCATAGGGATCGTGATCGGGGGTGGGATGGCGTTCTTCCACCGCCGTGCGCTACGGCCGAGTGCGGATGCCGCGCGCGCTGCCACGGGGCTGGCCCTGCCGCCGCTGAAGAGCGACCGGAAAACCCTTGTCATCTGCCTGGCGGTTCTCGCGCTCGTGATGGCTGGCTTTCTGGTTCACGGGGCGGTGGGCCTGCAGGCGGGCACGATTGCGATGGGCGGCGCGGTTGTCTTCATGGTGGTCGCGAAAGTGGACCTGCGGAAAACGCTGGCAGCCATTCAATGGCCGACGCTCTTTTTCTTCGTGGGCCTTTTCATCGTGGTGGCAGGCGTGCAGGAGGCCGGATGGCTGGACAGGTTTGGGCGGTGGCTGGTCATTGTGTCGCGCGGCAATATGCTTGGCGCGACGATCATGCTGTTGTGGGGAGCGGCTGCTACGTCGGCGGTCGTTGATAACATCCCTGCCACTGCAGCCCTCATCCCGGCGGTGAAGGCGATGGCGCAGGCTCTTTACCCGGACGCTGCAGCGCCTTGGGCGTTGCCCGAGGTCATGCCGTTGTGGTGGGCGCTGGCGCTGGGGGCCTGCCTGGGGGGAAACGCGACCTCGGTGGCTGCCAGCGCCAACGTCGTGGTCCTTGGCATTGCCGAGCGGGCAGGGCACCCCATTTCCTTTTCGCGATTTCTCCGCATCGGCGTGCCGGTCAGCGTCATCTCGCTGCTGCTGAGCAGCGCCTATCTGCTCCTGCGCTACTTGCGCTAGAGTTCGACGTGAAAGGGCTCTCGGCGAAAGCGCTGCTAGTGGGCTGCGCGGGCGTGGTCGCTGCCTGCGCGATCGTGTGCTGGGCTGAACTTGTAATACAGTATATACAGATAGGCATCCTGCAATTCCCCCCCGTCGTGGTGGGGCTCTTCCTGTTCCTTTCGCTCGCAAATGCCCTGGTGCGCCGCATCTGCGCGCGCCTGGGCCTTTCGCCCCACGAGGTGATGATCGTCTATTGCATGATGCTCGTGGGGGCGATGATTGCATCGCGCGGGCTGATGGAGAAACTGATCCCGGCCCTCGTCGGCGTGAACTATTACACCGCGCCGGAGAATCGCTGGCGCGAGATTTTCTACCCCCACATCCGCAAATGGATGGTGCCGTTCGATCCGGCGGGGCCGGAGAAGCAGGATGTCTCTGTCGGGTTCTACCAAGGCCTGTACGACGGGCAGACCATCCCCTGGCACCTGTGGCTGCGCCCGCTCTTGTGGTGGGGGGTATTCGTGGCGCTCGTGGTCCTGGGGTTCGTCTGCCTGGCAGCCATACTGCGCAAGCAGTGGGTTGACAATGAGCGCCTTGCCTTTCCCCTCGTGCAATTGCCGCTGGAAATGACCAGGCCCGAAACCGCAGGGCCTTTCTTGAGGCATCGCCTGACGTGGATCGGGGTGGGCATACCTGCTTTTGTGTTCGGGCTGAATGGGCTCAGCACGATCTATCCATCGCTTCCGAGCATCCGGACCGATAACTATCTGAATCAATATCTGCCCTCTGTCCGCCCGTGGTCGGATGTCTTTTACACGCCGGCGCATATCTCGTTCGCCGCGATTGGATTTGCGTACCTGCTGCCGCTCGATCTGGTGTTCAGCCTCTGGTTCTTCTTCGTGCTGACGCGCCTGCAGGACATCATCGCCTCCGCCGCCGGCATGACGATGGATGCGATGCCCCTTTACCCGACGCACCTTATCCAGGGCTACCAGGTGGTAGGAGCATACATCGTGCTCGTCGTATATCTTGTGCGCATGAGCCGCAGGCACCTGTCGGAGGTGCTGTCCAGGGCACTGCGGCGCGATCCCAGGGTTGACGACAGCGGGGAATTGCTGCCCTACCGATTCGCGGTCTTTGGCCTTGCGGTCTCGTTCGTCGGGTCAGTTATCTGGTGCCGGGCCGCCGGAATGACGTGGTGGATGGCGGCCCTGGAGATGTTCGTATATCTTTTCATCGTCGTGATCGTGATGGCGCGAACCGTTGCCGAGTGCGGCCTGCTGATGACGGAGACCTCGTTTCGCCCGATGGAGATGGTGACGCTGATCAGTTCGAAGGATGTGCTGGGGCCGGGAAACTTGACGGCGCTGTCATTTGTGGATGCCGTGTTCACGCGCGACCTGAGGGGAGTGCTGCTGACCTCTTTCATGGACGGCCTGCGCATCAGCGACGGCGTGGGGATACGCAGGCGCTCGCTGGCCGGCGCTTTCCTGGCGGCGGTGATCGTGGCGATCGGCGCCGCCGGGGTGCTGCACCTGCTGATCCCCTACCGGCGCGGCGCAGTTACGCTCTACCCCTACGTCTATCAGGGCAACCCGCTGTGGGGTTTCCAGGACAACGCGCCCAACGTCCTGGGGGCGCACTACTTCGACTGGCGCGCCCCTGTCTTCTTTCTCGTGGGTGTCATCGTTACGGTCTTCCTTGCGGCGATGCGCGCCTCGTTTGCCTGGTGGCCCTTCCATCCGATAGGATATGCGGTGAGCGCGTCATGGACGATGATCGTTTTCTGGTTCCCGTGCCTGGTTGCCTGGATCGTCAAGGGGCTGATACTGCGCTATGGAGGGATGAGCCTGTTCATCCGCGCGCGGCCGTTGTTCCTGGGCGCGATACTGGGGGAGTTTACGCTGGCCGTTGTCTGGACCGCTGTGAACTTTATCGCGCGGGTCGGCTCGCCGTCATTCCCGTGGCCATGAAACCTGAGACGCTGAAAGCGAAATCATGAGTGGAGTTTCTGCGAGAGCAGTTCTGGTGGGCATTGTGATGGCGGCGGCCGTGTGCGTCACGGTATCCTGGGCGGAACTGGTGCTGATCGAGATGCAGATTGGCCAGTTGCAGTTCCCCCCGGTTGTTGTTGGCATGTTCCTGATCGTTCTCGCGGGCAACGCCCTTGTGCGCCGCATCTCCGCGCGCCTGGCGCTCAAGCCCGCCGATCTTGTGGTCATCTATTGCATGATGCTCGTGGCAACGATGGTGGGTTCGCGCGGCCTGATGATCAGGCTGATACCTGCTCTCATCGCCCCCAACTACTACACCACCCCCGAGAACAAGTGGGCGCAGATCTTCTATCCCTACATAAAGCCCTGGATGGTTCCTTTCGACACGAAGGGGGAGGGCAAGCAGCCGGTCTCGGTGGCATTCTACGAAGGACTGCGCGAGGGGCAAAGCGTCCCCTGGGGGCAGTGGATCACGCCGCTGCTGGCGTGGAGCATCTTCATCGCTGCGGTGTTCGGGGCGTTCTTGTGCATCGCTTCGCTGCTGCGGCAGCAGTGGGTGGAGCGCGAGCGCCTGTCTTTCCCGCTGGCCCAGGTTCCGCTGGAGATGATCAGGGAGCGAACCGCGAGCACATTCTTCCGGAATCGGCTGGCGTGGGCAGGCATACTCATTCCGGTGGCGGTCTTTTCAATAAACGGGGTGCACAATATCTGGCCTTGGCTGCCTTCGATCACGCTCCAGAAAGACCTCGGGGCCCAACTTCCTAACATCCGCCCCTGGAACGAGATGAGCGGGCTTCAGGTGTATTTTTCGATGGCGGCGGTGGGCTTCTTCTTTCTCTTGCCGCTGGACCTGGTGTTCAGCCTGTGGTTCTTCTTCCTGTTCACTCGCGTGCAGGACGTCGTGGCCTCCCTTGCTGGGATGACGCCTGACATGATGCCGCTGCATCCGGCGCGCGTGATCACGGGCTATCAGGTGATGGGTGCTTACCTGGTGTTGGTGGCTTATCTCGTGAAGACCAGTTGGCCGAGCCTGAGAGAGGCGCTCGCGCGCAGGGCGCGCGAGGCAAGCGCGCAGGAGTTGCTGCCGCCGAGGCTGGCCTGCGTGGGGCTTGTGCTGTGTTTCGGCGTGGCGGTGGGATGGTGCCACGCCGCCGGGATGAGCCTCTCCGTCGCGCTGCTGGAGATGTTTGTTTACATCTTCGTGATCAGCCTGGTGGTCGCAAGGGCGGTGGCCGAGTGCGGGCTGCTGATGACGACTGCCTCGTGGCGCCCGCTGGACATGGCTGCGCTGATCGGGACGAGGGATACGGTGGGGCCTGCGAACCTGACTTCGCTTGCCTTCACCGAAGCGGTGCAGGTGCGCGATCCGAGGGGGCTGGTGCTGACGGGGTTGATGGACAGCCTGCGGCTAGCGGACGGGGTGGGCATCAGGCGCAGGGCGCTGTTGCCTGTGTTGGTCGGCGCGATTGTTCTTGCCGCCTTGGTTTCTGGCGCACTGCAGTTGTGGCTGCCGTATTCGCGCGCCGCGCTCAACCTCTACTGGTTCGCATACTGGGGCAACCCGGTGTGGGCCTTGGAGAATCACGCCAGCATCATTCAGAGCGGCCAGGTGTTCGACTGGCGCGCTCCTTCGTTCTTCATGGTGGGCGTTTGTCTCACGGCATTCCTGGCTGCAATGCGCGCGACATTCGCGTGGTGGCCCTTCCATCCCCTTGCATACGCAGTGAGCCCTTCATGGACGATGCACGTGTTCTGGTTCCCGTGCCTGGTGGCGTGGGCGGCCAAATTCGTGATCCTGCGCTACGGCGGCATGAGGCTGTTCGCGAGGGCGCGCCCTTTCTTCCTGGGCCTCGTGCTGGGCGAGTTTGGGATGGCTGTGCTGTGGACGCTGTTCTGCTTCATCTGGCGGCTGCACGCCCCGACATTCCCCTGGCCGTGAAAGTCGGAGGGCGCTGCGCCGCAGGGATTGCGAGCCGTCTGCCTTCCTGTGCGCCGGGGAACAATTGGGGCCTGGCCGCTGTTGTCGAAATGCGAGGAGAAGGAGGGATGAGGTGCTCAAGAAGATTGCGCATGTAGAAATTCTGGTCTCCGACATCGAGGGAAGCATCCATTGGTATCGGCAGGTGCTCGGCCTGCGGCTGATCCGCCACAGTCACGACCAGCGCTGGGCGGAATTCGACACCGAGGGAGCGAGGCTGTCGCTTTACGAGCCGCGCGACGATCAGGCCGAACTCAAGAAGGCTGTCGGCTCGCACACCGGCGTCGTCTTCGGGGTTCAAGACATGAAGGCAGTCCACCAAGACCTGGCGGCAAAGGGAGCAGCCTTCCCCATACCGCCCCTCAAACAGCCGTGGGGCGGGGAAATGGCCGTCTTCCTGGACCCTGATGGCAATTCATTGTGCCTGTTATCTGTCCCACAGCAGTAGACGGCGGCGAAGCCGGGTTCCTACCGTGAGCCCTTCTCACCGCCCGCGCCGAGGATGCGCTCGATGATCGTGGTGGTCGAAGTAGCGGGCGTCGCTGGGATGAGCACGATCTGTCCGCCGCGCGACTCGACCCGCCGCCGCTCTTCCTGGTTGAGCGTGTCGAGCGTATAGTCGCCGCCTTTGACCCAGACGTGGGGGTTGAGCAAATCGAGAAGTTCGATGCAGTCGGTCTGCTCGAAGATCACGACCATATCAACGCTCTCGAGGGCGGCCAGCAGCGTGGCGCGCTCCATCTGCGGGATTATGGGCCTGCCCTCGCCTTTGAGTTGCCGCACCGACGAATCGCTGTTGATTGCCACGATCAGAAAGTCGCCCGACTTGCGCGCCTCTTGAAGATAGAGCGCGTGCCCCGAGTGAAGGATGTCGAAGCAGCCGTTCGTGAAGACGATCCGCTTGCCTTCCTCCCGCAGCCGTCGAACAGCCGCAACCGCTTCGCCTTGAGAGACGATTTTCGCTTTCAGGTCAATCAACGCCGGACGCTCTCCTGGGCCTGTTGCATTCCGCTTTCGGCGACCTGGTTCCTGCTCGCGCAGGAGGCGGGAACGTTGGCGGCGAAGGCGGTGTGCGACGGAGGTCTCCATGTCTCAGCGCTACGAACTGCACGTGATTTCGAATACCCATTGGGACCGCGAGTGGCTATACGATTTCCAGGAGACGAGATTACTGCTCGTGGAGATGATGGACAAACTGCTCGATGTCCTGGAAAAGGAACCAAAGTATCGCGCTTTCCTGCTCGATTCGCAGTGCGCGCCGCTCGACGATTACCTGGAGATCCGCCCCGAAAACCGCGCGCGCATCGAGGCGCAGGTGCGCGCGGAGAGACTCTTCATCGGCCCGTGGTACACCTGCCCCGAGGAATTCAACGTGGACGGCGAGAGCCTGGTGCGAAACCTTCTCTTCGGGCACAGGGTCGCGCAGTCATTCGGCGGCGTGATGAGGGTGGGTTACAGCCCGTTCTCCTACGGCCAGTGCTCGCAGATCGCGCAGATCTACAACGGCTTCGGCATTGATACCATCCTTTTCTATCACGGCATCACGCCCGATGAATCGAGGTCGGAATTCATCGTCGAGGGGCCAGACGGCTCGCGACTGTTCGCATCGCGCATGGGCTCGATGGCGCGCTACAACTACTACTTTCACGTGTTCAGGCCGGCGGTCTATGGCAAGACGCTGCCGGAGCGGCAATACGAGTGGCGCGCGGGCGGCCTGCCGTTCCACCTCTGCGACCCGGAGAACCGCCGCGGCCACCACTTCCTCGTTGACCCGCATCGCGGCCTCGACGAAGGGCGGCTGCGGCAAGGCCTGGCCGCGTTGAAGCAGATGGAACTGGAGCAGTGCACTACTCCTTATCTCGCCTACATGATGGGGCACGACTCAAGCGACGCGGATCCGATCGAGGTCGAACTCATCGAGCGCGGCAAGACAATGGTGGGAGACGACACGCTGTTCCACAGTACGCTCCCCGACTGGATTGCGAAGGTCAAGGCCGCTGCGAAGGACCTCACGGTGCTCAGGGGAGAGCGAAGAACCCCGCGCAGGCTCGGAACGCGCATGCACCTGTTCAGCGATGTAACCTCGAGCAGGACGCGCATGAAACAGGCGAACTCGCGCGCCGAGAACCAACTGCAGCGGCACGCCGAGTCTTTCAGCGCGCTTGCCTGGCTGGTTGGCGAGGAATACCCGAGGGCGGCGCTCGATCTCGCATGGAAGTACCTCCTGCAGTGCCATGCGCACGACAGCATCGCCGGCAGCGGCGTTGACCAGATCGAGCGCGACATGCACGCGCGGCTGGATCAGGTCTCGAACATCTCCAGGGCGCTAACCCGCCGCGCTCTTCAGAACATCCAGCGGCGCATTGACAACTCGGACGAATCGCCGGACACGGTGCTGCTCACGGTGTTCAACCCGTCGCCCTATCCGCGCTCGGAAGTGCTCACGGCGTGTGTTGACCTGCCAGCGGAAGTGAACATCAACCAGTTCTCTGTCGAGGACGCCGCGATGGGCACGACGGCCCTGATGCAGGAGGTCTCGCGCGACGACCGGTCGGGCGTCGCGCGGCACCTGGGGGATGCGACGATGGAGATTCCAGGCACGACCGTCCGGTTCCACTTCGCCGCGGGCGATGTGCCGCCAATGGGCTATCGCACCTACCGCGTCAGGCCGCAATCTGAGGCTCACCGGTCGCACGAAAACCTGATTGTCGGCGAGCGCGCTATGGAGAACGAGCACCTCATCGTGAAGATAAATGATGATGGCACGCTGCGCATCGAGCACAAGGCGACCGGGCGCGTCTTCGACAACCTGCACCATTTCGAGGACGGCGGCGAGGCGGGGCACGCCTGGCGGCACCTGCCGCCAGCCCTCGACCGCGTCATCACCACGCTCGGGCACCCTGCGAAGATCGCGCTCGAACAAAGCGGGCCATTGGTTGCTCGCTTTCGCATTGACTGGCTTCTGAGCATCCCCGCTGGCCTGGATGAAGGCGGCGGGAATTACATCCGCCGCCTCGACGGCGATGGCGACTCCGCCCGCCGCACCGACCACGAGAAGCCCCTCGCGATCACATCGTGGGTTACCCTCCGCCGAGGGGCCGAGTCTGTGGAAATTGAGACGGCCTTCGACAATCGCTGCGACAATCACCGCCTGCGCGCGATCTTCCCGACCGAAGTGAAGGCCGCCGTCTCATGCGCCGAGAGTGCGTTCGACGTTGTCGAGCGCCCGATTGAGCGCGCGCCGGACAGTCCGTGGTTCGGCCAGTGGAACCCGACCTACCCGATGCAGCGTTTCGTTGACGTGAACGACGGCGGGCACGGACTCGCGGTGATAGTCGAGGGCCTGCGCGAATACGAGGTTACCGACACGCCCGACCGCACGATCGCGATCACCCTGATGCGCGCCTACGAGATTGCGCTCACAACGGTCGCATGGCGCTGGGAGCGCCACCCGGAGATGCGCCTCTCGCAGTGCCACGGCGAGCACGTGTTCCGATACATGATATGCCCCCACGCGGGAACGTGGGATCAGGCTGCTGTCTTGCGCGAGGCGGAACGGCTGAACGTGCCGCTCCTGGTCGCGCAGGTCGGCCCGCACCCCGGCAACCTTCCGAAGGCGGATGGTTTTCTTGCGATCGAACCGAGGACCGCTTGCGTGAGCGCTCTCAAGCAGTCCGAGGATGGCAGCGGGCTCATCCTGCGCATCTTCAACCCCTCGGGCGAGCGCATGACCCAGCGCGTCAGCCTTGGCCTCGGCCGCCGCATCGCGCGCGCCTGGCTCACCAATCTGAACGAGGAACGCGAGAGCGAACTGCCAGTCGAAGGCGGCAATGCGCTGACCCTCGACATCCCGCCCAAGAAAATCGTCACTCTCCTCATCGAGCCGGTGGTGTAACGCGGGTGGCGCGCAGGGTGGTCGGTTGTGAGGTCGGGGGGAGGCAGACGATGTGGGCGAAGGTGCCATCCGCCGGGTCGTAGGCCGTCTGCCAGAAGTCATTGCCGTGAACCGACTGGTCCAATCGCTTCCAACCGGCGGAGGTTGATACCTCAACGACAATGTCTCGATAGTCCCGGAACCCCTCAATGCAGATGGGCGTCCACCTGGGGTTCGAGCCCTCGATGGTGAACTGCGCCCTCTCTCTGGAATCCACTCGCACGCGGACAGGCAACTCCTCAACAACCGCTCCGATGGTGCTGCTGACCTTCGTGGGAGCAGCCGCTGCCAACACCGGATGATACGAGTCGCCGTGCTCTGCCAGCATCTGCTGCAGTGACTTGTTCGGTCCGAGGTAGTGCGCCGCCGACTGCGGATAAACCAGCATCTCGACCTGCATTTCCACAAAGTCTCCGGCCTTCAGGCGCCCATTCGCGTCGGGCTGGATTTCAAGGATGACGCTTGGCTTCTCGGCGTTCGAATTCAGCCGGAAGGCTGCCAGCGGCGCATCGCTTTCGCGCCGCTCGATGCGGGCTCGGTAAGAGCGGATTACAAGCCCTCGGTTCGCGCCGCCCGTGTGGTCGGTTGGCTTGTGGATCTCATCGTAAAGCGCGAACCACGTGTTGGCTGAGGCGCATTTCAAGCCCTGCTCCAGGTAGCCTTCGCCCTTCGGCGGGTCGAGCGCCCATTCGCGGAACAGGCCTGAAGGGTCACCCCAGGCAGCCTTCCGGTTGACGTTCCCGTTATACCGATCGGCCCCGAGGGTGAACAGGGCGAGCCTTGCGAATTCGGTGTCAGCCTGAACGTCGTAGCGCAGATCGTAGATCGCCCGCGTCATGTCGTCGGTCGCAAATGAGCGCGCGCGAACGCGCCCGCGAATCTTGCTATCGCCTGACGTGAACTCGTAAACCGTCTCCGTGAGATTCGGACCGCACTTGCGCCACTGCGTGATTGCGCCCACGGGCCATTGCCACGCAGGTTTCTCTTCGGTCGGCCAATAGACAAGAAAATCCGCCCCGCCCACGTTGCTGGAGAATCCTCTGTCGCCGCCCTGCATGTCAGTGCTGAGAAGGGCGCGGATGTCGTCCACGAATGAGCGCCGCTGGCAGATGTCCGGGTCGTAGCAGATGTGCTCCCCGCGGCAGCCTAAGGCCATCTCCTCCCAGACCTGTGTGCGGATCTCGTTGTTGCTGCGCCGGCCGGGATCGCTGTCCCATCCGACCAGGCACAACTGGGCGTGCGATGCCGCCGGCTTGCCGCCCCACTGGTCATAAGCAAACACCATCTCCAGTGCGGCACGGCTGTCTGAGGGGATGGTCAAAACACTGTGGGCGTGCAGGTAAACCATGCCATGCCAGTTCTTCGAGATTTGCACCGGCAAGCCAACGGGGAACCCACTCGCATCGCGCACGATCGGGCAGATTCCTGTAATCGGGCAGGGGTAGTCCATCGCCCAGCGCAGACGCACGCGCCGCGGCAGGCGGGATGGGTTGTCAATCTTTGCGCGCAATCTGTGGAGCGAGTCTGTGGGGCGCCGGCTCGGCTTTGCCGACGGCGGCGGAACGGGCAGCGAATACCAGCCGCGCAGGGCATCGTATGTCGCAGCTGGCGCCGGTGCGTTCGGGGATGAGAGCGAGATCGAGGCCGGGCGCCTTTCAGCGGCGAGAAGTCGCCGCAGAGCCGCCTCCGACTTGTTCAAGCCGAGCGGGACAATCTGAATGACGCCCTCAGACATCCGGCCAGGCAACCACAGCAGCCGCTGTCCTCCGGACCGCGCTTCATCATATAGGGAAGCGCGAACAGAAATCTCGTCGCCCTCGGCGTGCAGGAGGATGTTGTCGTCCAGCCCATGCCCGGCGAGCACTCCGATGCGATGGGCAGGAAGATACGCTGCCGCACCCTCCGGCGACTTGACCACGCGGGCCAGGTCGTCCTTCGGCATGATGAGCGAAAGGGTCAGCCTGATTACCTGTGTGGGCTGCTGGCACACGGCGCGCCCGATCACATGCACCTTGTCCGCCCAGAATACGATTTCCAGTTCAGGTCGCGCAGCGCCATAAGCCTCCCCCTGGGCGTCGCGAAACTCAAGGTCGGTCAGCCGCACCCAGGTAACGTATTTGCCCGTCTCAAGAACCTGAAGGCCGGCCGCAGGGTTCTTCCAGCCGAACGCGTTGAACGTGCCGCGGCTCGTCTCCAGGGTGAATTGCACCTTGATCGGCGGCCCGGCACCGGCGCGGGCAGCCTGATCGAAGGCATCGGATTCTGCGACCGGCTTGTCCCAGGTCAGAAAGCGCGTGAAAACGCCGGTATTGATGTCAAAGTCAGCAAGATAATGCGGCGATGTTACGCGAAAGCGGTGCGTCCCGCTGTCTGAAAGGCCGGTTACGCTCTGCGGCCAGGAGAAGTGCGTGAAATCGGCCGCCGCTGCCAGGAGCGACGCATCAAGCCTGCCCGAACCGCTCATAGTGATTCTCCCGGATGCATCGGTTTCTGAGCGCATCGCAGCGCTGCCGTCCCGCGCGGCGGCCACGGCGATGACAGCCATCACACACAGCGCCGAAGACATTCTGTAGTTCATCATCGTGAGTCCCTGAAAACGCGCGTCATGTTACCGCACTCGCCCCTTCAATGGCAACGCTGCCAGAACATCGGCGTGGCCTCAAAGGGCAAGCCCTCGGCGGGGTCGAAGGGTGATCAGCCAGGTTGGCTGCGATGGGACGCGAGGTGGTTCTGACGACTGTCCTGGTTCTCGCGTGTGTCGGGGCGAGCCAGGTGGAAGTGCGAGAGCCGGCAGCCAGAGGCGCAACCGAGGACGCGGCGATGGCAGAAAAGCAAGAGAAGGACGGAGCATCGCAGCAGCGCTCATCCGAGAGCCGCCAATGGGTCTATGGCCGAGAGGGAATGCCGGTCAGCCCCGGCATCCAGCGAGCCAAATCGCCGCCGAAGCGAGCAGCGCTTTCGCCCGGGCAGGAGCGGTTCAAGGACTTGAAGTTCGGGATGTTCATCCACTGGGGAATAGAGTCGCTGGTTACCTCTCATCCCGAACTTGCGTCCTCTCAAGCGCCTTGGTCCGCGCCATCATTCGATGCCCGCTTGCTGGGCAAAGAACTCGAACGCGTGGGCGAGGCTTTCGACCCAGCCGCGTGGGTCGCTCTGGCCGAGCGTGCGGGGCAGCGATACATCTGCTTCACCACCAAGCATCATCTGGGCTTCGCGAACTTCGCAAGCGCGCACAGCGATTACACCAGCGCCGCAATGGGCCCGCGGCGCGATTTCTTGCGCTTGCTGGCGGACGAATGCCACCGCCGCAGAATGCCGCTCTTCGCTTACATCTCGCTCTCGGACATGCATCATCCCGATTTCAAGCCCCTTGATGCCGCAGCATGGAAGAGATACGTCGCTTTTCTCGAGGCGCAGATAGAAGAACTTGCGACCAAGTATGGGCCCATCGCGGGATTCTGGCTTGACCCCGGCTCGTGGAATGGGCCGTGCTACCGCTACCCGATGGCGCAGATTGAGAAGATGGTACACCGGCGCTTTCCAGGAACGCTGGTTGGCGGGCGCGATTCGGACGGGGCCGAGCAGAACTTCGACCGCCGGGTCTTCCTGGGGGATGAGGGCTTGGTGCTTGAGTATGACCTATTTCCGTCCGGGAGCGGCCCCGCTCCAGGAGACTGGCCTTTCGAGGTGTGCGATACGCTCAACAATTCGTGGTTCTGCAATCCTGCGGATCGGAACTACAAAGATCTCCCGACGCTCATCCGCCGGTTGGTCGAAGTGGTCGGGCGCGGCGGCAACTACCTGCTGAACCAGGGGCCCCTTGCATCGGGGACGCTGAACCCGGAGGATGCGCGGCGCTTGGAGGCGGTGGGCGAGTGGCTGCGGCGCACCGGCGAGGCAATCTATGGCACAAGGCCATTGGGGATACCGGCGCAGCCCTGGGGCTGGCCGCTTGTCAAGGGCAACAAGGTTTACCTGCACATCCTGCGCTGGCCTGGCGAGCGGCTGACGCTGCCGGCTTTTGGAGGCAGGGTAGTCTCGGCGCGCTGGCTGAACGGCGAGCCGCTTCAGTTTGAGGCCGCCGCAGCGGGCATCACGCTTCACCTGCCAGCGACCCCTCCCGACCCCGTGGACTCGATTGCTGTGCTCGAAACTAGTGCTGCCGTGGCAGAGAAAGGCAGCACTGTGCCTGAGGTTCGAGGCCCCGGCGTGCCGGAGCTGGTGAAGACGGGGGCAGACTATGGGCCATATTGCGAGGCCACGCCGTTCGTGTGGAAGCGGCGGCTGCTTCTGCTCGTGAACGTGCGGCCTGCGGCAGCGAGCAATCCGGCGGAACATTACTTGCAGGTGTGGGATGTGGCAGAGAACAAGGTGTTGTGCACTTTCGGCCAGGGATATTCGCTCGCATCGGCGTTCGTGTGGCGCGGCGCCGCGCATGTGTATGCCGCGCGGTTGCAGGAGGGCGGTTGGCATGATGTAAGCGAGTTCACGTCGCGCGATTTGAAAACCTGGGCCGGGCCGCGCGTGGTGATCGAGGAGATCCCCGGCGAGCAGTTGTTCAACCAGTCGGTGTGCCGCGCAGACGACCGCTTCGTGATGGCATACGAGAGCAATGATCCCCGCTGGCCTGCTTTCACGATCAAGTTCGCCGAATCGCGCGACCTGGTAAACTGGCGCTTGCTGCCCGATTGCATCTTCGGCACCGACCGCTACACCGCGTGCCCGTGCCTGCGCTATGTTGACGGATGGTTCTACATGCTCTACCTGGAGCATCGCAAGCCCAAGTGGTGGTTCGAGACCTTTATGGCCCGCTCGAAGGACTTGGTGCACTGGGAGGCGAGCCCGCGCAATCCTATCCTTGCGCCGAGAGAAGGTGAGGACTGCAACACATCCGACCCTGACCTGGTGGAATTCAAGGGGCGCGTGCTGCTGTATTACTCGTATGGCGACCAGCGAACCTGGAGCCAACTCACGCGCGCAGAACACCCCGGCACCCTGCGCGCTTTCTTCAGGGCCTGCTATCCCGCTCCTTAGCCAACGAGTACGTATCCAGCGTGCGCCCATCCTGTCATTCTGAACGGAGTCCCGATCCGCCAGCGGGCGGACGGGACGAAGTGAAGAATCCCATTCGAAATGAGATTCTTCGCCCGCCAGCTGGCGGGCTCAGAATGACAAGAGTGCGTACGGGCGCATGGTCACGCGCCCCCACATTCAGGATTTCGGGATGCGCACCGTGTGGCGGGTGAGCGTGGTGCCGCTCTTCCGCCTGTCGCGCGGCACCGGCCAGGAAGCCCGCAATTCGTCCTGATACAAGCCGATCTTCTCGATCGGGATGCGCTTGAACCCCTGCCTGTAAGCGGGCGAGTCGTTGCGCAGTTGATAGTCGTCGTTTTCGGGATCAACAAATCGTGGGTTCGCAATGATCGAGTTCCTATCGAAGCCCGCAGCCTGCCATTTCTCCCACGTCCAGATTCCGCCGCCCTCCTTCTTGTAGAAGTTCACAACCATGCGCACCGGCTTGCCGAAGTGATGGATAGTGTTGCGTTCGAACTTGGTGGTCTCCGGATCAAACGGCGCCAGATTGTACACGATCGCCGAGCCCGGGCGCTTGTTCGTGGAACCGAGGCCCGCGAAGTCGTCGTGCGAGTAACAGACGACGTTGCGCAGGAACTTGTTCCCCGCCGGCCGCCGTGGGTCGTCGCCCATCGCAAGCAGTTCCGGATAACGCTCGCTGTAGGGCGGCTGCCTGTAGTTCATCTTCTCGAGCAAGTCTTTCATGTAATCCCACGGATAGGTGTCCCAGCGCGCGTCAATGTGCAGGGCAGGAATGCAGTCCACGAAGATGTTGTTCTCCACAAGATTGTCGCGCCCGCCCCCGATCATCACCCCGGCCAGGGGCACGCGGTATATCACGTTGCCGTAAACCGTCGTTCCGCTCGAACAGTCATCAAGGTAGATGCCCCAGGCCCACAGCGGCGAGTCGTAGTGATAGATGCCTTCCGGGTTCGGCTCCGTGTTGGCCAGGCCGTAGCCGTAGATGTCGTGGAACTTGTTGAAGCGGATGATATTGCCGCGCTGCGTCCAGTCGCGCCCCATGTAGAAGCCGCCGTTGTCTCCGCCCTGCATGCAGACATGATGAATCTCGTTATACTCGATCACGTGCTCGTTGCCGCCGAGGATGATCGCGATGTGCGAGGCATCATGTATCAGGTTATGGGCCACGCGGTTGCCGACGCCGCCGATGCTCACGCCCGTGTTGTAGGTGCGACGAAGCGCGGAGAGATGGTGGATGTGGTTGTTCTCGGCGTAGTTGCGAGCGGGCGTCAGCGTTGCGCGGTCTCCGCCGCTGAGCGAAATTCCTCCTTCCCCCGTCCAATAAATGTCGTTTCCCGCGGCTCCGTTGTTGGCGCCCCCGTTGATTGCTATGCCCCATGCTCCCGTGTTGCGAATCGTGTTACCGGCGATCAGGCAGTGCGCGCCGCCGTTCACGATGATGGCGTTTCCATCGCAGCACTCGATGGTGAAACCGCGGAAGGTAACGCGCTCCACGTCCTGCATCTCGACGATGGTGTCCAGCGTCGGGACAATCACATCGCCCTTCTCGATTGGCTCCGGCGGCCAGAAATACAGCACCCCGCTGCGCTTGTCGAAGAACCATTCGCCCGGAGCGTCGAGTTCCTCGAACAGGTTCTGGTAGAAGTAGCGGCGGCCCGGCTCGATGGTGTAGGGGAAATCCTTGCCCATCGTGATCACGCGGTTCTGGCGGTCAATCTCCGCCACCTGGCCGATGGTGTGCCACCAGTTGTAGTTTGGCCAGATGGAGACCTGGCAGTCCTCGGGGTGAGCCCACCGGTCGGGCCGATTGCCGAAATACTTGAACTTCTTCACGCTGCCGCCCTCGACTGATGCAGCGACATATGTCCACGCGCCTCCGCGAACATCCTTCGCGTCCAGGTTCGGCCAGCGCGCCAGCGCCTGCCGCTTGCCCTTGAAGAACAGTTGCCGCACGGGCTTGTCCGCCAGCCCCAGTGCGTTCAGGTCACATTGTAGAATCTTTCCCTTGTATCGCTTGAATCCGCTGATGACCCTGCCGCCCACCAGCCTGACATTCTCGCCCGGATATGAGCGATAGACTATCGGGGCTTTCTTCCGTCCGGAGTCCGCGGCCTCAAGGCGGAAAGGTTGATTCAGACAATACGTGCCTCGCCGCACGAAGACCGCAGCCGCGGCGTCAATCTTGCCCGCAGATTTCAGAGCGCGGATCTCGTCGCGAGCGCGTTTCAGCGTGGCGAAGGGGCCGTCGGTGCGTTTCCGATCGGGGGCCGCAAGTCTGCCTGACCAGCCGTCGCTGCCGTTGGCAGCGACGTAAAGCACAAGTTCCTGGGCTGCGGCTCCAGCCGCGCACAGGCCGAGGACCAACATCACGATGAGACCGCAAAATGGGGTGCTCACGATATGCGCTTCTCCTTGGCAATCTGCGCGTCGTCTTTTCGAGCAGCGACGGCGTGTTCCTCTTCCTGCGCCGGCCGCCGTTCCGAACCAGATCGGTCGCGCGGTGTCCAGAATCGCAACAAGGGCGCGGCGCGGGGCGCGGCGAATCCTGGCACAAACCAGGCGGGAGGATGCAGTGACCATTGTTGGCGTGCCAAAGGAGATAAAGGAAGGCGAGAACCGCGTTTCCATCACACCCGCAGGCGCGCGGGCCTTCGCTGAGAGAGGCCACCGCGTGCTGGTGGAGAGAGGCGCTGGGCTCCGCAGCGGACTGAGCGATGAGGCTTACCGGCGAGCAAGGGCGCGGCTTTGCTCGCGGCAGGAGGTATGGCAGAAAGCCGGCCTGGTCCTCAAGGTGAAGGAACCACTGCCGGAGGAATACAAGTTCCTGCGGCCGGGCTTGATATTGTTCACCTATCTGCACCTGGCTTCGTCCGAGCCCACGGCGCGGGCGCTGCTGCAGAGCGGGGTTACCGCGATAGGATACGAGACCGTGCAGAAAGACGACGGCAGCCTGCCGCTGCTGGTTCCCATGAGCGAGGTCGCGGGCAGGCTCGCGGTTACTGTGGGAGCCTATTTCCTCGATGCGCACAAGGGAGGCCGGGGAGTTCTGCTGGCAGGTATCCCGGGCGTGCCCCCGGCGGAGGTCGTGATCGTCGGTTGCGGGGTCGTGGGATTGAACGCTGCAAAGGTCGCCATCGGGATGGGGGCGCACGTTACCATTCTTGACGTGAATCACGATCGGCTGAAATACGTGGATGACGTGATGCACGGCAATGTTATCACCGTCTATGCGAATTCCGAGACCCTGGAGCGCTCTGCGCAGTATGCCGACTTGCTGGTGGGCGCGGCCCTGGTGCCCGGCGCGCGCGCGCCGCGGTTGATAACCGCACAGATGGTCAAGAAGATGAAACCCGGCGCTGTGATCGTGGATGTGGCTGTTGACCAGGGCGGGTGCGTTGAGACGAGCAGGCCGACATCGCACGCCGACCCCGTGTTCGTGCGCTACGGCGTGGTTCACTACTGCGTAACGAACATGCCAGCCGCTGTTCCGCGCTCCTCCACTTTCGGGCTGACAAATGCCACCCTGCCTTTCGCCCTGGAGATCGCCGACAAGGGCGCGGCGCGAGCGCTCAGCGAGAACCGCGCCCTGGCCCGCGGCCTCAATGTTGCCGCCGGCAAGGTCATACATCCGGCGGTCGCCGATTCTCTCGGCTTACCCGCGCACGACCTGAGCGAAGTGATCGGCGACCTGGAACCGAAGCGCACAAGAAGCAGAGCCGGCAGGCGTAGGCTGCGCCAGTAGTAGGGGCCATGTCATGCGGGTAAGACATGCAGCGAGAGAAACATGCCGAAATCGTACTTGATCTGCTGCGAGATCCTTCGTTATGAGGTAGAGCACCTGTTGGCGGAAACGGCCTCCCCGTCCGAGGTTTTCTTCCTGCGCAAGGGCTATCACGAGAACCCGGCCGTGCTGCGGGAGGAAGTGCAGAAGGCGATTGACGCCGCGCCGCCGGGCTTCGAAACTATAGTCCTGGGCTACGGCCTGTGCGGCAAGGGACTTGAGGGCGTCCAGGCTCGCGATCTCCCCTTGGCGGTCCCGAAAGTGCACGATTGCATCTCTCTGCTGCTGGGTTCGGCGAAAGCATACGACGAACATTTCTCCGCGAATCCCGGCACGTACTACTATTCGCCGGGCTGGGTTGAGTGGGGGCGCGACGCGATCGAGCGCGCTCCTTCGCAGGGCTTCGGCCTCGGCAAGTCATTCGAAGAGTATGCGGAGAAGTTCGGCGAGGACAATGCGCGCTACCTGGTGGAACTGCAGGCGACCTGGGCGCAGCGCTACACTCGGGCGGCATACATCCACGTCGGCATTCCAGATGGCGGCGGCTGGGAGCAGAAAGCCAGAGAAATCGCCGCGGCGAACGGTTGGCGATTCGAAGAGATCGCGGGCAGCCTGCGCCTGCTGCGGATGGTGCTCGATGGTCCGTGGCCGGAGGACGAGTTTCTCATCGTGCCTCCCGGCGGTAGAATAGAAGCCACTGGAGACGCGGAGATCATCCGCGCTCAAGAGCCGCAGACTGCGCCTCAGGACAAATGAGATCGTCGTCGCCCGGGCCTGAATTGCAGATCGTAACCGGCGCTTTCAGCAACCTCGGCAAACACATCACGCGTCTGCTCGTGGAACAGGGAGCGCAGGTGCGCACATTGACCGGCCATCCCGACCGCCCCAACCCATTTGGCAGCCGGGTAGAGGCGGCGCCCTTCAACTTCGACGACCCGCCGGCGCTTGTCGAGAGCCTGCGCGGCGCTGCGGCCGTGTTCAACACCTACTGGGTGCGCCTCAGCCGTGGGCGAACCACTTTCGAGCGGGCGGTCACCAACTCGCAGACGCTGATCCGCGCCGCGCTTGAGGCAGGTGTGCGGCGGTTCGTGCACATCAGCATAACGAACCCCAGCGAGGATTCGCCGTTGGCATACTTCCGGGGCAAGGCAGTCGTCGAACGCACCCTCATGGAATCGGGGCTCTCGTATGCGATCCTGCGGCCTGCGGTGCTGTTCGGCGGCAACGACATATTGATCAACAACATCGCGTGGTTCCTCCGCCGGCTGCCCGTCTTCGTGGTATTCGGCTCCGGGGACTACGGCATCCAGCCGGTTCACGTCGGCGATCTGGCGAGGCTTGCAGTTGACGCTGCGGAGCGGGGCGAGCCTATCGTCCTCGATGCGGTCGGCCCGGAGATATTCACGTTGGAGCAGTTGATCCGGCTCATCCGGCAGGAAGTGGGCAGCCGTTGTCGGCTGGTTCATCTTCCTCCCGGCATGGCGCTGCTCGGCACGCGCCTCCTCGGCCTCGTGGTGCGCGACGAGATAATGACGCGCGAGGAAATGGCTGGCCTGATGGCGAACCTCCTTGTCTCGGACAGGCCGCCGACCTGCGTAACGCGCTTCAGCGAATGGCTGCACCTGCACGCCGAAGCCCTGGGAGCGCACTACATCTCCGAGGTGGCGAGGCACTACAGGTGATCCGCCGAACCAGGCGCAGGCGACAGCCAGGAGTCCCAGTTGGGCCGGAACCTTCTTTCTGCAATTGGCAACACACCTGTGGCCGAGATTCCGCTCGGCGCCAGCGGCGCGTGCCTGCTAGCGAAACTTGAGTTCTCCAACCCGACGGGCTCGCTGAAAGACCGGATCGCTCTCTACATGGTCGAGAAGGCCGAGGCTGCGGGGCGGCTCAAGCCCGGGCAGACGCTGCTGGAAGCGACGAGCGGCAACACGGGCATTTCGCTCGCTGCCGTGGGAGCGGTGAAGGGATACCGGGTCAAGATACTGATGGCGGAGAACATGAGCCTCGAGCGCCGCCAGATGATTTCTGCCTTCGGCGCGCAGGTTATCCTGACGCCCGCGCCTGCGGGAAGCGATGGCGCGATAGCCTTGGCTGCGGAGATGGCTCGTGAGCCGGAGCATTTCCTCGTCGGCCAGTTCCACAACCCCGACAACGTGCTCGCCCACTACGAGACAACGGCAGTCGAGATACTGCGGCAGGCGCCCGACCTCGACACCTTCGTCGCAGGAATGGGAACCGGCGGCACGATCATGGGTGTCGCCAAGAGGCTGCGCGAAGAGAAGCCGGACGTGAAAATCGTGGGAATCGAAATGAAGCGGGGCTCGCAGATCCAGGGGCTGAAGGATTTCGAGGATTTCGTGCCCCCGATTCTTGACTTTTCCCTGCTGCATGAACGAGTCCTCGCGGATGACGAGGAGGCGATCCAGGCGACGCGCCGATTGGCCAGAGAGCACGGTATATTCGCGGGCATATCCTCGGGCGCGGTCTTCGCCGAGGCAATCAGGCAGGCGGAGAAGGGCCGCCGCCGCATCGTGGGCATCTTCGGCGACTCCGGCAGCAGGTATCTTTCGACAAGTCTGTTCCAATAGGCCCGCTTGCCGGGGTCCCGCCTTCGCCAACCTGCTAGTGGGCTGCGCAAGCCGGGAGAGAGATGCGCGAACATGCCAGGAACGATACTCTTTGGAATTGATGTAGAAAGCGCGTCCGAACACTCGGCGGGTTTTGTCAAGCACGCCAGGGCGCTGTTCGAGGAATTGCAGACGCCTGTAACGTGGTATCTCACAGGCATGACGCTTGAGCGCTATCCGCACGTTTTCCAAGAGGTCGTTGGCAACAGCCTGATCGAATTGCAGGCGCACACCTACAGCCACATCCTGCTGAAGACGGTTCTCATGAAGGTCCCCGCGGGTCTGTGCATCCACGGCAGCACGGACTGGTATATGAACCGTGGGGGCGCGCTGGAGGAAATCGAGGAGGACCTTGGCAAATGCCAGCAGGTTTTCGAGAACGTTCTTGGCAGGCGCGCAACCGCCTTGACCGGGCCGTGGGGATATTACCGCGGGCTTGCCGACCGGCCTGATCTGCTGGAGATCGTGCGCCGGCACGGATTCAGGGTTCTGCGGACGTTCGGGCGCAACGAGGATGATGGGCAGCCGGTGCCTCTGGAATGGCAGCCCTTCTTCCACAAGGTGCAAGGGTTCCCGGACGTGCTGGAATGCATGATCCACGACTACCAGGATGATTTCTACTGGCGTGCTTTCGCGCAGCCGAAAGAATGCGAATCGTATGCAGATCACTTGAAGCAGGTCGCGCAGCAGGTGGCGGAGCGCGACCTGACATGGAGCCTGTGCTCGCATGATCACGGCTGCGCGACGCCCGAGGGGTTCGAGGAGAAGGGGCGGTGGTTCCGGGAGATCATCGGATACGCGAAGGGACTCGGGATTCGTTTCCTGAGGGTGAGCGACTACTACGAGGAGATGAGCGCACGAATGGAGGCGGCACGGTGTATGTAATCGGCGAAGAGGAAGTGCAGGCTGTTCGCAGGGTCATTGAGTCGAAGGAGTTGTTTCGCTACTCCGGCCCGAACAACGAGACCGCCCAATTCGAGAAGGAATGGGCGGATAAGATCGGCGTCGCGCACGCGATTGCCGTAACCAGCGGAACGGCAGCCTTGATCTGCGGGCTGGCCGGGCTGGAAGTGGGGCCTGGCGATGAGGTGATTATCCCCGGATACACGTTCATGGCTACCGCGCTCGCGCCGCTGGCGGTCGGCGCGGTTCCGATCATCGCCGAAGTTGACGAATCGCTGACCATTGACCCGCGCGACATCGAGCGCAAGGCAACGCCGCGCACGAAGGCGGTCATCCCGGTGGACATGAACGGCCTGCCGTGCGACATGGACGCGGTGATGCAGGTGGCGCGCAAGCACAACCTGAAGGTGCTGGAGGATGCGTGCCAGGCGGACGGTGGCTCTTACAAGGGAAAGAGGCTGGGCTCGATCGGAGATGCGGGCGCCTTCTCATTCAATCAGTTCAAGATAATCACGTGCGGCGAAGGCGGGGCGGTCGTGACCAGCGACCGCCAGGTTTACGAGCGCGCCCTGATTCATCACGACGGCGGGTGCGTGTTCCGCGGCCACGACATGTCAACGCCATTCTTCGCCGGCTGGAACTTCCGCATGAACGAGGTGTTGAGCGCGATAATGAGGGTGCAGTTGCAGCGGCTGGATGGCATTCTGGCCGCGCTGCGCACCGAGAAGAGAATCATGATGGGCGAGTTGGCGCATGAGACCGCGTTCAGGTTGAGCCCGATTCACGATGCCGAGGGCGACTGCGCAACGTATCTCGGCCTGCTGTTCGAGTCGGCCGAGCGAGCGCGTGCATTTCTCCAGCCCCTGAGCGAGGCGGGCGTGTCCGCCTACACGCCGATTGACAGCGGCAGGCATGTGTATGTGAACTGGGAACCGGTCTTGCAGAAGCGCGGCGCGCACCACCCGGGCCGCGACGCTTACCACCTGGCCAAGGCGACGGTCGAGTACTCCGCGGACATGTGCCCGCAGACGCTCTCCGCGCTCGAGCGCACGGTGTTCATCGGCACCAGCGCGACGCGATCGCGCGAAGACCTGATGCAAACCATAGCCACGATCAGGAAAGCGGCCTCGCGCTGCTGACGCTTGCCCACAAGCCCGAGGGTGCCCTCTCCGCCGAGGATTCGTGGGAGGCGAGCCGGTGGTGCGCGCCGAAAGAGATCATCATATCGAATGCGGTGATGCTGCCGTGACTTCCAAGGAACGAATGATGCGCGCCCTGCGCCGGGAGAAGCCCGACCGCCTGCCCGTAACCGTCCACCAGTGGCAGCAATACCATCTCGACACTTACATGGGCGGAATTGATCCCCTGGCTGCTTTCCGCGCGACCGGCATGGATGCGGCGATCCAGTATTTCGAGGCGATGGGCCAGTTCTGGATGCCGAACGCGGACCAATGCGTCGTGCAAACCCCGGAATGGCGCGAGGAGATCGAAATCGTTGACCCCGACCCCGGCCACAAGGTGCTCCATCATACGATCATCACGCCCAAAGGGAGGCTCACCTACAAGACCGCCGGCAACCTTACGACCACCTGGGTCACAGAGTATCTGATCAAAGATCACGATGATGTCAAACTGATCGAAAAGTATATGCCGGTGGGCGCTCTGGACAAGGCGAAGGTCAGCGCCCTATACGATGCGATTGGGGATGCCGGCATTCTGCGCGGTTTCGTGTGGGGCGACCAGGCCGGCTGCTGGCAGCACGCCTGCTGCCTGATGGACGTCCAGCGCCTGATCATCGAAGCATACGATAATCCCGACTGGGTGCACCGGCTGCTCAAGGCGCTGCTCGACAGGAAACTGCGCTTCATCGAGGAATCGCTTGCGGGGGCGAAGTTCGACCTGATTGAAACCGGCGGCGGGGCGGCGAGCGACACGGTCATCTCCCCTGCGTTCCACCGCGAATTCTGTCTGCCCTACGACCAGGCAATCAACCGCTCGCTGCGCGAGATCGGCATGTTGACCACTTATCACACCTGCGGCGGAATGATGCACATCCTCGACCTGATCGCGCAGAACGGGACCGATGCCTCCGAAACGCTCGCCCCTCCAGGAGTGGGCGGGAACATAACCCATCCGGCAAACGTGCGAAAGGCTCTCTCCGGCAAGGTGGCGATGATCGGGGGCATGGACCAGTTCAATGTGCTCACGAACGGTACGCCCGATCAGATCAGCGCTGAAGTCCATCGCCTGTTCGAGGGCTTCGGCCGGGACGGGGGCTACATTCTTTCGACGGCGGACCATTTCTTCGAGACCCCCGTCGAGAACCTGCACGCCTACGCCTCCGCCGCCCGCGAGTGCGCCTACACAGCATAGCGCCCGCTGAGGTGTATTGCACGCTGCGGCAGGGCGTGGTATAATGTGGCTGTTGCGACAGAAAGCAGCGTAAGGGAGGGGACGACGATGACGGGTTCAAGAACCACGCGCCCGCTGTTCGCAGCATTCCTGCTGCTGGTCTGCTTCGCCCTCGCATTCGCCCAGGATTCCCAGTGGCAGGCGTATATGGACGCCGCCGAGAAGGCGAGAAGGGAAGGGCGCCACGCCGACCAGGGGACGCACCTGCTGATGGCGCTCAAGGCAGCGCAGGCCTTCGGGCTCCAAGACGCGCGCTACGCGCAAACCCTGAGCAGGCTTGCTGGTTACTATGACTTGACCGTGCCGAGGAAGGCCCAGGCGGAAGCGCTCTACAGGCAGGCGCTGGCGGCCAGGGAGAGCGCGCTCGGGCCTGATCACCCCGACCTCAGACCGTACATCACGAGCCTACGGCATTTCCTGATGCGGCAGAGCAGATATGTCGAGGCCGAGGCCCTCTGCAGGCGCGCCCTGGCGATCAGCGAAAAGGCGTTCGGGCCCGTCAGCAAGGCAGCGGCAAACGACATGTCGGACCTGGCCGGCGTTCTGCGTAGTGAAGGCAGGCGCGCCGAAGCCGAGGCGCTCTACAAGAGAGCGATAGCAACCATGGAGAAAGCCTCCGGGCCGTTCCACCCCGATCTCTCGGGCATGCTCGTTCCGTTCAGCTGGCTCTACGAGGATCAGAACAAGTACGCCGACTCGGAGGCACTCTTGGAGCGCGCGCTGGAGATCCAGGAGGTCAACTATGGCACCGAGTCCCCGAAACTCTCGTCCATCCTCAATAGTCTAGCGTGGAGCTACGGAATACAGGGGAAGACTGCCGAAGCCGAGTCGGCGCTGGCGCGTGCGGTCGCGCTTGCGGAGAAGGGCAAGGGCCCGCTGGACCAGCAAATGGCCTCGTCGCTCGACAGACTCGCAGGGCTCTATGCGCAGCGAGGTGAGTATGGGCAGGCCGAGGCGCTCTACAAGCAGGCGGTGGAGATCGAAGAGAAAGCGCTGGGGCCCGACCATCCCAACGTGGCCAACCCCCTTCGTTCCTTGGCGCAGTTTTACGAGCAGCAAAAGAGATACCCCGAAGCGGAGGCGGCGCTGACGCGCTATGTGCAGATCTTAGAGAAAGAGATGGGACCAGAGAAGTACGAGTACGTGGGCAACACGATCATGCACCTTGCCAACTTGTACTCAGACGAGAAAAGGTACCCCGAGGCCGAGGCGCTGTGCAACCGCTTTCTGGCGATCGCCGAGGCAGCCTTCGGGCCGGAAAGTAAGGAGGCGACCCGGGCCCTGGAATCGCTGGCAGGTCTCTATAGCCGCCAGAACAAGTACTCGCAGACGATCGCTCTTTACGAGGGGGCGATCAAGCGTAGAGAGACGGCCCTCGGACGAGATGACCCAGCACTTGTCCCGATCCTCGAAGCGCTGGCTGAACTGTACTTCGGCCAGGGCAAGCAAGCCGAGGCCGAGGTGCTCTACAAGAGAGCAGTGACCATCCTGGACAGAAGCAAGGAGCGGCAGGCGCCCACGCTCCTGGCCAAAGTTCTGAAAGACTACGCCCGGTTGCTGCGACAAACGAAGCGAGACTCAGAGGCCGCCCAACTCGAAGCCCGCGCCAAGGCGATTCAGGCCGAGAATTCACCCGCCCACGCGGGCGACTGACCCATGCTTACTTCCACGCTGTCATTCTGAGCCCTTCGCCTGTCATTCTGCTCAGGGTAAACTCCGCGAAGAATCCCACATCCGGCGCACTCGTCTGGTCTATCAGCCAGCCACTACTTGTACCTCTGCGCTCTGTCCCGGAGGGCCTCGACTGCGTCGTCGGGCACCAGCATCTCGCCGAGCCCTTCGCGGGCCCTGCGGGCCTCATCAGAATCGGGCGGGTATGGGCCGTGGATGTCCGAGCCGCCGGAGGGCAGCAGGCTGAGCCGATCCGCCCAGCGCAGAAGGAAATCCCGTTGCTCCGGCCCGTAACCCTTGCGCCAGGCTTCCCATCCGTCAATGCCTGCGTCGAGGAACTTGCGGAAGTCGTCCGGCTGCGTGAAATCAGGGGAGACGAACTTGTCGAGCGGATGAGCGAGGATCGCAACGCCTGCGCCGGTGTGAATCAGGTCGCAAACCTGCGCGGGTGAGAGCGGCATCGGGATGTAGCGCGCATCGGGCGGGCCGTATGTGAACCCGCCCTTCTGCACGAACGGGCCCTCGTAACCTGCGCGCCGCAGCGCCTTGGTCACATCGCCGCCCGTCGGCTCGTCGCCCCAGAAATACATATCGTCCCACATTACCTTCACCCCCGCTGCGCGGCTCGTTTCCTCGAGAACAGCCCGCGCCCACTCGCGCCACGCATTCTGCATCGCGATGAATTTCCTCTGAAACTCCGGGCGCTGCAGGTCCAGAAAAAGGCCCACGATGTGGCAGTCGAGATCGCGGCAGTTCGCATCAATCTCCGCGCCGGCGATCACCTCCACGCCCCACCGCTGGGCCATCAGTTGTGCGCCGGGCGCCGCCGACACGGCGTTGTGGTCGGTGATCGCGATCTTCGTCAGGCCGAGGCTGGCTGCTATCTCGACTATGCGCGTGCCTGACATGTGAGCATCTGAAGACGTAGTGTGAACGTGCAAATCAGCGGGCAACAGAAATCCTCCTTTTGCGTTTCGATCGGCTCCATCACTTCTGCGAGTCATCAGCATGACCTGCAATTGCGCTGCCTCGCCGACAGGGAAGCCGTCGTCGCGCGGCGAAGAAGCACTATGCAAGAGGCGTAGGGCAGTGCGCCAGCCGGCGGCTTATCCCCTGCCCCGTGAGTTTGCGCATCGGGAGGCAATCGTGAGCAAGGAAGTGCGCGTTGGTCTGCTGGGCATAGAGAACTCTCACAGCGTGGCATACACCAGGCTCTGGCAAGGCGACGTGCCGCCCGAGGAGCGCGTGGCTGGAGCGCGCGTCGTGGCATGCCTCAACCAGAACCGCACCGACCAGGATGCGGCGGACGAGAAGAAGTTCCTCGCGCAGTTGAACCAGATGGGCGTCGAGCAAGTTGTAACCAGGCCCGAGGACATGCTTGGCAACGTGGACGCGGTGGCCATCGTGTCGCGCGATGGGGACGAGCATCTGCCGCTCGCCGAGCCTTTTCTGAAAGCGGGCCTGCCCACTTTCGTTGACAAGCCGCTTGCGAACCGCCTGGATGTCGCGCGCAAGATCGTTGCTCTCGCCAAGCAGCACAATGCGCCCCTGTTCTCCGCATCGCCGGTTCGCTACTACAATGAAGTTACCGAATGGCAGAAAATCCGCGACGAGATCGGCCCGGTCCGGTCGGGAAGCGTGTGGTCGCACGCGAGCCGCGACCTGGCGTTCTATGGAATCCACGCGATCGAGATCATGAGCGCCCTGTGGGGGCCGGGGGCGAAATGGGTCAGCGCGTTTCACGGCGATGACAAGCACATCGCGCTGGCGGGCTATGAGAACGGGGCGATCTTCGCTGTGCACCTTATCAGGTATGCGTATCCCGGCTTCGGATTCACTTACTTCGGGGAGAAGAAGAGCGGCGCGAGCGATGCGAAGACGGGCGGATATGTGCCCATCTGCCGGCTGATGACGCAGATGTTCCACGAGCGCAAAAGCCCGCTCGACCCCCAGATCAGCCTGGAATCCATCGCGGTGCTGGAGGCGATGCGCACGTCGCAGAACGGCGCCGTGGTCGAGTTGTCCTTGCTGTGATTGTAGGGGCACCGCATCCGGCCTTCGTAGCCGTGGCTACTACGGCGGAGTAGGCATGCCGTGCCCCTACTGTGGACGCGGTTGTGTAGGGCAAGGGCGCTCCGTCGCCATAGCTTTGGAGCGTCGGCGACTTGCCCCTTGCCGCGACATCCAGTGGCGGCAACCCGCGAGGGGTTGCCCTACACGGGATTCTGGAGAGGAGTGGACGTGTCGCAGCGCAAGGGCTATCTCGTGAGAAGACTATGGGAGGTGGAGGAAGACCGCAGCGCCTGCGGTTTTCGCAAGCGCTTGATTACCGGGCAAGACAGCGATAAGAACAGTTTCTCGGTTGTGAAGTTCAGCGATGCGCAGAAGCACTATCACAAGCGCACCACGGAGTTCTACTACTGCCTCGATGGGGAAGGCGTCCTTGAATTGGGCGATGACAAGGTAGCCCTCACGCCGGGAACGCTGGTGATGATCGAGCCGGGTGTTGCGCACCGCGCGATCGGCAACTGCACGGGCCTTGTCGTCGGCAGCCCGCCGTTCACGCCCGAAGACCAGTTCGAAGCGCCTGCAGGCTAGAACGCGGGGAGGGCGAACTGGTAGCCGCCGCCGCTGCCGTCCTCTGCGCGCAGCACCATTGAGACCAGCACGCCCTTCGTCCAGAGGACAAGCGTGCGATCGGGTTCGAGAGAGGGGGCGGCCTGCTGGTGCATCTTACGGGTGCGCTGCCATTCCTCCTCGATCGCATTGCGGTACAGCAGAGGCAGGTCAGACATGCGCCAGCCGATCCAGTTCTGCCTCGGTCGTCCGTCCTGCAAGAGGGCAAGCAGGTCGCGGCAGACGGGCGAATCAGCAGCGGAGAGGTAGCCGAGGCGAGGGATCGGCCCCAGGATGTTGGCCTGGGGGCGGTATCCCTCTTCGCGGGAGATGTCTGTCGTCAGCGCAACCTTGGGACCCGATGGATCTCCAGAAACACGCGCCTGCAATCCGCCCGCGATGCACATTGCCCAGATCAGTGTTCTGGCGGGCACATCGCTGGCGACCACGGCTAAGCGTTTGTCGAGCGCCTGGCCATCGGCCCTGACCTCCAGTTCGCCTACCTCGGACAGTCGCTTCAGCAGCGTAGGCATCGTGTATGTGCCCGCCGCGAGGCTCACCCTCTTGCTGCCCCAGTCAGCCTGCGCGTGTGGCCAGGTCCACCACAACACCGAGCCGGCCAATGGCGGGCGCTCAATCGCAGCATCGGTTGGAGGGCGCATCCCCAAATCCAGGGTGTGGCAAGTGCTCTTCCCGTTGTCGAGCATGGATAGGTGAACTCTCCACTCGGGCCCAAACTCCATGCCCAGATGCGTTCCCGGCTGCCTGGGCTGTCCCTGCTCATTCAGCATGCCAAAGCGCCGGGCGAATCGCCGCGCGGCTGCCATCTGCTCCTTCGACAGCGCGTCGGCCGGGAAGTACCCCTTATTGCGGGCAGCCAGTTGTTCACGCGTGACCCGCTCCGCTATCCCCGCCACGAGCACAGCATCAGGCACGTCTGCAGTTAGAAGGTCCTTGTCGGAGACATGCGGGGCGGCTGTTACCGCCAGGCATTTTCCCGTCGGGTCGAAAGCAACCCGCAGCCCCTTTTCCTCGAACGCCCGCCCGACGGCGACGGCATCCTTTCGCAGCGCATCAATCGTCGGCAGCCGCGCATCAGGCGCCAAGTCAGCGGCAATCACGACCGCTACGCCTTGCGCGGCCGGAGCGGCAGAACCAGCATCCCTTGCGCCAGCGGCGATGCTCGCCAGCAGGATGATACCTCCCACCGTTGCCAGAACCTTGGAGTGCGGCCCGACCAGTCGAGCCGCTTTGAAAGCGGCGGCCAGCCGCCGCGCTCCGAAAGGGGCACGCCTGCAGCCTGTTTGGCGCGCACTTCGCCTGGTGGCCCTCAACCCTACTCCCCTTCGATGTCCCAGAAAGAAGGTTCGAGGCGCATCTTCAGCCCTCGCCGTGCCTCCTCGCCCACCCTGTCCTTTCGGGCTGCCAGCGCGTTCACCAACTTCATTGCCCGCTCGGTGCCGATGCGCCGCATGGCGAGGACAGCGTATCTGTCCGTCCATTCGCGCGCCAGCCAGTCCAGGCACGGCAAGACCGCGTCGTGCCGGACAGAGTAGAGCGCCGTCACACCCGTATGGAACGGCAGGGCGCTCGCGCCTGAGGGCCCGCGCTGCACCGAACGCAGAATCTCCGCACACCGGGCCTCAAGTCGAGCCTGATTGAAAGGAAGCACTCCAAGCGACGCTGCTCCTTCGGCCAACACCTGCATCTCCCGGCTCAGTTCCAGTTGCTTGACGCGTATGGAGTATGCGCCCGGCCTGGCGAAGTCATAGAGCCCTGATACGACGAGGAATTGAACATTGACTGCACCAGCCGCAAGTCGAGGTGAGAGGAAGAGGGTGTGCAGGGGCAAGTTCATCTTCGGCGTCGCTGCAACCAGTGTGCGCTTTGCATCGAACACCTCCACCTGCGTTGTCAGGTCTGACGCCAGGCGCAAAGTCAGATCCTCCGTGGCCCGGTTGGTGATCTCCACCCGGACAGTCACTGGCTCGTGAGCGGTGATGGTGCTGTCTGATCCGACGACAGAGACTGCGAGACTGAGATCGCCCGGCTGCGCGAGGCGCGGCTCACCTGTGCCGGCCGACGCCCACCCCGACAGTAGGCAAGTGGCGCATAGACCCACCAACGCGCGCCACCCCGCGGTCAGCGAAGCGTGGCGAGCCCATCGCGCCACGAGTCCCCTAGGGAAGCGGCCTGCTGCAAGGGGAAAACTGTTCATTTGCCTTCTCAATCCTGTAATACCATTGGCCCCCCGGTTGAATCACGTAGCGGTGAATTTCATGTTCATGATCCTCCAGCGCGCACCAGCCCGCGGTGTCGTCCTGATCGGACGGTGGGTTCGGCCAGTGCCAGGCGAACTGGTATACCTGGTGCGACACACACTCTGAGTACTTGCGACCTACTATGAGCGGCTTCAACAACATGTCGTCGAAGTACCCCTGAGCGCCTGACACACCCTTGCGGTGCGGGTCCGGGGTCCCGCCGTAGAAGCAAGTCGCACCGGCGTGGGTCAGATCGTGTATCTCGTTACTGGTACAGCAATCCCACATCACCCGCTCGCGCACGGTCACCAGATCCAAATGTGCCACGTGGCCGCAGTTCGAAGTCCACGTGAACTTCCATGTCCAGACACCATCCTGTTCGCACACAGGAAAGCCCTGGGCAACTTGGAAGTTCTCAGGGGCGGGCCCCCACACTATTTTCTCCTGCGAGGGGTCCCAATCCCAAAAATCCACGCCGCCAGGCCCGTCCTCGGGCGTATCGTACGTCTTGCAGACCGCACGATATGTCCTGTTAGGCTCCACAGACCCAGTGTACGCATACCCAGTGTCCCACAACGCGCCGGTGCAGTCCGCCCAGATGAAACCCGGGTTGGCAACGTCTTCCCACCCGTATCCGAGTTTCTGAATCCCCCAGGTACACGCGAACCGGTCTTCGGCCGCATCGGTATACGTGCAGTCCGCGGTCTGATGGCAGTCTATGTCGGAGTTCGAGAGTTTCATGTAAGACGCGATGTGGCCTCTCCACAGGTACTGATCACCGATATAGATAGGCGGTCCGCCGTCCACCTGGCATGTGGCCGTGCAGCCGGCATGCGCCGGGCGCAAGCAAGCAGTCCAGTCCTCTTCGCACCCGCCGCCACCGCCACCGCTAGTGGCACGAGCGCGGGACCCAATCGCACCGAACACGATGACTACCATGATGCACGTCAGGAACAATCCCCTTTTCATCGCTGACCCTCCTTTCCCCTTAGCGCCTTCAGGAGATCGGCTGTTCGATCCGCACGAGGAATGGAATGTAGAAAACTGGCTGAACGTCAAGGCCGGTCTTGAGGGCGATGGTTCCTTGCACCTCCCGCTTGCCCTCAGGCATCCTGAGAGTCGCTTGCAGCAAGTATGACTTCTCATCGCGCCTGGACAGACTGATCGTAACTGCCTCAGGGTGACTCACGTCCCGAATCTCCAGGGTTATGGCCATTGGACTGACTATCGTCAAAGTCTTGGTGCGACTTTCCCCGGGTTTCATGTCCGACATGTAAAGGTCAACTCGCGGCCTCACGTCCACAGGCGGCAGGCTCTCGACGCGCATCGGAACCTCCACCGTGGGCTTGCCGGGGTCGTTCGTCTGGACAACCAGCGTGCTCTCGTAACTGCCGGTCTCAGACATCGGGCCGATCGTAACGTCCACATCGCAACTGGTCCATTCGTTGCCAACCTTCCTCCCCCCGACAGCCGCCCTGGCCCAGGCCGCTTCGCAGGCCGCGCCGGTTATCCTGAATGTCCAGTTGCCCAGGATGGTCGCCTTCTGCGTTACCTGCTCCCCCAGAAGAGGCACCGCCATCACGCTCTGCGTCCACAGGCTCTTGAACGTGGCCGGCAAGATGTCCACCTGCCCAATCTCGGGATGCGCCTGCGCGAGTTTCGCGAGTTCGTGCTGCGCCTTGTCTGCCAGCGCCGGGTCCGGAGATTCTCTCACGACCTTCTCCAACTCGCGCGCTGCGCTGGCGATGTCTCCCTTGGCCGCGTAGGAAAGCGCAAGGGGGAGTCCTCCCACGCTGCTTGCAAGGGCGGCCTGCTTGCGCGCCGACGATTCCTGCGTCGGCTCCAGGTTCAGAAGCAGCGCGCTCTCGATTATCTTGGCCGCTTCGATGGCCTTCTCCGGATCGGTAGAACCCTGGTAATACTCCGCCCCTGCGCTCTTGATCTCGTATGCCAGGTCATAGACATCCTGCGATGACAGAAAGTCGCTGCGCAAGCGCTCTCGCGCCGCAGCAGCCTTTTCATCAAGACCCGCTTCTCGATACACCCGCTCCAGAACCAGCAGCGCAGCCGCTTGCTTCTTGGCAGGCCCGCTCCTTGCGTGCGGCTCGAGAAATGCAATCGCCTCCTGCGCGCGCCCGCTTTCGGCATAAGGGCGAGCGATGTAATAGAAAGCATCGAATGTGATGCGCGTGTCGGGGAACTGCTCGATGATCGCCATCCAGTGCTCATTCGCTCCCGCTTCATCTCCCGACGTCTGCGCTATCTTCGCCAGGCGATCGTGCGCCTTTGCGACCTCCACCCGCTCGGCGATCTTCCCGTATTCCGAGATCAGCCGTTCCAACTCCGTCGCAGCCTCGGCTGTTCTGCCGATGGACAACAGGTTGTGCGCCACATACATCAGGGCGCGAGCGGCTGGCTGGCTGCCGGGATACTGGGTTACCACGTCCCTGTATCCCTGTATCCGCGTTTCGGTGGTCTCTTTCCTGGCCTCGGCCAGGTTCGCCCACCGGTATGCAATCCACGGCAGCAAGGCATCCGGCGCTCCGCTGCGCATCAGGTCGGCGTAGGCCTGAATGGCCTCCGTCTTCTTGTCGCGCGCGCGATAGACCTCGGCGATCCCGTATTTCGCCCAGGCCGCCTGGTCGCTTTTCGGGAACAGTTCGATCACGCGATTGAACTGCGCGATCGCCTTGTCCGCGTCAGCCGGGAACTCGGGGTTGTCCTCTTTCCAGGTGTAAGCCTCGCCCAGCCAGCGCTCAGCCAGGGCGCGCACTTGATCCGACGGGTTCGATTCCAGCGTCGTCTGGCAGAACTCGCGCAGTTCCTTGACCTTGCGATCGGGGGGCGCCAGGTGGCCGCCGCAAAGCGCGCGCGCCTTCTGGTCCCAGGCTCTCGGGTCGGTCGGGATGTCGGCTGCAACTGCCAGACGTGCGATTACCATCAGCGCAGCAGCAATACCCGCACATACAATCCGTCCCTTCATTGTCTTCCCCTCTCGCCCCGGAGCGGATTCCCCGGCCTGGCCCGGACTCCGAGGCACTCCTATTATACGCCCCCCCCGGGATTTGTCGAGACTTTTTTCGCCTGCCCGTGCGGGGCGGGCATCTGCATGCGATGCGGCGGTAGGGCTAGAAGGACATGCGCCAGGGCTCGCGGCGGCGGAAGGGCTGGTGGAAGCGCGCCTGAATCCTGCCGGTTTCCTCCAGGTGCATCATGCAGGCGCGGATGCAGCCTCTTGCTCCCCCGATCGCGCCCGTGTGGTGGAAGACGTGATCCGATGCGCGATTGTAGGGGATCTTGGGGAGCGAACCCCAGGGATCCGCGGCGGCTTCATCAAGCGAAGGGAAATCCGGCGGAGTGAAGGGCGAGAATTCGCGCACCCCGCCGGCATAGCCCACAGTGCAGCGGTCAACATCCAGCGCGCCCCACTCCAGCGGCTTGCCGCCGACGGATACCTTGATCGTGTTTTCGCGGCTGATGGCCTGCGCTGAGCACTGTTCCACGCACTGCATGCACCGGTCGCATATCTCTCCGTCGAAGAGCGGGTCAGGCTCAAGGGGCGCGTCGGTGATGAGCAAAGCCAGCCGCTGGCGCGGCCCGAACTGCGGGGAGAGAAACACCTTGCTGTACCCGATCTCCCCCAGGCCGGCGGCAACTGCGGCAAGTCGAAAGTGAATCACCACATCCGGCACGGGCTTGTCAGGAGCGACGCTGGGCCGGTCCGCCTTGTAGCCGTGGTGTATGTTGACCCCGCCCATGATCACCATGTTCTGCACCGGCACGGCCTCGTAGCCGTCATCCTCCAGGAAGAGCGAGACCTCGCGCAGGACATTGGGGGCGTAGATCAGGTTGATGTGAGCGTAGCCCATGCTCGGATATGCGCCGAAGTATGTGCCCTCCTCGATCCCGCGAAAGCAGCCGCGCGGAATGCGAAAGCCGAATGCAACCAGAGCCTTCGCGTCGGGGAAGATGTGGCGCGGGTCCATCTCCGGCGGCGCACCCTCGAACCGGTCCATGGAAGCGACGCCGACCAGGTCCGCCCCGCACTTGCGCGCGTAATCCTTCAGCCTTTTCGAATCAATCATCACATCCTCCTGGCATCACAGCCCTGCGTTGGTAAATGCAGCGTAAGTATACACGAAGCAGGTCGCGCCGCAAGCACTAGCCCGCGGCTATATCGTCTTGCGGCGGCACGCCGGCACTTTGGCAGGCTGGCGACGTGCGCCGGGCCGATGCGCCACGACAGACTGCAGGCATATCCGCTTCGATGCGTAATATCTTGACCACTCACGCGGGAGAAATGAGATGAGACACCATTGGTTGTGGATCCAGGCGCATGACCTGTTGAGTGAACTGGCGCAGTTGGAGGAAGAGGGGAGGGATGTCCCGCCTGAACTGGAGCGGCGCATTCGGGAACTGGCGGAGAAGGGCGACGATTATCTCGCGGCGACTGAGGGCCAGGAGCAGGCGGGGGCGCTGCTCGACGAGACGATCGCGCTGCCGACGCGCCACGGCTATCCGTTCGTCGAGCCGTCGGATTTGGAGGGCATTCGCGCGCAGCGGCCTGAGCGGGTGAATCTGCCAGCCGCGCAAGTAGATTCGGCGATGCTGCGCGACAAGATTCACGGTGCGTTTCTCGGGCGAGCGTATGGTTGCTACCTGGGCAAGCCTGTTGAAGGGCTGCGGCGAATGCCGGGTGATACCTACATCCTGGAGAGTTTCTTGAAAGAGACCGGCCAGTGGCCGTTGCGCGGTTACTTCAGCCTGGATTACGCGGACGATATTCTGTCGCGCTACAACTTGAGAAAGAAGTGGGGTACTGGGCCGCCTTTCATGCCCGAAGATGACGATACGAACTACACGATTGCCGCCTTTGCTTTGATGGAGCAGAAGGGCCGCGAGTTCAGCCCCAAGGATGTCGCCACGTTCTGGATGCAAAACATCCCGATCCTGCGCACCTGCACGGCGGAGCGGGTGGCATATCGAAACTTCTGCATAAACATTGAGCCGCCCGCATCGGCGGCGCATCGCAACGTTTGCCGCGAGTGGATCGGCGCGCAGATCCGGGCGGACTTCTACGGCTACGCAGCGCCCGGCAACCCGGAACTGGCTGCCGAGTATGCCTGGCGCGACGCGTGCATTTCTCACGTGAAGAATGGCATTTACGGGGAGATGTGGGTGGCGGCGATGCTTGCTGCCGCCCATGTGACGACCGATATCGAGACGATAATCCGCGCTGGCCTCGCGCAGGTGCCAGCGAAGAGCCGCTTGAGCGCAGCAATAAACGATGTGCTCGATTTGCGTGCGGCGGGCCGCGCCTATGAACAAGCAGTCCAGGCCATTCACGAGCGATGGGACGAAAAGAACAGCCATCACTGGTGCCACACGATTTCCAACGCCCAGGTCTGCGCCGCCGCCTTGCTGTGGAGCGAGGGCGATTACGCGACAGCGATCAGCCGCGCAGTCCTGCCCGGATTCGACACCGACTGCAACGGCGCGACCGTCGGCTCGGTGATGGGCATGATCCTCGGCGCAGCGGCGCTGCCCGACCACCTCGTCGGCCGGGTCAACGACCGCATACTGAGCGGGGTCCAGGGCTATCACGACTGCTCGATCAAGGAAATCGCCGCGAAGATGGCCGCGCTGGCCGAACGGTCAAGCACCTAGGGCGGCGGCGCTTGGCAGCAGTTCGTCAGGGGCGAACAATAGGAAGGCTGAACGAGAAACGGCTGCCCCGGCCTGGCTGGTCGTCAGCGGCAGGAATGAGGGGGCTCTCCACCCAGATGCGGCCCGCGTGGGCTTCCACGGCCATTTTTGCAAAAGCAAGGCCGAGGCCCGCTGCGATGTGCTTGCCGGCTTCCTCGTCGGTGCGCGCGAACTTCGCAAAGACCTTTTCCTGCAAGTCGGCGGGAATTCCCGGCCCCTCGTCGCTCACACTGAATACGATTTCGGCCCCCGCGCGTTGGGCCGTCACTGCGATGGAAGCCCCATTGGGGCTGAAACGCAGCGAGTTGCCAAGAAGGTTGACCAGCACGCGCCTGACCAGTACTTCGTCCGCGCGCAGCGCGGGCAGTCCGTCCTTCAATTCAGTCCGGATGCTGATGCCGCGATGGCGGGCGAGAGGCTCCACTCCTCTCACAGCGGCCTCGATGATTTCTCGGGGCCTTACTTCCCGTTCGTGCAGCGCCAGCGCCCCACTTTCCATGGCGTGGATGTTGAGCAGGTCGTTTATCATTCCTGTCATGTCCTCGCTGGTGGCGAGGGCAAGGTCGAGCATTTGGGCATGGGACTCGGGAATCAGGGCGTGGTCCCTTTCTGCAATCAGGCGCAGCACATTTGCAAGCCCGGCCAGCGGAGTGCGCAAGTCGTGCACGATAAGGGCGGCGAGTTCTTCCCTCGCCTTGCCGAGTTGCTCCAACTGGCTGCTGTAGCGTCGCAAGCGCCTGCGGTCGGCCTGTATCTGCGCGGTTACCGTCCCCACGAGCAGCAGGATTACCATCACGAGGAAATCGGCCTCTTCGTAGGCGCGGTGGCTGAGGGCCCTTTGTTCAACGTGGAAGACCGCAATGGACAGTAAGGGAACGCCGATTCCGCCCAGGTAGCCCATGTAGATGGCTCCCAGGATAACCGGCAGGATAAACAAGTAATTCAAGGGGAGAGAGTCGCCGAAACGTCGGTCAACTTCGGCGGCAACGACTTCGAGGGCCACGATCGCCAACGCGACAAACAGCCGCGTGCGCAAACTCACCTCTGGGGCGGCGTCTTTTCCCATAGCAGACTCAGGTCACGAACTCCCCCGCCAGCCCAACGACAGGCACGTGAAATCCCATGCCTGTTGGTCAGTTACCTGCCACACCTTGGGCAGACTAACTCGGCCTCAAACAAGCCAGGACGGTCTGCTGAAGGCAGCAGTTCCAATACGAGCCGGTTGTCACACTTGGCGCAATGGAAGTCCGCAGGCTTGACGGCGGCCTCTGCCAGCCTGGCGGCATCGAGTTCTTTCTCGTTGATCAGCACGCGCAGCGGAGTGGGCTTGCCTGCCTTCTCAGAAAGAGCCTGTCGGATCTTCCACAGCACTTCCTTTGGACGGGCGACGATCTTGATGAGATAGTCTGTCGCGCCCATTTCGATGCCCCGCTTTATGTCCTCGGGCTCCCCCTTGTTAGTTAGAACGATCACCGGGATCTTGGCGAGAGCGGGGTCCGCCCGCATGCGTTCGAGAACGTCGTAGCCGCTCAGGCGCGGCAGCATCAGGTCCAGCAGCACCAGATCAGGAGGAGACGTCTGCATTTCGCGCAGGGCTCGTTCCCCGTCAGTGGCGAGTTTCACCTGGTAGCCCTCATCATGCAGATGGGCCTCATAGACGCTCTGGAATAGCATGTCGTCCTCAACGAGGAGGATTGTCGCGGCACTCTGGCTGGCCATTGCGCTCTCCTTGCTGCGGTCGCAATAGTGCTTGCTCACCTGGGGGGATTCTATGCCTCCCGCTCGCACTCCTTCCCAAGGACGGGGCTCGGCAAGCCGTATGTGCATCTGCAGAAACGAGGGTGCCTCTCGCGGGAAATGGACGAGCAGCAGGAAGTGGTGTGGTCGGGCGACGAAAATAGTGAGAACGCGTCGGCGGCGAACGATTTGTCGGAGGTGAGTGATGCCAGTTCACAAGAAACCCAATCCTATCAATTTCACGGTGAAGAACCCGGTGGAGAAGCATTTTCACGACCACGACGAGATCTGGGTGATAATGGGCGGAAAATGCAAAGCATTCATGGTCGATCGCGATGGGAAGCAGTCCGAATTCATGTTGGAGGAGGGCGATATCTGGATGGTCGAGGCTGGCGTGGAGCACGGCTGCGAGCCAATGGAGGAAGGGGTGCAGATATTCCCGTTCGGCGGCACGATACCAGAGGGGTCGCACAAGCCGGGGCACTACTACATGGAGAAAGAGGGCTACATGCCCACGCTGTATGTGAAGAAGACGCCGATTGACCGATACCGTGGAGAGAAGAAAGATGCGTAATGTCGGCATCGAATACCCCGCGCGCGGCGAAATGGGGTTCTATGATCTGGGCTCGCCGCGCGGCTTGAAGCCAACGGAGGTGCTGATCCGTACGCACTATTCGGGGATCACGAACGGCACGGAGCGCCACGCGCTCCTTGCCGAGCACGGGTGGAAGGTGTTCCCCGGCCGCCATGGTTATCAGCACGTGGGAACGATCGAGGCTGTGGGCGGCGATGTGAAGGGATTCAAGCCAGGCGATTGGGTGTATTACGGCCAATATGTTGGGCATCGAGGCTGGCACATCGTGGACGTTGGCTGGACGGATGTGAGGTCGAACGGCTCGCACCTGTGCATCGCTGTGCCGGATGACGTTGATCGCAAGCAATGTGCGCTGCTCGGCGTCGCCGGCGTTGCGATGAGAGGGATCCGGCGGTGCAGGGTGGGCGCTGCGGACAACGTGTGGGTCGCCGGCGTCGGCATGATAGGCCAGTTCGCCGCCCAGTCTGCACGCGCGGTTGGCGCGCGCGTAACTGTCAGCGATGTGAATGAGCGGCGGCTGTCCGCTGCAAAGGAATGTGGAGCGCACCGGGTGATCAACGCTCGCGCCCCGGACAGCACCTCCGCGCTGAAGGAAGGCGGGCCATACGATTGCATCGTTGACGCCTGCGGCGTCGAGTCGCTGTTCCTCGACATTCACAGGGAGGGCTTGCTTGCTTACGGCGGGGCGATCTGCGCGCTGGCTGTGCACTCCGAGACGACATTTCATTGGTCGTTGTTGCACATGACAGAAGGCTCGATCGAGGTGTCGTGTCATTTCGGTCTTGACGACCTGCGCGTCCTCCTGCATTTCATCCGCCAGGGAATCATCCGCATCGAGCCGCTGGTTTCGCATATCGTGCCCATTGACCAGGCGCCCGCCATCTACGCGACGCTGCGCGACCGCCCCGGAGAACTGCTGGGCGTGGTCTTCGACTGGGCCTAGCGAAGCGGAAGACCACACTGTGAGCGCATTCGACCGCCCAACGCAACCGGCAGCAGGCCTCTCCCGTCTGCGGCACTGGCTGGGCCTCGAGCGCAACATAGTCGTGATGTTGGCTGCCATCGTTATCCTGGGCATGGGAGAGGAACTATGGATGCGCTTTGTGCCCAAGTATCTGGAACTCCTGGGTGCCGGGGTCGGCGTAGTCGCACTCTACGGCACGCTGAAAGACATCCTGGACGCGGTTTACCAGTATCCGGGCGGTTGGCTGGCGGACCGGCTGGGGCGAAGAACAGCGCTCGCGGTCTTCACCCTGCTGGCAACCGTAGGCTACCTGCTTTATCTCTTCAGCCGCGGCTGGGCGGGGCTGCTCGTCGGGACTGTCTTCGTAATGGCGTGGAGCAGCCTGACTTTGCCTGCCGTCTTCGCCGTCATCGGCGATAACCTTCCGCAAACTCGCCGCGCCATCGGTTTTGGAGTTCAGTCCATCTTGAGACGAGTGCCCATGGTCCTGGCTCCACCCGTGGGCGGCTACCTTATTGCTCGCCTGGGCCTTGCGGCAGGCATGAAACTCGGGCTGGCGATCACGATTGGTCTGGCGCTCGCGGCTATCATTATCGTGCTGCGCTGCTACGCCGAGGTCCCCCCGTCCGCGCGCGACGCGTCGGGTTTCCGCGACATCTGGCGGCACATGGACACTCACCTCAAGCGGCTATTGCTTGCCGACTGTCTGGCGCGCTGGGCGGAGGGAATCCCGAGAGTATTCGTCGTCCTCTACGTGATCAACGTCTTACGCCTGGACGCCCTCCAATTCGGCTGGCTCACGAGCATCCAGATGGCTGCCGCCATTCTGGTGTATATCCCAATCGCCAAGTTGTCCGACCGGATGAATCGGAAGCCGTTTGTGATCTTGACGTTTGCGTTTTTCGCTGTCTTTCCCCTGGCGTTGGTATGTGCGCGCAACCTGGTCTGGCTCGCGCTGGCTTTTGTGATCGCGGGTCTGCGGGAGATTGGCGAGCCGGCGCGCAAGGCCCTGATTGTTGACCTGGCAGATGATACTGCCCGCGCCCGCGCCATCGGCACCTATTACCTGATACGCGGCCTGGTGGTATTCCCCGCATCGCTCGCGGGCGGGCTGCTCTGGAGAGTCAATGTCGTGTTACCCTTTTACGCCGCGTTTGTGGTGGGCGTGGCCGGCCTGCTCGCTTATGCGCTATGGGGGCCGGGCGACGCGCCCTCATCTTCGCTGCAAGACTCTACTCAAGGAGGTGCGAAATGAAATGGATCACGAGAGAACATGTGAAAGTTGACCGCGTGGCCTGTCCGTGGCTGATCAGGAAGTTTGTTGACACGGACGCGCAGTTCCTGTTCCTCCCGGCGGCAGATGTCCCCGCAATGGCCGAACGCGAGGGGGCCATCCCCTTCGACGTGCAGGGCGTGGAACTCGGCCATGTGGAGGGCAAATGCAGTTTCGAGGCGATTGTGGAGAAGTACCGGATTCGGGACCCCGCCGTCTGTCTGCTTGCCAAGATAGTGCATGGGGCTGACGTCTCTCAGGACCTGTATGGACGGCCAGAGGCCGCAGGTTTGAAAGCCATCGCTGAAGGCTTTCGGCACCTGGGTCTGAAAGACGACCACGAGATCCTGGCGAATGAGTTCATTGTTTACGACGCGCTCTATGCCTACTGTCAGCAGATTGCCTCAGGCATCAAAGAGAAGTGATCCACCACTTCGCTGACCGGCGGTGGCCGGCGATCCCAAGGAAGGGGGCGGAGGATGAGGCCTTCGAAGCATCGAAGGAATGCCTGCTTGCAGCGGGCTTGAGCGGCGGCTGATTATTGCATGGAGGTGAGAAGGTAGTGGCGAAAGGGCAAGTGTCGAATGAGCGCATTCACCGGACTGACCCGCAGACGGCCGTGGAGATCCTGCAGTTGACGAGTTTCCCCACTCCGTCAATGCCGTTCACGTATCAGCGGCAGAACTTCACGCCCGATTCGAAAACGTTCATCTTCCGGTCGCAGCGCATGTCGGCGCGCGATGCGCCCTGGGACCTCTTCCGGGTTGATACCGACGGCAGCAACATGGTGCAACTGACCGATGGCGGAAACGCGGGAACTGCTGCGCTCTCACCGGATGGGAAGTTCGCTTATCTTATGCGCGGAGTCAGCCTGCGGAGGGTGGACATGAACACCTGCGCTGAGGAGGAAGTCTGCCGGATGGACAGCCTTCAGCCGCGCGAGGTCTCCGACCTGGTGATCACGCCTGATGGGAAGTGTCTGTACTCTCCCCAGTCCCTGAAAGATGGCACCACTGTCCTGGCCCGTCTCAGCGCCGACGGCCGAGAGGCGGAGGTGATCTGCCCCGGCCTGCAATGCGGCATGCTGGCATATGACCTCAATGGCAGCGGGCTGCTCGTGGCGGGCGATTACGGGGGCGAGAACATGCTCATCCTGATCGGGGCCGACGGCACTGTCGAGCCGTTCACTCCCAACGTGTACGCTCATTCCGGCTGGCTTGGTCGCACAGGCAGGGTTCAGGGATGCGCACGCTGGCCGGAGCGCGCGCTGCTCACTGCGGGCAAAGGCGACCGCGAACCGCGGGTGATCGCGGAGGGCCCATACTTCTGGCATTCCGCAGGGGCGAACGATGGGGAGTGGATCATCGCCGACACGAACTGGCCTGATGAGGGCCTTCAACTGGTGCATGTCCCGAGCGGGCGGTTCAGGACGCTCTGCTTCGCCGGGGCTTCGCAAGGGCACCCGCAGTGGACTCATCCCCACCCGGGCTGGAGTCCGGACGGCAAACTGGCCTATTTCAGTTCCGATCGAACCGGAATCTGCCAACTTTATCTCGTGAACGTCCCCCCTGAATTCAAGGGCGCACTTTCATCAGGCGCGTAGTAAGAGAGGATGGCATGATGCGCGTAGTGAGACTACACAGCATTTCAAGACTTGTTAGGGTGAGACCCTTCGCTTCGCTCAGGGTGACACATGAGCGGGTCTTCGCCCCTGTTTGTCATTCTGAGCGAAGCGAAGAATCTCATTATGCTCAGGGTAAACTCCGCGAAGAATCGCATAAGCACTCGCGGGCACTTTCGAAGCGACTTCTGGTCAACCTGGCGACCATCGCGGTGTTGGTTGGTTGCAGTGCGCGGCCTGCGGCCGCGGACATCGTGTTGATCGAGCATGGCCGGTCGCGCGTTTCGATAGTCACCCGCGAGCAGCCTTCGTTTCTGGAGCGCAGGGCAGCCCAGGAGTTGCAGCAGTACCTCGGCCGCATCGGCGGAGCGCAGGTGCAGATCGCAGCAGAAAACGGGGCGAATCCCCCGCGGATTCTTGTGGGCCGCACCGCTGCCGGCCTGTCAATCGTTCCGCCGGCCGAGGCGGAGAAACTGGGCACTGAGGGCTTCGTGATTCGCACCCGCGGGCAGGACATCGCCATCGTTGGAGGAGGCGATTACGGCACCCTGTACGGCTGCTACGAACTGCTTGAGAAGTATCTCGGGGTGCGCTGGTATCTGCCGGACCCGCTGGGCGAGATCGTGCCGAGGCGCGAGCGCGTCGTTCTGCCCGCGATTGACGATGCTCAGAAGCCGGCCTTTGCGATGCGCTGGGTCGGCAACGTGGACGAGTGGAACCTGCGCAACAAGCAGAACCGGGTGACGGACCCAGAGTATCCTCCCGCCTTCCGCGTCGAGCCGTCCATCTACCACAGCCAGGCCAGACTCCTGCCGGCGGCGCGCTATTTCGCCAAGCATCCGGAGTATTTCGCCCTCGTTCGCGGCAAGCGATCAGACAACCCTAACGCGAAACTCTGCTACTCGAACCCGGAACTGCCGCGCGTGATCGCAGAGAACCTGGCTGAACTGAAGCGGCAGGAGCCTCCGGGAACCCTCGTCTCGTTCAGTCCCACGGACACCCAAATCTGGTGTGAGTGCGACCAATGCCGCGCGATGGACGACGCGGGGGAGGTTGCGCCCGACGAGGAGCATTCGCGCCGCAGCCTCATTTTCTACAATCGCATCGCCGAGCAATTCGCCAGACTTTGCCCGGGCGAGCATCTTCTCGTCGGAGCCTACAACGTTTACAACGCGCCGCCGAGGGACACGAGCATCAGGGCTCGCGAGAATCTCTCACTGATCATCACTCACTACAATGATTACTGCATGTTCCACCCGGTAATGGTCCCGAACTGCCCTCTCAACCAGCGCTACCGGCAGGTCGTCGAGGGCTGGAAGAAACTGATCCCCGACATCTACTTTTACGAATACTACTACAAGGCCGCCTGGCTCGATCTGCCGTGGCCGATCGTTCACTGCATTGCGGCGGACATTCCCTTCTTCAAGAAGATCGGCGTCAAGGGGCTTTACACGCAGTATAACACCGGCAGCGTATGGACGAACGTGCTCAATTACTACGTGGCCGCGAAACTGCTGTGGAACCCGCACGCCGATGTTCGGGCGATGGTGGATGAGTTTTACCGCAACTTCTACGGCGCTGCCGCGGGGCCGATGAAAGTCTACCACGAGACCCTGGAGCGGGCGACTGCCAACGCAACGCAGCACAATGCAGGCGATGCGATCACGTTCGCCAAGTATATTTTCACGGAGGACGTGCTTCGGGAACTTGGCCGGCTTCTCGACCAGGCGCAGCGGCTTGCCGCCGATGACGCCGCCCGCGCGCGCATCGAGAAGGTCGCGATCTCCTACAAATACACCACGAGGCTGGTGAACTGCATCGGGCTCGCCGACCCTGAGCGTCTGTCGAAGATCCCGGATCGCGAACGCCTTGAACCGGAGATCGCCCGCGCGAGGAGAGAAATCGAGGCGCTGTGCGCCGACATCCAAGCGCATCCCGAGTTGTATGACGGCGTTGTCGGCCGCACCCTCCTTCGGCGCGAGCGCGGGGAGGGCTTGTCGGAGGCGCTTTCCGTTTACGATCTACCCGGGCGCAGACAGGCGGTCGAGTTGGGCCTGGTGCGCGATTGGATGCTTATCGGCCCCTTCGACAACGAGAACATGACAGGTCACGACTGCCCATACCCGCCGGAGACCAGCCTGGAGATGAAGGGGACATACCAGGGCAAGGCAGGGCCGGTGCGGTGGTGGAAACACAGCAATCCAGCGTGGGATGGCTACGTTGACCTTGCGCGCCTGATAAGGCCGAGCGATTGGACGTGCGCCTATGCCCTGTGCTACGTTACCGCCCCTGCCGAGACGAAGGGGCAGATGCGCGTGGGAAGCAATGACTCGGTTGCAGTGTGGCTGGGCGGTCGGAAGGTGCTGGACCGGAAACTCGAGCGCGCCGCAACGATGGACGACGACATAGTCGAAGTAACGATCCCTGCGGGCACGACGCCGATTCTGCTGAAGGTTTGCCAGACGAAGGGGAACTGGGGGTTCTACTTCCGCCTGACGGACGCAACCGGCCAGCCGCTGCGCGGCGTGCGCTTCTCGACAAGTCCGAATTCGCGATAGTCGGCTGGCGCAGGCTGAAGCCCGGGGCCGGATTGGAAGGCACAGGTTGGAAACCTGCCGGACAGGTTGAAAACCTGTCCTACCACGTGTTTCGGTAGCACAGGATTGTATCCTGTGCCTCGCGCAGCCCGCCAGCCGGCGGGCTGCGGCTACAGTTCTTGGATGCGGGCCCCGGGGAAGGAAGTTCGGCCTCTGCTCCGAAGTGCATGTGGTCTGACAGTTCGCAGGCAAAGGAGCGATTGCATGGCTGAAGCAGCCGCCGACGAGACCAGGCTGCGCTGGTATCAGGGGGTCAGCCGCTATTGTTGGATCGTGCTCATCATCGCAGCGCTTGGCTGGCTGTTCGACACTATGGACCAGAACATCTTCACCCTCGTCGCGCAGCCGGCCGTCAAGGACCTCGTTCAGCATCTGTTTCCCGACGCACAGTTGCAGGGCGCGGTAAACTACTACCGCGGCGTCATCACCTCGGTCTTCCTGCTTGGCTGGGCTGTGGGGGGCGCTGTGTTCGGGATATTGGGCGACCGGATCGGGCGCACGCGCACCATGGTATTCACGATCTTGATCTACGCGATGTTCACGGGCCTCAGCGGCACTGCTCACACCTGGTGGCAACTGGCGATCTTTCGCTTTCTGACTGCTCTCGGCGTCGGCGGGGAATGGGCTGCCGGAGCATCGCTCGTCGCCGAGGTATTCCCCCAGCGCTCGCGTCCGATGGCTTTGGGCACGCTCCAGGCCCTCTCGGCGGTGGGCAACATGACTGCCGCCCTGATCTGTTACGTTCTTGCCGCCGTCAGTTGGCGATGGGCCTTTGCGGTAGGCATCTTTCCCGCGCTCGTCGTGGTATGGATCAGGCGCTCTCTGAAGGAGCCTGAGCGCTGGCAGCACGCGAAAGAGGTGGCGGCGCACGACGTCCGCAAGGAACTGGGCGCGATAGGCGACCTTTTCACCGACCCGGTTCTGCGCCGCAACACCATTGCCGCCGTGCTGCTCGCCACGGCAGGCGTCGGCGGCCTGTGGGGTGTTGGTTTCTGGACCCCGGACCTGCTCACTATCGTGCTCAAACCTCTCAACATCGCGCCCGACCAGGTTAGCCGCTACCGCAGCATGATGTTTTTCGTGCAGCAGGTGGGCGCGTTCTTCGGCATGTATGCCTATGCGATATTCAGCGAGCGCACCAATCGGCGCGGCGCGCTGCTCGTGTTCTTCATCCTTGCCTGGGCGGCGGTCGAGGGCATGTTCTGGACGACGCACACCTTCGGGCAGGCCATCATCTGGGCCCTGGTTCTGGGTTTTTGCACGCTGGGGCCTTTCTCGGCTTACACGGTCTATTTCCCCGAACTGTATCCTACCCGCCTGCGGGCAACTGGCTGCGGCTTCTGCTACAACTGCGCGCGCGTGCTGGCGGCAGGCGCGCCCTGGGTGCTTGGTGCGCTCTCGCGGCACTTTGCCGAGGCCCACGGCCCGGACATGGGATTCCGAATAGCGGCGGGCATCGTCGCGTGCATCTATGTCGTCGGCCTTGTCGGCCTCGCCATGGCTCCCGAGACGAAGGGCAAGCCCCTGCCCGAATAGCGACCAGGCCCGTTGGGCTGGATAATGTCATTCTGAGCCCGCCAGCTGGCGGGCGAAGAATCTCATTACTGATACAGCCTCGGGCTCGCTCCAAATGGGATTCTTCATCCGTCCGTCAGCAGACGGACGGATTCAGAATGACAAGCCGGTCGTTCCCGTGCGTGACTTCGAACGGCGCCGCCGTCCTCTCATCAGGGGGCGCTACAGCCGGGCTTCGTCCGCAGTGCGCGGTTGCCACTGTTTGATGCGGTCGCGCAGGGTGGCGATCACTTCCTCGTGACGGCCCGAGTAGAACAGGTTCTCGGTCTCCCCGGGGTCGCTTGGCAGATGATAGAGTTCGCACTTGTCCGCTTCGCTGATGTTCAATTTCCATCCGTCGGGGCTGATCACGCAGCGCGATCTTGAGCCCGAGAGCCTGTCCGCCTGGCTCGCGGACTTCTGGCTCGCAGTGCGCATCTGCTCATCTGAATCGCGTCCGTTCCACTCGATGAACACATGGTCTTCCTGCGGCTGACCGCCATCTTCAAGCACAGGCCTCAGGCTGTATCCCTCCAGGGCCGGTGGGATGGGCTGGCCCATCAGGTCAAGAAGCGTCGGCACCAGGTCCACCTGGCTCACAGGGCAGTCCACCCGGCGCGGCGCATTGGGCAACTGCGGGAGCCGCATGATGAGCGGCACCTTCACAGCCTCCTCGAACATGACCGTCTTCGCCACCAGGCGGTGGCTGCCCATCATGTCCCCGTGATCGCTGGTGAACACGACGATCGTGCGATCTTCCGCGCCGCATCCAGAAAGCGCGCCCAGTATCCGCCCTACGGCCTCGTCCACCAGCGTTATCAGGCCCCAGTAGTTTGCGATGAGACGGCGCCATCCGGCTTCCGACGACAAGTCGAGACCCTCTGCGCCGCGCACACGGTAGTGCTCGCGCAGCATGCGCACCCTGGCCGGCTCATCGGGATGCGGCGCAGCATCGAAGTTGGCGGGCAGCGTGATCTGATCTGGATGGTAGAGATCATTGTAAGGGCCGGTGAACGGCATGTGCGGTTCGAGGAAGTTCACGTAAAGAACGAACGGACGATTTGCGTGCGCCTCGATGAATTCAGATGCTTTTTCAGCGAGGAATTGAGGCTTGGTGAACTGGGGAGGCAGGCTCACCGCCTTGCGCCTGGAAAAAGCCGAGAACTCGCCGTCATGAACGTCCGGCTCGAAGCCGCGCTCCCTGAGCCAGTGATAGTATGTGCAGTTCTGCATCCTGTCCTGGTGCGGCCGGTAGTGGCGGCGGTATCCGTCCTCGATGCTGACCCAGTCATCGAAGCCGTGCTGCGCGAATATCTCATCGCCCAGGTGCCACTTGCCGAAATAGGCGAAGCGGTAATCCCGATCAGCGAAGAGTTCGGCGATTGTGGGGACTTTTCCGTCGAGCGGCACGTTGTTCGCGATACAGCGGCTGGTGTGCGGGTAAAGGCCCGTCATGATTGTCGCGCGCGATGGCGTGCACACCGGCTGGCTCACATAAGCGCGCGTGAACACGATCCCCTGTTCCGCCAGGCTATCCAGATTGGCGGCCTTGATCTGCAGGTTGCCGTAGGCGCGCATCGTGTCCTGGCGCTGCTCGTCGGTGAACAGGAACAGGAGATTGGGTTTCGCCACCGGTTCAAGCCCTCCGCGTACTGCCTTGCTGCTGCAACTGCCCACGTAGTCGCTCTGCGAGGGACCTGATTTCCGGCATGGCGTGAGCGAAGAAATGCTTCTGCCCTTCGCACAGGTAAGTGCGCGCGCTGGGGCCGCCAGCCAGAACCCGGTCCTTCGGGCACCCGCCCCTACACAAAGCCCACCATTCGCAGCCCTCGCAGGCCGCTGCGCTCGCCTCGCGCAGCGCGATGAATTTCTTCCACCGGTCGCTCTGCCGGAACGCGCTCAATTCGCGCTCGTGAACGTTGCCCAGGCGCCATTCCTGAGCAACGAAGAAATCACATGGATAGACATCCCCGTTGTGCTCAACGACCAGGTATTCGCCGCAGTTGCCGTCCAATACGCACAGGCCGCTCTTGCCGGTCAATTCGCGCTCCAGCAGAGCATCGAACAGCCGGATGGAAACCACGCCGAACCCGTCCTCTCGCCAGGCATCGAAAAGTTCGCACAGGAAATCGCCGTAAGCCTGCGATGAAATCGTGTAGGGCGCTGGATCGCCCGCCGTGTCTGCCTCAACGCACGGGATGAACTGCAGAAACCGGAATCCCTGATCGCGGAAGAAGCGATAGGTCTCGCTCGCGCGTCGGGCGCTCGCAGGCGTTACGAGGGTCAGGATGTTGAACTCCGCGCCCGCCGCCTTCAGGTGACCGATGCCTCGCATGACATCATCGTAACTGCCCCTGCCGGCGGCCGCGCGCCGGTAGAAATCGTGCAGATCGCGCGGCCCGTCCAGGCTCACTCCAACCAGCATCTGATACTGCGCGCACAGCCGCGCCCACTCTGCGTTGAGCAGCACGCCGTTCGTCTGCAGAGAATTGGCGACCGGCTGGCGCGCGCGGCCGTGGGCTTGCATCAACCGGAATGCCTCGCGGTAGAAATCCACTCCCGCCAGAGTCGGCTCTCCCCCCTGCCAGCAGAACACTGCCAGATCGGGGTAGGCGGCTTCGAGGGTCATCGAAACCATGCGCTCCAGGGTGTCGCGGCTCGTGCGGTGCGCGCCCGCGCCGGGATACAGCCCACCCACGCGCCGATAGAAGCAATAAGGACAGGCCAGATTACAGTCCGCCGATACAGGTTTGACGAGCAGTTGCGTTATGAGTGAGGGCCCCCTATCCGGTCCGCTCGAATGACATCGGGCCGCCTGCGGAATTGCTGCAGCAGTCCATCCAACTGGTCGCGGCTGCTGACTTCGAGCACCAGGCTTATCACCGCCGTGCGAGCGCGTTTCTTGATCCGGGCCTTCGCGGTAACGATGTTTATGTTGTCGGCGCTCGTTACCGCCAGGAGGTCGTTCAGCAGGCCCACGCGGTCCGCGGCTTCGATCTCGATGGCGGCGGCATACTTGTCATCCTGCCCTGCCGCCCAATCGAGCGAGAGGATCCTCTCGGACTCCCTTTCCTGCGCCGCAAGCAGGTTAGGGCAGTCGGTGCGGTGCACTGCTACCCCTTTGCCCCGGGTTACGTAGCCGGCGATAGCGTCTCCGGGCACCGGCGAGCAGCAGCGCGAAAGAGTAACCAACAGGTCCTGCAGCCCCGAAACGGAAATGCCCGCCCGGCGAGCGACCCTGCGGGCCTTTTCGTGCGGAGCCACCACCGGCTGGCTGGGCGGAGAGGTGGCCTGGCGGAGTTTGCCGATGACCGTCTCGGAAGCGACGTCGCCGTAGCCGACTGCTGCCAGAAGGTCATCCACGGAGGCGTAGTTCATTCGCTCTGCCAGTTCCTGCACCGCCTCCGGCTGCAGAACGTGCATCGGCGCCAGCCCGTAGCGCCTGCACTCCTGCTCGAGATGCGCCCTGCCTGTGTGGATGTTCTCCTCGCGGCTCTGGCGGCGATACCACTGCTTGACCTTGCTGCGGGCCTGCGGCGTGACGGCGATGTTGAGCCAGTCCAGGCTCGGCCGCCCTTGGCCTTTGGATACCATAATCTCCACGACATCGCCATTGCTCAACTTGTGATCCAGGTTCACGATCGCGCCGTTCACGCGCGCCCCCGTGCACCGGTGCCCGATGTCGGTGTGGATGCGATACGCAAAGTCAATGGGAGTGGACCCGACGGGAAGGTCAATCACATCCCCTTTGGGAGTGAAGACGAAGACCTGGTCCTTGAACAGGTCAACCTTCAGCGACTCCAGCCATTCGCTGGTATCCTTCGCGTCGGCGTGCAGTTCGAGGAGGCGGCGCAGCCAGGCAAGTTTCTGCTCGAAGGTTTCGTCCGCGTGCGCGACCTGTTCCTTGTAGCGCCAGTGGCTTGCGATCCCGTATTCGGCAGTGCGGTGCATTTCCTGGGTGCGTATCTGGACTTCCATCGGTCCCGCAGGGGTCGTAACCTTGGTGTGCAGCGACTGGTACATGTTGGGCTTCGGGCGGCTTATGTGATCGTGAAACATGCCGTCCATCGGAGGCCACAGGGCGTGGACCACCCCGAGCGCGCTGTAGCATTGGGGCAGGCCGGCGACGATCACGCGCAGGGCCTGCAAGTCCAGTATCTGGCTGAAGTCCGCCCCCTGCGTCTTCATTTTCTGATAGATGCTGTGGATGTGCTTCGTTCGCCCGCTCACCTCGGCGGCAATGCCGGCCTGGTCCAGCCTGCGCTGAAGCACTTGCACTGCGTCGCTTACGATGCGCTCCCGCTCGGCCCTCGACTGGGACAGCCTGCGCACTATCTGCCGGTAGGCGGTCGGCTCCAGGTAGCGCAGCGACAGGTCCTCCAACTCCCATTTCAGCCGCCACACGCCCAGCCGGTGCGCCAGGGGAGCGAATATCTGCACCGTTTCCAGCGCGATGCCCTGCTGCCTGTCCGGGGGCAAGGGCCGCAGAGTGCGCATGTTGTGCAGCCGGTCGCACATCTTGATCACGATGATGCGCAGGTCGGTGCACATCGCCAGCAGCATCTTCCGCAGGTTCTCTGCGCGCTGCTCTTCGCGCGTGCGGAAATGAATCCGGCCAAGTTTCGTTACGCCGTCCACAAGCCCCGCGATCTCCGGGCCGAACTGCTGCTGCAGTTCCTCCAGCGTGGTGCTCGTATCCTCGATCGTGTCGTGCAGCAGGGCTGCCGCCAGGGCCTGGTCATCCAGGCCGATTTCGGCGGCCGCCTTGGCAGCCTCGAGAGGGTGGCACACGTAGGGCTCGCCGGTCAAGCGTAACTGGCCCTCGTGCGCCTTGCGCGCGAACTCGAAGGCGCGGCGCAGCAGGTCCTCGTCAACGGTCTGCCTGTGGGTGCGCACCTCGGCCAGCAGAGCCTGAAGCGAAGGTGCTGCCGGCGGTCTAGCCGTAGCCATCGCGAACTATTATAGCCCTCCATCTCGAGCGCGTCCACATCTCCTGTAGGGCGGGGGCTCCGTCCCCCGCCGCGCGCCTCAGGCCGTGGCTTTCCCGGCCCCGCCCAGCAGGCGCGAGAGGTAGAATTCGAAGAAGCGCTCTGCGTCCACCTGAAGGCAGACGCGCGCGTTCGGCTTGCCGCCCTCGACCGGCTGCGTCATGCCGTCGTCCGCAACCTCGATGCGCATGTTTCTCGTCGCGCAGAGGGTCGGGTTCACGACCATCGCAGCGGTCAGTGGGTCGTGCAGGATCGGGTTGTGGCCGCTTGCCTTGCGCCAAAGAGGCAGCAACGCGGTGAGCGCCCTTGCCAGTGGCGCCTGCGACTCGCCGATTCTTTTCATGTGTTCATCCGAGAGCCTGGTGCTCATCGTTACGTCGAGCGGCACCAGCGTGAGATTTGCCCCTGCGGCGAAAACCGTTCGCGCAGCCGCCGGGTCGCAGCGGATGTTATATTCCGCCTGCGGCCTGTCCGCAACAGAGTAGCCGCGATAGATCGAGCCGCCCATCACGAAGAGGCCGGCTAACTGCTTCGCCGTCCTGGGCCGGTCACGGAGCAGAGCCCCCACGTTTGTCAAGGCCCCGATCGCTGCCAGGTAGATTTGGCCGGGCGATGCAGCCACCCGATCCCCCACGAAACCAACTGGGTCTCTGCCGCATGTGCTAATTTCCGTATCGGATGCCCAGGGAGCCTGGTTGGGCATTGCTGAAGGATCGCCGCCGCCCGTCAGGCCGATAATGACAGGGACATCTTCCCTTCCCGCCACGCGAAGAAGTTTGCGCGCCAGGCGCGCACGCTGCTCGACCGCGCCGTGCACCGTGCAAACACCCTCCAGTTGCACATCCGGCGATGACAGCAGAAATGCAAGCGCGTATGCGTCGTCAATATCGTCGCCGATGTCCGTATCGAGTATCACCCGCTTCTTATCCATTGTTTTCCCTCACTCTCTCGCGCCGATGTCAATGACTGCGCGATACTCTTCCCATGAAATCTTCATCCCCCTGCGAGCCGCCGCGGCCTCGACCCATGGCTTTATCGGCAGCCCGATGCTCACGATCTTGCGCAGCGGGTCTATCCGATTGCCGAGTTGGCTTTCTTCCCAATGCGCGAGGCGGAGTTCCATCTCCTTCGTAATCTGCGACTCCCTGCGAACGACGTTGTTGGTCTCGCCGGGATCGCTTTCCAGGTCGTAGAGTTCCCTCGGCGGCGCGGGCCAGCAGCCGCTGTCAATTGTCCTGATCAACTTCCAACGGCCGTCGCTTATCGTGCGCTTGCCCGACCACAGACCCTGGTTGCTGACTATCTCGCGATAGCCTTCTTCGGTCTGGCCGCGCGCCAGCGGCAAGAGGCTTTGCCCCTGCATCACATCCGGCGCGGGGATGCGCGCCGCGTCCAGGATCGTGGCCGGGATATCTATGCCTTGCACCAGTGCGTTGATGCGCCCGCATCCGCGCAGGCGCTTCGGCCACCGCAGGATCAGCGGCACGCGGATCGTTACTTCGTAAACGTCGCCGTGATCGAAGAAGATGTCGTGCTCGGTCATGCTCTCGCCGTGGTCGGATGTAACGATGAGCAGGGTCTCATCGTCAATCCCCAGGTCGGCGAGCGCGTCGAGTATCTGCCCAAGTCCATCGTCAACGTATCGGATCTCGGCATCGTACTGGGCAATCACGTAGTCTGCATCGGTCAGGTTCTCGCGTATGCGGTCCAGGTGCCCCCTCACGAACGGGCCGACTATCTGCCTGTCAAGGGCGGCGAGACTGCGGTTCTTGGGATCGCATGGGTCGCCCTTCTTGTAGAAAAGCCCGCGGTATTTCGCCGGGGGCTTATACAGGCTGTGCGGGTCCCAGTAGTGCAGAAACAGGAAAAAGTCGCGATGATGGTTTGCCTTCAGCCAGGGAATGGCGGCAGCATTGATCTCATCAGCGTCCACCTGCTGCAGCCTCGCGCGGTTGCCCGCGACCGGGTTCATGTATGCGTGAAACCCACGCGCGAAGAACTTCTTCATCATGAACAGCGTGCTCACGGCCCCCGTCGCATACCCACTGGCGGCCAGAATGTCCGACAGATAAGGAGTCGAATCGGCCAGGTTCTCTGTGTCGCTGTGAGACACGACGCCGGTCCGGATGCCCCGCTGGCCTGTGAACATCGCCGTGTAAGAGGGCTGAGTGGGCACGTCGGTTGCGTAGGCGCGCTCGAACAGAACCCCCTGCTCTGCTACAGCGTCCAGGTTAGGGCTTGTCTTTCGATGGTAACCGTAACAGCCCAGGTGATCCGCGCGCAGCGTGTCAATGACAACGAAAACTATCTTCACCGTTTCCGATGCCTCCTCTGTTCAGGGCGCGCGCACTTTCCGCACATATCAGTCAGCACTTGTCTGTCGCCTGTGAACTTTATTCCGCGAACCTCACTCGTACACGTATCGGGTCAGAAAGTCCTGCACCGCGACCGGTTGCCCGGTGCGGCTGCTCTCGATTGCCGAGAAGACCAGCCCCGAGGCTTGAATATTGTCCTCGACCCGCGTTTCCATCGGCTCGCCGCCGTCGAGCCAATCGCAGAACTGCTCGATCAGCCAGGCGTTGCTCCACTTGGGCTGCTGCAGCAGCGGGATCTGCTCGGGTTCCTCTTTGTCGCGCAGCAGCACGATCTGCCGCCGGTCGAGCACCAAGGTTCCCTTGTCGCACTCCGCCCGGAAATACTCGTTGCCCCAGCCGTTGAGCCCGGCGGCATTCGTTTTCGCTCCCTCGTAAAAGCACTTGACCCCGTTCGCCATATCCATCAGGACCAGCCCGTTCGAGTCCCCGGCGAACTCGCCCCAGGGCGCATTCCAGGTGCGCGCGTAGATGCGCGCGCAGTCGGCCCGGGCAAGACTGCGCAGTATGTCGAGATGATGCACGGCCCCCTCGACCATCAACGCGTCCGGGATCTCGTGACGGAAAGCGCCCCACGCGCCATACTTTCGAAAGGCGCAAGTGAACCGCGTGATCACGTAATCGAGTCCGCCCAGCCGGCCGGATTTCAGGACCTCGCGAAATGTGGTCTTGTCCTGGTCGAAGCGATGGCTCATGGTCACGGCCATCTTCTTGCCTGCGGACCTGGCTTTCTTCACGATGCGAGCCGATGCTTCCATCGTGTCCGCAATGGGCTTCTCGGATAGGATATGCAGGTCGTGTTCGAGCGCAGCGTCAACGATGGACTCGTGAGCCGCTGGAGGGACGACCACCGTGGCGAAGTCAGCCTTGTTCTCATCCATCGCGCGGCGCACATCGGTGTAACACCGGTCCGCCGGCAGGCCCAGATGCGTGCGCGCGTTCTCGAGCGCGTCGGGCTTCTTATCAACTGCAGCCACCACCTCGATATGCCCGTCCGCGATGTTGGCGGGCAAGAAACGAGAACACCATGAATTTCCCCAGCCTCCGGTCCCGACCTGGATGACCTTGTAGCGCATACCATCCTCCTGCTCCGCCATATTTCCCCGCCGGGCGACGCCGCTCCTTGAGCGACATCTCGCTCAGCAACCCGTTCTGCAGGCCAAAGGGAAAGAAGACCCACTCGCGGAACATCATCGCTCACAGGAGTGTCGCTCATGCAGTCGTTTCGCATTGCCGCGATTCAGATGAACGGGCCGTTCGGCCAGGTCGAACAGAATCTGAACGCGATAGAGGGTTGGTGTCGCAAGGCCGCGGACCAGGGCGCGCGCCTGGCGCTCTTCCCGGAACTCGTGATCACGGGGCACTGGTGTGCGGCAGACGCCTACCGCTTCGCGGAGCCTGTGCCCGACGGGGCAAGCACGAGCAGGCTGGAAACGATAGCCAAGAAGTGCGGTCTTGTCATCTCTGCGGGGCTGGGGGAGATAGAGAACGGGGTGATGTATAACGCGCAGGTCCTGGTCGGCCCCGACGGCTACATCGGCAAGCAGCGCAAGACCCACATGTCCAGGGACGAGTACTTCTATTACCGCCCCGGGACTCAGTTCCCGGTGTATGACACCGGATTCTGCAAGGTGGGCACCATCATCTGCTTTGACATCCAATTCCCGGAAGTCGCGCGCATCCTTGCGCTTCACGGGGCGGAGGTGCTGGTGGCGCCGCACGCGGCGCGCATGGGAAAGTGGCGCCAGCGCGGCCACCGCCGCATCGTGCGCGACCAGAAAAACCAGTGGCGAAAGGTTCACGCGTCGCGCGCCTACGACAACGGGTGTTTCGTGGCGGTAACCAATCAGGCTGGCCCGGCCGGGCCCGACACCGCCCACGCGGGCGTCATCATGTTCTTCGATCCCAAGGGCGACGTCATAGGCGAGTCGCTCACGGAGAAGATCGAGGACGAGATGGCGGTTTGCGAACTGAGCGCCGAGAGTCTCGTGCGCCGCCGCAGTCGCTCGTGTTTTCCCCTGCTCGCACGGAGGCCGGAAATCTATGGCGATCTGTGCCGCAGCACCTTCTAGCCGTGCGGCGCACAATGTTAGGAGGTAGAGTAGGGGCGGTCCGCTGCCCTTCAGGACCCCGAGAAGGGACCCTTCAGGGTCCCTCTCCGAGGGGTGGCCGCTCACCCCTTGCTTCAGGCAAGGGATTCGCGCGGGAGGAACTACATCAAAATGTTAGGGATTGTGTTCGTCGTCGGGATGGTTGGGTCAGGCGCGTCGCCAGCAGGGGCTGAGAGCGCGCCCGCATTCCGCGGGCTGGTGCCGATGCCCGTGCGGATGCGCCGCGTGGGGGCGCCTCTGAAGGTCCCAGGGCGCTGCCGCATCCTGCTGGGAGAGACGGCGTCGCCCGTGGAACGCTACGCGGCAGAGCGTCTTTCGGCTCTGCTGGCTGCCTGGCTCGGAATGCGCGCCGAGATAGCGGAGTTGCCGCAGCAGCGCGGCAAGGAGGCATTCGATATCGTTATGGGCACCGCTGCTTCGAATTCAGTGGTGAAGACCTTGTGCGCACGCCGCGCACTATGGGCCACCCGGGCTGACTCAAATCCTGAGGGCTACAGCATCCGCGTGATTATTGAGAGCAAGCGAACAACTCTGCTCGTAGCAGGAGGCGGTCCCGCGGGGGCCCTCTACGGTGCAATGACCGCCTGGCAAATGTTCCATCGCGATGGCAAGCAACTGTTGCTCGAACGGCTGAGCATTGACGACGAACCCGCAGTCCCCGTGCGCGCCATGTATATCATCCCCAGGCGCCTCGGCCTCGGATGGTCGGGCGGCCCAAGGGGCCAGGTTTCCAAGACACCCGCTGACAAACTGCTGCAGCGTCGCAGCGTGTGGCAGTATTACCTCGACTGGCTCGCGGAGCACCGCGTCAACCTCATTTGCTACGAGACTTGCCGCGGGGTGCCCGTGCCCCCTGGTCTGAAGGAAATGGTCACGGAGGCCCATCGGCGCGGCATCCGGTTCTTTGGCAATATCCGCTACGTCGGCAACTGGGATCCGAACTCCTACATTTGCGCCTCCGATCCCGCACAGGTCAGCGAGGTGCTGGGGTATTGCCGCGCATACCTGGACGCAGGCTGTGACGGCCTCGCCTATCTGGCTGATGACATCAGCCCTGCATTCCTCGGCGGGCACTGCGAGCGCTGCAAGAAGCAGTTCGGCGGCCTTGCAGGAGAGCAGGCGTTCCTTCTGCGCCAGATTGTCGAGCTGGCGCAAGCCAACGGAGTCAAAGCAGAGGACGTCTATTTCTGCCCCACCTATTACCACGCCTACGATGGCACCCATCGCGACTACTTCCTTGCTTTCTCAACCGACGCCCTGCTGCGGCGCGTCCCTTTCTTCATGACTTTCTATGATCCGCAAGAGATCCAAGGGTTCGAAAAGGATACCGGGCTGAAGTATATGTGGTGGTATAACGGCCCGCGCTCGCTGTCGTATTTCTATCGGCGCGGCGAAAAGTACACCGGCATCGAGGCCATGTACTACCCGCTCGAGTTCGGCTGGCACGGGCTGAAGTGGGAGCGCGGCAAAGGCTTCGTGCTCCCCGCGCCCGATGTTGAAAAGCGCTTCGCAGAAATGGCGCCATACTCAAAGGTCTTCTGGATGTGCTGCGGCGGCGACGACCGCATCACGCACGCCGAATACGCACATGCCATGTGGGGCGTTTATTCGTGGAACCCGCGCGCCTTCAACCAGGCCGATGCCGAGGCCGCAGTGCTGGCGCGGCTGATGGGGGTGCGCGCGGCTGCAGAAGTTCAGCGCCTCAACCAGGCGTGCCTGCAGATCGCCGCCATCCAGGACCGGCCGAGCCCGCCATCTGCCGCTGAACTGCAGGCTCCTCTGAAACAGGCCCGCGAAGCGCTTGAGCGGGCACGGCGCTGCTATGATCGCCACCGCAAGGCAGTCGGCGACCCGCTCTACGGCGATTCCGGCGCGCAATTCGTCATCAGCACGCTCGACCGCTACGGTAAGGCCCTCGATGCCGCCCAATCGGCAACCGAGCGCTGAAATTGGAGAGGGAGGAACCTCATGCCCTGGCCTGAGAAACCGATAGGTTCCGTAGTCGTGTTCGGGGAGAGCACTACCGCCGGTATGTGCGCGACCACCCAAGACAGGCGGTGGGCCAATCGCTTCGTAGAACTGGTTGGCAGGTTCCAATCTGAGCCGCCCCGTCTGATCAACAGCGCCGTGTCGGCAAGCGTTGTTTCGCGGCGCAGTTCCTGCTACGAAGCATCGGCAAAGCCCAGCGCCGAGGAGCGCCTCGACCAGGCGGTGGTCGCCCACAAACCGGACCTGGTTGTGATCCAGTACGGGCTGAACGACATGCGGGCCAATACCCCGCTCGGCCTGTACGCGGAAGTGATGCAGAGCCTGATTCACCGCATCAGGGCAGGCACGGACGCCGCGATCTTGCTGGGAAACGTGGCGCACATGACGGGATATGACGGCTATGCCCCTTTCTGCGCCGGGTCCGATAAGTTGAACCACATCTACAATGCGGCAATCGTTCACCTGGGCGTGGCGAACGGGCTGCCGGTGGCAGACATTCACACCGCGTTCAATCACTGCGATACGCTGATTCATCCCGACGGCGTACATCCGAACGACCTCGGCCACGAGGTAATCGCCCAGGCATTCTTCACCGCCTGGGCCTCCAGCCATTGAAAGCCGCCAAGGGATGATTGACAGCCCGACGGTGGAATGGTATGTTATTCGCGCAATGACTGCGAACCGCAGGCGGAATAGTTGCGCGATGCCCACCGCGAAGCGCGCGTATCATGTGTCGCGCTTTCACACGATCCTGCCTGCTGGTCCGCCCTGATAGCGCAGCCGAGAATACAGGCATAGGAACCAGGCAGACCACAGGCAGACGAACAAAGCCTGTGGTTTTCGCTTTTCGAGGGCAGCAATGATGTCACTATGAGTCCTTGTCGTTGTCATTCTGAGTCCGCCAACCGGCGGACGAAGAATCTCATCTAATAACGTGGGATGCTTCGTCCCGACTGCGTCGGGACTCAGAATGACAGAAATGTAGGGGCGGAGCACCGCTCCGCCGGGTGCGGGAGCAGCCGTGCTGCTCCCCTACAATGGCAGGGCCGGAGGTGAAGGTGATGCGTAAGGTGAGATTGAGGCCGGTCACGGAAGCAGACCTGCCGGATTACGTGCAGTGGCTGAACGATCCGGAGGTGAGCCGGTTCATCAGCGTCGAGCCTGGCACGATCACTATCGAGGGTGAACGCGAGTGGCTGGCGCGCATCTCGGAGCCGAGGCGGAAAGACCACACCTGGGCCATCGAGGCCGAGGGGCGACACATCGGCAACTGCACCCTCGGCGTGAATGAGTCCGGGCAGGTTGCTCACTTCGGCATCGTGATCGGCGACAAGACAGCGTGGGGGAAGGGCTACGGAACGGCCACCGTGCGCGAGGTCCTGCGCATCGGCTTCGAGGAAATTGGGCTGCATCGCATCTACCTCTATGCTTTCGCGGAGAATACGTGCGCCATCCGCTGTTACGAGAAGTGCAGCTTCCGCCACGAGGGCCTGCGCCGCCAGGCCGTGCTCAAGAGTGGGAAGTGGCATGACGACGTTCTGATGGCCATCCTGCGCGAGGAGTGGGAAGCACAACGAGACGTGATGCCGGCCGATTCCGATGGTCATGATGCGGAAGGGATTGTAGGGCGGGCCTGCCCAGGCCCGCCGCGGCGGGCGCAGGCGCGCCCGCCCTACAGGGAGAAGCGAATGCTGAGCCGCGGCAGTGAACCTGGGGCTGGCCTGAACCGATACGAGGACCCGTGGACCGCAGAGGTTTACGACTTCGCCAACGCCGCGGAGATGAGCCAGCGCGACCTGCCGTTCTGGCTCGCGTTGGCTGAGGACAACGAAGGGCCGGTGCTTGAACTGGCATGTGGAACTGCGCGGGTGCTGCTGCCCTTGGCCCGGGCAGGGCGCGAAATCACCGGGCTGGACATATCACCACACATGCTGGCGGTAGCCAGGCGGAAACTCGATCAAGAGGCGCCAGAGGTGCAGCCGCGCGTGCGCCTGGTCGAGGGAGACATGCGAAATTTCGCATTGGACGAGCGGTTCGGGCTGATAATCATTCCTTTCCGGTCGTTCCACGCGCTGCTTGAACGGTCGGACCAGAGGGCCTGTCTCCAACGCTGCGCTGCGTATCTCAAGCCCGGTGGGCGTCTTGCGATTGACGTGTTCGATCCGCGGCTGTCTCGCATCTCGACCCCAGGTGGGGTTGACGAATCAGCACGTGAGTACCCCGGGCCGGATGGTGTTGTCGTGAGGCAGAGCGGACACACCGACTACGATTTGCCGAACCAAAGGCTTGTGTGGCATGCTCGCTACGAGTGCACAGCGCCGGACGGCAAGGTAACCGTGCGCGAGCATTCCCTGGAGTTGCGCTACTTCTTCCGGTTTGAGATGGAATGGATGCTCGAGGCGTGCCCTTCAGGCCCTGATGGCCCTTCAGGGCCGAAGGGCGGCTTCGAGGTCGAGGCGCTCTATGGAGACTTCGACCGCAGACCGTTCCGCGGCGAGGGGCGCGAGATGATTTTCGTGGCAAGGAGAAAGCAATGAACCTGAACGACCTGACCCAAGAGATCAGGTCGCTTGCCGGCGCGAGCACGGCCGACCTGGTGGGCATCGCGGCCGGCGACCGATTCAGCGCCGAGGAACTGGGTGAAGTCGGCCGCTCTCTTGGCCCGGTTCGCTCGATCGTCGTGCTGGCATTGCACATCGTTGACCCGGTTCAAACCGTGCGCTTCCATTCGCGCCAGGTGTACACAGATTCGCGGATTGCTGTTTCCCTCGGTGATGCGATGCTCTGCGACGCGTGCTGGCGCGCAGTGGAGATGCTGCGCCGGGCGGGGTTCCAGGCGGCGATTCCCCGCAATCTGCGCTATGGCAGGCGAGACGCGCTGCACAAGGTATCCTACAAGAAGGCTGCCGTGCTCGCCGGGCTGGGCGCATTCGGCAGGAGCCAACTGCTCATCCATCCCGAATGGGGGCCGTGGGTCTTTCTCAGAACCGTGGCAACGGACGCGCCCCTGCCGCCGGATGAGCCGATCGCCTTCTCGCCCTGCGATGACTGCGGGCGCTGCGTCGCCGCCTGTCCTACCGGGGCGCTTTCCCAGGCTGGCTTCAACCGGCCGCTGTGCGAGGAGGGGATCGGACGTTCAGGGCCGGGCACGAGCGTGCACCGCCTCTCGCCCTATGGACAGATCAACTGCGAGGAGTGCATGAGGGCCTGCCCGATTGGCGCTGCGCCGCCGCGGATGCAGGTAGGAGACCGGAAATCGTGAGCATCCGCGCAGTGCTGTTCGATCTGTTCGACACCCTCGTTTACATGCAAACCACTGGAGCAAGGGCCGAGGGAATCCGGCTGGTGGCCCAGGCAGGGATTTGCGAGCAGAGATGGATCGCTGGCTGGCGTTCGATTTCGGAGCGAGCGCTGAGCGGGGAAATCGAGACGCTCGAGGAGCGAGTGCGCGAGGGGTTGGCTGCAGCCGGCCTGCCCGCGGCTCCCGGCAGCCTCGTGCGCTCGCTTGTCGCGGTGCGGCGGCGCGATGTGCTGGAAGCGCCCTGCGTGTATGCGGACGTGGCGGATTCGCTTCGCGGGCTGCGCGAGAGGGGATTCCGTCTCGGCCTGGTCAGCAATATCTATCCGTATGAGACCACCATCATAGACCGCTTCGGGCTGCGCCAGATATTGGAGGCTGTGGTCTTGTCTTGTGAAATGCGCGTGCGCAAGCCCGACCCGCGCATCTATCTCGCGGCTGCACAGCGGCTGTCGCTCGAGCCGAGGGAGTGCGTGTTCGTCGGAGACGGGATGAGCCGGGAGTTGTCCGGGGCGCGCGCGGCGGGGATGCTCGCCGTGCGGATTGACCGCAGTCAGCGCGACGACGATCAGGACCGTGACGAAGCCTACGATGCCCGCGTCGAGACGCTGCCCGAACTGCTCGCATGGCTGGAGGCGAGAGAGGCGTTGGGAAAGTAGGCGCCCCGATTGACGAAGGCATCCACATTGGGTGTCTCGATGACCGGGTGCCCCGACAACCCGATGTGATCCCCGCGCTGCTGGTCGGTTGTGAACAGAAGGATGTTGGGACGCTTCGCCATCGCGACTCTCCTCCTCGTCATGCGGCGTTTCTGTCCTGCGGGCGCACACTCCTGCGCCAGCAGGACGAGCGGGAGTGAAGCACGGCCGACAGACTTCGCACGATGAGGCGCGCCGTCGGCCGTGCCCTCGGCACGAAACCGCGCCGTCGGCGTGCAGTCCTGCCGCACCGGCGGTCAGGCGGCAGCGGGGCCGGAGACTGATTCTGGCGCACTACGAGGCAGGCCGGGCCTCATCCGATGCCAATAAGAGGCCGCAGATGGGTTCTGGGACCCTGCGGCTCTCTCTACAGTTCCTCCCACGACCAGACGATAGCGCGCGGGTTGGCGTGATCGCGCAATGCCTGATCATAGTGGACGTGCGATGTGGCCCCATTCATCTCCACCCTTCGGCCGATGACGGATCCGTAGAGCTCGCCGGAGTTGAGATGGATTGTGGCCTTCGGCGCGTAGATGCCGCCGTAAAAGATGCCATTACCGCTGATATCAATATCCACCACATCGTCGGCACAGTACACCACGAGGTCCGCTGGGTTGTGCGAGGTATTCACGAAGCCGTTGCCGCCGATGCGAATGTCAGGAGTAGACGGGTCGGAGCTCTCGTCCAGGTAGATCACGACCTTCCCGTTGCAGATGATCTGGGCTGACCCGAACATGTCCAGGTCGGTCATGCGGTAGGTGCCTGCGTTGAGGACCAACTGGTCTGACCCCTCCAGCCACACGTCGCCGAGATTGACGATGCCCGACGGAATGGACTTGATGCTTGGCAGCATCGTACCTGCGCTTGCGGACGAGATGGTGCCGGTGATCGTGCCCTTGTTGTTCACGCACTGCTGAGGGGAGCCAGCCCCCGCTCCCACGATAATGTTGCCATGTACTTCTCCCTTAGGGAGAATCTCCACCGCGCCGGCTGCGGTGGAATTGGTGCCGACATCTGCGTTCTCGGCGACATTGGTGCCGCCGTAACCGCCGTTGTCAGAGGTGTAACTGTTGGCTAACACAGTGACAGTACCGTTGCCGATTTTCACCGAGTCGTTGCCGAATACGGCGTAGGCGAAGTAACGCGGGTCCTTGTGGACGATGCATCGTACCCTTCGCGGCATGCGTTTGCCGTTGTTGGGCGCGGGAAGGTATCCGGTCCCCAGCACGGTAAGACGGTCGGTGAACACCCCCCTGTCAGATGGTGCAGGAGTGACTGTGGCCTCGAAGAACCCGCCGCCGATGGAAGTGCGAGACTCCCCGGAATAGGTGAGCCACCCGTTGGGCTGGTTCAGCGCCCAGGTGGCCTTGTTGACCCCGGCTTCAGCCAGGTGGAAGGACTGGGTCGAGCGATTCTCGACGGTGGCTCGCCGAAGCGCCGTCTGGGCGCGTTGAATCAGTGACGCCCCAAGGATGAGCATGACAACCAGGGTCACGATGGCCAGCAGGAAGATGGCGCCATGCTCATTTCGGTTTCCTTGCAGACTTGACTTCCTGTTCATTTTCATTGCTGATTACCTCCTCTGCGGTGCGGAAAGGCAGAACTACCTGTTGCGAATCAGGAACTGGGTCTGGGAGGCCACGATCTCCGCGCTGGGCCGGACCCGATTGCCGCAGGAGGTGCACGCGACCTGCCCCTCCGGGTGTCCGTCAATTGCGACGCGGACCAATGCGCCCCCGTCGCGTGTGCATTTTGGCTGTAAGTATCTGACTGCAAAGTCTCCTGTGGAGGGATCGGGCTCTGCCACAGTCAGCGTGACCGTGACTGCCCGCAGGCCGCTGTCGTAAGCAAAGATTGGCTTCGGGGTACTGGTGCCTTCCGTCAGCGGGTTGAGGCCGGGACAGATGCGGCGCGCTACGAGCCGGGCCGGGCCCTGGGTGCCGTCGGCGCGAATGACCTGGCGGTAGAGCGCTCCCACATTTGTGCCTGACGGATACGGATCGCTTACGAAGTAGTAGCGCACTTGATCGCCGTTGATCAACTGCCCCTGGGAGTCCAGGGCGTTCACATAGCTACCCAGTTGTGTGTCAAAAGCCTGTTTTGGCACGAGCACGGTGAGCGCTTTGCCGTCGGACGAGAGCGCCACAGTGCGGGCCATCCGAATCTCCTTCTGCATCCGCCACAGCACAAAGTCACCGCTGGTGGTGGCCCCAAGTTGGCCAGTCTGGGTCTGCCAGATCTTGAGGTACCCGAAATAGAATGCGGGTATGACCGAGAGGATCAGGCTCACGATGACGACCGTCATGACCGCCTCAGCCAGCACTGCGCCGCGCGAAGACCGGGTCCGTCGTATCGCCGTGTTCATCAGAGTTACCCCGCTACTGGTTTCGAGACGAGCGTAACCACTCGGTAGTGTCCTGCAGTGGTACCTGCCCAGTGCCAGGTCAGGTCCACCGTCAGAAGTCTGAGCCCCTGGTCGTTGCCGCTGTCGGGATAAGGGAGCCACGACAAGGTCCCGGTCGCACGAGGAAGCCCGCGCATGGTTAGCGCTGCGCTGCCCGAGGGCTGGGTGAACACGTCGTAGCCCTGAGCCCTCACCTTCTCCACGGCCTGCTCGGCGACATGCCGGGCCTCAGACATGTAGGCCTGCTTTTTCACAGATATTCCAGCATAAGTGAACGTGCTCGCCGTGCCCACCACGCCTATCCCCAGGATCACCGTTGTCACTAGGGCCTCGACCAGGCTGAAGCCGGCTCTGGACCTGCGTCCTTGCCGGTTCGTCAGCCACAACGGGAACTGCGCTTGCTGCCTGCTCGACTTCTCTCTTTCACAGCCGCACCACCGTCTCAGTGTCATCCGAAGGTTCCTCCTTAGCCTTTTGGTCTGGTAGACTCTGGCTTTGCCTTCGGCAACCTGGCTGTCCTAGCCACGACGGTGGCGGTAGATCCTTGGCTTTGCGTCCTCCGATTTCTCGAAGTTTGCCTTTTCGGGCGGCTACCTTTCTTTCTCTCTCTCCGTTACCTCGTTGCTTCAAGTTCACTGCAACCGAGAACCATCGTCTGGATTCTTCCATAGCGGGAACGACAACAGTAACACGATGGGGCAGAATCGGTCGTTAGGGGATTCGGGCATACGCCGTAGGACCTACCGTTGGCTTGCTCGCCGTGCGACTAAAGGCCTAGGACTGGCAGTCCCGGGGGCTCTCCAGGGCCCCTCAGGGGTGCTCGTACCAGGGCTGCCAGGGGCAGGCGTGGCTTATCGGGTTCAAGTCGCGCCGCCAGCACGCGCTTTGGGACCCTGCTGTCGAAAAGCCTACTCTCCAGGATCATCAGGGCATTGCTGCCCGCCCCGGCTGTGCTCGACCCGCGGCTCTCAGTCTGCGGCCCTGGTGTAAACGATGAGGTCGGACGTGTGCCTCTCGGGGATGGTAATCTCGAAGGCCCGCATGAGGGCTGATCCTTTCGCGCGGGTCATTGCGCCCGTGCTGTCACAAGTGAGTTCGTAGGTCGCTCTCGGGTCAAGCCCGCGCAGGGATACCTTCACGGCCTGGTCCGGGCTATCGGCGCGGCGGAAGGCCAGTATCATTCCTTGGTTCAAATCCGGCCGATGATACTGCGAGGCCAGCCATCGGTCGGGCGCGCGCGAATACGGCAGGAGCGGATACCATGCGCCGGTCAGCAAGTGGCGCACCTGGAGATAGCGGCCGAGCAGTTTCTTGCCCCGCGCGAGATCGAAATCGGGCGCATCCGCAATCCACCCGAGGCAAAGCGATGACGGCAAGGTCGAATGGAATGAGTAATCATCCATCCGGTTCAGGTGCGCGACGACGATATTGTTCGGAAGATACTGGCTCAGGCCCCACAAACTGGCCTGGTCAACCTCGTTGTCGAACCAGTAGTCCGTCTTCTGGTGGATGTGCATGTGCATCACGGTCTCCAGGTCAATGCGCCTTCCGCCGCTGGCGCACTCCTCGCGCAGGCTGTCGGGCCAGGCTGCCGCGATCCGATCCCAGTAGGCATACAGGCCCTCGATATACTTCATCTCGGTGATGCCCTGCCGGTCGGGCGGGTCGTTGTCCCGCCAGTATTGCAGAGGGTCCATGTTGAAATCCTGCCGGTAAACGCGGAAGCCGGGAAGTTCCATGAAGCCCTTCACCACGTTGAACAGGTAGTCGCGCACTTCCGGCAGCCCCAGGTTGAGCAGGTGAGTCTCAGGATGCCCTGATCTGCTGCTGAGCAGCCACTCGGGGTGGTTCTTATGCAGCCAGGTTCCGGCAACGACGCGCTCCGGCTCGAACCAGAGGCCGTAGATCATGCCCCTGTCCTTTGCAGCGGCTGCGACAGGCCCCATGCCATTCGGGTATGCATCCTTGCGCGGCGTCCAGTTGCCTGCGCCTTTCGGCCAGCCGCCCTCGAACCAGCCCGCATCGGTGATGATCGCCTCGAGGCCGAGCGGAGCGTAGGCCTCGATCAGAGAGACCTGGTTTGCGGCATTGCACTCATTCAGCCAGCCGCCGCCGCGCGTGAAGCACGTGTTGCAGAACAGGGTCGGAAACGGCTTCCTGCCATTCCGCGTCCCAGCATAGTGCTTGTAGATCAACTGGCGGAACTGCGCATTGGCCTCCAGCGTGTCGTCCTGCCAGCGCAGGATCAGTATGCGCGGCGAGCGCACTTTCTCCCCTGGATGCAGGAGAAAGTGCGTCTTTTCCATTCCTGCAGTGACCCGCAGACGATTGCCGTCGGGGCATTCGAGGCAGGCCTGCCACTGGCCCGACCAGCCCACCGCGACGACGTATGACGCGTCCCCTGCCTCGATCTTGAAGAAGGGAAAGTCCTTGTTCGATGAGCGCCCACCGAGGCCACCGATTTCCTGCGGGTGCTCCCTATCCACAGTCACAGCGCTTGCCTCGAAGTCCGTGGGATTCGACGGCGCGCCCAGAGTCTTGTGAAGCCGGTAAGGGGCCTCTGCGCTCAGGGGTGAAGTCAGCGTGGCGTCCAGGGCCAGCACATCCTCGATGATCGCGGTATCGGCATTCCCCGCGTTCTCAAAGTACAGAACCCAGTCGAGCGCGGGAAAGTCGGAAAACCGGGTGACTTCCCAGCGCACTCGCAGACCGGAAGCAGGGTCCGTCCAGACGGTTGAAAGCATCGTGCGGCTGGCGTCCAGTTTCTGCGAGCCGGATTTGCGGGGCCATTTTTCGAGCATCTCGCGGCCAGGCTTGCCCGCGTAAGCGAACGAGAACGGATAGCGCTCCACGGCACCAGGCACTCGTATCTTCAGCGGATCAACGCTCATCTTCCCACCTCCTTGGGCGCTCATGGGAAAACGCGCCGGTTCGGCGCAGGAAGCGACAGATGTGCACCAGGGTAACACCCCGAACGTCATCCCGACAATCAGGGCCGCGCGCGCCGCCGAGTGAAGGCCGGCAAGCCGGCAGCCAGCCGCAGATTCCCTCACAGGAGCGGCGACTTCTGGAGGCTGCGCTGGGCCTCCTGCCGCCATCGGCATCTCCCAACGAATCTCCAGGAGTCGCCTGGTGGAAAAGAATCCTTACGGGGGTTGACGGAGAGGGGCGGATTGTGATAGAACTCACGAGATTCGGTTTGGCATCGTTGGAAAGCTGGGTATCGAAAAGTTGGTGAAATTTTTCACAGATTCCCCTCCGGGTTGCCTCGGCAGCCATCGTGGGGCCAGGAAGTGCGGTCGTAGGGGAGAAGAAGTGCCCGTGAATCCGGGTGCAGTCGGAGCGAAGAAATGCGAACGGTCCTGAGTACGTGTCCCTTTTGCGGGTGCGGATGCGCAGTTTACTTGCAGGCGGAGAACGGCAAGCCGATGGGGGTCGCCCCCAGCGAGAACCACCCCGTCTCTCAATCGCGGCTGTGCGCCCGCGGCTGGGGGGCGCACGAGGCCGTGGCCTGGGGCGAGCGGCTGACCCGCCCCATGATCCGGCGCAGCGGCACCCTGGAGCCGGCATCCTGGGATGACGCTCTTTCGGCTGCTGCCGATGGCTTGAAAAGGATAGTTGCGTCTGGAAAGAGCGTCGGGGTGCTCGGCTCGGCCAGGGCTACCAACGAGGAGAACTTCCTGGCAGGCAAGTTGGCGCGGGTTGGGCTTGGGACGAACAATGTGGACTTCTGCCTCGGCGCGGCTCACCGGGCGCTCATTCAGGGGGTCGAGAGCGTGATCGGCGGGTGCCCGCAGCCCGCCAGCCTGGCCGACATCGAGAAGAGCGAGGTGATCCTTCTGTGGGAGGGTGACATTGCGCGCACCCACCCGCGGGCTGCCTTTTCGATCATGAGAGCGGTGAAAAGCGGCGCGCGCCTGGTTACATTTGGCTGCGTCAGGACGCAGATGAGCCACTTCGCTGCCCTGCACGTACCGGTGGCTCCAGGGAGCGAGGGAGATGCGATCAACGCGCTGATAGGTGCGGTTCTCGAGGCCGGGCTGCAGGACGAGGCCGCAGTGCGGGAGCGGCGCGAAGGTTTCGAGGGACTTCGCGGCGCGGTTGCCTCGGCAAAGGTGACGGGCGAATTGCAGCAGGCTGCTGATTGGTATGCGCACGCTGCGCGCGCAGCGATCCTGATAGCGCCCACGAGCGGGCAAGGCGGGCGAGCGATCAAGGACGCGGCGGGGCTGACGACGCTCGCAGCCGTCACCGGGCACCTGGGCCGCCCCGGGTCAGCGCTGCTGCCGCTGATGGGTAGAAGCAACATGCGCGGGGCCTGCGAGATGGGGGTCGGGCCTGATGTCCTGCCCGGGCATTTCATGGTGGGGGATGAGGAAGCGCGAAAACGGTTCGAGGCCGCGTGGGGGCGGGCAATCCCCTCGCAGCGCGGCCTGACTGCCGAAGAGATGATGGACGGAGTGAGCGGCCTGATCGTAGTTGCCGACGATCCGCCCTCGATCCTGCTGAGCGGGAAGAAATCGCTGGATGCGATGAGCAGGATGGAGTGCTTGGTGGTTCTCGATGCTTTCGAGACTCCCACTGTGCAGGCAGCGCATGTAGTGCTGCCGATCGCAAGTTTCGCCGAGAGCGATGGAACCTACACGAGCATGGAGGGGCGCGTGCAGCGAGTGCGTCCTTGCACCGACCCGCCGGGCGAGGCCAGAGCGGGCTGGCAGGTCGTGGCTGCGCTCGGAGGCAAGTTGGGCTTGGGCATGTCATACGGGTCTGCAGCCGACGTGATGGGCGAGATAGCCCGGCTCATTCCTTCATACGCCGGGATGAACTATCAGGCGATGGACAGCGGCTGGGGAATGATCACGGCGGCCAGCGCGAACGGAAACAAGGCTGCGCTGCAGGCGGCAGAGCCTGCCCAGAAGCCGTCGGAGGAATACCCCGTGATGCTGGCGATTGACGGCGCCTTCGACTGGGGGCAGGACCCGATGGTGAGTTTCGCGCCGACGCTGAGCCGGGATTACGCCGCCAGGCGCAAGTTGTTCCCCGGCGGCGTGGTGGAGATGAGCAGGAAGGATGCCGACGGCATCGGGGCGCGGCAGGCGTGGCCGGTGAAGTTCACCTCGGCGCACGGTGAGGCCGTGCTGCCGATCTCGATACGGACAGACCTGGAACCGGGGGTGGCGCTCGTGCCCTACGCATTCCGCGACCAGGCAGCCGCTGTGCTGGCGGGGCGGCGCGCGACTGCGGTGAAAGCGGAGCGCGCGTGAATCGCGCGATTGGCAGGCATAGGAGAAGTTAGCGATGCAGGCAAAGGTCGCAAGGACGATAGCCAAGGGAAGAGTGAGGGAGTGGCTGAGCCAGTTGATGGAGCAGGGCGAGGTAATCGCGCCCACCGCCGGCCACATGGGGGACGTGATCTTCGCGCCCATTCCATCCCCGGAGAAGGTGGTGTGGCACTTCGAGAACGCGCTGCACCCGCCCAAGCAGTTCGTTCTTCCGCAGACCGAGCCGATGGTTGCGATCCGGCGCAACGGGAACGGCTATGACCTGGAGCCGATTTACGATGAGCGCAAGCGCATCATTTTCGGTATCCGCAATTGCGATGCGAAGGGGATCGCATTCCTGGACCGCATGCACACCTTCGAGTTGGCCGACGCCAACTACGTGCGGCGGCGCGAGAACGTAACGCTGATCAGCCTCGCGTGCAACGTGCCGTGCGTGCAGTGCTTTTGCATCTGCATGGATGCGGGGCCCTTCCTGCAGGACGATTACGATCTGCAGTTGACCGACCTGGGCGAGCGGCTGCTCGCGGAGGTGGGCAGCGCGAAGGGCCAGGCCCTGCTCGATGCGGCGCAGGGGCTGTTCCGGCCGGCGAGCGGCGGCGAGATGAAGCAGCGGATGAAACTCGAGGAAACGGCGAAGAATGAGTTCGGCGATGTAACCTCTCACTTCGCATCGGCGATGCGGCGCATCTCCACGGGGCGGGTTGATGAGGCCTTGTGGGGCCAGATGAGCGACTGGTGCCTGGAGTGCGGCGGGTGCAACCTGATTTGCCCGACGTGCTACTGCTTCAGCGTGAAAGACCGGAAGCGCGACGGGGCGGACGGGATGTGGGTGCGCTGCCGCACCTGGGACTCGTGCCAGTATGCGGCGTTCACTTTGGAAGCGTCGGGGCACAACCCGCGCCCTGAGCGCAAGGACCGCATGAAGCGGCGGTTCTTCCACAAGGTGAGCGCGCAGTATTACAAGCGGGATGGCTCTGTGGGCTGCGTCGGCTGCGGGCGGTGCATCAAGGTTTGCCTGGGGACGACGGACATGCCCGCTGTGGTGGCGGCGATCCGGAAGGGAGAGTGGCATGGATAACGCGGATAACATCTTCCTGCCCAAGGTGGCGCGCATAGTCGAGGCGCGCGACGAGACGCCCGACACGAAGACCTTCACCCTGCAATTCCGCGACGGGCAGGGCCAGGACGGCTTTCTCTTTCGGCCCGGCCAGTTTATCGAACTCTCGGTGTTTGGCATTGGAGAGGCCCCCTTCTGCCTGGCTTCCAGCCCTACGCGGCCCGGGAGCATACAGACGACCGTCAGGCGCACGGGGAAATTGACCGATGCGCTGCACACGTTGGGGCACGGCGACGAAGTCGGCGTGCGCGGCCCGTTCGGCAATGGGTTCGACCTGAAGACAGCCTACGGCAAGGACATGGTATTTGTCGGCGGCGGAATCGGGCTGCCGCCCCTGCGCGGCCTGATCTGGAACGTGCTCGACGAGCGCGGGCGGTTCGGCAACGTAACCATCCTCTACGGCGCGCGCACTCCCACCGACCTGGTTTACAAGGACGAGTTGAAGGAGTGGGAGCAGCGGCCGGATGTCGGGTTCCTGGTAACCGTTGACCGCGCCGAGCCGGGCTGGGACGGGAACGTCGGCATGGTGCCGACCCTGTTCGACAAGACCGAACTGCGTCCGGAGACCAGTATGGCCTTCGTGTGCGGGCCGCCGATCATGATCAAGTTCGTGATCCAGGACCTTTTGATGCGAGGCTTCGCCGAGGATTGGGTGATCTCGACGCTGGAGCGCATGATGCAGTGCGGGGTGGGCAAGTGCAACCACTGCGCTATCGGGCATCGCTACGTCTGCCGGGATGGGCCGGTTTTCACATACCGGCAGATAAAGGGGCTGATCGAATGAGCCTGCGCGACCTGTTGGCGGAGCGGCTGAAGGGGAAAGTGGCGGTCGTGGGAGTGGGAAACCCGCTGCGCGGCGACGATGCGGCCGGGTCGCTGGTGGCGCAGCGGCTGATTGCGGATGGTGTGGGCGCGCGCGTGATAGATGCGCAGGAGGTTCCCGAGAGTTACCTGGGCGAGGTCACCAGGGCGGGGCCGGACGCGGTCATCCTGGTTGACGCGGTGGACATGGGAGCCGCCCCGGGCTCGGTTGCGCTGCTGGAGAAGGAGGACGTGGGCCTTTATTTCCCGACGACCCATCGGATGCCGCTTGCGCTGATGATGGAATTCGTGCGGCGCGAGACCGGGGCCGATGTGTTCGTGCTCGCGGTGCAGCCGCGGCAGGTGGGATTCCGGGCTCCGGTAAGCGAGGAAGTCACGGCGAGCGTCGGTCTGGTCGCGGACATACTCGCCGAAGTACTGCTGGTGCGTGCAGGGGCACGGCATCCGGCCTCCGTCCCGATGATCGGGACTACGGCGGAGGGGGCTGCCGTGCCCCTGCGGAGCCAGAAGGGGACGGTGCAATGCCGACATTGACGCTGGTGATGGTTCTGATGGTGGTAGTGCCCGCAGCGGGAGCGCTTCTTTCGGGTGCGCTGAAGCGGGACCTCTCGCGCAGCGCGGCGCTGGCGGCGGCCGCTGCAGTTGCGGTGATGGGCGTGTGGACGGCGCTGGTAGTGTTCAACATGCCCTACCGCGAGGTTGTGGGGCACATGCCCTGGATAAAGGGGCTGAAGGAAGCCCCGCTGTTCGGGGTTTTCCTCGATCCGCTGGGCTGCGTGATGCTGTTTGTGATAACTGTGATCGGCTTCCTGACGGTTCTTTACTCGACGGACTACATGAGCGAGAAGAACCGCGATCACCCGGTGCACCCCGAGGAGCAAGGGCGCTACTACTTCTGGCTGCTGCTGTTCCTGGCGAGCATGGTGGGAGTGGCGATCTCGCCCAACTTCCTGCAGTTGTTCATCTTCTGGGAACTGACAACGCTGTGCTCGTGGGCCCTGATCTCGTTCTACCAGACCGACAAGAGCCTCCGTGCGGGGTTCAAGGCCCTGTTGATAACGCACGTCGGCGGGCTGTTCTTCCTGGTCGCCCTGTTCATCATGTTCCTGATGACGAAATCCTTCGACTTCACTGCGCTGGGCGAGTTGCCCGCGCGCATAAGGCAGTGGGTTTTCTTCATGCTGATGGTGGCGGCGTGGGCGAAGGCGGGGCAGGTCCCGTTCCATACCTGGCTTCCGGACGCGATGGAAGCGCCGACGCCGATCAGCGCCTATCTTCACGCCGCGGCGATGGTGAAAGCCGGCGTTTACCTGATGGCGAGAAGCGCGAGTTCCGGCTGGACGATGTCGCACGAGATGGGGCTGTTGCTGGGCGGGATGGCGCTGCTGACGATGTTCGTGGCGCTCTCGTTCTACTTCGTGCAGGACGACCTGAAGCGCCTGCTCGCTTACTCGACGATCGCGCATCTGAGCTACATACTCGTGGGGGTCGCGCTGGGGGTGCTGGGCTCCAGCATCGGATTTCGGGGGGGCGTGCTGCACATCATCTGCCACGGTTTCGGCAAGGCGACGCTCTTCCTGTGCGCCGGCGCGGTTGCCTACGTTACCGGCACGCGCAGCATCTCGGCCCTGGGAGGGCTGGGGAGAACCATGCCGCTGACCGCCACGGCTTTCTTCGTCGGCGTGCTGGCGGTAACGGGGGTGCCGCCCTTCGCCTGTTTCTGGAGCAAGTTCATGATCCTGGCAGGGGCCATGCAGTTGCACGGCGCGATCGGGCCGGTGCTGCTGGTTCTGCTGCTGACCGAGAGCCTGATCTCGTTCGGGTGGATGATCTACATCGGCCAGAAGATATTCCTCGGCGCGCCGACGCCTGCCGCGCAGGTGAACAGCGACCCGCCCGCTGCGATGAGCGCGACGCTGGTAATCCTGATGCTCGGATGCCTGGGGGCGGCCTGGATAGGGATGCCCTTCGTGCAGTGGCTGGGAAGATGAGAGGGTGACAGATGAACACCGTTGACTTGCTTGGGCTGAGCACTGGGCTGCTGCTGGCGGGGGCCCTGGTGAGCCTCCTCTTGTCCCGCCACCGCAGGGCGAGCGGGTGGGCGAGCCTGGTTTTCGTTGCCGGCGCAGCGGCTGCTCTGTGGGTGGTGGTCGTGAAGACCTTCGCGGCCGGCCCGGAGGCCGAGGTGACCCTGCTGGCGCTGCCGGGGATCATCGCGAGCCTGACCGTCAGGGTTGATCATCTGAGCGCGCTCTTCCTTGCGATCGTGGCGACTATAGCGTTCCTGACCACGCTCTTTTCGATCGAATACATGACTCATTACCGGAAGGACAGCGTTGCGAAATACTACCCCGTGCTGCTGGTTTTCTTCGCTGGCATTGTGGGGGTGGTGACCACCGCCGATTTCCTGTTCTTCCTGGTCTTCTGGGAGTTGATGACCCTGGCCTCGTTCTTCCTGGTGATCTTCGAGCGGGAGAGCAAGGCAGCGCAGCGGGCTGGCCTGAAGTATTTCGTGATCACGCACGCGGCGACGTTCTGCATGATGGCAGCGGCGCTGATCGTGTGGACGAAGTCGGGATCGTTTGGCTTTTCTGCGATGCGCGACGCGCTGGGGGGGCTGCTTGCTCAGCAGCCGTTCGTCGGCCACCTGGTGATCCTCCTTTTCTTCGTGGGATTCGCAACGAAGGCCGGAATCCTGCCGATGGGCGACTGGCTGCCGGACGCATATCCGGCGGCCCCGAGCGCAGCGACAGCGGCATTCGCCGGGAGCATGACCAAACTGGGGATCTACGGATTGCTGCGCGTGTTCCTTGGGTTCATTGCTGAGCCCTCTGTGCTGCCGGTGTGGGGCATCGTGATCGCGCTGTTTGGCACGGTGTCGCTGTTCGTGGGCACATTGACGGCGATGCGACAGGATGAGGCCAAGAGGCTGCTTTCTTTCGACGTGATCGGCCAGATGGGCTACATACTGCTTGGCCTGGGCGTTGGGCTGTATTTCCTGCGCACGGATGCGCTGATCGCGGGCCTGGGGCTTGCGGGCGCGCTGCTGCATGTGATCAACAACGTGATCTATGGGCCAAGCACATTCTTGAACGCGGGTGCGATGCGCTATCGCGTGGGGCACAACGACCTGAATCGCACTGGTGGGCTGAGCGAAGTGATGCCGATCACTGGCGCGACTGCGGTGATCGGAGGGCTTTCGCTGGCGGGGGTTCCGCCGCTCAATGGGTTCGTGAGCAAGTGGCTGATATATGTGGCCTGCATTCTGGGGGGAATGAAATTCGCGCTGTTTGCGGCCCTCGGCCTGCTGGCAATCTTCGTATCGCTGGTGACGCTCGCAGTCATGCTGAAATTCGTCGGGTCGGCTTTCCTTGGCGGTGTGAGGCAGCAAGCGAACGAGGTCCCCTTCAGCATGAGGCTCCCGCAGGAGATCCTGGCGGCCGGGTGCGTGGTGCTGGGCCTGATGCCGGTGCTCGCGCTGGGACCGGTGTATCGTGCCCTGGTGGGCGTCGCCCCTGCGGGTCAATTGAAGCCGGCGATTGGGTCCCTGTTGGGAGGCCCGTGGGCGTTCCGCGCGTCGGGTGCTGCTGCCGGGCTAGCATTTTGGGCGCCGTTGACAGCGGCAGCGGCACTTGTCATCCTGGCCGTGATTGCATACGCGATCCAGCGCGCGGGTGCGGCGCAGGTGAGGCAGGTTCCGGTGTGGTATTGCGGCGAGGAACACGCGCCGGAGTTGGTGAGATACCCTGCGTCGAGTTTCTACGCGCCGTTCAAGCACGCATTCGAGAACATCTACCCGAGCGCGCGGCTGCGCGCGCCCAGGTTCCCCCCTGGACTGCGCAGGGCGTTCGACATTGACACGTGGCTCTATGGCCCCTTCGTGCGCGTGGGGCACCGAATCGCAAGCGGCGTGAGCAAGTCGCACGTGGGCATCCCGCAGATGTACCTGTTATGGATAGTTGTGGGCGCAATTCTGGTAGTGGGGATAGTATTCGGTATCGCGAGGTAACAGCATGTGCTGGAGTGCAAGACTTCCAAGAGATGTCATTCCGAATCCCGACGAAGTCGGGATGAGGAATCTCGGCTGCAAGAGCGGGGCGAGGTCCTTCGCTCATGACGGCGGACACGGAAAGTGGAGCAGTACTGGGTGTACATAATGGCCAGCAAATCGGGCACGCTCTACACCGGCGTCACCAATGACCTGACGCGGCGCGTGTGGGAGCACAAGCATGGAATTGTGAAGGGGTTCACCAGCCGGTATAGGATCACCCGCCTGGTGCACTATGAAGTGACAAGCGATATTCACGCGGCAATAGCGAGGGAGAAGCGAATCAAGGCGTGGCGTCGGGCGAAGAAGATAGCGCTGATCGAGGGGGAGAACCCCGGCTGGAAAGACCTGAGCGCCGGATGGTTTGATGGGGAAGGTTCTTCCGGCTCACAGCGCTGCGGAGGGCGGAGGCGAGATTCCTCGCTGCGCTCGGAATGACACAGTCCGGTGAGGTCGGAATGACAGAGTCGGATGAGGTTTGGTGAGGTGAAGGCGATGGCGATTGTTGGATTGAGAGCAACAGAGGTAACGGATCGGTTGAAGGGGCGTCTGGGCGCGAATTTCATTTCGGCGGAGATGACTCACCCAGACACCTTGCGGGTGGAGATTGACAAGCGCGCGGTGCGCGCCGCAGCCGATCTTCTCTTCAACGAGATCGAGGCGCGGTTCATGATCACGGCCGGGATTGACAAGCGCCCGGTGACGGGGGATTACGGGATCACGCACATCTTCTCGCTCGACCGCGAGCACCTGTATATCCTGCTCGACTGCGCGGTTGACCCTCAGGATGCGCAGATTGATTCGATCACCCCTATCATCCCCGGTGCGAACTGGTCGGAGAGAGAGTTTCGCGATGCGGTGGGCGTGCATCCCGATGGGCACCCGGACCCCAGGCGCCTCCTGCTGGCGGACGACTGGCCCGAAGGAGTCTATCCGCTGCGCAGGGACTTTCCGTATGATTACCGGCCGCCTGCCTCCCCTGAGGCGCGGCCCGCGCTGCTCGACCCGCCTCCGGGAGCGAGTGTCGTTCCGGTGGGGCCATTCTTCCCGGTTCTGGAGGAGCCTTCATACTGGCGGCTGTTCGTCGAGGGCGAGACGATCGTCGGGTGCGATTATCGCGGCTTCTACAATCACCGCGGGATCGAGAAACTGGGCGACAGCGAGTTGACCTACAACGAGATCCCGTATCTGGCGGAGAGAATCTGCGGAATCTGCGGGTTCATTCACTCGACCTGCTACTGCCAGGCGCTGGAAAACGCGGCGGGCATCGAGGCGCCGCGCAGGGCGAGGTATATCCGCACCATCATGCTGGAGTTGGAGCGCATCCACTCGCACCTCTTGTGGCTCGGGATAGCAGGGCACATCATCGGGTTCGACACGGTGCTGATGCAGACGTGGCGCATCCGCGAGCCGGTGATGTGGCTGTGCGAGGAGATCAGCGGCAACCGCAAGACCTACGGGATGAACACCATCGGGGGCATGAGGCGCGACATCCCGGACAACCTGAAGCCGAAGTTGCTGGACGTGCTGAAGCCGGTTGAGAAGGAAGCGCTTGCTGTCTATAAGGCCATCATCGGCGACAGCACTCTGCTCTTGAGGACGAAGGGAGTGGGGATCCTGACGAACGAATGGGCGAAGAAAATCTGCGTCGTCGGCCCAACGGCGCGCGGCTCCCGGGTGGCGATTGATGCGCGCATTGATCACCCCTATGCCGCGTACGATGAAGTGCCGCCTAACATCTGCGTGCACGATGAGGGCGACAACTGGGCGCGCGTGCTGGTGCGAGTTGAGGAACTGATAGACTCGATCCGCATGGTGCGCGAAGGGCTGGACAAGATGCCCGACGGCCCGATCCTGGCCGAGATAGAGGAGGCCATTCCGCCCGGACGGATCGGCATTTCGGTCGTCGAAGCGCCGCGCGGCGAGGCGATCCACTACGTGCTGACGGGCGGGGACAACAGGCCCTACCGCTGGCGCGTGCGCGCGCCGACATACCCCAATCTTCAGGCGATCCCGGCGATGATCGCTCAGCAGCAGATCGCCGACGTCCCCATAACCCTCGGGAGCATTGACCCCTGCTTCTCTTGCACCGAGCGGGTCGAAGCGGTGGACGTGAAGACGAAGCAGGTGAAGATCTATTCGCACGAGGACCTGGTGAAGATGTCCAGGGAAAAGACGCGGGCGGATTCGGGAGAGGCGCTATGAACTCGAACACGATCGTTACGATCGGGCTGTGTGCGTTGAACGCGGGCGTGGTGCTGTTTCTTTCCCCGCTCTACGAAGGGATCATGCGCAAGTTGCGCGCGGCGATCCACTCGCGCAAGGGCCCGCCGATAACGCAGCCTTACCTGGACATCCTGAAGTTGCTTGGCAAGGAGGACCTGAGAACGGCGAGGGGGATCATCTACGGGATGGCCCCGGCGCTGGCGCTGGCTTCGGTGCTGGTGCTGGCGCTGCTGGTGCCCATGGGCGGAGCGCCGCCGCTGGGGTTTGCGGGCGACGTGATCGTGGTGCTCTACGTGGCTGCGATGAGCGCGGTGCTGGTGATGCTGACCGCTTACGGGAGCGCCAGCCCGTATGCGTTCATCGGCGGTTCGCGCGAGATGATGATGCTGCTGACGGTGGAGCCGGTGCTCGCCGTTGCGCTCGTTGTCGGCGCGCTCAAGGCAGGGACGCTGGCCACCGGCGGAATCGCGACCTGGCAAGTCCATCATGGGCCCAGCATCAGCATGACGATCGCCGCGATCGCTTTCTTCCTCGCGCTGCAGGCGCAGGCGGGAAAACTTCCCTTCGACATACCCGAGGCCGACCAGGAGATCATGGGCGGCCCGTTGATCGAGCAGAGCGGGCCGAGGCTGGCGCTCTTCAAGTGGACCTTGTGGGCCAAGCAGTTGGTGTTCGCGTTCCTGCTGGTGAATGTTTTCATCCCCTGGCCGCGCCTGGGCATTCTGGCAGCCGACCTCGGCCTGAGCATGGTCAAGGTGTTCGCGGTCCTGATGGTTGTTGCGTTGATTGACGTCGTCAACCCGAGGCTGCGCATTGACCAGTCAATGCACTATTTCGCACGGCTGGCAATCGCGTCGTCGGCGGGCGCGCTGGCCTTTGCGGTGATCGGGAGGTAGGAGGGTGCGATGTTTCTGAGCAAATTGCGCGAGGCCCTGATTTGCTTGAAGGCCGGGCGGGTAACGCTGCCCTATCCTTTCAAGCCGCACGAGCCCGAGCCGGGGTTCCGCGGCAAGATAACGGTTGAGACCGAGAAGTGCTTCGGCTGCGGAGGCTGCGCTAACGTTTGCCCGGCGAGGGTGATCGTCCTTCACGACCCCGACCAGCACACCCGGGTGCTGGAGTTCTTCTGGCGCCGGTGCACCTACTGCGGGCGCTGCGAGGAGGTTTGCCCGGAGAACGCGATCACGCTCAGCCAGCAGTTCGAGACGGCGACGGACCAGGAACAGGACATGTATATGAAACTGGAGGTCTTCATGGGGCCTTGCCAGCGCTGCGGCAGGTGTTTCCCGCCGCCCACGCCGCTGGAGAAAATGATGAAGACCGGGTTTCGCAACGGGGGCAACGGGGGGAACGGAGGCAAGCCGTGAACGCACCAGCGCAGGTTTTCAACGTCGAGTTGATAAGAACGCTGAGCATGATGATGGTGATCACCTCGGTGGGGGCGGTGGAGGTCAGGAACCTGCGCTTTTCGGCGATGGCCTATTCGGTGCAGGCGCTGTTAATCGTGTGGCTGCTGGTGGCTTTCGCTGCGGGAAACCCGGCGCTCTACTGGTGGGCGGGCACGGCCTTCGTAACCAAGGCCATCCTCACCCCGCTCTTCCTCTTCCTGTATATCGGCAAGACGGGAGATCGCGAGGTGAGGCCGGTGATCGGGTTCGGGCCTTCGGTGGTGGTGGCGGGCTTGTTGATGATCGGTTTCTACCGCCTGACGCACACCTACGTGCACTTGCTGGCGCCGTCGGAACTGGCACAGCAGGAGGTCTTCCGGACGAACCTGGCGGTTGCCTTTACGGTGTTTGCGCTCGGGATCTACTCGGTGCTCACTCGGCGCGACGCGGTGAAGACGGTGATCGGGCTGTGCCTTCTGGAGAACGCGGTGCACCTGAGCCTGGTGAGTCTTGCGCCCGAGTTGCGCGAGACCGCGCTGTTCGGAATTGCGACGGAGGTCGTAGTTACGGTTTACCTGCTGCTGTATGTGATCGGGGGGGTGCGCAAGGAGTTCGGCACCACGGACACGTTCAAGTTGAGCGAACTGCACTGGTAGAGCATGGTGATGGTTTCTCGCATAGCACGAACGACATTCCGTAGGGGCGGCCCCATGGGCGCGGGGTCTCCTGAGCCGCGTCCGCCAGCCGGCGGACGGCTTCGGGAGAAGCCGCGCCCGGCCGGCCACGAGCAAGGGATGGGCCAATGAGCGAACATGTAGTGTCATCGAATCTGCCGGCTGCTGCATTCATCCTTCCCCTGGCAGCGGGCGCGCTTGTCTTCATCGGCAAGCCCCTCGGCCGGTGGTGGTGGCAGGGGCTGGCGCTGCTGGCGTCGCTGGCCACCGCGGTGATCGGCGCGCAGATGGTGGCGGCAGCCGTGCGCGGCCAGGTGCTCGTTACCTGGGGGAACGAACTCCGGGTGGACGCGCTGAGCGCCCTGATGGTCGCCGCGATCAGCAGCATCGCGTTCCTGGCAACCCTTTACTCGATGCGCTACATCATGATGCCGGCGGTGCAGGAACGCGTCGGCACGGAGGTGGTACAACGCAGGCTCCCGACCTTCTACGGCCTGCTGCTCTGGTTTCTCGGCACGATGCTCTGGGGGTGCGTAACTAACAACATCATCATGCTTTACGTCGCTGTGGAGGCGACCACCCTGGCGTCGGGGCTGCTGGTTGCGTTCTACTGGGACCGCCGCGGGCTGGAGGCGGGCTACAAGTATCTGATGCTGCTGACCATCGGGATCACCTTTGCGCTTTTCGGCTGCGTCCTGATCTACGCGGCCGCGGCGGCAACGAAGCAACTGGTCGGCGCCCAACCCCTGCTGATCAGCGAAGTGCGCAGCGTGATCAAGTTCATCCCGCGCCAGACGGCCCTGATCGCGGTAGCATTCCTGGTGGTCGGCTTTGGAACCAAGGCAGGGATCGCGCCATTTCACCCCTGGCTGCCCGACGCGCACGCCGAGGCGCCGACCCCGATCAGCGTGCTCCTTTCGGGGGTCATGATAAAGATGGCCGCCTACGCGCTGGCGCGCACGGTGAGCATCTTCTATCCCTCCTGGCCTCAGATTACGCTTTTCCTCGTTGCCCTGGGCGCGTTCACGATGGTGCTCGGCATCGTGATGGCGGTAGTCCAGGACGACCTGAAGCGACTGCTTGCCTACTCGTCGGTGAGCCAGATGGGTTATGTCCTGATGGGAATCGGCCTGGGGACCTATCTCGGCTGCTATGGAGGGCTTTTCCACCTTGTCAATCACGCGATCTACAAGGCGCTGTTGTTCATGTGCGTCGGCTCCGTGATCTACGCCACCGGAGCGAGAAACATCCACGAACTGGGCGGCCTGGGGAAGAAGATGCCGATCACGAGCGCCTGTTTCTTCGTCGGGGCGCTGGCGATTTCAGGATTTCCGCCGCTCAACGGCTTCATGAGCAAGATCACGATTTACCTGGCAACCGCCGAGGCGGGGATGTGGTGGGCAACCATGATTGCCATCTTCACCAGCGTCCTGACGCTGGTGGCGCTGGTGCACACGGCCTACACGGTGTTCTGGGGCCAGCCGCGCAGCGAGAGGGTGGCCCGGGCTGATGTGCGGGAGGTGCCTGTTACCATGTGGCTGCCGATGGCAATCCTGGCCGCAGCGTGCGTGGTGTTGGGCATATTCCCGCAGGCGATCTATCCGCTGCTCGATAAGGCAGCGGCTGTGCTGGCGACGCTGGCCAAGTGAGGAAGGCGAGGAAGGCGATGCTGAAAGGATTGATCAAGAAAGCGTTTGGCAGGGCCTTGTGGGTCTATCACGCGAACACCGGCGCCTGCAACGGCTGCGACATCGAAGTGATCAACGTGCTCACCCCGTATTACGACGCTGAGCGCTTCGGCATAAAACTCGTGGGGTCGCCCCGGCACGCGGACGTGATCCTGGTTTGCGGCCCGGTAACGCGGCAGGTGGTGCCTGCGCTGAAAAGGCTGGTGGAGGCAGTGCCCGAGCCGAAACTCATTTTTGCCATCGGCTCGTGCGCAACTGGGGGAGGAGTATGGTTCGACACGTATAATATAATGGGCGGAGCGGACAAGGTGATCCCGGTGCATTTCTACGTTCCGGGCTGCCCGCCGCGGCCGGAGTCCATTCTCTACGGGGTCGCGGTCGCTCTAGGGCTGGTGCCCAAGAAAGTAGCGGAGGAGCACCTGAGCCAGGAATTCCTGGATCAACTGGCGCAGGTAGGATGAAAGAAGGCAGGGGGCGCGCATGAGCAACGGGCCGAAAATCCTGGTGATTGACGATGACGTTGACCTGGTGGAAACGATCCGCCTCGTGCTGGAGAGCAAGGGCTACCGCGTCGCTGCGGCCAACGATGCGCAGCAGGGATTGCAGAAGGTGGAATCGGAACGGCCGGACCTCATCCTGCTGGACATCATGATGCCCCACGGGACGGAAGGCTTCCACTTCGTGTGGAAGTTGCGGCAGGAGTCGGACGAATACTTCCGCACCGTTCCGATCATGGTGCTGTCGGCGATTCACGAGAAGACCGATCTGCGTTTCTATCCCGACACCGGCGACGAGACCTACAAGGCAGGCGAGTATCTGCCGGTGCAGGATTTCGTGGACAAGCCCGTTGATCCGGCGCAACTGCTGGAGCGGGTGCAGAAGGTTCTGGCCGCGTGGCAGAAGAAATAGACGCTGAATTGCGCTGACCACCGGCCTCGCCCACCCCCCAGCCGGTGGTCAGCGCTTCTTGGAGGGGCCTTTGCAAAAGCGGAGTGCGCTGCCTGCCACTGCTGAACTCGCGGAGCGCATCGGCTGGCTGATCAGGCTGCGCTGGGTAGCCATCCTGGGCGTTATCATCACGCTGGAGAGCGCGCGCCGCTTCTTCCACCTGCGCCTTGCGCTGCCCGAGTTATACGGCGTTACCGCTGGGCTGGCGCTCTACAACTTCGTATTGTCTCTCGTCGCCGGGGGGCTTCATCGGCGCGGAGCAGAGGCCAGGCCGCGCTACGCCGCCGCGCTTGCAAACGTGCAGATCTCGCTCGACCTGGCAGCCCTCGCCGCCCTGCTGCACTTCTCGGGCGGCGTCGAGAACCCGTTCACATACTACTTCATCTTTCACATGATCATCGCTAGCATACTGCTTTCGCGCCGCGCAACCTATCTGCAGGCGTCCCTGGCAATGGGACTAATGACGGCGGTCGGCGTGGGTGAGTACTTTGGGGCACTGCCGCACTACTCGCTGGCCGGCCTTTGGAGGGAGGGCGCCTATCAGAACGGGACGTTCGTGGGCGCGCAGTTATTCGTGCTGGGAACGACGCTCTATCTTTCGGTTTTCATGGCCGCCAGCATCACGTCTCGCCTGCGCCAGCGCGAACGGGAGACCGTCCTTCTTTCCGAAGATGTGGAGCGCAAGGCGGCGATGCTCGAGGCGGCCTACGAGAGGCTGAGCGAAACCGAGCGCACTAAATCTCAGTATATGAGAAAAGTGTCTCACGAACTGCGCGGCCCGCTGGGCACGATACAGACGGCGTTGAAGGCCGTCCTGGAGGGCCTGGCGGGCGAGGTGCCGGTGCGTTCGCGCGACCTGATAACGCGCGCCGAGCGCCGGGCCGGCGAACTCGCCCAGGTGACCCAGGACCTGCTCGTTCTTTCGCGCGCCAGAGAGGCCAGGCCGCAGGTCCAGATGTCAGATGTCAAGCCCGCCGAGATCGCGGCCGCAGTGGTGGAGGAGATGAAGGGGCCCGCCGAGCGAGCGGGGGTTGCGCTGCTGGCCGACATGTCATCGGACCTTGGGATGATGCGCGGCGATGCAATGGGCCTCGAGCAGATGATCGGCAACCTGGTGAGCAATGCCATCCGCTACACGCCGCGCGGGGGCAAGGTTTCCCTGCGCCTGAAGAAGACGAATGCAGCGCTCCGGCTTGAGGTCGAGGACACTGGCATGGGCATTCCCCAGGAGGACCTGGGGCGAATCTTCGATGAGTTCTACCGCGCGGCCAATGCGCGGGAGAAGGTCTCCGACGGAAGCGGCCTGGGGCTGTCAATTGTCAAGGCGGTTGCCGAGCAGCATCAGGGTTCCGTGTCGGTTGAAAGCACGGTCGGCAAGGGCACGCGCTTCACGGTGGATTTGCCTCTGGCCCCTGCAGGTGGCGACGAATATGCATGAGATGGGGCTGGCCAGGCAGGTGGTGGGCGCGAGCATTGAGGCGGCAGCCAAGCAGAAGGTGCAGCGCATAGCATCGGTGGCGGTCGAGGTAGGCCCCCTCGCTGTGGTTGATGTCGAGGAATTGCACGAATGCTTCGAGGTCGCAGCGCGCGGGACGCCTGCAGAGGGTGCCAGTTTGCAGGTGAAGCGCCTGCCGCTTGCGGCGGTCTGCAAGAAATGCGGTGAGCGGATTGTGCTGGATGTTGGCAGCGAGACGGGCTTGCCCGCCGCAGCCCGCCAGCCGGCGGGCGAAGGCGGGTGCCCCAAGTGCGGCGGCTCGCTGGAGATCCCGCCCATGCCCGACTGGCGCGTGGTATCAGTGCAACCATTGTAGGGGCACGGGGGCCCCGCCCTACACCTCACACGGCTGTCGCGACACGGGCGACCTTGACGCGGTAGAAGGGGCCTGCCTACAATCGCGGAGGATGGCGACCAGGTTGCGCGATACAGACAGGGAGCGGTTGCTTGCGCAGGAGGAGGGCGTTGTGCGCAAGGAGCATCGAGGCCGCCTGCGAGTTGCTCTGTGCTATCCGAACACCTATCACGTGGGGATGAGCAACCTTGGCCTGCAAACCGTCTATCATCTTTTCAACAGCCTGCCCGACGTGGTTTGCGAGCGCGCTTTCCACCCCGATGAAGAAACCCGGCGCGGGCCGATTCGCGCCCTGGAGTCAAACACAGCCCTGGGCGAGTTCGACATCGTCGCTTTCAGCCTGGCATATGAACTGGATGCAGCAAACCTTGTCAGAATGTTGACAAGCAGCGGGATCCCCGCGCGCGCGGCGGAACGAAGCGATCGAGACCCGATCGTCCTGGTTGGCGGCGCGTTTCCGACCTACAATCCGGAACCGATCGCTTCCATCGCCGATGCGTGCGCGATCGGGGAAGCGGAGGAGATGGTGCCCGAGATCGCGGCGGCGATGGAGTCGGGCGGCAGGAAGCAGGCTCTCGATCAACTCGCGCACGTGGAAGGGCTGTACCTGCCCGATCGCTGCGAAATCCGCTGCGATGCGAGCGGAAATCCGGTTGAGATCGCAGGCCCGTCCGTAACGCGGCGGCACACGGCCGACCTGAATGCCTTCCCTACCCACACGCGGATTTTCACCAGGCACAGCGAGTTCGGGCACATGTTCTTGCTCGAGACGGCGCGCGGATGTGGGCGGGGCTGCCGTTTTTGCGCGGCGGATCACGCTTTCAGGCCGGCGCGGCGCCGCTCGGCCGATGTCCTGTTGGAAAGCGCAAGATGGGGCCTGCAGCACCGCGACACGGTTGGCCTGGTCGCCCCATCTGTAACCGATCACAAGCAGATTGATGAGATATGCGAGCGGATCGCGGGCCTGGGCGGAAAGATCGCGATCGCATCGGTGCGCGCGGACTCCGTTACGGAAACTGTATTGCGCGTGCTTGCCGAGAGCGGGACGAGGACGATCACGATGGCCCCGGAAGCAGGCCTCCAGCGGCTGCGCGACGTGATCGGGAAGCGGATAGGGGAGGAGGATTATTTTCGCGCTGCCGGGCTTGCGAGATCTCTGGGGATACGCAGGCTCAAACTCTATTTCATGATCGGCCTGCCCACCGAGACCGAAGAAGATGTGCGAACCATAGCCGACTTCGTGCGGCGGCTGCGCGCGCAGGCGAAATTCGAACAGATAACGGTTGCCTGCGCCGCTTTCGTTCCCAAGCCAAGGACGCCGTGGGAGCGAGAAGCGATGCAGCCGGTGAAAGAGACGCGCAGGAAACTCCAACTGGTGCGCGAGAGTCTTGCGGGAGAGCGGTGGGTGCGGTTTGCTTTCGAGAGCGCGCGCTCCTCGTTCATACAGGCCGCGCTCTCGCGCGGCGACCGAAGGCTCGGCGAAGTTCTTGTGAGGGTGAGCGAGACGAAGGGCAGCGCGTCCGACTGGCTGGCCGCATTCAAATCCTGCGGCCTCGACGCTGAGAAGTTCGCGCTGCGGGCCAGAGACCGCACCGAGCCCCTCCCCTGGGCTCTGGCTCACTAGAACCTATTTCAAAAGTCTGTAGGGGTGGGACCCTTCGTCCGCCAGATGACGGGTCCGAAGGCGTCCGATTGCCTGGCTGTCCCAGCAAAATGTCTTGCCGGGGGTATTGACGCGGCGCGGAGTCATGCTATGATTCTCATGGTCGCTGGCCGGGGGACTGGTCGCACCCCGACAAGCGCGCTCGGAACGAACAAGGGAGGCGCACAAAATGAGACGCGCAGAGCCAACCCTCCTGAGGTCTCCATTGCTTCGGCTGCACGCAACCGAAGCAAGAAACCAAACCCTAGCGCGCCTGATCGCCGTCGGCGTATTGCTGCTGACTGTGCTGACAGGCCTGGTAACCACTGCAGAAGCCGCCGCCATCACCGAGGAGATGATCAGCGTTGCCAATGACGGTACGCCGGGTAATGGGTCCGCTGGGGCCGGCGCGATTTCATCGGACGGGCGATATGTCGCGTTCCAGTCGGATGCAGACAATCTGGTGCCTGGCGATACCAACGGTGAATACGACATCTTCGTACGCGACAGGCTGTCCCACACAACAGAGCGCCTCAGCGTCGCCAGCGACGGGGCGCAAGGCAACAACGGGTCTTTTTTTCCTGCTATATCTGACGACGGGCGATTCGTCGCGTACTACTCCGAGGCAAGCAACCTTGTCGCAGACGACACGAATGGCAAGGGGGACCTCTTTGTGCGTGACAGGTTGACGGGCACGACGGAGCGCGTCAGCATTGGAGACGACGAAAGCGAGGCGAACTGGCGGTCGAGCCTAGAAGGGATCTCCGGCGACGGGCGCTACGTCGCGTTCTCGTCGTTCGCCAGCAACCTGGTTCCGGGGGATACGAACGGGATTCCTGGGGATTCCTACTCCGGGTCGGATGTTTTCGTTCGCGACAGGGCCGCGGGCACGACGGAGCGCGTCAACGTCAGCACTTCGGGAGACCAAGCCAACGGCGAATCCACCTCTGCCTCTATCAGTGCGGACGGCAGGTTCGTGGCATTCGTCTCGTGGGCCTCGAACCTCGCCCCGGGTGACGACCGCGCGGAATCGGACATCTTTGTCCACGACCGACAGACGCATACAACAGAGCGGGTGCCCGCGCGCCCAGGTGACGCGGGATACAATGAGCCCCGCATTTCCGCAGACGGGCGGTTCGTAGTGTTCCGGTTCTCGTCCGCGACAGCGGGAGTGTGCGGCATACTGCTGCGCGATCGGCAAACCGCCCAGACGGTTGTCGTAGCAACCAGCGTACATTCCTGGGAATGCACGGTAGCCGGCCCGTCCGTTTCGGCCGACGGTCGCTACGTGTCCTTTACCCAGTGGTCCTACTACTGCTACATGCCGGCCCCTGGTGGCTCAACTGCGTCTCCGGGTGACAGCCGCTCAACTTCCACGGACTTCCACGACCGCGCAGGGCTCATATGCGAGGTGTGCTGTTATGCTGTAATGCTGTACGACAGGTTGACAGACGAGGCCGCCGCGCTCATCAGCGGCGACAGTCCATACATATCCGCGGACGGGCGGTACGTGGTGTTTTCGGGGGGGGCTGACATTGGCCCCTGGCAGGTTTACCTGTACGACAGGGCTAGAGACAGAACGCCACCGACGATTAGGATAACCGGGGGGTGCTCAAGCGTAGTATGTTCCGCGCCCCTGATCATCTCCTGGGAAGGCAGCGACGACCACACCCCGGCCGACCAGTTGACGTATTTCTGGAGACTGGATTCCGGAGACTGGCATGGGCCGACATCGGACACGTCCGTTGATCTGAGCACCATACCCCCGGGAAGTTATCTGCTTCAAATCCGGGCACAGGACCTCGCGGGCAATACAGGGTGGGCCCAATGCCAGGTGAGGTACGTCCCAGAGCCCCCGCAGATCGTCGTCACTTCACCACGACAGGGAGCGATTGTCAAGGGCGTCGTGACGATCACGGCCAATATCAGCGGCTCGGGATTCAGCCGAGTTGATTTCTACGCCAGAGGCGAGTTGTTGTGTGGCCGCTGGGGGGAGCCCTGGGAGTGCACGTGGGACACCGACGCGGTCGCACCGGGCGTGGCCAGTATTTGCGCGAAGACCGTTGACTGGTGCGGTCGCTCCGCGGAGCAATGCATCACGGTCAATGTCCGCAATCAGACATTCGAGGATGTGCCGCCCGACCATCCCGCATGGCTTGCGATCGAAACAATCGCCGCTCGCGGGATAACAAGCGGTTGCTCGCTTGACCCTCGCCTCTTCTGCCCATACGCGAACGTAACCAGGGCGCAACTTGCCGCATTCATCTGCAAGGCTGCAGGCAAGGCGCCGCTCGGCAGCCCAACGCCGACGTTTGCAGACGTTCCGAAGACCCACTGGGCATACGGCTACATCGAGCGCTTCTGCGATGCAGAATCGTGGAATGGAAATGCCCTTCAGCCCCGACGTGTCGGGGCTTCAGGGTCGCCCCAAGGGGCGGCCCCCGGATACGCCTGCTCATTCTTCCCCAGCAAGAAGTTCTGCCCCTCCGCTTCTGTAACCCGCGAGCAGATTGCCTGGATTCTCTGCACCGCAACCGGCAAGCAACCCACCGCCTCCTGCTCCGGCACCTTCGCCGACGTGCTGGGCTCCAACCCATTCTGCCGCTGGATCGAGCGCCTGGCCGACGCAACCTCCTGGCCCGGCAGCAAGCCAGTCACGAGCGGCTGCGCCTGCCCCTCGACTTCAGGCGGGGCAAGCCCTCCGGGTTATCCGCCCGCCGCGAAATGCTACTGCCCGAAATCCAACGTAACTAGGGGGCAGATGGCGGTGTTCTTGGTGCGAGCATTCGGGATCCCTCTGTAGGGCGCGGGTTCCCCCCCGCGCCGAATCTGGGCGGGGGGCAGAGCCCCCGCCCTACACGGAACCGCGCGGCCACCCTTCGGCAGTCTCAGGGTCCTCGCTTCGCTCGGAAATGGCCGTCTTCCTCGTCCGCGCCTTCGGGATCGCGTCGGCGGGCGCAGGTGGCTAGGCCCCGGTTGTATCGGGGCCGCCATCCCGGTCTCGATGGAATCGAGACCTAGGGGCCCGCCCGCCGTGCAGGCCTGCGCGCCATCCCCGGTTGTGGTAAAATGGCTCATCCGCAATGTTCACCAGGAGGATAATATGACCGCGCGCTTCGTCAGGATGATTCCAGCCCTGATTGCAGCCGTCACATTGTCCGGCCCGGCCGCGGCCGCAGAATGGCAGCGCCTTTTCAACGGCAAGGACCTATCCGGCTGGCATGCAGTCGGCGGCGGCAAGTGGACCGTGCAGAACGGCGCGATAGTCGGCGAGACAGGCGACGGCCGCTACGGCTGGCTGGTCACAGAGAAGCAATATGGCGACTTCATCCTCGAACTGCGCTTCAAGACCGAAGCGCCCGGCAACTCCGGCGTCCAGTTCCGCTCCCACGTATGCGATGAGAAAATGAATGGCTGCCAGGCTGAAGTTGACCCCGCCCGCGGCCATAACACCGGGGGCATCTACGAACAAGGGCTCGGCCGCGGATGGCTCGCGCCGCCGCCCAAAAACCTCGACAACGTTCTTCGCGAGGGCCAGTGGAACCACTACCGCATCACCGCGATCGGCAACCACATCATCACCTATCTCAACCGCGTCAAAATGGTCGAATTTGATGACGATCGCGCCGTTTCGGGAATCATCGCGCTTCAGGTCCACAGCGGCGAAACCCCGGTGCGCGTTCGCTGGAAAGACATTCGCATACAAGACCTTGGTTACGGGAAAGGCTGGGTTCCGCTCTTCAACGGACGCGACCTGGCAGGCTGGGTGAACCACGGAAAAGAGAAGTGGACGGTCGAGAACGGCGAGATTGTGGGCGAGAGCGCGACCGGCGAATACGGCTACCTGGGAACTGAGAAGACCTACCGAAATTTCGTGCTGCGAGCGAAGTTCAAGGCTGAGACACAGGGCAACAGCGGCATCTTCTTCCATTCCACCCTGCAGGGCACCGACATCCGGGGCATCCAGGCCGAGATAGACCCGACCCCGTCGAACATGAACGCAGGCCTCTATGAAAGCGGCGGGCGCGGGTGGCTCGCCCAGCCGAACAAGGATGCGCAGTGCCTGATGCGCTTCAACGACTGGAATGATGTGTGGATCATATGCGATCGCGGCCGGATCGTTACCTATCTCGACGGCTTCCAGGCAGCCGTTTTCGATGACAAGGAACCGCGCTTCACGGACGGGGTGATAGCGCTTCAACTGCACAGCGGCGGCGGGGTGAAGATGCGGTTCAAGGACATCTACATCAAGGAGCTTCCCTAGATCAATGCGCGATCTCGCCCTCGACTCGCTGCGAACCCGAAACGAATGGCTGCAATTGCGCGACCAGATCGAAAAGCGCGTCTTGCGCATACTAGGGCCGTTCCCGCGCAAGAAAGTGCCGCTTCAGCCCGTGGTTCTGCAGCAGGTGCACCGGAGGTCCCATACCAGGAGCAAGGTCTCCTACCAGGTTCAGGAAGGCGAGAGGGTTTCGGCGTGGCTTTTCGTCCCGAATCCTGCGCCGAAACGCGCGGCGGCGATACTCTGCGCGCACCAGACGGTCGCCCAGGGCAAGGACGAGCCCGCGGGGATCAGCGGGAAGAGGAGCCTCGCCTTTGCGCTCCACTACGCCAGGCAGGGCTACGTAACCCTTGCTCCCGACTCGATAACGGCGGGAGAAAGGGTCTATCCAGGCTGGAAACCATACGAAACCGCGCCCTTCGACCGCGCACACCCCGAATGGAGCGCGATGGGCAAGATGGCCTGGGACCACATGCGGGCGCTTGACTATCTATGCACGATGGAGTGCGTTGATCCTGCGCGATTGGGCGCGATCGGGAGCTCTTTGGGCGCGTATAACGCATTCTTTCTCGCTGCTTTTGACGGGCGGGTAAGGGCCTGCGTTGCCAGTTGCGGTTTTGCGCCCTTTCGCGCCGATAAGAGCCCGATTCGCTGGGCCAGGACATCGTGGTTCTGCCACATGGCGCGGCTGCGACGATACATCGAAAAGGGGCGGTATCCGTTCGATTTCGAGCATGTTTTCGCGCTGATCGCGCCGCGATCGCTGCTCGTGATCACGGGTTTGAACGACCCGATATTCCCCGAGTCGTGGGCCTGCGATGATTCAATGAAGATCGCGGCGCAAGTGTGGCGCATCCTGGGCGCATCGGGCCGGATGCGGCACTTTGTGCACGCGCGCGGCCACCGCGTCACGACCGCGGGCCAGGAACTGGCGGACGCCTGGTTCCGCCGCTCGCTGCGCTGACGCTGGGGCAGGCTCGAAACCTGCCCCAACCACGAAATTCGAGGGCAGGCTTGTAGGGCGTCCCGATGCATCGGGACGCCGGCGGCGGCCCTAGGCAGGGCCGCCCTACAACGGAATGCCGAAGGCGCGGACGAGGAAGACGGCCATCTGGCCGCGGGTAAGAGCGGAGGCAGGGCAGAACCAGCGGGTGGCGCCCGATTGGCCGCAACCGTTTGTGACAGCGATTCCGCCGGGCCAGGAGGCAGCGTCGGCGAGCCGCTCGACGTAGGGGCACAATGGCCTGGCAGATGGCACGTCAGCGAACACGCCGGAGCAGGATGACATGGCGGCCTTGCCTGCTGCGCGGCAGATGAGTTTGGCGGACTGCTCGCGTGTTACGCTGGCATCGGGGCAGAACAACTTCTGCGCACCCTGGATACCGCAGCCATCGGTAACGGGCGTGCCGCCCCACGAGGCCGGATCAGCCAGGCGCTCGATCCACCCGTAGGCGGGATGGGTTTTCGGCACGTCTGCAAATGTGGGCGTTGCCTTGTCGAGCGGCGTCTTGCCTGCCGCCTTGCACAGCGCCTGGGCAAACTGGGCACGGGTTATGGCCTTGTATGGATAGTACGGCGCCTGACGCTCGCGGTTGTAGGACACGATGTACCGCAGTGCCAGGGCCTCGATGTAGGGCCTCTGCGGCTGCGCGCAGCCAACGTCGGTGAACAGAGCCACCCAGATGTCATCGCTAGCAATCTCCGACTCGTTGCCACAGGAGTCGCGGCACTGGAACTGGAAAGTGAATGATCCGCCCCGGCTTGGGCCAATGCCCCAGCCTACAAACGCGTTCGGCGTGTAGGTCTCCCAGTCTGTCCACATGGCTTCGCTCTCCCAGCCCAGCCTGTACTCGCTGGCACCAACGGCCGAGAGCGTGAAACTGAAGTCGCTCCGGTTCGCGCAGGCTGCGCCGTTGTTGATGACAATGCTGACGCCGCTTGGCGGGGTTGTGTCCAGCACGATATCATCGGAGACTTCCGGCGAGAGAGTCCCCCAGACATCTCGGCACTGCAAGCAAACCTTCTTCAGTCCGTCTCCGGATGACAGCGTCCAGGCTTTCTCCGAAGCGCACGCCTCCCACGCGGCCCAATCGCCGGGATCGCTTCTGAGCCGCATCTGTGTGGAACCACTGGGACACAGCAGGCTCAGGGTAACGTCCCGCGAGTTGGTGCAGGCCTCGTCCGCATTGATCGCTATCCCCGATGCAGATACAGTTGCCTCCCTATCACGGACGAAGACGTCGCTCACTCCGTTCGTGTCCCCAGGCACCAGGTTGCTTGCGTCAGAGTCAAAGATGACGAACCTGCCGTCCGCGCTGATGGCGGGACGCCAGGAATTTCCATTCCCCTGGAACCCCAAAGTGCTCACGCTGACCATCTCAGTAACCCCCGTCGCCCGGTCGCGCAGAAAAACGTCCTGATCGAAGCCGGTGTCGCCAGCCGCGAGATTGGTAGCGTAGGAGGTGAAGGCCACGAACCTGCCGTCAGTGGTGACCGAGGAGCCGCTCGATTCGTTGTTGCCCTGCGCCCCCGAACTGTCCAGGCTGACCCGCTCGGTCTTGCCTGTCAGGCGGTCGCGAAGGAAGACGTCAATTATCCCGTTAGTATCACCGCTCACCAGGTTGCTTGCGTCAGAGTCAAAGATGACGAACCTGCCGTCCGCGCTGATGGCGGGATAATAACTCCCGTAATTCGCCTGCGCGCCGACGCTTGAGACGCTGACCCGTTCTGTTGTGCCGCTCTGCCTGTCGCGTACGAGAACATCGCTGTTGCTATTGGTATCGTTCGGGACGAGATTGCTGGCTGCGGAAGAGAATGCGGCGAACCTGCCATCTGCGCTCAGGGAGACCGAGATGGACTCCGAGTTGGCCTGCTGGCCGGTGCTCGAGACCGAGACGCGCTCGGTCGTGCCCGTTTCGCGGTCGCGCACGAACACATCTACGCGCCCGTTGGTATCTCCAGGCACGAGATTTCGTGCGTCTGTGAGGAAAGCAACGCAGCGCCCGTCGGCGCTAATGCTTGTGCCGCCGAAATTGATGTAGGCCTGCTCGCCCGCACTCGACACGCTGACGCGCTCTGTTGTGCCGGTCAGGCGATCATGCACGAAGGCATCCGCGAACTCGTTGGTGTCACCAGGCACAAGATTGTTCGCTTCGGAATCGAATGCTACGAACCGCCCGTCTGCGCTGATCGCAGGCCACCAAGACATCCCGTTGCCCTGTTCCCCCGTGCTCGACACACTCACCCGCTCGATGGCTCCACTCAGCCGGTCGCGAACAAAGATGTCCGACTGCGCATTGGTGTCACCTGGGACCAAGTTGCTCGCCTCGGATTCAAAAGCGACAAATCGGCCGTCTGAGCTGATACAAACAGAGCCCGATGCGCCGTTGGCCTGCTCGCCGGAGGTTGAGACGCTGATGCGTTCGGTGGTGGCGGCGAATGCGGGGCTGGTGGGAATGACGAGCGCTGAGAGGGCGCAGAGCAGGGCTGCTGCGCAAAAGGCGGTCAGTGTGCTCGATCGTTGCCCGGTGGTTTTCATGGTTGGGTTACCCCCTGGTTTGTGGGTAGGGATGCCGAATGCGCGCGCACGCGCGGAGATAGGCTCTTGCAGAAACAGGGCGGAAGCCCTTGATCGGGCCGCTTGCTCTCATCGCACAGCCCCCTTGGTCGCACTCCTTGCGCCCGGCGGGCGGCCCCCGTCAGGCGACCGTTGACATTGTACTCCGTGTGTGCGTTTTGTCAACAGGGCTGCAGCACGTTTCGGGAACACACACAGGCAAGAGTGCCTGTGCCACATGGTGCATTGCACAGGTTCGAAAGATGCCGGACAGGTTGGAAATGCCTCTGGCATCCCGTTGGGTGCCAACGGCATCCCAGAGGGACCTGTGCTACCGTGATTGTTGGTAGCACAGGATTGTATCCTGTGCGGGGCGCAGGCTGCGTTCGGCAGGCGTAGGTGGCTAGGCCCCGATTATATCGGGGCCGCCATCCCGGTCTCGATGGAATCGAGACCTAGGGACACGCCCGCCCTACTTGGGATGCCGAAGGCGCGGACGTAACGCCGCCGTCCCGGCGGCATGCCAGCGGGACGCTGGCGTTACGTGGAAATGCCGAAGGCTCGGACGAGGAAGACGGCCATCTCCGAGCGCAGCGAGGAGCCTGAGTCCCGGTGAAGTCGGGACGAAGGGTGGCAGCGCGTCAGAGAGGTATCCCAAACGCCCTGACTAGGAACACTGCCATTTGCCCACGCGTCACATTTGATTTGGGGCAGTAGCATCTGGCGGCGGGAGGATAGCCGGAGGGGCAGGCGCACCCGCTTGTAACAGGGACTCCGCCAGGCCATGATGACCCATCCCTCAATCGCTCGATGAATTGGCAGAATGTGTTGGCTGAAGGCACGTCGGTGAACGTCCCCGAACACGAGGGCATCGGGGACTTGCCTGCGGCGAGGCAAAGGAACTTGGCCATTTGTTCGCGCGTGACGGCGTTATTCGGGCAGAAGTATTTGGTGGTTCCCTCTACGCGGCATCCGCCGGTGGGAGCGCCGCCCGGCCATGATGCTGCATCTGCCAGCCGCTCGACGTAACCGTAAGCCCAGTGCGCTGCCGGAACATCGGCGAAGGTGGGCGTGGCGCGGTTCAGCGGCGCTTTGGCTGCCGCAATGCAGAGGAACTTCGCCATCTGCGCCCTGGTGACGCTTGCCGCCGGGCAATACATGGGCGGCGTTGCTGAGCAGCCCCCAGTTATCCCCGCCCTGACCAGGGCCTCGACAAAGGGCCACTGCGACGAGGTCTTGGGAACATCATCGAAGGTCGTGTTGTCAACCGTTACCATGATGCACGCCGCGGCTGTCTTGCCGCCGTTGGCGTAGGCCACGGCGCAGATGCGGGTGGGGCCCTCGGCAACAGAAACGGGCCTGGTGTCCCAGGCGCAGGAGTATGGGGCGGAGGTATCGGTCGAGAGGAGCAGCGAGTCCGCATAGAAATCGACCTTCTGTATCCCGCTGGCGTGGGATGCTGCGGCGGAGATGTTCACGACGCCCTTTACCGTGTCGAGGTGCGCGGGGGATGTGATTGACACGCTGGGTCCTGAAAGGTCAACGGTGAACTGGCACTCGGCGGGAGTCGCGTCAACATTGCCGGCGAGGTCTTTCGCCTTCACCTGGAAGACGTGCGGTGCCTGCGACAGGCTGGTGAGGTTCGCACAGGTCTGCGGGGAGAAGGAGGTCCAGGATTGGGCGTCCAGCCGCCAGGAGTACTGCAGGGCTTGCGGCAGGGTTTCGTTGTCGTCGCCTGCCCAGCATATGGCGGTGCTGTCGGTGGAGAGGGTCAGGCCGCAGGGCCCGAAGGTGATCGTGGTGTCCGGCGGCTGAGTGTCGGGCGACCGGTCGCGCAGGAAAATATCCCACGCGTTGTTGGTGTCCCCCGCCACGAGGTCGCCGGCGGCAGAGTCGAAAGCAACGAGCCTGCCATCAGCGCTGATGGAGGGGACTTCGGAATGGGAGTCCCCCTGCGCACCTGCGCTGGACACAGAAACGCGCTCGGTGACGAGAAGCGCCGTGTCGCGCACGAAAACGTCCCAGGCATCGTTGGTGTCCCCTGGCGACAGGTTGGTGGCGGCGGACTCGAAGGCCACGAACCTGCCGCCCGCGCTGACCCACGGGAGGGCTGACGTGGAGTTTCCCTGTTCACCTGCGCTCGATAGGGACACGCGTTCAGTTTCTCCTGTTGTCCTGTCGTGGAGGAAGACGTCCCACGCGCCATTGGTGTCGCCTGACACCAGGTTTGCAGCCAGCGACTCGAAGGCCACGTATCGGCCGTCCGGGCTGATGGAGAATAGGCCGGAATCGTTGTTGCCCTGCGCGCCGCCGCTCGAGACGCTCACGCGCTGCGTCGTCTGGGCTGTCCGGTCGCGAACGAAAATGTCCTGACGGTTGTTGCTGTCCCCCGGGACGAGGTTGCCGGCCAGGGAGATGAAGGCGACCAGTCTTCCGTCTTGACCGATCGCAGAGGGGCCGAGCCAGGAGTTGTTGTTCGCCTGCGCGCCAGTGCTCGAAACAGAGACGCGCTCGGTGGTCTGCGCTGTCCTGTCGCGGACGAAAATGTCGCAGGCAGCATTCGTATCACCTGGAACGAGGTTTGAGGCGATGGACTCAAAGGCCACGAACCTTCCGTCCGCGCTGATGGAACAATCCTCGGAGCCGTCGTCTGCCTGCACCCCTGCGCTCGAGACGGAGACGCGCTCGGTGGTTCCGGTAAGCCGGTCGTGAACAAAAACATCCCGCGCGCTGTTGGTGTCTCCAGCCACAAGGTTGGCGGCATCGGACGCGAAGGCTACGAACCTGCCGTCCGCACTCACAGAGGCGAAACGAGATGCACCGTTGCCCTGCACGCCGTAACTGGAGACCGAGACGCGCTCGATCGCTCCGGCCAGCCTATCGTGAACAAACACGTCCCACATGTTATTGGTGTCGTTGGGCACCAGGTTGGCAGCAGCGGATTCGAATGCGACGAACCTTCCGTCTGCACTCACGCAGGGATACTGGGAATCGCTGTCTCCCTGATCGCCGGCAGCCGAGATGCTGACGCGCGTGGTAATGCCAGCCGCTGCGGCGGCCGAGGCAAGGCAAGCAAGCGCCAGGATGGACAGCAGGTAAGGGATCGGCCGCATCTTGAGTATCTTCAGCATAGCGCGCGAATCAGGCGAAGACGACATCGAACTGGGAATCCGGCACTGGCCAACCCGCGGCCACAGGGCTGCTCCTCGCTTGCTACATCAGGTTCGCGGGGCTGCCGCCAGCCCCTTCCGTTTTACCCATTCTGGACACAGCGCACGGGGCAGCGCAACCAGATGTTCTCTAGTGCGCGCAGCCTGTGGTGGGTTTGCCGAGGCTCCAGCCTTCGTCCCGATCCGCCAGCCGGCGGACGGGACTACGGCGGAGGAGGCCGGGCAACTATCGAGGCAGTAGCGTGTCTAACCGGGTGAAGGACATTCCAGAGATGGAGGCAGGTGCGATGAGATGTGAATGGTCAACGGAGAACCTGTCGGCGTACCTGGATGGGGAACTGGACTCGCAGCAGGCGCAGCGGCTGCGCGAGCATCTGGCGACCTGTTCCGAGTGCCGCCGGCAGGCAGGGGCGCTGAGCCAAACGGCGACCCTGGTCAAGGTCATGCCCGAGGTGGACCCGCCCGCCGATCTGAGGCAGAGGGCAGCCAGGCTAATGGCGGCGACGGTCGAGGAGCCCACCTGCGAGCAGGCCCTGGTGTGGGCTAGTGCGCACATGGACGGCGAGCTGCCGGTTCAGCAGGTGGTAGTGCTGGAACGGCATCTGCAGCAGTGCGGGGCTTGCCGCAGCCAGGTAAGGGCGACGGAGCGCACGATTGGCCTGGTCAAGGGGCTGCCCGAGATGAACCCGCCGCTGCGCGTTCGGGCTGCTGTGCGGCGCGGGATGGAGCAGCGCTCGCAAAGGCAGGAACTGGTGCGCAGCGCAAAGGCGGCGGGCTGGTTTGCGGTGGCGGCAGCAGCGGCCGCCGTGGCGTTTGGCGTCTGGGTGCGCCAGCCCGGCAGTCGGACCGCAGCCACGCTCGCGGCCGGGCCCTCGGTGGCGACCGCCCAGTTGCCCGCGGCGGGCACCGGCAATGCCCCCTCGGTGATCACGAGCGCTCCGCAAGAGCCTGCCGGCAGCACGGCGAGAGTGGCGGCTGCGCCAGGCGCAGAGGCTGAAGGCGGCGCACGAAGGATTGCCCGCGCCGCAGGGCGAGCGGGATCGGCAGCCGGTGTTGGCGTGCGGACGGCTTCAATGGGCGCAGGCGGTGACTTGCTGCGGGCCGTGGCGGCGGCTGGCCTGGACATAGTTGCGCTGGCCGGGCCGCGAGACAAGGTGGAGGAGACGCCAGCCGGATCATCCGGGGCGGCTTCGGGCGCTGCTGGAACTGCAGGCGGCGAGGCGGCAGCGGGGGCTGAGCAGCCGGCGACCGGTGTGCAAGCGTCCGATGAGTCCAAGCGCGCCGACCGGGCTATCGTGGAAGCCGCCCTGGCGGACGTGAAACAGGCGCTGTCGCGCAGGGAGCGGACGCTGCAGCCGATCAAGGCCGAGCGCAAGCGCGACAAGGCTGTGCCCAATTCGTACTGAGTGGATGTCGCAATAACGACAGCGTGAGGTAATGCACCTGCCTGATGCTGTAACGAGAATATGAGGGAAAAAGCGCGAGGAAAACTGAATAGCCGCAAGGCAGCCATGGCCGCGCTGGCCGTGGCGATCGCGCTTTGGTGGGTATGGATGACGGGGCCCGCGTTTGCGCTGTCGCTGGCCCAGGAAACGTTCGATCCGCTGCGCCTCGAGGGATGGAACGCCCAGACCTCGGCGGACAACCTTTCCGCGGGGTTCTACCTGTTCAAGGGTCCCGATGCCGAAGCAGCGGCGCAGAAGCCGGGGCTGCTTCTATCGGGAACCGCAACCTCCATGGTTCTCGGGGAGAGCGGGAGCATGGGTGGAGGACTTTACTTCAGCCGCAGCCTGATACCCATTGACCCGCTGTCTGTGAAGCGGTCCTTTGCACCAGGGCAGGCCGGGGCCCAGGGGCTGGACGCGCTGGCAACGGCGGGGCAGCAGCAGGTGATGCGCAGTAGTCAGGCGCTTTGGCAGCAACTGGCCTACAAGCAAAAGAAGTGGTCGCTGACAGGGTCATATGCCGAGGTGTCGCCCGATTTTGAGGGGCTCGCAGACGTGGTTGCGAAGCAGGCTGATGCAGCGCGGCTGGCCAAAATGCTGGGCATGAGGCAGACCAACCTCGACTTCACGTTGCAGCCGGCCAGCAGCATGTCGCTGACGAGCCACTACGAGAGCATGGAAAACAACCAGCAGGGCCACAACGAACAGGGCCTGACAAAGGGGCTGCAAAAGCACGTGCTGGATTGGGGTCTGGGCGGGCGCACGAAGTTTAGCATGAGCGAAGAGATTACCAGCCAGGAATGGAATCGCCCGGACCGCAGGTCGAGCGAAGAGAAGAAGATCACGACCTTCAACCTGACGCAGACATTTGGGAGTGGCCTGCTGGCGACGGTGACCAGGCAGTTGACGGACACGACTGCAAGCGGGACGCGCAGCAGCCTGGACGCCACGCAGGCGCACATCGAATACAAGCCGGGAGCCAGGCTGAGCCTGACTGCGGACTGGGGCGACAAGAAACTGGACGCCGGGGAGGGAAACCCGCAACGCGATCAGACGCTGCGCCTGGGGCTGAAGATGGAAAAGAACCGGCTGCTGCAACTGGCGCTGAACTACGAGAGCCTCAGGCAGCAGGGCCCAACGGCGCAGAAGGACGATCGCAAGATTGACGCGACGATCACCTCGCAGGTAGGTAGGCTGGGCAAGGTGATCGCCTACATGATGGACGAGACGGATGCCGGTAATCAGATAAAGCGCGAGCACAAGGTCAGGTTCGAACTGGCGCCGCTTTCGCGGTTCTCGTTCATCGGCGGGCACGAGCAGGCGGACGCAACTGAAGGGCAGGCGACAGCGCAGACATTCGGGCAGATGGTGTGGAAGATCGCGAAGCCGCTGCAGCCGTGGGCCAAGGAATCCGTGCAGACCGGGATACTCGGGGCGACGGACCGCTATGGGCTGCGCAACTCGGTGGGCTGGGCGCAGGTGCCGGATTCGGGGTTGGAGATGCGGTTCATCGCGCGGACGAGCGCACCGACGGAGGCACGGTCAACTCGCGTGTTCGGGCTTCACACGATGCTGGGGCCAAGCGCATACATGAAACTGTCTGTGCAAGACACGCCGATGGAGATGAAGGACAAGCAGGAGACGGCGGTGCCTGTGAAACGCGACCTGGTGGAGATGGGGCTGCGAGTTACGAAGAGGATGACGCTGCTGGCGCGCGGGCTGCGAGAGACGGACCTGACGAACAACAAGGAGACGCAGACGCAGTTGCTGGCGCTGCGCGCGCAGGCTTCGCCACGGATGAGCATCGCGGCCGGTTACCAGCAGGTTGACGGCGAGCAGCAGGCCGCGCTGTCATATGCCGGCCTGAACTGGAAGATGCGGCCGCTGCGATCGTGGGCGCAGACCGCTGCGGCAACAACGCTGTTCAACGATGCGGACAAGTATGGTTGGAGGAAGCCGCCGGATTGGGCGAACGGAGAGGGCGGCCTTTCGCTGCAAGTTCTATCGCGTGGTTCGCAGAGCGGGCCGGGGATGCTCACTTACCTGGGGTCGTTCCAGACGATGGTGAGCCGGAGGATGTACCTGAAACTGGCCGCGCAGCAGAACCCATTCGACGATAAGGCCAAGATGTCGGCGGTCAGGCGCGGGCTGTGCGAATTCGGACTCTCAGCGTGGCGCAAGTGGACGATCATCGGGCGCGCGCTGCGCGAGGAGGATCTGCAAAGCGGGCTGGTGACGAAGAGCCACATGCTGGGGCTGAGAAGCGCGCTCTCCTCGCACGAGCGGCTGGAGACGGTGATCTCGGTTGATGGTCAGAGCGGGCCTGGGGCAGTTGACCGGCGGTCGGCGGGGCTGCTTTACTCGCGCGAACTGGCGGCCGACCACATGCTTTCGATCAAGGCTACGTTCACCGACAACGAGACCGGCAGAGACGACGTGCGCTGGGACATCGCCTTCCGCAAGGACACGTAGCAGGCGTCTGGTCTGTGGTAGGGGCAGGTTTGAAACCTGCCCCCACGTGTTTGTCCCCTCTCGTTCACGAGCAGGTCGCCCCAGAGGAATGGCAGGGGGCGGCGGTCTCCGCGCTGAAGGACATTCTTACACTTGTGCCATGATCGCAGCCGCCATTGCCATCACCTGTTCCGCGCTGGCGAGGGGCCAAGGCCCGGCGAGTGCTCCGGTAGTCTCCCCGAAGGCTGACGGCTACAGGGGAATCTGGTATCACAACCAGCCGCAGAAGGACGAATACCGCTACAAATACAGCGGAGGCCTGGGCACATACTGCGCGAACCACCTGCCGATGGCCTACTATTCGCCCAAGGCCAAGAAGACTTTCTTCGTTTATGGCGGCGCCACGGGCGTCGGCAAAGGGGCGCATTTCCAGGCGATGGTCTCATACTACGACCATTCCAGCGGACTGGTGCCGAAGCCTACCATCGTCCTTGAGAAGCCTACCGACGATGCGCATCACAACCCGACGCTGACGCTCGATGAGGAGGGTTACGTCTGGGTCTTCGTCAGCGCGCACGGCGGGAAGGACGGGTTCGTCTTCAGGAGCCGCGCACCGTATTCCATTGATGCCTTCGAGCGCATCGAGCAGCGCGAGTTCACATACCCGCAGCCCTGGTATATGGAGGGCTTCGGGTTCCTGTTTCTATTCACGAAATACACAGCCGGCCGGGAACTCTACTGTCGGACGAGCCGCGATGGGGTTGCATGGAGCGAGGACCGGAAATACGTCGGGTTTGGCGGCCATTACCAGGTGAGTTGTAGATTCAAGAACAAGATCGGCACTACGTTCATGTATCACCCGCCCGTGGGCGGCCTGAATGCGAGAACGAACCTCTACTACATGGAGACTGCGGACTGTGGAAAGACGTGGCGCAATGCCGCAGGCGACCTGCTTGATGTGCCGCTCAATGCAGTTCAAAACAAGGCCCTGGTTCATGACTACGAGTCGGAGGGCCTGTTGGTCTATATCAATGACCTCAACTTTGATGCGCAGGGCAATCCCGTGATCCTCTACGTGTTGAGCAGGGGATACGAATCGGGGCCCAAGAACGGCCCTCGCACATGGACCACGGCGCACTGGACAGGCAAGGACTGGGACATACGCCCTGTTACCTCATCGGACCACAACTACGACATGGGAAGCCTTTACATCGAACCCGACGGGACGTGGCGGATCATAGGCCCCACCGAGCCCGGCCCGCAGCCGTATTGCACCGGCGGCGATGTGGCGATGTGGACGAGCAGCGACCAGGGCAAGACATGGAAGAGGGTCCGACGCCTGACGCAGAACAGCCCTCGCAATCACAGTTACGTGCGCAGGCCGGTGAACGCTCATCCCGACTTCTACGCTTTCTGGGCCGATGGCAACGCGCTTGAGCCCTCGAAGTCGCTGTTGTATTTCACAAACAAGACCGGCGACGCGGTCTGGGTTCTGCCCGAAAACATGACCGCCCCCTTCGCGCGCCCCCTGCGCCTGAGCGCCGCACCCACAGGCGGCGGAAGAACGCAAGCGCGTGTTCAGCAGCAGGCAAAGGCAAGAGAATTTTTGGAGAGAATTCTCTAACACCAAGAGGGGTAGGAGGAGGAGAAAGAGAAGGAACAAGCGGTTGCCCGGATGCGATACAAGGGGCTGCAGCCTCGGCACAACGCGGATGCGGCAAGTAGCGCAAGTACGCTTCGGAGGAGTTGCCATGAGTGCATCAGGGACAGTAGCGTTCGTGGCCGTGGCCGTTCTCGTGGGGGCGCTGCATCTATTGCTGGTGACTCCCCTCGAGGCTGCTGCAGGCTCGTCAGTGCGAGTTCCGGCCGCGGGGGCATCCCAGGAACTCATAGTGTGCGGTGGTGATGAGGTTTACATTCTCGACCTTGCCAGAGAGGAGAACGGCGAGCCGAAAAAGGTATGGAGCTGGCGGGCGAAAGACCGGCCGGAGCTTCCGAAGGATTCGTTCCCTCTCGGCTGGGAATTCAATGACTCCACCGAATGCAAACCCCTGGACGGCGGCCGCAAGATACTGATCGCGTGCGACACCTCGGGCATCGCGCTTGTGGACCGTGCAACGGGGCGCGCTCTGTTCTACGCCAGTGTCGAGAGCGCTCACTCCGCCGAGATGCTGCCGGGAAACAGAGTTGCCGTGGCCAGTTCATTCTACCAGGGCACTGCGACACCGCGGAATGCCGATAGCCTTACGGTCTTCGACGCAGTAGGCCCAGGCAAAGAAGTATGCCGCGTCGCGGTGCCTGGCGGCCATGGCGTGGTCTGGGACTCCGGCCGGCAAGTGCTGTGGGCGCTTTCCAGTAGCGATATCAGGGCTTATCGGCTCTGGCGGTGGGAGACGAATGAACCGGCTCTGGAGATGGTATTCAAGGTCCGTCTACCAGAGGGCGGGGGACATGACCTGAGTCCGGTGCCGGGGAGTCCCCTGATGATGGTGACGACCGGTAATCACTGCTGGCTCTTCGACCAGGACACCCGTGAATTCCGCCTCCACCCGGTACTGGGGGAGATGCGCGGCGTCACGTCCGTCTCCTGTGACCCCGCCACAGGGCAGTTGGCCTACGTTCAGGCGGAGGGCGGCAATTGGTGGGCTGAGCGCGTGCGCTTCATGCAACCCGACAAGGTAGTCCACTTGGCAGGAGAACGTGTTTACAAGGCGAGGTGGAACACCCCGGTGCGCTAGGCTCGTGACGGCATGTCACGCAAAGAGGGTATTGGCACCTGGCCCGGGTGCGGCAGGTTTGGGCTGCACTATGAGGAGATGATCCACATGTGGAAGACGATAACCGAAGGCCAGCGCGGGGGCAGGAGCGGTAAGCCATGACGAGCGGGAATACCCGCCCTGTGGTATAATGGCGGTGGAGATGAGCCAGATGGACGAATCGCGAGTCACACAAGACACCGGAGAGACGGTCTCTCTCCCGCTTACCTTCCTGTCGGCGTGCCAGGAAGGGGATTGCACAGTCCTTTGCCTGGAGCTCGATATCGCGTCCTGCGGCGCCACCCTCGAGGAAGCCGAGGAGTCGCTGAAAGGGCTGATCGAGTTGTATATCACGGACTGTCTGGAAAGCGGGGAGACGCGGATTCCTCTGCGCCCGGTGCCGCAGGGAGCCCTGCTGGAGTTCCTCGCACCGTCTGGCTTGCAACAAGAGCGCCACATTACCAGTCGTCGCCTTGCCCTGCCGATTCATGCCGCCGCCTAGAACATCGAGGGAAATAGAAGACTGGCTAACCAGGGCGCTAGGCGCGATACCTCGGCGGCAAACCAAGCACGGGACGTTATTCTTCAGAACCTGTCCGTGGTGCGGTCAGCAGTTGCGCATCCTCGTGCCCAGGAACAAAGACCCGATAAGCGAAGGCACGTTAGCCTCCATCTATCGGCAGGCTCATGCCACGCCGACCGGGCTGCCCAAGTGCCCGGCATCGCCGCGTGAACGCCGAAGCACGTAACTGCTGAGACCAAGAGGGGCGTGGCGCCGCGATCTCTCGGGGCGAATCATGGGCAGCGCTGCCTTGAGTCCGCCGACTGGCGGACGAAGGGATGCCCATGCCACGGTGTCGTTGACGGTGCGCGTTTGTTCGTGATAGAGTAGCCGCATGAGGGTGATCGGGGGCCTTCGGGCGCGCAGAATCGTGGCTGCGGCGGCGCTCGCATTGCTCCCCGCGCTGACCGGGCACGCCCGGCCTGACAAGACCACGGTGCGCGTTGGCATCGCGCGGGGCAAGGAGCAAATCCGGGTGGCGGCCGACGGCCCTTTTACCATCACCGCCCGCGGCGATGATGGCAGCCCGGGTGAGTGGAATAGTTCAGGCCCGATTACTGTTGAGTGGTCGCGCGGCGGCGACGGCTCGCGGGCCGTGCTGGTGGATGAGTCCGGCGAGCAGCGGCGCGTGCGGCCTCCGCTGCGGATAGCCGCGGCAGCCGGGTCGTTGCTCAAGTATCTCGACAAGAGCGGGCCAGATGGCGTTGCTTATCGCGGCGAGTTCGAGATCATTGCCGATTCCGCAGGACTTACGCTGGTGAATGCTGTCGGCGTCGAGGATTACCTGCGTGGGGTCGTGCCGTGCGAGATGGGCGCTCGCTATCCAGCAGACGCGGTGAAAGCCCAGGCGGTGGTAGCGCGCTCCTACGCCCTGGGGGCCGGTTCGCGGCATCAGGCCCAGGGCTTCGAAGTGTGCGACAAGGAGCACTGCCAGGTGTATGGCGGAGCATCGAGCGAGACGCCCGCCACCAACAAGGCAATCGAGGAAACGCGCGGCGAAGTCTTGACGTGCAATGGCAGCGTGCTGGCTGCGCCCTACAGCGCTGTGTGCGGCGGGTTCACGGAAGCGCCGCAAAACGGATCGTCATGCCTGGAGAGCCGGCCGGACTTTGACGAGTCAGAAGGGCTGAACCCGCGTCGGCCAGCCAGCGAGGACAAGTGGCGCGTGTATTTCAAGCAGGCGCCTCCAGCGAACTGCTGCCAGCCGGCGCTGTGCCCGCTGGACCGGTTTCGCTGGGTAGAGGTGCGGCGCCGGGAGGAACTGGAAAAACCGCTGGCCGATGTCGTGAATGTCGGGACGCTTATGTCGCTGCGGCCGTTGGAGCGCGGGCCTTCCGGCAGGATCACGCGCCTTGAGGTCGTGGGCTCGCAGGGGAAGACGGTTCTCGCTCCAGAGTATGTAATCCGAAAGGCCCTCGGCGGGCTGAAAAGCAGCGCGTTCGTGGTTGATGCCTATGCGGGCGCTGACAACGTGCCGGTCGTCTTCGTCTTCTGGGGAGCAGGCATGGGCCACGGAATCGGCATGTGCCAGGTGGGAGCGGCGGGCCTGGCGCAGAAGGGCAATAAATACCGCGAAATCCTTCAGTGGTATTTTCCGGGGTGCGCTGTTGAGCGCAGGGATTGAGGGAGCGAGAAATGGGACTTGAGAAATTCATCGGAGAACCTGGCACGACGCGCATCGCCGACCTGACAGCGGGCCAGCAGGTCAGCGGGGTGTATGTCGTGCGCCAGAAGCAGTTGCGTCCGTTCCGCAACAAGCCGGGGCAGTTTCTCGATCTAGTGCTCGAGGACAGCACCGGCAGGATCACGGCGCGCATGTGGGACCGGGCCGAGGAAGCGGCCCCCGGCTTCGAGGAAGGGCAGGCTGTCCGCGTGGAGGGGAAAGTCGAGTTGTATCAGGATTCACCCCAGATCATAGTTGGCAGCATCACCCCTGCCCGGCCCGAGGAAGTTACCCCCGAGACCTATGCGCCGCTGCCGCAGTCCAAGCGCCCGGTGCCGGAGATGCTGGCAGAACTGCGAAAGATCATCTCCTCGATCTCCAATCCCTGGCTTTCGAAACTGATGGACGCCTTTCAGAAAGACCAGCGGTTCGTGGATCGCGCTTCTCGCTGCCCGGGGGCGAGGGAAATACACCACGCCTACCTGGGCGGTTTGCTCGAACACACGCTGGAGATCTGCAAGATATGCGAAACGCCGTGCGCTATCTACCCGCAATTGGATCGCGACATGCTGCTAGTCGGCGCTATGCTGCACGACATCGGCAAGACGGAGGAACTGCAATTCGAGACCCAATTCTCATATACGGATGAAGGCAGGCTGCTGGGGCACACGATCATCGGGCTGCGCATCATCAGCGAGAAACTGGATGGCATTCCGGATTTCCCGCCGGACGTGCGCCTGTGTTTGCTGCACATCATCGCCAGCCACCACGGGGAGGTTGACCCCCAGTCGCCCCGGCATCCGATGACCGCCGAGGCCTGCGCGTTGCACTATATCGAAAACCTGGATGCCCAGGTGAACCGCTTCGTCGGCCTGATCGAGCAGGCGCGCGCATCGGGCAAGTCGTGGACCGAATACCAGCGCTCTTTGCAGCGCCAACTTTTTTCGGGGCCGGGACAGCCGCCTGAGACTGCGCAAGGAGATGAGCGGTGAAACTGAGTTACAGCAAGATCTCGACCTACCAGACCTGCCCGCTGAAATACAAACTCGTTTACATTGACAGGGCGCCGGTAAAGCGCGGGCCGAGCCTGATCCTGGGCGGAGCCGTGCACGACGCGCTCGCCTACCTGCACGACCCGGGTGCGCTGGCAATCCCTGCCCTGGACGAGGTGGTTGATCGCTTTTGCCAGGAGTTCGCGAAGGCTTCGCAGGAGGGCGACCTCGGGGGCAAGGACCCCGACGCCTTGCACCGCGAGGGCGTGCGCATCCTTTCAGGCTATTATGAGAAGGGAGCCGCCATCGCCCGCAAAAAGCGCACCCTGGGCGTCGAACTGCACTTCCAGTTCCCGTTGGATGGGCACTATGTCGAGGGTTACATTGACCGCCTCGACGTGGGCGAGTCGGGGAACATGGAGGTGTTCGACTACAAGACCGGCAGGGCGAAGACGCAGTTGTACGCGGCAGATGATTTGCAGATGGCGTGCTACACGATGGGTGTTACCCAGATGTATCCCGGCCGGCAGGTAACCTGCACTCTGCTCTACGTCTCCGTTGCGAACGGATTCCCACTCAGCAAGGCGTGGCAGGAGCCGGAACTCGAGGAGAAACGCTGGGTCATCCGCGATGTGGCCGCGGGCATTGAGGGCGAGCGCTTCGAGCCGGTGGTGGATCGCCACTGCGACTGGTGCGATGTCAGGCCTGCCTGCCCGATGTGGACTGCCCCGCCCGCCCCCGGCGAGATCGCGGATGTTGCGGCCGAATACGCCGCCCTCGACGACGAGATCGGAAAAAAAGAAGAGCGCCTCAAAGAACTGCGCGAGCTTCTGATAAAATATGCGATCGAGCACGGCGAGCGCTTCCCTGCCGGCCGCTTCTGGGTGCACTGCAAGCAGTCGCAAGCCAGAGAGTATGACCCCGAAGCCCTGCGCGCGATCCTGTCGCCGCTCGGACTCTGGGACAACGTAACCAAACTCGAGAAGAAGCGCGTTGATGAACTGCTCGAAACCGATACCCTTGCGGAAGAGCAGAAGCGCCAGGTGAAAGGACTGCTTCGCCCCAAGAGCACATCGTGGCGCATCAGCGTCAAACCGCGCGAAGAGGAAGGATCGGAAGGGCCTGAGGGATGAAATCAAACGATGAGCAATTGATACGCCCTTCGATTGCCGGCCTGACCCCCTACAGCCCCGGCAAGCCGATCGCCGAGGTGGAGCGCGAACTGGGGCTTTCCGACATCATCAAACTCGCCTCCAACGAAAACCCGCTCGGCCCTTCGCCGCTTGCGCTGCAGGCAATGGAGCGCGCAGTACGTGAGGTGCGCCTGTATCCCGAGAACGATGCGCCCCTGCTGCGCCAGGCATTATCCGAAAAACATGGCCTGCCGCCGGAGCAAATAATCGTCGGCCGGGGCAGCGACGAAGTGATCCACATGATCGGCCTCGCCTTCCTGAACGCTGGCGAAGAAGTCATCATGGACGAGCCGCCGTTCACACTCTACGAGTTCACTGCTCAACTGATGGGCGCGGTTCAGGTGCGCGTTCCGATGCGCGATTTCACGTGCGACATCGAGGCGATGGCGCAGCGGCTTAGCGAGAAGACGAAGATCATCTTCATCGCGAATCCCAACAACCCGGCAGGCTCCATCGTGCGCCGCAGCCAGGTCGAGGAGTTCATGCAGCGCCTGCCGAGCGGCGCGATCGCAGTTTTCGATGAGGCATACCGCGAGTACGCCGACGACCCTGAGTTTCCCGACAGCCTCGAATACGTGCGGCGGGGAGCGAATGCTATCGTGCTGCGCACTTTCTCGAAGATTTACGCGCTCGCCGGGCTGCGCATCGGCTATGGAATGGCCCCGCCGCACCTGGCGAAGTGGCTGGCGCGCGTGCGCGAGCCGTTCAACGTGAGCAGCGTTGCGCAAGAGGCTGCGCTGGCAAGTTTGCAGGACGCGAACCAGGTCGCGCGCAGCGTGAAGGTCAACAGGGAGGGGAAAGAGTACCTGTCGCGCGAGTTCGAGCGCATGGGCCTGAAGTATGTGCCCACTCAGGCAAACTTCATGCTGGTTGATGTCGGGCGCGATTGCCGCGAGGTCTTTCGCGGATTGCTTCAGCGCGGCGTGATCGTGCGCACCTGCGACATCTTCGGCTTTCCGAACCACATTCGCGTTACGATCGGCACGATGGAGCAAAACAGGCGCTTCATTCAGGCGCTGGAGCAGGTTCTGCAGTGAGCAGCGGTGTGAGAAGCACACAACCCATGTTCAGGCGCGCCGCGATTGTCGGCGTGGGCCTCATCGGCGGCTCGCTTGGCATGGCCCTGCGCCAGCGCGGTCTCGCGCGCGAGGTGGTGGGCTTCGCCAGGCGCAAGGAGACGCTCGACGCGGCGGAATCCCTGGGCGCGATTGACCGCCGCGCGGCCAGCGCGCCGGAGGCCGTCTCTGGCGCTAACCTCGTCGTGTTGGCCGCGCCCATCCAGGCGATCATTGACCGCCTGCGCGAGATTGCGCCGCACATCAGCCGCGGCGCTCTCGTTACAGATGTCGGCAGCACAAAGCAGCGCATCGTGGCCGCCGCTGCCAGGTACCTGCCCGACGGCGTGAACTTCGTCGGCGGCCACCCGATGGCAGGCTCGGAACAGGCGGGGGTCGCTTCTGCAACGCCGGACCTTTTCGAAGGCGCAACCTGGCTCATCACTCCGAATCACAACACAAGGCCGTCGGCCTTGCGCAAGTTGCAGCGCCTTGTCGTTGCGCTGGGCGCTCGTCCCTTGATCATCTCGCCCGCTGAGCATGACCGGCTGGTCGCTGGCGTCAGCCATCTGCCGCACATGGCCGCTGTCGCGCTGGTCGAGATTGCAGCGCAACTGGCGAAGTGCGATGACAGGGTCTGGCAGGTCGCGGCCACCGGCTTCCGCGATGCAACGCGCCTCGCCTCCGGCGATCCTGCCGTGTGGCGCGATATTTGCGTGACGAACAAGAATGCAATGCGGGCCTCTCTTCGCGCATTGCGCGCACGACTTGCAGCCTGGGAACAAACGCTTGAGCGAGCGGACGCGGGCGAGATCGAGACGCTGCTGGCGCGCGCAAAGAATGCCCGCGAGGCGTTGTAAAGGGGGTCGCTAGCAGCGTGAGACTCATCGTCCAGAAAATGACAACCGCCCTGAAGGGGCGCATCGTCCCGCCGGCCAACAAGTCCATTTCCCACCGGGCCCTGATGCTGGGCGCGCTGGCGGGCGGCACCACCGTAATCGAGGGTCTCCTGTTCGCCGAGGACACCCTGCGTACCGCGGCCGCGCTCCAGGCCCTCGGCGTCAAGATCATGGGGCTGGAGGAAAGGGGGCCGGTAACGGTCGAGGGTGCCGGTCATGATGGCCTGCGCCAGCCGCCGCAACCACTCTACCTGGGCAATTCCGGAACCACCATGAGGCTGCTGGCGGGCATTCTGGCTGCGTGCAAGTTCGAGACGGAACTGACAGGAGATGACAGCCTGTCCAGCCGCCCGATGGACCGAATTGCGATTCCGTTGCGTCTCATGGGGGCGCATGTCGAGGGCCGCGGGGAGCGGTGCCTTCCGCCGCTGAAGATCCGGGGAGCAAAGTTGAAAGCCATCGAATACGTAATGCCCATCGCCAGCGCCCAGGTCAAGTCGGCCATTCTGCTCGCAGGCCTTTTCGCCGACGGCGAAACTGTCGTCATCGAGCCCGCCCCCTCGCGCGACCACACCGAGCGCATGCTTGCTTGCTTTGGCGCTGAGGTGTTCACGCATGGGCCGGCGATCAAGGTTCGGGGAGGCTGCTCTCTGCGGGGCCAGCGAGTTCGCGTGCCGGCCGACATTTCTTCGGCCGCGCCGATCCTTGCGGCGGCGTCAATCGTGCCTGGCTCCGACGTGGTGGCCGAACGCGTGGGAGTGAACCCGCTGCGCATCGGTATCCTCGATGTGCTGCGCACCATGGGGGCTGCGCCCGATGTGTCTGCCGCGCGTTTGCAGTCAGGAGAACCGGTGGCTGATGTTCGCATGTGCTGCCACCCCCTGCACGGAACTGAAATCGGGGGCGCAATGATCCCGAGGCTGATTGATGAAATCCCCGTCCTGTGCGTTGTGGCTGCGGCGGCGGAAGGAAAGACTGTCGTGCGCGATGCGCAGGAACTGCGCGTGAAAGAATCCGACCGCATTGCCGCGATTGCCGAGGGCCTTTCGCGCATGGGCGCTGCCGCGGAGGCGACCCCTGATGGGCTGATAATCGAAGGGGCGCGAACATTGAAAGGCGCGCAAGTCAACAGCCGAGGCGACCACAGGATTGCGATGGCGCTGGCGGTGGCGGGCCTGGTTGCCGAAGGGGAAACAATCATAGAACAGGCGGAATGCATTCGCACCTCCTACCCCGACTTCGCCAGAGACCTGGCCGCGCTCGGCGCAGAGGTGAGGGAAGAGGAATGATTGACAAGCAATTGCTGGAGATACTCGCCTGCCCTGAGTGCAAGCAGCCGGTCGAGTTGCACCAGGACAGGCTCGTTTGCGTGCGCTGCGGGCGCCGCTATCCGATCAAGGATGGGATTCCCGTCATGCTGATTGACGAGGCAGAGCCGCCCGCGCCTGATTGGAAGCCGCCCGCTAATTCCCACTGAATGTCACCCTTTCCCCTCCCCCTTGATGGGGGAGGGCTAGGGTGGGGGTGACCCGGCCCTGCTCAATGGACCTTTCCGTTTGCGTCCTCAACTGGAACACCGCCGCTGACCTGCGGCGGTGCCTTTCCTCTATTGTTGGGGCGGTTCGCCAACCGCCCCTACAGGAGATCATCGTCGTGGATAACGGCTCAACTGACGGTTCGGCAGATATGGTTCGGCGCGAATTCCCCCAGATCAAGTTGATTGCCAACAAGGCAAACCGCGGGTTCGCTGCTGGCCACAACCAGGCAATCGGCGCTTCCTCCGGCCGCCATGTATTGCTGCTCAACGCCGATACCATAGTCCAAGAGGGCGCGCTCGAAACGCTTACAAAAATCATGGATGCGCTTCCGAGAGCCGCGGTCGCCGGGCCAAGACTGCTCAATGCCGACGGCTCCATTCAGTATTCGTGCCGCCGCTTCCCGCGCTTCGCAACCGGCCTCTTCCGCAAGGCGCCCCTCGGGCGTCTGCTTCCGGATAACAGGTTCAACCGCGAGTATCTGATGCTGTCATGGGACCACTCAACCATGCGCCAGGTTGACTGGGTATCAGGCGCTGCCTTCTTGCTGCGGCGGTCTGCCCTGGACGAAATCGGCCTGCTCGACGAAGACTATTTCATGTACTGCGAAGATGTTGACTGGTGCTACCGCGCTCGACGAGCCGGGTGGGAGGTCTGGTATATCCCCCAGGCTGTCGTTGCTCACATACACGGCAGAAGCACCGACCAGCGCCCCTTCGCCATGTCTTATCAATTCCACCGCAGCATGGCCCGCTTCTACCGCAAGCACTACGCGCAGGCCTGGCCTGCTGTGCTGCGCTTCCTGCCCCAGATAGGCATCTGGCTGCGGCTCGGCGTAGTTCTTGCGGAGCATGGGATCGAGTCATGGAGAAACATGATGCACCGCAATCCGTAAGGGCATGCCCCTATGACTTCCCTGCTTGATCTGGCTCTTCTTCGTCAGGCCATTGAGATTGCAAGGTCATCGGGCAAAGGCGAAATAAAACAACCACGGGGACATACTGCACATGAACAACGCAAATCAGACTACTCAGCCTGATCGCCCCAACGCAATACGATCCTCTTCCGGAAGGGGAGGCATCAGGCGGATGATCGGCATCCCTGCTGCCGTCGCGCTCGTGCTCGTCGGCGGGGTGTTGGGGGCGCGGTGGGTGGTCTACAACCGAAGTCACGTCTCCACCGATGATGCCCAGGTTGAGGCGAGCATCTATCCTGTGAGCCCCCGTGTCTCCGGGCACGTGCTCGACGTGCTGTTCGACGAGAACCGGGAAGTGAAGGCCGGGCAGTTGCTGGTCGTGATTGACCCTCGGGACTACCGCGTTGCTCTCCAACAGGCGCAGGCAGCGGTCGAGCAGGCCCAGGCAGCCGCCAGCGCCGCTGCGGGCACTGTGCGCGTAACCGAGCGCACCGGCTCCGCCGGGATCTCCCAGGCGTCAGCGGAAGTCGCCGGTGCGCGCGCTAGCCAAGCCGTGGCGGAGCGGCAAAGCGATTCCGCTGCCAGCCAGGTGGAGACCGCGCGCGCCGAGAAGGCTGCGGCGTCGGCCGCGGTTGAAGCAGCCAGGCGCCAAGCGGACGCCGCCGAGGCCGCCCTGACCAGTGCACGTGCAAAAGCCGACGAAGCAGATAAGGACGCAGCGCGCATGGAGCAACTGCTGCAGAGCGGAGCCGTGAGCGTGCAGCAGCGCGACGCCGCCGTCGCCGCGAAGACTTCCGCCCGAGCCAATGTGGAGTCAGCGCAAGCCCAGGTGCGGGCTTCGCGAGCCCTCGCGCAGCAGGCGCAGGAGCGAGAACGTCAGGCTGTACTTGCCGTTCGCCAGGCGATTCAACGCGCCGCCGCTGCGCGGGCCCAGGTCGCCGAGGCAAGGGCGGGCATAGGCCGGGCAGAAGCCGCTCTCCAATCTGCGCACTCAAGCCCGATTCAGACGGGTGTGCGCAGGTCCGAAGCCCGCAATGCGATCGGGCGCCTGGCCGAGGCCCGGGCGCGGCTCAAACAGGCGACGCTCAACCTGTCTTACACCAGGATCGTAGCCCCGGTGGACGGCGTGGTCGCGAAGAAAAACGTCGAGCCCGGGCAGTACGTGCAGCCGGGTCAGCCGCTCGCAGCGATCGTCGCCTCAGGCAGCACCCATATCACTGCCAACTTCAAGGAGACGCAACTGGGCGCGATCAGAGTGGGACAGAGGGCGACATTCACCGTTGACGCCTACCCGGGCATCACCTTCAGGGGGCGCGTCGAATCCGTCAGCCCGGGCACCGGGGCGGTATTCAGCCTGCTGCCTCCAGAAAATGCCTCCGGCAACTTCACGAGAGTCGTCCAGCGCGTGCCGGTGCGAATCGCAATAGACTCAAGCGATGATCCCAACCACCCCATGCGCGCCGGAATGAGCGCCGTGGTAACGGTTGATACCAGATAGATGGCATCAGGTTCTGCCCCGCCTGTTACTCCACAACGACCCCAAGACGCGAACCGGTGGTTCGTAAGCGCTTCTATCGTCCTGGGCACCCTGATGGGCGCTATTGATATGAGCATCATCAATGTCGCCCTGCCCAGCATCAGGTCCACCCTGGGGGTAACTCTCACCGAAGTGAGTTGGGTCGCGACCGGTTACCTCGTGGCGGTGGTGGTGATATTGCCCCTCACCTCCTGGCTGGCGTCAGTCGTCGGCCGCAAGAACCTGTATCTGGTCGCAGTCGTGCTCTTCACCGCCGCTTCCTTCTGCTGCGGCCTGTCGCATACGCTGGGCGTGCTGCTGTTTTTCAGGATCCTGCAGGGCATCGGCGCGGGCCTGATGCAGCCGATTGCGATGGCAGTTCTGCGGGAAGTGTTCCCTCCGGCACAGCAGGCGATGGCAATGGGGATATTCGGCATCGCCATCCTGCTCGGCCCGGCGATCGGCCCTACGCTAGGTGGGTGGCTGACAGACAACTATGGTTGGCCGTGGATCTTCTTCATCAACATTCCCGTCGGCGCAGTCACGCTGCTGATGGCATCTACATTCCTCTACGACCCTCCGTACCTCAAGCGCCAGCGCGCATCGGACGTTGATTATGCCGGAATCGCACTCCTGACTATCGGCCTGGCAGCGCTTCAGACCGTGCTATCGGAGGGGCAGAGCAAGGATTGGTTCGAGTCCGCCCTGATCGTCGCCCTGACTGCAACCGCTGTCACAGCGATCGCTGCCTTCATCGCCTGGGAACTTCGCGCCAGGCAGCCTGCCGTTGACCTGACGATACTCGCGAACACCTCCTACACCTCGGGTACAATGCTCGGCGGGCTGCTTGGGCTCGCGCTGTTCGGAAGCATCTTCCTGCTTCCCCAGTTCATGGAGGGGCTGCTGGGCTACGACGCCTTCCAAGCCGGCATCGCAATGCTGCCGCGTTCCATGGTGATGATGGCGGGCATGCCGATCGCCGGGCGTCTGTATAACCACCTCGGCCCGCGGCTCATGATCGGCTTCGGCCTGGCCCTCTCATCAGTCGCGGCCTTCCAGATGGGCCTCTTCACAGCGGATACCAGTTACGCCGGCCTGATCATGCCCCAGGTCTGGCAGGGCATAGCATTTTCTTTCATCTTCGTGTCGCTCTCCACGGCCGCCCTCGCAACCGTGCCGAGGCCGCGCATGACGAATGCAACCGCGCTCTACAACCTCATTCGTCAACTCGGCGGCAGTTTCGGGATCGCAATCCTCGCCACCATGTTGGAGAAACGGCAGGCCTTCATTGCCGCCATTCTCAGCAGACATCTCAACCCTTATAACCCTGCTTTCACCCAGCGTTACGACTCGATTGCCCAGGCCCTCTGGCTGCGAGGCATCCCGCAAAGCGAGGCGGGAGAGAAAGCCCTCGCCCTGCTCAACGCACTCACTCAGAAGCAGGCTGCCGTAATGTCGTTCGAGCACGCTTTCACGATTATCGGCATCCTGTTCCTGGTCACCTTGCCGCTCGTCTTCCTCATGCGCTCCCGCAAACACGCGATCCCCTCCACTCATGTGGAATGATGCTCCCCCCGCCCCTCTCCCATGCTCTCCCACCCGGGATGTCCAGGGTAGTGCTATAATACTCCGTCAACCATCGCGCATACACAGGATTCCCGAGTGCCCCGACGCCACGCCGAACGTGCGCCTGAACCGAGGGCCTCCCCTGCAGGGGCGGCCCCGCGTGGCCGCCCTGGCGTAGGGGCGGTTCGCGAACCGCCCCTACCCGGTTTGGTGCGCGACGTGCTCGTCGCGGGTGCGGCTTTCGCGTGCCCGCTGGTGTGGGGGCACCCGGTCGTGCTCGGCACCACGGCAAACCGGGGACACGCAATCGTCATGACCCTCGTGGTCCTCGCCTGGCTGGCCCACGTTGTAGGGGCACGCGACAGCGTGCCCATGCCTCGGCCTTGGGTCGCAGGGCCTGGGGCGGCGGTGGTGCTGGCTGCTGCTCTGTCCACGATCGCGTCTGTCAACAAGAACGCAAGCATCCTGTTCACCCTGCAACTTGCGACTGGGGCCTTGCTGTTCTGCCTGGTCGCCGTTCCCGCCAATTCGCGCGCCAGAAAATGGGCTGCTGGGGGGATGGTCGCCGGCGGCTGCATTGTCGCGGTGATCGCCATACGGGAATACGTCCAGGAGCGAGCGGCAGGCGGAGAAGTGTGGCGCGCTTTCGGGCTGTTCTTCAACCCGAACCTGCTGGCTGGTTATCTCGCCATTGCAACTCCCCTTGCTTTGATGGTCGCCGCGGTGCACAAGAGAATCGCGCGCATAGGGTTCGCCTACGCTGGTGCGCTGATGGCTCTGGCCCTGGTTCTCACCGGCTCGCGCGGCGGATGGCTCGCTTTCCTGGTGGGTGCGCTCGTCCTGTTCGCGGCGGCAGGTTTGGCCCTGGGGCGGGGCAGGTTGGGCCTGGTCGGCGCCGTGGCGGTGGTTGTCGCTGCCGGATCGCTGGCTATCGCTCTGCCGCCCCTTCGCGCGCGGCTGGCCACTGCCTTTTCGGGCCAGGAGCACGCTTTCAGGGTCCTCACCTGGAAGGGCACTCTGCGAATGGCCGCAGCATATCCCGCGCTCGGAAGCGGGCCTGGCACATTCGAATATGTCTTCCCCAAATACGCCATCGCCGGCTTCACGCGCATGGCGCACCAGAACTACCTCCAGGTTCTGGCCGAAAATGGGCCAGCGGGCCTGGCTGCGTTCCTGTGGCTTCTGGCCGCGGCGGTGGTCATGTCCGCCCGCGCGCTCCGCCGCGGCGAACTGACTGACCGGCTGACGGCAGCCGCCTGCCTGGCGGGACTCGCTGCTTTCATCGCTCACGGTTTCATTGATTACACGTGGTTCGTGGGCGGGATTGCGACCAGCGTCTGGCTGCTGGCCGGCATTGGCGCAGGCCTCTCCGCTGCCCCCGGCGAGGGCATGATCCTGACAGTTCGACGCAAGATCCGGATAGTTGTTGCTGTTGCAGCCCTTGTTGTCGCTGCTGCGCTGATGCTTCTGCCCGTTGCCGCTGCGGTAGCGGAGCAGGATGGGCTGAGTGGCCTGCAAGCGCTGCGCGGCGGCGACCGGCTGCAGGCCGAGGCCGACCTGCGCGCAGCCGTCGCCTGGGCGCCGCTTGACGGCGACTACTGGAGTCTTCTGGGCGCGGCTGTGGGCGGAAACGAGGGCGCCATATACATGCGCAAAGCGATCAGGCTGCAGCCGACCAGTTCCATGGCGCGCGCCTGGCTGGCTCGCCTGCTTCTCTACGAAGGCCGCCTGGCAGCGGCCAGCAGAGAGTTCCAGGCCGCGATACGCCAGAATCCCAACTACACCAGCGCATGGCTGGATCTTGCCGAGATCGCAATGCGAGAGCGGCGGATCAGCGATGCGCAGCGCGCATATTCCGCTGTCGTGCGCATCGAGAACGGCCCTTATGGGCGCGTGCGCGCGCTCGAACAGCGCGTTGACACTGACTTCGCTGCGGCTCACTACGGCCTGGGCCTGCTTTCCCTCGGAACGGACAAAGCAAGGGCCGACAAGGAGTTCGAGCGCGCGATCAACATCATCCTCGAATACGAAAGCACGCAGGAGCCCCTCGATCGTGCCCTTGAGAGCCTCGGGCAGGCTGATCCGGCGCGCACCCAGAGAATCCGGGGGCTGAAAGCCAAGGTTCTGTGGCGGTCTGCGGCTCTGGCGAAGGAGGCGGGCGACCTGGCGAAGTACGAACGGCGGCGCGGGAAGGCCCTGGAAGCTGACCCGGACGTCCAGGCCGCCGTTGAAGAGGAGGACGCAATGCTGACGCGCGCCGGGAAGCCTTCGTAGGGGCACGGCATGCCGTGCCCCTACAACACGAGGAGGAGACCAGAAATGGTTCGAGCAGGAGTTGCGAAGGGCGATATTACGCCGCCGGTTGGGACTTACCTGACCGGATTCGCGGGCAGGCCGGGGCCGTCAACAGGGGTTCATGACAGCCTTGAGGCCCAGGCCCTGGTGCTGGAATCGGAGGGCACACGGGCTGCCGTTGTGAGCGCCGACATCCTTTCGTTCGATGATGGGATTATCGAGCGCATTGCCGACGCGCTCCGCGCGGAGGCCGGCATTGCGCCCGACAACGTTCTGTTCTCCGCGAGCCATACGCACTCGGGGCCTGCCGTCCGCGCCATCCACGGGATGGGCGCGCCGGATGCGAAATACCTGGATTCGGCGGCAGATGCGATAGCGCGCGCGATTTGCCGCGCCGCAGAGCAGATGGCGCCGGTGCGGGTGGGGGCGGGGCGCGCGGAGGTGAGCATAGGAGTCAACAGGCGCCGCAGGACGGACAAGGGGATTGCTCTCGCCCCTGAGCCGTCGAAGCCGATAGACCCCGATCTGTCCGTGCTTCGAGTTGACGATCAGGCGGGGAAGCCGGTCTGCATTCTTTTCAATCACGCCTGCCATGGGGTCGTTCTGGTAGGCGATAACACGCTGATTTCTGCGGACTGGATTGGTTATGCGCGCAGGGGGATCGAGCAGCGACTACAGGCCTGCGCGGCTTCAGGAGAAGCCGCGCCCCCCGTGGTGATGTTCTCGCAGGGGGCCTGCGCGGACATCAATCCCGCCGAGATGGGGACCTTCGAGATGGCTCAGAGGCAGGGCGAGAGAGTGGCTGAGGCGGTTGCTGGGCTGGTTCCGTCAATTCAGACTGCCCCTGTGGAGCGCGTGGGAGCGGGGAGCGTTCCGTTTGAGATGCCGCTCTTGGCTCTGCCTTCGCTGGAGGAAGCGCGAAAGGAACTTGCAGACGCGGCGCAGCAGGTCGCAGCCCTTCAGCAGAAAGGCGCCTCGACAGGCCAGATCAACGGGGCCAAGGCGATGCTGGCGTGGGCCGAGCGGCTCGTGGAAGCAGCGCAGCAGCGAGGCGCGCCGCCAATGCGGTCGCGGGTTACGGCGATCGCTCTGGATGGGATAGCGCTGGTTGGACTGCCGGGCGAGGTGTTCTGCGAGATTGGAATCAACATCAGGGCGCGCTCGCCGTTCCCGCGCACATTCGTCATCGCCTATGCCAACCGTGTGCTGGGTTACATTCCCACCCGGCAGGCATATGACGAGGGCGGCTACGAGGTTGACGGGGCCTACAAATACTACGCCATCGCGAAAGTCGCGCCGACTGCGCAGGAGATGCTCGAACAGGCAGCAGCACACGTTCTTGGGACCTTGTCGCGGAAGTAGGCTGCGGCCACAGCCCTGGCACAGTCGAGGGCCCTTCGGCTCCGCTCAGGACAGGCGGCTGTGCCACACGATGTAGGGCGCGTCCGCCAGCCGGCGGATGCCCCGCGCCGCACCGTGGCGGGGGATGGAACCCCCGCCCTACAGCGGGGGCAGGGCGGACGGCCGTCCGCCCCTACAGAAGGCGGAAGAGGCGGCCGTCGCCGGGTTTCAATTCGACAGTGATAATCCCCGATGCGCCTGGGCGGGCGTAGTTCTGCCAGGATTTGCGGGCGCGGTCGAATTCCTGCAGGCCGCGAGTGCCTTGCGGAAGTTGCACGCGCGCGGCGGCGCTTGTGCGATAGTCGCGGTTGACTATCATGAACGCGCTCACCCGGCCGCCGTTGCCGAAAAGGCCGAGGACGAATTCGCCCTTGCCAACGATTCGCATGGGGGAGTCTGCTGGTACGGCCTCGGCCCCGCCCGGCAAAGGCGCGGTGTGGTAGGCTCCGAGTGAATCGAGGGCCATGAGTTGCGGGCTCAAGACAGCAACCTCGGCGTTCAGTTTGGCGGCATCGGCGGCGAGCGGGGTGGGCTTGCCGTCGCAGTAAAGGCCGCGGTATGAAGCGGGGCCCCAATACACGAAGTAACTGATGCCCCGGCCTCCATATGCGAGTGTGGTATAGACAAGCCAGCGCAACTCATCGCCGGTGGGGAAGCGCCAGACCTTCTCCCCGTCGCTCGCCTGGATGATGTTCAGAAACGGCAGGCCGGCATCGAGCGCTGCCTTGCGGATCATCCCCAGGTTGAGGAAATACTCGTCGCCGTCGCGGTTCTTGAAGAAGTGGTAGTGGTCGTAACTGACGAGCGCGGGCTTGACGACCTCGATGAACTGGCGCAGGTGCTCGCGGTAGGCGGTTACCGTGTCGCCGGTGGTGCCGAGTTGCTGGTTGTTGGCATAGGTGGGGAAGAGGTTTATGTAAGCGAGATGGGCTGGGTCGCGCTCGCGCAGGTAGGCGACGAGTCGGGCAAGGCCGGGGAAGTCGGGGGCGCTCGGTTCGTCGCGGAGGAAGTAAGCATACAATGCGGGATGGTCTTTCACGCGGTCAATGAGGGCGTCCAGTTTCGCCTTCTTCGCCGGGTCGTCCAGGGCTGCGGGATTGAGCAGGCCGTCTTGCAGCATCGCGCGCAGGCCGTGCTTTTGCGCGACATCGAGGCCGTCGGCTGGAACCCATGTCAGCGTGTAGTGCTCTGCGGCCACCGCCGCCAGGTTTTGATCGGTTGCTGGCGGCGGGGACCAGAAAGTCGTTATGATGTGATCGAGTTTCCACGGCTTTGCAGCAGCCTGGGCGCATCCCAGGGCCAACAGCAAGCAGACCAACATGAGTGAAAAGCGCAGCGTCATTGCATTACTCCTATCAGTTCGGAGTGCCACCGGGGGCAAGGGGAGTTGTGGCCACAAACGCTAGGAATGCCGCGGAGCCCGAGCAGCTATGCGGTCGAGCTCCTCTACGGCATTTCTGGCATCTTCAGGAGTGAGGTGCGGCTTCAACGCGATGATCCGCGCTACGCGCTCATTGACGGAGGCCTTGGGGCGTTCACGTATGACATATAGAGCGGTACCGAGCCGCTCAAGGTCTGTTGACCCCTTGGCCCCCAGTTCCTGCGCCACAAACTCGATAACCTTCCTATATCGACTGAGCGTTACCGGAAAGCGCTGCCTTAGTTCCTGGCTTGATTCAGTCGCTATCAACCCGGGCCCGTAAGGGGCGGGGTGCGGCTGGAGTTCGAGAACACCGTCCGCGCGCATGGCCGTGAGCTCATCCCTCAAGTCGAAGGAGAACGGCCCGTGCTTGTAGATTATGAACTCGAAGTCGAGCGGGACACCAAGAAGCTCCTCCAAGAAGTACGTGGCTTTCTGGAGGTGGGTCTCCCCGCACCAACTCCCGTTGTCCCTGAGCAGCGCAGCGAGGTCAGCGAGAACCGACACCTTTTGCAGTCTAGTCATGCCTTTCCCTCCGTCCTCAGCTCGACTATTATATCACGTTTTTGGTCCAACCACTGCAACGCCTTCTCTTTTTTTTCGGCGCTGACGAACACATAGTCGGCCGCGGCCACAGGCAGTCTCCTCAGTACCTCAGACAAGGATGTTGCCCATGCCACGCGCTCATCTGGCATCAGGACGGGAAACTCTACTGCACCTCCCTCGCCCGTCCGCTTTGCATACCTAATGCAGGCGCCGCCGAATCTCTTCTTGGCCGCCTTGAAGACTGCGTGACTGGCCTCGGGGTTGCGAGCGAGGTCATCAGGACGGCGCCTATACAGAACCTTGAAATGCTCATGATGTACTATCGCCTTGGCGGCGTCGTGGCCGGTTCGTGACGCACTTGCGGCAGCGCTATGCAGTGCGCTTGTGACCTCGTTGTCAGTCAGGCGAAGGAATGCCTTGACGCGAGTTGGGAAGCGCCCCTTAGGAAGCCAGGCGGCAAGGAAGTCCTTGAGATGAACATCGTATATCAGCCTGATGGGGTGGTAGTAGAGTTGGGAATACATGAAGTACCTCGCCAAGAGCAAAGCCTCAGCCGAACGCAGACCGCCCTCTTCCACCCCCAGTGCCGGCTCTGTAGGCACATCCTTGCGCCCCACTGGAGGAGACTGGAGTATGCGTAGGGTGTCGATCAAGCGATGGTGATCAAACCTACCGTAGGCGACGCCCGCGTGGTGCGAGTCTCGGAGCAGGTAGTCCATCCGGTCCACACCGAAGGCATCACCAACAATTATGTCGGACAGCACTCCCTCCCAATTGGAGAACGAAAGGCCGACGCTCTCACGTGGGCCTACGGCGAGTTTCACAATGTGCTCGGCCCGGAGTGGAGGCGTCATGCTGTTCCAGATCTCGCTCATCTCCGGGCTCAGGATCATCTGGCGTGTGAGACGCTCATGATTCCATCCCTTTGGGAGAAGGTCGCGTTCGGCCGAATGCGAGAAGGGAAGATGCCCGAGGTCGTGGCAAAGTGCTGCCATTCGCAGGACTCGACGCCAGTAATTCCTCTGGTCCTCATTGGCGATCTCGGGAAGCGTTTCTCTGACATCGTCCTTCACGCAGTCGCCATTCGTGACCACGTCGAAGACCCGGTTTGCAAGTTCCATGACTCCGAGTGAATGCTCGAAGCGTCTGTGAGTTGCACCTGGGTAGACCAGGTAGCACAGCCCCAGTTGATGTATGTGCCTGAGCCGCTGGAAGGGGCGAGAGTCGAGGACCTTGCGTTCGTCCGAATCGAGGCGGATGAAGACGTGGATCGGATCGCGAATCTCGTGAATACGCTTCTGCATCACGCTGGCAAGCCTACGCTAATGCAACCTCCCGTTCGTTTCGGCCGCAAGGACAAAAGTCCTTCGCGTTGCTGCTTCCCCCTACCGAAAGGTTATGCTGTAAAGGTCGGCGCAGCGCAGTCGAAAACGCAAGACCACCGCCGCGCCTTCGGGATGGCCCAGGTCGGCCTGGCCGCGCCAGGTTGCGATATGATCCAACTGGTCGCCGGAGAGCGGGTCGCAGTCTTCGAATGAGCGGCCCGGCAGCACTTTCCCGTCCGGGCCTACGACTTCGACCTTCACATAACCGGCCATCGAGGTTCGGAAGTTCAGGCGCACGGTGCGGCCCTCAAACAGCAGAGGCCAGGTGCAGAAACTTCCTTCAGTCTCTGCCCGCAGAGCGACAAGGCGGCCTTTCGGCCACCAGGCCCACGCGAGCGCGCCAAGGGGCGGGCGGCGCGGATGCTTGTGGGGCACCGGCGAACCTGCAACCAGAATTCCAATCCGATCACCAGGCAGATCGGCCAGCCCAAGGCCAGGAGCAACCACGCCGCCGTCCCAGGCACCCGGCTCGCCCGGCTGGCAGACCGGCCCGCCGGGAACGAAGCCCCACACGATGCCATCGGGGCTGGTTGCCAGGTGAAAATCGAAGCGGTCGTCAATGATGCGCCAGCGCAGGGGGAACATGACATGGTAGTCGCTAGTGCCCGGCATCATCGTCTTCGCGTTGGCATACCAAAGATCATATGGCTCGACGGTGGCGTTGGGCCAGACCAGTTCTTCCGGCAGAGGGAAGCGGCGGAAGTCGTCGCTCTCGGTGCGGCCGATGGTGCGGCGGTTGAAATACCACGAGCGGACATAGGCGACATACTTGCCCCGTTGCGCGTCGTAGGTGCACACGTTGTGAGTGTCGCTGGTCTGCACCACGAGGGGTTCGGGCAGCGGCGTCCAGCGCAGGCCGTCGGGCGACACGCCGCCGAAAAGAGCAGCGACGCGTTTTGCGTGCAGGTGAAACGGGTCAATGTCATCGGGGCGCTGCTCGCGACAGCGGGCGAGTTGCTCCTGCGAGATGCTGCCGAGATAGAATGCCTTGTAGCGCTCATCGGGCGGGGCGGACGGGTCCTTGAAAACGCAGCCGCCGTGGTAGCCGGTTTCGGGCGTGAGCGGGCCGCCATAGACGACATTGTTTTCGCGGCTGCCCTGCCACTCGACGAGCCCCAGCGACGGAAATCGCCAGTCCACGCCGTCGTCTGATTCAGCATAGCGCACGATGTTGAAGACGCCCATTCGGTCGGTTCCGATGTCCTCCTTTGGCCAGCAGTCGTACCACAGGCGGTAGCGGCCCTCCTCGTGGATGAGCGTGCCCGCGAAAATGAAGAGTTCGCCGGACTGCTGCGGGGTGAGGACTGGCTCTGTCTTGCGGGCTTGCTGGGCGACCAGGCGGATGCCGAGGGGCAGGTCCGGATGCTCGTAGTGCATCGGCGGCGCCGGGTCGAGGCCCCATATCGGGACGCCTTTTCCATCGGGGCCGAGCCAGGCGACACTGCCGTGGTTCACGTAGCGCCAGTCGTGAAAATACAGGATATTCGATGGCAGCCGAAAAGGCGGACGATTTCCATGCAGCGGGCTGGGCATGCCATTCACTCCCGACACCCCCCACTTCGTAGGCCAGGGGCTTGTCCCCTGCCCCATGAACTCCGTGCTCACCGTGCGGGCTTGCGGCCTTTGACGCAGAGGTTGTGCGGGATGAGCCGGTGTTTGCGCAGGCTCGGCCTTTGCCGGCACGCTTCCTCGCTGGGCCGCGGTTCCAGGATTGCCTCGATGCGGAATCCGGACGCACACAGCGGACTCATCAGATTTTCAAGCCGCCGGTGAAAGGCGGGGTAGGTGAAGGGTTCGACCTGCTCGCGATCGGGGGCCGCGCCGAACTTCCATTTCACGACGTGAGGGCCTTCCCGGAAGTAGTCGCCGAGTTGGACGCCAACCACCTCGCCCCTCTCGTCGCGAACCCACTCCGGAGTCCCGTAGGTGAAGCACGGATGGCAGATGTTGAAGGCGAGCAGGCCTTCAGGCCGCAGCACCCTCCAGAACTCGCGCACCGCGCCCTCGTAGTCCGCACAGTCCATCAGGGCCATCGTTGACACGACGGCATCGAAGGTCGCGCCGGCGAACACTGACATGTCGGACATCGAGGCCACTTCGTAGCGGATGTCGAGCGGTTCCCGTTCCTCCTCGGCCCGCGCCAACTCGATCATCTTCGCGGAGATGTCAACGCCCGTCATGCGCGCGCCCTGCAGCGCGAGAAGCCGCGTGTTGTATCCTTCGCCGCAGCCCGCGTCGAGCACATGGAGCCCGGCCAGGCTGCCGACGAATTCGAAGAACGCGGGATTGTTGAACAGGTCGCGGTATTGGTCGTAACCGCGGCGGACGTGCCGCGCCCACACCGGCGCATTCTCATCCCAACAGCGCGCAACATCCTCATCGTTCATTACGGCGTCCTCTTTCCGTAGGGGCGGCCCGCGCCCGCCCACTTCCTTCGGGAACAGGGCCGAGCCCCTGCCCTACGGGGTGCTGTCGGAAGGTGTTTGGCCTGCGCTCTTCAGCAGAAACTCCAGCAAGCCTTCGGGATAAAGGGGCGGGTCTCCGCCGACGAAATCCTCGAGGGGCTTCCACACCGCCTCGAAGTGGAGACTCCCATCCTCGATCCCGCTGAGAGCAGGCTTCTCGTAGATGGACCTGTCCGCAAAGTCCGCCTCATACACCATCACAACCTCATGCCCCGGCCCCGCCTCGCACACAAAGACCGTCTCGATTGTAGTCAGATAGCGCAGGTTGACGATGTCTGCGTTGATCTCTTCACGTATTTCCCGGACTATGGCATCGCGACTCAACTCACCGAACTCGATAGTGCCTCCGAGCGGGCGGTAGAATCTCTGCTTCTTGACGGAGTCATACCCCTCGCCAACGAGGATGCGGTCCCCGTTTCTGAAGACGCAAATCGCCAGCGGCCTGACTTGTAGTGGACTCACGTATCCCCGGTCCCTTCGCTCGCAGTCGCGGGTTCGCGGGGCAGGGGGCAAGCCCCTGCCCTACGATCGAAATGTGGGGATAGCCCCTATGGACTGCGGCGATTCATCGCCGCTTTGAAAGCCCCGATGCAATCGGGGCACTCCACAGGGCGACAGGTTGCGGGGAGCGCCCCGCAACCTCAGATGCGGGCAGCGCGGCAGCCAGCCCTTCACGCAAGACTAGAGCCGAGACGGAAAACTACTTCTTCTTGGCGGTTTTCTTTGCAGGCTTCTTGGCAGTCTTCTTCGCACTGCAGCCGCAGGTGGAACACATGGCCAGTGCCCTCCTTGACGTCAGTTCGTAAGCAGCGCTCACAATTTACACCAGCAACACGTTCCTGTCAAGACCCAGAGGAGCAAGTTCTAGTCCTCCGATGGTCTAGTGGGAGACCCGGAAGAGACGATAGAGCCGCGCTTCAGTCCTCGGCCAGGCGTGGCCTGGGCCGGGGTCGTTTCCAAAAGCGCCGAGGGAGCCCGTTGGTGGGCTCCCTCGCGCTCAGGAATGATTCTACAGACCCTAAATGCTTACGGGGGTCAAGGCTTCTTGGGTGCGGGCTTGGCTTTGGCCTTCGCCTTAGCCTTGGCCCTCTTTGCGTGCTTCTTCACGTGCTTCTTGACGTGCTTCTTAACATGCTTCTTGACCGCCTTCGCAGGCGCTGCCTTGACGGCTGGCTTGGCAGGAGCAGCCGGAGCCGCTTTCACTGCCGGCTTGGCAGGCGCTGGCTTCGCAACCTTGGCCTTAGGGGCCGGCTTGGCGGCCGCCTTCTTGGCTGGCGCGGCAGCCCAGGCTGGAATTGTAGCCAGGAACATGCCCAAAGTGAGCCACCACAGCATCTTTCGCATCTTGTGATCCTCCCTCATCTGTCGTAATGTTTGCAGTCATCCCCGACTGCGCCGCACGGTTCTGCGGCAGGAGCGCTTCTACTTGTTCTAAGGGTACATCGTTGAACGTATTGGTGACGTAGGGATCGCCCTCTCGATCTGCTTCACCTCCTTTCTCCTAAGTCCGATAGCGTGCCGGGGTGCAAAAAAGTTCCTGCGCTTGCACGGGTGCCGCTGGGCCGGAGCAGAAGTTTTTTCTGGCTGGGCGTCTTGCCAGGGGGCAGCCGGAACCTAGGAAGGCACCAAATCGCTATCAAGATTGGCACTGGTCTTGCGGAAGCAAGGCAGGGACGGGCGCTGCGGCGGCTGATTGACAAGACGCCGGGCTGCTGGCCAGCGGCGCGGCGAGCAAGCGCAGCGGCGTGATGCTGCCGTGGAAAGGTGGACCTGATCTCGATGGCCGTAGGTGATGGGCTCGTATTGCAGAATTGGAAAGGGAGCGGAGCCGCGCCTCGGGCCGGACTCACCATCGGCGCATGGCGCGACGGGAGCGCGCAGGACGTGATGGGGAAGGTCAGGCGGACAGACGGGCTGGACGACTTCCAGGCGCTTGTCGCAGCCCATAAGAGCGGGATTTTCCGGCTTGCCTATCGCCTGACCGGCAACCGCGATGACGCCGAGGACCTGGTGCAGGAGAGCCTGATCGAGGCATTCCGGACATTCGATAGGTTTCAAGTCGGCACGCATTTTGACCGCTGGGTTTACCGCATCATGCTGCGTAACTACATTGATATATACAGAAGGCGCAAACGCTTCCAGGCCGCGTCATGGGAAGAACTCGACCCGGAGCGAGACTCGCTGTTGGTGGCCGACCCGGCGGCGGATCCTCAGCAGGTGATCGAGAAAGCGTCCTGGAGGGAACCGTTGCAGGCGGCATTGGTGCGGCTTCCGCCAGAGTTCCGGGCGGCGGTGGTGCTGTGCGATGTCCAGGGGTTGTCGTACGAGGAAGCGAGCCGCGCGATGGGGTGCCCCGTGGGCACGGTGCGCTCCAGGCTGCACAGGGCGCGGGACCTTCTGCGCACGTGGCTGCGGCCGCTGATCGCGGCCCAGGGAGGGAAATGAGCAATGAAAAACGATGGCCGATGCCAGCAATACCGGGGTCTTCTCAACGAATATGCGGACGGGCGGCTGGAGGGCAGGAAGCGCGAGAATGCCGAGACGCACCTGGCTTCATGTGCTTCGTGCCGCGACGCGCTCGGGGAGATCAGACGGCTGCGAAGCCTCGCTGCGCAGGCACCGGTGCCCGAGCCTTCGGATGGCTTCTGGCAGAGGTGCATGCGCACCGTTGCCGCCGCGCCGCGCGCGCGCCGATCCTTCGCTCCAAGGCTTGTCAGGCCCGCGCTCGGGCTGGCGCTCGCGGCGGCTTTGGTCATGCTTCTGATCTGGTTCCCGCCTGCGTGGTATCCCTCAGCGCTGATCGAACGAGGCAAGATCGCGGCGCAGGCGGAATTGCCTGAATCGGAATATGTCTTGCAGCACGCAGGCTTTGCCACCGCACAGCCGCTGGGCGCGACTTCACACTACGTTCTGCTGTCGGCGCGCGCGGCCGAAGACGAAGACCGCCATTGGGCGGGAAACCGCCAGAGTCCGGGACTGTCGGAGGATGTGGATATTGGCAGCGCGTGGTAGAACGAAAACCGCAAGCCAGTGTCTCGCTGCAGCGGTAATCGCGGCTGGTTTGCTCCACGGCGCGGCGGCGACCAAGGGCCCGCTTGCTGCCCCGCAAGCCTCCACCGCGAGAGTGGTTGAGTGGTTGAAGCAGGCCGTGCGCGCTGCGGCTCACGTATCTTACCGCGCGACCGAGGCGCTCACCATCCGCGGCACGGGGATCATGCATCGTCACAAAGTCAAGGTTGTTCACCGTGCGCCGGACGATACGCGCAGGGAGTATCTGGATGAGAAAGGGCGCACGGAACTGACAGTTGTTGACGACGGACATTCTCACTGGCAGTACTCGCCGCGCCGGCGGGTGATAATCTTCTCGGCATCGGTCAGGCCCGACCAGGAACTCTGGCAGATGCGGCACTTGAATCGCCTGCTGACCAACTACATCGTCAGCGAAGCAGGCGAAGTGACGATCGAGGGGCGCAAGGCCCGCGTCGTCGCGATCAGTCCGCGCAGCGGGCATCACGGCCCGTCCAAGCGCTTGTCGGTGGACGTGCAGACGGGCCTGGTCCTGGAATCCGAACTGACCAGTTCCGACGGCAAGACGAGATTGGCCTCGACGTTGTCTGGGCTGCGGTTCGACAAGGCGATCCCGTCAGGCGAGTTCGCGCCGCCGCGAAATGCAAGAAGGCAGACGGTGATCTACGATCACGTGGCCGTCCTGCCGCTGAGCGCGCTGGCGCGGCATTGGAAACGCCCGCTGACGGTCCCCACATACTTGCCGCACGGCTATAGTTTGGAGAGCGCCCGGCTGCTGCGCCGGAGTTCGCGCGCCTTCGTCCACCTTCGCTACTTCGACGGCCTCAATACCCTCTCGCTGTTCGAGGAGCCTTCGCGCAGCCGTGGGCCCACTGCGCAGCGCCGAAAAAATGACGATCTGGTTCACGGCGCGGTTGCGACCTGGCAGTTCAATCCGCCCTTCCGGTCCTTGACCTGGCGGGAGAAGGGCGTGAAACTGACCCTCGTGGCCGATCTTCCGCAAGAAGAATTGCTGCGCATCGCCCGACGCGCAGGCCGGCGATCCCGCTAATGGGGTTTTGCCGTTAAGGGAAGACAGGTGTTCTGTGACTCGTGCTGCAAAACCCCACCCGTGGGAGTTTTGGGCATCCTGCGGTAATGCCCAAAACTGTATAGATGGCTGATTCAGCCCGGACCACTCATGTTCCGGTGCGCCACGGGGCACCTTTGGAGCGCAAGATGCGAGTGAACTTCCGGATGCTGATCCTTCTTGCAGGGCTCGGCCTCTATTGCCTCGGCAGGCCTGCTCTGGGGGTTGGCCTTGGCATTGAGGGCGCTGCTTTCACCATTGACGGCAAGGAGCAGTTTCTCCTGGGCGCAAGTTATTACGGCGGCCTGGGCGCTCCCGATGAGTTCGTTGACCGCGACCTGCATGATCTCAAACGGCTTGGGTTCAACTGGATTCGCGTCTGGGCGACGTGGGATGCGTTCGAGAACAACGTGTCGGCTGTGAATCCTGATGGGACTGCCCGCGAGCCTTACCTGACGAGACTGAAGGCCCTGGTGTGCAAAGCAGACAGGCGCGGGATGATCGTGGACGTAACTCTGAGCAGAGGCAAACTGCTGCCCGATCAGGCTTCTCACCTGAAGGCTGTTGAAACGCTTGCGAAGGCGTTGAGGCCGTATCGCAACGTTTATTTCGACCTGGCCAACGAGCGGGATGTGCGAGATGCCCGCTTCGTTGATTTCCCCGAACTCAAGGCGCTGCGAGACCGGGTGAAGGAAATCGCCCCGCAGCGTCTTGTTGCCGCGTCGGGGGGCGTGAACCGCGATGACCTTGCGCGGTATCTGTTTGAAGCGCAGGTGGATTTCATCTGCCCGCATGGCCCTCGCCGCGCCGGGGCGGCGCAGGAAACGGCCGACAGGACGCGGGAGTATCTTGCGTGGATGAAGGAGTTGGGCAGGCTTGTGCCCGTTCATTATCAGGAGCCATTCCGGCGAGACTATGGCCGCTGGCAGCCTGCATTCGAGGACTTCTGCAGCGACCTGCGCAACGCGAAGGCCGGGGGCGCGGCAGGCTGGTGTTTTCACAATGGCAGCCCCCGGTTTCCCGATAGAGAAGGGCCGCGCCGCTCCTTCGACATGAGGTCATCTCAGGGGCGGCTGATCGTCCAACTCGACCCGGTCGAGCGCGAGTTCGTGAAGCGCGCGCGTTCGTGCATTGCCCCGTAGAACCGTAGGGCAGGACCTCGTGTCCTGCCCCAATGGAAGGGGCAGCAGACAGGGAGGGTGTCCCATAACCCGTATGCCCGGCGGACGGCAACTGTCCGCCTCCCCATTGATGGGGGAAGGCCGCGGTGGGGGTGAATCACGGTGGCACAGGTTTTCAACCTGTGCGGTGCACAGGATACAATCCTGTGCCACCAGTACTTCCAACCCTCCCGCACAACGGGGCAGGGGAAAGCACTGCAACAGCACAAGGGAACTATGAGACACCCAGCGGGCTCCTGCCCTACGCGGCGGAACGATGACGGTTGACCCCGGAATGCGAAAAGGCTATTATGTGCACATAGGACATTACGTCCAGGAGAACGCGATGGGGAAAATATCGGTGGCGGAAGCGCGCGGCAATTTCTCGGAGGTGCTCGGGCGGGCTGCGTTCGGGCGCGAGCGCATCATCGTCGAGCGCAGGGGAAAGCCGATTGCGGCGGTGGTGCCGATAGAGGACCTGCAACGCCTCGAGGAACTTGAAGATCAGGCTGCCCTGGCTGAACTGCTGCGCGCGAAGAAATCCGCGAAGCAGTTCGTAACCCTCGAACAGGCTGGGGCCGAGTACTTGCAGAGCCGTCGCAAATGCAGGCGCGCTACCAAGTCCGGCTAGAGCGCAGCGCGGCCAGGGCCTGGAACGCGCTGCCCCCCAAGGAACACGCCCAGATCGGGCGCAGGCTGCACGCACTTGCTGAAAACCCCCGGCCGCCGGGCAGCCGGAAGTTGTCGGGCGAATTCGAGGGGTATCGCCTGACCGCAGGGGACTTTCGGATACTTTACGAGATTGATGACAAGGCCAGAATCGTAACCGTCTATCGCATCGCCCCCCGGCCAACAGCATACCGCCAGCCGTAGCATCGGCAGCACAGCCGAGGGGGGCCTCGCGCTGGCTTGCGGGCGGACGAGTCGCCGCGAGTTCATCCCAGGCCGTAAACCCGCGCGGGGTTGTCATAGAACCACGAGCGCGCGATGCGCAGCGCGTCATGGCGATCGAAGCCCCCGGCCTCAACGCGCTCCGCCAGAGCAGCAGCCACCACCTCCCGCGCCAGCACTAGGTGCCCGTAAACCTTCTGCACGCACACCCTGTAGTCGCCGCCGAAGGCGATGACCTTGTTCAGGGGAACCAGGTCGAGGATCTCGTCCAGCGCGCGCTTCGTCTGCACCTGCGAGATGATCGGGCACCACGTCAGGTTGAGGGTTACGTTGGGCAGGTTCTTGCCGATCAGGATCGCGTCGCGGAACATCGGCGCGCCCAGGTGGAACATGTCGAAGCGCACGTCGCGGCGGCGCGCCGCAAAGCCCAGCATGAACTTCGGATCCAGCGCGCGGAAGTCGCCCCAGTAGCCGGTATGCACCGCCACCGGCAGCCCGCTCTCCGCCGCGACGTCGCAGCACTTGTCGAACAGGTAATCGCGCAAAGCCGGCAGCGGGCCACTCGCGTGCGTCCCGCGCAGCGCCTGGTCGAGTTCCGTTTCCGCGGCCCTGGCGTCCGGCGGCCCGAAATCCGCCACGGTCATCTTGAACCCGATCACCCCCGCGGCCGCATCCCGGCGCAGGATCTCCTGCGCGGCCTGCGCGGCATCATCCAATGTGCGAATGTCGCGCCCCGATAGTTCCCGCAGCCTGCCCGGGAGGTCGGGGCCGCCCCACGGGCAAAAGCGCGTGATCCCCTTCAGGCCCGGATCGTCGGGGAAGATCGGGCCATCGGCCGGGTTGTCAATCGCACAGATGGAGCGCTCGATCCGGCAGCGCTCCTGCAGGCTGCGCTGGTAGATGCCGGGCGTGTTGTCCGCTTTGACCTGCTCCGCGAACAACCCGATGGTGTCGTCGGCGATGTCGGCGATGCCGAAGACATCGCGCGCCGTGATCCGCAGCGCCCTTGCGTATGACGTGTTGCGCACGCGCTCCCAGTGCGGGCGAATCTGCGGCCACCAGGTCTCCACCGGCCGGTCGCCGCCCTCCCGCATCGTGCTCACGAACTCGTCTGGCAGGCCCGCCGAGCGCAGGTCGTGCCACAGGTATCCCGCAAACATGTTCAGCCCCGAGTACCCGAAAGAGAGATACCGGGGTTCGGGCGGCAGGTGCTCGTGCGCGTCAATGATCGTGAAGGCCGCGATCTCGTCGTATAGTTCACGGGCCAGCGGCGACAGATTCATGTTGCAGTCCTTCCTACGGTGTTGGCGAGCGATCCGCGGCTGTGGCGGCGCCGAATTCGTCGGCGGAGGAGAAAAAGGCGAGGACGTTTTCCCAGCGCACGTCGGGCAGGTCCATGTCGTAGGCGGGGGCGAGGAGAAGACCCGTTGGCCCCACGGTCTCGATGCGCCGCTTGACCTCGGCTTTCACATCCTCCGGCGTCCCGTCGCAGAAGAGCCTGGGGTTGCCGACCGTCCCCCAGAAGGAAATCCGGTCGCCGTAAAGGCGCTTCAAAAGGGCCGGGTCCATGACATCGGGCTGCACGGGCTGGATAACGTCCACTCCGATCTCGACCAGGTCGGGGATGATCGGCTCGATGAACCCGTCGCTGTGGTAATAGAACAGCATCTCAGGCCTGACCGAGAGGGCGGCCCTGACTATCGCGGCAAGCCGGCCCTTGAACAACTGTCTCCATGCGGATGGGCCGACGATCATGGTGGTAGGCATGCCGACATCATCGTTGAGGATGAGAATGTCAACGCCGGCGAGAGCGAATCGCGCGGCCGCAGCGGAGGCCATTTCCGTCAGGCGGTCCAACAGCCATTCGACTCGCTCTGGATCTGCGGCCACGTCCTGCAGAGTTACGTTGAACCCGCGCAAGCGCCAGGCGGCCTCGAACATCACTCCGCCCAGGCGAGTCGGGTCGCCGACGACGGCGAGGTCGCGGCTGTGATAAGCGTCAACCTTCTCCTTCAGGCCGACGTAGCGCTCGCTCGCGGCAATGTCGGGCAGAATCTCCTCGACGGCTCGCTCCAGGGAGGCATTCGATGGCAGAGTTGGGTCGTAGTCCCACTCGAAGTAGGTGCGCAGTTGGTCGGCGTTGCCGATGTAGATGTCGTGCGGGAGGCTCCTGAGGTATGCCTCGAACTCCTCCTCGCGCGGCAGGGGCGCCGGGCGGACGAAGCGCACCTCGCAGCCGAAGTGATCTAGGAAAGCATCGTGATCGGTGAGGCCCAGGCGTTCGTGCGCTTGCGAAACCCAGGGCATATGCCTGGGCACGCGGTCCACAGGCTGCCTGCGCAGCGCAGCAAGCACTCGCTCCCTTGGTTTCATCGTGGGCGGGGCTTGACCACCAATCTGAAGGTCTGCTGGACGATTGACTGGTCAACGGTTCCGTAAACATCGTCGCTGCCGACGTGGCCTATGCAGATGATAGTGCCGTCGGGCAATTGCAGGGCGCGGGGATAATACCCGGTTCCGTCAATTGGCAGGCGCGTCCAGGTCTTGCCGACATCGGCCGTCCAGCAGATGCCGTCTGTGGCGAGGTGAAGAATGATGCCCTCTTTGGTCAGCACGACGCATGGGAAGCCGCTGTGAGGGAACGGGGCCAGGGTCGCAGGGCCCGGCTCCCAGCTATCGCCCTTCTTGCGGACGATGCTCTGCATGCGGTCGCTGTATGCGTTGGGGAACGGCTCGCCCGCGCGGGCGGCGAGGGGATGGATTTCGACCCGAGCGGCCGGATAGTGCTCGACCCGGTGAACCCAGAACAGGTCGCCATTGGGAAGTTCGCAGAACTCGCTCTCCTCGCAGACCCCTTGCTCAGTCGGCATCAGGATGACCGGCTTGCCCCATGACTTGCCCCCGTCCTTCGAGACGAACATCATTTTTGTCATGCGGGGGTTCGCGACCGCGCCGTCGCCGCGCTTCCAGACGCCGGCCATCATGACCAGCCGCCCGTCGCGCAGCGGGCGGATGATAGTGGGCCAGGCGCGATACTCTTGCGGCGGCATGAAGTAGATCGGGTCGCTCCAGGTCCTGCCGCCATCGGTGGAGCGCAGCACATAGCCGGTATCTTGCGCACTGCCAGGCCAGCGGGAGCAAACCAGGGTCCCGTCCTTCAGCACGGCCATCCCGTGCCCGCCGCCGCGCGGGATGTCTCCTTCCACCCGCTTCCAGGTGCGGCCGCTGTCCCTGGATTCGAGGATCGGCACGCTTTCAACTGGGTTTTCCTTCGGGCCGGTTTTCTGAACAAAGGAGCACTGCAGGCTGCCATCGAGCGTCATCCAGAGGCCGACCCAGCAAGTGAAGCCCGGCGTCTCGGGCGAGTGGTAAATGGTGCGTTGGTTGTAGTCCATCAGTTCGACACTAATAGGCCGCGGCTGTCCGCGCCTGCCAATGGCCTGAGACGCGGCCCACCCAAGTAGCAAAACCACCATCAGCCAAACTCTTTCCATGCCCGACGCTCCCGTATCTGTAATCCGGCTGTCCTCTTCCGCGAAGCGCTAATGGTTCCTTGTGAAGGCGTGGGAGTTGCGCGTAACGCCCGGGTTCCATCGGGGCTGCCGACCAGAGCCCGCATTTCGCGCTTGACAGGGCTGAATCGGGCAGACTATACTACCGGCTGCTGCCCGCCCGCTCTGCGAAATGAAGAGAACTTATCAACCTAAAAAGCGGCACCGCCAGCGCGTTCACGGCTTTCGAGCGCGCATGAGCACACCGGGTGGCCGCCGTGTCTTGGCGCGGCGCCGTCAGAAGGGGCGATTTCGACTTGCGGCCGTTCGGGGCCAGCCTGAAGGCGGCTCCCGGGGCCGCTGAAGGGCGGCATGAGCCCTCGTGCCACAGTCGGCCGGCTGCACACAAAGCAGGAATTCCGCCGCGCGCTGGATGGGCGCCGTGCGCAGAACAGGCTCCTGGCGGCAAGGGCGTTCCAGAGGGAAACCGGCGATTGGCCCGATATCAGGTTGAGCGTTGTGCTTCCAAGGCGGATGGCAAAGGCGGTGGCGAGAAACCGGCTGCGGCGCAGGATACGCGAAGCCTGCAGACTGACCGAGGGCAAGCAGGGGTGCTGGGACGTTGTGGTGCTGCCAAGGGCAGCGTGCCCGGAGGCGAAGTATGAGGAAATACGTGGGGCTGTCGGCGATGTTCTCAAGCGCCTCGGCATTTGCCCTGGCTAGCGCCATCAGAGCGCTGCGGCTGTACCAAGTTCTCATATCGCCGCTGAAGCCTGCTGTGTGCCGATTTCACCCCAGTTGCTCGAATTATGCGCGCGCGGCTCTGGCGCGCCACGGGCTGCTGCGCGGGGGGGCCTTGGCGCTGCGCAGGCTGCTGCGGTGCCATCCCTTCAATGCTGGTGGCTATGACCCCGTTCCGTAGAACAGCAATGAGGCTGGCCCTGAGGGCCGCGCCGCTGCTGCTGCTCCTGCCCCTCGCGGGGTGCGCGAGGGGCCCCGTGACGCTGTCTGACGAGCAGTTCCAGAGCGTGGGGCGCGAGTTGGAAGCGCTTGACCTGCTGGTGCCAGCGCCGCTGGATAACAAGGTCGCCGAGTACGAGCGCATCCTGGGCAAGATGCAGGACAAGAGCAGCCGCGAAGAGGCAGGCCGGGTTTCCCTGCTCATGGGCTATGCCTATGAGCGCCAGGGCAAGTTCGCGGAGGCGGACTCCGCCTACCAGCGGGCTGGGGGCTCGGGCTACGGCTACGCGGCCGCGTTTCGCATGGGCGAGATCGCCCGGCTTGAGCGCGGAGACATGGGGCAGGCCGAAAGAGCATACAACAGGGCTGTCCCGCTGCTTCCGGGGGTCAAGGGGTGGGTGCGAGTGATCGGTTCCGATGGCAAGCGGCCGGTTCTCGGCAACCAGGTCGGCGGGCGGCTGGAGCCGGTGGTGTTGCAGGAGGAGGCCAGAAAACGGCTGGATGCGATTTACAGCGACACCTCCCTCTATCGCTTCATTGATTGGCTGGTGCGCTTGCTGGGCAACAATCCAGCATTCTCGCATGCGCTGGCGCTCATCCTGCTGGCCCTTGTGGTCAAGATCATCACCACGCCGCTGACGAATATCTCTTTCCGCAGCATGAGGAGAATGCAGGCCCTGCAGCCGCTGTTCAAGGACCTCCAGGAGAGGTTGGGCAAGGATCGCGAGGCGGCGGCGCGCGAGCAGTTCGCGCTGATGCGCAAGTACAAGGTCAACCCGATGGGCGGCTGCCTGCCGATGTTGGTTCAGATGCCCATCCTGATATACATTTGGAGAGCCATCCAGCACTATATATGGCCGCTTTCCCGCGCGCGCTTCATCTGGGTGCAGAACCTGGCGCAGCCCGACCTGCCGCTGCTGCTTCTATACGCGTTCAGCATGTATCTGTCGCAAAAGATGCTGGCCATGCCTTCCCCCGACCCGCAGCAGCAGAAGACCCAGCAGATGATGACCTGGATGATGCCGCTCTTCTTTACCACCATGCTTGCCAACATGGCGTCAGCCTTCATTCTGTACTGGCTTGCTCTGAACGCGTTCATGACCGGTCATCAGATGTGGCTCATGCGGCGACCGCTGCCTGTCATCGAACCGCAGCAAGCCGACCAGCGGCCAGCGCCCGCTGGCCCACCGCCGCGCTTGCGGCCCAAGCGCAAGAAAAGATAAACTGCCTCTGGATCAAGGGGTGACTCACATGACCTCCATTGAGAAAACTGGTAGAACGGTTGACGAGGCCACTACCGCGGCGCTCGAAGAACTCGGAGTAACCCGCGACCAGGCGGAAGTCGAGGTCCTGGAGCAGGAGGGCAGGGCCCTGTTCGGCATCCTGGGCCACACCCAGGCGAGGGTGCGCGTTACCCTCAAGGCGACGCCGGGGCGGATCGCTGCCGATCTGGCCCAGGAAATACTCGATGCCATGGGCGCGAAGGCCAAAGCGGAGATGGTGCGCGAGGACGAGGAAGAAGTGGGGATCGATCTGACCGGCGAGGACCTGGGCATGCTCATCGGAAAGCACGGGGGCACGCTTTCGGCGCTGCAGCACCTGGTCGGGTTGATAACCTCGCGGAGAACCGGGGCTCACAAGCGCATCGTGCTCGATGCGGAGGGCTATCGGGAAAGGAGAGAAGAGGCGCTGCGCGCGATGGCAGAGAGAGCAGCCAGGCGCGCGGTGGAATCCGGGCGCGAGGTTTCCCTTGACCCGATGTCCGCAAACGAGAGGCGCATCGTCCACCTGGCGCTGGGAGATGACAAGCGCGTAACAACCAGAAGCGTGGGCGAAGACCCGTTCCGCCGCCTGATCATCTGCCCCGAGGGCGGCGCAGACCAGCGGCGAAGGCCGCGCGAGGACCGACCGCCGTCACGCACGGCCGGCGCGGGCGAGGAGCGCTGGACGCGGGAGGAAGCGCCGCCCGCCGAGGAAGAGTGGCAGCCGCAAGAAGAGGAGGCCCCTCAGCAGGAGGAAGAAGCCCCGCCTGAGGAGGAGTAGCCTGCTGGCGAGGGTGCGGGGGGGCTGCGGTTGACGGCATGCTGCCGGGGGCCGGGGGGCTGGCAGGAGAGCCGTCGGCGCGCGAAAAAATTTGTCGGCGGGTATTGACAGGGGGGGGGCGATCTGATAGAATACCAGTGCTGGACGCCCGCCTCGGGGAAGGCCGGCCCGGACGAGCGCCCTCAGAACGGATTCGGGGAGGATGAGAGATGAGGGCTGTAAAGCAAACGCTGTTGTTCTTCACCGCTGTTTGTGCCTTGGTGCTGCTGTTAGCGGCGATAGCAGCCGGGCCGTGCCGGGCACAGTGCTCGCCAGAACTCGTCAGCGTCTCAGTGTCCGGGCAGCCGGGGAATGGCTCTTCCAATTATCCGTCCATTAGCGCGGACAGCAGGTTCGTGGCATTTCATTCCTGGGCCACCGACCTCGTGGCCGGCGACACGAACGGCGCCTTGGACGTTTTCGTTCGCGACAGGCTCACACGAACCACGGAGAGAGTAAGCCTTTCTTCTGGCGGCCAACAAGCGAATGCAGGATCCGGGGATCCTGCCGTCAGCGCCGACGGCAGGTTCGTCGCGTTCAGCTCGGCAGCCAGCAATCTGGTGGCCAATGACACCAACAACCAATCGGACGTGTTCGTCCGCGACAGAGTCGCGGGGGCAACCGAACTCGTGTCCGTGTCCAGTGCAGGGGAGCAGACCAACGGCATCTCGTATGCCGACGACATCAGCGGCGACGGGCGGTTCGTCGCCTTCATGTCGGCCGCCACCAACCTCGTTCCCGAGGACACGAACGGGAAATGGGACGTCTTCGTGCACGACCGCGAAACGGGCGAGACCACTCGCGTCAGCATATCCACGCTGGGCGAGGAGGCCAACGGCGGCTCGGACCGGGGCCGGCTCAGCGCGGATGGCAGGCATGCGGCGTTCGAGTCGGCCGCCACCAACCTGGTGCCCGATGACACCAATGGCGTCTCGGACATCTTCGTGCACGACTGCGAAACGGGCGAGACAACGCGCGCCAGCGTGACAACCGACGGCTCCCAGTTCCAGGCCCCTGCATATTACCCCGACATCTCAGGCGACGGCGGAATCGTCGTGTTCATGTCTGCCAAAGAACTCTTCGTTCGCGACCGCACTGCGGGCGAAACGTTCTCGCTCGGGCAGGTTGATGGGCTTGATTGGGACTCTCCGCCGGCCATATCTCCCGACGGCAGGTACGTGGCGAAGAACTACTGGTGGATTCAATATCGTAACGAGTATGTGGGAATAAACATCTATGACATCCAGACCCGGTCTCCCGTGTATGGTGCCGGAGATTGGGCACGTGAGCCCAGCCTCGCCGGCGGCGCGCGCTCCCTCGCATTTACCGATGGTCGCGGCAGCCGCTCTGACGTCTTCGTGTGCGACAGAATTCACCCCTATCTAGAGAGGTTCGCGATCAACTCCGGGGCGGTGTGCGCCGATTCGAGGAGCGTGACGCTGGCCTATTCGTGCGCAGGCGGTTGCGTGCAGGTGCGGTTCAGGAATGAGGGGGAGGATTGGAGCGCGTGGGAGCCTTGCACGGGCACGAAGGCGTGGACTCTCTCTGCAGGCGGGGGGTGGGGCAAGCGTGTGTTTGCTCAGTGCAGAGACGCTGTCGGGTTCGAGTCCGGGGAGGGATTTGACGAGATCCGGCTTGCGAGTTTCGAGGATGTTACCTGCAGCAACCCGGCGTTCCGGTATGTCGAGGCCCTGGTACGAGTGGGGATAACTACGGGGTGCTCGCCGAACCCGCCGCTTTATTGCCCCTACAACAACATCACCAGGGCGCAGATGGCGGTTTTCCTGTGCAAGGCGGCGGGAAAGGACCCGCTCGACCGCGCCACGCCGACTTTCTGCGATGTGCCCAAGACAAGCCCCTATTACGGCTGGATAGAGCGCCTTGCGGATGCCGCTTCATGGGGCGGAAACCCGCCGACGATAGGATGCCTGTGGTTTCCATGCAGGAAATTCTGCCCCTTCACCGCTGTTCTGCGCGACCAGATGGCGGCATTCCTGGTGCGAGCGACCGGGAAAACGCCGATGCCTTCGTGCTCCCGCGTATTCGCCGATGTCTCCCCCAGCAGTTGGGCCTGCCCATACATCGAGCGCGCAGCAGACCCGGCCTCGTGGCCTACAAGCGTTGCCGTTACCAGCGGGTGCGCATGTCCATCGGGCTACCCCCAGGGGTCCAAGTGCTACTGCCCGAAATCCCTGGTGACCAGAGGCCAGATGGCAGTGTTCCTAGTCAGGGCGTTTGGGATACCTCTCTGACGCGCGGCCACCCTTCGTCCGCCCTCTGGCGGACTCAGGGTCCTCGCTTCGCTCGGAGATGGCAGTTTTCCTCGTCCGGGCATTCGGGATAGCGTTGTAGGGGCGAATCTCGTATTCGCCCGCACTCTACAGAGTGCACAGGCAGGAGTGCCTGTGCCACACAAGACACAGCCGGGGGCGGCTGTGCCACACAATGACTGGCGGGGCGCAGAGGCCCCGCCCTACAGGCCGCGCGTTTGGGATTCCGTTGTAGGGGCGGTTCGTTCGACTGCGCTCCCTTCGACTTCCCCTCGACTTGGCTCGGGGTAAACGCTCAGGGCAGGCAGGACAGATCGCGCACAGCCCCTACGGGCTGTGGTCTAAGAAGGGATCGGGCGGGGGGCGGCGAAGGAGTCGTGCAGGGCGCTCGCAGGAAGGCGTGAGGGTATGGTAGTGAGGCGCCTGGCGCGAGCAGTTGCGGCCGGGGTCGGGTTGGCAGTTGTCGGTTCGGTTGTCATCTACAGCGGCGCAAAGATAGCGCAGCCTTTCGTCATTCTCCATCAGCAGGGCACGGAAATCGCGGCGCTCGAGCAACGGAATCGCGACCTTACGGAACAGGAGCGGGGGCTTCTCGCAAGCGTGCGCTACTACCGCAGCGCGGACGGCAAGGTCGAGCTGAGGCACGAACAGGGCATCCTCGATCCGGGCGAACGCTACGTGCGGCTCCTGCCTGCGGAGAGGTTCGGCCCGAAGGTCGTTTCTCCGACTGAGAGGCCGGGCACGTGCGGCCGGATCAAGGCAGCCGCCCGACGGATTGGCCGCCGCGCGAAGGCGGCCCTGGTGGGTTGGTTGGGGATTCGATAGCCGCGCTTCAGCATGACGAAGTAACAGGGGAGCCCGTCCCCGGGCTCCCCTGGTTTCTGATGCCGCATCAGAGGCTGATCTCGGAGGACCTATTGAAGGAGGGATGCCAGCACGCGGGCGGCTTGCTGGGCGCGCAGGCGCACCATGCCAGCGGTCGTGCGGTTGTCAAACATCGCTACCAGCAGGGCAACGTCACCTACGCGGACCATCTGAACGTGGTTTTGCTGCCCTTCTTGCATGAAAAAGTCGAACTGCTGCTCTCCGATGATCCTTGCAATCTCGCCGGTGGAGGCGAAGGTGGCAGCGGCCAGAGCGCAGAGGCTGTCAATGTCCAGGTCTTCGAGAAAGCCCTGCCGGTGGAGGGCGGTGCCGTCCATGCCTACGATGATCACGCAGGTGGCATCTGACTCGCGCAGGAAATGGCGGCACAGCGTGGCCATGCGCTCGTAGGCTGTCGTTTCGACTGTCAGATCACGGCGTTGCATGTTGCTCCTCGACCCCCGCTGCTGCGATGGCAGCGGCCGCTTGCTCTACTGCTACCTGCACCGCCCCCAGAGCGCACGCGGCGTCGGCCGCGGCCAGGAGCACGCCCTGAGGGATGGACTTGGCAACAGCCTTTCCCTGTTCCCATTCAAGACTGGCCGACAGCACGTCGCCGCAGCCGCAAGCCTGCGCCAGGGCTGCGAAAGCCTGGAAGGCGCGCAACGCGTGCTGCCATATCCCTTGATCCTGCAGTGCAGTGCTTGCGTGGCTGGCGATCAGCAACCCGTCGTGGGCGAGCACTGCGCTGCCGAGCAGTCCGGGAGTCTTATTGAGTTCGGTCAGGAGCTCTTTCATTTTACCGTGTCACCAGGGCGGCCAGAACCCGCTGCGCCCCTGCGTGCAGCGCTTCCAGCACTCTGCCTGGGCGCATGCGAGGGGACAACTTGGCGATAAACACTCCGGCGGTGTCTGCTTCCACGACCAATTGCCCCTTCGCTGCGGCGACGAGCGTGCGCACCGGGCGGCCAGCGGCCGGCCATACCTGCTGCCAGGCAGCCATGGCCGACGCGGCCCGCGCGCCTGCTACCGCATTGCTGTTTTCCCCCTGTCCGATGCTGCCTTCAATCGGCAGGCCCTGCGGATCTATGACAATGGCTCCGACAACGCCGGCGATGGCCCCAATGGCCTCGATTTCTGCAGCCGGGTCATGAGGGGCCGCGCCGGGCGCTGCTCTCGGCTTGACGGTCGCTGGCGCCGCCGGCTCAGACGCAATCTCGAGAAGGCTCGCCTCTTGCAGCACTGCCTGGGCTGTCGAGTCGCTAAGATTGAAGAAGAGGGCTTCCCTGGCCTGCCTCTCGGCGTCCTTGCCCCGGCCCTGCATCAGATAGACTCTGGCAAGAAGGGACAGCACCACGGCGTTCATGGGATCCTGCCTGACTGCCGCCTTGAGTGTCTCTTCCGCGTCGGGCAGGTTGCCTAGATCAATGTGAACCCGTGCCAGCACCAGCAGCGCCGACACGTAACCCGGCCACCTTAGCAGTACCTGTTGGCAGGTCTCGATAGCATCATCGAGCAGCCCGTTCAAGCGCTGTTTTTCCGCCCGCTCCACCAGAGAAGGAGTGACGTGGTGGCCCAGCAGAGAGGTTCCATGCAAGCTGTAGGTTGTGGTGTCCAATGGCCGCTCCGGGACAAGATATACCAGCCACGGGGCAAGGGCATCTGCCCGTCGCGTATATTCCACAAACTCACGGCGATTTGAGCAGCAGGCTAGTACTCAGAAAACAGCCTGCCCCAGCCTGTGCGCTCAAAGCGCAGTATTCTGGCCCGGCCTACGGTGGGATACCAGAGCCAGTCGTGGTAGATATTCGAGGCCAGCGGGGCCCAGAAAAACAGTGGAGAATGCAGCAAGAGGCCCTCCAGCGGCCTCAACGGCCCCTTGCGGATCATCTGGTCCCCCCAGATCACCAGGCTGCGCCTGGCGCGAAAGCCCATGTTGGTCCCCGATATGTCCGTGCCAACAACTCGGATTCTGTTCAGGTCTGCGGTTCCAAGGCCCATCTCGTGGGCGATGCGCAGATAGGGGATTTTGAGCGGGTCGAAGCCCATTATCTTCGCTGCCACAGCGTCGAGTGCTACCGAGTCCGCGCTGGCCAGCAGGAGGTTGCCGACGCGTGGGATCATCGTTCGAGGCCCGGCTCCATCGCCGCACACTGTGGCATCCATCACGGCAAAGACGTTCGGGTGCAGTTCCTTCTGCATCATGAGCAGGTCAACGAGGACCTCGTGGATGTGCTTGTGCCCGTAGTGCCGCACCTCCTTGAGCAGGCCGCCGAACGCGTTCTTGACCGCTCCGGTGGTGGTCGTGTGGCCGTGCGTTTTCATTGTTGGCAGGTGCAGGATGTCCTTGCCGATGAACATCTCGGGGATTTCGACCTCGGGCCCGAAGAGTCTGTCAACAACCAGGAGCGGAGACTTGAACCGATAGCGAACCCATTTTGCCTCGGGCAGGGCGGTGAAAGTCAGGCCAAGCCTGTCAATGATCGGCAGCCACTTGTTGTTGCGCGCCCCCGCCCAGGGGTCGGTTACCACTGTCTTGTTTTCGAGCGGCCACAGGCTGTCCGCGCGGAACCCATCCTGGAAGAGGGTGCGCAAGACCCCATCGAGTTGCCACGGCTGGGTGGAACATGCCGGGAAATAGCGGGTCCAGGATAGGTTGAGTTTGAGGATCAGGTCGCGCTCCGGCGACAGGACCTGCTGGTAGCGCGCGAGATGCATCAGGCGCTCGTAGTCATGAAGCACCGTTTCCGCGGATGTCTCTACTACTGCTACCAGCGCCTGGGGCTGCTGTTGCTCCATTTCTGCCACTAGAGGTTATTCCTTGAGGGCGCGCGCTGCAAACGCCTGCGCCGTCAGAGGTAGATGATAAGCACAACCGCTGCCAGCCAGAGGGCCACGTCCACGAGCATCGGTATGTCGGTGAGCAGCACTTTGTCCGGCTGGTCCCCCTGTTCGGCGCGGTGCACCAGGTAGAGATAGCGGTAAATCCCGAAGAGGACAAAGGGGACAGTATAGACCAGGTTGTGAGTGTGGTGGAACTTCTCGACGGTTTCGGGCCAGAGTGTGTAGAGGCAGTAGCACACGACGGTCGAGGCGGTAACCACGGAGATCATCTGATCCAGCAGGTAGGGCGTATAGTGCGACAGGGCGGCGCGGTGGGCAACAGCCTGATCGGTCATCAGGACCAGTTCGTGGCGGCGCTTGCTGAGCGTCAGGAACAGAGAGAGAAGCATCGTGCAAACGAGGAGCCATGGGGAAACCGCCACATTTACCACTTCTGCTCCCGCAGCCGCCCTTATCACGAATCCCGCGGCCACCGCGAAAACGTCGAGGATCGGTACGTCCTTGAGCCAGCGGCTGTAGAACAGTCCCAGCAAGACGTAGCAGGTGGCGAGCAAGAAGAACGGCCGACCCACCAGCACGCTGGCGGCCAGGCCGGCCATGACGAAGACCGAGGCAACTGCAAGTGCGACAGCAGGCGATATGCGCCCAGAGGCGATCGGGCGATTGCGCTTCAGAGGATGCTGCCGGTCGCGCTCTGCGTCGCATAGGTCATTGAAAAGGTAAGTGCTGCTGGAAAGCGCGCAGAAGATTGCGAACGCGCCGAGTGCAATCAGCGCGGCGTGCGGCTCGCGCAGTTTCTCGCCGAATACCAACCCGGCGAAAACCACGCCGTTCTTCACCCACTGGCGCGGGCGGGCCGCCTCGACCAGCGCTCGCAGTGTAGCCATCATGCGGCGTGGACCATTACCATTGGGAGGGGTCCTTGTTGGCCTCGTCTTCGGTGATGAAGCCGAAATAGCGGCCGGGCCAGTAGGCGTCCAGGTAGTCCGCGCTGCCGGTCTCCTCGGTTGTCACGCCCGGGCCGATGAGCACCAGGTTTGCGCTTTTCCATTTGTCACCCGTGTCGCTCTCGAAAAGGCCGGCAGGCGTCGCCGCGTAGAAGCGACCGCCGGTCACGAAGATTCCGCTGGCGCGCGGTATTTCGAGGCCGTCGTTGCACGGTTTCCAGGTGTCGCCCGCATCGCGGCTGCGGAACACGCCCGCAGAGGTGGCGGCGAACACGGTTCGCGGGTCGGACGGGTGAAAAGCAATGTCCTCGATTCGCCCTCTCAGGCCTATGCCAACCGCCTTTGTGTAGGATTGAACGTAGGCCCACAGCCCATCGCCCACGATTGCGGTCCACGTTTTTCCGCCGTCCAGCGTTCGCCACAGACCCACGAAATCCACCCCGCTCTCCTGAATGCGCACTGCCGCGTAGATGGTATCATGCCCCGGCGCGCTCAGCCAGAGTGTCTGGCTTGCATCACCCGAATACGGCAGTTCGCCCAGCAACTGCCACTCCGCTGAGCCGCGCTTTGCATAGATCCTGTCCTCGCGCTCTGTGAGGAACGTTGGCTCCTTTCCAGGCACGACGCACACAGGCCCTGGTCCAATCGCCTCCGCAGCCAGGTGCCACTTCTCGCCGATGTCCTCGTCGCCCAGGTCGAGGCTGCGCCATACACCTGCTTCGGTGATCGCGTACATCCGGTTGGGTGACGCGACGTCCGCGATCACGCGCGAAGCATTGCCCGACAGGACAGGTTCCCAGCGAGTGCCTCCGTTCGTGCTGCGATACACGCCGCGATCCGTTGCGACGAAAACAATCCTCATGCGCGGAATGGAAACCGCAACGCTGCGCCCGCGAGCACCGGCCAGGCCGGCGCTGATGTCCTCCCACGTCTTGCCTGCATCGAGAGAGCGATACAGCGAGCCCTGCTGGTCTGCTGCATAGATGACAGAGGGGTCTTCGGGCGCGGCATCAATGGAGGCGATCTCCCGGCTCCACCAGCCGTCGAGGGAATAGGGGTTGTTCTTCCATTCGTATTCGTTGTCCAGCGGCCGCTCGTACATAGGGAGAGGCTCCTGTGCGAGCCCGCCAACTTGTTTCACGTCGGGCCGGATGCTGTTCATCTTCGGCCGGAAAATCTTGTCGGTCGGGTAGTCGCGCAGATTCTGAATTGCTGCGCGCAGGCGCTGGTCATCGCGCTGGCCGGAAAGGGCGCAATAGGTGAAGGTGTAGTAAGCCTGGCGGTCATCCTTGTTGCTGTCCCAGATCGCCTCAAGAACCGCGCGATAGAAGCGCAGCAGTTCAGGGTCCTTTTCCATGCGGAACATGTTGTCCAGGTCGCCCAGCACGTGTTCCGTGTCGTCGAATTCGGTGCGGCGAGGCTCGGCGGGGAAGGTCGTGCGCTTGCGGTAGCCGTATTGCTCGACGAGTTTCTGGTAGGCGCGGTTGAATTTCTCGTCGCCGGTTATGTGATAGGCAATCTTGAGGCAGGAAGTTACCATGATCGTGCGCAGGTCAGGGGTCTTGCCGTCGGTCGTACCGATGAACGGCTCGCGGCTGCCGTATTCGTCGAGGATGTTCATGTCGTTAGCAACGATGTAACTCATCAATGCGTGCACATCGCGCCTTATCAGTTCCTTCTGCTTGTCGTCGGCGGCCAGGTCGTAATACACCCCGTAGCCGTGGATCACGTCATCGTAGTTGTGGTGGCTCGGGCTTCCTCGCCAGCGCCAGTCCTTCCAATTGCCGACTCCCTGGTGCCAGAAGCGGGAGGTGCCGGCGCCATCTCGCTCCTCGTAGGAGGGACCGTGGCCGCGAAGATAGCCGCGGGCCAGGAAGCCCGGAATGCCGGTCATTTCCTGCAGGCGGTGCAGGGCCTGCAAAATCTCGTCGCAGTGCCTGCGCACGGATTCGTCTTTAGTGAAGGCGTAGCGATAGGCCTGGCCGGCCAGGTAGTTGCCCGTCCAGGAACTCGAATGGGCGACATTGGATCGCCCTGCGGTGCTGTGGTCCGGCGGGCGGCCGTCGGGAGGCAGCACAACGATCGAGGGATAGAGCCCTTCGATCCAGTGGTTGCGAAGGACGTTCTCCTCGAACAGCAGCGCCTTCTTGTGCAGCGAAATGCGCCAGGAGTCAGCCATTGCAGCGCCCGCCAACAATATGCAGGGAAACACGACAAGAAGAATCGAGAGTTTCATGGCCTGGTTTCACCGCGCAGATACTTTGGCGACGGGAGTTGTTTACCTGCTCAAGCAGGTGCTTGGGCAGTGGGCCAGAAAACCAGGAACGCGGGTGGGAGATGGACAGCCAAGGCCTTGAGCAGATTATCAGGTCCCATCCCAGCGCCCGGGAAGAGGCGGTTGCGCCGCGCTGCGCGCACTTCGGCACGTGCGGGGGCTGCGATTTGCAGGACGTTTCCTACAGCGCCCAACTGGACGGCAAGACGACGCTGGTTTCGGAGATGCTGCGAGCCTACGAAGGGCTCGAGACCGTGCCCGTGCAGCGAGCCCTCGGCCCGACGACTGCCTGGGAATACCGCAACAAGATCGAGATGACTTTCGGCGCGGGGCCTGATGGTATTACTTTGGGTTTTGCGCCCAAGCGGAAGTTTCACGCGGTCGTCAATGTGCTCGAATGCCCGATAACGCCGCGCAGGCTTGTGGATGTGGCTGCCGCCGCCCGTGAATTCGCCCGCGAGCATGACCTGCCCGCCTATGACAACCGGACGCACGAGGGGCTGCTGCGCAACCTCGTGATCAGGGAGGGCCGCAGAACGGGAGACCTGCTGGTCAATCTTGTCTGCGCCTCTGCCGACTGGCCGCGCGAGGAGTTCGCTGCTGCCATGCAGCAGTTCCGGCCCACCGGCGTGATGTGGACGCTCAACCGCCAAGTCAGCAACGCGGTGAAGTTCGACGCGGTGGAAGTTCTGCAGGGAAGCGAGAAGGTAAGTGAGCGGGTAATGGGCCTGACGCTCTCGTTTTCTCCTCAGTCCTTTTTTCAGACCAATACGGTGATGGGAGAGATCATGTGCCGCGCAGTCGTGCAGGCTGCCGGCGAGGGCGAAGAAAGAGCGCTGGATGCATATTGCGGAGTGGGCTCCTTCTCATTGCTGCTGTCGCGTACCTGGGCGAGCGTGGTCGGGGTGGAGATCGTGGAGCAGGCGATCGCAGATGCGATAGATAACGCCGAGCGCAACTCGGTTCGCAACGCGGCCTTCGTTTGCCGCGCGGCCGAGGATTACCAGTGGAGCGCAGGCCAGTTCGCGCTTGTGGTTCTCGACCCCCCGCGCGCTGGATGCCACACCAGGCTGATCCGCAGGCTGCTGGAAAACAGGCCGCGCGCGGTTATCTGCGTGTCGTGCAACGCGGCGTCGCTCGCTGCTGACCTGGCGCGGTTGCAGGAAGGCTATGTCGTCGAAGGCGTGCAGCCGATTGACATGTTTCCGCAGACCGTCCACGTCGAGTGCGTCGCCGTGCTCTCTGCAAGATGAGGCGCTGATGCCCGACTACCCGGTGATAATACGCGACCTTCCCGAGCAGGAACGGCCCAGGGAGCGGCTGGCGAAGCACGGGCCGTCGAGCCTGTCGAATGCGGAACTGGTGGCGATCCTGCTGCGCACGGGAAGCGCGAGGCAGTCAGCCATCGCTCTGGCGGAGCGGCTGCTGGCGGAGTTCGGCGGCCTGCGCGGAATCGCGACCGCGAGCGTAGAGCGCCTCTCGAAAGTAACGGGAATGGGCCTCGCCAAGGCGGCCCAGGTCAAGGCCGCCTTCGAACTGGGCAAGCGCCTCGCAGTGGAACCGAAGGAGGAGAAACCCGTCATCTCGCGCCCGCAAGATGTGGTTGACCTGGTGCTTGAAGACCTGCGCCACAAGGACAAGGAGCATTTCGTTGCTCTCTTGCTCGACGTTCGCAACCGGGTCCTGCGAATCAGCACCGTGTCGGTGGGTTCGCTCACCGCCAACATAGCGCACCCGCGAGAAGTGTTCCGCGAGGCGATTGACCAGGGCGCGGCTGCGATCATCGTCGTCCACAACCATCCCAGCGGCGATCCCTCGCCCAGCAAGGAGGATCGCCTTCTCACGAAGCGCCTGAAGGAATCGGGCGAGATAATCGGAATCCCTCTCCTCGATCACGTAATCATCGGAGGATCGGAATTCGTCAGCCTGAAGGAACGGGGGATGGTCTAGCAATCACGGTTTGCAGGAGGTGGCAAGAATGAGCGAGCGCGGCGTAACGCGGAGAGATGTTCTGAGGTTGGGGCTGGGGGCGGCTGCTGCGGCGGCCTTCGGCGAGAGTGTATTGGGGCAGGAGTCCCGCGAGATACGCTGTGGGTTCATCGGGGTTGGAGGTCGCGGAACGGCCCTGCTTCGCGAGACGCTCAAATTCAGCAACATATCGGTGGCCGCGATCTGCGACATAAATGTTGATCATCTGAATCGCGGCCTGGGCATGGTGCAAGAGGCGCGTGGAACCAAGCCCGACGGCTATTCAGCCGGACCACATGATTATCGCCGCCTCCTGGAGCGGAAGGACCTCGAAGCGGTCGTGATCGCGACGCCCTGCAATTGGCACGCGCCCATGTATCTGGACGCCATCGCTGCGGGCAAGCACATGTACGGCGAAAAACCGATGTGCATCGCGGTGAAGGAGGCGGACGACATCGTGAGGGCGGCTCGCGCCGCGCCCAAGTTGGTCGTGCAGATCGGGTTTCAAAGGCGCGCCAACCCCCACTACGAGGAAGCGATCACCTTGATCCGGCTGGGCGAGATCGGGGAACTGCTCGAAGGGCGCGTGGCCTGGCTGAACTCGTGGGGGCCGCTGCGGGGCTGGTTCTCGAAGAGAGCCGAGTCGGGCGATTGGGTCATCGAGCAGGCCTGTCACACCTGGGACGTTCTCAACTGGCTCACCGCCTCTCACCCGGTGCGCGCGTATGCGCTGGGGCGGGCGGACATCTACAATGCCGAGGAGCCGGGACGCGATGTGAACGACTACTACGCCGCGATCCTCGAGTACCCCGGGCGGTTCATAGTCATCGCAGCACACTCGTGGGTTTGCCCGGAGGACGGCGCATTCACGGGCGTCTATGAGCGCGTGGTCGGCCGCAAGGGCGGATGCGACCTGGGGGGCGGAAGATTCGTCTATCGGGACAAGGGAAAACAGCCGCGCGTTGTGGGGCAGGGTGTGAACGATACTTCGGAGTCTTTGCGTTCCTTCTTCGAGAGCGTCGCGAACGGAAGGCGGCCAATCAGCGGGGTGATGAACGGAAGAGATGCGACGCTCGTCGGCCTCATGATCCGCAAGGCATACGACGAGCGCCGCGTGGTTACCTGGGAGGAAATTGTCAGGTCCACGTAGCCGCGAGCTTCAGCCCGCGCCGATGAACCGCCCGCACCCTGAAGGGTGCGGCTACAAAACTGGTTCGGGAGGTGGCGAGTGTCGCTAACGAGACGCGAGTTCCTCGAACGTGCCGCTCTGGCAGCGGGCGGGATGGCGCTGGCGATGAACGCTGGGCGCGGCGATGCAGCAGGCGGACGTTCGGGCGACCCCTTACGCATTGCGATGTGCGACTGGAACCTGGGCAAGACCTGCCAGGTGCAAGCATTGGAACTTGCGCGCTCGATCGGGCTGGACGGAGTTGAGGCGAGCGTGTGTTTTCCCGGCCCCGGGCAGCATCTGCGCGACCCGAAGGTGCAGCGCGAATACCTTGCCGCCGCAAAGAAATGCAGCATCGCGATTCCATCCCTTGCGCTCGGCATTCTCAACGATGTGCCCCTGGCATCCGAACCCAAGGCCGCGATCTGGCTCGCGGACGCCATCGAGGCGGCGCGCAATCTGGGCGCGAAGGCCATGCTGCTGGCCTTCTTCGGGCGCGGGGAACTGAAGATTGACGACGAACGGGCCATGATGCGCCTTGTGGACGTGCTCCGGGAAGCAGCCCCCCGCGCGGAGAAAGCGGGCGTGATCCTGGGCATTGAGAACACGCTCAGCGCGGAGGAGAATATCCTCATCCTGCAGCGCGTGGGTTCGGCGGCGGTGCAGGTGTATTATGACCTGAAGAACTCGGCCGACAAGGGACGCGACGTGCCGAAGGAGATTCGCATGCTCGGCGACCGGATCTGCCAGGTGCACGTCAAGAACGGGAACCTGCTGCTCAGCCACCCCTCCAACGTTGACTTTGCAGCCTGCGGCCGGGCGCTGCGCGAGATCGGCTACAAGGGCTGGTATGTCCTGGAGACAGCAAGCCCGAAGGACTTGATCTCCGATACGCGCGCGAACATCGCCTACGTTCGCAAGACGTTCGCCTGAAGGCGCACGCCGGGGAGAAACGCGAGATGACGAAGAAGATAGTTGGCGCGATAGTCTGAGCCCTTATCGTGGCGGCCGGTCTGGCCGCGCTGATTTACTACGTGGTCATAAGGTGAGCGGATGATGTAGGGGCGGTTCGCGAACCGCCCCTACGTTCTCTCGCTGGGGTGCGTGATCTGGCGCAGGCGTTCATACAGCAGCAGCGCGCAGGCAACGCTTACGTTGAGCGAGGAGATACGGCCGACCATTGGTATCCGCACCAACTCATCGCATGCCTCTGCCAGCGGCCCTTTCAGGCCCGCGTGTTCACCCCCGAGGACGAAGCCCACGGGGCCGGTGAGATCGCAATCCCAGAATGATTTCTCAGCCGCCGCATCGGCGCCGATAAGACGAATGCCCTTGCGCCGCAAGACCGTGGCAACTTGCATCAGGCTCTGTGCAATCACAGGCACATACTCGGCCGCCCCCATAGCGATGCGCGCCGCCTCCGCAAGCCGAGGTGGCTGCCGCGTCGGCACGATCACAGCGTCCACGCCGGTCGCCTCTGCGGTGCGCAGGATTGCGCCCAGGTTCTGGCTGTGCGCTACATCGCGCAGCAGCAGCAGGCAGGGGTCTTTGCCATCTCGCTCGCACCGCTCAAGCACATCCTGCAGGCGCACCGGAGCGGCAGCAGACACGAGCGCGACCACGCCCTGGTGCTGCGCACCCGAGACCATCAGGTCGAGTTCTCGCCGCGCGCTGCGTGCGACCGTAACGCCTCGGCTTTCGCAAAGGGCAACCAGTTCGCGCACGCGCTCGTCGCGCAGCGATGCGCCCTCATCGAGCACAATGCGTTGGATCGAGCGCCCTGCGCGCACAGCCGCCAGCACCGCATTGCGCCCGTAAAGCGCAACGCTCTCGGCTTCTTGCCGCTTCACGGCCTTCGGCTTCTGCCATTAGAATGCCTCATCCTGCCAGGTTTTCTCGGCTCAGCCGCAGAATACAGACCCCGGTGAGAGCACGCTGTCTTGCGCTGCTGGCAATGGTTTGCCTGGCAACCGCCGGGCGGCTCCAGGCTGCCGAACCCGGCCTCGCCGTTCGCCTGTGGACCAGCGACAGCGAAATCGGCGAGCCGCGTGACCGCTTCCTGCCCGGGCAGGAGGTATTCGTGTGCGCTGCTGTTTCCGCAAGCGAAATGCCTGCCAAGGCGCGGGTGCGGATCTCGCTGTCGCTCGAGAACCCGCGCGGCTGGCGCGCAGAACTGAAGCCGGACATTGATACCGCCGTCAAGAAACTCGAATCGGCCTATTGCCGCTCATATTCTTTCGGCGAGGCGCTGCCGGCGCGAATGTGCGGGAGATACGATGCGATGGCGCATGTCGAGTGCGGAGACGCGCCTGCGGTTGATACCGGCGCGCGCTTCTCGATCGAGCCGCCCGTTATGCTCGAGAAGGCATGGGTGGATCGCCTTCCCATCGCACTGCCCAGGCCGGGGAGCAACCGCCTGGTTGTCGGCCAGAATTTCTACTTTCATGCGCGCCACGTGGTCAGCGACCTAGTTGATCCCAAGGAGGCGCGCCTGACTGTCGAATGGAGCGCTCTGAGCGGCGAGAAGTTGATTCCGCTGTCGGCTTCGATCACCAAGGGCCTCGACGGCGATCCCGAGGAGCGAACGCTCACGCGCGCACTTTCCGAACAGCCGCCCAGCGGCAATATGGCGGGCAATTTCACATTGAAATGCGTCGCCAGGCTGGGGGAGTTCTGCAGCGAGCCGCTGGCCACTCCGTTCGTCATCCTCAGCCGGCCCCTGCCCGCGCCGGATCAAGCGTTCACATCGCTGATCGCAGTTGTCGCGAAGCCGACTCTGGTGCGGCCCGGCAAGGGCGTTACATTGGTCGCGAAATACAAGGTCTGGGGCTTGCCGAGTGGTGAGGGGGTGACCATTATCGAGCGGCCGTTGATTAGCGCTCACGGGCGAGACTGGGCGCTGCCGATGCGCTCGGTCGAGAGGGCCGACGGATTCTACGTCTCGTGGCTGAAGTTCGCTGTTCCGGCCGACGCACGGGCCGGCGTTTACTCCTATGAGTTCTCTCTCCTCGCCCCCCGGCGAGCCCTGTGCAGTGGAAAAGCATCGTTCACCGTGCAGCCGCTCGTGATCAAATGTTCGAACCTTTCGGTCTGGCCTCCGAAAGCGAAGCCCGGCGAACAGGTAACGTTCGCCTTTCGCTTCGATGTGCAGGGCCTTGTTGAGGGGGAATCTGTGCCCGTGGAACGCGTGGTCTCGATCAAAGGCCCGCGCACCATGACCTCGACGCGAAAGGGCTGGCTGCGCCATGTCCCAGGGGCCGTTTACCGCACCAGGCTGTTAGTCATGATCCCGAATGGCTGGCCTGCGAGCAAATACGAGGTTACCGCCCTGGTAACATGCCCCGACGCCAGCACCACCGAGGCCGCCGCCTCCTTCGAGATCACACCGCAGTAGGAGCCTGGCTGGCCGGCTCCGTCGGCAACGGGGCGAAGGGCCACTCCTTGTTCTGCCGCGCCCAGTAGAGAAACGCCGCCACTCCCAGCACCGTCCACCCGATGGTCAGGCCAATGGAAAGCCATCCCGCAGCCAAGAATATGTAGCAAAAGCCGAGGAAAGATATGACCGCAGGGATCGGATAGAGCCACATCTTGAAAGGCCGATTGAGCGCGGGCCGATCGCGGCGCAGCACAACCAGCGCGACGGCCTGCGCGAGAAACTGGATGCCGATGCGCGTCGCGATGCACGCCATCACCACCGTCTCCAGTGGCAGCAGGCTGGCGAGCGCCACCATGCCCCCGACGAGCAGAAGCGAAACGTGCGGGAAGTGACGCGTTGGATGAACGGCGGCCACCTGCTTGAAGAAATAACCGTCGCGCGCCGCGGCGAACGGGACGCGCGAGTAGCCGAGCATCAGCGCATAGATCGAGCCGTAGGCCGTGAACACGATCAAGAGCGTCATGAGGATTGCCGGGCCGCGCCCGTAGATACGCTCGATGAACATGCTCCCCATGTGGTTCAGATAGTCCGTCCTGAGCGCCCCCGATCCAGGGTTCAGCCCCGCCGCGAGTTGCTGCTTGCCTTGCCCCGTGAATACGTCCTGCCATGGTATCACGCCTATCATGCTGATATTGATCAGGATATAGATCAACGCCACGGCAATCACTGAGATGAGCACCGCGCGGGGCAGCACCCGGCCGGGATCGCGTACTTCCTCTCCCACGTAGCATGCGCTGTAGTAGCCCATGTAGTCATACATCGCGATGAGGGTTGCATGGCCCAGGCCCAAGACGAAGCCGAACGAGAAGGTGAAAGCGCCGGGCGGAAATGAGAAGGCGTTCTTCCAACTGAAGTGCGTGAGCCCGGTGAAGATGGTCCAGGAGATGGTGATCAACATGCCTGCCCACAGCGCCACGGTGATCCTGCCTACGGCCCCAATCCGCCGGTAATGGAGCCAGATGGTGAAGACCGCGACTCCGGCGGCCAGCAGTCGAAGCGTCCACTTGCCGCCGAGCGCAGGCACCGCGTAACTCAAGTAGTTCACCAGGCCGATGTTGCCGGATGCGACCTCAAGGGGCATGCTCAGGAAAAACTGCCAGATGAAAAGAAAAGCCATCAACTTGCCGCAGTGCCGCCGGAATGCCTCGCGCAGGTAAATGTAGGTGCCGCCGTCGCCCGGCAGGCTGGCGCTCAGTTCGGCCCATATCTGGCCGTCGCAAACCGCAATCAGTAAAGCCACCAGCCACCCCAACATGCACTGCGGCCCGCCCATCGCGGCGAGGATCAGGGGGATGGTGATGAACGGCCCCACCCCCACCATGTTGGCCATCCCCGCGGCTGTCGCCTGAAGAAGGCCGAATCCGCGTTCGAGGTGCGGGCGCTGGTCCTCACTTTGCATGGCGTGCTTGTCCTGTCTTGGCGAACCCCAATGACCAGGCGATCGGGACAGTGCGCATCGGGCGCAAGGCCACGCGCAGCAGGCTGCCCTGCGCGCTGACCGTCGCCCCGCGGCACCACACCACTCGGAATCCGCCTGGCATCCAGACCGTCATTGTGTGCGTCGCCCCCGTGATCCCATTCGCAGTGCCCCTCAGAATCATCGGTCTCGCATCCCAGCGCACGTCGCGCAGCAGGATTGCGCCCTGGGTCACGTGCCGGTCGGTCGAGATGACCTGGGGCCTGCCAAGATTCCGCCTTATGCACAACAGGCGCACGCTGCGGGGAGGGACCCTCACCCGGACGCTCCCACGGTGCGAGCCCAGGTATTGCTGGCTCCAGAACTCGAACACGTGATACTCGCGCCGGCTGTCCAGCCCCAGTTCGGCGAAGGAGATTGGCATCGAGATGAGCAGTTCCCGCCCTTCGCCGTCCTTGTCCAGCCCCCAGTTGAAGACGCCCACCACGTGCCATTCTTCCCAGGGCGTCTCGACCGCCAGGTCCCAGATATTCGGCACTTCGCTCCTGAAAAGGTCAACCGGGCGGGCGGCGCGCGGATAAACGGGGATCACCTTGCGGTAGGCGTCAATCTGCCAGGGCTGCATCTCGATGAACGCATCGCCCATTTTCGCCGCGCCCCCGCTGAGCGCCGTGCCTGTTACGCGGACGATGGCCTCGTTTTTCGTCTGGGGCGGGCGCATCTGTATCGCGTCGGCGTGGTTGATCCAGATGCGGCCCTGCATCCAATACCGGCGCGCAACGGCTCGCAGCGCGGGCACCGTTCCCCTTCCCCCCGCGCCGACCCATGTATGGGCCTGCGGCCCTTCATGCTCGAGCAGCCACCAGCCCGGCCACGAATCCCACGAGGTCCTCATGCATTCCGCCAGGCCGTAGCAGACCCCCTTGGCAGAGGTTTCCGACATCACGCACCCGCGCGGCAGCACCGACCGGATGGCCTTCAACGCGGCGCGGTAGGCCTCCACGTTCGTCATGTTCGAGCGATAGCGAGTCCCCAGCAGCGCGTAGTAAGTGAAATCTGGCTTCAACCACCCGCTGAAACCCCAGCGATTCACCAGCGTGTCAGTGAGTTCCCTTATCCACTGCCGCACCTCGGGCCTCGAAACATCGAGAACGAGGTCCCTATCAACGATACTCTTGCCCACGGGGCTGACCGGCAGCAGCCAGTCGGGATGTTTCACTGCCACCTCTGATCCGGGGGCCGCCGTGCAGGGCGCATACCAGATCCCCGGTTTCAACCCGCGTTGTCTTATCTGCTGCGCGAGCCAGGCCATGCCGTGCGGAAAGCGCTTCGCATCGGCGCGCCACGTTCCCCGCGCGACTTGCCAGGCATCATCAACCTGGAAATACTCGAGCCCCCAGTCGCGGAACTTGCGCGCCGCGAAATCCAGGTTCCTTATGAAGAGATCCTCGTTGATGTCCCGCCCGTAGGAGTACCAGTAATTCCATCCTGTCGGGATCGGGCCTTTCCAGGGGCGGATCGCCAGATAGCGCGCGATCTGATCGCCGTATTCCTCCAGGGCGTGGAAAGGGGTTCTTGCGAGACCATCAACCATGAAGGCCTCGGATTGCTCGCTCTTGCCGCGCGTTAGAGTGCGCGGGGTCATGTAGATGCAATCCCCTCGCCAGGCGGAGAATCCGGACTCGCCGCGCTGGCCCCGGCTCACCACCATCGGAACCGATCGTTCGAACGAAAGGAAGCCGCCCAGTAGGCTCCTGCCCGAGGTCAGGTCATAGATGATGCTGTTCCAGTTAGCATTGCAGGCCTGCGTGCCGGGCAACAGGCGCGGATCCGCATCGTCCACAATCTCGTGTCCATTATCGAGGACCCGACACGAGATAGGACTGGAGCCGACCATCGCCGCCCCGCCCCCTGGCGCTCCGACGAACAGAGGCTGCAAAGAGAGGACCTCCACTGGGGCCTTCCCCCGGTTTCTGACCGCCAGATCAAACACGGCGAACCGCTTGCCTGCATAGATTCTGCCCCGCCAAGAGAGCGATACCGGCGGCTGAATGACGCGGATATCCAACTGAACGGCCTGTGCCTCTCCGAGCCGGTCGCGGATTTGCAGCCGACGCGGTGTCCGGTCGCCGGCATCGCGCGTCGAGACCGTAACCTCTTGATCGCCCATCTTGAGCCGCACCGCGCCGATCGCCCCCTTGATTACCTGGCGCCCTCCGCCGGACAATAAGACAGTCCCGCGCGCAACGTCGAACCTCAAGCGCACGATCCCGTTGTCCAGGACGCGCTCGGGCGCGCTGCCCCAGGCGTTCGGCAAAGTCGCGATCGCAACCGCGAGGCAAGCACATGCTCGATATGCCATAGCCGGTCCCTCCGCGCCTGCTTATTCGCCGGCGCAGCATTTCAACCTTCCCCGCCGGACCGCCGGAGCCGACGAAAGAGGACGGAGTCTGCACGCGTCGAAGCGCGAGGCCAGGTTGGCCGAAGATGCCCAAGAGCGGGAGCGAAGAGAAGACAGGGCGCGGCTCGCTGCTGTTCAGCGCACTCATCCCTGCGCTCGCTTTCTGCCTGGGATGGGGCATCAGGGGCGTTTTCGGCCACAAGCGCGGGCCGATGGTCCCGGGGGCGATGGCCGGGCTGTCTCTCGCGCTCAGCCCGGGGTCCAGGCTGCGCAAGCGCGCGGGCTGGATGATGGCCGCCGCAGTCGCAGGGTTCTCGTTCGGAGGCGAGGAGACCTATGGCCAGACGATCGGCCTGACGCAGGGCCCCAGCCGAAAGCACACCTACTGGTGGGGCCTGCTCGGCCTGGCAGTGAAGGGCGCGCCGTGGATCGGCCTGGGTGGGCTTTACCTCGGCATGGCCGCAGGGCGAAGGAGATACACGCTCAAGGAGATCGCTTTGCTTTCGGGCGGCCTGCTTGGCATGGGGGCGCTCGGCACGCAACTACTGAACCGGCCCCATCAGCCGCCCGATAGACTGCCCAGGATATACTTCTCCAACTTCGTCAATCCCGCAGACCCGAACAACCCGCCCAGGATCGAGTGTTGGGGCGGGCTGTGGGCCGGGTTTCTTTTCCTGTGGGCCTATGTGAGCATGGTGAAGCGCGACCCGTTCGCCTCCCGCATGGGCCTATGGGGCTTGCTCGGCGGCGCGGCCGGTTTTCCGGCGGGACAGGCGATCCAGGCCTGGCGGAGGGGCAAGGAATCCTTCCCGCCCGCCCTCGACAGGTGGATTGACTGGTGGAAGGTCATGGAGATGACCTTCGGGTTCATCGCCGGCCTCGCTCTCGGCCTGGGCGAATACTTCTCCCGCCGGTTCGAGCCCGATGAGCCGGAGTCGGAGCCTGCATCCCTTTCGCCCGCCGCTGAAGCGGCACTGGCGCTTGCTTGCATGGTTCCTGTCGCTGCGGTGGACTTCGGCCTGATCCCCGACCCGCACCCCGACCACATTCCCCGCTTCCCCGCGCACCTGCCTTTCTACGTCTGGCTCCTTCCAGGCCTGCTCGCATTTTCGAATGAGCGCCTGGCGTGGATGAGCGCAATCGGCCTGCCGTTCGCGCTGCACGCCCAAGATACAGCCTATGCCTACTGGGTGCGCGAGAAAAAACTGCTGCCCGCAAGTCTCACCGTTCCGGCGGCAGCCGCTGCATCTGCTGCCGCCTTCGTCCTCGGCGAGCATTGGGGCCGCAAGGAGCAGCAAGCGCCGGGCAGCATCGCACCTGGTGCCCTGGCGTTCACCGCGTGGGCCTACTCGCTCATGTCAGCGGCCAAGGAGATGATCGTCCCGCGCCTTGTCGGCCCGGACGCCAGGGGGCCGCTGCTTCAGCGCTTCGCGAATCCTTCCACCGGCACGCACGCCGCTTTCTTCGCCCTCGCCTCAATGCTCAGCGCCTGGGCTGCAACCAGGACCGACTGACTGTCATTCCGAGCGAAGCGAAGAATCTCACCCCAAACGCAGCCGCTGACGCTTTGCAGCGGAGGCGCGGCCCGTTGGCGCGTAGCCGGGGCCCCCACGGATCGAGCGTCTAGGCCCCGGCAGCGGGGGTTCACCCGGGCATGGCAGCTTCTTGCATCAGAAGGCAACGCACGCAGGAGCGTAGCCACTAGTTGGCAGGACAAGATCCGATCCCCAGCGAAGTGCCCTGGGATGGAGAATGACCTGTCGCCGCTCGACCAGAAGGGCAAGCTGCTGGAGAGGTGGATCGTCGGGCTCCTCATGTTCGTGCCCCGCTTTGTGCGCACCTACGCGACCATGGTGGCGCGCCCGCGGCATTACTTCCATGGGCTACGGGATTCGGGGCGCCATCCATCTTTGGTCAGTCCCTGGACTTTTTGGCTGGTCAACGTGGTCGTGGTGAAGGTGCTATCCGGGTTGCACACAGAGGCGGGGAAACTCTGGAGCCTGAGTGCCGTAAGTGACTTTGCCGGCCTCTTGGAGGGGCTAGTGCTGTACCCCTGCTTCCTCGTGGGCATACTTGGTATTCGCGGCTGGCACAACCTATGGCGGATGCTGCGCATCGTCTGCTCCTGCTCCGTTCTCTTATTGCCGCTTTATGTGCTGGCCAGGATTCCTCCTGATGACATAATCGAGAAGTACGTCGATAGCGCTTTCCAAGGTACGCGCGCCGCTGTCTCCTGGTATCATGCAGCCACGTTCGTACTTGCTCTCGGCGCCTTCTTCGGATGGTTCGTCCTGCTTGGTTTCGGTATCCGACAGGTGTTCCGCAGAACAAGACTGTCGATCGGCCTGAGCCTCCTCGCCCTCATCTCCGTCGAGTTTACACTATGGGTTGTCTCGATGTTCCTCTATGGCGTACCAATCGCGCTTGGGGAGGTACGCAGGACTGTCCAGTTATTCAGCCCCGCGCGCACTGCACTTATCCAGACACCGCCTGATTACGCCCGCGCTGCGAAGTGGTTCAGCTCTATGTACACAGGTCGTCGTCTACGCCTTGCCCGGAGGTATCGCCTCGGAGCGCGCATCGGACGCACAGCCGCCGAGCTTGCCTACTCAGCAGTCATGTTCAAGCAGCCGGATGTCGAGAAGAAGCTCTACGACTGCCAGATGGCCGTAATAGCCCAGGACAACAAGAAGGCCGCAGCACTTCTCGTAGACGTGACGCACGGGCTCAATTCGAGCAAAGACCCTGTGCGCAGAATGCTCGTCACTCGCAAACTCGATGATGAGTTGAGAGTCATTCGGAAGATGGTCGCCGACAATTCCTACGACCCAGATGGGAACGGGGCATCGCCTGCACCTACCGAACCGTTCGAAATCCCGTGGCCGACGCCATTCCCATGAGGAATCACATTCTCGTTGTCCCGCTTAGCCCCACCGGAAGACAGGCAGGCCCTGGGTCAGGCGTACGCGCTCCTCAGGCGAGAGGCGACTGATTAGTCGGCATCAAGGCCGCCTTCTTCACTTTGGCCTCACTCCTAACCGCCTTCGCCGCCGCCCGCGCGGACTGACTGGAGGTTCCGTCACCACGGCCCTTTGGGCAGATGGTGCCGCATCATGTCCTTTCCTGCCATATCACCCGTGGAGGCATCTCAAGAATGACCGGGGCGAGGCGCGCTTCGTTCTACATCTCACTCGCGCTCTAGGAGGCGACCGTCTCGTCTGCCCTGCCAAACAGGTGGTAGTCAATTTCATCCATTGGGAAGAGCCCGTGGAAGTACTCGGGCGATCCCTTGGCCTGTGCCAGGAGCCTGCAGTAGGTGCCGAAAAGCGCCGTGTTCGTAAGCTTCCTCTCCCACTCCCACGGCACTAGGTCCTCCTCTTGTGTCAGGCCGCCCCTGCACATGTGCCCGACCAGAGCGCGGAATCGAGGAACGTTCCACGAAACGACTGGGCACAGCCGTATCGGTCCGCTTCTTAGGGGTGCTGGGTAGCAGACAAGCCTGTCGAAGCCCCACATCTCCTTCACATGAGGCATCTGGTTGCTGCACGCGATGCCTATCCAGTCCTGTGCACGTTCAATAGCGTGAGCAGCCACCACAGCGGGCCCGTAGGTCAGTGAGCCCCACTGGAATTCGCCGTGGCTTATGGCTCCACGAATTGGCAGAGACTGGGCTATCCCTGCTTCCAGCAAGTGGCGACCGTAATTTACGAGTCGGCCCAGTCCATCCGGTGTCTCATCAACCGCCGCGAACACCGTATCCGATACCAGCATGACCTCCCTGATTCGCGCCTCTGCAGCGCCACCTCTTGCCATGGAGACCCACTCGTCCACGCGCGTCTCGAGCACTTCGGGTGTCGAGTTGGTGACAATGTTGCTGAACCCTAGGACGTCAGCAATTAGGAAGTAGCCGGCCTTCATCGTTCAATGACTCCTTGCGAGCTAGTGGCCGGAAGCATTCTACTCCGCGGAGTCGCCAGGCGCAACGGGACTCGTAGGCGTTGACGGGCACGATGAGGGCTGATAGAATCAGCCCTACCATGCTTCCTGCGAAAGAGCAACTCGAAATACTGCGCCGTGGAACTGCCGAGATCATCCCCGAGGAGGAACTGGAACGGCGTATCGGAGAGGGCCGCCCGCTGCGCGTGAAGTGGGGCGTTGACCCCACCGGCCCCGACATTCACCTTGGTCATGCAGTCGTGCTGCGAAAACTGCGCCAGTTCCAGGACCTGGGGCACATCGCAGTCCTCATCGTCGGCGATTTCACAGGTCTGATCGGCGATCCCTCTGGCAGAACGGAAAGCCGTCCTCAACTGACCGCCGACCAGGTGCGCGAGAACATGCGCCACTACCGGCGCCAGGCGTTCATGATTCTCGACCGCGAGCGCACGGAGTTTCATTACAACAGCAGGTGGCTGGGCAAACTCTCATCCTCGGACATCCTACGCCTGTGCGGCAGCACGACGGTCGCCCAGATCCTGGTGCGCGAGGGTTACGCCGAACGTTACGCCGCCGGAGAACCCATCGGCCTGCACGAGTTGCTGTATCCGCTTTTTCAGGCATACGATTCCATCGCCGTGCGCGCCGACGTCGAACTCGGAGGAACCGAGCAGAAGTTCAACCTGCTGGTCGGCAGGGAACTGCAGCGCAGCAACCCTCTGGGAGAGTCCCAGCCGCAGCAAATCTGCGTCACGATGCCCATCCTGATCGGCACCGACGGGCAGCAGCGCATGGGCAAGTCGCTGGGCAACTACATCCCGGTTGGCACCACCGCCGAGGACCTTTACGGCAAGGTGATGTCCATCGCGGATAACCTCATCGGGCAGTATCGGTGGCTGCTCACCGACACGCCGGAGTTGGAGATTAAGGCCCTGGAGGAGGACATCGCGGCCCGCCGCGTCAACCCGCGCGACGCCAAGAGCGCGCTTGCCAGGGACATAGTCGCCTGGTTGAGGGGCAAGCGGGCGTGCGTGCGGGCGGAAAAGGCCTTCCAGCGCATATTCGCCGGCAAGCAGCCTGACCGCGAAGCGCTGCTTCAGGCGGCCGGGCACGTGTCGCTTCCCGCCGGTCGAATGTGGATCAGCACCCTTCTGGTGCAGGTGGGGTTAGTTGGCTCTGCCAGTGAGGCGAGGCGCGTCATTTCCCAGGCCGGCGTGTGGGTCGAAGATCAGAACATCACCGACCCACAGCAGGAGGTGGAACTCCAGGAAGGCATGTTGGTTCGCGTCGGCAAGCGCCGCGCCGCGGTCATCCACCTGGCAGACGCTTGAGGCTGGCGAGCGGGGTGACAGAAATGGGCAACGATTACAAGGTCGTGCGGGTCGCGCTGCAGGGGGCGATTGGCGAGCCCGAGAGGGCGGTGATCGAGGCCTTAGCGGCGTTGTATCCCCCGGAGCAGATACGCCTGGAAGTGGCCGGGAAAGAAATCCTCGTCCACCTCCGTGCCCTTGACGTCCGTCGGTTCCGGGCCGATGTTTCGGCACTGTTGGCACAGCACGGGCTGCCTGAGACAGGAAGTTCGCTGATTCGCGTCGTGGACAGCGTGGAGGCGATCGGCAGCTACGGCGTCAAAGGCAGGAAGCGCATTTTCGTCGGTTACGCCGGCGAACGGAAGGTCAAGAACCGCGAAGACAAAGAGCGGAAGAGAGTCGGCTACTTCTACGCGCGGCAGCACCCGTTCGCAAGGCGAAACAATGAGATCCCGCAGGAGTTCACCGACCAGATCCTCTGCGGCGACAGCGAGCAGATACTGAAGCAGCTGCCTGACAACTGCGTTGACCTGATGTTCACCTCGCCGCCTTACAATTTCGGCCTCGAATACCAGGGCACTCAAGATGCCAAGTACTGGGAGAACTACTTCGGGAAATTGCTGGCCATCTTCGACGAGTGCATAAGGGTGCTCAAGTACGGGGGTCGGGCGGTGGTAAACGTCCAGCCGCTTTTCTCCGACTACATTCCCAGCCATCATATCATCAGCAGTTTCTTCATGGACCGCAAGATGATCTGGAAAGGCGAAATCATCTGGGAGAAGAGCAACTATAACTGCAAGTACACGGCGTGGGGCAGTTGGAAGAGCCCGAGCAGTCCGTATCTCAAGTACACGTGGGAGTTTCTCGAGATCTTCGCAAAGGGGGACCTGAAGAAAGAGGGAAGGGCCGAGGACGCCGACATCACCGCCGAGGAATTCAAGAAGTGGGTGGTCGCCAAGTGGGCGATTGCACCCGAGAGAAACATGGAGACCTACGGCCACCCTGCAATGTTCCCCGAGGAACTGGCATACAGGGTCATCAAACTGCTCAGTTACAGAAATGACGTGGTACTGGACCCATTCAATGGCGTCGGCACCACAACGGCGGTCGCTGCGCGGCTCGGCAGAAGATTCCTTGGCATAGACATCTCGGAGGACTACTGCCGCAAGGCGCGCCAAAGGCTTGCGACAGTGCAGCGGGACCTCTCCCCAGCGAACCTCCGTGGCAGAAGGCTGCCTGCTGGACGGGTCAGGGCAGCACTGCAGTGCGCTTGATGAATTCCTTGAAGCGTTTCTCGAATTGAGAGCGCGGCATCAGGACGGCGCGGCCGCAGCGCAGGCATTTCAGCCGCACGTCCATCCCCACGCGCACGATCTCCCACTCGTCCGAGCCGCAGGGGTGCGGACGCTGCGTGCGCACCTGGTCGCCCAGGCTGATCTTGATCGGGCCATTCACAGCGCTTGCTGTTCTCGCTCCCGCAGTATCCTTTTCAGGGCGGGGCGCGCCTGGCGCAAATAGCGCCTTCCGCTTTCCACCGTCGCCTGCGCCCGGGCGATCTGTTCGGCAGACACGGGGCAATTGCCGTAGCGAGCCCGCATGAAATCATGGGTCAACTGCGCGAGCGCATCGAGCCACGAGCCGAGCGCCGCTGCGGCAGTAGCGCGAACATATTCCAGGTGCTCCAGCGGGGTCTGCCAGCCCTTGCGCCCCAGCCCGCTGCGCGCGAGCAAGCGCAGCGCCCGGGCATAGACAGCGATCAGCCCTTCTCTGGCGTCGGGCCCTTGAGAGCGCGCCACGCGGCGCAGCCGGATTCCGCGCCGCAGCCTGGGGAGAAGGACGAACCACGCCAGCACGGCCAGGGCGACTGCGCCGGCTCCGCCTGCGTATGTTGCGATCCCCCGCAGCAGAGCACCCACCGTCCCGGTGAGGCCGGCTGATCCCCCTTCGGCCACATCGGGAGTGGCCTCCAGGGGCACCCAGCCCACCGGCGGCAGATAGACCTCGGCCCATGCGTGCGCGTGGGAGTTCTTGACCACGTAAACCTCCGCGTCGGTGTCATACTCCCCGGGCAGGTAGCCCACCGCGAACCTGGACGGGATTCCGGCTGCGCGGCAGAGCATGGCGAGGGCGGATGCATATACATCGCAGTAGGCTCTTGGATTTGACGATTTCACGAAATAGGCGACCACATCCTCGCCAGCGGGGACAGCAGGCGCGTTGAGGCTGTAGGTTCCGTGCGATCTGACCCACCTCTGCAGGGCCAGCGCCTTTTCCAACAGCGTGGTCTTTCCCGCTATGATCTGGCGCGCGAGGAGCCACATGGCTTCCTGGGCTGCCAATGGTATCCCTTTGCGATAGCGATTCAGCACCGCGGGCACGGGCTGGTCGGTCATCCTCGGCAGCGGGTCGGCGGGCACCAGAGAAGTAGCGACATACTGCGCGCCCGTCGGTATCCACGCCCCGCCCCTGAGCCCGGCTGCGCCCGATCCGTCAACCACGAGACTGTCAACCGGCGTATCGGGAGATCGAACAAAAGTGAAGGACTTTGGCTCGCCCGCGGCCGCCAGGTCTCTGCGAGGCTGTTCGAGCATGAAGGTCTGTGCAATGGCGACTCGCCCTCGTGCATCCTCCGCGCCCCCAAGTTCGAAGACGCCCGAGGGGCTGTAGATGATGTTCGCCTCCTGTTCGGTCCTCCACGAGCGGCCGGTGTAGATCTCGTAGGTGCGGGTCCGCCAGTACGCCTGCCGGTCGCTTTTGACCGTGAACTGGACCGTTCCCGTGAGTCTCACCGGCCCTGATCCGATCTCATACGTGTCGGGTGAGCGCGCAGGCCACCCCGCCGCAGGAGGCCCTGGCTGGGGCAGCACGGGCGCCAGGATGGGGCCGTGGGGCGGGCGCACAACCCCGAACGCGCGGGAGGCCTGGCTAATCGGTCGCGCCAGAATGAGCCCGACTGCCACGAGCGCGACGAAGATGCCGCACGCTGCGGGCAGGTGCTGCAACGGCGACAGTGCGTGTTCGGCCACCTGTGCGCTTTCCTGCTCCCAGATCCAGCGCACGTGGCTTGCCAGGATAATGGCGCTGAGCACAAAAGCCAGGAATGCCAGCCGCATTGCCGGGCCGGGATTCTCCGCTGCCAGCAACCCATAGAGAGCAAGACCCGGAACCACTGAGAAGAGCGCATCTCCTGCACTGAAAACTGCAAAACTCCGCAGCACAAGTATCGCCAGGAGCACAAGGCCAAGGCTGCTCTCGGGCCCCATCATGCCAAGAGTCGGGTCAATTCTCTCCCAGAACCTCGCACTTCCCTTCAACATCAGGAGCACGGCCAGTATCGCAGTTGCCGCTGTCAACATCCAGCCGTACTCTCTCAGACCGGCCCTGCGCAGCGACCAGCAGAACACGAGGCCCAGGCCGAAGGCCACTGGGATGATCTGCCACAGGATCAGCGACGGCATGGCGAGCAGTGCCGCCAGCGCCCCGGTCATCGAGACCGCAAACGTGAGCAGGTAAAGGATGTTATCCTCAGGCTTGGGGAAATGCTCGACCCTGGCCTCAGATCGCTGCATAGCCGATTCTCCTGAGCGCAGCGGCGAGGTCGTCATCGGGGCCCAGTATCTGGACGCTGGCGCCGGCGCGCGAGAGCGCAGCAGCAAAGGCCGACACCCCGTCATCGCCCGGCGGGCGGCCCGCGAACGCCTGCGCATCCAGCAGCAAGACGCACAGGTGCACGCGGCGGGCCGACCATCTGGCCGCCACCTCGATCAGGCTCTCGTCGAGGTCGGTGGTCGCTGCCATCGCGAGGCTGCCCGGGTTGACTTGCGGCTCCATGCGCTTGAGCACCGCGCCTATCCGCTCCGCGCCGTCGGCGTTCACCCGGGCAAGCGCTTCGTAGATCGCATGGATCTCATCTCTGTTGCTGGCTCGCACTGAATGCGGCCCCGCTGCATCGCTGAAACCCAGCGACGCCGATGCTCCATGCCTGATCGCGAAGCCAGCCAGGGATGCGGCGGCTTTCACCGCCACCTCCAGCGTGGTCCTCTTGCCTTCCCCGAGTTCGGTCCCCGCCCTGGCGTCCAGGCAGATCGCCACATCGCGAGCAAACGACTGCTCGAATTCTACCACCGCCAACTTGCCCAGCCTGGCCGTGGACTTCCAGTGTATTCTCTTCTGCTCATCTCCCGGCCGGTATTCGCGAATGGTCGCAAACTCGAACCCCCTCCCGGCGACCGCCGGACGTTCCGTCTCGATCGTTCCGAAAGCATGCCCTCCCCCCCGCTGCGGCGCATCGAAGGGCAGGGGGGTGGGATAGACCACCAGTTCAGTTCGCTCCGACAGCGGCTTCTGCGCCTGGAACAGGCCGATCGGGTCGCTGGCCTGCACGCTCGCCGGGCCGACCGCGAACACTCCTCTCTTTTCGGCCCGCGCCTGGTAGGTGAATTCCAACGGCTTTCCCGGCCAGGCAGCCGCAATCGCAAACGATAGATAGGAATCGCTGGCAAACCACTCGGGGAGCGCATCCGAAACGCGCAAGAAGAACTTGGGCAGCCTGCCCCTGTTGCGCACCCGCAGCGACACCGTGAAATCGCTGCCCTCGAACACGCGCTGGGGCGCCTTGCGCCGGCATTCCACGCCCCTCAACCCCAACCGGCAAGCGGCATACGCCACGATGGGCAGAGCGACCGTTACCCCGGCCATGAACTGGAGATTGGGTACATTCCTGAGAACCGCCGCCGCCAGCATGAACGCCGTAGCGGCGACCATGAATACCTGTTGAACCGACATACTCGTTGCCGCCGTTCAGATTCTACCCATTCAGCCTGTTGATGGCAACCGCCCCAGTTGCGGGCGCGCTCCTCACGCGGCCCGTCATCTTCCCCCGCAGGCGAGCCAGGGCCACCAGCATTTGCTGTTTGCGAGTGGTCGCTTTGCCGTCGAGTTGAGCATCGCGCGCCGCCCTCAGCGCCGCTCCCAGTGCTGCTCCCTCTGCAAACCCGAGGCGCAAGAGATCATTGCCGGTGATCTTGGGTTTGACCAACCGCCAGCGCTTCAGGTATTGCACCATCTGCTCGCGAGTCCGCTGGCTGCGTGCCGCAGAAGCCAGGGCAATTACCACTTGGAGCGGCAAGGCATCGAGCACGCGAACGACCGCAGAAGGCCTGGCCCTTGTCAACCGCCTTGCAAGCGAGCGCCGGGCCTTGCTCATTACCCTCACGGCATTGAGAGCACTTCCCGACAGGCCAAGGCATCTTGCGGCCTCGACGGGCTGCGCCGAAAACGCGAGCACGCACAACAGCAGTACCTCGCGGCGGTCGCGCTCGGGGACAAGGTGTGCACACTCGCGTGCTCGCGCCAGCGCATCGGAAAGCCTTCCTCCGCTCGAAAGCCCTGGCAGAATCGCATGTGTGAGCCCGATCCGCTTTGCCAGGGACAGCGCGGCGGCGGGGTCGGGCTCGCCGAGCAGAAGGTATATCTCCTGCCTAATCCGATCCGCGCTCACGCGACCTACCATCCCCGAGCAAACTGCTGCGACGGCCAGCCTTCGGGTGGCAGCATCGAATGAGAAGCCGAGCCTGGCGGCAAGGCGAATGCCGCGAAGGATTCGCGTGGGGTCATCGGTGAAACTGCGCTCGTGCAGCACGCGCAAGATCCTGGCCTGCACATCCCCGCGGACGCTGTATGGGCCAAACAGCCTGCCGCGATCGAGACCCGCGAGACCGACAGCCATCGCGTTGATGGAGAAATCTCGCCTTATCAGGTCATCATCAGAGTGCGCGGGGGATACTTGTGGCAGCGCGCCCGGCCGCGCATAGGTCTCGCGGCGCGCGCGCGCGATGTCAACAACACCTTCCGCCAGGATAACACTGGCCGTGAGGAAGCGCGGTTCGTAACGCCACTGTGCTTTCAGGAGCGCAGCCATCGCACGCGCGAATCGCCGCGCATCGCCCTCGATCATCAGATCGAGGTCCTGTGGCCGCCTACCGAGCAGCATATCGCGCACCGTCCCGCCCACCAGGTACAAATTCGCGCCCTGCTCGCGGGCAACCCGCAGCGCGGCTCTCACCGCCCGCCGGTGGGGGCCTTTCAGCCGCCCTATCCAGTCAACAACATTCTGCTTCATCGTTGTCTAGTCTGCTGGCGTATATAGGAGACCCGTCTCACAACCTTGCTTCGCCGCCGTGGCCACAAGAATCCCCCTCCCCCCATTGTGGGGGAGGGTGGGGGTGAGGGGATGTATTGTCACCCCCACCTTCATCCTCCCCCATCAAGGGGGAGGAGTAGCCTTTCAAACCACGCAGCATTGACTGTATGACATCTACCAAGGTTCGCCCCTACTAATCGAAAGGTATCAGCGGGGCCTGCACTTTCCAGATGCACGCGACCAGAGTCCACGCCACCGCCATCATCAATTCGCCGAAGATCAGCCCCAGGAAGAAGGGCCGTGCCTTCACGAACAGGCGCGTTCCTCCGTAATGGACTGTCAGGCTCTTGAGCGCCCATGCTACCAGCATTGGGAACCAGAAGACAACTACCCCCCACGTCGTTGACATCGCGTATCCAAGCGGGTGCAGCGGCCACCAGTGAAAGCGCATCCGCAAGATGCTCAGCAACACCGTTACCAGAACCCCGACCATGAAAAAGGTCGGCCCTTTCCAGACAAATGAGTTCTGGCCCTGCATCAGGGGCTCATGCTCCCGGAGAAACTGTGTGGGCGCCGAGTAGTAAATGTAGCCATACATCGTTACGGCCGCGCGATGGTATGGCAGCCACATCTGGATCAGGCCGCCGATCAGGGTGGCGCCCAGCAATCCTGCGGCGAACGCCCACAGCAGGCTGCGCCTGCTCACCCCCAGGGAGTCCGCAGCCTTCTGCCCATCGAGAAATCCAGTTACAGTGATTCCCCTCAGGTCGCGCGTCAGCATTCCCTGCGTCCAACTGAGCGCCGTCAGAGTGGAAGGGCCGACCGCTGCCTTGCTGGCCGCCAGGCCGTAGATGTCCAGCGGGGTGAAGCACCCCTCAGTCATCAGCAGGCCCGCCTCGGCGGTTGCGCGCGCCATTATGACCGCCTGAACCAGCACATAGACGAGGATCTCGAAGGCCGCGAATGACAGCGACAAGCCCGCTGTCGTTGCCCAGACAACCGCCGCCATCACGCTGACCGCGAAACCGCCCAGGGCCACGCGGTAGGGCAGCAATTCCTCGCCCGCCCTCTCGCGCCGGCGAAGCGCCTCTTTCACCCCGGGCCACGCCAGCCACAGCAGATACCCCGCCAGCACGAAGAACGCCCCCGATGTCTGATAGGCCAGATAGTCGTGGGCAGCGGCATGTGGAGCAATCTGCAGCCGCGCCCCGGACATCAACGCAGCAACATCCTCCACCTTGCCCAGCAGGTAGAAGAACCAGAAACTGAGCGTGATCTCCGCGGGAAGCAGGTAGAAGAACCCTATGCCCGCAAACGAGAAGTTGGCCACGAAATAGGACATCGCGTTCCACGGCGGGGCCTTGAAATACTGGTTCAGAACGACTTTCAGGCTGATGTTCGGCAGCGACGGATAGATACTAGCGAAGCCGTTGATGCTGTGAATGATCGCCGGTATTGCGAACCCGATCCACATCAGTCTGTGGCGGAAGAAAAGCCCGCCCTCGGTTCCCGCCCTCACCATCTCGACCGGCAACTGCGCGAGCGGAAAGGTCAGTTTCTCGTTATCCGCCCACTGCCGGCGCAGGATGGTTGACAGGCAAAGAAACGCGAACCAGATGCTCACCACCAGGATCGCCGAGCACGCCAGCGGCCTCACCCACAGGTGCCACGGGATGGACCGCCCTTCAGGCAAGCCCTCGTAGAACCACCTGGCAACATCCTGCTTGGGTGGGCCGGAGGTATCCCAGGGCACCAGCCAGGGCTTGATATACGGGAAGTACACGTGCTGCCATTGGTTGGTTTCGTTGGCATGATAGTTGCCAGCCACCTGCAGCGGCAGCCAGCGCTCCATCAGCCCGCGCGACGAAACCATGCCGCCCAGCAGCAGCATGCAATAAACAGCGAGCAGTTCACTGCCAGACAGCGCCCATCGCTTGCGCAGGCGCCGCACCAACTGGTTGCCTGCGATGATGAGGAAAAACATCCCCAGCGCGGCGGCGGGCAACTGGTGCAGGCCGATCTGGATCGTGTTCGCAACCAGTTCAGCCCACGAGATCAGGAAAGAAACGGCCGCGATACCGATAAGGCCCAAGATCAGCGCGCGCGGCGTCATCGTTGGGCTCCGATCACTGGCTGATCAATTCCATCGGCCCGCGCTCTGTTCCTGTGCGGGGCGCCGATCCGCCCCTGCTCCTATGAGGCGGCGCCGGCGAGTGACAGGGCGGAGCGCAGCCGCGAAATCACGCGCTCGCGGCCAAGCACCTCCAACGTTTCGAAAAGCCCAGGGCCTTCTGTGCGCCCCGTAACAGCCACGCGCAGAGGGTGAATCAGGTCTGCGGCCTTCAGGCTCATCTTCTCGGCCAGGCCACGCACTTCCCTCTCGATGCTCCCCCTATCCAACGATTGCAGGGAGGCAAATCGCTCCAGCAGCACGCGCAGCAGTTCAGGCACATGCTCGCGCCTCAGCCACTTGCTCACAGCGTGCTCATCGTACTCAACGCCCTCGCCAAAAAAGAAAGAGGCAAGTTGCGGCGCATCCGAAAGGCGCTTCATCCTCTCCTGCTCGAGGGCCAGCACCCTGCCTGCGTATTCCCGCTCCTCCTGCGCTGCCTGCTCTGAAACGAGGCCTGCGCGCTGCAGGAAGGGCAAGGCCATTTCGCTCAGGCGCTCGCGGCTCAACGCGCGGATATAGGTGCCGTTCATCCAATCCAGTTTTTCGAGATCGAATACCGCGGGCGCGGGGTTCACGGCGGACAGATCGAAGCGCTCGATCATCTCATCGCGCGTCAGGACTTCCTGGTCGCCGCCGGGAGACCATCCCAGCAAGGCCACGTAGTTCACGAGAGCATCCGCAAGATAGCCCTGCTCCCGATATTCCGACAGCGACGCCGCGCCGTGGCGTTTGGAGAGTTTGGCGCGGTCCTTGCCGAGGATCAGCGGCAGGTGCGCGAACACAGGGGGACTCCAGCCGAAAGCCTGGTAAAGCAAGAGATGCCTCGGCGTCGAGGAAATCCATTCCTCGCCGCGCAGCACATGCGTCACATTCATCAGGTGGTCATCGGCCACGCTCGCCAGGTGGTAGGTGGGGAAGCCGTCCGACTTGATGATTACCATGTCATCCAGCGTGCTGTTCTCGAAGCGGATGCGGCCGCGAATCTGGTCCTCGAACTCGGTGGCGCCCTCCGACGGCATCGCAAAGCGAATCACCGATGGTGCGGCCGATGCTTCAAAGGCGTCTCGCTGCTGCTTGCTCAGCCCGAGGCAGAAGCGGTCGTAACCCGATGGCTGCTTGCGCAGTTGCTGCGCGCGCCGCATCTCATCCAGCCGCTCCGGCGTGCAGTAGCAGCGATATGCCTTCCCCTCGTCCAACAGGTGGTGTGCATGTTCCTGGTAAGTTGCCACGCGCTCCGACTGAAGGATTGGCCCCTCATCCCACGGCAGCCCGAGCCAGCGAAGTCCCTCCAGGTAATCCTGTATGAACTCCGGCTTGCAGCGCGCGCGGTCTGTGTCCTCGATGCGCAGGATGAACCGGCCGGAATGGCGGCGCGCGAACAGCCAGTTGAAAAGCGCTGTTCGCGCCGAGCCTACGTGCATCAGGCCCGTGGGGGACGGCGCGAAGCGGACGATTGCCGACATCTGCTCTGGCTCGCGCTGGTAACGTCTAGCGCCGGGCGAATTTGCGCTTGGCCTTCCTCACGCCCTGGTCCACCCGGCGCTCGTCGAAGGCCCAGGTGTCGCTCCCGGCGGGACGGCTGTAGAAGCAGTGGTAGCAACTCAGGTCGCTTGCCACTACGCGCCTGGTGGTGCGGCGCACCACGCTGACCTCCGCCCACAGCCGGATGAAGCGCAGCCCCCTGGGGTGCTGTTGAAGCACGCGGCACATGATGTCGAACACCGACCAGGGCGTGCTCTCGGCCTCGCCGCGCAGCGATTCCAGGTACTGGATGCGATCGGGCTCGATGGCCAGCAGCGCGTCGGTGCGGTCGGACAGCGAGATGTGACACTCGTCATCCTGCTCGCCCGGCCCGAGCACTACTATGCTGCCGGGCACGACGCCCGCGCGCTCATACCAGGCGTCCAGGCCGTAGACCAGCGTGGTGAACAGGTTGATCCACGCGAAGAACGGCTCGCCCTCCTCGGGGATCATGCGCGCATATATCAACTGGCTTTCCTCGGGGAAGAAGTTGCGGTCAATCTCCCTGATCTTGAGCGTGTGCGTTCGCCAGTGGCTGCAATGCACCGGGCAGCGAATCTCGGTAACGCGGGCATGGGGCTTGGTAGCCTCGATGGCCTCGATTTCATCCTCTTCGCCGAAGTCCTCGTAGCGCGGGTCGTGCACCAGGTCGGCAAGCCCCGGCTCCAGGCCGGCATCCTCGAGTTCCCAGTCCGCCTCGGCGTCCGCAAGCCTGGCCGGGTCAACGGTGGAAGTGAACAGGCTTTCGGGGATCTCCTCAACGTCTCCCGGAACGTGAGAGGGCAGAGCCCATGTCTGCTTGCCCACCCGCCTGACGCCCGCATCCTGTCCGAGGCCCTCGTTTATAGCCTGCACCGCAAGCGCAAAACTGCGCGACGCGGGGCTCAGTTCGAAGATTGACCCGGCAATCATGGAGGCGGTAACGGGACGGCCCTCTTGCTCCAGCAGCGAGCGGATCTCGGCTCGGTCGCTGTCTGTCAGGGCAAGGGCCTCGACCTCGAGGGCTTCCTCGAGTTCGGCCTCTTCCTTGTCAGCCTGTCGCGAGAGGCGCTGCAGCGCGCGCGCCAGTTCCTCTTTCTGAGAAGCCGGAAGCCACAGGCCCCCCGACAGAAGCACAAGGTCGTCGTCGCCCTCCAGGGCCTCGAATATCTTGGCCGGGTCTGCCCTGCGTCCCTTGATGCGCCAGACGGCGGCGCTGAGCAGGCGATTCGGCAAGGCTTCGCCCGCCGTGCGCAGCAGGTGCAGGGCGAGCCGCCCTTCCGGCTGGTCGGGCGAGGCCGAACTGCGAGAAAGCCTGTCGAGCAGTTCCAGCGTTTCTTCATCGGCCATGAAGAAGTTGCGCAGCATGAACTCCTCTTCGTCCTGGGCCTCCGTGTCCAGCAGCCACTCGGAAAGCCCGACCCGCCCATCGGAGGTCATGAAGTAGCGCTTTCGGGGTCCGATCAGCCTGGGGATCAGGCGCTGGTATTCGTCGGGCGACAGCGGGCTGTTCTGCGAGAGCGCCATCTCGTTGCACAGCAGCGAAAGAGGCATCGGCCTGCCGTAGGCGCGCAGCGATTGCTCGATTGCGCCCTCCAGCGGGCGGTCGCCAAAGTGGCGCACGGCTATGTTCCAGCGGCGATCCTCCTGAGCGAAGCGCGGGCTGTTGGTCATCGCGCGCCGCACGAGTTTGGGGCTCACCTCCACATCCTCGATCGCTTCCGCGACCTCGGAAGCCTTCGCCGCGTGGCCGCGGTTCAGGATCGCCTCGAACATCAGGTCCTCGAGGTAGTGCAGCGCAAGGTCGTCGAGTTGCTGCTTCGGCTTGGGCCTGGCGGCGCGCGCCTTGGCCTCCGTTCTTCTGCGGGAGCGAGCAGTCAAAGCAATGATACCTCCGTCTCTTGAGCCTGGTCAGTCTAGCGCAACGCCAGCGCCGCCGTCAAGCGCGGATTCTGCGAGGGGTCGGCTGCCTGCTTGAGTTACATCGCCTCGGTTCGCTGGGTTACGCCCGGCAGGCCGATTTTCTTGGCCAGGTCGTCAACCAGCGTGTAAAGGGTGGGGATGAAAACCAGGGTGAGCAGCGTCGAGACGATCAGGCCACCGATGACGGCGATCGCCATCGGGGCGCGCCACTCGGAGCCGCGCCCCAGCGCGAGGGCGGTGGGCAGCATGCCGAAGATCATCGCCAGGGTGGTCATCAGGATGGGCCGCAGCCTGGTGGGGCCGGCCTCCAGGACGGCGGCGTTGCGCTCGTATCCCCTTGTTCGCAGGGTGTTTGTGTAGTCAACGAGCAGGATGGCGTTTTTTCCCACCAGCCCGGCGAGCATGACGAAGCCGACCATGCTGACGATGCTCATTGATTTGTTGGTGATGACGAGCGCAAGCATCGCGCCGATGAGCGCCATGGGCAGGGAGAACATGATGATGAGGGGGCTGAGCAGCGATTCGAAGAGCGCGGCCATCAGGATGAAGACGAGGCCGATCGCGAGGTAGAGCGCAGAGGAGATGTAGCCGGTGGACTCCTCGCGGATTTCCTCCTCGCCGGCCCAGCGCATCCGGACCGTGCCCATGTTGACGTTCTTGATGGCCTTGTCAATCTCGGCGCGCACGTTGCCGACGAAGTAGCCGGTGAGCACATCGCTGGTAACGGACACCATGCGCTGGCGGTTTTTTCGCTCGATCGCGGTGGGCCCCGTCTCGGCGCTGAGGGCGGCGACATCCCGCAGGCGCACGGGCCCAGCGGGGGTGGTGCCGACAATGATGTCGGCAATGTCGTCAATGGTGCGGCGGTCGTCGGGGCGCAGCCGGACGCGGATGTCGTATTCCTTGCCGCCCTCGCGGAACTTGGTGTCGGTGCTGCCCTCGACGCTGGTGCGCAGCGCAGAGGCTATCTCGTAGGCGGTGATCCCATAGGTGGCGGAGCGAATGCGGTCAACGCGCGCCTGGACCTCCGGTTTGCCCACGCGCCAGGAGATGTCCACGTCCTTGGTGCCCGGCACCTTGGCCATGCGCCGCTGGATCTGCTCGGCGACGCGCAGCAGGCCATTGATGTCTTCGCCGGTAAGTTCGAGTTCGAGCGGCTGGCCGCCTCCCATCATTTCGCCTGCGGCGCTCTTCATCTTGGCGCCGGGGATGACACGGCCCAGGCGGTCCAGTTCCTCCATCACCTGCCAGATGGTGCGCTTGCGCTCGGTCTTATCAACGAGGACGACGCCCAGGTCGGCATAGTTCGCCCCTCGACCACCTCCCCCGAACAGGCCGGCGGAAGAGGAGCCCACCGTGGTGAATACGTTCTTTACCTCGGGGAACTGTTTCTTGTCGAGGAGCGCGCTCTCAATTCGGCGCGCCACGCCGTTGGTAACCGCAAGGGAGGTGCCGGCAGGCATCTCCACGGAGACGCTGAACTCTCCGCGGTCAACGCGCGGCATGAAGTCTATGCCCAGAGGCGACTTGAAGAGGGTGCCGAAGATGATCGCCGCGCCAGCCACGAGAGCCACCGCGCGTTTGCCGCTGCGGCCGCAGAAGGCGAGGCCGACAAGGCCCAACACCACGATAATTGCGGAAACCACCAAACCCGAGATGCCCATGGTTACAGGCAGCACGGCGCCCAACAGGGCCATCGGACCGATCAGCATCACTGCCAGTCGGTTGTCAAGCGCCCAGGCAAGAACCATGCGGTAGCGTCGGTCCAGATAAGAGTAGAACCCGTCGAGGCCCTTATAGAGTCGCGCCAGCCTGCCCGGGTTGACGTGGCTTCCGGGGTTGCCGGTTCCCGCCCCCCCCAGGGCTGGTGTGGGCTGTCCTCCCCCCGGTGCCACATCTTCGCGCTTCGCCCAGCGCGAGGCCAACATCGGCGTCAGGGTGAAGGAAACGAACAATGAGAAAAGCGTGGCGCACGCTACCGTGATGCCAAACTGCCGGAAGAACTGGCCGACGATTCCGCCCATGAAAGCAATGGGCACGAAGACCACCACGTCCACCATGGTGATCGCGATTGCAGCCAGGCCGATCTCTGTTCTTCCGTTGAAGGCCGCCTCGCGCGGCTCCTCTCCCAGGCTCAGGTGGCGGTATATGTTCTCCAGCACGACGATCGAGTCGTCCACCAGGATGCCCACCGACAGCGACATCGCCAGCATGACCATCATATTGAGGGTGAAGCCGGCAAAGTGAATGGGCACAAAGGTCGCCATCAGCGAGGTGGGGATGGCGAGGGCCACGATGAAGGTCCCACGAATCGTGTGCAGGAAAATGAAGACGACGAGCACCGCAAGCAGGGCCCCCAGCAGCAGGCTGGTGCGGACATCGGCAAGCGTTTCCTTGATGAACGTGGACTGGTCGCGGGGGACAGCGATCTGCACGTCGCGGGGCAGAACCGGGTTCCTGGGGGGCTTGAAGCCGAGCAGCCGCTGGAAGAATCCGCGCTCGACATATTCCTTCCCGGTCAGCAACTCAAGTTCGCGGCGCACGCCATCCACGACCTGGACCGTATTTGCGCCCGACTGTTTCTGGACGGTGAGCGCGACGCTCTCGTTGCCGTTCAGCCTGGCCAAGATGTCGCGCTCGGCGACGGAGTCGGTGATGGTAGCGATGTCCCCTATGCGTATGGCGGCGCCGGTGGCTGTCGGGATCCTGACGTTCTCGATGTCGCGCACGCTTGAGAACTGACCCACTGCCCGCACGGAGTACTCACGCGCGCGCTCCTTGACAGCGCCTGCGGGGATGTTCAGGTTCTCGGCCTGCAGCAGTTGGTTCAGTTGCTGGATCGAAAGCCCGTAGGCGTCGAGACGGCCCTTGTCAACTCTGACCTGTATTTCTCTGACATCTCCGCCGGCCACGCCAACGGCTGCCACGCCGGGCAGTTGGCCGAGGCGATACTTGACCACATCGTCGGCGAGTTTGCGCAGCTCAACCGGGGACCTGCGACCGGACATCGTGATAGAGACCACCGGCATTGCGGAGACTTCGATTCTCCTGACAACCGGGTCCTCGATGTCGCGCGGCAGGCTGCGGCGGGCTGCGGCCACGCGCTCGCGCACATCGGAGGCGGCAACGTCCAAGTCGGTGCCGATGTAGAACTCGAGGCTGGTGACCGAGACGCCTTCAGACGAACTCGATTGGACGCTCTTGACGTTGCTGATCCCACTGACGGCATCTTCGATGGGCTTGGTGATGGTGTCTTCGACTTCCTCGGGGCCAGCCCCGGGATAGGCCGTGATCACGGTGACGTAGGGGATAGAGATGTCGGGATACAGGTCAACGGCGGTGCGCTGCAGCGACTGGTAGCCCAATAGCACCAGCGCCACCACGAACATGCTGATCGCCACAGGCCGGAGTATGCTGACGCGTGTGAGCCACATGGTTCGCTAGCCCTGCTTGCCTGCCGTCGGAGGCTGCTTGGTGACGCGGATGGCATCGTTGTGCCGCAGCGCCTGCTGGCCGATAACCACTACCTGCTCGCCGGGCCTGACGCCGCTCTCGATCTCCGTCACATCGCTGTTGATCGCGCCGAGTTTGACGCGGCGCAGGCGCGCGCGGCCATTCTCGGCTACGAAGACCCTTGTCTCGCCCGCCTGTGTAATCACCGCCTGGCTCGGCACCACCACTGCATTCGGGTGCCGGGCGACCACCGCCTCGCCGCGCGCGAACATGCCGGGCCGCAGAAGCCCGCTGGGATTGTCAACCTGGATCCTGACCATGAAATTCCGGGTGCCGGGCGTTGCGACTGGCACGACTTTCTCAATCCGGCCCTCGAACCTCCGCCTCGGCAGCCCATCAACGCTCACGCTCACGCGGTCTCCAGGGCTGAGCCCTGCGACCTGCAATTCAGAGACCGAGGCCTCGAAGTATAGGCTCCGCAGATCAGCGATCATCATCATCGGAAAGGCGCCCGCGACCTCGCCGGGCTCGGCCTTGCGCACATAGACCACTCCGTCTATGGGGCTCTTGATCGAGGTCTTGCTCAGTTGCTGCAGCGCATAGTCGAGGGTGGCGCGCGCCTGGCCCACTGCTGCCTGGGCGGTCTTGACTTCAGCGCGCCGCATCTCCACCTGCGCCTGGCCCGCCTTGGCAAGGCGCAGCGCCTCCTCGGCCTGGCGAACCTGGCTGCGAGCGACCTCGACCTCCTCTGTGCGCGGCCCCTCTCTTACCAGGCTCAATTGCTGCTTTGCGCTGTCGAGTGTGGCCGCTGCGACTTGCAGCGCAGCCTGGGCTGCATCAACCTGCTGCTCCGCAATAGCGCCCTGCTTGAACAAAGATTCCGCGCGCTCCAGGTCCTTCTTGGCCTTGTCATAGCCTGCCTGCGCCTGGCGAACACCGGCCTCGGCCACCAGGCGTTCCTGCGGCCGCGCCCCGGTCTCCAACATGCGCAGCCTGTCGCGAGCGGCGGACAGCGCCGCCTGCGCCTGTTGGATACCTGTCGAGGTCTGCGTTTGCTGGAGCCTCAGACCTGTCTGCGCCTGGTTGGCCATCGCCGTGGCCGAGGCCAGCGCCGCCTGGACCTGCTCGACCCGGCTGGTGGCATCCTTGGTGTCCAGTTGAATCACCACCTGGCCTGCGCGCACCCGGTCGCCCTCGCGCGCCGCCACGCGCGACACGATGGCGTTGACCTCCGAGACCAGCGTAACGTCCTTGTAGGCCCGGATGGTCCCCGTGACGGATATGGTCTGCTCCATGTCGCGGGTGGTGGCCGCGGCTGTCTCCACGAGGACGCCCGTCTCCTCTACCTTCTTCTGTTGCGGGCCTCTGCGGCATCCACCGCTCATCAGGGCTAGCGCCATCATGCAGGCAGCTGCCAGGGCAATCGTGTTTCTTCTCATAGTATTGTCGTCCTTCGGGCGTGCACAAACCGGCGGGCGCAAACAGCGCCCATGCAGTTTACCACTTTTCCCCGCTGCGGCAAACAGGGGCCGCGCGAGAAAACTCCTGCCGGAAATCCGCCGCAATCAGATCTTGATGTCCACCACGGCAGAGACGCCGACGCCCGGCACGCGCAGACGCTCGGCCTCCCCGGCCGGCGGCTTCTTGGTGCTGACCGGGACGAGGACCTTGGCCCTGCCGTCCCCGATGCGGCCTTCTAACTGAACCACCGCCTGAATGGTCTTCACCTTGTCCGGCACACCCACCACCTGCGCCGCGCCGATGTATCCGCCAGCGCCCAGCGAGATTATGGGGACGACCCTGGTGGCGCCCTTCACCTCCGCTTGGCGCTGCTTGAGCAGTTTGTTTATCTCTCGGTCAATGGGCCCGCTGTATTTCTTCACCGCCCAGCCGACGCCGAAGATCTTGATCACCTCGCCCAGGTCCAGGGCGACCGCGACGCTGCACAGCATCGCAGCAAGCGCCGCTATCAGGGCAACTTTGCTGATCATGGTTCTCATCGCCATCGCTCCTAGAACTTCACCACGCGCAACTCGCCCAGGGCCCACACGCTGCATCCCTGGACCCGGTAAAGTTTGTCGGTGCGCACTGAAGAAACCGGGACGTAAACCCGGATGCGGAACACGCGCTTGAACTCCAGTGCCAGTTGCACCGCCGCCTTCACGTTTTCGACCTGCGCTTTGGGGCCCACAACCTGGGCGACGCCGATGTGAACCCCAGGATTCCCCACGCTGACGATGGGGACAACCTTCCTTCCGCTCTCCTCCCACGACACGGCTGGGGCTGCGGTGGTTGCTGGGGTCGCGGACTTGGCTGTCCACACGGCGCATGCCAACAGAACGCAACTCGCGGCTAGCAGCGCGACAGACAGGGGGCTGAAGACTCTTCTCATGCCAATGTCTCCTCCTTTGCGTTAGATGAACGAACAGGCTGATTTGTTCCCGTGCGGGATGGTTGCGCTCTTCAACGTCGTTGTCGTGGTGCGAAGCCCTCCAGACCGCGGCATTAGCCCAGTATTACGCTGCGCACGAGGTGCGGCGGGGAGTCCGGGTCGAGCCCCCGGCTTGCCGCCGCCCGCAGCGCCAGCAGATGGGCAGCCGGAACGTACAGCACCTGCCGCACGTGACAGGGCAGCCCGCTTTTCTGTTCGACGATGAACTCGGTTACCTGGTTCAGTTCCGGGGTGGCCTGCTCGCAGATTGCCAAAATCCGCGCCCCGAGCCCGGCCAGGTGCCGCAGCACATCAACCTCCAGTTCGAAAGCGGCGCCGGACAGCATTGCCACCACAAGCATCTGCGGCCCGCACTGGGCCATGGGCCCGTGGCGGAACTCCAGCGTCGGGAACGCCTCGCTCATGACGAGCGCCATTTCCTGCATCTTCAGGCGCGCTTCGTTCGCGACTCCCCACAGCGGGCCCGATCCCAGGAAAGCGCACTGGCGTATGGTCTTCGCATCCCATGCGCGCTGGCAAACTTCTTCCGCTCGCTTCAGCACGTCCCGGCCCCTTTCCGGCAGCCTGCTCACGAGGGCAGCATTGGGTGAGGGACTGCCGGCCAGTATATTGGCGGCAAGCAGCGCGGCCACGATCATGCCGGTAACCGATTTGGTGGTGATGACGCTCTGTTCGTTCAGGGGTTCGAGGACCAGCGATGCGGGCGCTGCGCGCGCGAGCGTGCTTTTCGGATCGCAAGTTACGGCAATGCCCTTCGCGCCCTGCGCGACCGCTTGTTTCAGCGCCATGACCGTCTCCGATGTCTCGCCTGAACGGGACATGGCCACAATAGTGCGGCCGCGCCACGGGCGAGACGGATCTGAGTAGAGATAGGCTTCCGACGAGGTCTCGGCTCGCGCCTGGATGCCGCAGGCGCGGAAAGCAGCAGCGCAGGCAAGCCCCACGTGATACGCCGACCCGCACCCGCAGAACACGAACTCGCCGGCCTGCACGCTGTCCTTCAGCGCCTCGATGCGGGCGGGAGCATGGTCGAGCACCCACTCCCACGCTTCCGGCTGCTGCCAGATCTCGCGCTCCGTAATGCCGGCCATCAGGCGCTGCTCACGTAACGTCCCCGGCCCAGGCTCGCGGAGCGCATGGGGCCCTTCTGCTTCGCTGGCTTTTCGAGGCGGATCGGGACCGGCGAGGCGCAGTGCTTGATCCGGATCAACCCCGGCTGTATTCTCACGATCCACACCTTGTCGCCGGACTTCTTCCAGAGCGCTGCCCGGGTGCCCGGTTTCTCCCAGCGCAGTTGCCCCCCTGGGAGCGCCTTGCGATAGAACTCCACGATCTTGCTAACCGAGTGTGTGGTGCGCAGAGTGATCGTCGCGCGCAGTTTCGCCAATTTGCCCTTGCTCGTCTTCACCGTGTAGCACGAGCCGGATTCCGTGCGCGCCCCGGGGTATAGAGGAAGGGCGATGTCGGATGCCGTGGCGCGCGGCGCAAAGGTTACGGTTACGATGCCGTCGGCGGTGCGCACCTTGTCCGTGCGCGCCTTCGGCGCACGCTGCGCTTCCGCCGCACCGGCGACCAGAACGGCTGCAATGACCACGACCGTTGGGGCTTTCAAGCGAGGCTCCTGTTGTCTTGTCGAGTCACGAATCTAGTGCCGTTCCAACTTGATATGCCGACGTCAATCCGCGTGGGCTGAAGCCTGTGGCTACCGACGGGTCGTGTGGTCATCATAGGACAAACTAGTTGGAACGGCACTAGTCGAGGAAGTCCTTCAGTTTCCGGCTGCGGCTGGGCTGCTTGAGTTTTCTCAAAGCCTTGGCCTCGATCTGGCGGATGCGTTCGCGCGTTACCTTGAAATGCTGCCCGACCTCCTCGAGCGTCCTGGCGTAGCCGTCATCCAGGCCGAAGCGCAGCTTCAGCACGTCCCGCTCGCGCTCGCTCAAGGTATCGAGCACATCCTCAAGTTGCTTGCGCAGCATCAGGTTGCTCGCCGCCTCGGCGGGCGAGATCGCCTCCGGGTCAGGCACGAAGTCTCCCAGGTGGCTGTCCTCCTCCTCTCCGATCGGCGTTTCGAGCGACAGGGGTTCAGGAGCGATGCGGATGATCTCGCTGATCTTGGAAACCGACTTCCTTTGCTCCTCTGGAGTTGCGAAGGGGCCCTCCATGTGCTCGGCGATCTCCCCCCACGTCGGCTCGCGTCCCAGTTCCTGCAGCAGTTGCCGCGAAACCTTCGCCAGCCGGTTGATGGTTTCCACCATGTGCACCGGGATGCGGATCGTGCGGCCCTGGTCGGCGATCGCCCGCGTGATCGCCTGCCGAATCCACCAGGTGGCATAAGTGCTGAACTTGAACCGCTTGCGGTAGTCGAACTTCTCAACCGCGCGGATCAGGCCGATGTTGCCCTCCTGGATAAGGTCGAGGAAAGACATGCCCCTGCCGCTGTATTTCTTAGCGATGCTCACCACCAGCCGCAGGTTCGACTCGGTGAGCCGGTCCTTTGCCAGGATTCCCTCGCGCAGCATGTCATCGGCCCACTCCTGCAGTTGCGGAACCTGCGCTGGGGGCACCTTCGCCTGCTGCGTGATCTCGCTCGTGCGCGCAGGCCGGTTGTGGTCGCGCTGGATGCGCTCCCTGGCTACCACGCAGCGCAGTATCTTCTTGACCGTCGCAGCAGCCTGGCCCAGGATCGCGGCCGCGTCGTAGCGCCGCCGGTCGAATTGGCGCTGCGTTTCCTCTTCCGGCTTCGTCTCGCTGCGGAACTGTTCCCACACCTTCCTTATCAGCAATAGTTCCCGCACCCGCCGCAAGGTGCAAACCTTGAGTACGCGCTGGTAAAGCGCCTTGCGCTTGCGGAACTCCGCTAGGTGCTGCTGCAGTTCGGCGCGGCTGATGCGCGAGGGCTCCTCCTCCATGCGCTGGCATTCGCGCTCCAGGCTCGCCTCGCGCACCGCCAGGTCCGCCAGCCGCTGGCTCAACATCGTCTTCATCTCCGCGTGCACCGCGTCCGGCGCCGGGTCCCCCGGCGCCGTCGCGAACACGCGCCGCTTGAGAACATCCTCCAGGATATCCAGTTCCTCGCGCAGTCTATCGTCAGATGCCTTCTGGATCGCCCTCGGAACCTCGTCGAGTTGCGGTTCGCGACCCAGGGTCTCCATGCTGTAAGTCCACACGCGCGCGAGCCTGCTCAGCAGGGTAGCCCGCTCCAGTTTCTTGGCGAGTTCGGCCTCCTCCCTTTGCGTCAGCAGCGGGACCTTGCCGATGTCTCTCAGGTAAACCCGCACCGAGTCGTCGGGCGAAACAGTCTCCGCCTCGACCTCCGGCGTTGCCGCCTCGCTGGGAGCCCTGCGCGCCAGCGGAGGAGTGGGCAGGCGCGTGCGGTCCACCACCTGGATGCCGCGGCTCTCCACTGCCTGCAGCAGCGCGTCAATGCTGTCGGGATCGGCTTCGCTTGGCAGCGCGTCGCTGATCTCGTCGTATGTGAGCACGCCCCCCTTGCGCCGTCCCTGCGCAAGCAGGCGCCGCAACTCGGCATCGCTGCCCCTCGCTGGCCGGGCAGGCTTGCCCGCCCCGTCCCGACTTGTTTTTTGCTTGGTGCTCATCGCGCTTACGTTCCCGCGCTGCGTCGCCCGATGCGCTTAGAGAGGCGGGTTTTCTCCCTGACGAGTTGCTCGCCCTCCCCGGAGTGTGCTCTTTCTTCGAGTCGGGCGAAGTACTCGTCCGAGCCTACCTCGACCGGCTTCCCGCAGGCCGAATCGCCAGGGCTCTGCGACCCCGCACGCGCGAACCGGTCGCCCGCCATCCGCATGACTTGCTCGCTCTCCCAATCCTCCAATCGCTCGACCAATGCTTGCAGTTCCCGCTCGGAGGCGGACATCTCGCGCAGGGCGAGTTCCGCGATGCGCTGCGCGCCGGACTCGCGGCACACAGCCCTTACCGCCTCTACTTCAATAGTTACCCCTCTGTCAGCCAGTTCACAGAGGGCCTTGAGAATCTCCACATTCGCCTCGTCGCGAAACAGTTGCGGGCCCATCTTCGGCAGCCATTTTTTCGCGATTTCGTCATTCGACACCAGGGCCCACAATACCTGCTGTTCCGCCAGCAAACGAGTCGCGGCATGGTCGCAGGGCGCAGGCTGCGCCGCCGTGGGCTGCTGGCCTTGCCTGCGCGGCGTGCGCCTGCGGTGCAGTTGCTTCCAGATTGCATCCGCCAGCGACTCGACGCGCCGCGCATTCCCGGAAGAGTGCCGCTCGGCAAGCCAGCGCACCCATCGCTGCTGCTCCACTGAATCCGGCAGTTCCGCTATCGCCTTGACTGACTCCCGCAGCAGCGTCTGCCTGGCCTCCTCACCCGTTGCCCCGTGCTGTTCCTCCAGCAGGCCGAGGCGGCACTCCATCGTTGGTATTGCGTTCTCAACAGCCTGCCTGAACGCATCCGCTCCATCATCCCTGACTAACGCGTCCGGGTCCTTTCCACGCGGCAGCACTATGACCTGGGCGCCAAGCCCGACATTCTCGAACATCGGCGCGCTGCGCAGCGTCGCAGCGAAGCCTGCCGAATCCGCATCGAAAGCGAGGCTGGCTCGTTCCACGTGCCGCCGCAGAAGACGCGCCTGGTCCGATGTCAGGGCCGTTCCCATCGTCGCCACAGTCTGCTTGAAGCCGGCCTGGTGGCAAGCAATACAGTCGAAATACCCCTCCACAACAATCGCCGCTCCCGCCTGCTGCATCGCCCGCCGCGCAAGGTTCAGGGCGTAAAGCGCCTGCCCCTTGCGAAAAATGCCGGTCTCCGGAGAGTTCATGTATTTCGGCGAGTCCCCGGTCTCCGCCCCCGGAAGCACCCGCCCGCCAAATCCGATTGTTCCCCCTTCGGCATTGCATACCGGGAACATTATCCGGCTGCGGAACCGGTCGTAGTAGCCGGGCCCTTTCTGCTTGGGCAGGCACAGGCCGCTGGCGGCGATGTCGCCTGCCGAAAAGCCCTGCTGGCGCAGGAATGTGAAAAGTTGATCCCACCCGGCGGGCGCATACCCGATGCCGAAGGCAGAGATCGAATCCTCGCTGATTTTCCTCTGCTCCAGATAGGCCCTCGCTGCCGCGCCGTCGTTCGAGCGCAGGCGCCTCTTGAAGAACTCCGCCGCCCGCGCATTGATCTCCACCAGGATGTTGCGCTGCGACCTCTGCGCGGAACCGGTCTCGCGCAGCGTTACCCCGGCCTTCTCGGCCAGCCAGCGGGCGGCCTCGATGAAAGTCAGGTTCTCGGTTTTCTCGACGAAATTGAAAACATCGCCCCCCGCCTTGCAGCCGAAGCAATACCACAACTGCTTCTGAGGGTCAACGTAGAACGACGGCGTCTTCTCCTCGTGAAATGGGCAAAGGCCCGCCAGCCGCGAGCCGCTGCGCCGCAGGGACGTGTGAGCGGAAACGATCTGAACCAGGTCGCTTCTGCGGCGCACTTCCTCGAGATCGCGGCTTGAGCGAGACTCCATCGAAGCCCCCATTGTGTTTCCGCCATCTTCGGCAACAACCGGCTCCCTCCTTTCCGTGGAGCGGGGTTTTTGGGCCGATCCACAGCGCGCCCTGACGACCCGGCCCCGCAGGCAAAGAATCCTCGCTGCGGGTCTCGACAGCAGGGGGGAGCAAGGCCAGAATGTCTCTGGCCACCTGTCGGGGAGGCCGGACTCGGACAGGCGCACCAGAGAAAGTGCGGTAACAGGGGAAAGAGAGGGGACATGATGCGCGCAAGCCGGGCGATCCCATCCCCGATCCTCATGGGCTCATTCCTTGCTTCGGCAGTCCCTCTGGGATGGCGTTGCCATTCCTAACGGGATGGCAGAGCCATGAATTACCGAAGCAACGGACTCCCGATGTAAGGGGCGCGCCCATCGCACCCACGGGCGCCCGGGGACTGAATGGTTTACGCTTCGCGGAGGAAGGCGGCGGTTTCTTCGGGCAGGGCGGTGTTGATGTAGATGCCCGTGCCCATCTCGAAGCCTGCGGGGTTGGTGAGGCGCAGCAGAATCTGGATGTGCCACAGGAAATATTCCTCGGTCTCGTCTGGCACAGGGGCGGTGTGGACAATCAGGTTGTAGTCGGGGTTGTTCAACTTGGTGTACAATTTGCCTAGCACGGACTTGAGCACGACGGCCAGGTCTGCCAGTTCCTCGTCGGTGGTGCGCCCAAAGGAGGCAGAATGCCTGCGCGGGACGATCCACGTCTCGAACGGCGAGCGTGAGGCGAAGGGATGGAATGCCACAAAGCATGGGGTCTGCAGCACCACGCGCCTGCCGTCCGCCAGTTCCTCGTCGCGCATGTCGCTGTAAACGCAGTGGCCGGTGTCATCCCAGTATTGGGTCGCTTCGCCGTAGCGCATGCGCTGCCGATAGGGCACGATGGGCGTGGCGGCGATCTGAAGATGTGGGTGTTCGAGTGAAGTCCCGGCAGCGGCACCATGGTTCTTGAAGATCAGGATCAGGCGCAATCGCGGGTCCTCGCGCAGGGCGAGGTATCTGGCGCGAAGCACGTTGAGAACGCCCTCTATCTGCGGAGTCTCAGCCAGCGCCATGGGCTGGTTGTGAAGGGGCGTCTCGATCACGATCTCGTGCCGGCCGACGGCATCCATGCAGTGGAAGAAGCCCTCTGCGTGGCGATCCAGACTGCCTTCGGGCATCAGGGCCGCGAACTTGTTGGGCACCACGCGCGCGCTCCAGCCGCCGTCGGTGCCTGGAAGCCTGAACAACTCTGGCGGTGTAAGGTGCTCGTTGCCCGGGCAGAAAGGGCAGGATGGGCTGCGGGGCGTATCGTCGCTGAGCGCGCGCGTCTCGGTGACAAAATCGTGCGGGCGGCGGGAACGCTCGGTGGCGATGATCACCCATTCTTTGGTGGCCGCGTTCTGGCGCAGTTGCGGCATGGTCGGTCCCCCTATTGCGGCGTCAGTGGACGGTGCCGCCGGTATCCATGATGATGCGCTGTTTCTCTTCGCGCTCGCGCTCGATCCTCTCCTGGACGACGCGCGCCAGGAGGGTCTCACTGATCAGGATGGGCGCTTTCGCGCGCAGCGCCATGGAGATGGCGTCGCTGGGGCGGCAATCGAGTTCTTTTTCCGGCCCCGCTGCTGGCTGGAGTGTTATGCGGGCGAAGTAGGTATTATCGTGCGCGTCCGAGATAACCACGCGCACGATGCGCGCCCCCAACTGTTCGAGGGCGTCCCTCATCAGGTCGTGGGTCAGCGGGCGAGCGGGCTTCTTGCCCTCGAGTTCGCGGCTGATCGAGTATGCCTGGCTGGGCTCTATCCATATCGGGATCGCGCGCTCGCCCTCGGCCTCCCGGAGCAAGACCACCGGGCTGTTGTCCTGGTCTATCGCAAGACCCTCAACCTTCAGTTGCACCATTACCGGCTTGTCGCTCACTTCGCCTCCTGTAGTGCGCCGTCTGCAGTTTACCCCAGCGCCGGGCGCGAGTCAACATTGCGGCAGGCGCGCTTCGTTCAACGCGCCGCCGAGGCTGCAAGTTCCCCCGCTAGCGCCGCAGTCTGGCCCTCGCCTCAAGCAGCATAGGCCACACCCATTCCGGTACGGGCACGCTGCCGATCTCCACCGGGCGAGGGCCGAACGGCCCATGAGAATCGCTGCCCCCGGTTACGACCAGCCCGCGGCTGGAAGCCATGGCGATGTAACGGCGCTGCTCTGCCGGAGTGTGATCGCAGTGGAACGCTTCGATTCCCATCGCCCCCGCTGCGATCATGCGCTCCACCAGGCCCTGATCGCGTATCTTCAGGGGGTGTGCGATGACGGATATGCCGCCGGCGGCGTGAATGGCCTCAATCGCCTGCTGTGGGGTAATGCTTATCCTTGGGATGTATGCCGGTTTGCCGCGGCCGAGGTAGCGGTCGAATGCCTCGATGATCGAACCCACGTGGCCTGCCTCGACCATGGCGGCAGCGATGTGAGGGCGGCAGACGCTGCCTGCACCTGAGATCTGGAGGACCCTCTCCTCGAGGAGTGGAACGCCGAGTTCCTCCAGGCGGCGCAGGATATTGCGAGTTCGCTCGCAGCGCCCGTCGCGTATCTGCTGCAGCAGCGCCTGCAATGCGGGATATTGCGGATCAATGAAATACCCGAGGAGGTGGATTTCCGTTTCCGCGTAGTCGGTGTTGATCTCGATCGCCGGCACTACTTCGAGGTTGAGAGGCTCGGCGGCTGCGGCGGCAGGCTCGATGCCGTCGGTAACATCGTGATCGGCCAACGCGATGACCGACAGCCCGAGTTCGGCTGCGCGCGCAGCGGCCTGGCTTGGGGTGAGAGTCCCGTCGGATACGGTGGTGTGAATGTGCAGGTCTATCATTTGCCGGCCACGCGGTCGAGTATTCTCCAGATTCCTTCCTGCGTTCGCAGCCCCCTCTCTATCTGGGCGCGGCGGGCGGTTTCGAGCAGGAAACCCACTTGTCTGCCGGGCTGAAGCCCGTAGCGCCGCATCACCTGGAAGCCGTCCACGAGGGGCGCAGGAGGGGGTGAACGGAAGAATGCGGAGATCAGCCGCGCTGTCACCTTGCTCTGGGCACGCCGCGTGGCCGGGGTAGCGGCGCTGGCAAGCAGGTCCGCCTGGGCCAGCAGGGCGAGCGGAACGGTCTGCTCGCCGGCAGCGACCAGCAAGCGCCTGATCGAGCGCTCGGTCGGCTCCCCGCGCGAAAGAAGGAGCGGCCTCATGTGGTTTTCCACCAGCGCTCGCACAGCGCCCTGCTCCCTCTTGCCCAGTCGCAATCTGCGGGCGACGGCGGCGGCCATTTGTGCGCCCAGGGCGGGGTGGCCATAGAAATGCACGCCCGTCTCGTCTTCGGTCCTGGTATTGGACTTGCCGAGGTCGTGCGTCAGCGCCGCAAGGCGAAGAACGTCGCCGCGGGTGCGCCCGCCTGCGACGGGATGCAAGAGCAGCGCGCGAACCCTGTCGCCGAGCCCCGCAGCCAATGACCCCGGAGACTTGATGAAGCGATTCACGTGGCGCAAGGTCAGCAGGCTGTGTTCGAGAGCATCCTTGGCGTGGAACTTCCCCTGTTCGATCGCGGCGAGATCAGTCAGTTCGGACATCAGCGCGCGGAGCAGGCCCAGGCGACGTGCAATCCGCAGGTAGCGGTCAGCCCGGTCGGCGCGCAGGATGAGGAGCAGTTCATCGCGGACGCGTTCTGCAGCCACGCGCGACAGCAGATGAGAACGCCGTGCGATGGCCCGCTGCGTGGCACGCTCGATAGCGAACCCAAGAACCGCGGCAAGACGGACAGCGCGCAACATGCGCAGGGGGTCGTGGTCGAAGGTCTCCGGCCTGACGGCCCGCAGTACGCGGCGATTCAAGTCGTGCAATCCGTTGGTGGGATCGAGCAGGTGCTGGCGCCAACGCGGGGACGCGATGCGCTGACAGGGGAGCGCGACAGCATTGATGGTAAAATCCCTTTCGAGCAGGTCCTCTAGTATTGTGGGCGCGCGCAGCGAGGCGAAGTCCAGGTTCAGGCCCGATACCACGACGCGAAAGGTCTGGCGGCGCCGGCCCATCGCAACGAGCGAGCCGCCCAGGCGCTTGGCGGCGGCGGATGCTGCTTTGCTCGCGTCTCCCTCGACCACCAGGTCTGCATCGCCAGTCTTGCGGCCAAGCAACCGGTCGCGAACCCAGCCGCCCACTAGCCAGGCGCGGCGACAGCGGCCTTTTACGGCGCGAGCCAGCAGAGAGGGCGTAACGGCGGGCGTAGGGGTCGCGCGGCTCATGGAAGGACTGTCGTTGCCGTCTCGCCGCGCTCGTGCAGGCCCTCCTCCGAAAAAACCTGGTAGCGCAAACGGTGGCTGCCTGGTTTGTCTCCCGTGATGGGCAGCACGATACTGAGGCTCTCGTCAGGCCGCAAGCCCCCGAACTCCAGATGCCACATCGCCCTGGTGGAATACCATCTCCTGGCAGGCGGGTCGAGCATCTTGAAATCGAAGCGGAATCGGGACAGGAATCTGCGATCCAGCGAAACTGTAATCTGGCGCACCGCGCTGCGCCCGCGATTCACCAAGGTGACGCGCACCTGGCCGGTCGTGCCAACAGTCATCTGTTCGGGAGTGGTGGCCAGGACGACAATCTTGTTGGCAGGCTGCCGCCCGGCGCGATAAGCGATTGCGAGGAACACAGCGCCCGCGATGAGCGCCCCGCCAATCAGCGTCAGGCTCTTGAGCCTGGCGCGCGGACGCACCACCGCCCCTCTCCTTGGGACGTAACTGTGATAGGGGCATTCGGTGAAAAGGTCGGGGTCGCTCACGCGGATCCGATCTGCCAGCACCTCGTGGGTGCAGTCCATGATGCGCATGTCGAAGTTCGCGCAGTAGCGGCACTTTATCAGCAGTTCGCCGCATGTGCGGCAGCGTGGATAGCGCGGGTGCTTGCGCCTCGTGCTGGCCCCGCACAGAGGGCAGGTCAGTCGCTCGTCGCTACCAGTGGCAGCCGCGCTCATAGTTGCCCCGTGCCCTATTCCCCCAGCGCTTTTCGCGCTACGACGAGGTCATCCAGTTTGTCCACATCGAAGCCCAGTTCGGCGTAGCGCGAGACTACCGCCCTGGCCGAGGCGCCAAGTATCTCGCTCGCGCGCCGCTCGATATCCGCTATGGCAGCCCTGCCCAGCAGCAGGCCGACGACAAAGCGCGGCCCCAGCAGGCTGGCCAGGCGCAGGGGGCTCTTGCGCGCCTGGTAGAGTTGGCGAATCAGGTCCTCCTTTTGCATCATCGCCTCGGCCCGCAGCATTGTAGCATTTCCACCTGTGAACGAACCTTCCTTCACCCTCACGTACGTTCTGTGCACTCCCGGGAAGCGGGCGTCGCAGACATCGCGCGGGATGATGGAATAGCACAAATCCGCTGCGGAGGCTGTGCTGGCCCGCACGAAGTCCTCGATTGCCGCAGAAGTGATGCAGGGCACATCGGCGGTAACGGCCAGCACGGGTCCGGAACAATCGAGGAACTGCAAGCCGGAAAAGAGGCTCTCGGCCAGGCCAGCCCCGCCGGGCACGCGGGCGTCGCCCAGCGAATGCGGGATCGCATCATCCAACTCATCTGGGCCGACCAGAACTACAGTTCCGATGGATTGCGCCTGCCTGAGGGCCTCGAGCAGGAACTGAACGATCGGGCGGCCGGCGATGCGGATCAGGGCGCGCCAGGTCTCGCCGGTGGCTGCGGCCAGGCTCCCGTATGTCTTTCCTCCGGCGAGCACTACCGCTGGGACCTTCACCTGGGCCATCTGACCCTCCCTGTCGTGCGCACGGCTTTCGCCCACCCGTGTTTCTCTTTCAGCGCGGACGCTGCTCGCTGTGCCTGTTGCTTGCTGCGAGCGATGCCGAAAACAGCGGAGCCCGAGCCGCACAAGAGAGCGCCCAGGCAGCCTGCGCGCAAGAGGTCGCGCTTCACTGCGCGCACGGCGGGATGGTGGGCGGGCACCACTTTCTCAAAGTCATTGTGCAAGGCATTCGTGACGGCCTGCGCCCCCGCGATCGAGACGGCGCGAATCGCAGCGCCGCAGTCGCCGCCGGGGGCGAGCGCCGCGCGATCCCACTCGTGATAAGCCCACGGGGTGCATACCCCGGCCGCAGGCTTTGACAGCACCAGCCACACTGCCGGCTGCATTGGCGTCAGCGGAACAAGCACCTCGCCCCGTCCGAGGGCCAGGGCCGTCCCGCCGGTGAGAAAGAACGGGACATCGCTGCCCAGCCTGGCGGCCAGGCAAGACAGTTGCGCCGCGTTCATTCCCAATCCCCACAGGCGGTTGAGAGCAATCAGCGTCGCAGCAGCGTCGGTGCTCCCGCCGCCCAGGCCCGCCCGGGTGGGTATCGCCTTTCGCAGCATGATGCGAACCCCGCAATCGCGGGCCTGGCGGCCGGCAAGGTCGCGCATCAGCATCGCTGCCCTGAAACACAGATTCTCGTGGCCCACGGGAATCGTCGGGTCGGAGCATTCCAGCGCCACCGAGCCCTTGGTTGGCTGGAATTCGAGAGTATCCTTCAGGCTCACCGTTTGCAGCACGCTTCGAATCTCGTGATAGCCGTCCGGCCTGCGCCCGATGATCGAGAGGAACAGGTTCACCTTCGCCGGGGCGGTGATCCTCAGGGTATCTGCGGTCATTTCTGGTCTGCCTCGGAAAGCACGGAGTGGACCGCCCGGGTGAGGGAACCGAATTGCGCGGCGTCGAGCGATTCCGCTCTTGCCTGCGGGGGAATCCCTGCGGCCGCAAGCGCCTCCGCTGCCGCAGCGCGCGAAAGGCCGAGCGCGCTTCCCGACAGTGCGTTGAGCAGCGTCTTGCGGCGCTGGCCGAATGATGCGCGCAGCACCCGCTCGAAGGTCGCGCTCAATCTGGTCGGCACAGCGACTTTCTTCCTTGGCCTCAGCCCGATGATCGCAGAATCAACGTTGGGGACCGGGAAAAAGCAATTTCGCGAAACTGTCGCCACTCGCTCGATTTCCATTGTGGCCTGCGCCAGTACCGAAAGCGAGCCGTATTCCTTCGATCCGGGTGCGGAAAGCAGGCGATCGGCGACCTCTTTCTGCACCATCAACACCATCAGTTCGGGGCGCGGGCGCTGGTGCAGTAGATGAACTATCACCGGCCCGGTGATGGAGTAGGGGAGGTTGGCAACCACTTTCCACCGGTGCGTGGGCGTTTCTGTAGGGCGGGCGCGTCTGCGCCCGCCACCACACGGGCGCGGGCTCTCCTGAGCCCGCGAGTGCGCGGCTTCGGGAGAAGCCGCGCCGAACGCGGCGGGCCTTCGCAGGCCCGCCCTACAATCGGCATGCGCGCTAACCACGCGGGCAGGTTGGATCTTGAGGATATCCGCGTGCAGGATTTCAACGTTGCCGAGACCGGCCAGGTTCTCGCGCAGAAGTGGCACCAGCCGGTCGTCAATCTCAACCGCGACGACTTTCGCGGTGGCCTTAGCCAGGGCAAGGGTGAGCGTGCCGATCCCCGCCCCGATCTCGAGCACGGCATCGCCCGGCCCAATCTCTGCCGCCTTGACGATCTTGTCGAGGATGTTGGCATCGCAAAGGAAATGCTGCCCCAGCCGCTTGCGAAGCCACAGGCGGTGTTGTTCGAGCAGCGGCCTCAACTTCGCCGGTGATGTGAGGGCCCTTGCTGTCGCCATGCCGGGGGCATTATAGCGCATCCTCGCCTGACTGGGAAACCGCCCTTGCAGCCGCTATTCCCGCCCATCTCGACACACGCAGCGGCGGCCCTCCCCGTTCAGCCCCCGTGCATTGTGACTTCAGGGCTGCCCGAATGGCCTGCGCCGGGCGAACCGTGCCTGGCTTTCGCCACCGAGGCGATAGCCGCCCTGACGCTTCCGACGCAACACGAACCGCATACTGCCAGCAGGGCTAGGTCGCGTGGCAGGCTGTGTGCGCCTGCCGAAGTGGCCGCCGAGGCCCACGCGATCGCCTCCAAACTGGCCCAGTGCGGGTAGCGCGCCCCAGCGCGCTCTTTTCGACATCGCCAGGCATTTGTCCACCACCACACCATGTCTGGTCCCGCGATGAGACTTGCCCAAACGAACACTGGGAGCCGCGCCTCTCTTTGCCCCGCAGCAGCCACCGAGCACGAAACAGCGGCGAGGGCCATCCAGACTTCCCACCATGCAGGCGCGCCCCGTCGGCGCTCTGCGCCTGGCGCGCGCAGCCTTTCGGCAGTCTCAGGCTCCGCCTCCGGCCTAAGCCAGTTCCTCACTGTGCTCCTCCACCCCCGGGCCGCCAACCCCTCGCTTATCTTTTCCGGCGGCCGGCAGCCAGGGAGTATCTGGTCCTTCCCTCTCGCCCGCCGAGCGCACGACTGAGCGTGGTCACGACGAACTGGTTCAGGCTCGCGCCCTCAACTCGGGCCCGCCGAACAAGATCCCGGTGCAGACTCTTGGGCGTCCGCACCAGGAAGCGACCACTATACTCCGGCTCGGTTGCAGGATCAGGAATCGGGAGGCCTTCGGACAGAGCCACCTCGATCCAGCCGGCCATCGCGTCCCTGATCATCTCCACGGCTTCGTCTGCCGTGTCTGCCTCCGTCATACACCCTGGCAGCTCTGCTACGGCAGCGAAGAACGTCCCGTCCTCGTACTGGCGGAGCTGAATCGTGTAAGGCAAACGCAGGTAATCCTCGACTGTCTTAGTCACGGTCTTCATCGGCACTGGCATCCTCTGCATTGATCTCCCGGAGCATAGCAAGCGCCCGCCGGACCACGTACTCTTTCGGATGCGGGCGCCTTCGGGGGACACTCAGCAAGTGGGGGCCGCGGTAGTAGAAGTAGTGGCTCCCGCCTCGCTTGGGGTTCCGCACCTGAAAGCCATAGGCCCGCAGCAGCGCGTCCAGGTCCTCGAAGCGGACCTGTCGTGGACTCTGCTCGACCTTCTGCCGCCGTTTCTCTCGCGTACCGATTTGCCACGCTCCCGACGATATGATACCATATTTGATACCGTTGTCAATGCCCACATAGCACATGTTCTCACTCTTGCGCAGGGCATCGGCGCGTCGCATCGGCGCTTTCCCCCGCAAGGCTTCTCTTTCCCCGCACAACGCTTCCCCGCCCCGCGTTGGGCGCTGTTTCGCTCCACAGACCTCGCTCGGCGGCTCCCGCGGGGCCTCACCGCGCGTGCAGCCCGCCTCTCATCCGGCAGACAGGCCTTCACTCTTGGCTGCGTCAGTGCGAGTCATGCGTCGCTCAGGAAGGACCACGTTGAGGGTTGACAAGGGGGCGGTTTCCTGGTATATGTCAGAGAGGAAGTAGAGCGCGAGGCTCAAGTGGGGTTCCCCCATTTGAGCCTTTTTTGGGCTGCGGAAAGGAGAGGCAGTGCCAGCAACGGCAATCGTGGGGGCGCAGTGGGGCGACGAGGGCAAGGGGCGCGTCGTTGACACCTACAGCGCAAATGCCGACATGGTGGTCAGGTTCCAGGGCGGCAACAACGCGGGCCACACGGTGATGGTGGGCGAGGAGGTTTTCGCGCTGCACCTTATCCCGACGGGCATTCTGCGCGGCTGCAGGTGCGTGATCGGCAACGGCGTGGTCGTTGACCCGCAGGCGCTGATCGAGGAAATGGACGGCCTGGAGAAGCGCGGGATCAAGGTGCGCGAGAACCTGTGCGTGAGCGAGAACGCGCATCTCATCATGCCGTGGCACCGGCTGCTCGATGGCCTGCAGGAAAGGGCCCTGGGCGACAAGAAGATCGGCACCACGCTGCGCGGGATCGGCCAGGCATACTCGGACAAGATGGCGAGAACCGGGCTGCGCGTGGGCGACCTGCTGGAGCCGGAGACTTTCAAGGCCAAACTGGCCGCGATCTTGCAGCAGAAGAACCAGATCATCGAGAAGGTTTACGGCGAGAAGCCCCTGTCTCTTGAGGAGGTGCATGGCGCATATCGGGGCTACGCGGATGTGGTAGGGCCGATGGTCGTTGACAGCGCGGTGTTGATCAACGAAGCGCTGGCGTCGGGAGAACACGTGCTGTTCGAGGGCGCGCAGGGGGCTTTGCTGGACATTGATTTTGGGACCTATCCGTATTGCACCAGTTCGAATCCGATCGCAGGGGCTGCGTGCGTTGGGGCCGGGGTCAGCCCGAAGGCGATCACCACGATCATTGGGGTTGCGAAGGCTTACACGACGCGCGTGGGCGAGGGGCCTTTCCCGACGGAATGCGGCGAGGACGTCGCTGTAGCGATGCGCGACAAGGGGCGCGAATACGGCACCACGACCGGCCGCCCAAGGCGCATCGGGTGGTTCGACGCGGTGGTCGTGCGCCGCGCCGCGCTTCTGAATGGGATGGACTGCATGGCGATCACTCACCTCGACGTGCTCGACGAGAGCGATGAGATACCTGTGTGCGTGCGCTACACTTGCGACGGCGAGACGGTCGAGGTCTTTCCGAATTCGCTTGAGAAACTCGCGCGCTGCAAGCCCGTTTACGAGGTGCTTCCAGGTTGGAAACTGGACACGACGAAGGCCAGGCGGTTGGAAGACCTGCCGCTGAACGCGCGCCGGTACCTGCAGCGGCTGGAAGAACTGACAGGGGTCAGGATTTGCCTCGTTCTCGTCGGCCCTCGCCGCGACGAAACGATCCACGTGCTGTAGAGGCACGGCATGCCGTGCCCCTACAGAGCGGGCGTAGGCACGCCCGCCCTACATTGGCTCGGCGGGTGCTTGCGCTCTTGGAGCGCGAATATGGCAGGCCGAGGCATCATCGCAGGCCAGCCCTGGATGTTCTCATCGGCACGATACTCTCGCAGAACACCAGCGACACCAACAGCCACCGGGCATTTCGGTCGCTGAAGCAGGCTTTCCCTTCGTGGAAGTCCGTTGTTGAAGCAAGGGCTTCGGAGATCGCTTCTGCAATCAGGTGCGGCGGACTGGCGCGGATAAAGGCGCCGCGCATTCGGGCGATACTTCAGCAGTTGCTGCGCGAGCGTGGGAAGGCCGACCTGGAGTTTATTGAGCGCTGGCCTAGAGAGAAGGCTCTGGACTATCTGATGGTCCTTCCGGGTGTGGGTGCGAAGACCGCCAGTTGTGTTTTGCTTTTCGCGTTCGGTAAGCCTGTGCTCCCCGTTGACACTCACGTTCACAGGGTTTCTCAACGGTTGGGGCTTGTGGGCGAGGGTGTAAGCCCTGAAAAAGCGCAGGGTGCGCTTGAGAAGATCGTGCAGCCGAAGGATCGGCTGTCGTTTCACATAAACCTTATAGCGCACGGGCGGGCGATCTGCCGCCCGAAGCCGCGCTGCAGCGAGTGCGTGCTTCTGGTTCTGTGTCCTCATGGCAAGAAGTTGAGAGGAGCGCAATGATGGGGATTATGGACGCGGTGGGTTTGCTCGCAATCGGGCTTGTCATAGTGGGTACCGATGCGGCAGCAGGCGCTGCTGCGCCGCGGGTGGTGGCGCTGGACCCGGCGGCGATGGGTGCGCGCGTGATTGGCGGCGAGGTGCGCATTGGCGGGCAAGTCGTTCGCGTCAAAGACGTGGAGCGCCTGGACATTGAGCCTGCCGAGGAGATCGCGGTTCGCGACGAGCCGATCGCTATCGCCGATGGCGAGATCAATCACTGGATCGGCGGGACTTCGCTGCCGGGGGTGCTCGACAGGCGCGCGGAGGTACGCCTGTGGGGCTGCCTGAAGCCGGGGACGCTGGTTGTCAAATCGGCTCCCGACGGCGAGCCCTATGCGAGAGGCAGAGACTACGAGGTTGATGAGACCTGGGGAGCGGCGGTGCGGCTCCCCACCGGCCGGATCGCCGAGAAGGCCACCGTCTATGCGTCATACACCTACGGGCTGGAGAGGCTCGATACGGTGCAGGTTGACGCGAAGGGTTGGGTGTCAGTGCGGCGAGGGAAGAGCGAAAAGATATGCCCTCTGCCCGCAGGCGCGGAGAAGGGCTGCCGTGCGATCGCTAACATATACGTCTCGTATCATGCCCCGGCCATCAGCCGGGATCTCATCTATCCCATCGGGCCGCGCGTGAAGCCGGTGATCTCACGCGATCCGCAGCGCTATGTCGCGCACACGCTGCGCAAGTTGCGCGCCGGCGGGCCGGTCACCGTGGTATTCCTGGGCGACAGCGTGACTGCAGGCGGCAACGCTTCCTCTCCAGCCTATCGTTTCCCCAACCTGTTCGCATCGCGCCTGCAGCGGATGTTTCCGCGATCGCAGGTAACGATGATCAACGCGGGCGTGGGCGGAAGCAATTCCGACTTTGGGCTGCAGCGCCTGGACAAGGATGTGCTGGCGCACCGGCCCGACCTGGTGGTGACTGAGTTCGTGAACGACATGGGGTGGCCGCGCGAGAAGATCCTTCACAATTACGCCGAGTTGGTGCGCCGCATCCGCGCGAACGGCGAGACAGACATAATCATCTGCACGCCGCATCTCATGGCGGAATTCTTCATGGGGAAGTTCGATGCGGCAGCCCAGGCCTTGCGCGACTCGGCGGCGGAGAACGGCGTCGGCCTGGCAGATGTGAGCCGGATGTGGCGCGACTTGGCCGGGCAAGGGATTCCTTATCTGACCCTTCTCGCCAACCGAATCAACCACCCCGACAACAGGGGACACCGCCTCTTCGCCGACGCGCTCATCGAGTTCTTCAAGGGAACAGAATAGGCGACAGCCTCTCTTCCCCAACGCTCCGTAGGGCAGAACCTCGTGTTCTGCCCGTCAGTTTGGGCACGGTCCATGGGTTTCGTGGGGGAGGGGACAAGCCCCTGCCCTACGGACTACTCGTCATTCTGAGCGAAGCGAACAACCCCACTTCAACCCGCATCCCCCCTCTGTCATTCTGAATCCGCCAGCCGGCGGATGAAGAATCCCATTCCCTGTGCAGCCACCCACCGCCCGCCAAGTGGTGGGACCCTTCGCTACGCTCAGGGTGACATGATCCCCAGGTTCTCTCACACGCTGTAGACGAACAAGGCTCGCCGCGTTAGACCGCCTTCTTCACGGTGATGCGGATGAGGCGGATTGCGTAGTGCGCGTCCTGGCGCTGGTTTTGCATGTCGAGTTCGGAGATGTCGTTGCGGCTGCCAGCCATGATGGTTACCTTCTTGCACTCGGGCAGTTCGAAGTGCGCACTGCTGAGCCCTGCGTCGCGCCAACTTTCGTCCATGCCTTTGTCCCACGGCTCGGCGCGCAGGTGCTGGCCCCACAGATCGTCAACGCGCATCTTGACGCCGGTGCGCGGATACTTCCACACCAGCGGTTCGGCTTGCAGCAGAATATAGCCCGGCGGGACGCAGGCGCTGCCGATCACCGTAACCGCGACTATCGGCTCACCCTCGACCACGGTTATCGCCCCGTAGGGCGGGAAATCCAACTCGACGCCGTCCGGATTGAACTCGGCCCCCGTGTAGGGTTTCGTCGCCAGCCCGTCCGGCTCGCCGCGGCCGAGTTCGACCTTGATATTCAGATAGTTGAACGGAGCCCAGTATTGATACACGACCGGCGCGTATGCCTCGCGCACCTGCGGCGTCCGGTTCTCCGCGAGACGCTCGACCTCGCGCTCCGCCTCGGTCAGCCGCTTCCACGGGTCGGCTATCGAATAGTCCCGCTCCGGGTTCCTGAACAACGCCCTCGTGATTTCTTTCATCCTTTTTTCCTCCTCACGGTTTCGAGTTCTGCGCGCGAGCCGTCATTGCGCGTCGCCCTGCATGACCCATTCTTCATTGAAGGCCGCGTGCTTGATGGACTCGCCCGCGCCGGCGCTGTAACTGTAGGTAGCGTGAAGCGCGCCGTCGCGCGCCTGGATGATCGAGGGATACGAGAACGAGCCCTTGCGCGGCTCTACTTTTTCAAGGTGCCTCGTCCATTTCCACGTCTTTCCCTCGTCGTCGGATATCGAGACGGCCAGGCTGTGGCGGCCCTGCACCGTGTCATTGCAGACCAGGGCCCAGCGGCCGTTTGCGAGGCGGATTACCTCCAGGCCGGAGCCCGGGTTGGGCAGGTCCATGTTTTCGACGGGGCTCCATGTCAGCCCGTCGTCTTTCGATTCGCTGATGCGAATGCGCTGCTGGATTCCATTCTCGCGCATCATCGCGACGAGCGTGCCGTCGTTCTTGCGCACGATGCTGGGCTGTATGTTTCCGAAGCCGATGAGCGGCTCGCTGGTAATCCACGTTTTGCCCCAGTCGTCGGTGATCGCCATGATCGAGATGGAAAACGTGTCGGTATAGAGCGGGAGTATCAGACGGCCGGAGGGCAGCAGCGTCGGGTGGGCGCGCGTCATCCAGCCGAGGCGATGGTACAGTTTGTTGGCAGCATACGTTCGCAGTTCTTCCTTGAATTCGTCCATCTTTGCGCTGAGTCGCTGAGCCAGAGCGGGGTACTTCGCAAGGTATTGCTCGAAAGTTGTCTTGAGTTGTTGCTCGAGGTCGGCAGGCGGCGTTACGTGGATGATGTCATGCCAATCCCACACAGGCGCGCCTTTCCCGGTCTGGTACTTCGCTGATGTCTTGCATTTCATGATCGCGGTGCCCCACTGGTTCGCGATCAGGGTCGGCCAGAAAAGCCAGAGGCGCTTGTTCGGGTCAATGAACATGCAGGGATTGTCATCCGGATAGCCCGGCGTGTCCGCCATGAGGAACGGCTTGCACCACGTCTTTCCGCTCTTGATCTTCCGCGACCCGAACACCGCCACGTCGTCTCCCTTCTCGGGGCCAACGCCGCGATACCAGCAGGCCAGCAGGTCGCCGTTGGGGCACTCGACGATGCACGATGCGTGATTGTGGTTGCGCTCGGGCGGGAAGATAAGTTCAGCCTTGTAGGAGGGCTTCGCAGCCGACGCGCGGCCGGCGCACACGCAACACACCAATGCGAGCAGGATTACGAGTTTCAAGGTTGCGTCTCCTTTCTGGTGATGTCTTTTCTTCCGATCGGGGCCGCTTGCCTGCAGGCGTGTTGCCGCGACCGGCGGGAAGGAGGGGGAACTGAAGTGCCAGAAAACAGCCGCGGAGGCTCGCAATGGCAAAGCAGTTGCTGGCGTGTGCGTGTGCAGCGCTGATTACGCTTGTTGGAGGTGAAACGATGGCAGCGGCATCCTACGTCGTATGGCCGGAACTATCCTCGCGCAAGGTCTTCCGCGAGATGAGACCACCCGCGCAACTGGCCCTTCAGGGCCACCCTGAGGGCGGCCCTTCAGGGTCGCCCGAACGGGCGGCGAAGACGCTTTCGATCTGCGCGGCGCAAAACGAGTATGAGGGCGGGCAGATAGTCATCACCGCCGGAAAGCAGGGCCTGCGCGATGTCGAGGTATCGTGCAGGCCTTTGCAGGGGCCGCCCGGTGCCCGGATTCTGCCCACCCTATACAGAGTGGCTTACATATTTCTACCTGCTCATGGGCGGGCATATCCCGATCCGCTGGCGCCGCTGACGAAGTTCGATGTCGAGCCTGGGCAGAGCCAGCCGGTGTGGTTGAGCGTTTACGTTCCGCCTGACGCCCAGCCGGGGACCTACCGGGGTGCGGTTACCGTATCGCCGCGCGCCTTCGACTCCGCTCAGGCCAGGGACGGGGCTCCCACGAGGATGAGTATCTCGCTTCGCGTCTATTCATTTGCGTTGCCAAAGACGCCCAGCACGCGCACTGCTTTCGGCGTCGGTTATGGCGACATCGCAAAGGCGCACGGAGTCGAGCCGGGCTGCGATGCCGAGAAGCGCCTCCGCAGCGAATACTACGAGATGCTTCTTTCGCACCGCGTCTCGGCATACTGGATTCCGGTGGATTTGACTTCTCCCGAGGCGGCGCGATATCTGAGCGACCCGCGCATGACGAGTTACGTGATCCCCTACAATGAGGATGTAGAGAAGGTGCGCGCGCTTGTCTCCCGCCTCCGGAAGGGCGGCTGGCTGAAGAAGGGATTATTCTATCCGTCGGATGAGCCGGTGAACGAGGAGCAATACAAACTCATCAAGGCGCAAGCGGACAAGGTTCACTCGATCGCGCGCGATCTCAAGGTGGTGTCGCCGTTTTTCCGCAACCCCGATTTCGCCAAGAAGTCGGTTTATGAATTGCTGGACGGGACGCTCGATATCTGGTGCGCGGTCTCGGCGTTCTTCGACCAGACGCAGGCAGAGATGCGCAAGAAGCAGCGCAAAGGGCAGGAAGGCTGGTGGTATGTCTGCTGCGGGCCGGGCAAGCCGTATGCGAATTTCTTCGTTGATTTCAAGGCGGTGGAGCATCGCCTGCTGCTCTGGCAGCAGAAGAAATACAACATCCAGGGGCTTCTCTACTGGAGCGCGACGCACTGGGGCGGCACAGAAAATCCGTGGGAGGACATCGCGACCGTGAAATGGATCGGGCCGAACATCTACGGCGACGGGTCGCTGATGTATCCCGGCAAGCAGGTTGGATACGATGGGCCGGTGAGTTCGATTCGCCTTGAGATGATCCGCGACGGCCTGGAGGATTACGAATACCTGTGCCTGTTGGAGAAGGCGAAGGGCAAGCGGGCAGTTGACGAAGCGATTGCGCAGGTCGTAACGGACATGAAGAAGTTCACGCGCAGCGCCGCGCTTCTCGAACGCACCCGCCGCCAAATCGCCGAGCAGATTGAGGCCAGCCGCCTGTGACCGCTAGCGGCCTACAACTGCCAGTGCTATAATGAGCCCAGAGAAGATCGAAGGGATCATGGGTCTGACTCACGTCGAAATGGAGATTGCTAACCCGGCGAAGCCGAGGGCGCGGGTGCGCGAGAGATTCCTCGTGGATTCGGGTGCGATCTATACGGTTGCGCCGGGGGTGGTGCTGCGGCGGCTCGGCATCAAGCCCCATTCGAAGCGCACGTTCACGCTGGCGAACGGCGAGGTGATCGAGCGCGATGTGGGCGACGCTGTATTCCACTATGACAAGCATCACGCCGCCTCTCCCGTCATCTTCGGCAAGCGCGGCGACAGCAACCTCGTGGGCATGGTAACGCTCGAATCGCTGGGCCTGATTCTCGACCCTATCCGCCGCGAACTGAAACCCCTCCCGATGCTTCTGGCCTAGCACTCGTAGGGCATCCGCCGGCTGGCGGACTGTCCTACGAGGAGCTCGCCGCGTTAAGCCCGTGCGCCAGACGCGACAATCTGCCGCACACGCTCCCTCAGCAGTGAGAATGGCGAGCGAGTCGCGCAGGCTTTTAGTTCCCGACTGCGAATCTTGCTGATTCCGAGCGAGGAGGAGAGGCGGAGACATGATCACCAGGATTCATTGCATCTTGATCGTGGGGCTGTCATTGTTCATGCTGTGCGAGTGCACTGCGGCATCTGTTCCACCCGGCTGCAAGCCGCCGGAACTGAAGATCACGCGCGAGCATCCGCTCGTCATTCTCTACGGGCCCGGCACGGCGGAACTGACGGTGAAATGCTGGAGGAACCTGCCTGCGGACATCAAGCCCTATTGCGTGGTAACGATGGACCCCGTATCTCCAAAGCCCAAGGAATGCATGGAGGGGTGGCGGCGGATGCTGCGCGTGGTGCAAGCGCACAAGATACCGATCTGCCTTCAGGTCTGGAGCCCGGGGAGCACGCCGCTGTGGCTGGTGGAGACGATGCTGAAGGAATTCCCGTGCATCAAGGTGGTGCAGATCGTGGAAATGAGGTGCGCGTATTTCACGGATTTCCAGTCGGACCTTGAACTGGCGATCCCAACCAACCTTCGCTACCTTGCCGAGGTCTTGAAACTGTGCGGGGAATACGGCAAGCACCTTTCGCTGCAGATCATGCTGGACATGGCGCACCTGGGCAGCGACAGGCTGGCGACGCCGCTGAGGAAACTGTTCCGGGAATACAGCCAGTACTTCCTGCCGCAGAACGAATGCATCGGGCCAAGTTACTATGCCGCGCAGTGCGCCACCTGGGGGCTGTGGCTCGCAGGCTACTGCAACAACTGGGGGATGGAGCCGCAGTGGTGGTGGTGGGTGAGGGGAGAGTCGTATTTCATAAAGCCCGGCGTATTCGGGGTCGAAGCAGAGATGGAGGCAAGCGCTGCAGTGCTTGATGCACATGCCCATCTTTACCGCGCCTTTATCATCGAGGGCGCGCTGATGGGAGCCACGGTTTTCTCGATCGAGCCGCCAAATGATGTCTGGAGTGGCGAATCCCTCGACAGGCGTCACTTTTTGAACGTCATCCTTCCCACTCTGCGGCAGATCATCGAGCAAAGGCTCATTGCGAGCAAGGAAGATGTCCTGGCCCGCGCCAGGGTCGCCTACCAGATGCGCGAGTGCAGCACCCTGCACGAATTCGATGAAATGCTGCAGGACCTCGACCTGGAGGTCGCGAGGGGATACATGGAACGGGCCGCATACGGCGTTCTCTATCCGCACCTGATGAAGGAGATGATCCCCGACACCGGCGGCCGCTACTACTTCATCCCGCTGCTGCCGGTGGGAACCCCGCAAAGCCTGCTGAACCGTTTCCAGAAGGTAATCCGACCGGGCGAGTTGACAACCGTCCAGGCATACCGGCAACTTCTCGACCAATACTATCCTCCCACTGAGAATATCAGCGACACGTCTCTCAACAACCGGGCCTGCGTTCTCAAATGCGGCCGCGGGATTGCCGTGATGCAATCGCGCGAGAACCTGTATGAGAAGCAGCCTTTCGCTGTCGAGTTGCCGCGCTGGGTCACGGGCTTGCAAGCGGCGGTGGAAAATGGCGGGATTCGCCTGAAGTGGGATGTGGACGCAGAAGCGCGCTCATACAGGATATGGAGGCGCATCCCTGGGCCCAGGGTGTATCCGCAGTGGCAACTGCTGAAGGATGGAGTGTGGATGAATTCGTGCTTTCTTGCAGGCCTGGATAGTGGCACATTCGGCATCACGGCCAGGACCGCTGCGAAAAGCCTGCTGAATGGTACAGTCAACTACGCCGAGTATCTGCTTTTCCCGGCCGACGAGAGCCCGATTGTGGAGCAGGTAATCGTCGCCAAAGAAGGGAGTAAGGCCGAGCGCGTGTCGTGGACTGATGAGTCTCTGCCGGAAAGGCAAGAGGTGTGGCGGATCTTTGACGGGGTGCAGCCGGGCGCGGAGAAGTCAGCCGAAGAAGTGCTCGACGCATGGAAAGGGCTGATTGACGCGTTCGAGGCCAAGGACATTGACCGGTTGATGTCGTTCTACGACCCCAACTACCGCGACGGCAACGGCTACGGCACCGAATACGTGCGCCGCGCCTGGCGGTGGTGGTATCAGCGCACCGTGATACCGTATGTTATCGCACAGGTGCGCTACTGGGACACTTCGCGCGCGGGAGAAGGTGTGATCAGTTTCACCACGTGGAACCGCTTTCGCGGCACGATCGTGTGGGATGAGCCTTTCGGGGTTCACGGCCGCGTGCGCATCCCGCGCCACGTGGGCGAACGGGTGACATGGACGTGGAAGCGGAATGAAAGCGGCCAGTGGAAACTGATTCGCACGGAGCCTGCGCTCCCGGACTTCGGCGAGATGCTTTGGAACAGCCGCGGCCACGATGTGGAGCACAAGATGTCCGAGTTTGCCGACACACCGGAGTCAGCCGGACTGCGGTTGATGCCATGAATAACAGGGAACGGGCGCTGGCTGCGCTCAGGTGGGAGAAGCCTGATCGCGTGCCATATTTCGAGCAGGGGGTGGCGTCGAATGTCGCGTCCCAGGTTCTGGGGCGAAAGGCGCTTACGGGAGGAGGGCGCTTCAGGCGCGACGGCATCGAGGCGGCGATGCGCGGGTCCGATGCCTACGAAGAGTACCTGCAGCGGCACATCCGCGACTGGGGGGACCTGGCTGAGGCCTGCCAGTTCGACGTGATCACGCCGCCGTGGCACGGGGGCGGTGTGCCGAGCAAGAAGTTGGATGAGAATACCTACTTTTTCGGCGATCCTGATGGCGACTGGGAGGTCCAGCGATACAGCCCCGAGTCTGACACTCTCCACATGGTTGACTCCAATGTCGCGCATGAGGGGCTGGCCGCAATCGAGCGGCGCGTCCGGGCAACCATGAAGTGGGCCGACCAGCCGCGCGACCCGCCGCGCTTCCCGGTGCTGAAGGCGCTGCTCGAGCGGTTCAAGGGACGACGGGCAGTTGCCGGAGGCGCAGGGATTGCAGTGCCCATAAGCGCGCCGTGGCTGGAGGCGATGAGAACCCGCCCGGACCTGATTGAGGACTACCTGGATGCGACAACGCAGGCGGCCTGCAGGGATATTGAGGCCCTGGGGAAACTCGGTGTTGATCTGATCTGGGGCGGAGGAGACCTCGCAACCAACTTCGGCCCGGTCTATTCCCCGGCAGATTTCAGGCGCTTTATCCTTCCACGGCTGAAAATGATGGTCAAGGCTTGTCACGATAATGGCCTGGCCTATTTCTTCAGAACAGATGGCTGGCTGTGGCCGATTGTCGGGATGCTGTTCGAGGAATCGGGCGCAGACGGATACGGCGAGATTGATGCGCAGGCGGGAATGGACCTGGCTGAGATCAGGGCCAGGTTCCCGCGCCTCATGCTGTGGGGAAATGTTGACTGCGCGGGCGCGCTCGTGAAGGGAACGCCCGATGATGTCGCAGCGGAGACGCGCGCCTGCATCGAAAAGGTCGCGGCGACGGGAGGCTATTTCTGCGGTTCGTCCAACGTGATTCACTGCGGCGTGCCGGCCGATAACTTCCTCGCGATCGGGCGCACCTGTCGCGAGTGCGGACGCTATTGAAGGCAGATTGCTCGATGGGAGGGCTTGCTCATGAGAGGATACTGGAGCCTGACACTGGCTTGTGTGGTCATAGGTGTCGCGCTCGGGCTGGCGGAGGCCGATGTGCCCTCTGTTACTGAACGCGCGCCGCAAGTAACGGAAGTGGGGTTTCTTCCCCCCGATGGTTCGGCGCCGGAGGTCAATCCGCCCGCGCTGGCTTGGCTCGCCGAAGAGAATGCGGCGGATTACATCGTCGAGATTTCGCCCGACCGCGCTTTCGCCGGCCCGCGGACGATTCGAGTTACGGGCATACCATACGCCCTTTACACGCACACCAGCACTCTGGAGCCAGGCTGGTATTACTGGCGCTACGCATACCGCACCGTTGCGGGCCGGATCTCGCAGTGGAGCCCGGTGCGCAAGTTCCGCGTGAGTCCCGAGGCGGTCAAGTTTCCGCGGCCAGATCCTTCCTTCGTGCGCCAGCGGCTGAACATCGGGCATCCGAGACTCTTCATTCGCCCTGACGAGGTTGATGCGCTCAGGCGCGCGGCGCAGGGCCCACTGCGCGAGCGTTGGGCGCAATTGAAGGCCCGCGCGGACCAAGCGCTGAAGCGCGAGGTGATGCGCGAACCAGCGGGTTTCAAAAATGGTATATGGAACGCCGCCGAGTGGCGGCGCGATTACGGGGCGGTGGTCCAGGGCTGCAACACGGTGGAACTCCTTGCCTTCGCTTACCTGATCAGCGGCGAGAAGGCATACGCGGCGCGCGCAAGAGAGTGGCTGCTCGAAATCGCATCGTGGAATCCAAAGGGCTCGACGAGCATTGCCATCAATGATGAAGCCGGGATGCCGATACTGCACATCACATCGCGCGCCTATTCGTGGATTCACGACGCGCTCAGCGAAGCAGACAGCGAGGCGATGCGCAGGATGATGCGCGAGCGCGGCACCGAAGCCTACCAACGCCTGCACGGGCGCGGCTACGAGCAGCGCGCATATGACAGCCATGCCGGCAGAATGTGGCACTTCCTGGGCGAGGCCGCGATTGCTTACTGGGGCGAGATACCGGAAGCAGAGAAGTGGCTCGATTATGCGCTCACCATCTTCTGGGGATGGTATCCGGCGTGGGGCGACGAGGATGGCGGCTGGGCCGAGGGCATTGCCTATTGGACGAGTTACATGGGGCGCGTTACGTGGTGGCTCGACGCGCTGCACTCGGCCCTCGGAGTGGACGGCGCGCGCAAGCCCTTTTTCAGGAAGACCGGAGACTTCGCGCTTTACTTCGCCCAGCCGAACTCGCCCATCTGCGGCTTCGGCGACAGTGGGGAACGCGCCGCGATGCCGGAAACCGGGGCCGTAATGAACTATCTGGCAGACGCGCTCGGAAACCCTTACTGGAAATGGTATGCAGAGCAGTGGAAAAGGGCGCAATATGACGATACGCCCATCGGTTTCCTGCGCGCATGGCGCATGAAGCCTGCGGACAGCAAGCCGCCGAGCAACTTGCCGCTCTCGCGCGTGTTTCGCGGCGTTGGCTGGGCGGCTTTTCACACGAACCTTGAAGATACAAAACAGAACGTGCAACTCCACTTCAGGTCCAGCCCGACCGGCAATTTCAGCCACGCGCACTGCGATCAGAATGCCATCGTCCTTGCCGCTTACGGCGAACCGCTGCTGGTCAACACAGGCATACGGCCCTGGTACGGAAGCGAATTCTCGAAGCGCTACTACTGGACTACGCAGGCCCACAACGCAATACTCATAGGCGGCCAGGGCCAGCCCAGACTCAAGGCAGCGCGCGGGCATATCACCGGGTTTCGCGACCCGGGCGAGTGGGCTTTCGTCGAGGGCGACGCGACGTTGGCATATCCCAACGCACGCGCGGTGGTGCGGCGCATTCTTTTCCTGCGCCCTGATTTGTTCGTCATCCACGACCACATCGAAACACCGGAACCCCTCAAGTGCCAGTTTCTTCTGCACGCCAGAGCGCCATTTGTCATCCAGGCCGGACAGCCGAGCGCCACCGTCACACACGGACGGGCGGCTCTGCTCGCGCAGTTCATTGTTCCGGACGCTCTCGCGCTTTCCCAGACCGACCGTTATCCCCTCGAGCCCGAAATGGGCAAGCCTGCTGCGGAGTGGCACCTGACCGCCGAATCGCCGTCGCCCTCGACCGTCCACGACTTCGTCGTTGTTCTGGCGGTAGCGCGGGCCGGACAGCCATTCCCGGTTTCTGATATCGAGCGCGTTGGCGCGCTCGGCCTTCGCTTCCGGTGGCACGAGCACGGCGTTTCGCTGACCTGGGCGCCCGACGGGCGCACCAGCCTGAAGCCACTCAAGCAAGCGACAGCCATTCGCGCCTATGACGGACTGGTTCGCGCGCTGCTGGAGATCAACGAGTAAGGCGCGCCGGAGGAAAGAAATGATTCGCGTTGCATTCATCGGCGGCGCGGCCGCATATCATGCGCGCGCATTTGCAGGGATACCGCACGTGCCCGACACTCGGATAGGCTCTTAGCCACATTGACCGCTGCCAAGCAAGCAACATGCACCCCCGCTACTCCCCGTTGCACAGCGGGAGCGTGTTGTGCTTCATGACCCATTCGAGAAGCAGCCGGCGTTCGACGTAACGAACGTATGCCTCGCGCAGATGCTTGTCCACAATGCCGGGAGCCCAGGCGGCAACGGACAGGTCGGTCAGGGACAGGTGGTGGTGCCGAAATCTCCTGCCGCCGCTGTGAGAGGCCTCGCGGCCCTCGGCTGCCTCCTCGAAATAGCGCCATCTGCGGTCGAGTTCGCGGGAGGTTTGTCCGATGTAGATGATCCGCCCATCCAGGATGTCAACTTCGTCGCCAGCCCCGACACCAACGGCTAGAAGGTACACCCCAGGGGACTCTCTGCAATTCACAGCCCAGCGTTCGTACCATGGGCACCAGGGAGTGAACTCTACTGCAGTCAAGTTCTCGATCATGCCCACCTCGCTGCGTCGGTCTCGCGCAGCGAACTATTTGCTGGAAACACACGCAAGTCCTGCCTGCGCGCGGCTTGCCCTGCAGGCAGGCGACTGTCCGCCGCGCGCATCATCGAGCGGGAAGGTGCCCCCAGCGCGGTCATGGAACCGGATGAAGCCCTGCCGAGGGCAGCCCTGGGAAGATCTCGTGACGCGCAACGTCCAGGTAGTGCTGTTCGCTTCGATCCTGTTCGGGGTCGCAGTGGGCATCTATGATTTCGCCCTGCCGTATTATCTGCAAGCGCAGCGCATTTCGTTTGCCCAGATGGGTTACATCTTCGCCATCTCCTCGGCGGCAATGTTCCTGGTGCGCATCTACCTTGGGAACCTGTCGGACCGCCTGGGGCGCAAGTTGTTCTACTCGCTGGCGCTTGCGATCTCCGCGGTGAGCAACGCACTCACCGCCTGCGCGATCAGGATCGCGCCGTTGATAGGGCTGAAGAGCCTGCGCGAGGCGGCGCTCTTCACGCGCGAGATCATGCACCCGGTGCTCCTCTACGAACAGGCCCCCGGCAAATTCTTGACCTTCATCGGGGCGACTCGCGGCATGGAATACCTTTGCCAGGGCGTGGGAACGATGGCCGCCGGCCTGCTCATGGCGGTGGGATTCCGCTTCATCTTCGGGATTTCGGGCGGCCTGCTGGCCTTGGCGTTCATCGCGTTCACCCTGATATTCCACGAGGACACCCGCCCGCCCGCTTCCAGCGAAACCATCGGATTGCGCGGCCTGTTCTCCTTCGATCTGTCGCCCAACCTGAAGTTGATCGCCGTCTCGAGTTTCATCTTCAGCCTGGGCCTGAGCATCAGCCACTGCTTCATCATGCCGCTTTTCTTTTCGCAGAAATTCGGGGCCAGCAAGCCCACGGTCGCAGTAATCCTGATGGTTCACCGCTTCAGCCTGGCGGTTCCGATGGTGTTTGCAGGTCTGATTCCGCGGCGCCACTTCCGCGCGGCCTACATCTGGCCGCTGCTGGCGGAGGGCGCGGCGATCAGCCTTTCGGCCCTCATCCCGGGATTGCTGCCCGCGGCCCTGGTCTGGCTGCTGCACGATTTCATCGGCGCAAGCCTCTGGGTGCCGGTTCAGAACGTCATCATCCAGGAGTTCGCGCGGCCCAATGCGCGCGGCAGCGATGTCAGCAAAACCCTGGCGCTCGGCGCGCTGGGAGGCATCGCTGGCCCGTTCGTGGCAGGTTACCTGGCCCCGCTGTCCATAAGCGCCCCCTTCTTCGTCAGCGGGATCATCACGATCCTCGCCGTGATTCCGATCTTCAAACTGCGGCTCGACGTGACCGCAGCCGAAGCGCCGGGACAATGACAGGACGGTTCACAAGTCAGGGCACAACGGGAATGTCACCTCGGGTCCGGCGGCCGTCGCACGCAACCTAGCGCGAGCGGCGCTGCTTCTTGTCTTCCTTCAGAGCCAGCGCGACCACCCTTCTGACGAACTCTTCCTTGCCGCCCGTGTACAATCCCCGGCGCTCGCCGAATTCCCGCGCCAGTTTCCGCTTCAGGTCAGCATATTCTGCAGCGTATTGCTTGTGAGTGCGGAGATAATCCCGAAACAGCAGGAAGCTTTTCCATTCCTCGTTATCGTATTCCATCAAATGGAGGTAGTGCGTTCTTCTGCTCTCAGGCCCTCTCGTAAAGAACAATCTGCCCGGGCCGCCGCGGTCTGCGCGGTATTCATAGCCAAGGCTCTCGATTATCTTGATAGCCTCATCTGCGCGCTTCAGAGACGAGATAGCAACCGCAATGTCGATTATCGGCTTGGCGGGCACGCCCGGAATCGCCGTGCTGCCCACGTGCTGAAGATCAGCCAACAGAGGGCCGAGCGCCTTCAGCAGCCGCTTCTGCTCCCTCGCAAAACTCCTCGCCCATTCGGGATGGTGCGACTGAAGTCTTACAGTGCCTCTCTTCAACCCGATTCTGGCAGAACGAGATGATCCGCGCATCTGACAGGCACTCCGAGACCGATGCCGGTGTAACCGGAGACCCGGACAGTCTGCCCGGCGGTGGCACTCCAACGGCCTCATGCCGCTCTGGCTACGTCTTGACCGCCGCTGCCCGCTCGGAGAAGGGCAGGCCCGGCCGATAGACGCCGTCCACATTCGATTCCGGCACGAATGTCTGCATGCCCAGGTAATTGCCGAACGCCTCGTAGAGGATGTCGCCCACCTTGCCGCGCGCGATGCCCACGTGATGCGGGAAATGCCGCAGCAAGATATCTCGGTAGGCGCGCTGCAAACCGGGGATGCGCACCCACCCGCCGGCCCCGAACGTTTCATTCGGCGTCGTCTCGACGTCGCCCTCGACGACGAACGCCTTGAACTGGTCATCTGCCCCGGTCGCCACGCGCGCGAGAGTAACGGGGCCGTTCTCGATCGTCCCCTCCATCGTGCCGAACGCGTTCTCGCGCCCGACCGTGCCGGCGATGATCTCGTGCGCAGCCATCCTCGTCGGCCGCTCGCCGAACAGCGCCTTCGGGAAAACTCCGCAGTGCCACAGGTTGCACACATCGGGGTCGTCAATGCTCAGGTTGTTCCAATCGGCCAGCCCGGCAGGCGTTTGGGCGGCGAGCAAGAGGCTGTGCATCGAGAGCAGGCCGACGATATCCGCCTCGCACGCGCACGGAATCCCCTCGTTCCCCAGCCGCGACATGCACGTGCAGGGGGTGATGCCGAAGTTCTCCTCGAGCGAACGCCAGCACTGTATAGCCAAGCCGTCGAGTTCCTCTTCCGCGACGAAATCGCGCATCACGACCTCGAACTTCGCCATCCGCAGCAGCGACTGCTTCGGGACATCGCTCGTGTCCGTGTACTTTGCGATGTCGGCCAGGATGGCCTTTACTTTCGCATCATCATCTGCCAGGCGATTGGCTTTGCCCAGCGCCTCCGACAGGTCCATCACCAGCGTCGTTACGCCCAGGCGCTCCTGCAATGCGCGCTCGTTGAACCGGCAGGTCCAGAACGCATTCGGGCGCGTCCCCACCTGCCCGTAGCGCGCCTTGCGCACGCCCCTCACCACGCGGCACACGCCGGCAAACCATGCCGCATCCCCCGCGAAGGAAGGATCGCTCGGATAGCAGATCGGCGCACGCGCAGCCGAGTAGCGAGCGCCCACCTGCCGCAGCGCATCGCCGATCGAGAGCAGACCGCAGAAAGAATCGCGCCGCTCCATCTTCCGCGTCAGGCGGCCGGTTTCGTGCGCCCCGAAAATCATGATCGGCACGTTCAGCGCCGCCTCCTTCACGCACAGCGCAACCGCTGATTCATCGCCGAAATTGACCGCCCCGACCAGGATTCCATCAACCTCCGCATCGCGAAACATGCGCGCTGCGATCTTCGCCTCGGCGTATCCCTCCACGCAGCCAACCTTGGTCGTCTTCTCGTCCGGCACAACAACATGAATGCCCTGTTTTTCCAGGGCCTCGATCGTCACGGCGCGCATCTCCGCCGCCAGCCGATCGCTGAAAAACCCCCGATTCGCCGGGATGAACCCGACCTTCACTTGCTTGCGCATGGATCTGTCCTCCTCGAACGCTGCAGCCGGGAAAACTGCCCGGGTTACGCAGGTTGGCCCGGAGATTGGGCGGCGCGCACTTTCTCGACGGCGGCCTTGTGCTCCGGAGAGCCGAAGTAGGAGGCAACCGCCCTCAAGCGCCCATACACGTCCGGCCTCTCCTTCAGATATTCCCCCAGCCGGAAATGCGTCGTTATCTGCTCTTGCTCCGCCTTCAACCCTTCAGGCGCGGCCAGGTGCTCGGCGACGTCTTCGGCGGAGACGTGCTCCCCCTCCGGCTCGGCGTGCAGCGCAATGCGCAGAATCGCCTGCGCCACGACCTTTCCGTCGCCGCACGCCAGCGCGGCGAAGCGGTCCGCGCTCACTTCCGCATAGTATGACCACCGGCGCAGCAGCACCACCAGCACGCCCAGCGGCAGTCCGACTGCCTGCAGCGGCCGGGGGGAAATGCCCATGCTGCGAAACAGGCTCAATAATGCCACGTGCCCGCCCGCGATGTGCCCCACCTCGCGCGCCAACAGCGCCGTCACTTCGGGCTCCGAAAGTTTGGCGCGCAGCGAGCCCGGCACAACTATCGTGCGCCCGAAAGTCAAGGGCATTATCCCCTTGGATGTCAACACTACTGACACCCCTGGCGGCACGGGCCACACGCGCGCCACGCGCTCAAGCGACATCTGCAGAACCCGCGCGAAGGCTGTGTCCTCCGCAGAACGCGGCTCGTCTTTCCGAAGCGCACGCTTCTGACGAGAAGGCCACAGCCACATATGCACCGCGAACGCGGCGACCAACCAGACCAGCCACAGCGGAAACAGGAAATCCCTCCCGGGCAGAATGAACAACAGCAGCAGAAATCCCACAGGCATCCCAAGCCCTCCGATCAGCGCCGCCTTCTTCTCCTTCAGGTCTGACGGGTGCGCCCAGTCGGCCACCTTCAGCGCCGGCGCGCGCGCTTTCTTGGGCTTCTTTATCTTGACCCTGACTGCCATTGTCAACTCCCTCAGGCCAGGCCTGCCACGCCAGGCTCCCTTTCGATGCGCACAGTTTCGATGCGCTGCTCGCTCATCTTCTCCACCGTGAGCACCAAACCCTCGCACGAAACCTGCTGACTAACCTCGGGCAGCCTCCCCAACAGCGCGAGCACCAGCCCTCCAATGCTGTCGTAATCCCCTTTCGGCAGCGCCTGCTCGAAAGCCTCCGCCACCTCGTCCACGCTCGCGCGCGCGTCAACGATCGCGGTGTCCGCATCCACCATGCGAATCTTGGGCGGCTCCTTGCCGTACTCGTCCGGGATCTCGCCCACGATCTCCTCCAACAGGTCGTCAATCGTGATCAGGCCCGCCGTGCCGCCGTGCTCGTCAATCACGATCGCCATGTGCATGCGCTTGGCCTGCATCTCCGCCAACAGGTCGTCCACCCGCTTGCTCTCCGGCACGAAATGGGCAGGCCGCGCTATCTCCGCCACCGTCGCGCCGAGTTCGCCGCGCTGCACCCGTGCCAGCAGGTCCCTGGCATAGACTATCCCGGCAATGTGATCCACGCTCTCCTCGTAAACCGGCACGCGCGAGAACGCCCTCTCCCCCAGTTCTTGAAGCGCTTCGGCCACCGTCGCCTGCGCGGGCAAACACACCATGTCCGTCCTCGGCACCATCACCTCGCGGGCCACCTTGTCCGCCAGTTCGATCACGCCGTGGATCATCTCGCGCTCTTCTTCCTCGATTGCGCCGTGCTGCTCCCCCGTCGAGAAGAGGCTCTTCATCTCCTCATCGCTGAGTGCAGCCTCTTCGGGCACCCTTCTGCCGCCGAACACGGGCAGGAGCACTGCGCGCACCACGACGTTAGCCGCCGCCCCCACCGCCCTGCTCACCGGCCCCACCAACCGGTGAAGGACAGTGACGCTCCTCGCCGTCCTCAACGCCACGCCCTCCGCGTGCCATACCCCCATCATCTTGGGCGTGATCTCGCACACCAGCACGATGAACGCGATCGTGCAAGCCGTGATCGCTGGCAGCCACCGCTCGCCCAGCGAAAGTTGCGTCAGGTCTGCCACCACGACCGAAATCACTATCACCCCCATGTTGAGAATTACGATCAGGGTGCTGAGAACCGGCTGCAGCCCATCCGTCAGTTGTTCCAACAGAAGCGCGTGGGGGTGCCTTGCGTCCAGCCGCTGGCGCACCTGAACCTTCGTAACAGCCAGCAGCGCCGCCTCGCACGCGCTGACCCAGGCCACCGCCCCAAGCCCCAGAATCAGCAGGGCAATCTCGACGGCGGCCATCATGCGCCCTGCTCCTGTCCCGCCTGCTCCGGCTCCTTGGCGAGCCGGACGGACAGGATCCGGCGCCCCTGGATGACCCCGATCGCAATGCGCCAGCCCTGATGCACAACGTAATCGCCAGCGCGAGGCACCTCCCCCAAACGGTCGCAGAGGAACCCCGCCACCGTGTCGTAGTCGCCCTGGGGCAGTTCAACGCCCATCAGTCCCCCTGCCTCGTCAATGCCAAGCCTGCCGTCCACGCGAATCGAACCGTCCTGCAACCGCTGCACCGTCGGCTGGGCCACATCGTACTCATCGTAGATCTCCCCCACTATCTCCTCCAGCAGGTCCTCCACCGTTACCAGCCCCGCCGTGCCGCCGTACTCGTCAACCACCACAGCCATCCACTGCTTTCGCCTGCGCATATCCTCCAGCAACTCGCTGACCCTCTTGCTCTCTGGAACAGAGTAAGCCGCCCGCATCACGCTCTCGACCGGCTCCCTGCCGTCATGGCTCAGGCGCGCGAGAAGGTCTCTGGCGTGCACTATGCCGACGATCTTGTCCAGGCTCCGCTCATAGACCGGCAGCCTCGAATGGTGATGCTCGCCTGCAACCCGGGCCGCTTCGGCCACCGTGCTGCCCAGAGGAATGCCGACGATGTCGGTGCGCGGCACCATGACTTCCCTCGCTATCGTGTCGCCGAACTCGAAGATGCTGCGAATCATCTCCCTCTCTTCGGCTTCCAGCGCGCCGTGTTCCGCCTGAATGTCAACCATCGCTTTCAACTCGGCTTCCGTGACCCCCTGGTGGGGCGGTCGCCCTCCGAGCAGGCGCAGCAATCCCTCTGCCAGTCCTGTCGCCACCTTGACAGGAAGCCACAGCAGCCAGGCCAGGCCCCAGACCGGCACCGCTGCCACCGCTGCCACGCGCTTCGGGTTGGCCGCTGCGTATGTGATCGGTCCGACCTCCACGAAGATGAGCACCACGAGCGAGAGGCATGCAAAAGCGACCCAGGGGCCGATGGTATGCCCCAGCCGCTCGATCGCCCAGGTTGCGGAGATCGTCTCCGCACTGACGTTGAGCGCCGTGATGCTCACCAGCACCGTGGTCAGCATCACCGCGGGCGAGGCGAGCAGGCGCTGCAAAAGCCTGGTACGTCTGGGCGCGGCCTGCGCCAGTTGCGCCAGGCGATGCTTTCCCAGCCTTAGCAGCCCGGTCTCCGCTGCGCTCAGGAACGCCGATACGCACAGCAGCCCCAACACCAGCACCAGGCTACGCCAGTCGTCTGACTCCATAAAGCGAAGCGCTTACCCCATCACCTCACTAACGAAAACAGCCCCAGTGCGACCACAAGGGCAAGGGCCGCGCCCGCAATCACCTCCCTCGCACTGTGAATCCCACCCTGCACCCGGCTCTGGCACACCAGAACCGCCAACATCGCTGCTGCCAGCGCGCTAGCCACCGTTCCCCCCATATACCACACAGCCGCCGCCAGGAAGCACGCCGCCCCGCTGTGCAGGCTGACAGCGCCGCCCCGCATGAGCGAGCCCCGGCCGCCTGCTGCTTTCGCCACCGCGACCAGCGCAGCGACGACAACCAGTCCCACGAGCGCCACCTGCGCGTATTCCAGGCGCTGCCCGATTGTGCCGCCCAACAGCGACCTGACCCGACCCGCCTGCGCGAAAACCAGCAGCCCCGTCACGACCGCCGCGGCGCAGGCCACCATCACCGCTGCCCCCGCCGCATCCTTCGCTGCCCTGGCGACGGGATTGTAGGTCGGCGCAGACAGGTTCACCACGGCCTCGACCGCGCTGTTGAGCGCCTCCGCTATCAGCACCAGAGCAACAACGCACGTCAGCGCCACCATCTGCAGCGCGGATGCGCCCGCCACAGCCCCGAGGAACAGCACGAGCGCGCCCAGCAATAACTGGATGCGAGCATGCTGGTGCCGGCGCAGGATGTAAACCAGCCCGCGCCCTGCAAACACGAAACTCTCTGCAATGCTCCTGGCCCTCATGACCTCGTTCTCGCCTCCACGCGGCTGACTATCTGCTCTGTTCTCAACATCATCTTCCGGCGCTGAGAGTTCGTCTCATCCCTCCACCCCACGAGGTGCAGAACCCCGTGCGCCGCCAGGATCATCAGTTCCCGGGTCAAGGTGTGCCCGTAAGCCCTCGCCTGCGCCCTTGCCGCCGAAACGCACACCACGACATCGCCCAGTTCATCGCCTCCCTGCTCGAACGCCAGAACGTCGGTAACCTCATCGCGGCCCGCGAAGCGCCGGTTCAGGTCGCGCACCAGCGGCGCATCGGAAAGCACAACGCAGACATTCTTTTCCTCAGCGCCCCCGACCGCCAGGGCCTCCCTGGCGGCCCGGCTCACCATGCCGACCTGCGCGCGCGTCAGCGCCGCGCGGGTCATCTTTCTAACCGTCACCATGGGCGGCCTGGGCTTCCTCTTGTGCCGCCTCCACCGCGCGCGCCACCGCAGGCGGATATGTCGGCCTCTCGTGGAACAGGGTGAAGTGCATCATGCGCTGGAGGACCTGCGTAACCGTTTCTATGTCCCGGAGGGTCAGGGGCGACTCGCCCAATTGCCCCTCTCTCAGCCTCTCGTCAATGATCGCGCGCACCACGGCCTGCACCCGCGCGGGCGTTTTTTGCGGCAAGGCCCACACCGCCGCAAAACACGCGTCCGCGAGCATGACTACTGCCGCCTCCTTGGTTTGCGGCTTGGGGCCAGGATACCGGAACTGGTACTCGGGGATTTCCTCGCCCGGTTTCTCCTGCCGCGCGCGCTCGTAGAAAAAACGCACCAGGTCAGTCCCGTGGTGCTGGGCGATTATCTCTCTTACCGCTCCTGGCAGCCTGTGGTCTCTTGCCATCTCCAGGCCGTCCTTCGCGTGCGATGTGATAATCAGACTCGATAAATAGGGGGACAGTTGCTCGTGCGCGTTCTCAATGCCGAGGATCGCTTGGTTCTCGAAGAAGAATTGCGGGCGCCGCAGTTTACCGATGTCGTGATACAGCGCCCCGACCCTTGCCAGAAGGCTGTTGGCGCCGATCGCCTCGGCAGCCGCCTCCGCTAGGTTGCCGATCAGCAGGCTGTCGGTGTAGGTCCCCGGGGCCTCCATCAGCAGGCGCTTGAGCAGCGGCTGGTTGGGGTTGGCCAGTTCCAGCAATCGGAACCGGCTTGCAAGATCGAGCGGCCTTTCGAGGATCAGGGTCATGCCTATCGCAACCGCCACAGCACCGAAACCATAGGCTGCTGCCACCAGCGCCTCCACCGCCCCAGCCCCCTGCTCGGTGAGCGCCCCGATGGTGAGCACCAGGGCCACGTTGACTCCTGCAAGCCCGGTGGCTGCACCGAAGAAACTGGCGGTGGGCTGCATGTATCCGGCCAGGCAAAGGCCTCCGACTCCGCTTCCCAGCGCTCCCAGGGCCGGACCCAACTGATTGCCGGCCATGATGCCCGCCATTGCGCAGTGAACGAACGCCGACATCAGCGCCACCTGCGGCTTGAGCAGCGCCGACGTAACCATCACCGCCGCCGGAGCCAGCAGCAGCCAGAACCACTCCCCTCTCATGCCGCCCGCGCGCAGCGCAGCGATGGCCACTGACGGCAGGCAAATCAGCAGGCCGAGCAGCAGCACGCTCTTTCCATCTTGCAGCAGCGCCGGCTCATAGCGGCGCATCCAAACTGCAATCGCCAGCACGGCCAGCACGACCAGGATGCCCACACCCACCATCCTGCCTGTCGCCGGCTGAGGGCTGGCCAGGCCAACCGCCTTCAGCGCCTGCATGTGCTCGGCGGTGATCTCCTCTCCCTGGCGCACTATGATTTCCCCCCGCGAAAGTGTGCGCAGCACCGGCTTCACTCTCGCTTGCGCCGCTTTCTTCTGCATCTCATGGGCCGCTGGATCATAGCGCTCCGTCGGCCCGAGCACAGATTCCCCGGCCGTCATCAGCAGCGGCCAGGCCGTCTCGGCAACGGGCATCGCCTTCACCTGCTGCGCCAGGCGCTGCCGCGCCCGCGCCATATCCGCCGCGCTGTTCTCCGCTATCGGCTCGCTCATCACCGCAGCAATCGCTTTTCTGAGGGCTTCTTTCACCCCCTCCAGCGAACCGCTGTCTTGTCTCTCAAGCCATCTCTTGGTCGCCCCGGTCGCCTGTGCCGCGGCCCGCTCGAACGCCCCATCCACGGCGGCCTTGGCATGTGCCACTGCCGGGGCGTCGTAAACCAGAACCGGGGGAACCCGTTCCGCCGCCTGTTCCCGCAGGCGCAAGGTGGCTATCCGGTCAGTGTAAGTAACCGTGCGCGGCGCCGGCAGAGCATGAGGGCTGGGCTGACCGACCTGGAACCTCAGCCTGAACCCGTAAATGTCAGCCGCCGCCACCGAGACTATAAGCGCGCAGCTAACAGCCAGGCCGGTAAGCGTCCCCTTCCAGCCTCTGAGCCTCCCGAGCCTCTTGAAGGAAAAACGTGGCTTCCTGCCCGCCCGCTTCATCGCATTCGCTCCTCAATGGCTCTTGTTGGCGCCGTGCGAGGAATCTGCGCGCTCGTAGGCCAGGATGATGCGGCGCACCAGTTCGTGCCGCACCACGTCCTCGTCTGAGAAGTAAACGAATGCGACTCCCTCGACCCCGCTCAGTATCTCGCGGGCGTGGTTCAGTCCCGAGATCTGGCCCTTGGGCAGGTCTATCTGCGTGATGTCCCCCGTAACCACCGCGCGCGAGCCGAACCCCATCCTGGTGAGGAACATCTTCATCTGCTCCCGCGTCGTGTTCTGGCCCTCGTCCAGGATGATGAACGAGTCGTTGAGCGTTCTGCCCCTCATGAAGGCAAGGGGAGCCACCTCGATCACCGCCCGATCCATCAGGCGCTGCAGTTTCTCCTCGTCCAACAGGTCATAGAGCGAATCGTAGAGCGGGCGCAGATACGGGTCAATCTTGGCGGCGATGTCCCCCGGCAGGAAGCCCAATTTCTCGCCCGCCTCGACAGCAGGCCGCGTGAGGATGATGCGGGTTACCTCCTTGCGCTGCAAGGCTGCCACAGCCGCTGCCACAGCCAGGTATGTCTTGCCAGTCCCGGCGGGCCCGATCCCCAGCACCAGGTCGTAAGCGCGGATCGCCTGCACGTAGTCTCGCTGCGTAGGGCTCCTCGGCTTGACAGGCTTGCCGCGGTCGCTTACCAGGATGACGTCTGACAGAAGCGCTTCTGCCGAAGTCTTATCGCCCATCTGGATCTGCCTGGCGGCTCGCTTCACGTCATCTGCAGCCAGGGAATGCCCGGCCCGCACGAGCCGCGCCAGTTGCGCGAGCAATTCGCCCACCTGGGCCACGGTCTGCGGTTCTCCCCTGACGACCAGTTCGTTGCCGCGGGCCACGATGCGCGCCTGGAATTCGCGCTCGATGACGCGCAGGTTTCGATCGTGGTATCCAAGGAGGCGGGCCGCCTGTTCGTTGTCGTCCAGGACGACCTTGAGGGAGGAAGACTCTTCTTCCAAAGTGGCTATCCGCAGGACCTACTCGACTGGGCGCGAGGCGGCAGCCCGGCGGCTGCGCCTGGCGGATGCTGCCTGAAGTCGGCGCCGCCGGTCGCTTGGTTTCTCGTAGCGCTCGTGGCGGCGCGCTTCCTCGAGGACCCCCAGTTGCTGCAGTTGTCTCTTGAAGCGCCTCAAGGCGTTGTCAAGGCTCTCGTTTTCGCGCACTTCTACTGACACTAAGCGGCACCCCTTCTCGCCGGGGATTATACCAGCGGCTGGCTGCCTATGTCAAATCCTCATCCCGGCGGCCAGCCCATGGCGCGTCCACCCAGCAGGTGGATATGCAGGTGGGGCACCGACTGGCCAGCGTCACGGTTAGTGTTGCATACCAGGCGGAAGCCACTTTCCGCCACGCCATCCTGCCGCGCCAGCCTTCCTGCAAGCAGGATGGCCTTGCTCACAAGGCTGGCGTCATCCTCTCTGAGCGCCAGGATGCCATCTACGTGCTTCTTGGGCACGATCAGGATGTGCACTGGGGCCTGCGGATTCACATCCCTGAAGGCCAGCAACTCATCGTCCTCGTATATGATGTCGGAAGGAATTTCCTTCCTCACGATTTTGCAGAATACGCACGTTTGCATATTGCTCTCCTTGTCCCAGTCTTCTGCATCCAGCCGCCGGGCTCCTCCTTGTTACGGCTGTTCGCCTTGACAACCCCTGGCAGGTGTGATACAAATACTACGGCCGATAGCGATCAGTTTCGCCCGGCCTTTGCCCCGTGTGTGCGGCCCCGAGCGATCGGGGCCGCCTGCTTCCTCGGCGGCCTGGCCTGTTGGGATGGCTGCAGTCGTGGGCCGAACTTTTGCTCCTGTGCTTTCGTCTTTATGTTATGGAAGAATCTCGCGGTGGTCGCAGCCATGGCCGCCCCGGGGACCGGGTATGTTTCAGGATGGGGATGATGATGGGTATGGCGCGCAGATTACTGTACAAGTTGGCGCTGACTCTGTTCACCGCGGCTGCAGTCCTGCAGTTCGCGGGTGATCGGGCCTGCGCTGCTGACTCTCTTGTTGTAACCGACGCAATCGTGGGCACGGGCGCTGCTGGCCCTTACTCGCTGACCTGGAGCAAGGTGGAGAAGGGAAGCGAGTGGGCATCGCGCAACGCGATTCACCTGATCGGCGGCATTGATTACACCCTGGATGCGAACGCGGGCACGATCGCGTTTGTGCGGCCGCTGCTGCGCGAGGAGATGGCCAGGGTTACATACGTCAGGCGCCCCGATGCGGTGAGAAGGTCGCAGCAGCCGCAGGACCTGGCGCTGACTCTTGGGGCGGTGCAATTCGGCTCCGGCGGCCTGAACCTGACTGCGCGGTATAATGCGGCCGCATCCGGCGCGCTGATCTACGGCCTGGAGGCAAGTGCTGGCAGCCAGGAAAAGGCAGGCATGCGAGCCAGTTTTGCGATGAGCCAGCCGGGAAGCAGTGCAGGGAGCGGGCCTCTGGCCCTCGGCTGGATGACTGCAGGCCAGGCGAATCTTGGCGCGCTGCGCCTCAGCGGTTCTCTCGCTCAGGCCGAGCAGGGATTCGCCCAGGCAGCATCCTGGGGCCTTGCGTCCGGCGGCACGAAAGCGACCGTCTCGGCAGAGTACCGGCCAGGGAACGGAATCAGCCTGACATCCTCGCATTCGCAGACATCCACGCAGTTGGGCAGGGATGAATCGTCGGCCTACGGCCTGGAGGTCGCCGCGGGAGACTTCGGCACGCTGGCTGCGTCGCGCACCGAGCAGGTTCAGGGCGGCAGCGCCTCGGTTCTCCAGAAGGTGGAGGTAAGGGCGAAGCCGGGCAAGAAGATTGACCTTCGCGCAGAGCAGTCGAGCCAGGACGGCGCGGGCGCCCAGTTGGACAGCCAGGCTGTTGGAGTGGCCCTGCGGCCTGTGGCGACGATGACCCTGTCGGCAGGCTGGAAGAGAGAGCAGGCGGGCTCAGGGATTCAGGGGCGCACTGCAGGCGTGGCGTGGAGTCCATTCCGTTCGCTGTCCCTGGAGGGCGAATACGCGGAGAACCCGGCGGACCAGTCGGGCCGCCTTCAGCCGGCAAGCGTTTCGAGGATGGCAGTAACAACTAAGATCGCCCGCTTGAGTCTGAAAGCGCAGGTGTCTTCGCGGCAGGATGCGGCAGGACTGAACCAGAGCCGCGATTTGAGTCTGTTGATCGGGCTGCCCGGCAAGTCAGTGCTGACCGCAGGCTGGAGCGAAGGCGATCTGCTCGGCACGCTGTTGTCGCGCGGAACCACGACCTACAACCTGGGCTACACTCTGGGCCCGAAGAGCGACCTGTCCTTTTCGCTCGCGGGCAAACTCGTTCTCTATGAGGAGACCGAGAGCCTCGACCGCGCCGAGCAGCAGGTGGAAGCGAAACTCACGGCCCGCTTCTGACGGGCGGGCGACTCAGCCTGTGGATTGTTGGGATTCAGGTTGAGGCTGCTGCGCACGACGCCGAAGGAAGGCAAATGAGACAGTGCCCTCGTGCGTAACGATAACGAGTTCCCAGCGCTCGCGCGCCAGTTTGTCCAGGGCCTCGATGCGCGCCTTGACGTTGTAGGGCAACTGGACTACATTGTGTTCCCAGACAGTGTCTTCTTCCGCCATGTTTTCCCCTAGCAGGGTGGTATATTCGGCGGGGAGGGCGAACTTCCTCTTTCGGGAGAACAAATGGCAGAACAGATTTCGGCGAGGCGGGGCCAGGAACTCGAGCGACTGCTGAGGATGTTCCTCAGGCGGTTCTCGTTCGTGGCGCGCGCTAACATGGAAAGGTTCGCTTCCAGCCTGGCGCGCCATCTGAAAGCCCAGGACATACCGCGCGATCCGCTGACTATCTTGCCGCGCCTGGGCATCGAGGTGAAGAGCGCTGCTCTGCCGGGCGGAGAGCGCGCCAAGGTGGAAGCGACGAAGGACGGATACGCGATGCGCTATTCCGTGCATGTTCGGCGTTCGGCGGCGCGATTTGCTCTCTGGAGGGGGTTTTTCAAGGTATTGAGGGCCGATCCGGCTTTCCCGACGAGGCTGTCAGCCTCGGTTGCTGAGGAACTGGCCGACCGGTTTGCGACGTGCATGTTGATGCCGCGTGCCGAGGTGCTGCGCGAGGCGGAGAAGTTCCGCACGAACCCGCAGCAGATCGTCGCGGTTCTCGCCGACCGCTTCGGCGTGAGCCAGACCGCCATGCGCCGCCGCCTCTACGAACTCGCCATCCTGCGCCCCGGCTCACGCGCCCTCCACATTCCGAGCATCAGTCAGCGCCAGTCCTCAGGGTAGGGGCAGGTTCCAGACTGCCCATTCTTCTGCGCGGCGAACACGCGCTCGGCCATGTCATCGGCGAGCCGGTCAACGTCGTGATCTGCTGCTGACGACAGAATGACCTGCATCAGCGAAGGATGCCTCGGGCGCGCAGACGCGCTTCCACAACCTCCAGCGGAATGGGTTTGCCGCCCCTCCTGCGCGCTTCATCGGCGGCGCGAAGATCCTCGAGATCCTCGATTCTCTCGATGATGCGCTCGTATTCCTTGAGGGAGAGCACGACGCCGGTGCGATGGCCTTTCTCATCCACCAGGTAGTGGCGCGAGTTCTTTGTCGGCCTCGCCTTCAGGCGGGCCTTCACTGAGCGAGCCGAACGGGCTGCCATGGCACACCTATTGTAATCCAGCCGACGCCGACGGTCAAGACGCACAGGGCTGCCATGAGGCTCTTCGGTGTCACTTTTCGCGCGCGGCTTTGATCACCCCCTCAACGAGGCAGTGGTGCTTCGCTGCGCCGCGTATGCGTCCGGGGCTTGCTGAAGGAGTCCGGCGTGCGGCAGACGAAATAGGAGTCTCGTCCTGGCGATGCGTCTGCTCAGCCACATGGTCGGCAGCAGGTAATCCTGGCAACGAGGCACGCCAGGGCTTTTTCGGTTACTCATGCGGTGAGGGATGGATGATGCAAAACGTCGCGCCTGTGCAATTCAATGTTGAAGATGGCCTGATGTTGATCACGCTGAACAGCCCTCCGCTCAACCCGATTCCGACCTCGTCGCTGGCGGTTCTGGAGCAGGCGTGCGAGCGCATGGAGACGGATTCCAGCGTCCGCGTTGCGATTGTGAGCGGCGAGGGAAGCAACTTCTCGGCAGGCGCCGAACTGAATGAACTGAGCGTGGCGATCACGGCAGAAGAAGCGCAGGCAAAGTCCGCGCACGGCATCAGGGTCTTTTCGCGCCTGCAGGCGCTTCAGGTTCCGGTGATTGCAGCGATCCGCGGCCTGTGCGTCGGCGGCGGGCTGGAACTGGCGATGTCGTGTCACATCCGCATCTGCAGCGACAGGGCGCGGCTGGGGCTTCCGGAGGTGAACCTGGGGCTGATGCCTGGATGGGGGGGGACGCAGCGGCTGCCGCGCCTGCTGAGCATTGGCAGGGCGCTGAAGATGATGCTCTCGGGAGAGATGATCTCGGCGCAGCAGGCCCTGCAGTGCGGCCTGGTGGATGAAGTGGTGCCCGACGCGGAACTGATGACGCACGCGGTCGGGCTGGCGAAGCGCATTGCATCGAAAAGCAGGGTGGCGGTGAGAATGATCCTGCGCACGGTGAAGGAGGGGATGGAGCAGCCGCTGTCGGAGGCGCTTCGACTGGAGAGCCGAGCCTTTGGCAAGGTGTGCCGCAGCCGCGATGCGCGCGAGGGAGTAACCGCTTTCATCGAAAAGCGGCAGCCGAAGTTCGTGGACAAGTAGGTGTCATTTCGGAAGTCTGTAGCGCAAAGAAGTGAGATTCTTCGCTTCGCTCAGAATGACAGACTGGGTCGCAGATTTCCCACCATGTGTCACCCTGAGCGCAGCGAAGGGTCTCACTTGAGAGAGTATTGAAATGCCCTCCGGGCGAATGCAAATCTTTCTTATCATGGAGGCAAACGGATGAAAAAGAAGGCTTCAGCGCGACTTGCCGCCATTGCGCGGTGCATCAGGCTTTGCGCGCTGTCGGCGGCCGCGTGCTGGTTACTGCTCGTCCCGCTTCAAGCCACTGCCAGCGTGAACTTGGCTGCGCTGATAGGCGACAACATGGTCTTGCAGCAGGGCGTCGAAGCCAGAATCTGGGGCACGGCAGACGCCAGCGAGCAGGTAACGGTCAGGCTTGCGGGCCAGGAGAAGAGCGCGAGGGCCAACAGTCAGGGAAGGTGGCAGGTGCGACTCGATCCCCTGACGGCCGGCGGTCCCTTCGAGATGACCATCAGCGCAAACAACACGATCACCGTGCGCAACGTGCTGGTGGGCGAAGTGTGGGTGTGTTCCGGGCAATCGAATATGGCCTTGACGGTTGCGTCTTCCGCCAATCCCCTGCAGGAAAGCGAGGAGGCGCGCTACCCTCAGATCCGGCTGTTCGCCGTGAAGATGAAAGGGGCCCCGGATCCAGAGCGCGATGTGGTGGGAAAATGGGTGGAGTGCACCCCGAAAACAGCGCCGGGTTTCTCGGCTGTCGCTTACTTCTTCGGGCGGCAATTGCACAAGGCTCTGGGCGTGCCGGTCGGCCTGATGCAGTCGTGCGTTGGAGGAACGCCTGCCGAGGCGTGGACGAGCATGTCAACGCTTGCCGCCGACCCAGATTTCAGCCAGATCGTCGCGCGCTGGAGCCGCGGGCCGGCAAAGCCCGATTTCATCACGCCGACTTATCTATACAACGGCATGATCGCTCCGCTGACGCCATACGCGATACGGGGTGCGATCTGGTATCAGGGAGAATCGAACGCGAGCCGGGCGTATCAGTATCGCAAACTGTTCCCAGCCATGATCCGCGACTGGAGGCGGGCGTGGCGGCAGGGCGATTTCCCGTTCCTGTTCGTGCAACTGGCGAATTTCATGCAGCCGGCAAAGGAGCCGGGAGCGCCAAGCGATTGGGCTGAGTTGCGAGAGGCGCAGATGATGGCGCTGGCGGTTCCCAATACGGCGATGGCGACAGCGGTTGACATCGGTGCCGCATTGGACATCCACCCGAAGAACAAGCAGGAGGTCGGCTGGCGTCTCGCGCAGTGCGCCCTGGCAACAGTGCACGGGCGAAAGGTGGCCTGTTACGGCCCGGTTTACGATGGCATGACTATCGAGGGGAACCAGATCCGCCTGCGGTTCAAGAACGCGGAGGGAGGGCTTTGGACCAGGTTTGTATCCCATGACGGGCAAAAGGCGTTTGCGATCGCGGGGCAGGACCACCAGTTCGCGTGGGGCGAAGCGAAGGTTGAAGGCGAGACGGTGGTCGTCTCTTCGAAAGACGTTGCCGCGCCTGTGGCGGTGCGCTACGCCTGGGCGGACAATCCGCCGTGCAGCCTATACAACAAGGCGGGCTTTCCAGCCCTGCCCTTTCGGACAGACGACTGGCCGGGCTCAACGCAGGGCAAGCAGTAGAGCGTAGCGGCTGCCGCGGCTGGTCGGCGACAGGAAAGCGTTGAAGATGATTCTCTCGGGGGAGATGGTCTCGACGCACCAGGCCCTGCAGTGCGGCCTGGTTGATGAAGTGGTGAGCGATGCGGAACTGATGATGCAGGCGATGAGGCTGGGGAAGCGCATGGCTGCGAAGAGCAGGGTGGGGATGAAAATGATCCTGGAGACGGTGAAGGAGGGCGTGCAGCGACCTCTTGCCGAGGCCCTTCAGATCGAGAACCGGGCTCTTGGCAGCGTGTGCCGCGGCCGCGATGCACGCGAGGGGGTGACTGCGTTTATCGAGAAGCGGCAGGCACATTTCCTGGATGAGTAGGCAGATGTCAATTCCTTCTGCGATGGGGGCTAAGAGATGAGAAAGAAGGCTTCAGTGCGGCCGATCACCATTTCGTGGTGCATCATGGTTTGCACTGTGTTGGCGGCTGTGTTCTGGTTGCTGCTACGGCCGAGTCAGGACGGCGTCGGTGTGAGGTTGCCTGCGCTGATAAGCGACAACATGGTCTTGCAGCGGGGCATGAAAGCCAGAATCTGGGGCAGGGCAGATCCCGGTGAGCAGGTAACGGTCTCGCTGGGCGACGAGCAGCAGACCACGAGAGCCAACACGCAGGGCCGCTGGCAGGTGATGGTCGGCCCGATGCGGACGGGCGGGCCTTTGGACATGACTATCAACGGTCACAACACCATCACCGTGCGCAACGTGCTGGTGGGCGACGTGTGGGTGTGCTCTGGGCAATCGAATATGGCGTGGCCGGTGTCGCTGAGCGCGAACCCGCAGCAGGAGATCGAGGAAGCACGCTATCCAGGCATCCGCCTTTTCACCGTGAGCATGAAAGCGGCCGCCCATCCGCGGCGCAATGTCGTCGGCAAATGGGTGGAGTGCAGCCGGGAAACGGTCGGCGGGTTCTCGGCGGTGGCATACTTCTTCGGGCGGCAATTGCACAAGGCGACGGGGATGCCGATTGGCCTGATCCATTCATCCATGGGCGGCACGCCCGCGGAGGCGTGGACGAGCATGTCAACGCTGGCCGCCGACCCGGATTTCAAGGAGATAGTCGCGCGGCGGAACCGCGGGCCTGCCAAGCCCGATTTCATCACGCCGACTTACCTATACAACGGCATGATCGCTCCGCTGACGCCCTACGCGATACGGGGCGTGATCTGGTACCAGGGCGAATCGAACGCTGGCAGGGCGCGTCAGTACCGCAAACTCTTCCCAGCTATGATCCGCGACTGGCGGCGCGCCTGGCGGCAGGGCGACTTTCCGTTCCTGTTCGTGCAACTGGCGAACTTCATGCCGCCGGCAAAGGAGCCAGGAGCCCCGAGCGACTGGGCCGAGTTGCGCGGGGCGCAGATGATGGCGCTTTCGCTTCCGAACACGGCGATGGCGACAGCGGTTGACCTCGGTACCGCATTCAACATCCACCCGAAGAACAAGCAGGAGGTCGGCTGGCGGCTCGCGCGGTGCGCCCTGTCAGCAGTGCACCGGCGAAAGGTGGCCTGTCACAGCCCGGTTTACGACGGCATGACTATCGAGGGGAACCAGGTCCGCCTGCGGTTCAAGAACGCAGAGGGAGGGCTTTGGACCAGGCCTACACACCTCGACGCGCAAAAGGCGTTCGCAGTCGCGGGGGAGGACCGGCGGTTTGCATGGGCCGAGGCGAAGGTCGAGAACGAGACGGTTGTGGTCTCATCGAAGGACGTTCCTGCGCCCGTGGCCGTGCGCTACGCCTGGGCCGACAATCCGCCGTGCATCCTATACAACAAGGCGGGCTTTCCAGTCCTGCCCTTTCGGACGGACGACTGGCCTGGCTCAACGCAGGGCAAGCGGTAACGCGCGCGCAGCACCACGGGACAAGAGGGGAAGCCTCCGCCAGCGGGCTCTTGTTGATTTTTGGAACAATTTGTGGAATAGGTCTGCTGGTGGGCCGTTTTGAAGCCCACCGGCTGGTAGGCTGGCGGTCGGCTGCACGACTAGCCGGGCATTGTCCCGGCATTGTGCGTCAGCCGATATACGGGACGGACCCCTCTGCTGAACTCTGGCAGCGACGCTGCAGGTACTGCTGTGAATACTCGTGCCGCTGGAGAGAACCTTGTTCAGATGTTCCGCGGCCAGGCGCAGACATTCGGCAGCGCGCCGATGCTGCGAAGCAAGCGGGCGGGCGCCTGGCAGTGCATGAGTTGGGACGAGGTCCGCGAGCAGGTGGACGCCCTGGCCAGCGGGCTGATCGCGCTGGGAATCCGACCGGGCGACCGCGTGGCCCTGCTTTCCGAGAACTTCCCGGAGTGGGTAATCTGCGACCTGGCTATTCTGACCTGCGGCGCGGTTACGGTGGGCATCTATGCCAGCTTGCCTGCGGCGCAGATCGGGATTCGTCTGTCAGACTCGGAGGCCCGCGCGATCATCGTTTCCAGCACGCCGCAGTTGGCAAGAGCGATGGAAGTGAAAGCGGCCCTGGGGGAGCCGCAGCACGTGATCCTGATGGACTGGGAAGCGCGAAGCGCCGATGCGAGCGTGCTCTCGATGCAGCAGGTGATGGAGCGCGGGCGAAATTGCGACCCTGCCGAGCGCGAGGCGCGTGTCGCCGGCATCCGGCCCAATGAAGTGGGGGCGCTGGTCTATACCTCTGGCGAGTCCGGCGAGCCCAAGGGCGTGATGTTGACGCACCGCAACTTCATTTCCGCTTGCGAAGCCTGCAAGCAAGCGCTCCCGCCGCTGGGGCCCGAGGACTGCAACCTGATCCTGCTTCCGCTCAGCCACATCTACGCGCGCACTTGTGATTATTATCTGATGATATACTGCGGGGTTCCCATCACCTTCGCCGAGCCGGGGGAAGACGTTGGCGCAAGCGTGAAAGAAGTCGCGCCCACATTGGTGAACGCCGTGCCCAGGATTTATGAGCAGGGGCGCGCCAGGATTCTTTCATTCATCGAGCGGCAGAAGGCGCTGCGCCGGCGAATCTATCGCTGGAGCCTGAAGGTGGCGCACCTTGTGGGCGCGGCGCAGCGGGCGGGACGGCGCGTCGGCCTCTGGCTGCGCGTCAAGCGCAGCCTCGCCGACCGCCTGGTGCTCAAACCGCTGCGCGCGCGGGCCGGAGCAAGACTGCGCTTCCTTGTCTGCGGCGGGACTGTCCTGGCCCCGGAGGTGGTGGAATTCTTCTGCGACATCGACATGCCGCTCTTGCAGGGATACGGGCTTACCGAGACATCCCCGACGATCAGCGTCAATCCGCCTGAGAGGATAAAGCCCGGGACGGTTGGCCGCCCGATGCCGGGGGTGCAAGTCCGGATCGGGCAATACGGCGAGATACTGGTGCGCGGCCCAAACGTGATGAAGGGCTACTGGAACAAGCCCGGGGCCACTGCGGAGGCAATCAAGGAAGGGTGGCTCCATACGGGCGACCTGGGCTATCTGGACGATGAAGGCTATCTGGTGTTGGCGGGTAGAAAGAGCGACCTCATACTGACTGCCGGCGGCAGGAACGTAGCGCCCCAGATGGTCGAGAGCCTGCTCAGGCGGGATGCGCTGATTGCGGATGCGGTGGTCCACGCCGACAAGCGCGGCGACCTGTGCGCCCTGATTGTCCCCGCCTTTGAGGAACTCGAGGCAGTGGCGCGCAGCCGCGGCATTACCTTTACGACCCGCACCGACCTGGTGGCGCACCCGGCGGTGCAGCACTTATACAAGGCGCATCTCGACGGTGCGCTGGCGGACCTGGATCCTTTCGAGCAGGTGCGCAAGTTCGCGATTCTGGATCACGATTTCGCACACCAGGCAGGCTACCTCGTTCCCGGCCCCGAGCCCAGCCGCCAGGAGATCTTTCAGCGCTACGCAGCCCTGCTGGAAGCGGCGGTCGCTGCCAGGTGAGCCGCTGCGCCCCCCCACCTACCGCCCTCGCTGGGATCCCCCAACATACAAGTGCGGCGGCAAGCCGCCGCCTTCAAAGCGGGACTGAAGTCCCGCACTCCAAAGGCGGCGCCGCACTGGGCTGAAGGGTTCCTGCAACTCAGGCGCGAACTACTCACGTCGCAGCATTCGCGCTTGGAAAGGAGCGATTCATGGCCGCTGCCGGTGCACCATTTGTGCTTGGGGTTGACGCAGGCACGCAGAGCCTGAGGTCTGGCCTCTTCGATCTCTCGGGCAAGCCAGTTGCATACGCCACGAGGGAATATCCCGCCGCTTTCCCGCGCGTCGGTTGGGCCGAGCAAGACCCCCACGACTGGTGGCGGGCAGCGCAGGAGACCGTCAGCGAGTGCATGAAGGCCAGCGGGGCCAGCGCGAAGGACGTGGCCGGGGTATGCGTTGATGGAACCGCCTGCACGGTGGTCTTGGCGCGAGAAGATGGCACCCCACTGCGGCCCGCGATCCTCTGGATGGACGTTCGCGCCCACGAGCAGGCCGAGCGCGTTACTGCGACCGATGACCCAATCCTGAAGTATGCGGGCGGAAAGGAATCGCCCGAGTGGATGCTCCCGAAGGCTCTGTGGCTCAAGGAGAACGAGCCGCGGAATTACCGGCAGGCGGACAGGGTGATGGAGTGCGTTGACTGGCTGACCCACCGCCTGACGGGCAAGTGGCTGGCATCGCTCAACAACGTTACCTGCAAGTGGAATTATGCAACCCCTGAGGGCGGCTGGCCGGTCAGCCTGCTGCGAAAACTCGACCTCGAAGAATTGCTGGACAAGTGGCCCAAACAGGTGCTCGCAATGGGCGAGCCGGCAGGCGAACTGACGCGCGAAGCAGCCGAGGCCCTGGGCTTGCGGCCCGGCCTGCCCGTCGCGGCAGGCGGGATTGACGCTTACACCGGGATGCTCGGACTGGCGGTAACGAAGCCGGGTAGGATGGCCCTCGTGATGGGCTCCTCGACATGCCACATGGCGTTGTCTGACCGTGGAATCTTCGGCTCCGGGGTATGGGGGCCTTATCCCGACGCGCTGCTTCGGGACACGTGGGTGCTGGAGGGAGGGCAGACGACAACCGGCTCGATAGTGAAGTGGTATCGCGACTGCTTCGGCCTGCGCGAACAACAGGAGGCGGAAAGGCGAGGCGTGGACCCGTACGAGGTGCTCGATGAGGAAGCGGCAGCGGTGGAGCCGGGGAGCGAAGGCCTGGTCCTGATTGATTACTTCCAGGGAAACCGCACGCCCATCCGCGACCCGCTGGTGCGCGGCGCGATCTGGGGGCTGGGCCTCAAGCACGGGCCGGGGCACATCTTTCGCGCGATCTACGAGGGGACGGCCTATGGCACGCGCCATATCCTCGACGACCTGGCCCAGCACGGCTTCGCGGCGAGCGAGATCTACGCCTGCGGGGGCGGCGCGAAGAGCGCCCTGTGGCTTCAGATTCACGCCGACGTTTGCGGCGTGCCGATATTCCTGACGGCCGTGCCGGAGGCGACCACGCTGGGCAGCGCGATCGCTGCAGCTGTCGGCGCGGGGCTGTATCCCAGCCTGCCGGAGGCATCGCAGCGCATGGTGCAAGTAACAAAGAAAATCGAACCGAACACGGCCAACCGGGAGAGTTACGATTTCTACTACCGGCAATATGTGGCCACCTATTCGAGGCTGGCGCCCATGATGCACGAGGTGGCGCGGCGCACCCAGCCGTAACAGCCCGCGCCCAGGTGCCGTTGCTCATGGCCTCGCAACGCAAGCAGCCGCTCAACCGCACACAACTCGGAAAGATAGCCGAGGACGCCGCTGCGCGGTATCTGCAGGTGCACGGCTACGCGATAATGGAGCGCAACTGGAAATGCGCGCTGGGCGAGATTGACATCGTGGCCCGGCAGGGCGATGAACTGGTGTTCGTGGAGGTGAAGAGCAGGACATCGGATGAGTTGGCCCGCCCTGCAGATTCGGTCAACGCACGCAAGCAGGAGCGGCTGGGGATGCTCGCGCGCGCCTATCTCGCGCAGAACGTGAAAGGTGAATGTCCCTGTCGTTTCGATGTTGTGGAGGTGCTGATGACTGCCGGGGGAGCGGTTTCGGAAATCACCTTATTGCGAGGCGCTTTCCTGGTGCGACCAGGATGAGCGATCAGCAATCATGGCGATGAGAATTGCTGACAGGCCCCCAACTTCCGGCGAATCCAGATTCCCTTCCCCACATGCGAAGCCGACGCGAGGGATGACGCTTCGCGCGGTCGTCATCGGGTTCTTCTTCGTCGGCATTCTCTGCGTCGTGGTGCCGTACTGCCACCTCTACGTGCAGGGGTCGGACCTGGTGGCGAATCACATGCCTGCCGCGGCGGTGCTGCTTCTCGTGCTGCTTTCCGCCGTGATCAACCCGCTGGTGCGCCGGTGCCGGCCCAGCCTGGCGCTAAGCCGGTCCGAATTGATCCTCATATACATCATGGTGCTGGTCTCCGCAGCAATTCCAGAGCGGGCCTATCTCGACTACGTCCTTACCGTGCCCGCCGGCAGTAGTTATTACGGCATCGACAACCAGAAGTGGATTGACTACGTTCATCCTAACCTGAAACCCTGGGCCTGGACTCATGACACGGAGGCGGTGAAGCGCTTCTTCGAGGGCCTGCAGCCGGGCCAGCGCATCGAATGGCTCGCCTGGATGCCCCAGGTCCTGACGTGGACGGCATTCATCTTCCTTCTGTGCATGGCTTACCTGTGCTTGAGCCTGATGTTCCGCCGGCAGTGGATGGAGGCCGAACGGCTGGCCTTTCCTCTCACCCAGGTGCCGCTGGAGATCGCCGGCGAGGGCGGCGGGGTATTGTCCTCCATCTTTCGCCAGAGGCTGATGTGGGTCGGCTTCGCTGCCGTGTGCGCTTACCACGGGATCAATGGGCTGCACCAGTATATCCCGGTCATACCTGAAATCCCACTGACGCGCATCCTCGTCATCGGCGACGTATTCGACCCGCCCTGGAGCTTTCTCGCCAACACCTATGTTTACCTATATCCCTCGGCGGTGGGGATCGCTTTCTTCCTGGGCAGCGAGGTCAGCCTCAGCCTGTGGCTCCTCTACCTCATCAACCGGTTCCTCTGGCTGATGAGCGCGATGGTCGGGTTCCTGAGCACGGGGCACGGCGTGTGGAGCCCCTACCACCCCCTGCAATTCTTCAGGAACCAGGAAATGGGCGCTTTCTATGCCCTGGGAGCGATGGTCTTCCTCGACCTGCACCGCAACATGAGGGCGGCCTTCGCACATTCGCCCTCCCGGGCGGACATTGCCGAGGCGCGCGTCGTCAGGCGCGCAAGCATCGCGCTCGCCTGCATCACCGGGCTTCTGCTGGTGTGGGACAAGTTGTTCGGCATGTCGCTGTTATTCTCGCTGTACTCGCTCGTCGTCATGTATGTTATCGGCATCGGACTGTCGCGCCTGGTGGCTGCCTCCGGCCTGTTTTTTGCCGCCTGGTCTGCCGAGTGGCTTCCCTCTGATGCCATCACCCAGGTCTTCGGCAATGTCAATGTTCCCGCGGTCACCCGCACAGGCATCTACTTTCAGCAAGCGATGTTCCTCAACGACCGCCGCACGCTCGCCATGCCCTTCTACACCGACGGCCTGCGCATGGGCGCGCTTGGGGGACTGCCGCTGGGCAAGTTGGTGGCGGCGATGGTGGGGTCTGTCGTCTTCGCAATGGCGTTGTCCAGTGTGTTCGGGCTGTGGCTCTTCCACCGCTACGGGGCCGTCAATCTGCTGGAAGAATCCTCCAAGATAATCCCGACCTGGTGCGGCAACCGGCTGAGAGAGAACCTGGAGGACACGAGGGCCGGCGGAAGCCTATTCGCTTTGGGCTGCCAGGCCAGCGGCGCCGGCATCATGATCCTGCTCACCTGGCTGCACCGCAACTTCCTCTGGTGGCGACTCAGCCCTGTGGGCTACCTGATGGGGCGCACCCTGGCCCTCAACCGCGTCTTCCTGTCGGTCTTCATCGGGTGGCTGGCCAACTCTCTCATGCTGCGCTACGGCGGCCTGCGGCTCTACCGCAGGGCCAGGCCGTTCTTCGTCGGCCTGATACTGGGCGAGTTCGCCTCGGTAGCCATCTGGCTGACGATTGACTCCCTGATGGGCCTGCACGGCCACGACTTCTTCCCCGCCCCGTAGCCCGGAACCGAGGAAACGTAGGGGCACGGCATGCCGTGCCCCTACGTGCGCATTTCTCACGGCCTGTCAGTGCTCTCTTTGGGGAACCGAGCGCGGTTTCTCTTTATGGAAGCCCAGATCATAATCGCAATCAGGATGGGCGCGACCCCGATGTAGATCCCACTTGCAAGCCCAAACCAGAAGAACCAACGGTCCATCGCATCGCCAGCCGACCGCAGACTGGCATGCGTCGCGCCAGCCGCCAAGCGGTCGAGTTGCAGCAGCATCAAGCGTGTGAAGACGTGGAGGGCTGCAATTGCGACGACGAAGAGCGCCGTGCTTACCTTGAGAACCCGCGTCCATTTCCTCACTTCAGGAGTGTCGCGAGGCGCGCAGGGCAGAGCGCGCAATCTGCGGGGGATGGCAAGGAACGCAAATGCGAGCAGGGCCCAGAGGCCAATCACAGTGAAGAGCCTGATCCACTGGCTGCGAAAACCCCAGTCGGCTGACCACAGAATCAGCCACACGGGCGCCAGGAGCCACACTCCCACGATGACCCTGGCGTCAGGGATCACAAAACATGCCCCGCAGGCGGGGCACTGCCGCACCTCTTCAGCGCGCTGCCTCAGGCGAAACTGCACAGACCCGACATGGGTGCCGCACCCGGGACAGCGCAGAGAAAGCAAACGATGCAGCCAGCCTGGCCTTGATGCCATTTTCAGCCCTTTCAGCCCCACGCCTACGTCAATTGTGGCAGCATGAACCGCCTCCGTCAACACGCCGTTGTGGGGCTGACTGCACCGAGGCACAGTGTGATCTGCAGCAGGGCACCGGGATGCCCTCCGCTGGATGTCATGCTGCTGCGCGGTTACTTGGCTGCTGTTTTGGCGTAGGTAGCGGCGGCGGTGCCCTCGTTGTTGGCGGCGTCGCGGGCGCGGAATTCGATGCGGTGCCGCCCCGCCGGCATTGCGGCGGGGTCTATCACCAGAATCTCCTGCGCCGAGTCGAAAACGCCGTCCTCGGCAGCCAGCGCCGTCCAGCGGCCCCCGTCAATGCGGTACTCGGCCGATGTGATGTAGGTCGCCGCATCGCGGCAGATCACCTTGCTTACTATCCCTCCCGCGCGTTCGAGTGTCAGCACAGGGGCCGTGTTGTCCACGATGAACGTGTCGGAAACGTCCTCTGCGCTCAGGCCCCCGCTGGGGTTCGACTGCTTGTCGCTCGCACTCACCTTCGCGAGGTACAGGCCGTCCTTCACGCGCCGCGTGTCCCAATCAGCCCAGGTGCGGCTGGCTCCCTCTGATTCGGGCGTCTCCTCGGTTTCCACGGGCTGCTCCTCGGCTTCCTCCTCTGGGGCTGGTTGTTTCTTGCGCTGCGCTGCGGGCGGCTTGGCGGGCTTGGGAGGTTGGGACTTTTCCGCTTTCGGGGCTGCAGCGGCTGGCTTCTTCCCCGTCTCGGCCGCAGCCTGCCCAATCTGGGTCGCGATCTCATGCCACGTCTTGCCCGAGTCACTGGAATAGAACACCTGATAGATGAGGGTGTCCTTGTCGGGGTCCTTGGAGCGCCACCTGATGCGCGCGCGGCGCGAAACCACCTCGCCCGAGGCCGGGCTCGACACCGTTACCTCCGGCGGCCTGTTCCGTCTCATATACCAGACTTGCACCCGCTCCAGCGATGGCGCGGCCTGCCCTGCTCCCTTCTCGACGCAGCGGTATTGGATGTAGCGGGAAGGGGGGCTGCCTATCTTCTCGCCTGTCGCGTTGGCGTATTCCGGGGACCACGGGCTCCAGGTCTCGTCCGGCCAGGCAGTGTTTCCGGTGCGCGTCTGGAAGGTCAGGGCGCAGCCCTGGGGGAGACTCACCTGCCAGGAGATGCGCCCCCAGTCGGCGGTCGTTCCCGCGTCGTGAACTGAAGACGTGAAAGTCCCCTGATCGCGGCTGAACTGCACGTGAACCAGTTGCCCTGAACCTGCCAGGGCTGCGAACAGCCCGCCTGCCCCGTCGGGGGCCATGGCGAGGACATACGATGACATCGCACGATAGAGAACCGAACTGGTTCCGTCATCCTCGACCCGGTAGATGGTTGCCTTGCGCGCTCCCGCCCCGGCCAGAACTCCACCTGGGACGGGGACCAGGGCCATGATGTGCCTTTCCTCCGCGTCCAGGAGCATCTTTGCCTGGCCGTCGGGGCCGATGCGCCAGACTTGCCCCTTCGGAGAAGTGCCGAGGTACACAGAACCATCAGCGCCCAGGGCGAGCGACTGGATGGTCTGGTCGGGCACCTCGTAGAGGGGCTCGGCCTTTCCGTCCTGTGAAATCCGATACAGTTTGCCCTTCGGATAGGTGCCGAGGTAGATGCGCCCCTGCGCGTCAATCGCCATTGCGATTGCGTGCCTGTCCGGGGCGCGGAAGACCTGCTTTGCGGCCTTGTGTTCCAGGTCAATGCGATAGACGGCGGCGTGAGGCCCGGTGGCCGCGTAGAGGTCGCTGCCGTGAAAGGCAAGTGCCCAGACATAATCCTCATCCAGGCGGCATACTAGCGACGGCTGAGCGGATGCCTGGGACGGGTCGAATGCGTAGATCGCGGCCTCGGGGGCGACTGCCGCGTAAACCTTGCCGTCCGGCCCCGAAGCCAGGGCCGTGATTCCGGCGGCTTCGACCGACATTGCTGTGAGCGGCTCTTGACCCGCCTGGCCGCCATGCGCACTGGCCTGATACACCTTCGCACCCGGCCAGGCAGCGACGAACAGCCTGTCGCCGGACACGGTGAGTGCCCACGGAACCTTGTCCGAGGAATCGAAGACTGTCGTCACGCTGGGTGCCAGAACGACCCTCCCGTCGCTTCGGACAGCGGTGCCATCAGTCTTGCCGGCCGCGAAATCCTTGGCCGACGCCTGTTTCCAGACCGCAGCAGCCCGCGCTATGCTCTTGCCGGCGGGCTTCCCGGGGGCCGCCTCTTCGCCGGGGGGTTTCAGTTCCTCAGGCTCCATCTTGCTGATTTCCTCGAGTTCGTCCATCGAGGGGACCTCGGGGCTCTCTTCCTCCTCGGGCGCGGGCGTCGCGAGGGCCTGCTGCCTGTGCCTCGGAGCCTGAGCAGGAAAACCACGAGCGCTCGTGCCGGCAAAGCGGAACAGTCCCCCGAAGAATTCACTCATCTCTTCCATGCCGGGGAACATCGCCTCGGGTGCTCGCCGCGGGCCGGCCTTTTCCTTCTCGTCGGCCTCGACGATGATGTTGAGGACGGCATTGCCCGAAAGCACGAACGGAGTCGCAGCCGTCGTTCTCTTGTAATCCTGTGTCACGCGCCTGCCTGCGCCGGGGGCGGTGTCGAGCACCTCGGCGAAATGGTAGGGCACGTTGGGCAGCCGGTAGCCTGCCACCTCGACGCCGGCGCTGGGCGGAACCACGTCAACCACAACGTCGGTTGCCGCCTCGGGCCGGGACAACTGCCGCGCCAGTTGCTCCAGGCTCTTGGGCTCGGGGCGCTCGATTCCTAGGCGCGATTCTCCCGCCATCAGGCTCCTGCCGCCTGAAACGCCGATCTGAACGCGCCCCGAGGGCACATCCTCGGGTATGCGCACGCGAACCGTTCTGGTGGTCTTCTTGCCTTCGTAGGGTTGGATTTCTGCCGTGATGTCGAGTTCGTCGCCCGGCTTCGCGCGCTGCTTGCTCGCCGACGCAGCCTCGATGCTGGCGGAGCGCCGTTCTGCCGTTACCCCGATGTCCAGATCAACCGCTGTCAGCCGCGCGCGCCCGAAGGGATTGTTTTCCAGGCCGTCGAGGACTTCCATCACTTCGCCCAGCGGCAGAAAACCGAACGGGCTGCCGGCGAAGATCGTCTCCATGAAAGACTCGCGCTCCCCGCTGGCGAAGGCGCTGGTGCGCCGGATTTCCGGCAGGCCGTCAGCCTTGACGACGAGGGTTGCAGTGGTGGTGCCCTCCATAGGGGGAGACATGCTCGCCACCGCGCCCAATGCGATGGTGAAGGCGAGCGCCTGCGTCAGGCCGCGCTGGTCAATCACCCTTGTCCCATAGGTGCGCTCGATCTTTCTGTCCAGGTCCGCGATCTTCAAGGCGATCGGGATCGTGCGCGCGGTTTCGCCCAGTTTCCCGCTGACGCACCAGGGTCTGTCCTGTGTGAAGCGCCCGATGATCTGCAGCGGGGAGGCGACTTTCGAGGAGAACTCCAGGCTGGCGACGACGCCGTGCACGTAGGCCGCTGTGAGCGGCACGTCAACCAGGCCAGCCGCCAGTAGCGGGTGGCCGAAGGCGAGCACCTTGCCGTCCTTCGCCCAGGTAACAGTTCCCACGGCTGTAATGTCAATGTCGCCGCTGACCAGTTGAGCGCCAATCGCTGAGCCGGGCTCGATGGGCGGCGCGGGCGGAGGGTTGCTCATGGTTCCGGGCCCGCTCACGGGGACGAGGCCGTACGGCTCGAAGACGCGCTCCAGGTAGCGCCTGGCCTCGCTGTTCATGCCGTTGACAAAAACAGGGGTGCCCAGGGGGCGCAGCGCAAGCGTGCCAGGCCCCGGTTGGGCCTGCGGGCCTACGACGACGCGCGTGAATTTCCCCTGGGGCAGCACGAGGGGCTCGCGCCTGGGCCTCAACGTCCCGCTGGCGGGGACAGCCTTGGGCGCGGAGCCGGGCTCGGCGGCCTCCATCATCTGCCGGATGGGCGTAACGCCTGCGATGGGCTGCTTGGCGAAAGGCCAGGAGAGAGAAATCGCGCCTATCAGCCGCCCGTTGACATAGACCGGGCTGCCACTCATTCCGCCCGAAAGGCCAGCGCCGCTGGTAACCGGCGGCCCCCCGTCAACTCGAATCAGGATGATGTTCGCGCCGAAGTCAATCTTCTCCAGCACTCCGAGGACCGTGATCGGGAAACTCTCAACCTGGGTGCCGTGAAAAACCGATTTTGCGATCCCCTTCATGCCCGGGCGCAACTGGTCCTCGGTCAGCATTTCTTCGGGCGGAATAAGGGGCGCGGCGATCGCTGCCCTGCAGCAGCCAAGCAGCACCGCCCAGATAACAAGCACCGTTCTCGAGTTCATGTTTCTCCTTATTGTTATTGCAGCAAATATTGCTTCAGGTTCATCTTCATTGTCTGCTTGACTTCGTGGGCTTCGGAGCCGACTTGAACGGTTACCCTGACTTGCTGGGCCAGCGACAGGGTGCTTTGAAGTTCAACGCCCTGCTTGAAATCAAAGAAGATGGTGCCGCTTCCCGCCAACTTCCCGGCGATCTCGCCGCTCGCGCCCGCCTCGTGCTTCTCGTGGCTGAAGGGCGCTTCGAACGTTACGTCAACGACCGCGCAGTCGCGCCCCTTGAACTTCCGAATGGCAGACAGTTTCTGGGTAACGGAGACGGGGACGTCGCCCACGTCCTCGAGACGGATTCGTAGTTGCGCTGACCAGGTCTCGCCGACCTTGACATCTTTCTTGGTGAATTCCAGGCCGCGCAGTATGTCGCCGACAAGGTCGTCGCCCTGCTGCGGGCTGGCCGCGCCGGCCTTCTTCTCCCTCGTTACCCTGCCTGTCGGGGTCATGGTGACCAGCGACTTTTCGGGCGGTATGCGGCCCGTATGCTCATCGCCGTTCTCCGTTTCCTTCCACTGGCCGCCCACGAGCTCTTCCCGGATTCTCGCCGTTCCGCCCGCCGCCACGCTGAGAACCACGCTCTTGACTGTGACCTCGCCCTGGTAAGTGCTCCGCGGGGTCTCGCTCTCCCCGGACGCGGTCATCATCCCGGCCCCCGTCACCATTTGCTTGTATTTCAACACCTGGCCGGGCTTGAAACGGTAGCGAAGCGTTACGCCTGCAGCGTGGGTGCAGGCAACGAAGATCAAGGCGCCTGCCAACAACGACACGCGCGTTCTCTTCATGGTCCCCTCCCGCATCTTTCTCGGTGTGAGGAGATGGAAACCCCCTGATGGCTCACGGCAGCAAGTACTGCTTCAGGTTCATCTTCATCGTTGTGTTGACTTCGGTGCTCTGCTGGCCCATCGGCACGGTCATTTTCTGCAAAAAGACCATCTCCCCGGTAACGTAAACCTCCTGGCCGCGCTTGAGGTCCATGTACATGTTCAGCGTTCCGGCCAGCTTGCCCGACCCCGATAGTTCCCCGGATCCCATGCCGCTGAGGTCCAGGGGTGCCTCGAAAGTCATCAGCACCACCGCGCAATTGGCTCCCTTGTAATTCTTGAAGCCCGTCAACTTGCCCGAATATGTGATCGGTATCTCACCCAGGGGCCCAGCCTTCATCTTCTCTGTCGCCCGCCACGAATCGCCGACTTTCAGATCTCGCTCGGGGAACTGCATCGCGCCGCTGATGTCCGACAGATCGAAGCCCAAACCTGCCGCTTCGCCCATGCCCCCCTTCTCACCCGGCTGCCCGCTCACGGAAGTAACCTTGCCGCGGGCCGTGATGCGCAAGACGGCCTTCTGCGCGGGGAACGGCATGGTGTGCTCGTTCTCCCCCATCTTCATCTTCATGGTTCCCTGGGATACCTGCATCGCCACGCGCGCCGTGCCCTGGGCGTCAACATCGAGCACCTTCTGCACGAACATCGCGTCCATGGTGAACTCCATGGACATGGCTGGCATGCCCGCTCCCTCCGAGCGCGAGGCCCCGGCCATCATCATCTTGTAGCGCAGCACCTCACCCTTGGTGAACTGGAACCGCAGCCGCACGGCGTGCGCCGGCAGGCACACAGCGAGCAGCACAACCGACGAGAGAACGACCTGTTTTCTGTTCATTTCAGCGTCCCTCCCTTAAGTATCCGTAACATTCCAGGCCGGGCGGCATACTCCTGCTGCGCCGGAGCGTGCAGGTGATGACGGCTGGCGGTGGAATCCACATGCTGCGGCTAGGTGCGCCCGCGCAGAAGGCAAACCATGCTCAGAAAGACCTGCCAACTGCGATTCACTGCGACTGCGGCCTGCCTGCTCCTGCTGGCAAGCGGCGGCTGCCAGCGCTCGCCGTCATCGCAGGAACTCCTGACTCCCCTGCGCGCCCAGGTGGAAGCCGACGATGGGGAATACAACGGGCTCATGAATGCCTATGGCCCCCCGAAGATGACCCCCGACGGGTCGGACTTCACGATGACCAGAAACCTGCGGGCGATCGCGGTTCCCTGGGATCAGGTGAAGATCGAGGAGACCGGCGGCAGAACAACGACCCATCGCGCGGTGGTCCCCAAAATCGTGCGAACCTTCATCAAGAGCGGCAGCACTGCCGAGGCGTGCGCCGCGGCCCAGGAACGGGAACTCACCCCTCAGAACATCGAGGTAACGTATGAGTATAACACGCTGCAAAACGCATGGGCCGCGGTGCGGTGAGCCGTCATCCGGGCGGCTGGCGCACGATGGTCTCGCGGCGAATCACGAAACACTCTGGAGGCAACGATGAGCAAACTCGCAATTGCGGGCGGCGAAAAGGTCGTAACGCTATCACCGGGCGCGTGGCCGAGGATAGGGGAGGAGGAAATCGCAGCGGTGACGGACGGGCTGCGGCGGTCAGCTCAGGATACCAACTACCTTTCTGCCCCCGGCGGCAAGGGCCCGGTGGAAGAGTTCGAGAGCGCATTTGCGCAGTTCATGGGGGCGCGCCATGCGATGACGACCAGCGGCTGCGGGCCCGCACTGCACATTGCCCTGATGGCAGCCGGGGTCCAGGCTGGCGACGAGGTCATCGTATCGCCCTATTCGTGGGGTCAGACTGTCTCATGTATCCTGCACCAGAACGCGATCCCGGTGTTCGCCGACATTGATCCGCGCACTTACACGCTGGATCCGGCCACGATCGAGGCAAGGATCACGAAGTACACGCGCGCGATCGTGGTCGTGCACATATACGGGCACCCGGCGGACATGGGCCCGATCATGGCCGTTGCGCAGAAGCACGGCCTGATGGTGGTTGAGGACAATGCGCAGGCGACGGGTGCTGTTTACAAGGGGCGGCGGAGCGGCGCGCTGGGGAACCTCGGCTGTTTCAGCATCGGAGACGGCAAGAACATAATGGGCGGCGAGGGCGGCGTGCTGCTGACCGATGACGACCGGCTCTACCGGCGCGCCAACCTGATGGGCCAGCACCCGGGCAGACATCACGACATCGTGAAGGACGACCCGGAACTGAGCCCTTACATTGACAGCCTCATCTACACATACCGGATTCATCCCGTATCGTGCATGATCTGCGGGGTGCAACTGCGCTACCTGGATGAATGGAACGGGCAGCGGCGCGCGAACGCCGATTTCCTTTCAAACGGCTTGCGCAAGATGCCGGGGATCGAGCCGCCATTCGTTGCGCCGGATTGCGAGCACGTCTATCACATCTACTCGCCGACCTTCGTGCCCGAACAGGTGGCGGGAATCTCGCGCGAGACATATGTCAAAGCACTGCAGGCGGAGGGCGTCCCGATCGGCCTCGGATACGTGCGAAACCCCATACACCTTCGGCGCATGCTCCAGGAGCGCAATTACTTTTACGGCAAGGGGTGCCCGTGGTCGTGCGCTCACGCAGGACGCAAGATCGAGTATCACAAGGGCGATTGCCCTGTTGCTGAAGACCGCTGCGCGCGCACCGAACTGACGATCGGCGGCTCGACGGCGTGGCTCGGGGATCAGACTGCGATGATGAAACAGTATCTCGACGCCTTCGCAAAGGTCGCGGAGAACCTCGACGAAGTGCGCACCCTGGAAAAAGCAAAATGACCCGCTATCTCGCGGTCTATGATGTTGAATGGCTTGCGGATGTTGATTACTCCCTACGCGCCCTGGAGGCGGTAGTCCTGGCGCACCGGCGGCACAATGCCGCGGCTACTTTCTTCATCTGCGGCAAACTGCTCGACGAGGCGGGAGCGCGCTATCGGGACCTGCTGGCGGGCGGGCCTTTCGATGTCGGCTCGCACACCTATTCGCACTACGCGCTCAAGGTAATACCGGGCGGCGCCGAGCCCAGCAGCCATCTCGTCGCCGTTCGCGACCAGGTGCAGCGCACGGATGCGTTGATCCGGCAGGTGTTTGGGCATCCGCCTGTGGGACTGCGCGGGCCGGGCGGATACTACCGTGGGCTTCAGGGGCAGAAGAACACGCTTGAAATGCTCTGGGAACTGGGTGTGCGCACCTTGAGCACCGATGCGCGCGGGCCTGGCGAAACGATACCCGCGCCGCTGACGCAGCCCTACTGGTATGCGGAGGACGGCTTCCCCGAGATGCTGGAGATACCCGCCCACGACTGGCACGAGAACGTTCTCAAGGGGCATAACCCCGCACCCATTGCCTGGCCGCCGCCATTTCCTTGGGGTTATCCCAATCGCGCGCCGAAGACTCCGGAGGAGGAGTTCGCAGTCTATAAGAACGGCATTGATTGGGCCGTCGAGCACGACTTGTTTTTCTATTCGCCTGCCATGCATCCGTGGTCAGTCTATCGCTTCAACCCGCAAGCGCGGACGCTGGACTTGCTCCTTCAGTATCTTGCTGGGAATCGCGTTCCGCTGGCCACCGTGACCCAACTCAGGCAGGAGTTCTCCCAAACGGCGGGAAGGGGATAGCCGATTCTCTGGTGCAGCGGAAAGCAGGGGACAATGAAGGGAGGGGCATATGAAGCGAACAGACTGGTTGACGAGGGCGCTGTTGGGTGTCATCGCCGCGGGGGTGTGGGTGATGATTCTGAAGCCGCTAGTAGTGCCAACGGCACGGAGGGCCACAACGAGCCCAGGGCCCTATGTGCGCAGCGGCAGAGCGCCAGCCAGCCCAGTACCAGCTGCCGCGAGTTGGCTTTTGCCTACGCGCCAGGTGCCAGAAGCAAGCCCGGAAGCCGCAGACACTGTCCACATCACTAAGAGCGGGACCAAGTATCATAGGGCTGGGTGTCGCAGCCTCTCGCGCAGCGACATTCCGATCTCAAGGCAGGAGGCTGAGGCACGCGGGTACATGCCCTGCAAGGTCTGCAAGCCGTAACGCCCACGGAGGGACAGAAGAATGGCGGACAGGGTATCTCGTTCGTGCTCTCTTGAAGCGGCAGGTATCGTGGTTGCAGGGGCACAGTGAGCATGCCAAGCATTGTGATCGTGTGCCATCGTTGTGGCCACAAGAATCGCGTTCTCGGTGTGCCCAGGGAGGGTCGCGAATACCTGTGTGGTCGCTGCGAAGTAGTGTTGCGTCTCGACGAGTCTCGCGGCGGACGCGTGCGCAGGGCAATCCTGGCGGGGTACGCGGGAACTTTCCTGCTCGCGCTTTTTTTGTCGGGTCTCGAGCGCGGGTTGCGCCCCTCGGAAGTCTCGCTATCTCATCAGGCGGGGGCCGTATCCATTTTCCTCGGGGTCATGCCCTTCAGCGTCTTTGGGGTACTGTGTGCTCTGGAGAGGCTCCGTCTGTCAGGCCCAGTGGACCAGCTTTGGTTCAACCCCGAGGAGTTGACACGCCGGGACCGGTGGGCAATCGCCCTTTGGTCTCTGGTCGCTGCGTCTCCGGCCGCCTGTTTAACGCGTCTCATCTGGGGCCACTGGTTATGGGCTGGGGCGGTTCCGGCCATGGCCGGGTGCTTTCTGATTCCAGGCGCTGTCGCCTGGGCGATCATGACGGCGCGATGACCATGAGCAGCCTGTTCGGCGAGGGCGTATGTCAAAAGTCGTTCCACTTAGCGAGGGCGACCCACCAGCGGGAGGGCTTCGCCACCGAAGTGCTGAGGGAACCGTAACCCGCAGGATGGGAGGCAAGGGTGACCGACCGACAAGCGACGGTTGTTCAGGTGCTTGTAGCGGCTGCGCTGCTCTGGTTCTGCGTGGAGCCGCTGCCTTGGCTTTCGGGCTGGCAGGCTGTGGTCTATCCGCTATTCGGCTCATGCTTCTTGGGCGGCTTGTCATACGCGTATGGCCGGTCGCGCCCCCACTTCCGGCAAAGCCTCTCTATGAAAAGACTCATCTGGCAGTCGCTTGGCGTGGCTGCCGTAGGCGCGGTTGCCGGCTGGTTTTTTGCTGACTCGTATGGAACCCACACGGAGGGCGAGCGCTGGGCTGGGCGCTGGGGCGACCGGGAGTTGATAGACGAGGGCCGGGTGGTTGTGGACTTCGTACCGGCACTCGCCCAGCGAGTACTTGCCGGACTGCGAGTGTTCGCCATCGTCGTGGTGCCCTACGCGCTCGGCACATGGCGCGCACTGCGCGCTATGCCATCGTGGCCGTGCGAGGGCTTACGGGCGATGATGAGGTTGGCTGAGTCAGAGGACGCTTCTGGCGGGTCGTGGAGCGAAAACGAGTTGGCTCGCGCGTTTGCCGCCGATAGGAGTGAACGCGTTGGAAGAGCGCTGCCAGACATGAGCGAGGAGCAACGAGTGGCAGCAATTGACGGATGGATATTGCGAATATGGGAAAAATGGCTCGGGATACCGGGCCACGTGTGGGCGGACCATAATGCGTGGCTAGACGCTTCGGCCGAGGCGGCGCGGTCTGTCGCCGCGATGGAGCAGGACGCAGCCCGGAGGGACTTGGTGTGGGACGTGGGAGCTTACCTCCTGCTGTGGTTCGAGCGGCCACACTTGCCCCGCTCAGGCTGATGCGCCGCTGTTGGAATGAGAGGTTGCAGGGAGTTGAGGTGCGGGCCAGCAATGGGCAGGCCATGACTGTTGGCGGTGAAAGGAGGTAGGCACTGGCATGACACGGCGGCCGCACTTATTTCCGTGCTTGATTGCCGCAGCGTTCCTAATCGCCGCCTTGGGGAAGTGGCCCTATGGATACTACCTCCTGTTGCGGTGGGTGACCTGCGCTTGCGCAGCCTTCACAGCCGCAGCAACCTACGACGGGAAGCGCGCCCCATGGACCTGGCTCTTCGGCGTCGTCGCGCTCCTCTTCAACCCCATTATCCCAGTCTACCTCTCGCGCCAAATCTGGCAGCCCACTGACGCGCTGGCAGCGCTACTCTTTCTCGTCAGGGCGGCGCTGCCGATCGCGAGAATTGGCTAAGAAAGGGTTCGTGAGCGCATCGCCACTGCAAGGAAGGCGTTGCGGGGGCCGCACGTACCGCGGCTGGCCAGCGATCCAGCGCTGGCAGGTCTTCGGCGGCGAACTAGCGAAGCAATGGGAAAAGGGGGTGGGAGGCGGAGCGATGACAGATCCGACGCGGCGCGTGATGGTGTTCATAGACGGCGGTTACGCCGTCCAAGCGGCAAAGTATATGGGGCTTGACTGCGAACGTGTTGACTGGAGAGGGTTTAGTGAGCGTCTGGGGCGTGGGCGCCGGTTCATCCGGAGCTATTTTTACTATGCGTGGCCAGATAGCCTGAGCACAGAGGAAACGAAGTTCCGGGATTGGCTGCATGAGTTGAGTTACGTGACGCTCAGGGATGGGCAGCTCGTGGGCAAAGGTGAGGCCAAGCGCCAGAAGGGCGTTGACGTGCGCATGGCGCTCGACATGGTCTTGCTCGCTCTGCGGGGAGCGTACGATGTGGCCGTCGTCGTTTCCGGGGATGCTGATTTGGTTGAGGCCGTAGAAGAAGTAAAGCGAGAGGGGAAGCACGTGGAGCTGGGCTACTTCAGCGTGCCTGTGGCGGGAGTGGCGGGGGCATTGCGCAACGCGTGTGACATGCACGATGAGGTGAGCAGTTGGGTGCGGGAGTGCGTAATCCAACGTGGCTGAGAGCAGGGTGTACGTAGTGAGCGCGGGTTGTTGGGGCATGATCCCACGAGGGGTGCACGCTGTTCATGGCGCGGCTTGACGACGTCTGCCAGCAGGGCGGCGGGCGTGGGCACGCCCGCCCTACAGGAGGATGCACCGGCACAGCCGGGGGCGGCTGTGCCACATGATCTTGGGATAGGTTGAGAGGATGGTGCGAAGGACGAAGATAGTATGCACGCTGGGGCCGGCGACGGACAGCGAGCGCGTGCTGTGCGCGCTGATTCGCGCCGGCATGGATGTAGCGCGGCTCAACTTTTCTCACGGGACGCTGGCAGATCATGCGCGCAGAATCAGGGCCGTGCGCTCCGCCGGCAGGAAACTCGGCAAGCCGGTTGCGATTCTGCAGGACCTTTGCGGGCCGAGGCTTCGGCTGGGGGCTTTTCGAGCGGGGCAGGTAACCGTCAGAGATCGCGCCGAGTTCGTGATCACGACCGAGCCGGTGCAGGGCGATGAGAGCCGCGCCCAGGTGCAGTTGCCTGAACTGCCTCGTTTTCTCTCGCGCGGCGACAGGGTGCTGCTGGCCGATGGGGCGATCGAGTTTCGCGTCGTGCGCGTCTCCAAGGACGAAATCCTCTGCCGCGTCGCGAAGGGAGGCCTGCTGCGCTCGCATCAGGGGATGAACGTTCCAGACACTGCTCTGCCCATTCCTGCCTTTACCAGGAAAGACCGCACGGACCTGGTTTTTGGGATTCGCCACCGGGTTGATTGGGTCGCGATGTCGTTCGTGAGCAAGGCGGCGGACATCGAACCGGCGAGGGCCTTGCTGAGGAAACACCGCTCTCGCGCTCCGCTCATTGCGAAGATCGAAAAAAGAGAGGCGGTGCAGAATCTCGAGGAGATAATCGCCGCCAGCGACGGCGTGATGGTTGCGCGGGGCGACCTGGGGGTGGAGGTGGCGCTCGACCAGGTGCCTGTTCTGCAGAAGAGGATGATTCGCCTGTGCAACCAGGCAGGCAAGCCGGTTATCACCGCGACGCAGATGCTGGAGAGCATGATAAGCAGCCCGCGGCCGACGCGCGCCGAGGTGAGCGATGTTGCGAACGCTGTTCTGGACGGGACCGACGCCGTAATGCTTTCGGGCGAGACAGCGGTGGGCCGCTATCCGGTGGCGGCGGTCAGGATCATGGCGCGCACGGCTGCGCGCGCGGAAACAGACCTCGATTTCGAAGCGATCCGGCGCGCGCATGCCGCCTCCCGCTGCGCCGACCCCACCGAGTCGGCCGCCGAGGCGGCCTGCATGATCGCGCACGACCTGCGCGCGAGTGCCATCATCTGCAACACATCCTCCGGGTTCACTGCGCGCATGGTCTCGAAACACAGGCCCGACACGCCGATCATCGCCGTAACTCCGTCGCAGGAGACCTTGAGGCGGATCGCGCTCTTGTGGGGAGTTCGCCCGGTGCTTGTCGCGCGCAGCAAGAACACGGATGAAATGCTGAGCCGCGCGATCGCAGGGGCGGTCCGGTCCGGGGCGGTGCAGCGCGGCGACCTGGTGGTCGTCACCGCCGGAGTCCCGATCGGAATCCCCGGCCACACGAACCTGATCAAAATCGCGAAAGTTCCGTAGCAGACGGCAGGTCTTTAGGCTGCAGGGGATACATCCAAGTCGCCGGACACGGCGCAAGACTGCAGGAACAGAGCCGCGCGCGAAGAACTGCAGGCGCGGACGCATCCGAAAGGAGGCTGTCATGGCAAAGAAGAGACTCGCGCCCGCCACCGCTCTCTACCCCGTGCCGGTGGTCATGGTTACGTGCGTTGACAAATCGGGCAGGGCGAACATCGTAACCGTCACCTGGACCGGAACGGTGTGTTCCGAGCCGCCGATGATCGGCATCTCGGTGCGCCCGGGGCGGTTCTCGCACCCGATGATCAAGGGCACGGGGGAATTCGTCGCGAACATTCCCTCCGCAGAGCAGTTGCACGCGCTCGACTACGTGGGCACCATATCAGGTCGCAATTGCGCCGACAAGTTCGAGTCTGCCGGGCTGACGCCTCTGCCCGCGGCGCTGGTCAAGGCCCCGCTGATCAAGGAATGCCCGGTGAACATCGAGTGCAAGGTGAGGCAGGTTCTCAGCCTCGGCACGCACGACCTTTTCCTGGGCGAAGTGGTCGCGGTTCACGCCGACGAGGGAGTCTTGCGCGAGGATGAGCGGCTGGACCCCGAAAAGACTCGCGCTATCGCATATGTCAACGGCGAATACTGGAGCATGGGCCGGCGCCTGGGCGAGCACGGCCTCTCAAAGGGCAAGCCGGTCAAGCACACCGAGCGCGCTGTCTAGCCGCCTGCGCTGGAAACAGCGCAGCGGGCCTGCAACGCGGCCTCGCCTTCTACCCGAATCGGGGATAGGTCACGTCAGCGCGCATTCCGGATATGTGCTATAATAGAGGGTTCGGGATACGCGAATGGCGGGCGAATTGAGATTGCATGCTCCCTGGCCGCCGGCGGGGGATCAGCCGGAGGCTATCGAGGGCTTGGTCGGCGGCGTCGAATCCGGGCCGGGCTGGCAGGTACTGCTGGGCGTAACGGGCTCCGGCAAGACCTTCACGATGGCCAACGTGATCGCCAGGGTTCAGAAGCCGGCCCTGGTGATCGTCCACAACAAGACCCTCGCAGCCCAGTTGTGCGCCGAGTTCAAGGAGTTCTTCCCCGAGAACGCCGTCGAATACTTTGTCAGTTATTACGACTATTACCAGCCGGAGGCCTACCTGCCGCAGACCGATACCTACATAGAGAAAGACTCCTCGATCAACGACGAACTGGATCGCCTGCGCCACTCGGCCACGCAGTCGCTGCTGGAGCGGCGCGACGTGATCATCGTCGCCAGCGTATCTTGCATCTACGGCCTGGGCTCGCCGGAGGATTACGAGGCGATCACGCTGACGCTCGAGCGCGGCAAATCCTACAACCGCGACGAGGTCCTGCGCCGCCTGGTGGATATGCAATTCCAGCGCAACGATGTGAACCTGACGCGCGGCAAGTTCCGCGTGCGCGGGGACGTACTGGAGATACATTCCGTTGACGAGGAACTGATCACGCGCGTCGAGATGTTCGGGGACGAGGTGGACAAGATCACGATCCTCAATCCCCTGACCGGGGAAGTGGTGCAGGAAAAAGATCGGGCCGTAGTCTTTGCCGCGAGCCACTACGTGGCTCCGTGGGACAAACTCGAAGGGGCGCTGAAAAGCATCGAGGCGGAACTCGAGGAGCGCCTGGCCTGGTTCAAGTCGCAGGGCAAGTTGCTGGAGGCCGAGCGCCTGGAGCAGCGGACGCGATACGACATGGAGATGATCCGCGAGGTCGGCTATTGCGCAGGCATCGAGAACTATTCCCGCCACCTCGACGGCAGGCCGCCGGGAAGCCACCCGAGCGTTCTGCTGCACTATTTCCCGCGCGATTTCCTGTGCATCCTGGACGAATCGCACCAGACCATCCCGCAACTCAAGGGCATGTATCATGCCGACCGCTCCCGGAAGGTGCCCCTGGTCGAGTACGGGTTCCGCCTGCCCTCCTGCTTCGACAACCGGCCTCTGTTCTGGGACGAGTTGGAGCCGATGATCGGCTGCGTCATCTGCACCTCGGCCACGCCGGCCCCCTACGAGAAAGAGAAAGCCAAGCAGATTGTTGATCAGGTGGTGCGGCCTACCGGGCTTGTTGACCCGAAGGTTGATGTCCGCCCGACGAAGGGCCAGATTGATGATCTGATCGCCGAGATTCAGAAGCGCGTCGAGCGTGGGGAGCGCGTGCTCGTTACGACGCTCACCAAGAAGATGGCGGAGGACCTGACCGAATACCTGGCCGATCTGAACGTCAAGGTGCACTACCTGCATTCCGAGATCGAAACCCTGGTGAGAAGCGAGATCCTGCGCGATCTGCGCGTGGGAACCTACGATGTCGTGGTCGGCATCAACCTGCTGCGCGAGGGGCTTGACCTGCCGGAGGTCTCGCTGGTTGCGATTCTGGATGCCGACAAAGAGGGCTTCCTGCGCTCGGAAACGAGCCTGATACAGACGATGGGCCGGGCGGCCAGGCATGTGCGCGGCGAAGTGATCATGTATGCGGACAACGTTACCGATTCGATGCGCCGGGCGCTGGATGAGACGGAAAGGCGGCGCAATAAACAGATCGCATACAACGAAGCGCACGGCATAACTCCCAGGACGGTTCAGAAGGAAGTGCGCGCCCTTCTCTCAGCCGAACGCGTCGCCGAGGAACCCGCTGCCTACTTCTTCGACACCGGCGACATGGAGAAAGAGAAGCCCCGGATCATCGCCGAACTCGAGCAAGAGATGCGGAAAGCCGCCGCCGAACTGCGATTCGAGGATGCTGCGCGCCTGCGCGACGAAATCGCGCTCCTGCGCGGCAAGCCGCCCGAGCCCAAGGCCGCATGGGTCAAGGGCAAGCGCCACAAACTGCGCAAGGGCAGGTAGAGTGAGGAGGGGAGTATGACCGATGACTGAAGAAGCGCAGCGTTGGTGGAAAGACGGCGAGCGCGATATCGAGCGGGCGCGTAAGATGTTCGCCGACGAGGACTGGGCTGGCTGTGCCTTCTACTGCCAGCAAGCCGTGGAGAAGTGGCTGAAGGCACTGCTGGCGAGCAGGAACGAGAACGCCTGGGGGCACGAGTTGGACAAGTTGCTGAGCCGAGTGCGGGAAGTGCTGGGCGAGGACCTGCCGGACAGATTTGATGAGGCCGCGGAGAAGTTGACGGACGACTACACGGCCGCCCGATACCCCGACAGGTGGGAATCCGGAACCGCCTACGAGCACTATACGAAGGAGATGGCTGAGGAGAGAATGCAATGGGCGAGCGAAATAAGAGAATTCGCTCGATCGAGGCTCTTCCCAGGTACCGCGAAGAACTGAGGGAGTTCCTCGGCAGGCTGATCGAGCGATACCGGCCGGCCTGCGCGATACTCCACGGCTCGTTCGCCCGCGGTGACTGGGACGAATACAGCGACCTGGACCTGGTGGTAATCGGCGGCAGCCTGCCCACCGTCCGCGACGAGCGCCTGGCAGCGATAGCCGCGATCAAGCAGTTCGGCGTGCCAATCAGCGTCTTCTGGTACACCGCTGAGGATTGGGAGAGAGGCCTGAGGCGCGCGCACGTAACGCCGTGTGAGGCGATGGAATTCGGCTTTCCGATTCACGGGAAGGAGTTCTTCCGAAAGATGCGCCGCATCTTCCTAGCGATGAAGCGCGAGGGCCTCGAACGAACGGAAGTCTCCTGGCGCCTGCCGTCCCACCTGGCGGCGCGGCTGTGAGCACCAGGGCGTGAGGCATAGGACGTGTTGCGAGAGGTCGCGGTGAGCACCAGTGTCATTCTGAGCGAAGCGAAGAATCCCACAACGTCATGAGATGCTTCGCGGAGTTTACCCTGAGCGAAGCGAAGGGCTCAGCGTGACAATACGCGATTACTGCGACAGGCTGACAAGCAACGGTATAGGCGATGGCTTTAGATAAGATAATCATCAGGGGCGCGAGGCAGCACAATCTCAAAAACGTCAACCTTGAGATACCGCGCGACAAGTTCGTCGTGCTGACCGGAATCTCCGGATCGGGGAAATCTTCGCTCGCGTTCGACACCATTTACGCCGAGGGGCAGCGGCGCTATGTCGAGTCGCTCTCGGCATACGCGCGCCAGTTCCTGGCGCAGATGGACAAGCCCGACGTGGACAGCATCGAGGGCCTTTCGCCGGCAGTTTCCATTGACCAGAAATCCGCTGCCAGGAACCCGCGCTCGACCGTCGCAACGGTAACCGAGATTTATGACCACATGCGTCTGCTTTTCGCGCGCATCGGAAGGCCGCACTGCCCTGACTGCGGCCGCGAGATCGCGGCGCAGACTCCCGACCAGATCGTTGACAGGGTTCTGGATCTGCCCGAGGGAACGCGCGTCATGATCCTCGGCCCTGCGGTTCGCGGGCGGAAGGGAGAATACCGGCAGATTTTCGATGACATCAGAAAACAGGGCTTCGTGCGCGCGCGCGTGGATGGCGAGGTGCGCGACCTGTCGGAGCAGATCGAACTCGCGCGCTACAAGCAGCACACTATCGAGGTGATCGTTGACCGCCTGGTCGTGAAGGAGGGGATAAGAAAGCGCCTCGCCGACTCGATCGAAACCGCTCTCAAGGTGGGCCAGGGAACGGCATCGGCTCAGATCGTTGACGGCGAGCAGATGACCTTCAGCCAGAAGTTCGCCTGCATCCCCTGCGGCCGCTCTTTCGATCCGCTCGAGCCGCGCATGTTCTCTTTCAACAGCCCCTACGGCGCTTGCGAGGAATGCAAGGGACTCGGAAACCGCAGCGAGTTCGATGAAAACCTGGCGATACCGGATCGCAGCCTGAGCATCGCCGAGGGTGCGATCCTGCCCTGGCGCAGGGACATGTCGCGCTACTACACCGCGATGCTTTACGCTGTTGCAGACGCCTACGACGTTGACATGAACGCCCCCATCGGCAAGCTGCCGAAGGAAAAGTTGCGCTTGCTTCTCAACGGCAATAATGAACTGGTGCGCGTGCGCTTTCGCGGCGCTGGCGGGCGCCTGCGGGTTTATGACACCTATTACCGCGGCATCATGCACTACCTTCAGCAAGAATACGAGCAGGCGGAATCAGATGACCGCCGCGAGCAACTCGCCCAGTTCATGAGCGTGAAACCCTGCCCCGCCTGCAAGGGCGCGCGCCTGAAAGCCGAAAGCCTGGCGGTTACCATCGCAGACCTGAACATCGCCCAGGTCGCGGCGATGAGCGTTGACCAGGCCGCCCAGTGGTTCACCGACCTGGCGCTCACCGAGCGCGAGCGCATCATCGCGCACCAGGTTCTCAAGGAGATCACGACCCGCTTGAGTTTCCTGCGCAACGTCGGCCTGAACTATCTCACGCTCGATCGCCCCGCCGCGACGCTCGCGGGCGGAGAGGGGCAGCGCATACGCCTCGCGACTCAGATCGGAAGCGGCCTGATGGGCGTGCTCTACATACTCGACGAGCCGAGCGTCGGCCTTCACCAGCGCGACAATGCCAGGCTGCTTGCGACCCTCAAGGCGATGCGCGATCTCGGCAACACGATTCTCGTCGTCGAACACGACGAGGCAACCATGCGCGCCGCCGACCACTTGATTGACATCGGCCCCGGCGCCGGAGAACTCGGCGGACGCATCGTCGCAACGGGCACCATCGAGGACATCATCGCGTGCCCCGAATCCATCACCGGAAAATACCTGAGCGGCAAGGAAAAGATCGAGGTGCCGGGCAGGCGGCGCAGGCTTTCCGGCAGTCTTATGGTCAAGGGAGCGCGCCAGTACAACCTGAAAAACATTGATGTGCGCATGCCGCTGGGCGTGTTCGTCTGCCTGACCGGCGTTTCCGGCTCAGGCAAGAGCACGCTGATGGAGGAGATACTCTATCGCCGACTGTCCCACAGGCTGCACGGCGCAAGGCTCTTGTGGGGCGACCACGATGCAATCCTCGGGATCGAGCATCTGGACAAGGTGATCAATATTGACCAGTCGCCCATCGGGCGCACTCCGCGCTCGAACCCTGCCACATACACCGGCGCATTCGACCCGATCCGCACGCTATTCGCGCAGACCCCCGAGGCCAGGATGCGCGGCTATCGGCCGGGGCGATTCAGTTTCAACGTCAAGGGCGGCCGCTGCGAAGCGTGCGCGGGAGATGGTATCGTAACGATCGAGATGGTTTTCCTGCCGGATGTTTATGTCCCGTGCGAGGTTTGCAAGGGCGCGCGCTACAATCGCGAGACGCTTGAGGTGCGCTACAAGGGGAAGAACATCGCCGATGTTCTCAACATGACAGTTGCCGAGGCGCTCGATTTCTTCCGCAACATACCGGCGATCGCGAAGAAATTCCAGACGATTCACGACGTTGGCCTCGATTACATCCGCCTGGGGCAGCCCGCAACAACTCTGTCCGGCGGCGAGGCGCAGCGCGTGAAACTGGCAACCGAACTGTCCCGGCGCGCGACAGGCAGGACGCTGTACCTGCTCGACGAACCGACCACCGGCCTGCACTTCGATGACATCCGCAAACTGCTCGATGTTCTCGGCCGCCTTGTTGACGCGGGCAACACGGTTCTGGTGATCGAGCACAACCCCGACGTAATCAAGTGCGCCGATTGGATCATTGACCTGGGCCCGGAAGGCGGAGATGAAGGCGGCTACGTCGTCGCCGAGGGCAGCCCCGAACAGGTCGCCGCAAACGCGAAATCCTACACCGGCCAGGTCCTGCGCCGAGTCCTTCCGCGCGCGAAACCCACCCCCCGCCGCGCCCGCGCCCTCGCCCCCGCCTAGGGCCCGAACAACGGGCGCCAGGTCGCCGTCTAACCCATCGGAGGGAGGTGCAAGATGACTCGACTGCTCCGCTACGGCTTGCCGGGACTCTGTGTGCTTGCCTGTGCCAGTTTGGCGCTTGCATCTACTGCTGACAAGGGTGCTTACGCCCGCCGGGTTGTTACCTGCTACATCGAGAAGGCCCTGGCAACCGAGGAATACAGCGCGTCCCCGTTCAAGATGGGCGTCACCGGTTACCGCGTCAAGAGAGTCAAGGCTGGCCGGAACCAAGTCCACGTGACCGTCTCGTTTCGCACAGTCTATATGTGCGATTGCATGTGGTCGGAATACTATCGTCCCGCTCGCTGGATTGACTACACCTTCGACCTCGACACGCCTTTCAGCGGCAGGCTAGAGGAAGACTGCCGCCTCGGCATCCGTCTCGACATTCTGGGGCGCAAGCGCGTCGCCCGGATTGAGCGAACCACGCTTTACTACGTCATCAACGGCTGTTTCAGGTCGCGGGCAGCCGCCAAATGGCACGCTACCCTAATATCACGCAAGGAAGGGGAGTTTGGCTTCAGTGTCTTGCGCTCGTCCGACTATGCGGGTCTGCGCCCCGGCTACTTCATCGTCGTGCAGAAAGAGGGACAATCTTGGCAGCACGACAGCCTCGCGGACGCGCGCCGGACGGTTGCGTTCTACCGTCAACGCGGAATTGACGCCTACATCAAGCGCATCCCGCCGCTTGGGTCATTCTGAGTCCGCCAACCGGCGGACGAAGAATCTCTCTTTTCGACCGCAGGAGAGCAGTCCGCCGGCTGGCAGACGGGGCCGGGAGACCCAGCGCCCATTCGGGCGGAGCAGCGCTCCGCCCCTACTCTGCAGATTCCGCTGCCAGGTGGCGCAGCGAGGCCAGCAGTTCCTCCGCGCGGGCGCGGTCGGGGGATTCGGCGACCAGGCGCACGATCGGCTCCGTGTTGGAGGGGCGCACCTGGATCCACGATCGGTCGGCGAACCGGACCTTCACGCCGTCCGCCTCGGTTACGTGTTCGCCTGCATACACTTCCTTGACGCGCTGCAGCAGGACTTGCACAGCCTCCGGCCCGAAGCCGTGCGCGGCGTCCTTTATGATGGTGTATTGGGGCATCTCGCCCACCGCCGCAGACAATGTCTGGCCTGTCTCCGCCAGGTGCTCCAGAACCAGCCCCATCGCTATCATGCTGTCGCGCCCGAAGCACACATCCGGATGAATCACGCCGCCCGTCCCCTCTCCCGCCAACGCCTTTCGCCCCTGGTCAACCGCCGCGATCAGCGCCTTCGACAGGTTCACCTCCCCCACCGGCAGTTCGACCAACTCCGCCCCGCCGCCGAGAGCGATGTCATCAACCATCCTGCTGGTGGTGCTGCTCTTGAAAACGACCAGTCCGTCGCCCTTGCACTTTTTCAGGCAGTGCTTCACTGCAATCGCAAACGTGTAATCCTCTCCGATCGCCTCTCCCTTTTCGGACACCAGCGCCAACCTGTCCGCGTCGAGGTCCTGGGCCAGGCCCAGGTCGCAGTTGCTCTCTCGCGTTGCCCGGCACAGGTCCGTCAAATGAGCGGGCGTCGGCTCGGAAGGCCGATCCGATTCGACGGCGACCACCTCGCAGCCCAGCCGCTCGAGCAGCCGCGTCGCGGATTCTCGCCCCGCGCCGCCTCCGGCATCGAACGCCACGCGAAATCGGCGCCGCCGAACAGCCCGCGCGTCGAGCAGCCGCAGCACCCTCTCCAGGTGAACGCCGATAGCCTCGTGCCCTGCCAGAAAGACCTCCGGGTGCGGATATGCTTTGCCCGGCCTCTCGCTCGCCAGCGCGAACAGTTCAGCCGTCTGCTCCCTGTCGAGGATGATATCGCGCGGGCCGATGAGAAACTTGAACCCATTCCATTCGGGCGGATTGTGGCTGGCCGTTATCATGATCGCGCCGTCCGCCCCCAGGTGCCCCATCATCACCTGCACCGTCGGGCTCGGCACGATGCCCAGGTCAGCGACCTGGCAAGCGATTGCTCCCAGCCCCGAAAGCACGGCCTCTTTGAGCGCCCTTCCCGATGGCCGAGTATCCTGTCCCAGCGCGATCAGCGGCCGCTCGTAGCGCCGCTGCAGGAACTGCGCGAACGCAGACGCGAATCGCACCGCCACCTCGGACGTGAGCGACGCGCCCCATATCCCCCGCACCCCCGAATAACTTACCTTGAGCGGCTCCTGCATATCTTATTGAATGTTCTGCGCGCGATTCGCGCGTCCCTACCTGGCGTCTGGGCTGGGAGCACGAATGACGAGATACACTGTAACCAGCGCGGCCATCACGGTGAACCCGATCTGGGTGAGCACGTAGCCGGCGCCCGAATGCGGCCACAGCATCTTCAGCCCCGCGATGAACGTGCCGCCCCAGACGAGCCAGAGCAGCCCGAGAGCAGCCGCGGCAGTTTCGTCCAGACGAGGACGGATGCCGCCATAGAGCCTGCGCAGCCAGCAGCCGGTAGCAACGATAAGCGCAGCGAGAGCCACGAACACGTACAGCCCGTAGGCCTCGATGCTCAGCAGGTGCTTCTCGTCGGCCCAGTAATAGACGACATTATTCATGTTCCATGCCGGGATAAACCACAGCGCAAATGCTTGCGCCAGGAAAGGCCGGACCGGGTGCGCCTTTTCAGGCAGGTATGAAGTGTGCCCCCGCTGCTCAAGAAGCAAGAGCGCCAGCCCCAGTCCCAACCCTCCGAAAAACCCGATGGTGTGCTCGGCAACCTTCCAGGAATCGAGCGGCATGTGCAGGTTCTGAACGAAGGCGTATGAGCACGCTCTCGTCAGCAGCGGGCCGATCACGAACCCGGCCCCGATCCCCAGGCCGCCGAGCGCGGACATCTTCAACACCGTGCCATCGCGCGAGCAGATGACCAGCAAGGCGACCCACGCGCCCAGCACGAAAGCCCAGTCCTGGTGCCTGTGTCCGATGTCAAAGTGAAGCCTGTTGATGAACACGTGATAAACGACCCTGCCGGTCAACCAGCACAAGGCCAAAAGCACCAGCGGCCCCGCCAGCCTGTAGTTGCGCCGCGAGCAGGCGATGCCCAACACGCCGCCGCCAAGGCCTCCCCAGATCGCCCCCAGCAGGAACAGTTGCGCGAGGCTCAGCGCTATCTGCGCATCCGTCGCGTCTGCGTTCGTCGCCAGGCCTGAGACCCTGCCATAACTCATCATCCCGCCCCACGCGAAACCGAACCCTCCCCACGCGGCGAGCGCGAAAGCCTTCTTCACCTTCGCCGGGTCGCGCGAAACCATCGCCAGCGCCAGGCCGACAGTAGCGCCGCACAAGGCCGCCCCCCACTCGTGCCCGGTCTGCCCCCTGATCCCCCATGCCAGGCACATCGAGACCGCCGGAACCAGCAAGTAAGCCAACACATGAATCGCAGACATCATCCCCTCCCGATCCGCTCACGCAACCTCGGTGAGGAGCGGATCCTTCCGCCCCTCTACTCGCTCCGCTCCTTGTTCTCCTGCCGGCCCTCTTTACTGTAGCGGGGCAGGAACGTCGTCCAATACGGTTGCTTTTCGCGTCTGCGCGTGATACAATAAGACTAGCGAGGGCACTGCAATGGAAGAAAACGACGAAGACCGCGAGACCCCGCTAGACTTCCCCATGTCATTGGGGCATCTGGGCGATATGTCCGTCTGGCTTGCGCCGGGCGACGAGGACGAAGTCGAGCCGATCATCCTTCAACCGCCGGGCGGCGGCTTCATCCAGTCGCTCGTGCCGCTGGTCGAGGCGACGATCAGGGCCGACTTCAGGCGCATGGCGCGAGACGCACGCCGGCAGCGTGAGAAAACTGAACGCCCCTCGTCGCCTTCGCCGTAAAGGGCCTGGCAGGCGTCGGGCAGTTCTCTGGGAGCATGCCATGAACTCATCCGAAGATTTCCCGGTCATCTACGCCAATTTCGTGCGCATCACGCACGGGCCGCTGGAATTCCTGATTGATTTCAAGCGCAGCAGCCCCGAGGAGCCGAACGCCGATGCCAAGCGGCCCCTGGTGCGCGTTGTGCTGCATCCCGTGATTGCCAAGTCTTTCTTGCATGCGCTTCACGAAAACGTCGCAAAATACGAGGCCAATGTCGGGCCCATCCCCCAGCCCGACGTGCCCCCGCCCGTGATCCACTGACCGCGCCCCGCCGGCGAGACTTAGCACCCATGCCAAAAACGTTTGCGTCTGTCACCCTGAGCGCAGCGACTCGTGCTACGCAGCGAAGCGCTGCTTCGCAGAGTAGCAAGGGTCTCACAAGAACGCACTCTGCACCGGCAGATAGCGCCCAGAGAGTGCGATTCTTCGCTTCGCTCAGAATGACATTCTCGTCGCCCCCTGGCACCTTGGGATAGGCTCTTACGCCAACCGCGGAGGCTCGCTTGCGTCTCACCCACAATCTTCACGTGCACAGCGTCGTTTCGAACTGCGCCAAGCGAGAAATGCTGATCCCGGACATCGCAGCCGAAGCGCAGCGCGTGGGCCTGAATACCATTGCGATAGTTGACCACATTGACCTGGCCGAAGAACCGGATCGAGAAGAGGCGGTCCTGGCGAACAGGAAGATAGTCGAGAAGTTGGACGGGCCGGTTCGAGTTCTTGCGGGCTCCGAGACCACGGTGATTGCCCCCGGCGTCCCGGCGGCAAGCGAAGCAACGCGCCGAGACTTGGACATCGTGCTCCTGGCCCTCAATCACTATCACCTGGCGAACGTCGAGCGCCCGCAGCCGGAAACCCCCGAAGCATATGCCAAGCACCATCTGCTCATGATGCGTTCCGCCGCTGCGCTGCCATACGTGCACGTGATCGCGCACCCGTTCTGCCACAGCAAGTTGCCCGACCTAGACTTGGCGGAGACTTTGGCGGCATATGATACCGGCGAGGTCCGCGAAACCCTGGCGCTCCTGGCGCAGGCGGGCATCCGTCTGGAGATCAACCCGGGCCACGTTCGCGTTGCCCCCCAGTTTTTCGGCGATGCGGTGCGCATCGCGCGCCAGGTCGGCCTCCGTTTCACAACCGGGAGCGATGCCCATCGCCTTGAGAACATCGCCTATGGTGACCATGTCGGCCCGCTCCTTGAGAGCATCGGCCTGCGTGAAGAAGACATCGCCCTGCCCGACTCCGTCGCCCGACGTGCAAGATGACGATGGCCGAGCGCGCGCCGCACGGCCCCCTCGCTCCTGACGAGCATCCCGAGCACCTGCGCTGGAACTGCGCCGTCATCGCGCTGACCAGCGTGGTTTACATGTTCGCGCTCGCGCTCGTGGAGCCGAACACCGTGATGCCGGTGCTCGTCTCGCGCCTGACGAGATCGCCGATCGCGGTCGGGGCGCTCGGGGCAATCGGAACCGCAGGCTGGCTCTTGCCCCAACTGCTGGCCGCCAGGCACCTTTCGCACCGCGAGCGTAAGAAAGGCTTCATGGTCTGGGCCTGCCTTGTCACCAGGTTCCCCCTGTTGGCCCTGTTGGCGGCCCTGATGCTCGCGCCATCGCGGCCTGCTCTGGTGCTGGCGGTTCTGTTTCTCGCCTTTGCAATCTTCGAGCTCGGCGAGGGGGCGGGCGATGTCGCATGGACGGACATCGTTGCGAAGGCTATCCCCGACAGGCTTCGCGGGCGCCTGTTCGCATTCTCCGACATCCTGGGAGGCCTTGCTGCAGCAGGAGCGGGAATCATCGTCAAGCGCGTGCTGGAAAACCCGGCCATCGCGTATCCGCGCAACTACGCGCTGCTGGTCTCGCTGATGTTCGCGCTGATGATGGTCGCGGTGGTGGTGCTGGCAGCGATGCGCGAACCTATTCGCCCGGTGATGGAGGAGGAAACACGTTTCGCTCAGCTGGTCAGGCAGATCCCCGAGATGCTGCGGCGCCGTCCCGCCCTGGTGCGGCTGCTCGCGCTGCAGTATGTTCTGGCCGCCTCGATGATGGCCGCGCCCTTCTATGTCGTCTATGCCACGAGGCATCTCTCCGTGCCCGAAGGGATGGTCGGCACTTTCGTATCCGTCCAGATGCTTGCAGGGATGGCTGGCGGCCTCGTGGTTGGCTATCTCAACGACCACGTCGGCACGACCAGCGCAATCCGCCTGGGCGCAGTTGCCGCGGTGGCCATCCCTCTCGTAGCTCTGGTAGTGCCGGCCCTTTCGGCTGGCCCTCTTGCCGGCCTGTGGCTCTGGTGCTATTCCCTGGTCTTCGTGTTCATGGGGGTGGTTTTCAGGGCATGGATCGCGCACATGAATTTCCTGCTGGAGAGCGTATCGCACCGGGAACGGGCGGCCTACATCGGGGTGATGAACACGCTCGCCGCCGCTGAGTGCGCCTTCCCGCTTCTCGGCGGCTGGATTGCGGGCGCAGGTTCTTACCCGGCGCTCTTTGCCGTCAGCCTGGTCTGTGCGGTTGCGGCGGTGGCGCTGTCGCTCGCGCTCAAAGACCCGCGCGCTCAATCGGCGGGCGAGATTGCCCGGCCGTGAGTGCGAAGCGCCTTCTCGGTGAAGGCGGCGCGGCGGATGCCGTCGGGCGCGGCCAACCCCGTCCTCGCGTCGTAGCGCGAGAACGAGTAACTCATGTGGATCCTCCCGTCGCCCCCCTGGAACAGGGTGGGGTAGGAGTACATGTCCATGCCTGACTTCAGCGGCGACTTTATGCTCCAGGTTCGGCCCTCATTGTCGGAGATAGCGGCGGTGAGCAGTTTGCGCTCGGCGGGCGAGTCGTTGAATGCGAGCAGCCATGCGCCGCTGCGAAGCCTGAGCAATGCGATCCCCGAGTTGGGGTTGTATAAGCCGATCTGCCTGGGCGCGCTCCAGGTGCGGCCGTTGTCGCGCGACAGCGACTGCCATGTCAGCGGCGGGCGGCGGCGCTGGCCCCACATGTAGCGCGCGAGGCAGACGATGGTCCCATCTTTTCGCTGTGCGACCGCGGGCTCGATGCAGCCCTCGCGGTAGTTCGGAGAATCGGGGGTGAGCGCCCCTCCCCCGGGGATGATCATCTTCTCGCCGCGCTGCCAGGTCTTGCCGCCGTCGGTGGAGATCAGCATCAGGGCGGTCATGTCGCGCTCATTGTGGATGGGCAGCAGCCAGTCGCCGTTCGCCAGGATGATCGGCGGGCATCTCAACTGCGAGCCCGGCTCCCGCGTCAATGCGCGCTCCGGGCCCCACGTGCGTCCGCCGTCCCTGGATACCCGGCAGCAGATATATGCTTTGTGGTGCGGGAAAGGGCGGTCGGGCTGCCACCACCGGTCCGGCTCAGCGGGGCGGCGGTTGAAGAAGAGCCAAAGCCTGCCCTTCGGGTCCAGGAAAAGCACGGGGTTGCCGGCGTTCTCCGTGGTGGGCGCGGCAGCGACGCGCGGCGCGGACCATTTTCCCTTTCCCGCGGACAGCACGGACAGGGCAACGTGCTCGTCGGCACTGAATTCCGACGTTCCCCTCGACCAGGCGACGACAAGGTCGCCGTTGGGCAACTCGATGATGGTGGAGGCGTGATTGTAGGGCGTCTTCGGGGTGGCCCTGCAAACGTGTTCGTCAACGAGGAATATGAGGTCACCTGTCGCAACGCCCGCAGCGACCAAGGCTGCCGCCGCCGTCAACAGCGCGCAGAACCGCTCGCACGACTTTCCGTTCATCTTCCGCTCCCCTTGGCCATCTCCATCTTCTCGCCCTGCAGGCCGTTTCCTCTACCAGCCCTCGGGAAGGCGTTGCGCTGCCGCGCGCGGAACACTGTCCCGTGCTCGATCTGACTTGCGTTGCGCCGACGGCGGCGGAGGTGCTCGGCCTGCCGCCTCCGCGGGAGGCAGAGGGGGATGCGCTGGTACAGGTGGTGGCGGATCTCAAGGCTTGCCAGCGCCTGGCGATCGTCGTCTTGGACGGGTTGGGCATGGCGACGTGGCGCGCTGCGCGCGAGCGCATGCCGATCTTCAACCGCACGGCGGATCGGCACCTCCTTCAGCTGAGAAGCGTCAGCCCGCCGGTCACGCCCGTGTGTTTCGCCACCATCGCGACCGGGGCCAGGCCCGAAACGCACGGCGTGCGCGAGCGCACAGACCCCTTCAAGGCCGAAACGATCTTCGAGGTCGCGCGGGACAACGGCCGCACGTCAGGTGTCGCCGGCGGCGCGACATGCTCGGCGACACGGGTGTTGGGGCGCTGGTCGGATGTAACGCGGCGCGTTGGCTCGCAGGGTGAAGAGCGGGATGACCTGATCCTCACCGCGAGTCTGCGCATCCTGGCCGAGGACCAGCCTGACCTCTTCTTCACCCAGTTCGTAGCCCTCGACTCGGCGAGCCATCGCTGCGGGCCCTTCAGCCCCGAGGCTGCCGCGGCAGCAGAAACCTTGGACGCACGCTTCGGCCTCTTGCTCCGTGCCGCATGCGGGAAAGGCTACGGCGTGCTCGCCCTCGCCGACCACGGCCAGCACCCGGTCGTTCAAGCCGACGGCAAGACCAAGGGCTGGCACGACGACACCACCGACGAGAGCATGATCATCCCCCTCGTCTGGGTTGCGCCCGGCGAACGAACTGTAGCCAGGTAGTAGTAGGGGCACGGCATGCCGTGCCCCTACGTGAGAACGGCGGGGGATGCCAGCGCGGTCAGGGGAACCCCTGCGTTCATTGCGTCGCGGCCAGCGCCTTCTCGATCTCGGCGATGGCTTTCTTTTCGAGCGCGAGCACCTGCTTCAGCGTCTCCGCCTGCCCCTGGCGTTGCTCCTTCGGCCACTTCAGCGTCTTCTTCCCCCACGGCCACGGCACATTGCCCCGCCCAGCCTCCAGCGCCCCCACTACCTGTTCATAGATTCCGGCGGCGTCCAATACATGCTGACGGCTCTTGGCCGGAAACTGCGATGCGACAGAGCGCAGATAACGGCTTGCGGCAGCCCGGCCGTCTGTCAGTATCTGGTAGGGGAAGGCATTCGCCTGCATCGCCTGCTGAAGCTTCTTGGGCGCGAACCGCGCGTCCTGAAGCAATTGCAGCGCCCAGTTGCGATACGCCGCAAAACCGCTCAGGTATTTGTCAAACCTCCGCGTCTTCGCCAACTTCACGGCCAGTTCGAGTGACCCCTTCAGCAACTGCTTACGCGCCGGCGGCTTCTTGCGCTCGCCGATGAAGACCGTAATCCACGGCCACCTGTCCGCCTCGGCATATTCCTCGCCGCTGTCGAAGTAGGTGCGGCACAAGAAGGTGTTCCCATTATCGGCATAGCCCGTGATCACCCCCCAGTCGTCGCTCCTGATGAGGTTGATCGCAACCACCGGGCGGCCCTCGTCAATGCTGCGCACCACAGCCTCGCGCACCTTGCGCACCTCGTCGCCCTTCTCGCGGTTCGAAAACATCGTCTCCGTAACGTAGCCGAGGGCCTCCACTGCAGTCGTTGCACAGTTGAACCCGGGGCCTGCGTCCCCCGCGCTGGGACACCATTCCGGCTGGCACAGGTGCACCTTGAACGCCGCGCCGGACACGCCCATCAGGTAGTCGTACGACACATCGTCGCCCATCGCATTCGCCGCCCCCGTAAGCGCCCCGATGAAAGTGTTCTCGCGCCCCTGCCTCGACGCCAGCCTGGGCACATTCTCTACGACCTTCCGGGCGAACTCAGCAGGGAGTTTGTGCTCGTTGAAGACCTCTTGAACCGTTGGGGCAACCTCCTCCGTTACATGTGGTGCCAGGGCGACCTTCAGCCTTGCCCTGGCGCGGTGGATGAGCGCCTTCGCCGTGCCGAGCGGGATGTCGAGGAATTCCGCGACTTTCTGATATGACAGCCCATCCAGGTGGAACATCGTCAGTGGCACGCGATACTTGGCAGGCAGGGAAGCAACCGCTCGCAGCACAACCTGCGCCAACTCGCGCCTCTCCACCACCTCCGGCGGGCCAGGGCGGAAGTCCGGGATGTCCAGGCTTTCCAGGTCCACCCGCCCGTCCAGGCGCTCGAACAGTTGCGGCCGGTACGCCCTCATCCAGTTCATCGTTACGCTGAACGCCACCCGCCTCATCCAGGCCGCGAACCGCTCCGGATGCTGCAGTTGGTCGAGGTTCATGTAGGCGCGGATGAATGCCTCCTGTGCAATGTCCTGCGCGTCCGCCCAGTTATCCACCATGCTGTAGGCAAGCCCGTACACATGGCCCTGGTATCGCGCCACCAGCACCTCGTAGGCCTGGGCTCGCCCCCCGCGCACCTCCGCCACCAACTCGGCGTCCGCAGCACCTGCCGCCACTCTCTCCTCGCTCCCTCTCTGCCGCCCATCCACCATCGCCGCATAGACACGCCGGCCGCCCAAAAGGTTGCACTTCTCACAACTTCGGGTTCATCATCGCCGAACCTTTGCGCCGTCCCGCCGGCTTCCGCGGCCACAAGCGCGCCTGCTGTATGCTATAATCGGCCCGGTTCGGTCAAGGGCGATGTCAAGGGAAATCCCTGCGACGACGATTGCGGACACGGTCGCGCGCCTGTTCCAGCAGGCGAACACGCGTCTTCCGGACGACGTCCTCGCTGCCCTGCGGAAAGCCCGCGATGAGGAGACATCTCCCGCGGGCCGCGATGCCCTCGATCAGATAATCCGCAACGCAGAAGTCGCGGCGCAGGACTGCATCGCGATGTGCCAGGATACGGGAGTTCCAGTTATCTTCCTCGACATCGGCCAGCAGGCGCACATCGTCGGCGACATCCAGCAGGCGGTGAACGATGGCGTCCGCGAAGGAACCCGGCAGGCATACCTCCGCCCCAGCGTCGTTGCCGATCCACTCAACAGAGTCAACACGGGAGATAACACGCCCGCCATCCTGCACCTCCAGATCGTGCCCGGAGACCGCGTGCGCATCGCCGTCCTGCCCAAGGGCGCGGGCGCCGAGAACAAGAGCGCTGTGAAAATGCTCACCCCGGCAGATGGCATTGAAGGCGTGAAGAAGTTCGTGGTGGAGACTGTCAGCGCGGCAGGGCCGGATGCCTGCCCGCCTTTTGCTGTCGGCATTGGCCTGGGCGGCAACCTCGAGCGCTGCGCCCTGCTCACCAAGCGCGCCCTGCTGCGTCCGGTCGGGCAGCCGAACGCGGAATCGCACTTGGCGCAACTCGAGCGCGAGTTGCTTGAGGAGATAAACGCGCTCGGCATCGGCCCCAGTGGCTTCGGAGGGAGCACGACTGCCCTCGCCGTCCACGTCGAAGCCGCTCCCTGTCACATCGCCAGCCTGCCGGTGGCGGTGAACATCCAATGCCACGCCGCCCGGCACGCGGAGGCCGTCATCTGAAATGTTCGATGTCAAGAAAATCAGCGCTCCGCTTTCGAACTCCGATGTCGAATCCCTGCGCGCGGGCGATCACGTTCTCATCAGCGGCGACGTGATCGGTGCGCGCGACGCGGCGCACAAGCGCCTGTTCGGCCTGCTCGAGCAAGGGAAGCCACTGCCGGTTGACCTGCGCGGCCAGATAATCTATTACGTCGGCCCGACCCCTGCCCGCCCGGGCGAGGTCATTGGAACTGCCGGCCCCACGACCGCAGGCAGGATGGACTCATACACTCCCGCCCTTCTTCAAGCTGGCCTGAAGGGCATGATCGGCAAGGGCGAACGTTTCGAAGCAGTCAAGCAAGCGCTCCGCGAAAACAAGGCGGTCTATTTCGCCGCTGTTGGCGGAATCGGGGCCTTGCTGCGAAAATGCGTGCAGGCCGCGCGCGTGATAGCCTATGACGACCTTGGGCCTGAAGCCCTGCGCCTTATCAGCCTGAAGGATTTCCCTGCCGTCGTGGTCAACGATTGTTACGGAGGCGACCTCTATGCTGAGGCCAGGAAACTTTTTGCTCGCGGCTAGCCTGCTTCTGGCCGCATTCGCTGCGCCAGCGGCGCAGGCCCAGGCCCCGGCTGCCGAGCGCAGGACCTTCACGCTCAACCTGCAGAACCTCGAGTTGTCTGACGCCCTGCTGGACCTGCACTGGAAAAGCGGCGCTCCCATCGTGTCCTGCAATACCGGCGTCGAGGCGCGCATAAACCTCCAGGCGTCAAACCTGACGATCGAGAGAGCCCTCGACCTGATCTGCGAGCAGGCATCCTGCCGCTGGCAGAGGTCCGGCCGTTATTACGTCTTGAGCCTGAAAGGGTTGTCCTACGGCGGCCTTCCTCCCATCGAGCAGCACGAGGGATTCCTGCTCTATCCGCAGACAGAGAGGCTGCTGGCGGGCCGCCTGCTTTCCAGGCTGGATGCCAACCAACTGTGGCGCTTGGGCAGCGGCGAGCAACTGCGCTTCTCCGACCTATGGCCCAGGCAGCAGGAGATGCTCGCCTCACTTTACCAGGATTTGCAGGACTACCTGGCTGTCTCCGGTTCCGAAGACCCCGTCGCCCTTGCAGCCCGCCGAAAAACGCTCGGGCCCGCCGAGAATGTCGCGATCTCGCTTCGCACTTACGTGTGGAGCATGGAGGGGCGTCAGCAGTGATCGTGATTGTTGACTATGGCATGGGCAACTTGCGCTCGGTCGAGAAAGCCTTTCACCACCTGGGCTATCCGGCGATAACTGCAAGCGTGCCCGAAGCGATCGCGAGCGCCGACGGCGTCGTGCTTCCAGGGGTCGGCGCGTTCGGCCAGGCGATGCAGAACCTGCAGGAGAAAGGCCTCGATGACGCGGTGCGCGCGGTTATCGAGCGCGGCAAACCATTTCTCGGGATCTGCCTCGGCCTGCAACTGCTGTTTTCCGAAAGCGAGGAATTCGGACCGGTCAAGGGCCTGCAAGTCTTCCGCGGCAAAGTCGTGCGCTTCTCCGGCCCGATGTTCGAGCGGCCTGAAACCTCCGCCTCCGAGGCCGCACACCCGCCTGTCCGCCGAGGCCCTGCCCCCGCATGGGACCCGCTCTGGGAAGCCCCGGCCGAAATGCTGCCTGAATCTTCTCCCGCGCAAAAGCCAATGCTCAAGGTCCCTCACATGGGATGGAACTCGATAAAGATCAGCGGCCAGCCGACCGTGCTCGCGGGCGTGTCCGATGGCGCGCGCATGTATTTCGTGCACACTTATTTTCCCGTCCCCGAGGATTCCAGCCTGATCGCTGCGACCTGCGAATACGGCATCGAGTTCGCGTGCGCGATCGCCGCGCGCAGCGTGTTCGCCTGCCAGTTCCACCCTGAAAAGAGCCACAATGCGGGCCTGAAGATACTGCGCAATTTCGCTGAGAGCATCTATCCCTCCGGCCCCCCAGGAGCGCCTCCAGGTGCTGGTTATTCCCGCTGTTGACCTGCGCGGCGGACGCTGCGTCCGCCTCTACCAGGGCGAATACGATCGCGAGACCGTGTTCTCGGAGGACCCCGTCGCGATGGCCAAGCACTGGGAGCAAGCAGGCGCTCGCTTTCTGCATGTTGTTGACCTCGACGGAGCGCGCAGCGGCACGATCGCACACGCCGACGTGATTCGCGCGATATGCCGGGCGGTCGGCATTCCCGTCCAACTCGGCGGCGGCCTGCGCGACCGGGAGGCCTTGAGCGAGGCGCTGGAACTCGGCGCTTCCAGGTGCATCATCGGCACCATCGCCGCCCTCGACACCGAGAAGGCATCCGCGCTCTTCTCGGAATTCGGCCACCGGGTTGCAGCCGCCATTGATTGCAGAGAAGGAAAGGTCGCCATTCGCGGCTGGGAGCAGCAAACCGGCAAAACCGCTGTCGAACTCGCCCTGGAACTCGAGCGCGCCGGCGCGCGGCGGATCGTGTTCACGGACATTCTGCGCGATGGAACTGAAACCGGCCCGAACGTGGAAGCCGCGAAGGCCCTGATCGAGTCGTTGAAAGTGCCCGTCGTAATCGCGGGAGGCGTGTCGCGCCCCGAACACCTGCCGGCTCTGGCCGCAGCGGGCGCAGAGGCTTGCATCGTTGGCCGCGCCCTCTACTCCGGCCTGATGCCCCCCGGGGTGTTGAAGAGGGATTGGTAGGAGGCATAGCCCCAATGAAAGACAAGGGCCCGCTGTCGGTGGAGGAAGCGCTCTCCCTCTCGAGGGTCGAGATCCGCGAACTGCACCAGCGCCACCTCAACCAGCCGCTCGCTAACGAGATGGCCCTGCTCGATTACGACCGCCGCTTCGTCCGCGCCGGCGGCGCTGAACTGTGGGATGAGAATGGCGCCCGCTACCTCGACCTCCTGGGCGGCTACGGCGCGCTCAACCTCGGCCACAATCATCCGCGCGTGGTTGCTGCCATCAGGCTGATGACCGAGAGCAATCGGCCCTCGCTGATTCCTGCGTCATTGGGCGCGCTCGCCGCTGCGCTCGCGCACAACGTGGTTCGGATACTGCCTGAAGGCCTGACGCGCGCTTTCTTCTGCAACAGCGGGGCCGAGGCTGTCGAGGGCGCCCTCAAGATCGCGCGCGCCCGCCAGCCGGCGGGCAAGCAGAAAATCATCTACTGCGAAAACTCCTTCCACGGCAAGACCTTCGGCGCTCTTTCAGTAACCGGCAGGGAGAAATACCGCCAGCCATTCGAGCCTCTGCTGCCAGGCTGCGAAGCCGTTCCATTCGGCGATGCCGCAGCGCTGGAATCCAAACTCCGCAAGGGCGGCGTCGCAGCCTTCATCGTCGAGCCGATCCAGGGCGAGGGGGGCGTCATCATTCCTCCGGACGGCTACCTGAAGCAAGCGCGCGAACTATGCTCGCGCCACAATGCCCTGCTGATCGCCGACGAGGTTCAGACAGGCTTCGGAAGAACGGGCAGGATGTTCGCGTGCGAACACGAGAACGTGGTTCCCGATGTGATGTGCCTTGCGAAATCGCTCGGCGGCGGCATCATGCCCATCGGCGCTTACGTCGCAACGGACAAGGTCTATCAGTCCGCCTACGGCAGCATGTCAAAGTGCCTCTTGCACACCTCCACCTTCAGCGGAAACCCGTGGGCCTGCGCCGCGGCGATAGCAGCGATCAATGCCATCGTCGCTGAAGACCTGCCCTCTCAGGCTGAGAAAAAGGGAGCGCACTTCCTGCCGAAACTGCGTGCCCTGGCCGCCAACCACCCCTTGATAGCAGGCGTTCGGGGCAAGGGGCTGATGGTCGGCGTCGAGTTTGCGCAGCCCTCAGGCGCCGGGGCAATCTTCCGCGGCCTTGCGCGCGAATACCTGGCCAGCATGATCGCCGCCGAATTGCTCACGAAGCACAACATCCTCACCGCCTACACACTGAACAACCCGAATGTGATCCGGCTGCAGCCGCCTCTCATTATCACCATCGCCCAACTCGACGAGGTCGTCGCCGCCCTCGACGAAACCCTCACGCGCTGCAAATCCCTGGCCGGAACCGCCGTCTCGGCGGCGAAAAACGTCATCGGCCGCATCTTCTCCCGCCGCGACCAGCCTCCGCCGTAGCCGCCATCTGTAGGGCGGGCGCGCCTACGCCCGCCGCCCCTGTCATTCTGAGTCCGCCAGCCGGCGGACGAAGAATCTCATTCGCAGAGAGCCCTGCTCTTGAAATGACTTCTTGCTCACTCCTCCAGGTAAGGCTGCACCTCCACGAAATTCACCATCAGTTCCTGCCCGACCGGGCCCCCCGCATCGGTCGCGCTCGCCCAATCCGTTATCGTCAGCCGCGCCTTATCGCCCTTTGACCGGAAAACCCTCTCATGGTAGTTCATCCACGCCTTGTTCTTGTCATCGAACGCGCCGTGATGATGGCTGTAGCAGTTCGGAAAAACGTGCTGTATCGTCTTGTTGGCGATGACATCCACTCCGTCGAGGGCGATGGATAAGGCATGTTTCTGCTGCACGGATTTGCCTTGGGTCAACTCCTGGTAGTCCGCGCTGTACATCTTCAGCGAGTAAAGCCTCCCCGGCTCAAGGTTCCCGATCTCCTGCGAGACCGCGTTGGGCTTCGCGGCGCTCCTCTTCATCCACAGAAAATTGTCCCCCTGGCGCGTCTGCGGGTATCTGCCCTGCAGCCACGAGAACCCGTCCATGTGCTTCGCCTGAATCGCCCCCTCCTCCGCGGGCGCGACCGTCCACCCATCCGTCCCGTTGTCGAAGTCGGGGTTCTGCAGGTGCGGCAGAATGTAAGGGTCCTTTGAAAGCAGACTCCTATTGCCCTCGATGCAGTAATGCCGATACAGCCTGCCAGTCCACCGCACTATCTCCTCATCCGCATAAGAGGACAGGTATTCCATCACCCCATAAAGCCCCTCGAAAGCCGCGTTGTTGGCGAGCGCGTTGAACTGCATGTCCATCCACACCTTATAGTTGACCCCTGGGTGTGTGTTCAGGCTCTCCGGCGGCGCCGACATGTAGCCGAGCGTTACCACCGTGTGCCGCTCTGATCCCGGGAATACCTTGCGCAAGATGACCATCGGCGTGATCAACCGCCTGTCAAGCGAATCAGCAGCCGCTTGTTCGGTCGGTTCTTCCTTCAGGTAACGCTCGAACGCAAACAGGTCTCCCCCTTTCATCAGCGTCTCAGCGAACCGCCGCATCGGCTCGCTCTCGTATAGCGGAACGCACCAGGCGTAAAATGTCTTGCCCTTGAAACGCCGCAGCCGCGCAATCGCCTGCGCCCAGGCCTCGTATTTCTCCGCCGGCGCACCCACGAATTCGTCCGCTATCACTCCGTCCAACAGCGGGTCCCGGTAGCCCGCGATCCCCGACCAGTACCGATAAGCCTCCTCCGCAGTTATTGGCGCATCGCTCGAAAGCCCGGGAACCCCACAGGCAGTGATCCACCTGCGGCCCTGCCTCTTCCATTCCTCGATGTATGGTTTCTGCTCCGGGCTCGCGCCCCCCACGATCGTGTTGGCGCTGTGCAGAACGTGCTTCTTCAGAAACTCCCAATCATACGTCCCGTATTCGCTCACGTGCGGATTCTGGGGGAACTGGCAGTAGATCGTCTCCGGCACGGCCCTCACAATCAGCCGCGCCAGTTTCGGCCTCCCGCTGCTCAGCACTTCGATCGTGCGTTCTCCGGCGCGCAGAAACCGGAACGCTTCCTGCGTCTTGGCTTTGCCGCTTTCGTGGACGATCGCCGCCTTCTCCCTCGATTCCCCACCGACGCACAGGCGCATCGTGTCGGCGGGCCTGATGTCAGCCGTGCTTGAAATGAAAACCCACCCGTCGCGCGGGTTGACGAACATGTAAGTCTCACGCGCCGCCGAAGTGTTCAGTAACTCGCTGACCAAATTGTTGAGAACTCTCGGCTTCCGCTGCGAAGGAGTGATTGTTACTTTTCTCATCCGCGCCATCCTTTCTCCCGAGGCCGCCTGCGCGAAGCCGCTCCCCCCGACCACAAGCGCCCCAACGACACCAAGCAGCACCACGCGCCACCATCTAATCATGTTCTTCCTCCGGTCGCACCCACCGCATATTTCGGCCATTGCCTCTGCGCATCCTTGCGCCACCGGGCCCCTTCCACTCCTTCCACTTTTTCTACTCTTCTACTTTTTGCACTTCTTCCGCTTCTTCCACTTGTTCTGCTTTGCCATTCCCGCTGCCCGCAGGCAGGAAGCGCGACCCCGGCCTGCGAATTGTGTGGCCGCGTCTAACGGAGGGAAGAATGACCACCGACCGCGATGACCTGGTGAGAGAAGTCCTTTCCATCAATCCCACCCCCGACAGCCCACGCAATTCCGAGGGCGACATCATCGCATTGCGCGATGGTAGGCTGCTCCTGGCATACACGCACTTCACCGCTGGTTCTCACGACAACTCGGCCGCACATATCGCCGCGCGCTGTTCCTCCGATCAAGGCCGCACCTGGGGCGAAGACCACGTCCTTCTTCCGCGCGAGGGAACCATGAACTCGATGTCCGTCTCGCTGCTGCGCCTCTCCTCCGGCCCGCTGGCGATATTCTACCTGGTGAAGAACTCGACCCGCGACTGCCGCCTCTTCATGCGAACCTCTGATGACGAAGCGAAGTCCTGGTCGGATCCGGTCTGCGCAACCCCCGCACCCGGCTACCATGTCGTGAATAACGCGCGCGTCGTGCAACTCTCCTCAGGCCGCATCGTCGCCCCCGCCGCCCTCCACGAATGGCCCACTGAAACCGACCGCATCGCGCCGGGCCGCGCAATGTGTTTCCTTTCAGATGACCTGGGAAAGACTTGGCGCCGCAGCAAGACTGTCCTCGAACCGCCTCCCGGCTCAGGCTCCGGCCTTCAGGAGCCCGGCATCATCGAACTCAAGGCGGGCGCGCTCTTCATGGTTTGCAGGACGGACCTGGGAGTGCAGTATCGTTCGCACAGCGAAGACGGAGGCGAGACATGGTCCCCCGCAGAGCCCGGCAATATCGCCTCCCCCTGCTCCCCTGCCACTCTTCGCCGCATCCCCAAGACCGGCGAACTGCTCATCATCTGGAACGACCACGCGAAGCCTTACGATCACCTCGGCCAGAAACGCACTCCCCTTGCCACCGCAATTTCGCGCGACGAGGGCAAGACATGGACAAACCGCAAAATCCTAGAGGACGACCCGGACGGCTGGTTCTGCTACACCTCATGCACGTTCGTCGGCGAGCAAGCCCTGCTCTCATACTGCGCGGGCGCCAAGGACGTCGGCCACCTCAACCGCCTCCGCCTCCTGCGCATCCACACCTCCTGGTTTCTGTCGTAGCATCATGTCACGAGTTAATCGAAGGGTTTTCGCCATTGTGGGGCGGTGCCAGGCTCGCTACCGGGGCGCACGCCACCATGGCCCAGGGAGCGCCAGGATGCCCCAGGACGAAATGTTTCACGTGAAACACTCCTGATTTCGAGGCGACGGTTCGGCTCCCGCTGCCGTTGCTCCCTACAGCATCTTGGGCACGCGCCTCGCTGCCAGGCGGCCGTAGGGTGGGAGGGGGCCGCCGATCAGGGGGCGCGCGTAGTCGAGATATGCCTGGGTGACGAAGTTGCCCTCCGAGTTGATGAACTCGTCTGGCACAGGCTTCTCGGCGTTGGCGACCTGCTCAAGAGGCGCGAGGCCGGTGGTGCACTTGTAAACCGCCCCAGGATCGCGAACGAGGGTAACCATCTGGCCTGTGATCCTCTCGCACGCGGCGCGCACGGCGGCCTGGCCGACCATGTAGGCTTCGGCCAGGTCAGTCTCGGAGATGGCGAGCATGGACATGCGCTGTATCGTGCCGGGCTTGTCGAAGCGGGCCTTGATCTTCAGGTTGGTTGCGATCTGGTCGCACAAGAAATCGGCAACGCCGCCGAGTTGCTTGTGCCCGAACGCGTCCGTGTCAACCGCTCGCTCGCTTGCTACCAGCGTCTTTCCCTTCTCGTCCTTCAGACCTTCGCACACGGTTACAACGCAATAGCCCAAGCGGTCGAAGACCTTCTTCACGTCAGCGAGGAACTTCTCGATCACCAGCGGGCGCTCGGGCAGATAGACCAGGTGGGGCGCGTCATCGGGGGCTTCCTTTGCCAGCGCAGTGCTTGCGGTTATCCAGCCGGTGTTGCGGCCCATGGTCTCGATGATCTTCACGTTGTCCACAACGCCGATCGCCTCGGTGTCTCGGCCGGCGTCACGGGTGGCGATGGCGTTGAAGCGCGCAACGCTGCCATAGCCCGGGCAGTGGTCGGTGAAGCCCAGGTCATTGTCAACGGTCTTGGGAATGCCGACGACTCGCATCTCGTATCCGGACTGCCTGGCGAGCGATTCGATGTGGTGAGACGTGTCGGCTGAATCGTTGCCGCCGATGTAGAAGAGGTATCGAATGTCGTGCGCCTGCAGGACCTTGAGAATCTTCTCGTAGTCCGCTTCCTTGAGTTTGTGCCTGCACGACCCGAGCGCGGCGGAGGGCGTGCGCTTGATTGCCTGCAGGGCTTGCGGTTTCTCGGCCGTCAGATCAACGAGGTCTTCGGAAAGAAGGCCCATCACCCCGTGCACCGTGCCATAAAGGGCCTCGATCTCGGAATGTTTGCGAACCTCTTCCGCAACCCCCACGAGGCTTGCGTTGATGACGGCGGTGGGGCCGCCCGACTGACCGACGATTGCCTTTCCACGCAGCGCAGCCATTGCCATTACCTCACGACAGCCACTTTGCGAGCGCGTCGAGGTTCGTGTCGCGGCTTTCCATCAGGCGGTTGACGGCCTGCTCTGCCGACAGATTCTCGTGCACGACGCCGTTGATCGCGAGCGCGACTGCGAGCGGGTCGTCCTTGCCGGGGAAGGTTACGTTGCGCCCGACGAGCGCACCGCGAATCGTGCCCCCTGCCTTCATCCCCTTCGCGAACTCCTCGATCGTGCCGGTCGGGTCGCCGCGCGACTCGCCTCCAAGCATGAGCATCGGGACGGCCGCCGCTCGCGCGACCTTCTCATATCCATCGCAGTAGGGTATCTTCAACCAGGTGTAGCGCGACGAGTCGCCCAGCGCGCACGCGACACCGATGACCTTCATCAATTCCGCGAATGTGCGCTTGACCTTGTACTTGCCCTCCACCTTCTCGACCGGCAGGCACTCGACGAACGTGGGGATGCCCAGGCGATTGCACTCGGTAACAGCCTGCGCGGTCGCGCACAGCGTGTCATTGCTAACCGTTTCCTCGAGGCAAAGGCGGAACATCAGTTTTGCGGCGTCCATGTTGAGGGCTTTCATGCTCTCGGCGGTGAAGCAAGTGAACCTGTCATCCATCTCCCACGAGGAGCCCGCGAGGCCGGACCGGTTCATGGAGCCGATGAGCACGCGGTTGTCGAGGAACGACGGGCCGCCAGCCTCTTTGACCAGATGATTCACGATGAGGACGTCCTCGATGATGTCCGTTGTGCCCATCAAGCCATCAACGCTGGGGCTGGACATCACTCGCAGCACGCGCCCGAGATACTGCTGCCTGTCGGCCATGGCGATCGGCTCGTCGCCGCTGGAGACGACCATGCGCGCCGGGTGGTCGGCTGCGAGGATCGTGAGTTTTCCGTCGGTGGTGAGTTCGCGGCGGCGCTTTCTCGCCTTGGCCTCCTGCTCGATGACCTGCGGGCGGCGCACGCGCACCTCGGTTACCTTATCGAAGATGGTCATCGGGAAGAAAGTCTGCAGGTTGAATTGGTAACTGCCGATCTCATACTTGCCCATACTCTCTACCTCCGCATTTGTTTTCGAGGCGCGAGCCGGGAACACCTGCGGGCCGCCAGCGGATTTTGGCGGAACACGGAGCCAGGGGCCCTTCGACGGCAGGCGGCGGATGGGATGGGGTGCGTGGGCAGGTTGAAACCCGTTGGACAGGTTGGAAATGCCTCTGGCATCCCGTTGGGTGCCAACGGCATCCCGGAGGGACCTGTCCTACCATGTATGTTGGTAGCACGGGATTGTATCCTGTGCCAGCCGCTCCGATGAAATCGGGGCGTCACAGGGGGATGCCGAAGGCGCGGACGAGGAAGACAGCCATCTGGCCGCGGGTGACGGGGGATTTGGGGCAGTAGCATTTCGCGCCGGGCGGGTAGCCGGAAAGGCAGGCGCAGCCGCTGGTGACTGGGACGCCGCCGGGCCAGGAAGCGCCATCGCTCAATCGCTCGATGAACCGGCAGAAGGTGTTGCTCGAAAGCACATCGTCAAACGTCGCCGAACAGGACGGCATCTGCAACTCGCTTGCAGCGAGGCAGAGGAACTTCGCCATTTGCTCGCGCGTAACCGCATCGTTGGGACAGAAGTACTTGCTTGTCCCGACAACGCGGCATCCGCCGGTGGGAGCGCCGCTGGGCCAGGATGCGGCATCTGCCAATCGTTCGATGCAGCCGTAGGCCCAGTGCGCCTTTGGCACATCTGCAAAGGTGGGCGTCGCGCTAGCGAGCGGCTGCTTGCCTGCTGCTCTGCAGAGGAACACCGCCATCTGCGCCCTGGTAACGCTGTTGTAGGGGCAATAGAGCGGCGGCCCGGCAGAACATCCGCTGGTAATTGCGGCGCGCACCAGGGCCTGGACATACGCCCACTGCGATAGTGTCTTGGGAACATCATCGAATGTCGCGTTGTCAACATTGAGCATGATGCAGGCCCACGCGACCTTTCCATCGTTCGCGTAAGCCTTGGCGCAGACCTGGGTTGGGCCTTCAGAGATGGACAGGGGGCGCGTATCCCAGGAGCAGGAATAGGGGGCAGTCAGGTCCTGGCAAAGGGGCTGCGAATCGAAGTAGAACTCGACCTTCTCGATGCCGCTTGGGTGATCAGCGTTCGCCGAGACATCAACCACGCCCTTCACTGTCGCGCCGTGAGTTGGCGATGTGATGGAGACGCTTGGCCCCGAGAGATCAACCGTGAACTGGCACTGGGCAGGCGTGGGATCTTCGTTCTCGCACACATCTTTCGCCTTCACCTCGAAAGTGTGCGCACCTGCAGAGAGGCTGGTAACGTTGGCGCAGGTCTGGGCTGAGAACGAAGTCCAGGGCCCCAAATCCAGCCGCCACGAATAGCGCAGCCCCTGCGGCAGCGTCTCGTTGTCGCTGCCGGCCCAGCACACCGTTGCGGTGTCGGTTGAAATCACCAGGCCGCACGGCCCATACATCATTTCGCTTTCCGGTGGCAAAGTCTCGGGCCACCGGTCGCGAACGAAAACATCCCCTTGCAGGTTAGTGTCTCCTGACACGAGGTTGTTTGCCAGACAATCGAAGGCAATGAGCCTTCCATCGGCACTGATGGAAGGTTGGAAGCCGCCATAATTGGGAGGCTGGTTTCCTTGTTGGCCTGAGCTGCTGATGCTGACACGCTCCGTAACCCCACTCACGCGGTCGTGAGTGAAGACGTCCGCCGCGCCATTGCCGTCTCCTGCGACGAGATTGCTGGCGAACGACCAGAAAGCAACGAACCTTCCATTCGGACTAATGCAAGGGTTGAATGACTCCGCGGTGGCTTGCTCGCCAGTGGTCGAGACGGAGACGCGCTCGGTGGTGCCGGCGATAGTATCGCGAACAAAAATATCTGCCGTCTGGTTGGAGTCGTAGGGGACCAGGTCAGCGGCCCTTGACTCGAAGGCCACAAATCTTCCGTCCCCGCTAATGGAGGGAACCCACCCTCCGCCGGTACCCGCCTGACCCGCAGTTGGCGCAGATACTAGTTGAGTAGTGCCCGTGTCTCTGTCCCGGAGGAAAACGTCAATTCCTGGGCTTGTTTGCTGGGACACCAAGGTCGTCGCCTGCGACTCGAAGGCGACGAACCTTCCGTCACCGCTAATGCACGCTTGCCAGCAGTCCGAATTGGCCTGCTCGGCAGCGCTTGACAGCGACACGCGCTCGGTGATACCGGTCTGCCTATCGCGAACGAAAACGTCCATCCAGTTGTTCGTGTCGCCCTCGACCACGTTTGAGGCGTAGGACTGGAACGCAACAAACCTACCGTCGCTGCTGATGCACGCCTGCCAGCAGTCTGAATCTGCTTGCTCGCCAGTGGTTGAGACGGATATGCGCTCCGTCGTTTCCGTCAGCCGGTCGCGGACGAAAACGTCCCCCATCCCGTTGGTGTCTGACGCGACGAGGTTGGCGGCGTTGGAATAGAACGCAACATTTCTCCCGTCCCCGCTGATCGAAGGGGCGGAGGAGTCTGCATCTGCCTGCTCCTCTGCGCTACCGACGCTGACGCGCTCCGTGGCCCCTAGGAGCCGGTCGCGGACGAAAACGTCCGACATCGCGTTCGTATCCCCCGGCACGAGGTTAGTGGCGTAAGACTCAAAAGCCACGAACCGGCCGTCCGCGCTGATGGAGGGCTTCAACGAGTTGGCATTTCCCAGGATGCCGGTGCTCGAGATGCTGACGATCGCGGTGATGCCCGCCGAGCCGGGGGCGGGGGCGAGGCAGAGGGCGGCGATGAGCAGGGGAATCAGGGGGCGCGTGCCATTGTGCGAAGAACTGCGTCGAGCCTTCGCAGCCGCTCCGGCGGAGTAGGCTCGCCGCGAAGAACCAGTTCTGAGCATTGTCCCCTCCTTTTGCCGTATGCGCGGGCGGGTTTGAAACCCGCCCCTACATTTCCGGCGAATACAAGATTCGCGGGCGCTCAGGCAGACTCCTGCTGCGGCGACCGGCCCGTTCATCCCGACGACGTCGGGGCTCAGGGTCCCTCTTCGAGGGGCGGGTCGCCCCCGGGGGTGGAATGCGGGTGGCCCACCGCACGGGTCCGGCGGGGGGTGGAACCCCCGCCCTACAGGCCTGCACAGGTTGGAAATCCGCCGGACAGGTTGGAAATGCCTCTGGCATCCCGTTGGGTGCCAACGGCATCCCGGAGGGACCTGTCCTACCATGTATGTTGGTAGCACGGGATTGTATCCTGTGCCAGCCGCCCCGATGAAATCGGGGCGTCACAGTTGGATGGCGAAGGCGCGGATGAGGTTCAGGCCTTCTTTGGGGATGATCCTTGTTGCGAATACGCGAGGGCGGGACACGTGGGCATCATGCTCGGGCGGCTGTGCCAGACACAGGCGAGAGCGCCTGCGCCACAGGTGGCGGGCATGGGCGGCTAGGCCTCGGTCGTATCGAGGCCGCCATCCCGGTCTCGATGGAATCGAGACCTAGGGACATGCCCGCCCTACAGCCCGGAGCGTCAGATCTTGGCCCATGCTTCGTTGAGGGTGCGCTTTGCGTTGGCGATCACCACGCCTGCGGGCTCGCCCGGCCGGGGCTTGACCTCGAAGGAAATCACGGGCATCGAGGTGGGCGTGTTCTTCTTGAAGTAGCCTGCGTAGATCAGGGCTTCGAGGAAGCGCTTGACCTGCTCGACATCGTTCTCTCCGCCGGGGATGCCGAAGGGCGGGTGCTGGTCGCCGTAGGATGGGTGGGATGTATCGCGCATAACGCAGTTGCCGATGTGAACCTGTATCAGGTGGTCAATGGAATCAATGACCATGGAGTGCACAGCCTCGCCGAGCAGGGGTTGGTGGCTGAGGTCAATCAGCAGGCCGAAGTTGGAGAACTCCTTCTTGACCTGTTCGGCGACCTGGGCGGCTTCCCTTGTCGGGCCGACAAGCGAGCGCTTGTCATATTCGCGGTCGAAGGATTCGAGGGCGACGGCGAGGGGGTAGTCCTTTCCCCGCTCCTGCGCGTAGGCGCAGACCTGCTTCAGGGAGTCAACGAGTAGTTTTGCCTGGGCCTCGCGGTTCGCCTCGCCCGGGTCGGGACCGCTGAGGACGGCGAGGATGCGGGCGCCGAGTTCGTATGCCTGGTCTGCGGACTGCTTGCACTGTTCGATGGCGCGCTTTCGGTCTGCGGAGTCGGGGGCGTTGAGGCTCAGTTTCTGCGTCAGCAGGGGCGGCTGGCCGGCGAAGATCACGTCAACGTGAGCGGAAGCAAGCATCGCGGCGGCGTCTTTGCGGACCTGCGGGTCCTTGATCCAGGTAACTTCTATCGCGGTGAAGTAGTCGTCGGAGAGGATTTTCTCCAGGGATTCCAGAATCGGCCCGTCGCCATTGGTGACCTGCGGGAAGATCATGGGGAAAACGATGCCGATGTGGCAGTAAGCATTGATCGGTTCAACCATCACTTGGTCTCCTTTCCCTCGAGTTGCTTGACCCAGGCGTGAGCGGGGTCATCGCGCGGGCGCATGACGCGCTCGCTGCCCGCAATCATCCAGAGGTAGTAAACCGAGTAGCCCGGCGCGGCGGCGACGGGATGATAGCCGCGCGGTATCATGACCGTGTCGCCGTCGCGGATCGCGAAGGCTTGGTCGAGCGATCCATCTGCGGTGTAGATGCGCTGAAAGCCGAAACCCTGCGGAGGGTTGACGCGGAAATAATAGACTTCTTCCTGCTTCACTTCGTCGGGCATGGCTTGAACGTCGTGCTTGTGGGGAGGGTAACTGGACCAGTTGCCCGGTTCGTTGAAGGTTTCGCCGACGAGCAGGCGCTTGGCTGGGACGTTGGAACCGAGGATGTCGTAGATCTTGCGCTTCCAGACGTGGTCGCCGACCAAGCGCGTGCTCACATCATCCGGGCGCACGAGCGCGATTTCGCCCGCGCCCCCGGCGTGCGCGCTCCAGCAGATTGCGACCTGGGCCGGCTGGCTGGCGGCGATCTCGAATCGGCAGTTGGAGGGCAGGTAAACCGCTGTCGGCTTGCCAGAGAAGACGCCCTCGCGGTGCATGGTTTCTTCGATCGAGTTGCTCTGCCCGTCAGCGCGCACGGTGCAGGCGCCGGACAGGATAACGGCGACGGCTTCTTCGTCGCGGGAGGTGCTGCCGGCCCAATTTCCCGATGCCAGGTGCAGCAGGCCGAAGCGCAGATATTCCAGGCCTTCGGCCTTGGGATCAACGATCAGATCGAAGCCGTCCTGCGAGCGAGCGCGATGGAAAAGATTCACGAGCCTCCTCCAGCGAATGGCGACGGGGTATGTTAGCCCATCGGGGAGCAGGTGTCAACCTGGGAAGGACGCGGCCGCGTTGCGGCGAAGATGGCGTGCTGCTATGAAAGCGTTCAAAGCGAGTCGCATTTACACTCCCGATCACGTGATCATCGGCGGCGTGGTGCTCGTTGACGGCGGGAAGGTTGCGGCTGTGGGGCCGCATGTCGAGGTGCCCGGGTCGGCGGAGGTGGTGGATTTCGGCGACAGGATGATCGCGCCCGGGTTCATTGATATCCAGATCATCGGGACGCTGGGGCACACTGTGCTGGAGGGCGATGCGGGTGAAGCAGCCCTGGGGTTGGCGCAGGTGCTGCCGCGGTTCGGCGTCACGTCGTTTCTGCCGACGCTCATAACTGCGCCGGTGGGGGAAATCGCAGAGAGGACCCGGGCCATTCGCGGGGCAATGAAGAGGCAGCGCGGGGGGGCGCAGATGCTGGGGGTTCACATGGAGGGGCCTTTTTTCAACCCGACACGAGCGGGGGCGCAGCCGCCCGGCTATATTGTTGAGCCCATGCGCAAGGACTGCGAGATGCTGATGAATGCGGGCGAGGGAGACCTGAAGATCGTCAGCATCGCGCCGGAGGTGAAGGGGGCACTGGATGCAATCAGGTTCTTCTCGGAGCGCGGCGTCGTATGTTCCGCGGCGCACACGGATGCGACGCTCGAAGAGTTCCGCGCGGGCGTCGAGGCGGGGATTCGCCTGGCAACTCACCTTTACAGCGCGATGCGCCCGTTCATGCATCGCGACCCGGGAGTTATTGACGGGGTGTGGACTGAGGAGCGCGTGGCCGCGAGCATTATCGCCGACCTGATGCACGCGCAGCCCACCGCGCTCGAGGTGGCGAGGAGAATGAAAGGGCCGCGCAACCTGATCGTGATTACCGATGCGGTGCAGGCCGCCGGGTTGCCCGACGGGGAATACGATCTGGTAGGCCAGAAGGTGAGGCTGGAGCGGGGGGTGATGCTGCTGTCGGGCAGCCGGGATGACCTGGCGAAGGCGACGCTGGCGGGCAGCGTCTTGACGATGGATCAGGCGGTGCGCAATCTGGCGCTGACGCTTGGTTGGCCGCTTGGCGAGGTGCTGCGATATGTGAGCGCGAATCCGGCGCGGATCATCGGGCTGGAGGGAAGGAAGGGCGCGATAGTGCCGCGGGCGGACGCAGACCTGGTCGTTCTGAACCCGGACCTGACGGTCTTTGCCACCGTGGTCGGCGGCGAGTTTGCTTTTCGGGCTTGCTGATGGCGATGCGCTATGCGATGGCCCTGGAGGGGGGAGGCAGCAAGACGGCGTGCTTGATCGCCGATCAGGCAGCGCGCATCGTGGGGCACGGTGTCGGCGGGCCGACGAATCTGAACTTCGTGAGCGCAGATGTCGCTCGCCAGTCGGTTGTTGACGCGGTGCGCTCGGCGCTGGATTCGTGTGCGCACGGGCCGGGCCGCATCGAAGTCGTCTGCTCGGGGCACGGCGCACCTGATTGGGAAGAGGCGGTGCGCCAGATCGTGCCTTTCGGGCGCGGGATGGGAGCAGGCGAGGACGAGGTGGTGCGCGTTGCCAACCTGCGGTCGCGCTACGGAGTGGTGGTTATCGCGGGGACCGGTTCCATGGCGCGCGCAGTGAACCGGAAGGGGCAGTCATTCGGGAGCGGCGGCTGGGGCACGCCCCTGGGAGATGAAGGCGGGGCGGTTGACATCGCGATGAAGGCGATTCAGGCGGCGATTCGCGCGCATGACGGCAGGGGGCGTGCAACGGCGCTGGCGGATGAGGTCGTGTCGTACTTCGGCTTGAATCATCTGCGCGGACTGGTCTCTGTCTTCTATCAGACCGGCGTCGCCAGGCATCGCATCGGCGCGCTTTTCTACCGGGTGGCACGCTCAGCGCGGGAGGGCGATGCGGTGGCGCGTTCGCTGCTTGCCTATGGTGGCCGGGAACTCGGCTTGCTCGCTGCGGCGGCGATAGAGCGGGCGGGGATGAAGGGCGAGGCATTTGATGTCGTGGTCTCCGGCGGGGTTGTGCGAGCGGGGGGAGAAACGGTTCTGGCTCCCATGCGGCGCGTGGTGCAGAAGCGAGCGCCGCGCGCGAGAGTGTGGCGAGCCAGGTTGGACCCCGTGTGCGGGGCATTGATCATTGCGCTGCGCGAGGCGGGAGCGTCGAGAGAGGTCGCGTCGCGGACGAACGTGATGCGCGAGATCCGGCGCGCGGGCCTGCAGGACTGGCCGGGCGCGGTGCTGGAGAAAGGAGGAGAAGGTGTCGGCGCAAGCGTGGTTTAGGGCGTGCGAGGATGTGCTCCAGAAGATTCGCGAAACGCAAGCCGCGAACATAGAGCAGGCGGCGCAGATGATAGCAGACGCGATGGCCGGCGGCGGGGCGCTTCATTTTTACGATAACGGACACTGCCCGGGCGAGCCGCTGGGCAGGGCGGGAGGGCTGTTTGCGATCAACCCGATTTCGGTCTCGGTGAATGTGAGCCATCCGTGTCCGCCGAAACACGCAGGCAAGCGGCCCGCGATGGACTACTCGGCGGAAAACGCGCGCATCGCGGTCGAGCGGAGCAATATGTTTGCGGGCGATTGCCTGCTGCTGATGTCGGTTACGGGCAGGAGCGCTTTCACCGTTGAACTGGCGCTGCAAGCGAGGGCGCGCGGATTGAAAGTGGTCACGATTGCATCGCTGGCCTATGCGCGGGTTGCTGAGCCGAAGCATCCGAGCGGAAAGAAGGTCTTCGAGGTTGCGGACCTGGTGATTGACAACTGCGGGATTCCGGGCGACGCCGTGCTGGAGATGGAGGGGATTGCGACCAGGGTGGTGCCGACATCCGGACTGGCGGGCTGTTACATCGTCTGGGCTCTCACGGCAGAGGTAGTCAAGCGCTTGCTTGAAAGGGGACTGAAGCCGAGCATCTATCGCTCGATCAACCTGCCCGATGGCGAGGCGTTCAACAAGGCGCAGCGCAAGCAATACGAGAAAACGGGAATGTAGGGGCACGGCATGCCGTGCCCCTACGCTGGGAGAGGAGCAGGTAATGCTTTTTGAAAAGTATATGGAGATTGTCGAGGAGAGGATTCGGCGGGCGCGGACGGAGCAGGGGGAGCAAGCAGCGGCGGCGGCGCGCGCGATCGCAGACTGCGTGGAAAGGGGCGGGACGCTGTTCGCATTTGGGTGCGGGCACTCGGCCCTGCTGGGGCAGGAAATATTCTACCGGGCGGGCGGACTGATGCTCGTCAACCCGATCTTCGCGCCGGGGACTTTGCTGCACGAAAGGCCGGTTACCATCACGTCGCAGATGGAGCGCCTTTCGGGGCTGGCGGGGCCGGTCGCGGAGGCAAGCGGGATGAAGAAGGGGGACGTGCTGCTGCTTTTTTCGACCTCCGGCAGGAACGCGCTTCCGGTCGAGATGGGAATGGAGGCGCAGAAGCGCGGGGTGATAGTGATCGCCCTGGTTTCGAAGCGCTATTGCGCTGCGATTCCGTCGCGGCACGAGTCAGGCAAGAAAGTGCCCGATGTCGCGGACATCGTTCTGGACAATCAGGCGGAAGCGGGGGATGCGGTGCTGGAGGTCGAGGGGCTGCCTGAGAAGATCGGGCCGGTCTCGGGCGCGGTGGGTGCTGCGATCCTGCACGGGGTGATCGTGGAAGCAGTGGGACTTCTGCTGAAAAGAGGAATCACTCCGCCGGTGTTCGTGAGCGGCAATCTCCCGGAGGGCGATGAGCACAACAAGCGCTTGCTTTCGCAGTACCGCGAGCGGATATTCTACATGTAGTCTTCCAAACGCTTGCCTGGCTGGGTGTGAATAAAGGTATTGACAGATCGCGCCCGGCGGCCTATACTTATACGCAGATTTTTGGCCTTTTGGGGGTTTTCGCGATGCTCACGCCGCGGCAGCGAGAATTCCTGCACAAGTTGGCCGCAATGTGCAGGGGGGCAAGACGCGCCGTCCATTACTCCACGCTCGCAGGCGAACTGGGGGTAAGCAAGTGGTCCGCCTATGATATGCTTCGCGCCCTGGAGCGCAAGGGCCTGGTTGACAGGTGGTATGCGCTTCGGCGCGGGCGGGGGGCGACAGCAGGGAGATCCACGATCTTGTTCAAACCCACTCAGCAGGGGCGGCTGGCTTTGGCTTCAGCGGCGGGCGCGCTGGCGGCTGACAGGGAATGGGGAGCGGTGCGCCGCAGGGTGCTGCAAGCGCTGCGCGCGGGGGCAAACGGCGGGCACGTTCGAGGAGTGCGCGCGCTGCTGCAGAGCATACCGCAGCGCAGGTCGGCCTTGGCGTACTGCGCGGAGGTGATCGCGGCGCGTTTGCTGGCGGCGCGGGAGTCGCCGCTGGTAAAGCGGCTTCAGCGGCACGAGGTTGCTTGCGCGGCGCGCCTGCGGTCTCTCGATGAGGCAGGGGGCAGGGCGCTGTTGGAATTGGTGGGCCGGATATTCGGCGATGTCGGCGCAGGGGAGGTTCAGGGCAGACAGACAAGCAAGGGATAGGTGATTGGTCGGGCGCTCGCCCGCTGAGTCTGGAGTTATCACGCAGTAAGGGAGGCAAAAGCGATGGAACTGGCTCGGCGCGTGAAGGGGTACACTGCTGCGCAGGCGGCAAGGTTGCTGGTGCCCGTGCTCGCGGGGGCATCGGACGCGAACCTGATACGGCTGACACACCTGCTCGAGTGGGTCGCGCCGTATGAGGTGTACAAGAAGCAGATGCAGCAACTGCGCGACCTGTTCGAGAAGAAGGCTCCTGCTCTCGAACTGGCGCGCAAGTTGTTCCGCGACCTGCATCCGAACTACCGCAATCATATCATACGCAACCTGGGCATCAATGCGGCATATATGAGCGCGCCAAAACGCGAAGAACTGGCGCGCCAGGGGCTGGCGTCCCCGTTCCTGATCGTGATCAGCCCCACGATGCGATGCAACCTCAGGTGCGTCGGGTGTTACGCGTTCAACTACGCGAGGGGCGACGACCTGCCGCTGGAGGTCGTGGACCGCGTGATCACCGAGGCCAAGGAGATGGGGGTTTACTTCTTCACGATTACCGGCGGCGAGCCGTTCGTGAGGGAGGACCTGTTCGAGATCTACAGGAAGCACGATGACTGCTGCTTCCTGGTTTACACCAACGGGACGCTGCTCACGCCCGAGGTGGTGGAGAAACTCGTCCGCTGCGGAAATGTCGGCCCGGGCATCAGCATCGAGGGCTTCGAGCAGGAGACCGACTGGCGGCGCGGCAAGGGAACGTTCGCGCGCATCATGCAGGCGATGGATTCGCTGAAGCAGAACCGGGCGCTGTTCGGCTTCTCGGCGACGGTAACGCGCCGCAACTGGGAACTTGTCTCGAGCGACGAGTTCATTGATATGCTGGTGGACAAGGGCTGCCTTTTCGGGTGGTATTTCATCTATATCCCCATCGGGCGCGAGCCGGATACTTCGCTGATGCCGACGCCGGAGCAGCGGCAGCAATTGCGCGAGCGCATCTGGCACGCGCGCAAGACCAAGCCGATATTCGTTGCGGACTTTTGGAACGACGGCGCGCTCACCGGCGGGTGCATGGCGGGCGGACGGCTCTATGCGCACATCAACAACAAGGGCGATGTGGAGCCCTGCGTATTCTGCCACTTCGCCACCGACAACGTGAAAGAGAAGAGCCTGAACGACTGCCTGAACTCGCCTTTCTTCCGGGGGATTCGCAAGCGCTTCCCGTGGAACGAGAACCACTTCATGCCGTGCATGATAATTGACAACCCGCAGGTGCTGCGCGAGGCAGTGGCCGAGGGGGGCGCGCACGGCACGCACGACGGCGCGGAGACGGTGATCACCGACCTGAAATCCGACCTGGACAAGTATTCGGCTGAACTGAAGGCTTTGACCGAGCCGATCTGGGCCCAGATCGGCCACCGCCTCTGGCCGCAGTGCCTCTACAACGAGGAAGAGGAAAAGGAAGCTCAGCCTGTGCACTAGCGAGACGCCGACAGGCAGGGGTCTGAGCGCAGTCCGCCGGCTGGCGGATTGCCTCCTGCGCCGCGGGGGGGCTGCGATCGTTGCGAGGCTTCTGGGGCAGAACGCGAGGTCCTGCCCTACGGAACTCCTTGGGCTACCACGGTGGGTTCAGCAGCCACAGCGACAGGATGGTGAGGGCTGCTGAACCTGCTAGATAGAACAATGTGGAAGACAGCGCGGCGAGCAAGACGGCAGCGTTGTCAAGCGAACCAAGGCGCTTAGCCCACAGTCTCCGCGCCAGCCACACCACGCCGATGGTAGCCACGATACCGACGGCCATGCCGATAACCAACATGATAAGGTCCTCGACGATCGCCGTCGCGTAAACCCTATCAGCGGGCGCCTGCAAACACAACGCCAGGAATGCCGCCGCCGCGAGAATCGCCATGGCGAGCAGCACAACCGCAGACGCTAGCCGCCAGCGGCGGGCCTCCGCGCGCGCCGACAACACCGCGAGCAGCGCCACCCCTGCGCAGAAAATCGCCGTCGCGGCCGCGCACGCGAACCCGCTCGTCTCGGCAGTGTCCATCAGGTGCCACACGATCTGGTAGCGCCCATATTCACCCAAAGCGCCAATGACGGCCGCCACCGGTATCGCAGGCAGGCCAACGCCCAGCAGCCAGACCACGCAGCAAGCCCTGCCGAAAGGCACTCCTGGCCACGGCAGTCTCCAGCGCACGAGCGCGAATGCGGCGAGCCAGGACGCGATTGCCATCAGGATTGCGAGCCCCTTGACCACCGGGTAGCCCCACTTCACCCTCCGCGTGTGGGCGGGAAGGTCCGAACGCCACCTGTCCGGGAGAGCGACCGAAACGTCGCGGTCTTGGTTGTGGGGAGTGTACTCGGCCCAGTGAACCTGGAGGTGGCCGTCTGCGGCTCGCGCCACGCGAGGGGAGACCCTTGCGCTGGAGGCGTAAGACGACAATCCGCCCTCGTCTGGGAAGTCGGTTACGATGTTGAGACGCGCATCAGCCACGACGTAGATTTCCGTGCGACTGATCGGCTTCGCCCAGGCGGCGCCCGTCCCCAGCGGGTAGGCGTATTTCCAACCGCTGCTGTCCGCGTCGTAGCGCCAGCGCCGCATCTGTTGGGCGAAGCGCAGGTGGAGCACGGGCTGGCTGGCGATGACCCGCGAATCCCGAACTGGCCCGGTGCGCGCGGGCAGCGGTCGGATCGTGATGATTGCCACTGGCTTGCCCAGGTAGCGGGAAATCGCTTGCATTGCCTGTTCAGGCAGGCCGTAGCGCTTTGCCAGGGCGCCCAGGTCCCCTCGCGTGGTGGTCTCGATGATCTCGATCCGCGAATGCTCGGTGGTGTAGGTTTCGCCCCCTCCTGTCTGGCCGCGTTGTGAGGCCTTACGGGCTGCCACAAAAAGGGCCGGGCTGGCCGGCGTGCAAAGCACGGAGAACAACGGGATCAGCCGGGCGGGAGCCTGCTCAAGCCGCGCTCGCGCTGACCAGTATTGCCGCAGGATTTCGTCCGCCCGTGCCGAGCGCCGCTTGATCTCCCGCTGCGCCACCTCGTTGGCGGAGAACTGCTGTGGCTTGGAGAAAAAAGGCACGGCGAAAATGATGGGGCGTCCCTTTCCTGATTCGTCTCGCACGCCGATATACATGTCAACCAGCACGCTGTGGTCGCGGCGCACCTCGATGAAAGCGGTCTGCGTCGTCTCCCTGATGCCGCGCAGCGTGAAGGCAGGGGCGAGTATCATACCGTCGGCCCTAGCAGGCACTGCTCCCACGCCGGCTAAGCCGGCAAGTAGCACCAGCAGACAGAGGCGTCTCATGCGCCCTCCCTGTTTTGATCGGTTCTGCGTGCTGCCGGAATGTCCTGCTCGCAGGCAGGTGTTGTGTAACTCTCAAGATGGGTCGAAATTGTAACTCCAAAATGAGACAGGTTCGACCTGCTCTTGAGAGGAGGAGAAATGCGAAATCGAAGACAGGAAGCGACCGCCTTGGCACGCTATCACA